>Ga0310690_10000218_pt1 | contig 136107 bp, 97 predicted proteins | sample AusTroGonzalo_MG_2_FD_207661 | JGI IMG/M metagenome (GOLD analysis project Ga0310690, IMG submission 207661) | Bovine rumen microbial communities from tropical cattle in Woodstock, Queensland, Australia - Gonzalo_04 (v2) (version 2) | ecosystem: Host-associated > Mammals > Digestive system >...
TTCGAAAGAAGTTCCTCCTTCCAGTCGGGCTACGCCCTCCCTACAGGAGGAACTTCTTTCAGCCCACAAAGATAGCACTTCCGCTAATTTTTCCACCCTCCCGTGTCTACTTTATTAATAGCAGCAATTCCCATCGTTCCCCGTCAGGAACTAGCGAAATCCCGAAAGAGCAGATTTCGCTGGTTTTTGATAGGCTAAGGTCCTCGGTTTCGTTCACTACACTGAACAAAATACAAAATTTTGATTTTTGTTCATTTAACTATCATGATGAACCCATCAATAGGTAAAAGCGCGTGCTGGAGAAGAATAACTCTTACCTAAACGGCTCCATCACTCGTCCAAAAATCCCATTCATATAAGCCAAAGCCATGCCATAGTTGCTAATCGGAATGCCTTGGTTGACGAAGAGATTCGTGCGGTTGAGCAACTGCTTGCGCGTGCTCATGCAGCCACCGCATTGGATGGCCATGGCATATTTTTCGGGATGCTCGATTGGGGAGAGGCCCGCCACATATTCGAACTTGATGTCTTTTCCCGTGTATTTCAGGATCATGCGGGGCAACTTCACTCGGCCGATGTCCTCGCAGGTGCTGTGGTGGGTGCACGACTCCAGCAAGAGCACCGTGTCGCCGTCCTTCAGCTGTGAGAGGTGTGGTGTGCCTTTCACGTAGTTGTCGAAGTCGCCGCGCAGACGCGCCATGACGATGCTGAAGCTGGTCAAGAGGATGTCGGCAGGGACAATCTGGCTCACATAGCCGAACACTTGGCTGTCGGTGACAATCAAGGCGGGCTTGGGCATGGTGTCGAGGTACTGCTGCAGGTGGGTCTCCTTCAGCACCACGCAGATGCATTCGTTGTCGAGCACGTCGCGGATGGCCATCACTTGCGGCAGGATGAGGCGGCCTTCGGGAGCCTCCGAGTCGACGGGGCAGACCAAAACAACGACCTCGTTGGGTTGGATGATGCCGCCCAATAGCGATACCTTCTGATAGGCACTTTCAGGGATGGTCTTTTTGAGCAACTCAACCAAGGGCGTGATGTCATCTTTCCTTGTGATGCTGAAATCCAATACCTTAGCATCGAAGTTCTGCTCGATCATCGCTTTCACGACGGCAAGGAGTGGCTCCTCGTCGGCCTTGTTGTGGACGATGAAAAACGGCACCGCCAATTCCTTCATGCGGGCGATGAGTTGCTTCTCAGGCTCTTCGAAGTTGTTTCCCGTGATGACCAAAATGGCGCAGTCGATTTCGTTCAGCACCTTCATGGTCTTCTCCACACGCTGCTGTCCCAACTCGCCCACGTCGTCGATGCCGGCCGTGTCGATGAGCACACAAGGCCCGATGCCGAAAATCTCCATGCTTTTCTTGACGGGATCGGTGGTGGTGCCCGCCGTGTCGCTCACTATGGCGATATTTTGTCCCGTCAGCAGGTTGATGAGGCTACTTTTTCCGCAATTCCTGCGTCCGAAAATGCCGATATGAGGTTTCAAATCCTTTGCCATTTGCCGTTGTTTTTCGTTTTATACTGCAAAATTATAAAAAAGTTGCCTTTTGATGACAAAAATTTAAATATTTGATAATAAACAATATATCCGACAGCAAACGACAGCAAACGACTACAGTCGACTACAAACGTTTGTTCAACGGCTTAGTCTTGACAAGTGTTGTTACTTTGCATCGTCAAACCAATCAAAGGGGCGACACAACTAATCAAACTAATTTATTCATTATTTAAAAACACACACATTATGAGTACAATGAGAAATTCGGTCATGCTGATTGGCCGCCCGGGTGCAGAACCTGAAACGAAAACCTTCAACGACAACCGCATCGTCACGCGCTTCAGCCTCGCCGTGAACGAGACGCGTCGCAACGCCAACCACGAACAGGTGAAAGACACGCAGTGGTTCACTGTGGTGGCATGGGACAAGACGGCAGAGCGCGTTGCGCTGGCCGTGAAGAAAGGCAAGCAGATCGCCATCGACGGCGCTTTGCGCAACAACGAGTGGACCGACAAGAACGGCCAACGCCACATGTCGACCGAGATCCACCTGAACAACTTCATCCTCTTGGATTGGGGTAAAGAGCAAAACAACTAAATAATCTGACACGAGACTGCGGGACTACGAGACACGAGACGTCCTCTGTCCTTAGTCCCCCGTCCCGAGTCAAAAAAACAAAACAACTATTATTCACCAATAAACACACAAAACCATGAGTACAATGAGAAATTCGGTCATGCTGATTGGCCGCCCGGGTGCCGAACCCGAAGTGAAGAACTTTAACAACAACAACAAAGTGGCCCGCCTGCGCCTCGCCGTCACGGAGAGCAAGAAGAACGCGAACGGGGAATGGGTGAACGACACGCAATGGTTCACCGTCGTGGCCTGGGGCAAGAACGCCGACCGCGTCGAAAAGAACGTGAAGAAAGGCAAGCGCATCGCCATCGACGGCAGCTTGCGCAACAACGAATGGACCGACGACAAAGGTCAGCGTCATTCCAACATCGAGATCTGGGTCAACGACTTGTTCCTGATTGACGTGGAGAAAGAATAGTCCGAGCCTCGGACCTTCTGAAAACAAAAAAGCAGCAGAAAACCTCTGCTGCTTTTTTTGTCGGAGTGGCCCGACTCGAACGGGCGACCGCTTGCACCCCATGCAAGAATGCTAGCCAACTGCACCACACCCCGATTGCCTTAGCGGCTGCAAAATTAGGAATGTTTTTTGAATTGACAATCACTTTGGCCGAAATTTTTTATCTTTGCCCGAAATATCTCTAAACTCTAAACTCTAAACTCTAAACTTTTAAAAATGGAACATGTTGAATGTCTGATAATTGGATCAGGTCCTGCGGGCTATACCGCAGCCATCTACACGGGCCGCGCCGATATTAAAACTGTCATCTACGAAGGTATGCAACCTGGGGGACAGCTCATCCAAACCACCGAAATCGAGAATTTCCCCGGCTATCCCAACGGCGTGAAAGGCCCCGACATGATGGAGGAGATCCGTCAACAGGCGCTGCGCTTTGGCGCTGAGATTCGCGAAGGCGAAGTGACTGCCATCGATGTCAGCCAGCGTCCCTTCAAGGTGACGACGGAATACGACGGCGAGTTGCTTGCCGACTCCATCATCGTCTCCACGGGTGCGGCTGCGCGTTATCTTGGTCTGCCCACCGAAGAGGAGTTCAAAGGCGGCGGCGTGTCGGCTTGTGCCACCTGCGACGGCTTTTTCTATAAAGGCAAGGATGTGGCAGTGGTAGGCGGTGGCGACACGGCTTGCGAGGATGCCACTTATCTGGCCAAGCTCTGCAACAAGGTGTATCTCATCGTCCGCCGCGATGTGTTGCGTGCCTCCAAGGCCATGCAACACCGTGTGTTGAACACGCCCAACATTGAAGTGCTGTGGAAGCACCAGACCAAGGAACTTTTTGGCGAGCAGCAAGGCTTCATGAAGAAGCTGAAGGGTGCCGTCTTGTATCACAGCGACACCAAGGAAGAACGCACCATCTATGTGGAAGGCTTCTTCGAGGCCATCGGCCACACGCCCAACACTGAACCTTTCAAGGGCATCCTCGACATGGATGAGGACGGCTACATCATCACCAAGCCGAAGTCGACGGCCACCAATGTGGAAGGCATCTTCGCTTGCGGCGACTGCCAGGACCGCACCTACCGTCAGGCCATCGTGGCTGCCGGTACGGGCGCTATGGCGGGGATTGAAGTGGAGAGGTTTTTGGCGGAAAATAAATAGTTTAGGAGTATGGACAGTTCTGGCCTCACCCCCCAGGCCCCTCTCCATGGCGGAGAGAGGGAGGAACCTATCCAGAAGTTTAGTATACGAGATCAGTGGATAAATCCTAAGAAACTTGAGCTTGCTCGGCAGTTTCGCAAGAATCCTACTGAAAGTGAGGATGTGGTATGGCAGATGCTGCGTAATAGGCAGATTAAAAATTTGAAATGGAGAAGGCAACAGGTTATTGAAGGCTTCATTGCTGATTTTTATTGTGCTGAACTGAACGTGGTGATTGAGATTGACGGGTCGATTCATGATGATGAAGAGGTAAAAGAATACGATGAATATCGGACTTCAGTTTTTGCATCGAAAGGCATCAGAGTGTATAGGTTAAAAAATGAAGATTGCGACAAAAAGCATCTCATCGAATTAATAGAAACCATATTAAACAGCGTGCCGTAGCCCACACCCCTCTCCAAGCGGAGAGGGGCAGGGTGTGAGGCAAAAAAGATGATACTCCATACAAAAGTAAATATCAAACCTCTAAACCACTCTATCGTCTACGGCGACGGTCTGCTCTTCTTGGGTTCCTGCTTCGCCGACGAGGTGGGCGGGTTTTGTCGTGGTTTGGGCTTCGATGCGCTTATCAATCCTTTTGGCGAGCTGTATAATCCCGTCAGTGTCATGCAGTCGTTGCAGCGTTTAAAGGATGGGAAGCCATTTGTGCATGACGATGTGATAGAAGTAGGCGAGGGGCAATATTGTACCTTCAGCCACAATACTACCTTTTGGAACAACACGGAATCGGCATTTTTGGAGCAGGTCAATCAGAGTCTTGCCGAGGCTCATGCACATTTCCTGAAGTCTAAATGGATTGTCATTAGTTTGGGTACTTCGTGGGTTTTTCGATACAAGGTAAATGGACGGGTGGTCAATAACTGTAATAAATTGCCCGCGCAACAATTCGAACGCGATTTTTTGCCTATGGAGCATACTACTCGGAATCTTACCGAGATGGTCAGCCAAAATCCTGACAAGCAGTTCATCTTCACCGTGTCGCCCTTGCGGCATCTGAAAGACGGTCTTCACGGGAATCAACTGAGCAAAGCGGCATTGCTTTTGGCTGTGGATGAGGTTTGTTCATGGTATGAAAACGCCCATTATTTCCCTGCCTACGAAATCCTCTTGGACGAGTTGCGCGACTATCGTTTCTATAAAGAGGACATGGTGCATCCCACCGAGCAAGCAGTGCGCTACATCTGGGAGCGTTTCGTCGACTTCGCCATCGACCCAGCGGAAAAGCCTGCCATGAAAGCCGTCGCTGAGCTTCGACAGATGCTCCAACATAGGCCATTGTTCCCTGAAAGCGAGGCGTTCAAGAAGTTTGAGTTGCTGAAAGAGGAGAAAACCAGTGCGTTGAAGCGCGATTTTCCGAGGGTTTGTTTGGAGAATTTAGGCGAATAATTCGCTTTTCTAAATTGTCACCTATCCGTTTACATTTCGGACAACCAAAAAGGTCAATTTTTCACGCCTAATGGATGACACTGAAAATGAGCGTGGTATAGGGTTTGTTTCTACCTTTGCAAGATAAAATCCTAACCTTAAAACCGATGTGCCCGATGGGATAGAACGGGGCGATTGCGAAATGCGAAGAAAATGGTTGCTCTTTCTTATCCTTTGTGTATTTGTTGTTCCGATGCACAGCATTGCACAAACAGATGACCCATATTTCAATGCTGGATATTTAATTGGCTCTGCAATTAGACAAGGTGTTGACAATTACAGAAGCAGACAAGCTGAACAAGAAAGAATTGAACGGGAACGAGAGGAAGCCGATCGTGCTTATAGATTGGAGCAACAACGCATTGCAAACGAGAGGTATGCAGCGGAACAAGCCGCAAGAGAAAGAGAAGCAGAGGTCAAACGGGCTGAAGAAGAAAGACTCCGTATAGCAGAAGAAGCAAGAAAGGCAGAGGAAGAAAGAATTCGTATCGCTGAAGAGGCAGAAGCGGAGAGATTAAGATTGGCTCGTGAGGCTGAATCTGCGAAAATGGCTGAAAACGCGGTTATTGAAAACAGAGAATATAATAATAATGTTCAAATTCTATCATCAAAGAATTCTGTCAAATTCTTGACTGATGAGGGAGAAACAATCTATTTACATGTGATGTTTCATGGAATGGATGAAGGTAGTTATTTGTCTTTCTCAAATCGTAGTAATAAAAGTATACGTCTTTTCGGAGTGGCGGGAAAACAGGAATAAATGACAACACAAATTGCCATTAATTATCCACGAATTGTCAAAAATTCAATTAATGAACTAATTCGTGATAAATTTCTGATAATTCGTGTTTTAATAAGAAAAAACGGAATGTCTCTGGGAAATTCAAGTTGGTTTCTTTTGAAAGAAACTTCGCCAATAATCCGTGTTTTCCCAAATTATTCGTACTTTTGCCGCCCATTCCGCGCAAGGAATGACATTTTCAACTTAATACATAATTACTAAATGACTGACAACGAAAGATCTGGCAAGCGTCCGCGCACCAGAAAGCCTGCTGATGAAGAATTCCAGCAGAGGAAGTCCTTCAAGTTCTATCACCGTGACGGTGACGAGGAAGGACACGAAGAGAGAAGAGGTAGAGGCGATGAGCCGAGAGGTGAACGCCGTTCTGATGAAAGAAGAGGCGACCGCCGCTTCGGTGACCGTAAATTCGGTGACCGTCCGCGTCGCCGCTTCGATGACGATGAACGTGGCGAAGGCCGTCGTGAGGACCGCCCCCGCCGCCGTTTTGATGATGAAGACCGTCCGCGTCGCAGATTCAACGACGAGGATCGTCCGCGTGGCGAGCGCCGTTCCCGTGATGAGGAGCGTCCGCGTCGCCGTTTTGACGACGAAGACCGTCCACGCCGTAGGTTCAACGACGAGGATCGTCCCCGTGAGCGCCGTTTCCGTGATGAGGAGCGCCCGCGTCGCCGCTTTGACGACGAGGACCGTCCACGCCGTAGGTTCAATGACGAAGACCGTCCCCGTGGCGAGCGTCGTTCCCGTGATGAGGAACGTCCCCGCCGCCGTTTTGACGACGAGCGCCCAAGACGTCGTTTCGACGATGAAGACCGCCCGCGCCGCAGATTCAACGACGAGGATCGTCCGCGTGGTGGCCGCCGCTATGACGACCGTCCCCGTGGCCGCCGTTCCGATGAAGAGGAGCCGCGCCGTGGCCGTAAGGGCTATGTCCGCGAGAAAGACCCGATGTACGACCGTCCGAGAGCTACGGGCGAGATCCGCTTGAACAAATACCTTGCCGACTGTGGCATCTGCTCACGCCGCGAAGCCGACGACCTCATCAAGGCTGGCTGCGTTGAGGTGAACGGTGAAGTGATCACCACGATGGGTTATAAAGTGAAGACGACCGACAAGGTGGTCTACGGAGGCCAGACCCTCAACCGTGAGAAACTGCGTTATATCCTGCTCAACAAGCCTAAAGGCTATATTACCACGAGCGATGATCCGTATGAGCGCGACACCGTGATGGAACTCGTGAAAGACGCTTGCCCCGAGCGCGTCTATCCCGTGGGCCGTCTCGACAAGCAGACCACCGGCCTGCTGCTGTTCACCAACGATGGCGACTTGGCCAAGCGTCTGACCCATCCGAGCAGCGAGGTGCCGAAGCTTTATCATGTCATCCTTGACAAACCCTTGACCAAGAATGACATGCTGCGCATCTCCGAAGGCATCGAGTTGGACGACGGTCCCATCGCCGCCGACAACATCGCCTATGACCAAGACGACGACAGCAAGAAGAGCATTGGCATCGAGCTTCATTCAGGCCGCAACCGCATCGTGCGCCGTATCTTTGAACATCTCGGCTATGAAGTCACCAAGCTCGACCGCGTGATGTTTGCCGGTCTCGACAAGTACAAACTCCCCCGTGGCGAGTGGCGTTTCCTCACCGACCTCGAGGTGAACAATCTGAAGAAGATTTGAGTTTGAACGATACTACACGACAATTCATCAGGGAAAACCTGAACGCCGACGTGCCGACGCTCGCCTTGAAGAAGGCGCCCGTCGGCACTGACGTTTCATTGGCCTTGCGACAGATTGCCGCCCGACAGCTGTTGCAGAAAAAGGTGCCCCAATGGGCCGAGAACGAAGACCTGCTCTTCCCCGTCCACCTCTCCATCGAGCAATGCTCGTCGGAGGCGGCAGCGAGATATAAGGCCGGCCTCTTGGAAGGCCAAACCTTTGCCGACCTCACTGGCGGTTTGGGTGTCGACACCTATTATATATCCCAACACTTCCAACAGACCGAATATGTGGAGCGTCAGGCCGAGCTTTGCGATTTGGCGAGGCACAATTTTGAGGTGCTGAATGCCGAGGTCAAGGTGTGGAATGAGACGGCGGAGGAGTATCTGGAGCATTGCAAGCCGAAAGATTGCCTCTTCATCGACCCAGCCCGAAGGGATGAGCATGACCGCAAGACCGTCTCCATCGCCGACTGCACACCTGATGTGTCGGCGTTGCAAGATTTTTTGCTTCAAAAGGCTGGGAAAGTGATGATAAAGCTATCACCAATGCTCGATATCAACAAGGCTTTGGAGGATTTACGTCATGTGAAGGAGGTGCATGTGGTGGCCGTCGCCAACGAATGCAAGGAGCTGGATTTCATTTTGGAACGTAGTTTTGAAGGCACGCCACAATTCATTTGTGTCAATCTGCTGACCGCTCAGCCCGAGTTGCGTTTCATGCAGGAAGAAGAGCTTCGTTGTCCAGGTCGGCTGGCCGATGGCGTCATGAAGTATCTTTATGAACCCAATCCCGCCGTGATGAAAGCAGGTTGCTTCAAACTGCTGGCTGAGCGTCTTGGCGTTTTTAAATTGCACAAAAACAGCAATCTATATACCTCTGAGCAATTGGTCTCCGACTTTCCAGGCCGCATCTTTGAGGTGGAAGGTTGGGCACCTTATAATAAAAAGGTGAAACAGGGTCTGCTTCACGATGTGGAGAAGGCCAGCATCGCGGTGCGCAATTTCCCGCTCTCTGTGGCCGAGTTGCGGAAGGTATTGAAAATCAACGATGGCGATGCTATCTATCTTTTTGCCACGACTTTGAAAGGGGAGCAAAAGGTCATCATCCGCACAAAAAAAACCGCCTCAAACGAAGCGGTTTCTTAGGTCAAACAATACAAAACGATTATCTTCTGTCAGGGATGCCGAACTTGGTCCACCAGGTTTGGTCATACTTTGATTTGACAGCTTTTTTCACGATTTGGGTCCTGCTTTTCAGTGTGTTCAATGCGGCATGGGCCTCGTCAGTCTTCTTGCGCAGCTCTTCGTGGAGTTTGTCGATTTCGGCGGAAATAGACTCCAAACGCTTGCAGTCTTCTTCCATCTTCTGCATCACGATCTCGTCGATATCAATGTCACGACCGAGCCGTTGGTTGCGTTTCACCCCTGAAATGATGAGCTTTGACTTCTCGAGTTGGTCTTTAAAGATTTGGTACATAATGAATTGGTCTTATTGTTGGTTGTTTTTGTTGGGTTCGTTTAACGGCTGCAAAAATAGAAAAATAAATGAAATAGCAACGCTTGAATTCTTTTTGTGGCAAAGGGTTTTCAACAATTGTGGTGCAAAAAAACTTCGTTTTTCTTGTTTTTATCCGTTGAAGGCCATACTTTTGTTGGCGATAACTACCCATGACACAAAAACAAAGCGATATGAAGAAGATAGCTACATCCCTGTTTTTTACCCTGTTGGTGCTGTGCGGTTTTGCCCAAATCGACAAAGGACAGCTCGCTCCCGCTGAAACCTCCGTCATCACGGTTTCGGTTGACCCTGAGAATAGCGGTACGGCAACAGGTGGCGGTACTTATGAGAATGGCAGTACTGCTGTGTTGGAGGCTACGGCCAATCCAGGCTATTACTTCTTGAACTGGAAGCTGACCGAGGTGGAGTCTCACCTTAGCCCTTATAGCTTTACCGTGGAAGGCGATGCCTCCTATACCGCAAGATTCGCCCAAATCCCAAGCACCAGCATCGTCATTGGTCAGCCTACCTCCTCGGAAGAGACTTTGCCGTGCCATTCCTATTATAGATACAGCCTCACGCAGCAGATTTTCACAGCTGCCGAGTTGGGTTTGACCACAGCGACCGACCTGTCGAGCGTGTCTTTCTACAATACATGGTCGGCCAAGACGCGCAACATTACCATCTATATGGTCAATACCGACAAGACGTCCTTTCAAAGCACTAACGACTGGGTTGTCCCGACCGAGGCCGACAAGGTGTTCTCGGGCAGCGTGAACATGGCTGTAGGGATGACGACCATCTATTTCAACTCGGCCTTCACTTACGACGGCCATTCTAATGTTGTCATGATTGTGGACGACAACACGGGAAGTTATTCGCGGGGCATGTCGTGCCGCACCTCATCGGCACACAATCGGACGCTCTATGCCTATAACGACAATACCAACTTCGACCCTTTCACCCCATCGGAGTATACGGGCACGCTCTCCGAGTCGAGAAACCAAGTCATTTTCGGTGTGGCGAGCTACGACTATACGGTCAATGTCTCGACCGACCCTGATGATGGCACTGTGACTGTCGACGAAGGCCCCTTCTACTATGGTCAGCTTTGTACCGCCACTGCCACGCCGCTTGGCGACAATGTGTTTTACTATTGGGCAGATTACGGGGAACGCGTCTCCGCCGATGCCACCTACACTTTCCAGGTGACGGCCAATAGGAATTTGGTCGCTTACTTTGGCCCAGCACATTCCGTCACGGTGAGGCCCAATCCAGAGGATGGCGGCACGACGACGGGCGGTGGCGACTTTGGCATCGGCCAGCCCTGCTCGGTGTCGGCTGAGGCCAACGAGGGCTATCTGTTCACTAACTGGACGCTTTACGACACGGTGATGTGGTATTACGGCAACTATAGCTTCGTTGTGGAAGGCGAGTCGGTCTTGCTTGCCAACTTCGAGAAAGTGCCCGACAACAGCATCGTCGTTGGGCAATGTCCCACCACGCATACCATGCTGCCCACCTATTCCTATTACAATTATTCGTTGACGCAACAGATCTATACTGCCGACGAGATTGGCGAGGCTTGCAGCATCAAGAGTGTGGCTTTCTTCAATGCCACGTATGAGAAGACCCGCGACTTGAACATTTATATGGTGAATACCCGAAAAGAGGTCTTCGACAGTGAAACGGACTGGATTGCTGTTACCGAGGCCGACAAGGTGTTTTCAGGCACGGTCACCTTCTATGTGAACAGCTGGAACGACATTTTTCTTGATCTTCCTTTCGACTATGACGGTCATTCCAACCTCGCCATCATCATTGTCGATCATACTGGTACATGGGCCAACCAACACATGGCCTGCCGCGTGTATGAAGCCAACGGCAACCAAGCCATCAGGGTTTACAACGACAACAACCCCTACAATCCGTCGGCGCCGCAGGACTATACTGGTGTCCGTTTGGCCTATAAGAACCAAATCATCCTTGGATTGGAAGGCTATGAGCATGTGTTAGACCATACAAGCGAACCAGCCGTTTATCCCAATCCTGCCGAAGACATCGTGTTTGTGGAAGGCGAAGGCATCCAGAAGGTCGAGGTCTTCAATACTTTAGGCCAGCTCGTGGATGTCGTAGAATCTGTAGGGTCAGCGGTGTTGCAGCTTCATGTAGGCGACTATAAGCCTGCTGTCTACCTCATGAAAATCCATACCTCTAATGGGGTGTCGACAAAGCGTTTTGTGAAGCAAAAGGCTAACTAATAGGTCCAAAACGAAGTCGGTCAACCGGATTATTTCCTTTCGAAAACGGGCTCCTTTCCATCGCTGTCTGGCTCTTCAACGGTCAGGCCATCGATGGTATGGTGTTGCACATCGTCCAAAACAATGGCGGTGCGGTAGTCTTTCTTCTGCGCAGTCAGCTTGATGTTTCGCATGGTCAGGCCGTCGACATGACGGACGAAGAAGCCCCAAGCAGGCAACTCCATGTGTTGCGAGAACTCGGGATAAGCCTTGGGCATCTCAGGGATCTTGTCCAACTCATCAAGGCCGACATGGGCATAATGCGCATCACCGCCACCAGGGAAAACGATTTCAATATTTTCCAAGGTGACATTCTTTATCTTGCTGTCTTTCAGTCCGATGATGCCACAAGGCGAGATGTTGCGCGGCAGGTCTTCGATGGGGCCTTCGTATTCGTAGCCTGCATCGGGTTTGGTGGCGGCCACTTCGGCGTAGAGGTTGCGGATGGTGACGCCGTCCATGAAGCTCTGCTTGTCGCGACGGGCACCTACGTTGAGGTAGATGGCGTTGCCCACATTGGTGGCATGGAGCGAGTCGACGAGGATGTTCTCGCAGATGCCGCCATCAACGCTCTGTATGGTGATGGCGCTGCGGTAGGTGTCGTAAACGGTGTTGTTGATAATCTTCACATTCTTGAATCCGCCTGCGCCCATGGTGCCAAACTTGATGCCGCTCGCGCTGCTGCGGGCGGTGCAGTTGCGCACTTCGATGTTTTGGCACAACTTATTGGCACTGTGCGACTTGAGGCAGATAGCATCGTCGCTGGCGTCGACGTAGCTGTTGGTGAGCAGGAAGCCATCGCAATCCACGATGTCGATGCCGTCGTTGTTCCAGAAGGCCATGCTTTGGATGCGGATGTTGTTGACCTTGACGCTTTCGCATTGGTCGTACATGGTGACCCAGTTGGCGGCGTTGCGGAAGGTGACATTGTCAACTTCAATGTTCTTGCATTCCCTGAAAATCAGCAGCCTGGGACGGAAACCTTCGCCCACGCGGTCGTTGCTCAGTTTGTCTTTCATCAGGTCTTTATGCACAAGGTCGGTGCAGTTGTTGCCCAACTCGCGCCCTTGTCCCTCAATGACGCCGCCGCTGTTGTAGACACCGATGAGACGGATGTTCTCAACGCCTTCGGCGAGGATGAGGGCATGGTCGTTGGTGGCCACGAGGCGGTCGTAGTCAAAGGGATTGGTGCTGCCCACAAGCACGGCGCCTTCCACCAGCTCGATGGTGACATTGGATTTCATGTGGATGCTGCCCGTGAGGTAGCGGCCCACCCAGAAACGCAGCGTGCCACCGCCTTGTTCTGCAATCCAGTCGATGGCGAATTGGATGCTGCGCGTGTTCATCGTCACGCCGTCGCTGCGGATGCCGAAGAGCGAGGCGTTGTAGACGGGTTGTTGGCTCTTGGCAAAGGCGTGGCCGAGACCCAACAGCAGGGTGAAGCAGAGGGTTAACAAGTGCTTTCTCATTGTATATCAGTTTTATAGATTTTCACTGGTCCAATCAAGCCTTGCGGTTGCAAAGGTTGGTCCCGTCGGGGATGATTGACATAAATCCAGGTGGTCGGGTTATCCTCGCGGCTGAAGGTCTTGAGGTAGTTGCCTAAGGTGGTGGTTACGCGGATTTCGAGGTCGTTTTGTCCTTCGTGAAAGGCATCGCTGAGGTCGAAAAGCCTGCGACCAAAATATTGTATGCCAATGGATTGTCCATTGATGAAGACCTCGGAGACACCTTCCACCAATCCTAAATCCAAAATTGTTGTAGAGACGTGGTGCGCCGCGTCTCTACATGGTTCAATGGTTTTCCGATAAACGATCGTCCCACAGAAATGCTGATACACCTCGCTATCTTTCAGGTCAAACAAGGTGTCGAAATGGGTGGTGACGGTGTCGTGCAAGAGGCTGTGGCAAAGCATGACATTCCAATCCTCAGAGAGGTCTGTTGCGGACATTTCAGCCATGACCGAACGCAGAGGTTGCCACGTCGGGAGATGGAGGTTTTTGTTCGTCTTCTCAAACACGATGAGCACCGACTCGACAGGTCCGAGGTCAAAGGTGTAGCTGCTGTCTGTTTCAAGCGGTAAGGCGTAGCGCTTTCCAGTCTGCAAATCCCAAATCTGGGCTTGGCGTTTGTGCATCAAGGCTTTGCTGAAGGTGATTATGGTGGTGTGGGCGTTGTAGCGGTGGCTGTTGCTCAACAAAATCATCTCGCTGCCGTCGTCGGTGGTGTAGCGGTTTTGCATCACATATGGGTCGGGGGTCTCGATGTCGAGGTAATGGGGCAGTTGTTCGGCTTTCATCAGGCTGTCGTACCATGGGATGAAACCCTCTTTGGGCGGCTCGACGAAGACGAATTGTTCTTTGTGTTGCATCACCTTTTCCAGAGTGGCTTTGACGAGAGAATCGTTTTCTGCATGGTGTTGCGGCATGCCCAACGACTGGTATGGGATGGTGTCGATGCAGAGGATGTTGCCGCCTGTCTCCACAAAACGTAACAGTTGCTCGGCGGTCTCGGGATGCAGGCTTTCCACGTCAATGAGCATCAGGGTGTTGTATTTCCTTTGGTTGAAACAGAGGTTACCCCGCTTGATGTCTGATTGGTTAATAATGTTCTCGCTCACATAATCCACGCCACCACCACATTTGTTGATGGCCTCCCAGATCATGGTCTTGTATGGAGCGCGTGTGGTGTTAGGGAAAGGCTCGTTCTGCATCCCAATGGTGCTCCACATGTCGTTTTCGGGGTTGAGGATAGCGATGTCGGCATAATAGGTGCCATGCTGTAAGGCGTAGGAGAGCCGTGCCTTGTAGTCGTTGTAGTATTTGAAATAAGGCCACCAAGGGTTGTTTTCGCTGTAATAGGCTCCATAGCGCACCCAGCCTGGGAAAGGCGCTTCGAAGTTGGGCGAGTAGTTAAAGCCGTGGAAAACGCTGTGGGTCACGCCCGACATGGCGCTTTGGTCGCCGCCAATTTTCAGTTGCTCCAGGGTCATGTTGAACACGGTGTAGGTGTTGGTCATCTCTTCGCAGCTGACGGTGCGATTGCCGGCGAGGTGGGCACCCGACGACACGAATTTGTTAACCATGGTATAGGCGCGGCCGCGGCGGTAATCTGATTCAGACATCTCTTCTCCAGGCTTGTGGCGCAGCCAGTTGGTGGTCCATGACTCGCCTTCGGGGATGTCGTAGCCCATGGCGTTCTCCAAGGGATAGAAGCCGCGACCATAGGCTTGGGCACGGGCTTTCACGCCAAGGTTGTGGCACCAAGCGAGGTAGGTGTTTGTGAAGCGTTCCTGCATCAGCTGGGCCTTGAAGTCTTCGAAGTCGTAACGAGCGCGTCGGATTTCTTGTTGGAAGTCATCGGTCACAGGCACGACGGCATTGTAGTTGAGAGCGCTGCCCATGGAACCGATTTTGAAGAGGATAAAAGGCAGATAATCGATGATGTCGTAGCCATAGCGTTTTTGGAATTCCTCGGCCATGTCGGAGGTCCAGTTGGCGCCTTCCAGCTCCATGCTGTCGGTGAAGAGCGCGCGGATGTGGTCTTTCAACGGCCCGATTTGCGCCTCAATTTTGTCCGACATGTTATAAAGATACCGGTTGACCGCTTCGGTGTTGAAGTGGTCAAGCACGGGACCAGCTGCCCCAGGTGCGCCGTTGATGACTTCCAAAAAACCGTTGATTTTCACCAAGGCTGCTAAAGTGTATTCCCTTTCGGGGATGTCGATGGTGAAAATACTATCAGGTTGAGGTCTCTGAGCCTGTCGAAGGGCCGACAACACATCAATGCAATCATCAACATTTGAAGCTGGATTCGGATAAAGCTTCAGCATCATCAATTCCTTGGTGTTGCTCTTATACGGCGAGCTGACCTTAGGCATAGCCTTCTCACAGAGGCTGTCTCTGATGATAGTCAAAGTCGTGGGTCCCGTCACCGTCTCCGCATAGTTGACCACAATCTGCGCCCGCTCGTCTTCGGTAAGGAATTCGGCTCCGAAAGGCCAGCCTGATCCCACAAGAAGGTCGCAGGTCATGTCCAAGGAGTCGGCTTCGTCGAAGCAGACTTTGAGCATGTTAATCCATTCGGGGCTGAGCCATGACAAAGAAGCTTTTCCGAGACTATCGCAATAGCTTGGGAAGGCGATGGGATTGATCTCCACGCCACCGATGCCGGCTTCTTTCAGCAAGCGCAGCTCGCGCACCAGCTCGTCGGCTTCCACCTTGTCGCCGTTCCACCACCAGCGCACAAAAGGACGGTATTCGGAAGCGGGTTGCTGAAACTCGGCATACAGCTGTTCCGTGCTCAGCCCCTCGTTTTTGGGTTGGCATCGGCAGAGGAGCAGCGAAATTGCAAGGAACAGTAGCGTCAGTTTCAGTAGTTTCATGGAGATTATGAAGAATAATGCAGCAAAAATAGGAAAAAAACCGTATTTTTGCGCCTCAAAACGATTTTGCGCATGTATGCTCTTTTCAAGAAAGAAATAAGCAATTTCCTCAGCTCATTGATAGGCATCATGGTGATTGTGGTGTTTCTGCTCATCACGGGCCTGTTCCTTTGGGTGTTCCAAAGCGATTTCAATGTGCTGAACTCTGTCTATGCCAACCTTGACGGCCTCTTCATCCTCGCCCCTTGGGTATTCCTTTTCCTCGTGCCTGCGGTCACGATGCGCAGCTTCGCCGAGGAGAACCGCACAGGCACGATTGAGATGCTGGTCACCAAGCCGCTGTCGGATTGGCAGATTATCTGGGCCAAGTTCTTGGCGGGAGTGGTCTTGGTGCTGTTGGCCCTGATTCCCACCTTCGTCTATTATTTCTCGGTCTACCGTTTGGGACTGCCTCCGGGCAACCTCGACAGCGGCGGCATCTGGGGCTCCTACATAGGCCTGTTCCTGCTGAGTTCAAGTTTCGTGAGCATCGGCATCTTTTGCAGCTCGTTGACCAACAACCAGATTCTGGCTTTCATCATCTCGGTCTTCCTCTGCGGATTCCTGCTGATTGGCTTCGAGTTCATCTACTCGCTCTCGCTGTTCGGCCATGTCGACCTGTTCATCCAGCAGTTAGGCATGAATGCGCACTACAGCTCGTTGAGCCGTGGTGTTGTCGACACGCGCGACGTGTTGTATTTCCTGAGTGTGATTGCGCTGTTCCTCAGTGCAACGAAATTGGTTCTTTCAAGTCGTAAATGGTAAGGAGGCAAGGGATGGAAAACAAACGCAAGAATCTGAAAAAGAACCAAATCGTCGCCTTCCTCGTGACGGTGGTGATTGTGATTTTGGTCAATGTGATTGGCTCGTATGTGTTCACCCGCTTCGACCTGACGAGCGAGAAACGCTACACCTTGTCACCTACGACGAAGGAAATTCTCAACGACCTCGATGACTATGTCTACTTCAAGGTGTATCTCGAAGGCGACTTCCCGGCGGGATTCAAGAAACTGCGCCGTGAAACCAAGGAGATGCTGGATGAGTTCCGTGCCTACACGAAATTCATTGACTACGAGTTTATTAACCCTTCGGAGGGTAGCGATGAGGCCGAGATTCGCGAGACCTACAACCAGTTGTACCGCTCAGGTTTGAATCCCACCGACCTGAATGTACAAAACAGCGACGGTTCCTCGAAGCAGATGGTGATTTGGCCTGGGGCCTTGGTGAGTTACCGAAACAATACTGAGATTGCCATCGATTTGCTTGAAAACCAGATAGGACAGTCGTCGGAAGATGCCTTGAACGCCTCGATGCAGAACCTGGAGTTCCGCCTGGTGGACGCGGTGAAGAAGGTGACGCGCCTTGAGAAACCTAACGTGGGTTTTGTGCAAGGTCATGGCGAGCTCGGCGAACAGGAGACGTATGACATTTTCCATACGCTGTCGCAGAATTACAATGTGGTCCGCATGGAGATTGACGGCAGAGTCGATGCTTTGTTGCACCGCACGCAGGACACAACCCGTGATGTGTCGGTCTTCCCTTCGTATGCGGCCATCATCATTGCCAAGCCCACACAGCCTTTCGATGAAAGGGACAAGTTCCTCATCGACCAGTACATCATGCACGGCGGTAAGGTGCTGTGGCTGGTGGAGCCGGTGTATGCCACCATGGACAGCTTGCAAAACCAAGAGTCGACCATCGGCGTCGAACAGGACCTCCACTTGGACGACATGTTGTTCAGATATGGTGTGCGCCTCAACCGTGACCTGCTGCTCGACCTCAATTGCGCTTCCTTGCCTATCCGCACGGGGCAGGTGGGCGGACAGGCCCAGCTGGAGTATTTCCGTTGGTTCTATTTCCCCTTGTTGCAGGCCGCTTCGGAGCATCCCATGGTGCGCAACATGAACGCCATCAAGTCGGATTTCGTGAGCTCCATCGACGCGACGACCTCAGCCAGTGGCATCGAACAGATTCCCTTGCTTAAGACTTCCAACTACACCAAGGTCTCGGGCGCGCCGGTGTTCATCTCATTGGCCATGCTGCGTCAGACCCCCGACCAGCGCATGTTCAGCACAAAAGGCAAGAATGTGGCCTACCTGTTGAAGGGCACCTTCCCCTCGCTCTATGCCAACCGCATTCCGCAGGAAATCGTCGACGACCAAGCCACCGACTTCATGGCAGAGAGTGTCCCGACCGCGATGATTGTGGTGGCCGATGGTGATATCATCCGCAACCAAATCGACATCCGCACCCGGAAGCCGCTCACTTTGGGCTTTGACCAATATACGGGCATCACCTATACCAACAAGGAGTTCATCGAAAACGCTGTAAGCTATCTCGTTGACGGCGAGGGCTTGATCGATATCCGCTCGCGCGAGCTGAAAATCAGGCTCCTGGATATGACCAAGGTCAATAAGCAACGTACCAAGTGGCAGGTGATTAATACTGTAGTTCCGATTGCTGTAATTATCTTATTGGGTGTTTTGATGGCTCTTATTAGGAAAAGGAAGTATAATGTTGTGTATCAGAAATCTGATATGAAGCGTTTGTATCGTTCAAAAACCAATAAAATATTATTCGGGGTTTGTGGTGGATTGAGTGAGTATTTTAAGGTAGATGTTAAACTGATTAGAGCAATAATGATTATCCTCGGATTAGGAGGAATTGGCATAGTAGCATATTTCGTGTTTGTTGTTGTAATCCCTAAAGAAAGCTAAGTTTATGAAAAAGAATAATCGTATTACCATTATCATTGCCGCGCTGTTGGTCGTCGTTGCCGGCCTGCTGGTTTGGAACAACCGCTACCTCTCCACGATTCAGGGCGAGTCGTCGGACTTTCAGGTCTGGGATACCGCCTCGGTGACGAAAATCTATCTGGCCGACCGCCGCAATCACGAGTCGCTGCTGGAACGTCAGGAGCAAGGTTGGACGCTCAACGGCACCTATAAGGCCCATTCCAAGCAGGTGCAGAATCTTCTGACTACCATGTATAAGATTCGCGTAAAGATGCCCGTCTCGGTGGCTAGCCACGACAACATCATCAAGCAATTGGCTTCGCAGAGCACTAAGGTGGAGGTCTACCAGATAGTGCCACGCATCAACTTGTTCGACAAAATCAAACTCTTCTATCACGAGAAGCGCACCAAGGTCTTTTATGTGGGCGATGCCACCATGGACAGCAGCGGCACATTCATGCTGAAGGAAGGTGCCGACAAGGCTTATATCGTCTATATTCCCAGCTTTCGTGGCTTCATCACCACGCGTTTCACCGCCAACCCTGACGACTGGCGTGACCATACCGTTTTCCACGAGAACATGGCCGATATTCAGTCGGTGGAGATTGAGTTCAACGAAGACCCCGAGGGCAGCTTCCGCATCGACAACATCGGCAAGCACCAGTACAAACTCACGCGCCTGATTGATAACCAAGATTTGCCTTACGACACCCTGAAGGTCATCAACCTGATGTCGTCGTTTAATGATTTGCGTTTTGAGGCGCTGTTTACCAACACTTTGCCCCAAGAGCGCATCGACTCCATCACGGGTTCGCCTTACGTGCATTATGTCGTGGTGACCGATAAGGACGGTAACAAGCAGGACATGAAGACCTTCAAGAAGCTGGTTTTGAACGGCGTGACCGACATGGGCGGTGAGTTGGGCGATGTGGACCGCGACCGCATGTATGCTCTCATCGACGATGGCAAGGACTTCGTACTCATCCAGAACTATGTCTTCGACAAGGTGCTGCACGATGTGCGTTACTTCGAGGCCGGCAATCCCATCCAGTTTGAGATGGGGACGATAGAGGTTTATGAGTAACCCCCAGCCTCCTATGTCATTCCTGCGTGGGCATGTGCGTTAGATGGGAATCTATAGGAGGCGGTTCAAGAAGCAATAACCTTATTAGACGGCTCATGAAGCCATAGATCCCAAGCCACCGCACCATCCGACATAGGGATGACATGGCTTCAAGAGCCTGTACCTATTTCTTCTTCAGCAACCCCACCATCTTAAAACTCACATCCGTGATGATGATTTGGGCGTTGCCGTTACGCTCAATCTGGCGGATGGCCTCCTCAAAGAGTCCGGCAATTTGTGCCAGATTGGCGGGATTGATGAAAGGCGCAAATTTAGAGTTGAATCCTTTTTCGTCTTCGGGCAGCATGACGAGTTCGGCGAGGTTGTTATTGAACAACAGCGAATTACGGATGATGCGCAGACCGTAATCCAGCAGTTCCTTTTGTTTCTCGCGACCAATGGTCTTGATGTTGGCCGAGAAGTCGATGATTTCGGAATAGGCACCACGAAAGCAGAGGCGCATCCACTGCTGGAAGGTGGTGAAGAAGAATTTATGCTCTTCTGAGTCCTGCACCGAATGGCAGGCCGTGATCCAGTTGCCTTCCGAAATCATGGCGGCATCGCGGGCCTGGCTGGGCTGGCAATGCAGGCGTTCCACAAGAGCACTTTCAATGGCATTAGCTTCGATAGCAGGTATCTTCACCAAAGCCGTACGCGACTTGATGGTAGCCAGCAGTTCCTCTGCATCCTCGGCGATGAGCAGGAAAACCGTCTTCTCGGGTGGCTCCTCAAGCAGTTTCAGCAGTTTGTTGGCCGTGTCGACGCGCATCTTCTCTGCCATCCAGATGATGGCGATTTTGTACTCGCCCTCGTAGGACTTCATGCTCAGTTTGCGCAGCAGCGAGGCTGCGTCGCGCACCGACATATAGCCTTGCTTGTTCTCCACATCGAGGAAACTGTACCAACTTGAAGTGTCGACATACCCCTGGTTTTGCGTGACATACTCGCGCCATTCCTCCATAAACAAATCCGACTCGGGATTGCTTTTGATTTTTTTCGTGGTGGCCGTCGGCACGATGAAATGCAGGTCGGGATGCACCAGTTTCTGCATCTTCTGGCAGGTGGGGCACACGCCGCAGCTGTCGGTCTCGGTGCGGTTGGGGCAGAGGATATATTGCGCGTAGGCCAAGGCCAAAGGCAGTTTGCCGCTTCCGGCAGGCCCTAAAAAGAGCTGCGCGTGAGGCACATGGTTTTCCCTTACACTCGCGATGAGGCGTTGCTTTATCGCTGATTGACCAATGACGTCTTTAAACTGCATAGTTGGGCAATTGATAAAACACATCAAAATACCGCTGCAACTTGACAGGGTCGGTTTGGTAGATATTATCCCCGTAATAGCAGTCGGCGAGGACTTCATATAAACGGCAGAATTCGCCTAAGTCGTGCTTGCCGCGTTGTGCGTTTATGGTGAGAGAAAGCAGTTCCAAAGCGCGGTCAGCGGCACGATGGCATTGCTCCATATTGCCTTTGTTTTGCCAACGGTTGGCCCGCGACACCTCACTGCCGATGTTCAACATTTGTTCTGCCAATGACATCATTGCCCAGCGGCCAGCGGCCAATTCTGTATGTTGATAATGGATGGGCGGTGAAACAGTTTTCATAAGAAGGTTCTTTTCATTTCAAAGAGCAAAAATACAGTTTTTCGGGCATTTGTATCAAAAAAGAATGCGGCAAAAGAGATTTGTTGTTATTTTTGCTCCATAAAACACACGAACATGTTAGGCATTGATTCAAAAAGGGAAATTATCGAAGGAGAATTCGCCAGAAGAATTTGGAGCGAAGTACTGGCTATTTGGCACAGAGAGAAAGTGACTGAAATTAAGGAAACTGCTCCAAAATACGAAGTGGAATGGGTGTGAACTGTTCGGCCACGACTTCACCTGCAAAACCATTGCCATGATTCTAAAGGCGTTGGGGGAGAAGATTGTGGAGGTGGTAAAATGAAATTTTATTATGTGGATGGTAACAAAACAAAATAAAACATAAATAGTTACAACTGTTTTATCAAATTTGTAATTTTGTGCTGTCATGTATATAATTCCCAAATATTTTCCATTTATTATTGGAAGACATAAAACATCTAATGTATGATTACAATCGGAAGACCAGTAAAAGAAGTCAATGGAGATTTGGTTAGTCTCAAAGCCTTTGTTCAAGACGATGTTCAGAATATCAATGATTGGTTGACATACACTACTTCTAAAGAGTATGGTGATTGTTTTTGTGACGAAGTGTGTGATGCTTTTGTCGTCGCTATGCTTTTGCCTGCAATTATTACAAAACAAAAGATCAAAATTGATACCCCCATGTCAGAACGCTTATATCATAACATTGAGCATTCAGTTAGTACCATTCTCAAACATGTTTATGTTGAGGATAAACGAAAAGCCAAAGTGACAGAGATTCAGGATGGTATTATTGAAATTGGGGGTGATAATCAATTAGTTACATATAATTATCAAGGAAAAGGTATCGCCACGGGTTGTTCGTTGGGCGTTGACTCCATGGCTTCTTATCTAACTTACTCCACAGATAATTGTCCTCCAAAGCATAAGTTAACCCATTTAACATACTTTAATGCGGGTGCGATGGGTTTTCACAATGAAACCTTAGCGGCAAAGGCATATAATAAAGATCTTATTATGGTCAAACAATTTTCAGATGAGGTTGGCTTACCTTTAGTTTGTATTGAGAGCAATGTTGCAAAATGGTATAATCGTATGATGGGGTTTGGGCAATGTGCTGTTATGATAAATATGAGTGTGGTTTTGTCAATGCAGAAGTTATTTGGGAAATATTATTTTGCTTCATCTTTTCCAATTTGGGAGTTCCGTTACGACAAGTTTATAATGGAATACTATGAGACATTACTATTACCATTATTATCGACAGAAAGCACTGATTTGATGGTTGCCAATCCTGAAATGACTCGCGTGGCGAAAGAAAAAATGATAATTGACAATTCAATAGTTCAAAAATACCTGTATGTTTGCTGGAAGGAGATAATCGCTAACGCAAACCCAGAAACGGATTATGCAAAAAACAAAGATAGTTTCTTGAACTGTACGAGTTGCGATAAATGCTTACGCACCCTACTTGCAATAGATATTATGGGGTATATTGAATATTACAAAGAATTATTTAATATTGGGTATTACTACAAAGTAAAAGACTCGTATATTGCTAGAGTTATTGCAAAGAAGAATGATGATTCATTCTATTATGAGTTATATTGTTTGATAAAAGAGTATAACTACCCGATAACTAAAAAAACACGTGCATTAGTTTTTGCTCATAAGATGTGCCAAAAATTCAGTTTTTTAGGGAGAATGAAATTAGTAAAACGGATTTATACCCATTATAAGGCGATAAAAATGAAATAGTCTTTATAATAATTACCCCATAACCTTGAATATGGAGCGTGTTTTGTTTGCGGCAAAAATGGGACATAAAACCTCACGTCGTAACATTTTCTGCGATTTTGTTCCAAAAAGTCGTACCTTTGCACCAAATTCAACATTTTATGTTAAGCGAACAGGAACAAATCAGAAGAAATTCGTTGGCCGAACTCTATAAGCTCGGCATCAACCCGTATCCGCAGGCCGCGTTCCCCGTGAGCGTGTTTACCACGGACATCCTCAACCAATTTGACGACAACAACCCCGACCAATTCCAAGAGGTCACCCTCGCGGGCCGTATTATGAGCCGCCGCATCATGGGCGCCGCCTCGTTCTGCGAGCTGCAGGACTCGAAAGGCCGCATCCAGCTGTATATCAAGCGCGACGAGATCTGCCCCGAGGAGGACAAGACCTTATATAACACGGTGTTCAAGCGCCTTTTGGACATCGGCGACTTCATCGGTGTGAAAGGCTTTGCCTTCCGCACGCAGATGGGCGAGATTTCGGTGCACGTCAAGGAGCTGACGGTGCTGAGTAAGTCTCTACGGCCGCTGCCCATCGTCAAGGAGAAGGACGGTGTGAAGTACGACGAATTCAACGACCCCGAGTTGCGCTACCGTATGCGTTACGTCGACCTCGTGGTGAACGACAAGGTGAAGGATATCTTCATCGCCCGCACCCGCATCATCGACAGCATTCGCCGTTTCTTCAACGAGAGCGGCTATCTCGAGGTGGAAACGCCTGTGCTGCAAGCCATTCCTGGCGGCGCCACGGCCCGTCCTTTCATCACGCACCACAACGCCTTGGACATCCCGATGTACCTGCGTATCGCCGACGAGCTTTACCTGAAGCGCCTCATCGTGGGTGGCTTCGAGGGTGTGTATGAGTTCTCGCGCAACTTCCGCAACGAGGGCATGGACCGCACCCACAACCCCGAGTTCACGGGTCTTGAAATCTACGTGGCCTACAAGGACTACCTCTGGATGATGGACTACACCGAGGCCATGATTGAAAGGGCTGTCACTGAAGTGCTTGGCACCGATACTGTAAAAGTTGGCGACAACGAAATCTGCTTCAAGCGTCCTTTCAAGCGCATCACCATGATTGACTCCATCAAGGAGAAGACAGGTATCGACATCACCGGCATGGACGAGGCTCAGCTCCGCGACGTGTGCAAGCAACTCGGCATCGAGGTGGACGACTCAATGGGTAAGGGCAAGCTGATTGACGAAATCTTCGGCGAGAAGTGCGAAGGCACCTACATCCAGCCGACATTCATCACCGACTATCCCGTGGAGATGTCGCCGCTTTGCAAGCGTCATCGCGACAACCCCGAACTGACCGAGCGCTTCGAGCTGATGGTCAACGGCAAGGAACTGGCCAACGCCTATACTGAGTTGAACGACCCCATTGACCAGCGCAACCGCTTTGAGGAACAGATGAAGTTGGCAGGCCGTGGCGATGACGAAGCCATGATTATCGACAACGACTTCCTGCGCGCCTTGGAGTACGGTATGCCCCCGACTTCGGGTATGGGCATCGGCATCGACCGTTTCGTGATGCTGCTGACGGGTCAGACCACCATTCAAGAGGTGCTGCTGTTCCCGATGATGCGTCCCGAGAAAGTCGTGAAGAACGCCACCAAGGAAGACTTCATGGCTTTGGGTATGGCCGAGGCTTGGGCGACTTTGCTCCTCACCAACGGTTACAACACCATTGATCAGCTGAAGGCAGAGAAGCCTTCGGCCCTGCGCGAGAAACTCAACGGCTTGCGCAAGAAGAACAAGCTTGACATCCCTGCCCTGCAGCTCGAGGATGTGGAGGCCTGGATAAACGGTTGAACCGTTTGTTTCGATGAAATAACTAACTCTAAATACATATCATCATGAAAAGCTGCAATAATTTGTTCAACTTAATCAAAAGGATGACTCTTGTTGTCCTTTTAGGAATGGTTGTCTTCGGCTGTGCACCCAAAGAGCCTGCCCAGCAAGAGGTAGTGCGTCAGGAACCGGAAGCAACGATTGAGGAAATCCCAAGCGTAGACACGGCTTGTGTCGCAGAAGACATGGATACCGTTGTAGATAAAGGCGCCCCGATGATGTCGAAGGGGAAAAAAGGCGACCAAAAAGGTCTGAAATTGAAAGACGATGATTTTGAAGCAAATATAGATGCTAGCAAAAGGATTAAGTTGGGTGATAAGGGGAAACTCAAGGTTAGGATTTCGATGAAAAAACACGAGTTGGAGGTGGATGAAGACATGAAACGTAAAACTATCCCATTGATTTCCGCCTATACGGGTGCTTATGCACGCATCACCCCTAGTGCAGATGATTTCATAATCTCGCCTGACAATCCTAAGCTTATTGCGTATGATAATGTTGCAATTGTGAGGGTTGACTCGACCGGAGTGGAGGTACAGTATACTATTATACCACAAAAATCAGGTAAGCTTAATGCTGGTGCATCTATTGATTTGTTTGATAATAGAGAGTGTACGGGTGATCCTCTCACCATAAACCCCAATGCGCTGATTAAGGTAAGGGTGAATTATTGGAAAGCAATTTGGGATCCGGTATGGGAGGGTTTCACTTATTTCTGGTGTGCTTTTGTGGCCTTGGTCTTTGGAGCACTTCTTTTTGTCGTCCGTAAGTTTATCAAGGAGAAGACGGGTTACAGCGACGATTTAAAGGATAAAATATTTGGAGGAAGAAAAACCGATGTGACTGAGGGTCAAAAAGCAACGCCCAAGGCTCCTCAAAAAGCCCTTGAAGAAAGAAACGACGAGGTGACTGGGACTGAAAGTGAAATGCCTGACGAAAAGGAAAGCTGATTCTTTTGGCACAAGTTTTATCTAACCCTCAATTTCTGACCGATTTTGAGGGTTTTGCTTTTCTTAATGCCGTTCAGTCTGCATATTTTGTCGACGGTGGTCTTGTTTTTCTTGGCAATCTTTGCGAGCGTGTCGCCTTTCCTCACCGTGTAATAGGCCGAACCGCCCCCACCTGATGATATGGGCTTCTTTTTGGAGGCAGCCAGCGATTGTTCGTCGGTCTGTCCGTAATGCGAGTTGATGTTGAAGTAGTGTTTCTTGAGGGTGAATACCTCTGTGCGAAGCATGCCATTCTCAAAGTCGAAAATACGCTCGGGGTCGAAAGCCTGACCCATATAACGTGTCTCGAAGTGAAGATGGGGACCAGTAGAGTGTCCTGTTGAGCCACCATAGCCTATCAGTTCACCTGCCTTAACGATATCGCCGCTCTTGACAATGAAGTGTGACAAGTGCCCATAGTAGGTTTCCAGTCCGTTGAAGTGTCTGATGACCAAGACATTGCCGTAGCCTCCTGTCATATTGATGGGCAGGGCTACACGCACAATGCCATCGAAAGCAGCATAAATGGCATCGCCGGTGTAAAGCCCGAGGTCGATACCCTTGTGAGCCCGTTTCCACCTATATTTATAACGTGAGGTAACTCTTCCTGGATGCGGAATGCAATAGTGGTGGATGGAATCCACTAGGATGAGCTGAACCGAGTCAGGGAGATCTTTCAGGGCAACGTCGTTGAACGAATGCACACGCTCCGTATTCCAATAATCCGACTCGAGTTCATAGGGTAAATAAGGTATGTCGATGTTGTAGTACAACCATGTCCCGTTGTCAAAAAGCACCACCTTTCGGAACATCTCGTGCGTGTCCAAGGTGTCGATGGGCACAGGGATGCCTTCCGAGATCTCCACTTCCTCCTCGTCTTCATCTTCCTCTCCCTCTCCACTGTCAGCGTCGTTGGGGATGATGGTGTCGTTGTTGTGTACATATATAATAATGGTGTCGTGGACGACGAAATGGTTTCTTAGACGTTGGAAAAATCCTTCGTTGTCTTGCGAGAAGGCGGCGGATGACAATAATAGGCAAGTTATGATGGCAATTAATCTCTTCATTGTAGGGTGATTTTTGGGAAAAAATAAGGATGCAAAGGTACAAAAAATTCCTGATTTGGCAAGATTGTCTTGTCCAAAACGACGTATAAGGCGAAATATTGCCATTTTGTCAGTTTTTTTCTTTGGCACAATGATTGACAAAAAGCGGGGCGTTGCGGAATTCCCCTGCTCCCTTAGAAGGTGGATGGCAACGAAAAAAATGACAACAAACAAATAACATATAAAAAATAGGAGAACAAGAAAATGTCAAAGATCATTGGTATCGATTTAGGTACAACCAACTCATGTGTGGCCGTGATGGAAGGCAACGAGCCGGTCGTCATCGCCAACAGCGAAGGCCATCGCACCACCCCTTCCGTGGTCGCCATCACCGACAGCGGCGAGCGTAAAGTCGGCGAGCCTGCCAAGCGTCAGGCCATCACCAACCCGCTGCGTACTGTCTATTCCATCAAGCGTTTCATGGGTGAGACCTACGACAAGGTGGAAGCCGAGATGCGCCGCGTGCCTTACAAGGTCGTTCAAGGCCCCAACAACACGCCTCGTATCGACATCGACGGCAAGCAGTACACCCCGCAGGAAATCTCTGCCATGGTGCTGCAAAAGATGAAGAAGACCGCTGAGGACTTCCTCGGCCAGACCGTCACCGAAGCCGTCATCACGGTGCCTGCTTACTTCAACGACGCCCAGCGTCAGGCCACCAAAGAAGCTGGCGAAATCGCCGGCCTGAAAGTGCGCCGTATCATCAACGAGCCTACCGCCGCTGCTTTGGCCTACGGCTTGGACAAGAAAAAGAACGATGTGAAAGTCGCTGTGTACGACCTCGGCGGCGGCACCTTCGATATCTCCATCCTTGAATTGGGCGATGGCGTGTTTGAGGTGAAGTCGACCAATGGTAACACCCACCTCGGCGGTGACGACTTCGACGAAGTCATCATCAACTGGCTGGCCGAAGAGTTCCAGAAGGACAACGGCATCGACCTGCGTAAGGACCCGATGGCGCTCCAGCGTCTGAAGGAAGCTGCCGAAAAGGCCAAGATTGAGTTGAGCTCTTCGAGCGAGACGGAAATCAACCTGCCTTACATCATGCCTGTCAACGGCATCCCGCAGCACTTGGTCCGCACCTTGAGCCGCGCCAAGTTCGAGCAACTGGCCGACAAACTGATACACGACACCATCGAGCCTTGCCGTCGTGCTTTGCAAGACGCTGGCTTGACCGTCAACGACATCGACGATGTCATCTTGGTTGGTGGTTCAACCCGTATCCCCGCCATCCAGAACATTGTCCGCGACTTCTTCAAGAAGGAGCCTTCAAAGGGCGTCAACCCCGACGAAGTGGTGGCCATCGGTGCCTCCATCCAGGGCGGCGTGCTCACCGGCGAAGTAAAGGACGTGCTGCTGCTTGACGTGACCCCGTTGAGCCTCGGCATCGAGACCCTCGGTGGCGTGATGACCAAGCTGATCGAGAGCAACACCACCATCCCGACCCGTAAGTCGGAGGTCTTCTCGACCGCTGCCGACAACCAGCCTTCGGTGGAAATCCACGTGCTGCAAGGCGAGCGTCCTATGGCTGCCCAGAACAAGACCATCGGCCGTTTCATCCTCGACAGCATCCCGCCCGCGCCGCGTGGTATCCCGCAAATCGAGGTCACCTTCGACATCGACTCCAACGGCATCCTGAACGTGAGTGCTAAGGACAAGGCCACGGGCAAGACCCAAAGCATCCGTATCGAGGCTTCGTCGGGCTTGACCGACGCTGAAATCGAGCGCATGAAGAACGAGGCCCAGGCCAACGCCGAAGCCGACAAGAAGGAACGCGAGCGTATCGACAAGCTGAACCAAGCCGACAGCATCATCTTCCAGACCGAGAAGCAGCTGAAGGAATACGGTGACAAGCTGCCTGCCGATAAGAAGGCCGAGATTGAGGCTGCCCTCGCCAAGCTGAAGACGGCTCACCAGGCCCAAGACATCGCCGGCATTGACGCGGCCATGGCCGAGATGAACGCCATGTGGCAGAAGGCCAGCGAGGAGATGTACAAGAACGCTGGTGCCCAAGGCGGCCCGCAAGGCGGCTTCGACCCGAACAATATGGGTGGCGGCTTCCAAGGCGGCAACCCGAACCAAGGCCCGCAGAACGGCGGCGGTGATGATACTGTCACAGATGCGGATTTTGAGGAGGTTAAGTAAGATACTACTCAAAACACTATCGAAAAAAGGTGTAATCCGAAAGGGTTACGCCTTTTTTGATTTATTTGATGGTTGTCGCACTCAACCAATATTGTCAAATAAGAAGGTGTTATCATGCATGCTTTTAGGCAATGTGGATACGAAAATTCATATAGTACTAATACTACATTTTATAGGTCTATAAAGAGGATTTTTCTATTTTTGCAGAAAAAAATAGTAATAGATGAATCGGGAAGAGGCAGAGATAAAATTGAAGAAAATCTTTGGAATAGACCATTTCTATGACGAGCAATGGGAGGCAATCCAACGAATCCTCAATGGAGAAAGAATTCTGATGATTGAAAGAACGGGATTCGGGAAATCGCTTTGCTATCAGTTTCCTGCAACACAGTTTTCTGGCATCACGGTCATTTTCTCTCCTTTGATAGCCTTGATGAGAGATCAGGTGAAAACGCTGAATAGTAAAGGAATTCCTGCAAAATATATTAATTCTGAGCAAACAGCAGAAGAGAATTCGGCAACCATCCAAGAGGCTCTGGAGGGAAAAATCAAGATTTTGTACATAGCACCAGAGCGTCAGGAAAACCAAGAGTGGATTGAAGCAACTAGAAAGATGTGTCTTTCTATGGTTGTAGTTGATGAGGCACACACAATTTCGGTTTGGGGCCATGATTTCCGTCCATCCTTTAGGCGTATCATTAATTTGGTGAAGTTATTGCCGCAAAGTCTGCCTGTTTTGGCCACTACTGCTACTGCTACAAAACGTGTTCAACATGACATCGAACAACAAATCGGAGGAAAACTGACTACCATTAGAGGTAACCTTGTCCGTGATAATTTTAGGTTGTATGTAATCAAAGTACAATCAGAAGACGAAAAACTAGTTTGGTTGGCTCAGAACTTGAACAATCTTGATGGTACGGGGCTGATTTATACAGGTACTCGCGTTGATACTGAAGTCTATGCGAAATGGCTGTCATTCAATGGAATAAATGCCATTAACTATAATGCTGGACACGATGCCGACACTAGAAAAGACATAGAAAACGGGTTGATGCAGAACCGATTCAAATGTGTTGTTTCCACTAATGCTTTAGGTATGGGCATTGACAAACCCGACATTCGTTTTATTATCCATACTCAGATTCCTGCATCCCCTATCCATTATTATCAAGAAATCGGACGTGCTGGACGAGACGGGAAACCTACAACAATCATCCTATTCTATAATGAAGTTAAAGATGAAAATGGTATTGAAGAAGATTACAAACTTCCAAAAGCTTTCATAGATGGAGCGAGACCCTCAAAAGAGAAGTATCTGAAAGCCATTGATGCATTGAAAAATGAGCCTCTTAGTGAAAAAGGATTGATGAAGGTCACCAATCTGAAGACAACACAAATACGTGTAATCAAGGCTGATTTGATTGATCAAGGAATTGTTAAGGAAGTGGTGTATGGAAAAAGTAAGACCTTGGAATATCAATTTGGAGCAAAAGAATTGGATACTAAAGCGTTTGAAGAATTGAGATTTCTGAAACTTAAGGATTTAGATGCCATGGTTGGCTATGTTAATACAACAAAACCAAGAATGCAGTATTTGTGTGATTTTTTGGATGATGATAGTCAAATAGAGTATTCCAATTGTGATAATACTAACTTGAAAAAATTGACTGTTTTGATAACCGAAGAGTGGTGTGAGAGACTTTGCAATTTTAGAGAGGATTATTTCCCAGTGTTAGATGTTTCTGAAACAACGTCTAAAACGCATACATTATCTGGAATAAAGTGGTCTGTTAATATCCCTTGTTATAATCAAATTGTTGTTTTAAAAAACAATCAATTATTTGCATCATTTGAAAACAAAATTGATTGGGGTCGGTTTTCTGTTGAAGAGAGAGAGTTTATAGAACAATTACTTCAAAATCATAAAGAGAAGAAATCTCATGTTGTAAACGGCGTTGCTGCATCTTATTATGGAGTGTCAAATGTTGGCAGTGCTTTGCATCGTTCAAAGTATGAAAATGGAGGCGATTTTCCAGACTTTTTATTGAGGTTGACCCTCAAGGCATTCAGAAAAACATTTGGAAATCAGAGATTTGATTTAATATTGTATGTCCCGCCAACTCGCTCTGGTGATTTGGTGAAGAATTTTGCCACTAAAGTTTCTTATGTGTTGAAAATTCCGATCAGTCATAAGCTAATCAAGACAAGGGTTACTGATGAGCAAAAGGTTTTTCAAAATAGTTATTCGAAAAGAGACAATGTTGCTGGAGCATTTGAGTATGGAAATCCATCTGAAGTATGTGGAAAGAAAATAATCCTGATAGATGACATTTTCGATAGCGGAGCGACTATTAAAGAAATAGGACAGTTATTAACAAATTATGGAGCAGAGATGATTGCTCCGATTACAATAGCAAAAACAGTAGGAGGAGATTTGACATGAATCAGGAATTGACTTATTGGGTGGCATTAACCCATACGCCAAAAATCTGGACATCAAGGAAAAACGAGATGATAGTCCATTGCTTTAATCAAGGCAAAACCATCATTGACTTTTTTGAGTCAGATGATTTTTTGGGCATGGATTTAAAGCAAGAAGAGCTTTCTTTGTTGAACCAAACCAAGTCGGAATTGGGGAATGATGCTTTTTTGGTGGAAGAGTTGTTGAATCAAGGTTACGAGATTATTCCTATTACTTCTAAGGATTATTCTCCGACTTTGAAGGCGAATCTAAAGTACAACGCACCATTGGTTTTATACATCAAGGGCAATAAGCAAATTCTTCAGGAACAATCCATTGCTATTGTTGGCTCACGCAATGCCAATGAAAAGTCGTTGCAATTTACGGACAATGTAGCCAAAAAAGCATCTTCTGAATATAAAGTGGTGGTCAGTGGGTTTGCTAAAGGTGTTGACAAACAGGCTCTTGATTCTGCTATTTCGTATAAAGGACAGAGTATTATCGTATTACCCCAAGGCATTACAACATTTGCTAGTGGTATGAAAAAATACTATAAACAAATTATTGAAGGTGATGTGCTTGTTTTGAGTACGTTTCATCCCAAATCTCCTTGGAGTGTTGAACAGGCAATGGCGAGGAATTCGATAATATACGGACTAGCCTCTGAAATATATGCAGCCCAGTCGGATGACAAGGGTGGAACATGGAGCGGTGTTTGTGAAGGCTTGAAAAAGGGACGAAGAATATATGTGAGAATGCCTGAAAATGGAGAGAAGTGTGCTAATCTCATATTGATTAACATGGGAGCCGAAGCTGTTGATATGAATGGTACTGCCATCAATCAGCCTATTGGATACGATTTGTTTGAAAATGTATGTTCAATAGTTGCTGAATCTGCTGATTCCTATGAGAGTGTTGACGATAGAATTGTTGCTTTATTAAATAAAGGAGAATACACTGCAAAACAGGTTGTCGAGTTATTGAAACTTACAGAGATTAGCAGTCAAAAAATGTCGCAAAAACTATCAAAAATGAAAGGTGTACTGATTAATGGCAAAGGGAAAGTTAAGAAATACTCTTTGATACAAAGCAAACAGCCAGAACAATTGTCGTTATCCATCTAATATTCTCTTTTTGCCTCAACAAATAAAGCATCAAAACTATGAAACAATACCCCATTCTAGAAGGCTATATGCCCTTTTTAGGCTACCAAACGTATTACCGCATTGTCGGGGAGCCGACGAACAAGCCGTCGTTGCTGCTCCTGCACGGCGGACCAGGAAGCACGCACAACTATTTCGAAGTGTTGGACCGCATTGCCGACACAGGTCGACAAGTGATTTCCTACGACCAAATCGGATGCGGCAACTCCTACCTCGATGGCCATCCCGAGCTGTGGACGCAAGAGACCTGGATCAACGAACTCATCGCCCTGCGTGAGCATCTGCATCTCGACCAGATTCATCTTTTGGGACAGTCGTGGGGTGCCATGCAAGCCATCGCCTATATCATCGACTGCCAGCCTCAGGGCATCAAGTCGGTTATCCTCTCTTCAGGCCATGCCTCCAGCACGCTTTGGGCCAGCGAGCAGCACCGCCTGATCAAATACATGTCGGAAGAGGACCAAGAGGCCATCCGTCGCGCCGAAGCCAGCGGCAATTGGAACGCCCCCGAATATCTCCGTGCCAACGATCATTATTATGAGCGTTATGTCATCAGCGTCGATGCTGACTCGCCCGAATGCATCCGTCGGCCCAAACGCGCGGGCAATGAGGCCTATCTTTATGGCTGGGGCCCCAACGAGTATCAGCCGTTGGGCAACTTGGCCAATTTTGAATACACCGACCGTCTCAGCGAGATCAAGCAACCTTGCCTGATTTGTAGCGGTACCCGCGACATCTGCACACCTGTGGTGGCCGCTTCGCTCTATGAGGGCATCCCTAACAGCCGCTGGGAGGTGTTCAAAGGTGCGCGCCACACCTGCTTCGTGGAGCAAACCGATAAATATTGCACAATACTTGAGAAATGGCTGGAAGAGAATGACTAACTGATTTCTTTTTTCTATTTTTGTCCCTTCATTCAAAAAGCTATCCTGACTATGACACGCTACATTTTCGTTACGGGAGGCGTGGTTTCTTCCCTTGGTAAAGGCATTATTTCTGCCAGCATCGGCAAACTGCTGCAAGCCCGAGGCTTCACCATCACTATCCAGAAAATCGACCCTTACATCAATATCGACCCTGGGACGCTGAACCCTTATGAGCACGGCGAGTGCTACGTGACCGTCGACGGCACCGAGACCGACCTCGACCTCGGCCATTACGAACGCTTCACGGGCATCCGCACCACGCAAGCCAACTCGGTGACGACGGGCAAAATCTATAAGACCGTCATCGACAAGGAACGTCATGGCGACTACCTCGGCAAGACCATCCAAGTGGTGCCCCACATCACCGACGAGATCAAGCACCGCATCATGCAAAACGAGGGCAAAGTCGACTTCGTCATCCAAGAGATTGGCGGCACCATCGGCGACATCGAGGCGGCACCGTTCCTTGAGGCCATCCGTCAGCTGAAATGGGAATTCGGCAACCGCGCCCTCAGCGTGCATCTCACCTATATCCCTTATCTCAAGGCCGCCGACGAGCTGAAGACCAAACCCACACAGCACTCGGTGAAAGAGTTGCAGAGCGCTGGTATCCAGCCCGATGTGCTCGTGTTGCGCACCGAGAAACACCTTTCCGACGGCGTTCGTCAGAAGGTGGCCTCGTTCTGCAACGTCGACCTTGAATGTGTGGTGCAGAGCGAAGACCTGCCGAGCATCTACGAGGTGCCAGTCAATATGCAGAACCAAGGCCTCGATGCCGCATTGCTGCGTAAGTTTGGCGTGCCGGTAGGCGAGACCCCCAAGATGGAAGGCTGGCACCGTTTCTTGGAGCTGCAACGCACCGCCACCAAGGAGGTGCATGTCGGATTGGTGGGCAAATACGACCTCCAAGACGCCTACAAGAGCATCCGTGAGAGCCTGAATCTGGCGGGTATCTATAATCACGTGAAGTTGAAGATTGACTTCATCAACAGCGAGAACATCACCAAGGAGAATGTGGCTGAACAACTTTCGGGCGTGGCAGGCATTTTGGTCTGTCCCGGCTTCGGTCAACGTGGCATCGAAGGGAAAATTGTCGCTGTGGAGTATGCGCGTGTCAACAACCTGCCTGCCTTTGGCGTATGCCTCGGCATGCAGATGATGGTCATCGAATTTGCCCGTAACGTGTTAGGTTACAAAGACGCCAACTCGAGCGAGATGGATGCCAACACCCCGCATAATGTCATCGACATGATGGAGGAGCAGAAGACCATCGTCAATATGGGCGGCACGATGCGTTTGGGTGCCTATGGCTGCAACCTGCGTGAAGGCAGCCGCGTGGCTGAAATCTACGGCACGCCTCAAATCAGCGAACGTCACCGCCATCGTTATGAATTCAACAACCGATACAAAGAAGAATACGAGAAGCATGGCATGAAGTGCGTCGGAACGAACCCCGAGAGTGACTTGGTCGAGATTGTCGAAATCCCCAGCCATCGTTGGTTCATCGGCACCCAGTTCCACCCCGAGTACTCCAGCACCGTGCTTCATCCGCATCCTTTGTTCATGAGTTTCATCAAAGAAATCGCTCAATGAGAACCCCTTTCAAGCAGAAACGGCTCCTTTTCTTGGCGGCATTCCTTGCCATCGTGTTGCCTCTCCTTGCCATCTCCTACGGCCACAACCTTACTCAAACCTTGCGCGTGCTGCGCAACGAGTTGGCTTCCGACTATCAGCAGATCGACAAGAACCGTGACCGCCTCACCGAGGACTATGAGAAACAGCGCGAGAAGATGATTGACGTGATGAAGCAGTGCGACGAGCTTTCGTTGATGCTGTATTCACAAAAGCAGGGTTTCACCTTCGATGTGAGCTATGCCTTGCAGAAGGTAACCCAGAAATACAACGAGTTCAATCAGGACCGCAGGCCTTTCGACCATATCGTCAGCAACCTCAACGTGGAGATGGAGCGCCATGCCCGCCTCATCGAGTCGCTGCGCCGTCTCCCTCCCGAGTTGGACACCATCGTCGGCGTGCCCGACAGCCTGCTAGTCCATTACGACACACTTAACCCGCTCTTCTTTAGCAGTGCGCATCTTGAGCTGGACGAGGAAGTCAAGGCCATGGCCGACTCCATCTCGGTCATCCCCTTTGTGCTCGACATGCGGGGTGAGGAAGACCGCGAACAATGTATCTTCTACGCTGGCGAGCTGCTCAAGATGTATGCCGAGACCAAGGCCGTCGTGGTGGCCGACAGCGTCCACTATTACGAGACCTTCCTGCGCTTGAAAGAGACCTACGACTATGCCCACGACTACTATCAGGTGCTGCAAAACCGCATCTTTGTTGAGGGGCAGACGCCGTGGTACACTATCTTGCAACGCCCGGGATACTATTGGCAGCAGGCGATGGACGACGCGCATGAGAAATACGACGAGGCTTCTTTGAAGTCGCTGTTCAGCAAAGGGCAACAAGACCCGACCACCGACACGGCTTGGGAATACTCGCTCCAGATTTTCATCTTCGTCCTGTTTGTCATTGAATTGATGGTGATTTGGTTCATTGTCTCGCTCTTGCTGATTCCGGCTTTCCGTTATTTCAAGCCCTTGAAGGAGCACATTGACAAAGAACAGCGGCGTTTCATCTCTTTGTTGGTCGCCATTATTGTCACCATCATCATCAACAGCACCATTGGCGGCGACGGTCTACTTCGTATCGCAGCACATCTCGCCAATACCTATCTCTGGCTGTTGGCGACCATTCTTCTCGCGTTGCTGCTTAGGCTCAAACCCAATCAGTTGAAGCCTGGTCTCAAGATGTATATGCCCACGCTATGCATGGCCTTGGCGGTCATCGGTTTCCGCGTGGTCTTCATGCCCAACGCGCTGATGAACTTCATCTTCCCGCCTGTGGTGGTGGCTTTCTTTGTTTGGCAGCTCTTCGCTTGTCTGCGCAATGTCAAGGCAATGGATCGCATCGACCGCCTGTTTGGCTGGCTATCGTTGGTAGTCCTTGGTGCCGCTGCGGGTGTGGCCATTGCTGGCTATATTTTCGCCTCGCTGCTTGTCTTGGTGTGGTGGTATTTCCAATTGGCTTACATTCAAATCATCTACACCATCTTGTGCCTCATCGTCCAATACCGCCAGAAAAGGATGGTCAAACGTATCGACGACTATAGTTCGCGCATTACCTTTATCTCGGGTCCGGGCAAGGAGACCTTGATGTTCGGCGCCACTTGGTTCTACGACTTGTTCAAAGACGTGGTGATTCCCGTGATGGCATTGTTGTCCGTTCCATCCTGCATCCGTTTGGCTCTTAATGTGTTTGACTTTGATGACTTGTTCAAGAACATCTATTACAACAATTTCGTGCAGTTGGTCAACGACAATGGCGTCGACACCTTCAGGCTGTCATTCCACGGCATCTTCGTGTTGATTAGCCTGTTATTTGTGTTCCGTTACATCGACCGCGCCTTGCATGCCATCTGGCAGCAGTGCCGTTATGCGCTCTTCATGAAGAAGAACCACCGCAAAACCATCCGCAACAACGAAATCAACCTGTCGTTAGGCAATAGCATTATTAGTGTTTTGGTTTGGTTTACATACATTGTCGTCATCGTCTTGACGTTGCACGTTCCCACAAGTTCGTTGACCCTCGTAGCGGGCGGTCTCTCTGCTGGTATCGGTTTTGCCCTGAAGGATACCCTCAACAACTTCATTTATGGCATCCAACTGATGTCGGGGCGTTTGCGTGTCGGTGACTGGATTGTTTGCGACGGCATCCGTGGTAAGGTCACTCACATCGGCTACCAAAGTACTGAGATTGAGACCGTTGATGGGGCTGAGATGTCGTTCCTCAACGCCACGCTGTTTGCCAAGAACTTCAGTAACCTCACGCGTAACCACGGCTATGAGTTCGTCAAGATTACGGTGGGTGTGGCTTATGGCACCAACATTCAGCGTGTCAGGCAGTTGTTGGGTGACGCTTTGCAAACCCTACAAGACAGGGATGCTTTCGGGCGTGAGATTGTGGATCCGAAACGCGGTATCAACATCACCTTGGACGACATGGACGACAGCGCGGTCACCATCGCTGTGAAGCAGCAGGTGCTCGTGGCGGAGCGTGTCGGCTATATTGACCGAGCCAAAGAATTGATTTATAATACTTTGAACGAGAATGGCATCGAAATCCCATTCCCGCAATGCGATGTGCATCTCGTCAAAGAAGAATGAACAATTCAACCAGTTTTGCACTCAAAATGGGCCTCATGAAGGAATTGGGACACATACACCTATTAAGTCCTCGTCACCGATTCAAAGCATCATATAGCAAAGACCAATCCTTGATTTTAATATTCCATAGGTTCGGGCAATCGAAAAAAGCACCTCGTTTAATTCTTGTCACTGAATCAGGAATGACAATACTACTCAGACTTTCACAGCCTTTGAAAGCGTATTCTCCAATCTTTGTCACCGAATTGGGTATAATGACAGAACTGAGCCCTCGACAGTTGTAAAAAGCATAATCGTCAATCACCTTCACTGAATCAGGAATGACAATCTTGGTCAAACTTGAGCATCCATCAAAGGTGTTTTGATTAATTACTTTGAGGGAATCGGATAAGATGATTGTGGATAAGTTTTCGCAAGCGTTGAAGGCATAGCATCCGATGTCTGTCACCGAGTTGGGAATAGTTATAGATTGAAGATGGTTGCAGCAGGAAAAAGCAAAATCTCCAATTTGAGTCACCGAATTGGGGATAGAGATTGATTTAAGGCAGGGATGGCATGAAATGGTCTGTTTTTCAATGGTAGTCACTCCACGGAGCATATCGGCAACCTCTTTGTCATCATACCATCTTTTTAGACTCACTGTCAGGTTGGCTGAAAGGTCTGAATCATCACGCTCACCAGATTCAGCTATTTCTCCTGTAACAACAAGATGATTCTCGGAAACAGAAACAATATTAAACCTGGCATCACTCGAACCCCATGACCAACAGAAAGATGATGATATATGTAATCCATTATCATCCAACCAATAGTCACAGTTCTCGTCTATGCCCACGCTAAAGATTGTTCCATAAAAACCACCGTTTGATAAAAAAGCCCATAACTTGCCAGGCGTTATGCGTCTGGCATAATAAGAATAGTCGGGGCCGCATCCTTCCACTGATTCTATCAACCAATAACCTTCAATCATTTTATGGACTGAAAGTGGTGAATAATTGTTTGTTTCTTCCATCATCGTCTTCCTATTTTTTGCAAAAGTATATAATTTTGTAAAATCTGTATACAACGTACAAATCTAAAAAGAAGCTCAATAGCCAAAAATAATGTATCTTTGCCGCCAAAATACCAAATGAAATGAAGAAATCCATTCTTATAGTAATAGCAGCAGTTTTAATGTTGGCCTCTTGTAACGAAAAAAAGCCTAACATATCTCCCGAAGGCGATACCCAACCCAAGAAAACCATTATTGTGCCGCAGTTTAATGCTGACTCAGCCTATCAGTATGTGGCTATGCAGACCCAGTTTGGACCGCGTGTGCCTGAGACAAAGGCCCATGCCGATTGTGCTGCATGGCTTACGGCGAAGTTGGGCGAGTTTGCCGACACAGTCATTGTGCAGGATTTCAGGACGCGCCTTTTCAACGAGAAAGGCATCGACGGGCAGAACATCGTGGCTGTGTTTCACCCCAAGGCCAAGAAACGCATCGTGCTCTGCGCCCACTGGGATTCGCGCCCTTATGCCGACCACGACCCTGACGAAGCCAACAGCCGTACACCTATTGACGGTGCCAATGACGGTGCCAGCGGCGTGGGCGTGTTGCTCGAATGTGCCCGTCAGTTCAAACTGCAAGCCTTGCCCGAGCATCTGGGCGTTGACATCGTCTTTTTCGATCTCGAAGACTATGGCCCGCATCAGACGGAGGCTGAGTTGTATTATGATGAGTCGGTCAACCACTGGGCTTTAGGCTCGCAGTATTGGTCGAAACACCCGCATGTGTATGGCTATAAGGCCTATTATGGCGTCCTTCTGGATATGGTGGGCGGCAGCAACCCCAACTTCCCGAAGGAGTATTACTCGCAGGGGTATGCCGCATGGGTGAGCAACAAAATCTGGCGCAAGGCCTACGACTTGGGCTATCGGCCATATTTCAACAATGAGTTAGGTCCCATTGTTAGCGACGACCATCTCCCGATGAACCAGATGGCGGGCATTCCTACCGTCGACATCATCGACTTACAGCCCGAGAGCAGCAACGGCTGTTTCCCCGAGGTGTGGCACACCTTAAACGACAACCTTGAAAACATCGACAAGGCCACGTTAGGTATGGTGGGCGATGTGCTGCTCCATACGGTCTATGAGGAATGAGAAAAGGCCGCGATGCGGCCTTTTTCTACTTTCTTTACAGCCCTCTGATAAACTCATCCAATTTCTGTTTCGACGATTCGTAGGAGAAGGCGTCGTTGAGCTGGTAGTACTTGTTTTGGTCGACGCAATACCCGTAGGCATACTTGGCGAACTCCAATTTGTTGCTCTCGAACGAGAACAGTTTGCAGATGCCAAGAATCTGGCTTGCTGTCATCGGGTTGGCCGAGACCACTTGCTTGGCGACGGTCAGTCTCGAACTGTCGAAGGCTTCATCTGAAATCAGTTGGCAGGCATCTTCGTAATCCTCAGGACTCATGCCAAACGTCATAGGCGGCATGGGAGGCATATAAGGCTCTTCATTGACTTCGATATTAGGCATAGTTACCACATCCATGGTCAGTTCGGGGCTTACATAGGTCTCGTAATCATCGAATCCCCAGCATTTCCAACTATGGATGATGGTAAGTGTCTTCGATTGCCCGAGGTCGACAAACTGGCCCACGCAATTTTGCATTTCGTTGTCAAGCTCCACGCGGACATAGTAGCTGTCTTCTTCGAGGTTGCGGATGCAGATGCTGTGCACGGCATTCTCGTTTTGGAGGACGTCGTCGATGAAGAGCCAAAAACAAAGGTCTTGTGGCGCGGTGATGGTCAAAGACGAGGCATGTTGTTGATGGTTTTCACCTTGCGGGGGCTTGATGCGTACACGCTGGGCCATGCCAGGTAAGGCCATGAAAAGGATGAGGGCAAATAACAGATGTTTTTTCATATCATTTGGGTTTATTGTAGAGACGGTGTGCACACCGTCTCTACGGAAAAAATGCAATAATTATTCCACGACAACCTTCTTCGTCACCAGGCTACCGCCCAGCATCTGAATAGTGTAGATGCCTGCGGGCCAACGGCTCACGTCGATGGTGCGCTGGCCCTCCACGGTGAAAGTGGCCACAATTTGTCCCTGCATGTTGAGCACCATCACGCTGACGACACCATGTTCGTAGTCGGTGCAAATGGTGAACTGGTCTTTCGCGGGGTTGGGGTAGATCTCGGCGTTGAAGGCCGACTCAGCATGGAACTCATGGACGCCCACCAACAGGTCTTCATCGTTGCTGTAGGTGACAACCTTGCCTGCCACGCGCAGCACCGGGTTGTCGGGGGCGGCACATTCGGTACAGGTCACGCCATCGACGCAGTCGGGGTGGTTGGGATGACAGAGGTCAAGATAGGTCGGGTCGAATTCGTAGAATAATTCAGCCTGGCCGTCAGCAAGGTATTCCGAAAGGTCAAAATTCCACACCATACCGATGCTGCCAGGGCACCATCCGCTACGTGCGTAGGCCCAAGTGCCATTCTGCGGCTGACAGCCTGCCGGATTGGGGCTACAGGAGCGCCAGAGGTGCTGGTCAAACTTGTTTTGGCCATTAATGAGGATATGGTGTGTGGCCTCATAGAACTCAGCGGCGTTGCCCGTGTTGTTGGTGTTGTTGGTGCCGCTGCTCCAGTTGTGGCCCGTGGTAGTCAGTTTAAGCTTGGCGACCTGCGCTTGGTCGCTGAAAGTATAGTCAACGACAGGAACGGGTTGTTGGTTGGCATAGTCGCCAAAGGCAAAGGTGCCAAACCAAATTTCATCCATATCAACGTAGAGGTATTCAGGGGTGCCTTTGGTAAAGCTGAAAATCAAGTTGGGATTTGAGCCGCTGCCGTTCCAAAGTTCCATATAATACTCCATCTCCACCAAACCTTGTAACATCGACGTGTAATCGCTAACGTCCACATCGTCTTGGCACTGCACACCGAATGGGGTAATATAACGGAACAGCTCCATCCATTCGCCACGATAGTTGCGCACCTTGACACCGCCAATGCGGTCGTAGGTGTCGCAGTTGCTGTTCACGCAATTGTAATCAAAATGGGCTAAAATCTCATTGAAGCTGCCTATATGGGATGGGAAGACATACTCGCCACGAGCACTATGTTGGCTCGGGGTACACACCAAGTCGCCGTGCATAGTCACCACATCGAGATGGGTCTCTATGGTATTGGTGACTTCAAAACGGTTGCTGAAAGTCGTTGTCTTGTCACCCGATTGCGTCACGCTGACGGTCATGTCGAAATCGTCGAAACCGCTGGGCGTCCAAAAGCCATAATAATAGCCGTTGTCGGGGTCGTTAGGATAGTCGGTTTGTAAGGCGATTTCCTGTCCGTCAACGCTGGCCGTGATGTTGGTGAACTTGATGACGTCAGGATGCTCGATGTAAGCCGAAACGACAATTAAAACAGGATGAATCTCATCTAAATAGACTTTGGTGTCCTCATAGGGACGACGGATTTTTACCTCAGGTTCGTAGGCATACGGGTCGACGACCTCGAAAGTCTTCACCACATCGGGGGCGGGGAGCCAGTTGGCGTTGCCGGCTTGGGTGGCCTTGAATTTAACAACACCCGTTTCACCTGTCAGAGTTAGAATGTTGCCTTCGATGGTGGCGGGGCCTTCCATCATCTCGAAGGAGACGGGCAGTCCCGATGAAGCAGTGGCTTCAAGGGTAATTGGATCATTGAAAATCAGCTGGTTCGGGATGTCAGCCATCTCAATGAGTTGGGCGTTACCATCGGGCTGCTGGCGAACCAAAAGGTTGTCGAAGCCGCCCGTGCCGCCTTGCGAGTGGAAGAAGACGCCGTCCCACACTTGGTAGTCCAGCTTGTCGCCACTGCCAGGGGTAAGGTTCATGCAGACGTTGGTGCAGCCCGCCATCTGGATCCATTCGCCCTCGCAGCCGGGCTTGACGAACACCGTCACCGCACCCGCGCCGTCGTAAGCTGTGAAGTCGAACGACATCTTGTAGCGCGTCCAGCCGCCTTCCTCGTAGTCGAAGGGAATGTTGCTGCCATCGGGCAGACATACCTTGGCGTGCCCGCTGTCGCCTTGGCTCTTGATGAAGAGGTAGACGCCGCCGTCGGGGTCGGTCATGCCGGGCAGGATATGGCCATCGCCGTCGGCATCGAAGCCCACACCGAAGAACGAGCCCCACCACGTGCGGTTCATGTCGATTTCAAGATCCATGATGCCGCCGCCTTGGAAGCTGAAGTTGAAGTTGGACGAGGCTTTGCGCGTAGCCGTGCGCCCCACGCCCGAGCCACCGTAGGGATACCAGATGGCCATGCTCTCGTCAGGAGCCATGTCGGAGCCGCAGACATACGAAACATCGAAGTCCTGCGATGAGGTGGCGGTCTGGTAGTGTGTCATCCAGCCGTCCTGGCCGTTGAGGTTTTGTGAGCCTTCAGTGAGGCTATTGAAGTCGTAGAGGTATTCCACTTGGGCCATGCCCAATGTGGCCAAGAGGCAGAACAAGGTGAGTAAAGCTGTTTTTTTCATAGGATTGTGTTTTTAAAACGGGGCTTCAAAACCCCAACTTTGGATAGTAATTGGGGACAAAGATAAAAAAAACTGGAAAATCAAAGGGTAAATTCAATGAAAAGATAAGCCATGCGGAAAAATTGCTATTTTTGCAGTTTCTAATACAAACGATTTGAACGATGAAAAAGCTGTTATTATCCCTTTCGCTGTTGGCTGCTCTAATGGGTTTCAACGCCTGCAGCACTGATGTGGAGCTTTATGCCGACTATAAGGACATCCCGATTGTGTACGGCTTGCTCGACGCCTCGCAGGACACCAATTATATCAGAATCAACAGGGCGTTCTCAGGCAGCAACGACCATCCTATTGATGCTCACCAGATTGCCCTCATCGCCGACTCCTGCAACTATCCGGGCAAGCTGCCGGCTTGTCTCATTGAGTATAAACTGGGCTATGGCGGGAATTATTACCCCACGGGCGACACGGCGCTGCTTGACACCCTCACAGTCCATGATAAGGACACGTTAGGCTTTTTCTATGCTCCGGACCAGAAAGTCTATTTCACCGACGGCAAGACCATCGACGGCAAGTCGTTGTATGGTAACAACACCGTTGGCGTCAAATACAAGTACAAACTCATGGTGCTCAAAGGCAACGACACCATCTCGGCCGAGACGGGTCTGGTGGGTGGAGATAACTTCAAGATCCTCACGTCCAGTTTTACCTTCAGCCCGGAGCAAAGCGACAAAACGAAGAAAATCTTGTTCACCCCTGCCGATTACGCGGTTTTCTATGATGTGAAAGTGGTGTTCCATTATCATGAGAGCCATAAAGGCGGTCCTTGGGAGGACAAAGAAGTCTCCTTCTCCATCGGGCCTAAGAGTATCGAACAGCTGTCGATGGACGATCAGGTCTATTATGTCCTTTATCCGGAAAACATCCTGTTCAACCTCTTGACTGAGGCCATCGGTGATGACATTGTTCATAATTCACAACACCCGGATGTGGTGCGCTATTTTGATGAAAAGCCCATAGAAGTTTTCGTGGCTGCGGGAGGTGATGAGTTGTACAACTACATCCAGGTGAACCAGCAATCGGGTTTCTCGCAGACGATTCCCGACTATACCAACGTCTTTGGCGGCTTTGGCGTATTCTCTTCGAGAATCAATCTGGAAAAAGAGGCCAAGATATCCTCATCGACCGCCATTGGGCTTTACGGCAAGGAGGCGTGGGGATTCAAGCAACAATAATAGCCCGTATATAGCCCGTATTTTAAATACATAAGCGCATGATCCGTTCGATGACAGGTTACGGCATCGCCGAACAAACCTATAGCACCAAGAAAATCACCGTTGAGATTAAAACGTTGAACAGCAAGCAGCTGGATCTTCAGGTGAAGCTACCCAACGAATTGCGTTTCGCCGAGTTGGACTTCCGGAATGCCATTGGCGCCAAACTCCAGCGCGGCAAGATTGATGTGATGATTACGGTGACCGACACCGACCTGTCGCAATCCTACCACATCGACCAGGACATCGTGAAGGCCTATAAGGACCAAATCGAAGCCATCTCCTTGGCGTTAGGCATCGCTCCGGCCGACGACTTGGCTTCCATCCTCTTCCGTATGCCTGGCATCTTTAACGTGCCTGTCGAGAACTACGACGAAGCTTTTGTCGCCAAGGTGGGCGAGACCCTCGACCAAGCCTTGGACATTGTCGATGGCTTCCGCATTCAAGAAGGCAACACCTTGAAGAAAGACCTGCTGCACCGCGTTGAACTGATCCTTGACCTGCTTGCCCAGGTGGAGCCTTACGAGAAGAGCCGCCATGAGGTCATCAAGCAACGCATCACCAAGAACCTCAGCGAGTTGACTTCCAGTGGGCAATATGACGAGAACCGCTTCGAGCAAGAACTGATCTTCTATCTCGAAAAGCTTGACATCACCGAGGAGAAGGTTCGTCTGCGCCAGCATTGCAACTACTTCAACGAGAGTTGCGATGATGACCAGGCGGGTAAGAAACTCGGCTTCATTGCCCAAGAGATGGGCCGTGAGATTAATACCCTTGGCTCAAAGGCCAACGAGGTGAACATCCAGAAGATTGTCGTCAAGATGAAGGACGAACTGGAGAAGATTAAAGAACAGGTATGCAACATTTTGTAGTTTGCAGTTGTTCAGTTGGGAGTTGTTCAGTTATTGAACTTGGATGATCCCAACTGATAACTGAACAACTGAATAATTGAACAACTGAACAACTATGAAAAAAGGGAAACTTCTCATCTTCAGTGCCCCGTCTGGTTCGGGCAAGACCACATTGTTGAACCATGTCATGGCCAACATTCCTGAGATGGCCTTTTCGGTTTCAGCGACCACACGTCCGCCCCGTGGTGAGGAGGTGAACGGCCGCGAGTATTATTTCCTGACCATGGAAGACTTCAAGCAGCGTGTCGAAAACGGTGAGTTCCTCGAATGGGAGGAGGTCTATCCAGGCCGTTGTTATGGCACCCTGCTCTCGGTGGTGGCACAGATGCAGGAAGAAGGCAAGCATGTGGCCTTCGACGTGGATGTGTGCGGCGGCGTGAACATCAAGAACCATTATGGCGACCAAGCCCTTTCGGTCTTCATCCAAGCGCCTTCTATTGAGGTGCTGCGCGAGCGTCTCATCAACCGTCAGACCGACTCGATGGATGACATCGAGCAACGTCTCGCTAAGGCCGCTTGGGAGATGGAATTTGCCCAAGGCAAGTTTGACCGCACCATCGTCAACGACGACCTCGAGACTGCCAAGCGCGAGATTCTCGAAGTGGTCACCGCGTTTTTGAACGCCCCAGAGACGAGCCGTCCCGAATTGGACTTCTAAGGCCATGAAAAAAGTAGGCATCTATTCTGGTTCCTTCAACCCCATCCATCACGGCCATGTGATGCTGGCTAACTACTTGGTCGAGTTCTCCGACTTGGATGAGCTGTGGTTTGTGGTCACGCCGCAGAATCCGTTGAAGAAGAAAGAGGATTTGCTTGATGACGATGAGCGCCTCAAGATGGTGCAGCTTGCCCTTGGTGACGACCCGCGTTTCCATGTCAGCGACATAGAGATGCACCTGCCTACGCCTTCCTACACCATCAACACCTTGACTTCGCTCTCGGAGCAGTACCCTGATACCGAGTTTGTCTTCATCTGTGGCATGGACAGCCTCCAGAACATGAAAAATTGGCGTGAATACCAGAAAATCTTGGACAACTATGAGCTGTTGGTGTTTCCGCGCGAAGGCTACGATGGGGGAGAGCTGATTAGTTATCCTTCGGTGACAGTGCTGAAGACCCCTATCTTGGAGATCTCGTCCACTTTCATTCGCCAATGCGTCAAGGAAGGCCGCGATGTGCGGCATTTCATGCCGGAGAAGGCATTTCAGTATATGAAGGAACAACGGTTTTACGAGTAAATATATTACAATTGGTTTTGTAGAGACATGCTATGGCGTGTTTCTACTGTAACCTTTATTATGTGGGTTTGTAAAATGCTTTTTATATTGTATTGAAAATCAATTCTATACAAAAACCATTTTGTAAAATGTTTGTAAAATCCGAAATGAAAATGGTAATTCGCTGAATGACATCTCCCAACGCGGTAATTTTGCGGCATCAAACTATTTTGTAATTTTGTCCGTATGAAGACGAGAACTTTGGTTTTTGGATGCCTGTTGCTGCTTGTAGCTTGCAACCAACCCAACCGCGAAGCCCAAAAGTTGCTTCGCCAAGCCGAAAGCGTAGTAGAAACCTATCCGGATAGTGCCTTACATCTGATAGACAGTATAATGCGAATGGAGGTTTATTTCGGCGAAGACGAGCGCATGGAAATAGCTCTGCTGCAAGGTCGGGCGATTTATGGCGACGACCGTGATGCCACAGACCCTACTAAACCGAACGGTAACATTGTGTTGGATAAGGTGATGAATCACATCTACACTTCTCCCGACCTTGACCGTGCTCCAGCCTATTTTGCCAAGAAAGGTCAACCTAAAGAGGCGGCACTGGCAGCACTTTATAAAGGGTATGACTTGCAGTCGGTTTATGCTGATAGTTTGGCCTTACAATCCTTCAAGGAGGCGGTGAGGTATGGTGTTCGAGCTAACGATAGCCTCACTGTGGCTCGCGCTTGTTTTCAAGAAGGGAGAATGTTGTATTTGCAAGATAAGTACGAGGAGGCTGCTGCCGCATTGGATTCTGCTGACCAGTTTTTTGGTCGTAATCATTTCCAAAGGGCTTTCGTTCAGAATATGATGTGCCTAAATTACCTCTTTATGAAGGAATATGACAAGGCGGTTTTCTATTATAACAGTTGCCTTGCGTTAGCAACTGAAAGCGGCAATGACGAGGCCGAATGGCGTGTTTTGTTCAACTATGGCACGATGTTGGGCAGTGAACAATTTGACAGAATGGATGATGGATTATTGATATTGAGAAAGCTGAAGACCGAAGACACTGGATTAAAATCGGCTACCAAGGCGTTCGGTATGAAAGAATTGTTTTTTAAGCATAATATTAGGCATAAAATAAAGCCGCTGAGTGATGATTCAACTCATCATTATAGCAATATTTGGGCAAGTACTATGCCATTCAGCCATAAATATAAGATTGGTGGTGCCGATGAGTTTTGCTATTACGGACGACAGCATGATCTATATCCCATATTTCTGACGCATTGGATTACCGCGGAAGAAACCTATTATGGTGAGGTTTACGGAATAATTAAAAATTACACTCGCCAACAGCAGCGCAATGACTATTTGGCCTTGCGAAACGCGATGGCTGAGAAGGAAAGGCAAAAACAACATCAAGCATTGGTCTTTTGCATAGTAGCTATTGCATCACTCTTATTATTAATAATAGGTGCTCTGCTGTATTGGCTGAAACACAAGTCGAAAGCGGAGGAGGAACCCTTGCCTGAAACAAATCCATTTGTCAGTCAAGAGATTGCGGCACGCTTGCGGCTGATACTCTATGCTGTGCGTACCGAAAAACGCGCCAACGACATCAAAAAGGAATGGAGTCCATTGGTGCGGCAGGTGATGAACGGCAAGGAAACCGCATACGAGGCTGCCGTGTCGGTCATCGAAAGTGCCTATCCAGGTTTACAGGCAAAAATCAGCGAGCTATATCCCGACTTGAACGAGACGGATTCAAAAGTTTGTCTGCTCTCGTGCAGCGACATTACCAATACGGAGATGGGCGAGATATTGGAGTTAAGCGTCTATTCCATTAATAAGAGCCGTAGCGAACTCCGCAAAAAGCTGGGCTTTGAGCCTGGGGAGTTGAAAAATCGGTTGTAAAAGGCATTTTAAGAACTGGAAAGCCTGCCCTTAAAACTTGTAAATCCTCTATATTTTATTGTTGATTTTCAATGGTTTGTAATTGACCATTGAGGGATCATTTGTAATCACCGAAATCAAATTTGTAACTTCATTGACAGCATTTTCGAACACGGTACTTTTGCCCCAAAATCAACAATTCAACAAAATGAAACAAGTCTTCCCAACTTTAGTATTAATGCTCCTGCTCCCCATAATAGGCATGGCGCAAACCCACAACTTGAGCGGCACGGTCTGTGACGAACAAGGAGTATTGCCTTATGCCACCGTTATGGTGTGGCAGGGCAATGACACGGTGAAAGCCACCTACGGTATCACCAACAAGCAAGGCGACTTCGTACTGCGCGGCCTCAATACAGGCCAATACAAAGGTATGGTGAAATTCACCGGCTTTGAGCATCTGCCTTTCTCCGTCAACCTTGACAAGGACATGCGCTTGGACACGCTACGCCTCAAGCCCGATGTGAAGATGTTGAACGAAGTGCAAGTCACTGCGTCCAAGGTCTTTGAGGACAAGTTCGACAAACTGCGCATGAACATTAGCGAATTGAAACTGCCACCAGCGGCCACCTATATCGACGCTTTGCGCGAAATTCCAGGCTCTTTTTACAAGGTGAGCGAGAACACCTTGACCGTCCTGAACAAGCCTGTTTTAGTGTGCGTTAATGGTCGGCCTCTCCGTGTTTCGTTCAGTCAAATCACTGACATGCTGCAAGGCGAAAAGGCTGAGGACATCGCAGAGGTGGAAATCATGTACGAAACGCCGCCACGTTTCGCAGGCGAGTGGGACGGTCCCGTGGCGAACATCATCACGAAAAAGAACTTGGTCACGGGCTTCTACGGCAGCGTCTCGGGCGACTTGCAGATGCGCAGACACCTCGGCGAAAGATTCAATGCCAACCTCAACTTCCGCACTCAGAAGACCAACACTTTCTTGAGGCTCTCACAAGACTATAACCCAAGAGAGTATTCCTACCGCTATTGGCAGTATCGCGAGGACGGCGACACGCTGATGCGGCGTGAATCGAACCATTATAACATCAACAATAACACATACTCTCTACAGGCAGGCACTGGCGTTCAGATGAACAAAAACAACTCCTTGGACATTAACTTCTCGGGAAACTTCGATTTCGACCACGATAACATCGACGAGTATGTCTTCGACCGAGGAATGGCCATCCATTCCACCGACACTGTGCGCAACGACTCACGTTCCTTTTGGAGCGATATTTACTACAAGCACAATTTCAACAACCCCAAGCATTACTTCACCGTCGATGCCAACTTGAGCCGTAACCATAACGAGTCGGGCAGCCTTCGAGAATATGTCTATATGCCTGATTCAACAACCTATAACCGTGATGTTTCGCCCTATTCGGCTTGGCTGTTCTCTTCTCGCGCGGACTATTACCACGAGTGGGGCAAGTTCCAAATCCAATCGGGCATCATTTTTCGTCATTCCGACATACAAAACGACTTCACCTACGAGAACCTCATCGATGACACTTGGCAGCCTGACCCACTGGTTTCCAACAAGTTCAACTACACGGAAAGCAATTATGTAGCCTATTTCACTTTTGGCCATCAGGTGAGCAAGAAGTTCAATTATTCGGTTACGTTCAACGACTCGTATGTGCGGACTTTGGGCGTTTCAGAAACCACGGGAATCACGACGCCTTACAATTATAATGTCATCCGTCCTTACCTCACATTGCGTTATAAACCCCATGAGAACCATTATTTCACCTTCACTTTTGGCAGGAACTACGGTAAGCCTAACTTCGCCTACCTGAATCCTTTCCGCAAGTACGAAAGCCCTGTTTATTATGTGGAGGGCAATCCCAATCTGAAGCACTCGATTACCCATAACTTGAAATTCAATTACCGTTTCCGCTATTGGCTGAATTTCGGCGTTTCGTATGCTAACGCCACGAATACGGTGCTGCAAGTGCCGCAGTTGGATGTTGACGGAGCCATCATCGGCTACACCTACGGCAATTTTGGTAAAAGTGACGACTTGAAATTCACCTTGAACCTGTCGAAGCGGCTGTTCGACAAGCGTTTGAACCTCAGTTTTGAAGGTCAGGCGCGATACATGCTCTACAATAGCGGTGATGCCCTCGACTACCGCAATTCGATGTGGAGTTATTATGGCAACTTCGACTTCTCGTATGTACTCATCAAGAAATACGATGTGGAATTTGGCGGCTATGCTCTGTATTCCTCGTCACACCTCAGCGGTTATGCCGTAACGCAAGGCATTCCCAAGATGGGCTTGCACCTCTCTGCGCGGTTCTTGGACGGCAATCTGCAAACCACTCTCAGCGTAAACGACGTGCTCAACACCGATGTCGGCAACCGCGTGAGCCTGTTGGATGGCGTCGTTTCAAAGAGCGACAACATCATTGATTCGTGCTACATTCGCTTTTCAGTACGTTACAGCTTCAATCGCAAGAACTTGAAGCGGTTCAATAACCATCAGGGGAGCAATGAGGATAGCAATAGGTTTTGATTTATCCTCCAGTCAAATTCGTCAAATCAATAAACTCCTGCACCGACAGTTAAACTATTCCTTTTTTGCTATTTCTTGATTTTGATCCCCTGCTCTTCAATATACTGCTGAATGAATTCGGCAATGTCTTTTGGGGAAACATCGTATTTCGGTTCAAGTAACGAAAAGCTCTCGGGTTTATGGAAGTAGTTCTCGTTCAGTAGAATGCTGTAGATAAACTTGGAGTGTATCGTATGACGAGAGAACTTGCCTGCATATTCCACCCCTTTGGCCAAATCGTAGCCATCCTTCAGTAAAGCGTAAATGTCGTAGTAGTCGCGGAAAGCACTGCGCACGGCGATGGTGAACAGTTTCATGCCCAACAATTCCTGCAACGAAGGGGTGACGATATTGTTGTAAACGAAGCCTTTCCCCAATTCCGGCACTGAGTTCTCAGGTCTGAAAAACGACAGTTTTACATTTCCGTTCACAAAGATTTGAAGTTGGTTTTTCGACAGGAACTCCTTCCGACAGTTGGGGAAAACGCTTGAGATTTCATTGGAAATGGCTGAAAAGTCAAGCATTGGACGCTCTTTTCTCAATCCAAGCAATTCAAAATCAAGGTCTTCGCTTTTTCTGTGTCTCATTTGTAGCGATTGAGCCGTGCCCCCGCAAAGATACAGACCTTTGACGACCTTCATCTGTGAGACAGCCTCAAAAACAGGGATGGTCTCTTGCCTAAGCCCTAATTTCCAATCTTGGCTTTCCATATCGTCTCAGGTATTGATTGGGTTTCTTGATGTCGAAAAACATAACCGCCAGCAACCAGTTGATGATGCCGTAATAGTCGCCTTGCGAAACCAGACGCTCGCGCCATACGCGCTGTATCTGCTTCATGGGATAGAGCGCGCAGAGTTTGTGCAAGTCTTCAAACTCGAGATACAGCAAGGCTTTTTCAATGAGCAAATTGTCATCGATGTCGCTCGGGTTTTTGGCATATGACCACAGGCAGCCCGATTGCTCCAACTGCCGCCATAGGACACGCTTTTTGTCCTCATTCTTCCCGTTTCTTCTCTGACTGTTACTCATGATGCTGCAAAATTAGACAAAAACTGGTTAATGACAACACTTTTACTTGCTCTCAGCAATCAAATTCGTCAAATCAATAAACTCCTGCACCGACAGTTGCTCGGGGCGTTTGTTGAAGACCTCGTTGTCGATGATTTCAGGGCTGAGCATCGGGCGCAGCGAGTTGCGCATGGTCTTGCGGCGCTGGTTGAAGGCCTGCTTGACGATGCTCACAAACAGCTTCTCGTCGCAGCCCAGGTCGGTGACGGCATTGCGCCGCATCTTGATGACCGCCGACTTCACCTTGGGCGGCGGGTTGAAAACATTTTCGTGTACGGTGAAGAGGTAATCGATGTCGTACCAGGCTTGCATTAATACGCTGAGGATGCCGTAGGTCTTGCTGCCTTCTTTGGCGGCCATGCGCTCGGCCATCTCCTTCTGCACCATGCCGACCACTTCGACGACTTGCTCTTTGTATTTCAGCACTTGGAAGAAAATCTGGCTACTGATGTTGTAGGGGAAGTTGCCGATGATGGCCATGTTTTGCTGGCCAAACTGGCTGAGGTCGGTGCGGAGGAAGTCGCCTTCGATGAGTCGCTCGCCGAGCATGGGGAAATGTTTTTGCAGATACGCGATGGATTCCTTGTCGATTTCGATGACATGGAATTTGTCCAAGACATCCTGCACCAGATATTGCGTCAACACGCCCGTGCCAGCGCCCACCTCGATGACGCTCTCCACGTCGGGCGATAATTGCTCCACAATGCGTTTCGCGATATTCTGGTCGGTCAGGAAATGCTGACCTAAACTCTTTTTCGGTCTGACTTCGTTCATTCTCAGTTGTTCAGTTTGTAGTTGTTCAGTTATTCAGTTGTCCAGCCAACTCATAACTGAGTAACTGAACAACTGAACAACTCACAACTTACGGTAATTCTTCTTCGCTTGGGCGGTATAAATGCTTGTCGGGTATTCGTCAATCAGTTTTTCGTAATGCTGTTTGGCCGATTCTTTGGCCTTCAATTCGTTCTGCTCGATTAATGCGGCATGCATCAAGGCGGCGTCGGCCATGTAGCTGTCAGGATATTGCTCCACAATCTGCAAAAACAGTTGTTCGGCAGTTTCGAAGGCTTTCCGTTTTTCCTCAATCTCGGCTTTGCGGAACAAGGCGTGCGGTTTGCTGATCTCGTTGCCGCTGGCGATGATGTCGCCGAGCAGAGTGAGGGCTTCGTCTTCCCGCTGTTGGTAGATTCTGTAATCGGCGCGCGCCAGACGGTTGAGTTCGGTGCCTGTGGTATCCATTTCAAGGTTGTCCTTAATGACCAACGAAAGTGTCATGGCGTCATTGGCGATGAGTTTGGAGGTGGCGGCTTTTAGCACCTTCAGCTGGCTCTCGGCCCATTCGTATTCGCCGATGAAATAACGTAGCTGGGCGTTCTTATATCGGGCTTCGTGGCCAAGCGGCTCTTCTTTCAGGCTCTTGTCGACTTGGCTATAGAGCAGCGTGGCTTCCCACACCTCGTCTTCATACAGGTAGATGTCGGCGAGTTTCAGCTTAAGCTCGGCCTTGTCTTGCTTGCCGCCGACGTTTTCTATGGTTTGCGTGAGTATGTCGACGGCTTCTTCTGTCTTGTCGAGTTGGTAGGTCAGGATGTCGGCCTTAATCAGGGTCAGCCTCGTCAAGTCGTTGGTGTTGACTTCGGTATAAGCCTCATCGATGCGCTTTGAGAGTCGTTCGTAGGCCTTGGTGTCGGTGCTGTTGGCATCATTCAGCTTCAAGTAGTCGGCCTTGATGGCACCGGTGAGGGCTTGGCCATAGTAAGGGCTGCTTTTGCCTTTGTCGACGATATAGGCGTAGCCTTCGCGAGCCACGTCGAATTGTTTGTTGTTCAAGCAAATGCCTGAAAGGTTATTGATTTGTGCATCCTGATCGTGGGTGCGACGGTCGATGCTGAGGCACTGGGCCAAGGCGATGTCGTAGTCTTCTTGTTGCAGGGCGAACCATACCAAGAGCCGGGCATATTCCAAATTGTCGGGTTTTGCTTGGGTCTGTTGCAGCAAGGCAATACGCAGTTCATCGGCGATGCTGTGGTTCACGTCGTAGAACAGAAGGGTTTGTAACCGGTTTTGGATGTTGTTGTATTGCCCGGGATGCGCCTCCAGCTCAAGGAAATAGAGACGGAAGGCTTCCTGGTAGTTGACCATGCTCTGGTTGATGTAGGCCATGTCCATGTAGAAGGTCTCCTTGCCTTCAAGCAGTTGGTTGCCTTTGTCGAGGATGGCTAGGGCCATGTCGTAGAGGCCGCGACCTTGGAAGGCGTAGCTGAAGTTACGGATGATGGCTGCGTTGGCGGGCAGGTTGTCCAAAACCCCGTTGAGGCATTTTCTGGCTTTGTCGTTCTTGTCCTGTAATTTGTAGACATAAACGAGGTCGGCGGTATATTTGGAGTTGGTCGGTTCGTCCCTCAGGGATTTCTTGAGTGCTTTCTCGGCCTCGTCATAGTCTTTCAGCTGGATGAGGCATTCTACATACTGCTGGAAATGATAGGTTTGGTTGGCTTTCTCGTACAGGCTTTTATAAAGGTCGCGGGCCTTGTCGTACTGCTGGTCGCGGAAATACTGGCTGGCCAGTTGCTCGTCGATTTGCATCTGTTCCTTTTGTCGCGCATCAATCTTTTTGCCTTTGGGTGGCGTGCTGATTTGGGCTTCCAAAGGGAGGAGCAGTGCAATGTTGATGAGGAGCAGGAAGAGCCAACGTTTGTTCATGGCGGGAAAAGGTTTACTTATTGTCCAGGCCTTTCTTGTTGGTGCTGTAATGGTTGATATTGTTCAGGTCTTTTTTGCAGGAACCGAAACGGTCTTCGAAATACTGGACTTGGTTGCTAAGCAAATCGACGTGTTCGGTTTCTGCGGCGATGTAGACGTTGGCCAAGGAGTCGGAGAGGTAATGGCTCTTGATGTCCGCCTTGAGGTTGTCGAGTTGGATGAGCGTGGAGTCCATGTCGGCTTTGATGGCGGGTGCGCTCACCTTGAACTGTTGGATGTAGGCGTTCACAAGTTGAAGCTGTGGAAAAATCTCGTCGATTTCTTCGGGGTGCAGGTATTGCAGCATCGAGTCGCAGGCGATGAAGCCGCTCTGGAGCTTTGGCAAGTCTTTCTCCTCAAGGTTTTTCAGCGTTTCGGCGCTTGTCTCCACCTGCTTTTTCAGCGCATTAATCTTTTGGGTGTGGGGCTTAGGCTGGCAGCCAAGAAGGAGGATTAATGCGACAATCCCGGCGATATAAGATGTGAGTTTCTTCATGTTGGGTTCGGTTGGGTTTGCAAAGATACGCATTTTGCCTGAAACGGACTTGTATGCAACAAAAAATCCCGACTATCACAGGGATGGTCGGGATAAACGGTTATTGTTATGAACAATTATTCAGTGACTTGACCTTCAACGGGAAGGATGGAGACGAAGGACTTGCCTTCTTTCTTCTTCTGGAACTCGACGATGCCGTCACACAGGGCGTACAGGGTGTGATCCTTGCCCATGCCGACATTCTTGCCAGGATAATGCTTCGTACCGCGCTGACGGACGATGATGTTACCAGCGATAGCGGCTTGTCCACCGAAAAGTTTCACTCCGAGTCGCTTACTAGCTGACTCACGACCGTTCTCGGAACTACCAACACCTTTTTTGTGTGCCATATCTTATCAGTTTTTCGGGTTATTACTCAGTGATGTTCTCAATCTGGATCTTGCTCAGATACTGACGGTGACCGTTAGAAGTCTGATATCCTTTTCTTCTCTTCTTCTTGAAAACGATAATCTTGTTGCCTTTGAGGTGTTGCATCACCGTGGCTTCGACACTGGCGCCGGCTACCGTCGGGGCTCCCACTTTCGTCGAACCTTCGTTTCCAATCAATAACACTTTGTCGAAAGCGACCTTGCTTCCTTCTTCTTCATGCAGTCTGTTGACGAAAATCTGTTGTCCCTTCGTCACTTTGAACTGTTGTCCTGCGATTTCTACTATTGCGTACATTTCTCGATATCTTTTAGTTAGATACTAACTCTCTTTTTTTCGGACTGCAAAAATACAACTTTTTTCAATCGGTCAAGGCTTTCTGCTCGTTTTTCTCATTAATTTTCTTGAAAAAGTCACAAAACGGTTTGTAATCTGTTGATAAATAATAGAATATAAAATTGTTTTTTGTACCATAAAAATGTGTATTTTTGCAGCCTGTTTTGTCACCGGCATTAATACCTTAATTATTAATAATGAACGAAAACGAGCTTCAGGTTTTAATCGGTAAGATGAAGACGGGCGATAGGGAGTCTTTCAACCAGATCTTCCGTCGCTATTATACGCCTTTGACCCGCTTCTGTGTCCGTTTCGTTGCCGATGCCGACCAATCCGCCGAAATCGTTCAGGATCTGTTCGTGAAATTGTGGACCAACCGAGAAAAGCTGGACTTCACCAGCTCTTTCGAGTCCTACATGCTACGTTCGGTACGCAATGCCGCCATCACCTTTATTAATAAGGAGCGCGCCCATGCCGAGACCAACGAACGCATCTATACCGACGATTCGGATGCCAACGACCCCTCCGAGACCCTGCAGTCCAACAACTTGGAGGCTTCCTACCGCGAAGTGCTGGCCTCCATGCCCGAGAAACGCCGCGAGGTGTTTCTCGCCAGCCGCTACGATGGCTTGAAATATGCCGAGATTGCCGAAAAGCTCGGCCTGTCGCAAAAGACCGTCGAAGCCCACATGAGCGCCGCCATCAAGCAGCTGCGTGAAGGACTGAAAGCCTACCTTTAAAAAAATAAAAAAAATTCATTTTTTGACTAAGGGTAAATCCCAAGTTGTTAGTCATATAGGTGAATTAAGAGATAAAAACGGCCAAAAATGGACTCGGTAAACAACAAATATGAGGCTTTGATCAATAGCTACCTTGACGGGAATTGCCCCGCCGAGGATGCTCTTGAACTGCTTTCTTGGGTGGCCGAGTCGGAAGAGAACCGTTTGTCGTTCAAGGCACTAAAGGACCAGAGCGAGGTGTGGAGTCTCACCGACTTCGCCATGCCCGAGTTCAATGATGCTGAGGTGGAAGCCGCCCTCGATGCTGTCAACGCCAAGATCGATGCAGCGGAAGAGGTTGAGACCAAGGTGGTCCAGATGCCTTGGCTCCGCCGCAACTACAAGTACGTCGCCAGCGTGGCCGCCGCCCTTGTCGTTGCCTTGTTCCTTGGCTTCTTGGTACGCAATCCCTTCAATTCAACGGTGACTTACGCCTACAACGGCCAGAACGAATCGGCCTACGTCCTTCCCGACAACACGACGGTCAACTTCAGCAGCAAGGGTGCCATCAGCTATACGAAGCACTTTGGCGAGTCGGAGCGCGCTGTCGATTTCGAAGGCGTCGCCTATTTCGATGTCGCCAGAGACGAGGCCACGCCTTTCGTCATCCATTGCAACCAAATGGATGTGGAGGTGCTGGGCACGAGCTTCCTGCTGAATGCCGACAAGACGGCAGGCCACTACACCGTCGACCTATATACGGGCAAGGTGCAGATGACGGCTTTCGACGCTGAAGGCCGGACGGTGTCGCAAGTCGAAGTGAACCCGGGCGAACGCGGCGTGTGGGATGCCACGGTAAGCGAGTTGAAAGCCATGACCTATTCCGAGGTCAAGGAAGACGAGCTGCTGACCGAACACGTCCTGGTGTTCGACAACGAGGCCCTTTCGAAGATCGTCGAAGCCTTGGAGTACATCTACAAGGTTGAAATCGACCTCGCCGATTCCTGCGCTTCCAAGAAACTCACCGCCCGCTTCTCCGACGACGAATCCATTGACGAGGTGCTCGAAACCATCGCATTGGTGTCGGAAGTGACGGTCACCAAGACGGACGAAGGCTACCAGATCCGCTAATCGAAATTCATTTCCATTCGTCTTTTTTCAATTAAATGAGAGTCCTCTCATTTTTTTGTCGTATCTTAGCGGCCTATTTGAATTATCTTGGAAATGAAATACCCTGATCTCAATATAGGCCATAAACGACAAGAAGACAGGCTGAAAGCCCTGCATAAGTTGCCATTGCTTCTGCTTGTGTTCGTCTTTTTGGCCTTCGCCCAGCGTTCCTTCGCCCAGACATTTAACCCATTGATTTCTTTTTCGGTTGAGTCGTGCACCTTGGACAAGGCCTTGGAGAAGCTGTTTGCCGAATACGAACTGAATGTGGCCTTCAGCAAGGCAGAGCTGAGCAGGATACGGATCGAAAGCTATTCGTGTTCCTACAAATCCGTCGAAGAAGTGCTGGCCGACCTGCTGAAAGGCACGGGCTACGGCTTCAAGAAAATCGGAAAACAATATGTGATCCGTAAAAACCAGCAGCTTGTGAACGAGCCGGAAGCCACCATCACGCCTCCGCCCGACCTGCCCACGGAGACGGGCGTTCCCCAACGGGATACCATCGTCAACCGAACGGGCGACACCATCCGCATCTACGACTCCGTGCAGGTCATCCGCACCGTGATGCGCTACGATACGGTGGTGAGACATGAGGTGCGGACCGACACGGTGTATGCGGTGAAATACCAAGGCTGGCAGATTCCTTGGCCGAGATTTAGGGACAACGGATGGTTCGTCACACCGTCGGTGAGCTTAAGCTCGGCACGGTTCAAGCATGAAAACGACATGCCGGAGCCTGAGAACGGATCGGTAGACGTGACGCCGAGTTTTGCCTATGCCATCGGCATCGACGGCGGATACAAACACGACCGACTCAGCGGCGGCTTGAGCCTAGGCTACCGTTCGGTACGCTACCGTTTCCTGCTTGAGCAGACGGAGTTCTCGGGCGACTATTATGTGAACGACACCTTGGACACCTATTATGTGGTGCATCCCGCAGGCGATACGGCCTATCACTATATCTTGGATTCGACCTACATCCCTTTAACTACTACCCATTATGCCTACCGTGACGTCAACAGGCTTGATTACCTGAGCGTTGGCCTCTTTGGGGCTTACGACTTCGTCAAGATGGAACATTTCAGGGCCTTTGTCAAGGCTGGGTTCTCAATCGATTTCCTGGTCGGTCAGGCAGGCTCGCTCAATGCCTCCGAGTCGCCCTATCACGCCCCCATCGCCAAGGAGCAAGTGGAGCCGGTGCGGTTCTCTTATTATGGCGGTCTGGGTGTGGCCTTGAAGGTGGCCAACCGTATCGAGTTTGTGCCCGAGGTGCGTTATCGTGTGACCAACGGCTCATTGTATCGCGCCGATTTCCCCTTCGACATGAGGATGCGCATGTGGGACTTCCGATTTGGCATGACCTATTATTTCTAAACCATGAAACCGCTCAAGTTCATAAGGCATCTCCTGGTAGTGCTGCTGATGACGCAAGTCGCGGTGGCCGAGGCGCAGCATTATGTGCCGATCAATGGCGAGCTCGACTCGTTGTTGGTCTTGCCTAAGCTTGGCGGTGATTCGGTGTATTGGGTGAATGAGTCGCTGACGGTGCTCGACGGAGGCGTGTTGCGCATGGAAGGCGGCGTGAAGATGTATTTCGGACAGTCGGCCTATCTCCGTGTCGATGGCGGCAGCCTCTTGCTCGAGGGTAGTCGCAACGACTCGATCTCCTTGCTATGCTACGAGTTCTCGCACGATTGGGCAGGCCTACAGCTGAAAAACATCGGTGAGGAGGACACGGTGCGCATCGCCTATGTCGAAGTCGTGGGTGCTGTGACGGCCTTGAACGCTTCCACGAGTAGCCATGTCGTGATCAGCCATTGCTCGTTCAACAACTACTATGCAGGCAAAGGCGTGGAGTTGATAGATTGCAGCAACTTCTTGATCGACAGCTGTTTCTTCTTCCAATGTGTGTCGGGCATCGAGCTGAAGTCGAGGACGGAAGACAGCGAGGACAACGTCTTCTCTCACAACATCTTCGACCAAGGCCAGATTAATGTCGAGCTTTCCAATGTTGGCTATGGCTTCAAGTGCAATCGCAACCATATCAGCGGCAACTGCTTCCAAGGGGGAGCCACCGCTATCAGTTTCGAGACCATGGGCGGCCTCTCCGACAGGGATGCCACCAACTACATCGAGGGCAACCTGATTTCGTCCGACCTTCCTGAGGGCGGCTCGGGCTATTCTTCCTACGGCATCAAGGCGGCCATGGACTCTCTCGTCATCCGAAACAATGTGTTTTGGAGCAACGACGAGGCTATCAGGATGATGCAGGTGTGCCATTTGGTCGTTGAACACAATACTTTCTACAACAATGAGTTGACGATTACCAACCTGCTGGCCTCAGGCTCCCTGACCTTTGTCGGCAACACCATCAGTGAGCCACAGAAGCGCATCGTGAGCTTCCCTTCCGAGAAATCGTGGTTGAATGGCAACAACTTCCTGCATTACAAGAAGAACGCCATCCTCTTTGCCAATGTATCGGCTGAAGACATCGACATGCGTGGCAACTTCTGGGATGCCGAGACCATTGCCGACATCGAGTCGGTGATCCTTGACGGACACGACACGCCTGCGTTGGGCGAGATCGTGTATGACGATTACCTGCCCCAACCCGACACCACGGCTCCCATCGCGCCGCCGTTCAAGGTGAAGAAACAGCTTGTGAACAACCGTTGGCTGATTTCGTGGGACGAGAATCTGGAGCAGGATGTGGACCATTATGTGCTGTTTTACGGCAATTTCAACTACTATAAGTTTGCCAACCGCATTGACGGTATAACAGGCAATTCCTATACGTTGACCCCGCAACAAACCGATAACCTTGCAGTGGTGGCTTGCGACAGGGCCTACGACCCCACGGTTTACGCCTCAGTCGGGCAGAGCGCCTACGCGTTTGCCACCTATTATCCCTATGCAGGTCCCGATGCCAGCCTATGCGACTCGCCCTCGGGCTATGCCATCAACAATGCCAACATCCCGTATATCTACAGCAGCTTCGTTTGGCGTACCTCTGGCACGGGCGCTTTCTCCGATTCGATAGCCTTGCGAACGGTCTATTACCCTTCGGAAGAGGACTACGAAGCTGGCGAGGTGACACTCACCCTGCGTGTGACCAGTAACGGCGTGACCAAGACCGACGCCTTGCATCTGGATCTCTACAAAGCCTTGAGCCTGTATGCCGGAGAGGATGGCTTCAGCGGTTTGAATCGTCCGATCTCCCTCGACCAGGCCGAGGCCAACAACTATGACTCGTTGCAGTGGCGTTCGATGGGCGATGGTTATTTCGAGGACCCGTTGGCACTGCAAACCCTTTATTATCCTGGGACGTTGGACAAGGAACGCGGTTTCGTGGAGCTGGTGCTTGAGGCTTGGTCGTTCTGCGGTCATGCTTCCGATGTCGTCCGTTACGAGTTGTTTAAGGACTACGCCCTCGAAGGCAGGACATGGTCGGGCGGTGGTTTGCGGCCTCATACCCAAGTGATTGCTGCCGCCTTGAGCGACGACAACCCCTTTGTGTCGGGATTCTATCGCACAGTTTCTGACGATGAAGGCTTCTTCAGGTTCGACGCCCTGTTGCCTGATGTCTATGTCCTTTACGCCTTCCCCGACACCTTGGATGCCGAGGCGGGTGGCTGCTATTACCTCGGCGACCTGCAATGGAATGAGTCCAACATGATCGAGGTGGACGGCGACGTTTTTGACGTGGACCTTGACTTGCCCGTGATGGTGCCTGGATTCCACAGCGGTGAGGGTCGTATCAGCGGCATGTTCGACTATCCCGACACGCCTTTCAAGGCTCGTGACTTCTATTGCCAGCCCTGGCTGCGCGAGGGTGGCGATGTCGTGTATTGCTCGGAGGGTCTCTCCAACGTCGGAGTCTTGCTGCTCAACGCGGGCAAGCAACGTGTTCTTGGCTTCGCTTTGACAGGACCCGACGGACATTTCAGCTTCAACGACCTTCCTTTCGGCACTTATCAAGTGATGGCCGACCTGCCACGCTATGGCCGAGGGATGTGCGAGGAAATCACCATCTCGGCGGAGCAGCCTTCTGTGGATGGGTTGCATCTCTTTGTCAGCCAAGAGGGTAAGGTGATGATGAGATACCAGAACGGTACGGAAATGCCCATGGCTTTGAGCGTCTATCCGAATCCCGTCGTCGACGAAGTGGTAGTGGGTGGCTTGAAAGCCAATGCCAACTATAGCATCTCTATTGAAAACTGTCTGGGCATGAGGATGTTGACTGACCTAAAAGCCAGCTCCAATCTTTTGGGAGAGCTTCAAGTTTCAGTCGGCGACCTGTCTTCAGGCCTGTATTTCATTTGCGTCCAGGATGATTCGGGATGCCGTGTGGCCAAATTTGTGAAACAATGACGAAGGAGGGGACGATGAGAAAGATGATGAAGATATTTGCCGTTCTCGCCTTTGTACTGATGGCCCCCCGGCTGGTCATGAGCCAAGTGTTGGTTTATGGCGAAGTGGACGAGCAGGATTATATTACGCCGATTGAGAATGCCACGGTGACTTTCTCTGGCATCGATGTCAATGGCGATACGTTGGTCTATCAACTTGTCACCGATTCCCTTGGCTATTTTGCCGATAGTATCAACGCAGGTGTGTACCGGGTGTGGGCTTCGGCCGAAGGCTATCAAACGGATTATCTGTCAGACTCTTTGGAAATCGTGGAAGGGGAGTATTTCTACGGTTTGTATTTCGTCCTTTATGAGATCTATCATCCCGTGCGTTATGTAGCGGCGCGTCAGTTCACCAACGACTTGGTGCGCATCACCTGGTCGATGCATGACCCCTTGCTTTATGAGGACTTCGAGTCGTGTGACTTCAGCCGATTCCCTTGGTACAACACGATAAGCGATTACCCCTGGGCCATCGATTCCCTTCATGCCTACGAAGGCCAGTATTGCATGAAATCGACCTGCGAAGGTGTGGGTGACGGCCTGTCGCGCATCGAGGTCTCAGTTTATGTGCCTTTGGAGGGGAAGATGAGCTTCTACAGTAGGATTTCGTCGGAAAGCCCTTGGGACATGGGCCGTTTCTACCTCGACGGTGTCAAGAAGATGGAGTGCTCGGGCGAGGAAGGATGGACCGAGCACCAATTCGATGTCACCGCGGGCGAGCATGTGTTCCGTTGGGACTATGTCAAGGATGCCTCCACCGATGTGGGCGACGATTGCTTCTATGTGGACTGCATCCGTTTCTATTTGGAAGACAGCACAAAAACAGTGCGTGCGTTCCAATACTACGACCTCTTCCGCAGCCGCTTCGAAGAGGAGCCCGTGATGATGGCCTCGCATCTGACCGACACGGTATTCATGGACATGAACTGGGGCAGCCTGCCTTGGGGACAATACCGTTGGGGCGTGAGCTGCTATTACGAAGGCAACCGCGGACAGTCCGACACCATTTGGTCGGCCTATCTGGACAAGGACATGACTACAACACTTGAAATCCAAGGCTCGACCAATGTGGGCTTGGCGCCTGCGGGGGCTACGGTTTCACTCTCATCGCACGAGGGGCAAGGCCATGAGTACCAAGCCACTTTGGATGCCAACGGACATCTGCTGATGCCTGTCTATCGCGACGAATACGACGTCAGGGTGCATCTCGGTGGTTTCGTGGACTATGTCTCGGATTCGGCCGTGTCCATCTTTGCACCCACGCAACTCGAAATCGAACTTGAGGAAGCGATGCCTGGCGTCGATAGCCTGTATGTCTCTTCTACGGGTTGGGCCATCTGGTCCATGGAAGAAATGCAAGGTCGTGACGTGCAATACTTTGAAATCATGCTGGATGGGGAAGTGGTGGGTCAAACGACCGACGCTGCTTTCCAATTTGACGTCAGCCAGCTGACGGGTGGGGATACCTGCACGGCACAGGTGAGGCCTGTGTACCTGTCGGGCGCCTGCGATTGGAAGACAAGCCAATGGGTCTATTGGCCATGCTCCGATTTTGCCGGTCCTACGGGACTGACGTGGATGCTGCTCAATGAGGCATTGCAGCTTTCGTGGGTGTATCCCGAAGGCGATTTGCTGGGCGCCATGCTGTTCCGCGACGGCGAGTTCCTTGGCTTCACCGAGGAAGACTCCTTCTTGGATGAGACCGTGGAGTTGCATGGCGAGGTGGAGTATTGCCTGCGTTTGGTCTATGACGGCCCGACGGACGGTACTTATTACTCCATGTCGTGCGAGCAATGCACCATGGCCGTCTTCCCCGCCTATTGCGACCCGCCGGTGAAGTTGGACGGCCTGGTGTATTATGAAGACGAAAACGACCATGGCGCTTTGGTGTCGTGGGGCGAGCGTCCCGAGCCTGTCAACGAATGGATGTATTATGACGACGGTGAGTTCAAGCGTTCATTGGGTGGCGACAACGACCCACGCATCTTCTGGGCCATCCGCTTCGAGGCGGAGGACTTGGCCGAATATGTAGGCACCGCCTTGAAGAAAGTGAAGCTTTACGACGTGGGTGCTGGCACCTATCAGCTGTGGATCTATGTGGGTGGCGACACGGCGCCGCGCAACTTGGTCCGCTCCCAAAACATGGCCTTGACCAACGCGCAAGCCTGGCATGAGGAAACCATCAGTCCGGCATACGATATCCCCGAGAACGAACCGCTGTGGATTGTCGTGGGGCAGCAAGGTTTGTCAAGACCGGCAGCCGCCTGTCAGGATATGGGTGATGCCAACGGACGTTGGGTGTCGTTGGACGGCGCGACCTGGACCGACATGCACACCTTCAACATGCACTACACCTGGATGCTGCGTGCCTTTGTCACCAACCAAGCGGGACGTGAGATGGCACTCGGCAGAGACGGCTACATCTTGCAGCAATACAACTTGTATCGCTCTTTCGACAATACGGATTATCAGCAGATTGCATCGGTTCCCGCCGTGGAGGGCCAACTGTATTATGAGTATCGCGACAACCTGGCAGAAGATGACCATGAGGATGTCTATTACCGTCTGACGGCCTTCTATCTGGCCGACAATGGCGAGACCTGCGAGTCGGACTATGCCACCACCTTGAACAACCCCGAACAAAACTATGTGGCCATCGACTTGACTGCGACCGATGAACACCAAGCGCTTGATTTCAGGCTCTATCCTAATCCGACGACTGGCCAAATTACCATTGCATTGGAAGGGATGCAGGAGGTCGTGGTTTATAACACTTTTGGACAGGCCTTGCTCAACAAAGAAACCAGCAGCGACATGTTGCAACTCGATTTGTCAGGCTTCGAGGATGGTTTGTATTGGGTTAAAGTGATGGCGCAAAACGGAACGGCGGTTAGGTCTTTCGTCATTTCACGATAAGAATTTAGCATTAATAGCACTTGCAATTTCGTGAAAACCATTATATTTGCAGGCAAAAGGAAACTAAAAAATACATACATTATGAAAAAGCTTTGTTTGATTTTGCTTTTAGCAGTGTCTACGGTCAGTTGCTCCAAGTGGTTGGAAGACGAAGAACTCACCTTGCCAAAGACACCATATACAGGGAATGAATTGCGTACAGATGGGTACTATTATTATACTACGAATGATTATACTACGAATGGTGATTATTTTAGGTCAATAACCTTCTTCTATAAGAACGGCATTGCGTTTCGACCAATTGGTGATGCCCACTCCTTGCAAGAAGTTGATGAATATGTTATAAACGAACTCATTGGCGAGAATCGTTATCATGATGTACAGTGGTCATGGGAATTGTACAATATTGAAAATGATAGGATTTTGATTAATTATTGGGTGCCTCCAAGGCCACATCAATGCTTTTTTGAAGAAGGAACCATCCTAAATGATACCACCTTTATCATTCAGAGATATTATAGGATGGAGAACGGAGAAATGACTGATGAGGGGGACGTAAACGAGACTTTTCATTTCCGCCAGTTCTCTTCCAAGCCCGACAGTACCAATATTTTCATCCCTTGATTTTAGAAAAACAAAGGCCTTGTTCTATTACGCAACAGGGAACACGTTAGCAAGCCTTGATTCTTTGTTCGGTCGGATTTCCGAATACGCCCGTTCTTGAATATCAGCTTTTGCAAAGCGAAAGCACGCCAAACCAATAAAAAGCCGTACCTTTGCCGCTCCAAATCGTAAGATCGGCTCCGCCGAAATCGAAGATTCGATGAAATCAATGCGGGGCATTTCAACAGAGTTAAAAGGTAAGTAATGATTTCGATCCAAAATCTGAGCATGCACTTTACCGGTGAGGACCTCTTCACCGATATTTCCTTCTTGATTCGCGAGAAGGACCGCATTGGCTTGGTGGGCAAAAACGGCGCAGGCAAGACCACGCTGTTGAGGCTCATCTGCGGATTGGAACAGCCCTCCAAGGGCGATATCATTATCCCACAAGGCGTTACCATAGGCTATCTGCCCCAAGAGAAAAACGTAAACAGCCCGAAGACCGTTTTGGATGAGGCGCTTTCCGCCTTCGATGAATACCATCAGCTGGAACGCGATTCGGAACGCTTGCAGCAGGAACTGGCCGAACGCACCGATTATGAAAGCTCACAATATGAGAAGCTTATCGTTAAGCTGAACAACCTGAACGACCGTTTGGCCTTGCTCGGCGGCAACTCCATCGAGGGCGAAGCGGAACGGATTCTCGTGGGTTTGGGCTTCAGCCATGACGACATGCTGCGCCCCATGCGCGAGTTCAGCAACGGCTGGCAAATGCGTGTGGAGTTGGCCAAAATCCTGCTGAAAAAGCCTAACCTCCTGCTTCTCGACGAGCCCACCAACCACCTCGACATTGAGTCTATCCAATGGCTCGAAGGCTTCCTAAAAGCCTATTATGGTGCTATCCTGATGGTCTCGCACGACCGCGCCTTCCTCGACAACATCACCATCCGTACGGTGGAGATCAGCAACGGCAAAATCTATGACTACAAGGTGCCGTATTCCGATTATGTCGGCCTGCGCGAGGAGCGCGTCGACATGCAACGCTCGGCTTACGAGAACCAGCAGCGCGAAATCAAGAACATCGAGGCTTTCATTGAGCGCTTTCGCTACAAGGCCACCAAGGCCAAGCAGGTGCAGAGCCGTGTGAAGATGCTTGAAAAGATGGATGAGATCGTGATTGACGACATCGACAGCACGGCCATCCACTTCAAGTTTCCGCCTGCGCCACATTCCGGCAAGGTCACCTTGGAGCTGAACCATGTGGGCAAAGCCTACGGCGACCAAGTCATCCTCAAAGACATCAACCTGCTGATTCCGAGAGGAGAAAAGATAGCCTTTGTCGGACGCAACGGCGAGGGCAAGTCCACGCTGTCGAAAATCATCTGCGGCGTGCTCGACCACGAAGGCGAGGTGAAACTCGGCCATGAAGTCAAGATTGGGTATTATGCCCAGAACCAGCAGGACATGCTCGACATGAACAAGACCGTTTTCGAGACCTTGGACGATGTAGCCGTTGGCGACATGCGTCTGAAAGTAAAGGCCCTGTTGGGTTCCTTCCTCTTCCGTGGCGACGACATCGACAAGAAGGTGAAGGTGCTCTCGGGTGGCGAGAAAGCCCGTCTTTCCTTGGCCAAGATGCTGCTTTTCCCGACTAACTTGTTGGTCTTAGACGAGCCGACCAACCATTTGGACATGCTCTCGAAGGACATCTTGAAGAACGCCCTGATCCAATACGATGGCACATTAATCATCGTCTCCCACGACCGTGACTTCCTGCAAGGCCTGACCAACAAGGTCTACGAATTCCGCAAGCCGAACATCAAGGAATACATTGGTGATATCTACGACTTCTTGGAGCAGAAAAACCTCAACCACTTGAAGGAGTTGGAAATCGCCGCCAAGCAAACCAAGGTCCAAGAGGTGGCGCCACAGTCGCAAAACAAGATCAACTACGAGCGTAAGAAGCAAATCGACGCCAAGTTGCGCAAGGTCGACAAGGAAATCCAACGCCTCGAAGAAGCTATCGGCAAACTGGAAGCCGAACTGGCCGAGCAGGACGCCATCATGGCCAACCCCGACCAACACCCCGACATCAAGATCGACAACGATTGGTATTGGGCCTATGGCCAGAAGAAGGAGCAACTCCAAGCCCTGATGGACGACTGGGGCGAGAAGCAGATGGAGCGCGAAGAGGTGATGGCGGAATACGACAAATAAAAAACGGGGCTTAAGCCCCGTTTTCATTATTCGATAATCATGTCAAATGGCAACCGCGCTTGGATGCCGGTGTTTCTCTGGAGGTTCTCCAGACCTTGGAAGTAATCGTAGTAGGCGCCCAATCGCTGACGCATGGCGGCGTCGAGTTGGTCGGTCTTGTTCATCGACTCCATCAGGCGGGTGAAGAAGTCCTTCTCCAAAGGCATTTCCACCACTTTGTAGTCATCGCCCAGTTCAGCCTTCTGTACGGCATAGGCGATGGCGTCTTCCATGTCGCCAAGTTGGTCGACTAGGCCGAGCTCGATGGCGTTGGCACCTGCCCACACACGGCCTTGGCCGATGCTGTCGACATAGGTCTGGCGCAGGCCACGGCCAGCGGCCACACGGCCGGTGAAGTCTTCGTAGGTTTTCACCACCATCTCCTGCAGCTTGGCATATTGGAACTGGGTGAGAGGCTGGGTGAGGGAGCCGAAGTCGGCATTCTCGTTGGTCTTGGCCACGTCGAAGGTCAAGCCGATCTTGTCGTTCAGGAAGCCTTGCATGTTCGGGAAGGTGCCGAACACGCCGATGGAACCGGTGAGCGTGGTAGCATCGGCAAATATGTAATCGGCGTTGGCGGAGATCCAGTAACCGCCTGAGGCGGCGTAGTTGCCCATCGAAACGATGACAGGCTTCACCTCCTTGGTCAGGTCGAGCTCGCGGCCGATGATGGCCGATGCCACGGCACTGCCGCCAGGTGAGTTGACACGCAGTACGACAGCTTTCACGTTGTCGTCTTCGCGGGCTTTGCGGATGAGCCTGGAGAGGTTCTCCGAGTAGATGGCCTCGTCTTCGTTGCCCTTGCCGTCGAAGATTTGTCCCGAAGCATAGATGACGGCAATCTCGTTCTTGCTGGGGCTCTTGATATTGTATGACTTGGCATAGTTGGTATTGCCCACGGCATTGATGCTCTTGTTGCTGCCCGTCAGGCCTTTCAGCTCGTCAAGCACCTGGTCTTTGTAGTAGAGGTTGTCGACCAATCCATAGTCCAAGGCTTTCTGGGCGTTGAACATGGTTTCCAGGTTGTTGGCGATGTGGTTGAGCTGTTCCACGCTGATGTTGCGGCTCTGGCTGATGTCGGTGAGGATCTGTCCCCAGATGGTGCACAGGAGTGTGTCCATCTGCTCGCGGTTGGCTTCGCTCATCTTCTCCAGGAAATAAGGTTCCACGGCGCTCTTGAAGCGGTTGTTGGGGCCGCGCACAATCTGCATCTCGATGTCGAGTTTGTCGAGCAGGCGCTTGTAGAACATGACCTGTGTGGCCATGCCGTGAAGGTCGAGCATGCCCTCGGGGTTGAGGAAGATCTTGTCGGCGACCGAGGCGATGTAATAGGCGGTCTGGCTGTAGTTTTCGCCATAGGCGACGATGAACTTGCCCGATTCCTTGAACTCGATGAGCTTGTCGCGGATCTCCTGCAAGGTGGCGGGAGAGGTCGGGATACTGCTGAGTTCCAGATAGATGCCTTTGATATTGTCGTCGGTCTTGGCATGTTCGATATTGCGGAGGATATCGTTCAAGCCGCAGGACTCTCTCGTTTCCATCGAGCTGAAATCGATGTTGCCGAAGGGGTTGTCGACGGTGCGGTCAGGGATGCTGTAGTCAAGTCTCATGTAAAGCACCGAGTTGGGCTTGACGACGGTGGCGGTTTCCGCATCGGATTTCGAAAGGCTTGAAATCATGGAGGAAACCACGCCGACCTTGATGAAGAAATTGATTACCAATGCGATTAATGTGCCGAGGAAGGCAGCAAGCACTACTTTGTAGAATTTCATGGTCTTGTGATTTTGTGTGATTAGACCGCAAAAGTACAAAAAAAAACTTACCTTTGCCGAAAATCTCGATGTTGGTAACTGAGTTGCATTGAAGTATGGAAAAGTGTTACGTGCTCTTCGGATCGAACATGGGCGACAAGGACCAGATCTTTGCGCAGGCCTGCCTATTAATTAATAATAGGTGTGGCCAGGTCGTGGAGGTCTCTTCGTCCTACGAGTCGGAGCCATGGGGCTTTGAGGCCGACGAGTGGTTCCTCAACCGCCTCATCGTGCTTGAGACGGAGCTTGACCCGCAGCGCCTGTTGGACGAGCTGTTGGAGATTGAGCAGGAGCTGGGCCGTGTGCGTCATCCCGAACAGCAGGGGTATGGCTCGCGGACTGCCGATTTGGACATCTTGTATTTTGGCGACCGCGTCATTCATACCGCGACGCTAACGGTGCCGCATCCGCGTCTGCATCTGCGCCGCTTTGCCTTAATGCCGCTCTGCGAGGTGGCTCCAGAGATGCTGCATCCTGTTTTGCAGCTGACGCAGGCCGAGTTGTTGCAGCAGTGCCCCGATGACTGCATCGTCAGAGAGATTCCGACAGAAAACGAAAAGATATGAATTATAACTACATAGCTATAGAGGGTACGCTGGGCGCGGGCAAGACCACCTTGGCCTCGCGCATCGCCAAGGATTTCAACGGGAAGCTCGTCCTCGAGGAGTTTGAGGCCGACAAGAACCCGTTTCTCCCCAAGTTCTACAAGGAGCCTGACAAGTATTCCTTCCAGGTGGAGATGACTTTTCTGGCCTTGCGTTACCAACAGCTGAAAGACAAGTTGGGCGCGCTCGACCTGTTCCACGACTTCATCATCTCCGATTATTATGTGGCCAAGTCTTTGATCTTCTCCAAGAATAACTTGCAGGATGACGAGTACCAGCTGTTCTCCCGTTTCTTCAACATCATCTTTTCCGACATGCCCAAACCCGAGTTGCTGGTCTATCTATATTCCGACGTCTCACGTCTTCAGGCCAACATCCGTAGGCGTGGCCGAAGCTATGAGCAGGAAATCAGCGACGCCTATCTCGAGAATATCCAGCAGGGCTATTTCGATTTCCTCCGTCAGCAGCAGAGCCACATGCGCATTTTGATGATTGACACCAACCGTCTCGACTTCGTGGCCAACGAGATCGACTACCAGCGCATCATCGAAGCCATCGACCAGCCTTATGACATCGGGTTGCATCGGGTGACCTTGTAGAAGGGAAGGCTCGCTTTACGAAAGGACACAAAAAAAGCCGCTCAGTTGGAGCGGCTTTTTTGTGGTGTTGTCTGTTGAAGATTATCTGTTGATGTAAACTTCAGCGCGACGGAGCACTTCAAGGATGGATTCGAGTTGCGGATAGACCTCTTTCAGTCTGTGGATCTCGGCTTCCTTCTCAGCGTCGGAACCGCATCTCTGAACTTGGCTGATGATGGCATCCTTGTCGGCGAGGTCAGACAGTCTAACCATCTCGAGGAAGGTCTTGATGTCGGGACCCATGCCCACATAGTTGATTTCGATACCCTTGGCGTTTCTGCCGCATTGTCTCAGAATGTCGTTCATAGCGGCCTTGGCGCGGCGCTCGGAGAGGGATTGGTTGTCGCAGTTCTCGCCTTCAGGTGAAGCCCAGCCCTTGATGGTGATGCTGGCGATGTTGCCTTGGATCAGCTCCTTGGCGGCCTTTCTGGCGATTCTGTTGGCTTCCTTAACTCTTCTGGCGTTGCCGAGGATGTCGGATCTGTTGTAGTCGAAGAAGTAGATGAAGTCAGGCTCGATGACGGGCTCGCTGACCGAACCGCCAGTGGCAGTGGGTTGCGACTTGTGACCACCACCGCAGTTGGCAGTGACGTTGATAGTGTAGTCGCCCGACATAGGACCAACGAACGAGTAGTTAGGTTCATTCACGGTCTCTTTGGCGATAACATCACCGTTGCTCATGACAACTTCGATATCATAGGAGTCGGCATTGCCGGTCCAAGTCACGGTGAGGGTACCGTCCTTGTACTCCTGGACCAGGTTGGTGACGTTTTCGCAAGGCAGCGGCACAACACCCTTTGCAAGGTTCTCAGTGGCGCCTTGAGCGAAGTAGGTGTTTCTCACGATGTCATCCTGAGTGGGATAGATGGTGCCGTCGTAGACATAGAACATCGGGTCGCCCATGAGGTTGCAGTCAGCCATTTCATCCTGGTAGGGGATGCAGTAGTGCTTGGTGAACTCGCCGCCTTCTCTGTAAGGAACGCGGAAGTCGCCCTGACCGCTCACTCTTTCACCAACGAAGTTGATGGGCTCGATGTCGATCTGGCCACCGTTGTAGGCGAGGTAGGGCTTCAGGTTCATGACAGCGTCCTTCTCGAAGTATTCGGCGGGGATGGTGACGATAACGTCGAAGCAGACATTGCCGTCTTCGTTCTCAACCAGCGGGTCAGGATTGACGCGGTAGGTGATCTGCTTGGATTCGCGAGCCATTCTCTCGATGTCGCAGGGGTTGTTGAACTTGTAGCGGAGACCGAGGTTCAGTTGGCTGTACATATCCATGTCGTTGATGACGTGCTTGTCTTCCATCCACTGCACTTTCTGAACTTGGTCGAGAGCGTCGGTGCCAGTGAAGAGGTAGGTGTAGTCCAAGAAGATGTCGAACTTGGGAGCCAGGTTGAAGGTGATTTCCATACCGGCGGGAACGGTGAAGTTCAGTTCGCGCTTTTCAGCGGCAGGAGCCACTTCGCCAACGATTTCGTCGTCAATGTTGAGTTGGCTGACGGTGCCAGCTTGATAGTAGATGCCACCAATACCGATATGAGGCACAAGGTTGATGACTCTTCTCGGATTGTACTTGAACATGTTGAACAGGTTGAAGGTCAGGTTCAGGTTGCCTTCAATGTAGTTCGTGGTGTGGAGGTCGAGGTTCCACATCGAGGTCTCGGGGTCGCTGATAAGGACGAGCTCCTGACCATGCTTGTGACCCGAGAGGAGGCCGTAGCCACCCTTAACGTTCAGGCCGATCACTTTACCGAATTGGTAACCGATGCCGAAATGGGCGTTCCAAGTGGGTTCGAGAGCCATGGTCTTGAAGTGGTTCCAGTCACCCCAGATGCCGCCATTGTAGCTGGCCAAGTCACCGTGGTTGATGGAGAGACCTCCGTCAGCCTGGATGTACCAGTACCTCTCAGCAGGGCGCAAGTTTTTGTTTCCAACTTCTTTTTGAGCCATCATGCTCAAAGGAAGCACTGCCATGATGACGAGCATCAGCAGTTTCGAAAAAGTCAAGTTTTTCTTCATAACGCAATTGTGTTAGGTTTGTAATGATTTAATTTAGTCGATTTATTCTCTTGTTTAGTCTTCTTGCAATTACTCTAATTAGCGAACAAAAATAGGAAATAATTCAATTGTCAACACAAAATGTTGAAAAAAAACACGTTTTTTCGCTATTTTTTGCCAAAAAACCTACAAAAAGCCCTTATTTTATCCCTAAATGCAGCATTTCAAACAGCTTCCACATCACAATTCCGGCGCAAACCGACACGTTGATGGAGTGTTTTGTGCCTGCCTGAGGTAGCTCGATGGCACCGTCGCAGTAGGGTAAGACCCCCTCGCTCACGCCCTCCACCTCGTTGCCCAAGATATAGGCGGTGTGGGGTTCAAACTTGAAATCTTGCAACGCGACGCTTCCCTCCACCTGCTCGACAGCGAAAATCTTGTAGTTGTCGGCTTTTAGGGCCTCGCAGGCGGCCTCGGTGGTGTCGAAGTAACGCCATTTCACGGTCTCGTCGGCACCCAAAGCCGTCTTGTGGATCTCGCGGTGGGGCGGACAGGCGGTGATGCCGCATAAGAACAATGCTCCGATGCGAAAGGCGTCGGCGGTGCGGAAAAAGGCACCCACGTTGCTCAAAGAGCGGATGTTGTCGAGCACTATAATAATAGGTAGCTTCTCAGCTAACTCGAAGTCTTCCTTGCTGATGCGGTTCAGCTCGTCCATACTGAGTTTGCGCATGGTTTTCTGATTTTGCTGCAAAATAAGTGAAAAATTTGTAATTTTGTACCCCTCAAATTGCACTTTTATGGCAGAGAAAGCGACCGAAACCCCTTTGATGAAACAGTATTTCTCCTTCAAGGCGAAATACCCTGATGCCATGCTGCTGTTCCGCGTGGGCGACTTCTATGAGACCTACGGCGAAGACGCGGTGAAGTCGTCGAAGATCCTGGGTATCGTGCTGACCAAGCGCTCAAGCGCCATGGCCGATTCCATCGAGTTGGCCGGCTTCCCGCATCATGCCCTCGACACCTACCTGCCAAAACTAGTGCGTTCTGGATTGAAAGTCGCTGTGTGCGAACAACTTGAAGACCCGAAACTGGCCAAGAAGTTGGTGAAGCGCGGCATAGTTGAATTGGTGACGCCAGGCGTGACATACAACGACAATGTGCTGGAGCAGAAAGAGAACAATTTCCTTGCCTCGGTGCATCTCGACAAGGAGGTCTCGGGCGTGGCTTTCCTCGACGTGTCGACAGGTGAGTTTTTCCTCACACAAGGCAACAACGAATACATCGACAAGCTGTTGCAGAGCTTTAACCCCTCGGAGATTCTGGTGCAGCGCAACAAACGCAAGGACTTCATCGACTTGTTCAGCGCCAAATATTACCTCACCGTGTTCGACGACTGGGTCTTCACCGAAGACTATGCCAACGAGGTGCTCAACAAGCATTTCCATACGGTCTCGCTGAAGGGCTTCGGCGTCGACGACTTCCCGAAAGGTATCGTGGCGGCTGGTGCGGCCATTCATTACCTGATTGAGACACAGCATGATAAACTCAACCATATCACTTCTTTGTCGCGCATAGACCAAGGACAGTATGTGTGGCTCGACAAGTTCACGATTCGTAACCTGGAGCTTTTGCATACGGCGAATCTGAATGCCAAGACCTTGATCGACGTCATCGACAAGACGGTGTCGCCTATGGGCGCCCGCTTGATGCGCCGATGGCTGAGTCTGCTACTGAAAAACAAGGAACAGATCGAAGCGCGCTACGAAGTGGTGCAGTTCTTCACCGAAAACCGTGACCTGATTGCCAAGTTCCAAGAGGCGGTAAGGCAAGTTGGTGATTTGGAACGACTTATCTCGAAGGTGTCGTTGTCGAGGGTGAATCCTCGGGAGTTGCTGCAGGTGGGTCGTGCCTTGGACCAAATCGAGATCTTGAAGACGGCCTGCGAGGAGAGCGGACATGCCTCGTTGCAGAAATATGCCGAGCAGTTCAACCCTTGCGTGTCCATACGTGAGCAAATCAAGAAGGTGCTGAATCCCGATGCACCGGCCTTGCTCTCCAAGGGCAACTACATCGCCGAAGGCGTCGATGCCGAACTCGACGACTTGCGTAGCCTGTCGCGCTCGGGTAAGGAATACCTGATGGGCATACAACGCCGCGAAATGGAAGCCACGGGCATCACCACTTTGAAGGTGGGCTACAACAATGTGTTTGGCTATTATCTCGAAGTCACCAATTCACACAAGGACAAGGTGCCGGCCGAGTGGATCCGCAAGCAGACCTTGACCAACGCCGAACGTTACATCACCGAAGAGCTGAAGGAATATGAGCAGAAGATTCTCGGTGCAGAGGAGAAGATCAGCGTCATCGAGCAAAGGGTGTACAATGAGTTGGTCACTGCCGTGACTGAGTTCGTGGAGCCAATCCAGATGGATGCTTCGCTTGTTGCCCGTATCGACTGCCTCGTTAGTTTCGCTGATATCTCATTGAAATACAATTATGTGCGGCCTGTCATCGACGACTCATTTGTCCTCGACATCAAGGAAGGCCGCCACCCCGTCATCGAGCAGATGATGCCCGTGGGCGAGAGCTACATCGCCAACGACGTCTACCTCGACCGCGACAAGCAACAAATCATCATCATTACGGGTCCCAACATGTCGGGTAAGTCGGCCTTGTTGCGCCAAACCGCTTTGATTGTTCTGTTGGCACAAATGGGTTGTTTCGTTCCGGCGGCCTCGGCACGTATTGGTTTGGTGGACAAGATCTTCACCCGCGTCGGTGCCTCTGATAACATATCTTCAGGCGAGTCGACCTTCATGGTCGAGATGAACGAGACGGCCAGCATTTTGAACAATGTGTCGTCGCGGAGCCTTGTGTTGCTCGACGAAATCGGGCGTGGCACGAGCACATACGATGGCATCAGCATTGCCTGGGCCATCACCGAGTTCCTCCACGATCACCCCGTGAGCCGCGCCAAGGTGATGTTTGCCACCCACTACCACGAACTCAACGAGATGGAGGACTCTTTCGCCCGCATCAAGAACTACCATGTGTCGGTGAAGGAAGTCGGCAATAAGGTGGTCTTCTTGCGTAAGTTGAAACGCGGCGGCAGTGCCCATAGCTTCGGTATCCATGTGGCCGAGATGGCCGGCATGCCGCGTAAGGTCATCGAACGCGCCACCTCTTTGTTGACGGTTTTGGAGAAATCGCACACCAGCGAGGACGTGGAAAAAGCGGCTGCCAAGAAACAGGACGATGCCATGCAGCTGAGCTTCATCCAGTTGGACGACCCTTTGTTGCTGCAAATCAAGGAGGACATTCTCAACACCAATATCGACACCTTGACGCCTGTTGAGGCATTGATGAAATTGAACGAAATCAAGAAGTTGCTGAAATAGTTCTATTCCTCTAATACCTTTATAAGATCTTCGCAATGCGATGAAAAACTTCTTATGCCGAAATAGGTTGCCAAAGCATCAAGCAAAGCGATTATCGTGGTAATGGCGACAGCTATGGTGACTGCTTCTGCGGCTTCGCTTCTCGATACCAAAAAAGGTATAAAATGAATATATTCATAGAACAGCACGCAAAAGACAATTAAAATCAAAAACCTAAAAACTTCTAGAACAACACTCAAGATCATGTGGCCTTGATTAAAGTTCCTAATTCGATGAACAGCTATGGAAACATCTTCATCAAGGATTTTCCATAAATTAAGTTTGTTGTGAATCACAAGTGTAAAGAAAAGATTTGTTAAAGCACTAACACCCATCAGAACTATAATTGCATAAAACAAAGATGCCTTTTTCGTAAGGAACTTACTCATAGCGATGCTATCCAACCAGTTGCTAGCTCCTATAGGGTGAGAACGGAGCCAAATATACCCAACTATTAATGCAGGTATCAAAACCAAAGCTATAACAACGGACAAAATGGTTGATGTTTTATCTTCTTTAATGAATTCGGATTTGTGTTCAAAAGCAATTCTTCTTAGGGTTTTAACACGGGCACTCTCCTTTTCAAGTTTCTCGTCGTGCCCAATGGATTGCATCTGCTCTTCTAGATCATTGGTTTTCATGGTTTTGTGCAATTAGTAATTGTGTAAATTGCAAAATTAGAAAAAAAATCAGAAAAATTGCTTGCGGTATTGAAAAAAGTTGTACTTTTGCCGCGCTAAAGCAAAGCGGAAATAGCTCAGTTGGTAGAGCACGACCTTGCCAAGGTCGGGGTCGCGAGTTCGAGTCTCGTTTTCCGCTCCGCTCATGCGGAAATAGCTCAGTTGGTAGAGCACGACCTTGCCAAGGTCGGGGTCGCGAGTTCGAGTCTCGTTTTCCGCTCCACAAGGTCCCGATGCAAGTCGGGATTTTTTGTGTAAGTGCCTGAGTGGTGGAATTGGTAGACACGAGGGACTTAAAATCCCTTGCCCTTTAAAGGCGTGCCGGTTCGAGCCCGGCCTCGGGTACGCAAAGAGCCTCTTCGTTTTGGAGAGGCTTTTTTGTTTTATTCCAAAATATCCCTACATTTGCCCCATCAAATCAATTTGTTATGAAAGCAGACAAAAAAAACGTTTGGGCCGAAGTGAAGCGTTACGTCATCATCACTTTGGCGTTGTTTACCATGTGCTTGGGTTGGACGGCCTTCCTTATCCCGAACCACCTTATGGGTGGCGGCGTGAGCGGCATCGCAGCACTGATCTATTGGGGCACGGGACTTTCCACAGGTATCAGTGTCTTCGTGATTAATGCTGTGCTTTTGCTCATCGCCCTGAAGGTCATCGGCGTGGGCTTCGGCATCAAGACAGGCTATTCCATCATCATGGCTTCGGTGTTCATGTCGCTGCTGCAGCACTATATCACCGACCCGTTGATGGCTGGTACGATGCAGCCTTTCGTCAGCGACCATTTCCTTGCGGCCATCCTCGGCGGCGGCTTGGCGGGACTGAGCATCGGCGTGGCTTTCACCCAAGGCGGCAGCACGGGCGGCACCGACATCATCGCCATGATTGTCTGCAAATACCGCAACATCTCGCAAGGGCGCGTCATCCTTATCTGCGACATCATCATTATTGCCTGCGGCTTCATTGTGGGCAATACGGTCGAGGACTTTATCTATAGTTTTGTGGTAATGGGCGTGTGCAGCTATTGCATCGACCTTGTGCTGACGGGCAACAAACAGACCGTTCAAGCTTTCATTTTCACCTCCGAGCCCGACAAGGTGGCCGACCGCATCGCCAATGAGATGCAGCGCGGCGTGACGGTGATCAATGGCACAGGATGGTACACCAAGAAAGAAGGCCCCATCCTGATGGTGGTGGCCCACAAGCGTGAGTCACAGCAGATCCTCAGGATCGTAAAGGACGAAGACCCCAAGGCTTTCATGACGATGAACACGGTGATGGGGGCCTACGGAAAAGGCTTCGAACAGATAAAGAGATAAAAAAAGGGGCTGCGATGCAGCCCCTTTTTCTTTAGTACTTGTTTTATTTGATACCCAGCTTCTTGGCGATAGGCTTCGGCAGGGCGTCCTTGTGGACCACGATGTTCAGGGTCTTGTAACGGACGAAAGCCTTGGAGACGTACCAGATGCCATTGTACTGGCCGGCATCGCCCCAGCTGTTCTTCACGATGAAGTACTCGTTGCCGATCTGGTCCTTGGCGGTACCGTAGATGAGCATGCCATGGTCGTCGCCAGTCTCATAGTTGTCATAGGCGATCTGACGTTCCTTCTGCGTGACCCATCTTTGCGGGGTGGGACCGTTCATAGCCTCTCTTCTGCGGTCGGCGGCACTCATGCCCAGCCAATGGGCCATGTCGCTGCCTTGCAGGTCGCGGCTGGTGGCCTCGAGGTCGGGCAGCACAGCCACGCCGGCCATCTTGCCATGGAGCCAGCCCGTCTCGCTGACGTCGCTGCCCCATGCAATCGGATAACCGTTTTCAATGGCGTTGTCCATCACTTCCATCAACTCGTCGATGGGGAGGTTCCAGGCCTGTCCCCAGCGCCAGTTGTCCTGCACTTCGATGACGAAAGGCTCGTAGAAGGGGTGGTGCGTGAAGGAGGTCAGGTTGACATAGTCGTCCATGTTGAGGCCCGTGGATTCAGCGAAGCTCATGGGCGTGTAGGTCTTGCCGTTGTAGGTGAACTCGGTAGGAGGCACGCCGAGGTAGGCATCATAGATGCCGGCGAGGGCTTTCTTCCAAAGCGGGTTACCGTCAGGGTCCATCTGGATTCTGCGACTCTTGATGACGCCTTCAACGAAAGGATCGGTGACAGCGGAGAGCTCGGTGAAGTTCGACAGCGAGTCGCCGTGCATGGCACCGGCAGGCATCAGCTCGTCGGGGACGAGACCATAGTGTCTGATGGCATAGAGCACGTCGCCGAAGGAACCGCCTTGCGAGAACGACACGTCGCCATGGGTGCGGACAGCGGCTTCAGCACGATCCAGATAGGTCTTGTAGACGATGAACATCTCCGAGAAGTCGTACTCGGGTTTGCCCATGCGAAGCAGTTCGGCCTCGAAGAATGCCAGCGAAGAGTAGCACCAGCAGGTGCCGGCTTGGTTCTGGTCTTTCACCGAAGTGACGGGGAGTTCCTTGATGGTGGTGAACTGGAAGCCTTCGCCTTCTTGGTCTTCAGGCCTCGGCATCGGCGGTTGAGGTTGTGCAATGGCACTGATGCTGAGCATCAATGCAGCTGCGGTAAGGATGTGTTTGAATTTCATTGTGTGTTTGTTTTTATTGATGATAGATGATAAGATGCTTCAAAAGAGGCGCAAAGGTAGCTTTTTTGTGTCAAAGCCCCAAATTCTTTTTCATGTTCTTAGAGAGGGCGTCCTTGTTGAGCGTGAAGAACACGGTGTGGAGGCGCACAAACGACTCGGAGCAGTACCAATAGCCGTTGTAGGGACCGGTCTCGCCCCACGAGTTCTTGACCTTGTAGTATTTGTTGCCGAATTGGTCCTTGGCGATGCCGACGATGAGCATGGAGTGGTCGTCGGTGGTCTCCCAGTTGTCGTAGGCTCTCTGATGGTCTTCGGCGGTGATGGTTCTCTCGGGGACGACTTCTTGCCAAAGTTGTTCGTCATCGGGGTTTTCGGGGACGATGGCCACGCCGAGTTTGCGCGAGAAGCCTTTGTCGCTGACGTCTTGCGCCCAACCGACGCAGAAGCCGTGTTCGAGGGCGTAGTCCAAAGCTGCGAAGAGCTGGTCGAACTCTACGTTGTAGGCGGGCGTCCAGGTCCAGTTGTCGGGAATCTCGACCATGTACGGCTTGTTATAGGGCTGGTCGGTGAAGGAGCAGATCTCCACGTAGTTGTCCCAAGGTAGGGCATAGGCCTCGGCGAACGACTTGGGCGTGTATTGCTTGCCGTCGACGGTGAAGGTCTCAGGCACTTGGCCGAGATAGGCGTCGAGGATGCCAGGCATGGCTGTCTGCCAGGTGGGCGTCAGACGGCCGTTGCTGCGCTTGGTGATGGATTTGGCGAAGTTCGTGATGACTTCGTTCATCTCGCTGTGCATGTGGCGGTTCTCGCCGATGACCTTGCCGGTGTAGTCGGCCTCAGGGATCATGCCGTAGCGGTTCATCATATAGAACACGTCACAGACCTCGCCGCCTTGGCTGAGGGTGTTGCAGCCGTGCATGCGCACGTATTTGGCCACCTTTTCCATCCAAGCGTTGCGGACGAAGAACATCTCCGACAGGTTGAACTCCTTGCCGTAGATGCGCAGGATCTCGGCTTCGACGAGTCCCGCACCGGCAAAGCACCAGCAGGTGCCGGAGCTGCCTTGGTTGTCGACGGGCGTATGCCTCACGGTGACGGTTTCAGTGATTTGATAGACGGGTTCTTCGGCGTCTTGAGCCATTAGCGACAGGCCCGAGCCGAACAGCAACACAAAGGCTGCCAATTTCAAGAATCTATTCATGGTATGCTGTTTTGTTGTTTTTAGAGTTTGACGACTTTCGTTGTGGTGCAGCCGCTTTCGGTCACCACCTCGATGAAGTAGCAGCCTCTGGGCTGGGCCGAGAGGTCGATGACGGCGCGGGTGTCGTCGGCAAGTTGCTGCAACACTTCCTGTCCTGTCACGTTAAAGACCCTGATTTGGCGCAGGTCCTCGGCTTCGATAGTGATCTTGTCGTTGGTGGGGTTGGGATAGAGGTGGATGCCTTGTGCCTCACTGGCGGTGTTCACCTCGGTGGTCCAGTCCACAAATACCTCGTTGGTGGGGTTGGACTCCACGTAGGAGGCGCTACCTGTCACGGTGTAGTAATAGCTTTCACCGTATACTGAGTTATAATCGATGAAGTCGTTGCCCAAGGAATGGCCGATCAGTTGTCCGTCGCGGTAGATGTTGTAACGCACAGCCACGGTGGCTTGTTCCCATTGCAGGATGACACGACCTTCGTGGATGAGGAAGTCCAGATGCTCGGGAATGATGGTCTTGTTGACCCTGACAATATGCATGTCTGGGTTGCCTTCCGTTGAGGCATAGCCCGAGGTGCAGTCGTTGTCCCTGTAATAGGCCACCACTGCATATTCGTAGTGGTTGTCGGGCTGAGCCGACAGGTTGTCGGTGTAGGTGGTGTTGGTAAGGGCTTTGATGCGCTTGAACTCCTGGCCTTTGACGCGGCGGTAGACGATGTAGCCGGTGACGCTCTCGTCGGCAGGGGCATCCCACATCAGTTTCACCTTGGTGTTGGTGACCATCTCATAGCGTAGGTTGGTGGGGGTGAGGCATGGCGATTCGGGCATCATGTTGCCAAAGTTGGAATGCAGTGTCTCGCCTTCGGTGGAGACGGCGGTGATGGAGTAGGTGTGGAACACATCGGCAGCATCCGTGTCGGTGTAGTGTGTGTCCTCGGAGACAGCGATGAGAATGTCGTCGCGGAACACGTAGTAATGGATGATGTTTTGATTAGCGTCCATCTCCCAGTTCAGCGTGACATCATTGCCCGTGATGCTGGTGGTCAGGTTGACAGGCCCTTCGATTTCTTCGTCTTTGTTGGAGCAGGTGTTGTTGATGATATAGAACAGGCCGTTACTCATTTCGGACGAGGCACCTTGGAAGCCTACCTTGCGCTCGCCAGCCGGGTTCTTGATCTTGAAGCTCAGGTTGGTGATGGCCGAAGAAGGATTGACCCAATAGACCTCGACATGGCCGAGGGGCAGCGTGACCGTGCGGTTGGTATGTGTCGAGGTGGTGGTGATGAAGGCCACTTCGGTGCCGGCACCGTTGACGAACGAGAGTCCGCCGCCAAGCCAGCCTTGGGGGTCGTTGGAGCTCATCTCGACGGTCCAGTTACAAGTGGGGCCGAGAACGACGTTGTCTTCGGTGGTGGCCAAACCCTTGGCGTTGTGGACGATGGCATAGACACTGTAATCCACGACGGTGGGGAGATAGTGGTCGGTGTAGCTCATGGTAGCGCCAGGGCTTACGTTGTCCTGGGTGTAGATGATCTCACCGTCGCGGGTCACCACGATCTGGTCGATGGAGCTGAGGGCGTTGGAGTGGATGTTATGGGTGGGGTTGGTCCAAGTGAGGGTGGCGGAATAGTCGAAGTCGTTGCTAGGCGTCACCGTAAGGTTCTCGGGCTGCAGGGGCATGTAGGTGTAGACGTCGGCAGGCACGTAGTTGAAGACGGCTTGGGCCCAGCTGGCATAGTCGATTTCGTCGATGACGAACCAACCGTCGCTGCTGCCGCCCCAGCCCCAGTTGAAGTGGAAGAGGTCGCTGTCGTCGTAGCCGTCGCACACGAAGGCGTGGCCGCCGCTGTTGCTGAAGCCAGAGTAATACACAGGCCAGCCTAGGTCGAACTGGTCTTTGAGCATGTTCTGCCAATTGGTGAGCGAGTATTCATCGCGGCCCTTGAGGCTGGCTTGGTTGGAGTAGGAGAAATAATGTCTGATGGCATAAGGCACGTCCCATGAGTTGGCGCCGCTACCGCTGGGCGAGAAGCCCATGTCGACCGACACGGCACAATGGTACATCAGCAGGGCCACAGCCTCAATTTCCTGTTGCGTGGCGCCGCCGAGACGGTCGGGCATGTGCTCCCAGTCGTAAGTGGTAGCACCGAAGTTGGCCGATTGGGTGCCATAGCCTTGGCAGTAGTAGGAGTGGCTACCCGAGCCTTGCAACGGGTGGTCCCAATATTTCATCACCTGGCTCATGGCGGTGGCCACGCAGCCGGCGTAGCATCGGCCTCCGGGACCGCTGCTGGCTTCGGGAGCATAGAGGTTATAAGGCGAGTCTTGGTTCCACTTGGTGGTGCACATGTAGTCCACGCCACGGCCGCCGTTGCGCGAGAGCAGCTGTCCGTTATCCATCACACTCTGCCATTCCTCGGCGGTGCGGTCGATGATCACGACGTTGCGGCTGGTGCGGGCTTCGATAATCTTGTCTAAGTAGAACATCAACTCGGGCGAGGGGTTCTCGGTGGCGAAGGTGCCCTCGTCGGAATAACCTACGATGGGACGGAAACGGTCGTCGGCCGACACGATGACGAAGCCTGTCGTGCCTGCGTTGAAGACGTAGAAACAAGCCTCACCGCGTTGTGAAGCGCCGGTGTAGACCCATTGCAAGTCGCTGTCTTTTAAGTCGTTGCTGATGTTGGCGCAGGCGAACTTTTGGCCTATCGCTTTTGCCTTATCTAAGGATATAGGGTTGGCATTCAAGCAGTTGGCACCCAATATGAGGGCGAGTAAGAAAAAAAGGTGTTTTTTCATAGTTGAAATGATGTTGTATTAAAGGCTTCAAAGATAGGAAAATAATCAAAACGTCGCCTCAAATATGGAAAAGAAATCTCATTTAGAGCGAAATGACTTCGTCCATGAGGATGTCGAAAGGCTCGGTGGGGACTTTGTCGACGAGTTGGAAGTCGAAGCAGATGCCGATGCGCTTGACGTCGAGATGCTGGCTGAGGAAACGGTCGTAGTAGCCTCGGCCACGACCGATGCGGTTGCCATCTTTGTCGAAGGCCACGCCAGGGACGACGATCAGGTCGAAATCGCCATGATAAGGTTCGTTTTGCGGCTCAAGGATGTTGAAGTCGCCCACGGCGAAACGGGTGTCATGGGCGTATTCCACTGGGATGATGTCGTCGCCGACCACAGTGGGAAGGATGATCTGTTTTTTCAGGTGCCATTTGTCGAGGAAGGCCTGGGTTTGCACCTCGTCGGGCAAGGCGCTGTAGAGCATGACCCGCTCGGCTCTCACGAAGTCGGGATGCTGTTCCAACTTGGCGAGGATCTTCTCCGATTGTTCCAACAATTGTTCTTTGGTATGTTGTTTTTTCAAGGCCTTGATTTGGGCCCGCAGTTCTTTTTTGTCCATGTCGATGAAAGTTTTGGCAAAAGTAAGAAACAAAGTTGAGAAAGGCCCCAAGGATGGGTTAAATTTGTATCTTTACACCGTAAAAAATAGAGGAATGATGAAAAGGGTATTTTTTATTGTGTTGATACTCATTGGTTTTGTCGGATCTCTCGCGGCTCAAGAGCATAGGCGTTACGCCTTGGTCTGGCATGATGAGTTCGACGCCCCTACCTTGAACCCCCGAGTGTGGTCGAAGATATGGCGCAGCCGTGCCGACTGGGCCATACACATGTCGTCGAACGAGCGTCTGTATGCCTTGGAGGATGGCGACCTCGTGTTGCGTGGCATGGTGAACGACTTCTTGCCTCGCGACACGTCTTATTTCCTGACGGGCGGCGTATGGAGCCGTTACAGGAAGGCTTTCGGCTTCGGACGGCTTGAGGTGAGAGCCAAGTTCGACGTGGCGCAAGGCTTTTGGCCGGCCATCTGGATGCTGCCCGAGGTCAACAGGGAGTTGGACTGGCCTCATGGTGGCGAGATTGACATCATGGAGCATTTCAGGGACAATCCCACGGTGAACCAGACCGTTCACAGCCACTATACCGTCAACCTCCGCCGTCGCAACCGCCCTTCACAGGTGGCTTATCCTGCATATAACGAAGGGGAATACAACGTCTATGGGATGGAACGTTTCCAGGACAGCTTGGTGTTTTTCGTCAACGGGCGGCGCACGCTGAACTATCCGCGTTATCGCAAGGGCGTCGACGGACAGTTCCCTTTCAGCCAGCACGACTATTACCTGATCCTTGACGCCCAGCTGGGCCGCGACCGCTCGCCTTACATCGATACGGCGCGTCTGCCCGTGGAGTTGCGCGTGGATTATGTGCGATACTACGAGTTGGACACCAAGACCGATGTCATCCCTGAGCCGAAAGAGTTCCAGCAGTTCGGGAGATGCAGGTATAGGTTCAGAAAGATGGTGGTCAACACGAGTGAAACGTTTGACAATCCCGATGAATACCGCATTGTGGTCAAGCGTGGCAAGGCTACGGTGTCGGGTAATGTGGTTTGGGCGCAACATACACTGGCCCAATTGATTGGCACTGATGGTAAGATAGCCAATCTCGAAGTCCACGATTGGGCGGAGTATCCTTTCAGAGGCTTTATGCATGATACGGGACGTAACTACCAGCCCGTAAGCATGTTGAAAGAGACAATCGATTTGATGAGTTTCTACAAACTCAACTATTTCCATTGGCATCTGACCGACTATCCCGCATGGCGCATTGAGTGTAAGGTGTATCCCCAACTGAATGACCCGCAATATCAAAAGGGAGGGCGCGACGAAGGCAAGTTCTACACCTACGATGAGATACGAGAAGTGATTGCCTATGCCAAGGAACGTGGCATTACGGTTGTTCCCGAGGTTGACATGCCAGGCCATTCGACCTATTTCAAAAACGCATTTGGCTTCACGATGGAATCGGAGGAAGGTCGAAAGGTGATAGAACAATGCCTCGATGAGTTTTTCACTGAAATCCCGAGAAGCGACTGTCCTTATTTCCATATTGGCTCTGATGAGGTTAGTGTGGCCGACCCGGAAGGTTTCATGCAATGGATTGAAAACCTGATGACTAAGTATGACCGACAACCCATTGCATGGGATCCAGGTCTGCCTGCGTCAGATCAGGTGATTCGTCAGATTTGGAACGAGGCGGCCGGTTCCAATGCATCAGCGGCAAATCATGCGGGAACCTATCTGGATTCCTTTGTCGGTTACCTGAATTATTACGACCCGATGCTGTTCACAAGCCGTTGTTTCCTGCATACCGCAGCGGCACAACCCGTTCCCGACACCACCAAGGCTTTGGGCGGCATCCTTTGTTTGTGGAACGATGTCCGAGTGGACAACAAAGAAAACATATCCCTTCACAATGGCATGATCAACGGCATGATGGCCTTCGCTGAACGCTTTTGGAACGGTGGCAATGCGGGTGTGGTGGAGAATGAAAACCTTCTGCCCGGACCTTTGACTGAGGCTGGCTCACGTCTCGTGAATTTCGAGGAGAAGATGGCGTTGCATCGCGACCGGTTCCATCACGACAAAATGCTTTGGGCGGCCAATTCACAATGCGAGTGGCAGGTGCAAATTGATAATAACCCACCGTTCTTAGCCTATGGTGGTGCGATCGACTTGGATGCTTTTTGTCAAGTGCATCATCTTAACGTGGGTGAGCAGGTTTTGGCAAAGGCACAGACGGTCATCATTGCCGAAAAAGAGATGGATGTCGAGGCTTGGATTGGATTTTGTACGCCAGCTCGCTCCAACCGCAACGGTTACGGCATCGGACGGCAAGGCCGATGGGAGGGTAGTTGCCAGTGTTTCTTGAACGGTCAAGAGATTCTGCCGCCAAAACCTTGGCAGGAACCTGGTCAATACGACTATCATTTCAACACTTGGGGTAAGCCCGAGGAAGAGGAACCTTATGCGAACGAGCAGTTTTATTGGATGCGTCAACCCGTTCAGATACACTTGAATCAGGGTGAGAACCAGGTGGAGATCCGTGTGCCGAAGACGTATGATGGCTTGAGATGGAGCTTTGCTTTCATCCCTGTCAGCAGGCAGGCTGATGGAACGGTGACGGAAGTCTCGGGCATCCTCTACAAAAGCAGTTCAGGACAATAGACAAAAAAGACCATGACCGCTTTAACCCAAAGTCAAAGCGGTCATGGTCGTCGAACGGACGTAGTCAAAACTTATCTTCCGTTGTAATTTCCGCTCAAGGTCTCAATGAAGCCGTTGGCAGCGGTCTTCATGTTGACGAAGTCGTTGCCCAGTGAGCTGGAGCAGTCGAGCACCAGCATGATCATGGCGCTCTTGTATTCGTTGATGATTTCGGTGTTGCCAGTAGGCGTGAACTCGCTGTTGTACTGCCATTGCGAAATCGACTCGAGCCAGTTCCATTGCTTCACGAAGTCGGTGCTGATCTGGTTGCCGTTCAGGTCGGTGAGGTTCTGGAAGGCGAACACGTCGAAGATACCCTCCGTCGAGGCGGTGACGGCAATGCCCGACATGCTTTCCAGGCCGACGTAATGGATGTCAGTCAGCTGACCCTTGCCGCCGTTGCGGATGTAGGTGCCTTCAATGTAGTGTTGCGACTCGTCGACACTCGACACGTTGTCGAAGGTGAAACGGATCTTTGTGTTGGGCTCCTGTGCAGGCAGCTTGAGGGTGACATTGTAGTAGGTGCTTTGGTTGTAAAGCTGTTGTGCGATTTGGGCGAATTTCTCGGAAGCCTCGCTCATGTTGCTGACTTCGAAGACGTTGTGGCCGGGGTCGCTCGACAACTTCTCGAGGTTGTTGCGGAAGCTCTCGATGTCGCCGACATCCGAGCCACGTACGCCGATGGAATAGGCTGAGATGTTGCAACCTCCAACGAGTTCGTTGTTGATTCTCGAATTGACGGCAGCCAGGTATTCGGAGCCTGAGTTGTAGTTGTTGGAGAGCACATACGAGCCTTGGTCGAGGCCGTCGGTGAAGGTCACCACCGAGACGTTGATGAGGTTCTCCGGGATCTTGGCGCTGGCCAGGCTGTTGAGGCCCGTGTTGACGGCGTGGTAGAGGATGGTGCCGTTCTGCATCGACAATCCGTCAACGAAGTTCATGAAGTCGCGCTTGGTGTCTTGGTTGAGCAGACCAAGCGGCATGGTGTAGAGCTCTTGGTTGAAACCGATGATGCCCAGATAGAGACCTTCCTTGGCAGGGGTGTGGTCTTCGGCCTGGGGCTTTCTGCAGCTTGTGAAGGTGGTGAGGGTGACAACGAGTGCCACAATGGCCACCGTTAGGATGTGTTTCTTCATATTCGTTCGTTTTAGTTGTATTCGGGTATTTATAACGAAAAACAGTTGCTGAAATTGCGAAAACAAGAAAATTTGCCACAAAACCCATGCCAAAACATAGGCTGAGACTCCTTAATTTTCCAGTGCCTGCTTGATGGCCTTGGCCAGCTGGTCAGGGCAGGAAGTACCTTTGAAGCCGCAGCGGATGCCTTCCAGTTTGGCGACGACGTCTTCGGCCTTCATGCCTTCCACCAAGGTGGCGACGCCTTGCGTGTTGCCGTTGCAGCCGCCATAGAACTGCACATTCTTCAAGATGCCGTCCTCGATTTCAAACTCGATGGCTTGGCTGCAAGTGCCTTGTGTGCGGTAAGTGTATCTCATGTGGTTAGAATTTACTCATAAACTTCTCGCTATCGACAACAAACCTCTCATGGATGCCTTCGCCGACCAGCGTCTCGCCCTCAAAGCACTTCACCTCGAAGACCAAACGGCGGCGGTCCACTTCGACGAGTTCGGCATCACAGCGGATAGTGGAACCCACGGGACTGGCTTTCAGATGCTTGATGTTGACAGCGATGCCGACGGTGGTGTTGCCTTCACCAATCTTGTCAGCGACGCCTTCAAGGCAGGTCTTTTCCATGAGGGCAATCATGGCGGGGGTGGCAAATACCTCCAAGGCGCCTGAACCGTAAACGGCGGCGGTGTCCTTATGTTCCACCACGAGCTGCACGCTATTGTGGAGTCCTTTCAGTGCATCGTATTCCATCAGCCTTGGAAATTCATGGTGATGTTGACGATGACATCGGGATGCAGCGAGCTGCCCACGGGACAGCTCTCGGCGGCGGCCCACAGCAGTGTTTTCTGTTTCTCGGTGTATTCCTTCTCAGGAAAGTTGAACACGATGTCGATCTGTCCGATGCGGCGCGGGTCGGCGTTCATGGTCTTTTTCACCGTGTAGGTGGTGCCGTCGATGTCGAACTTGTGACCTTGTGCGCTGATGCCCATGATGGTCATCATGCAGCCGGCGAGGGCTGCACAAGCGAGGTCGGTGGGCGAGAAGGCTTCGCCTTTGCCATGGTTGTCGGTGGGGGCGTCGGTGAGTATGGTGTTGCCCGACTGCACATGGGTCATCTCGTTACGGAGATTGCCTTTGTATGTTCCTTTGATGGTTACCATGATATGTGTTTATTGAATTTGTTCCAAAATCAGTCCAGCCAGACGGCTCGTGCCCACGCGGAAGAGGTTCGGGTTGAGCCAAGTATCGCCGAGGATGTTCTTCACCAAATAATAATAGGTGAGGGCGTCTTCGGGAGTCTTCATGCCACCGGCGGGCTTGAAGCCGACCTTCTTGCCTGTGGCCTCGTAATATTCCTTGATGGTATCGATCATGACGATGGCGGCAAGCGGTGTGGCGGCTACCGGCACCTTGCCCGTCGAGGTCTTGATGAAGTCGGCACCGGCGAGGATGGCGAGTTCGCTAGCCTTGCGGATGTTTTGCACGGTCTTCAGTTCGCCCGTCTCTAGGATGACCTTCAGGTGGGCCTTGTCGCCACAGGTCGTCTTAATGGTCTTGATTTCGTCGAAGACCTCGTCGTAACGCCCAGCGAGGAATGTGCCGCGCGAGATGACCATGTCGACCTCATCGGCGCCTTCGTTGACGCAGTATTCCACCTCCTTGACTTTCAGGTCGAAGGGCATCTGTCCCGAAGGGAAGCAGCAGGCCACTGTGGCCACACGGATGCCACTGCCCTCAAGTTGTTTTTTGGCCTGACGGATGAAGGGGCTGTAGATGCAGATGGCGGGCACGCTGAGGTGGGGTTTCTGCTTCGGGAAGGCCAAGGCCTTGTCGCAGAAGTCCTTGATCTTGGCCTCATTGTCGAAGGCTTCGAGGGTGGTGAAGTCGATGCTTTGGAAGATGGTGCGCAGGGCTTCTTTTTCTTTGCCTTGCTTCTTCTCTTCGTTGACGATGAGTCTGATGCGCTCGTTCAGCGCCTCTTCGCTATGGTTGTAGGGTTTGAATTTCATGATGGTTAGGATTTAGGCTTCAAAGGTAAGGTTTTTTATTGGATTGGCGGCAATAATGTCTCTAAATTCATCTTCATCCGCCACTTCCATTGGTTTTTGGCGTTTGCCGGAACGTTGATTTGGTCATCCATTGGGTTGGGTGACCAATTCTTTTCGTCCAAGTCCAGCAGGTCTTGCAAGGGGTAGATGTTCCATTTTGAGGGGCTGTCCAAGTGTTTGTCCATCACCTTTTTGAGGGTCTTGGCGGTGACTTTGCGGTCGTCAAGGTCGAGGCTGTTGAGGAACTGGCGGGTACGGACGCGGTCTTCGGCGAGCCAGCCGCGCAACGTGGGCATGTCGTGGGTGCCCGTGGTGTAGACGCAGTTCTCGGGCAAGTCTTCGGTCTGCACAAAGGGATGACCGAACACTTTGGGCATGCGTTGCACCTCAAGGCTCATGATGCCCAGTTTCAGCATCACCTCAGGGACGCAAGCAGGAATCATGCCGAGGTCCTCGCCGCAGGCTACCATTGGGGTCGCATTGATGAGAGCGGGCAACTTCTCCAAAGCTTTTTGCATCCAAAAATCGTTGTGGCGATGGTAGTAGAAGTCTTCGTAAATGCTGTTGATGGCCTGCTTCTGCTCCTCGTCGAGGGCTTCGTAAGCCTTGGTTTTTTGCAGCTCGATGCGAGGGATGTATTTGTCTTTCTCGTTGGGCGCAGGGATGAAAAGGGTATCCACACCTTTTTTCACATGCTTGCTCTTGACGAAATGGAAGGCTTGGTTTTCGATTTCCTCCACGTTCAAAGGCAGGGCAGGACTGAAATGTCCCAACAAACCCGACTTGGCCGTCTTCGGAATCTCCCAAATGCGGAAGAAACCCAAGATGTGGTCGATACGGTAGGCATCGAAATAGCGCGCCATCACCTGTAGGCGGCGTTGCCACCAAGCATAGCCGTCCTGGGCCATGGCCTCCCAGTTGTAGGACGGGAAGCCCCAGTTTTGTCCTTCGGCGGAGAAGTCATCGGGCGGGGCTCCCACTTGCACGTCAAGGTTGAACAAGTCGGGATGTGATTTCACATCCACGCCGGAGGGATTCACCCCAATAGGGATGTCGCCTTTCAACATTAAACCTTTGTCATGCAAGGCCTTGACAGCCTCTCGCAGTTGCTTGTCGCAGTGGTATTGCAGGAAGAGGTGGATCTCTGTGCCGTTGCCGTCGCGCTCGGCGCAGTATAGGGCATAGTCGGTGAGCCAGTCTGCATTATCGTTGCAGAAACGCTGGAAATCCTCGCTGTCTTTCAGCGTCGCCCATTGTTGCTCAAAGGCGATTTGGAAGTATTTCCATTTGGCTTTCAACACCTTGGGATAATCAACGGTGTCCTTCCCGTTGAGCATTGTCCGAGTCCGTTTGAAAACAGCATCACTCTTGATGCCCAACTGTTCGAGGTTGAGATAAATCGGGTTCAATGCAAACGCCGAAATGGCATTGTAAGGATACGAGTCGTGCCAGTCATAATGTGCCGTCGTGTCGTTGATGGGCAGGATTTGGATGATTTTCAGGCCGTTGGACACGCACCAATCGCCTAGTTTCGGCAAATCAGCATACTCGCCGATGCCGAAACCCTTCTCCGTGCGCAGACTGAACAGTGGCACGGCCACGCCTCTCGTCGTCTGGCGTTCGGTGAGACCGAACCAGTCCCACACACGGCCTTTGCCTTCGGGCAGGATGCGGTTGGGGCCGTCCTCCCAACGGATTTGGCCGTTTTCGCGAACGAAATATTTGTATGCGGTGGACGGCGTCACGTCGGTTTCCACCGACCAAATGCCAGGTCCCACATACTCCATTGCCAAGGCCTTGTTGGGGTCCCAAAGGCCTAATGCATTGGTGTTTCCCGTGAGGAACAGCTCCTCGCCCCAGCGGCTGTTGTATCTTAATCGAAATAGGATTTTCATGCCGCAAAGGTAGGGAATTTATTCCAGTTTCACTCTGTACAGCGCTCTTCGGTGGTTGTTCCCCGTCGGATAGAGGAAGTACAGCATGCCGTCGTGGACGCGTAGCTGCTCCGCGAAAGGATAACCTCTAAGGTCGATGACGGGTGAGGCCATGCCCGTCTCTATGTCGATGTGCATGATGGTGTAGAGGCCGTCGTCGACGAAGAAGGTGTAGAACTCCTTGCGTGCCTCGTCGGCCATCATCTTTTTCTTCCAGCGTTTGTCGGGCTCAATCTTGCCGTTCCATTTCTTGCGCATGTGGAAGGTCAGGGGATGGCGCTCCAGTTCGTTGCCCACGGCGTCGAAGATGAGGACTTCGCAGTCGGTGTAGGCGAAGAGATAGAACTTGTTGTCGATGCCGTAGATCGGATTGTAGATGTAATTGAGTTTGGGATAAAGACTCAGCATATAGGTCGTATAACGGTCAAGCCCACCTTTAGACCTCATCATCGCCAGTAGGTCGTCGCGCTGCTCCTCGTCAACGATGTGGTGCAGCGTATACATGGTGTCGGCGGTCGGCGTCACGCAGTAGAAGTATTGCTCGAGGCCGAAAAACACATAGCGTCCGGTGATGACCACGCTGTCGGAGGCGGTGATGATGGGGCTGAACAGCTCGTAAAACTTGGAGATGGCCATGGGCGGATGCAGAAACATCTCCCTTTTTTCACCCTCGCTCCAGCCACTGAAGCCCACCTGACAGACTTTGTCGTCGCTGACGACATGGACGAAACCATAGAAGTCTTTAATGATGTATTTGTATTCCGATGAGATCTTCAGTTCGTGGAGCGTGTCCATGTCGAAAGAGAGGTGGAGTAGGGCAGAGTTCCTGCGTCGGTAGGCGATCATGTAGATGCCGTCGTCGCAGATCACGTAGTCGAGGATGCTCATCACGGGGTTGTCGAAGGCGATTTGCGGCGCGTTGGCGGTCACCTGCACCTCGAGCAACTCGTGGTTCCTGGTCTTGATGCGGATGTTGATGGGTTTACCGCTTTGGTCTTCAGCCTTTATGGTGTAATAGGTGGGCTCATAGGCCATGTGGGCGAAGCGGAGCCTGAGGCCTGCCTCGGCATGGGTATAGGTGAAACAGCCGTTTTCGTCGGTGATGGCGATGAGCAGCGAGTCGTTCACATAGACGCTCACGTTTTCAATAGGTTTGCCGTTCTCGTCCTTGCAGTAGCCTTGAACAATGCCGCGTTCTTGGGCCGTTGAGAGGGTGATTCCCAAACAGAAAAACGTGATTAGTAGTGGAAATCGTTTCATGGCGGTTTTTATGTCTTCCTTTGTGTTTTTTCCAGAAAAGTATATTGATTCATGGAAGAGGACTTTTCCATCACCTCGTTACGAGAGTTCCTCCCACATAGATTTCCGTGTTCGGGAACTGTTCCCTAATGCGTTGTAAGCTCTCTTCCGAGATGGAACATTTTATATTCAAATAACTAATCTCCACTTTCTCCAATGATTCAGGGAGCCGCAATTCCTTGTCTCTTCCCCCGTTTCGGTCGTTATAAACATTAGAAATATGCAATATCCAGATTTTTCCCATCGTAGACAGTTCATCGGCCTCTCGGTAAAAGTCATCCAAGTCGTCTTCACGCCAATAAGAAAGATATGCCACTTTATAATTACCTTCTTGGCACTGCTCCCCGTTGATGATAATGTCCGTGTTTGGGAACCATTCCAATATCTTTTTCTTCTCTTTGCGCGAAATGTCCCCGTAAAGGCGCAGGAAACCGATCTCAATGTCTTTCATCCACTCCGGAATAAACACCTTGTCCTTAAAGTGCAACTCTAGTTGGAAATACAGATCGAAATGTTTCAGTACCAATGGCACCTCCGTGACATTGACCAATGCCAGCCTTTCGTCATACATTGCGAATGGGGTATTCAGGCTCTGGATCTTTCTGACTATTGCACTGTCGTCCAGGTCTTTTTTCCTGACCATCCAGCTGATAACGGGTTTCAAGGCGAAATCTTCGTTGTTTTGCTCCAAGCCAACAAAACCGGCCCAAGCCTCCAAAGGGATTTCTTTCAAAAGACTATCGCCGTCCTTGATTTGATACGTCACTTCCACTTTCACCATTTCATGCGGCAACTTTCTGATGTCGTCAACTTTTAGCCGCCTCATGGACAGCCGGTTTCCGTCGCTGTCGTATGGGAAGAATTTCAAGATCCATCCATCGGCAACGCCTAAATCGCCATACACTTCAGAAGTGTGCACTTTGAACATGTTTCGCCAAAAATCAACATCGGTCTGTCCTTGCGTGGCTTCAATGATCTTCTTCAGTACGGGTCTCAATTCTTTGGTCCACCACTTCAGGCCATAGCTTTCATAGATGCTCAAACGGTCGTACACCTTCTGCCAATCCTCAGTGGTGCCAAGCAATGTGACCTCGGGAATGCCACACATTACGTACACTACCAGAAAATCGAAATAGGGTTTCGTGGCATCCATCAACGTGATTTGGGAAGCGATTCTTTCTGCCATACCCGTCGTAGTGAAGTCGTTGGTCATGGCGTTCACCAATTCTTGTCCCGCATAATCGGCAATCTGTTGGGAAAACTGATCGAACAACACGTTCCAATCCACTGAGTCAAACACCAGGTCCTTGTCCGAATTCACGACCAAGGCAACCTTGTCGTTCGAGTTGGAGAATTTGTCGCGTAAAGCCTCGGAATTGACGTTGACATGCTTCGAGAATCCTTGACAGATGAGTAGGTTCATCATGTCTGGCGACAGCACAAACGGCCGATGTTCCGAATAGGCTTGGTACATTCCCCACAGAAAAGGATGGAAGCCTGAACCCACCAATGTGTCGGGCGCTTCGCCCATGGCGATGATGTTGCAATCATAGGGGACGTTGTCGGAAGAATTAATCCTTGCTTCAGAACGGATGAGGCCATTCCAAATCGATTCCGTGGGATACGTCCATAGCAGCCTTTCGGGCTTGGACAAGGTCTCTATTTTGATGACAACAGGCTCTTGCGATTGAACCGATGATATCGGCAATAAGCTGAGGCAGACAAGGGAAAGCAGTAGATAAACTCGTTTCATGGCGGTATTTTTTGATTGTTTCTTCGCTACAAAAATAATAATTATTTCAATTCAAAAACAAAAAATATTTGTTTTAAATGAATTTTTTCCGTTTAAATCCAAAAAAGTCTCGCTTTTTGCCACTTTTCAGGATTTGTTATTTTTGCACCGTAAAACGTCACCGCCATGACTTCCTTCGATTTCTTCAATATCCTCCGCTCGATTCCGAAAACCCTGCGCTTCAACTTCCATTATTTCCCGCTGAAGACGGCCTTGAAGCTGCCCGTCGTCGTGTCACACCGCACCTATCTGCGCGAGATGCACGGTAAGGTGGAATTTCCCGAAAAAGTGGAAAGGGCGATGGTGAAAATCGGCTTCGGCGACGTGGGGCATTACGACCGCAAGCGTTCGCGCGGCATTTGGCAGGTGAGCGGCACGGTGAGTTTCGGCGGCAAGGCGAGCATCGGGCACGGCTCCAAACTCTCGGTACGTGGCCATTTGAGCTTTGGCGCAGGTTTCAACATGACGGCAGAGAGCACCATCGTCTGCGCCAAGGAAATCTCTTTCGGCGACGACTGCCTGCTGGCATGGGACATCCTCGTGATGGACACCGACGAGCACCCCTTGTATAATAGACACGAGACTAGCAGACGCGAGACGCGGGACTCCATCCCTGTCCCGCGTCCCGAAGTCCCGAGTCCCGAGTCAAATAAAATGGAAAACAAACGCATCAATCCCGACAAGCCCATCGTCGTGGGCAACCACGTTTGGATCGGTTGCAAGTGTGTGCTGCTGAAAGGCGCCGAGGTGCCTGACGACACGGTGGTGGCTGCAGGCACGCTGCTGACATCATCATTCAGCGGCGAGCATCAGGTGATTGGCGGCAACCCGCCGTCAGTCCTGAAACACGATGTTCACTGGGAGCACTGATTTTCTTTTCTGTCACAAAACATACAAAACCCACAAAACTTTCTTTTTTATGTGGGCGATAGCACAACCGTGCGTCGCCGGGAAGCAGCCGGTTGGCTTGCTTCCCCACGAACTCAATGGGTTTTGTTTGTTTTGTCGGTTTTGTGATGAATTACAAAGCGTCAATAACCGTGCAGAGGTTCTCGAAGATTTGCGGGATCTCACCCACGCCGTTCACGGCGTGCAGGTTGTCCTTGCCTTCGTAGAAGTCGAGCACGGGACGCGTCTTGGCCTCGTATTCCACAAAGCGGCGCTTGATGGATTCGAGGTTGTCGTCGGCACGACCGCTAACCTTGCCGCGTTCGAGCATGCGCTCGATGAGCAGTTCCTCTGGCACCTCGAGGCTCAAAACGCCTGTCAGCGACATGCCGAATTTCTCCATCATCTCGTCCAGGATCTCGGCTTGACGCACCGTGCGCGGGTATCCGTCAAAGAGAAAACCGGCCGAGTCCATGTTCTCGGAGAGCTTCTTCTCGATGATTTGGGCCACGATCTCGTCGGAGACGAGGTTGCCTTGGCTGATGATCTCCTTGACCTGGAGACCGAGTTCGCTCTCGGCTGCGATTTCCTCGCGCAGGATCTCGCCCGTTGAGATATAAGTCAGGTTGTATTTCTCGCGCAGGAACTGCGACTGCGTTCCCTTGCCTGCCCCGGGAGGGCCGAAAAGTACGATGTTTAACATGATGTTGTTTTTTAATTCGGAATTCGGAAATTGAAGATTCGACGAAGTCAATGCTGAATTCGGAATATCGCGATGCGACGCAGGACTGTGCACTATTCCGCATTCCGCATTCATCATTCTGCATTCTTATTCGATGATTTTATAGATATCCGGTAAATTGCGTCCCTGTTGGTCGTAGTCCAAGCCGTAGCCCACGATGAACTCGTTGCCGATGTCCATGCCTTTGTAGTCGATGGGGTAGGTGTATTGGAAGTTGTTCGGCTTGAAGAACAGTGTGGCGATGCGCACGTCGGCAGCCTTCAGGTCGCGGAGTTTCTGCGTGGTGTAGCGCAAGGTGTGGCCCGTGTCGACGATGTCTTCCACGATGACCACATGACGGCCGTCCAAGGGATGGTCGAGGCCGATGAGCTCGCGGACGACGTTGGTGGTGGCGGTGCCGGCATACGACGACAGCTTGACGAACGAGATCTCGCAAGGGATGGTCAAACGCTTGAACAGCTCGGAGGCGAACATGAAGGCTCCGTTGAGGATCACCAGAAACAGCGGGTTCATACCGTCCATGTCGCGGTTGATCTGGTCGGCCACGTTTTGGATGTTGGCTTCGATTTTTTCTTGGGGGATGTATAGCCCAAATTCCTTGTCTAAGACTTTTACTGTTTTCATTTTCAAAGGATTGAGGTTTGTCTGCCCTTTTGTTAAGGCGATACAAATATACAAAATGAAACCATTGTCGCGTGCGAAGCCGAAAAAAAACTATTTTTGCAGAAGTAATTAATCACAAAACCGACAAAACAATGCAAAACTGTTCTCATGACTGAGCGGCATGGCAACCGCCTTGCCGCTGGAAAGGAGCCGGTTGGCGACTTTCCCAAGCTACAAAGGCGTTTTGTGGGTTTTGAAGGTTTTGTGACATAATACAGACTGCTATGAGTCCAATTGTTAGTATCATCATGGGAAGCACTTCCGACCTTCCCGTCCTCGAAAAAGCCGCCCAGTTCTTCGATGAAATGGAGATCCCGTTTGAGATGAACGCCCTCAGCGCGCACCGCACGCCGCAAGAAGTTGAACAATTTGCCCGCGAAGCCAAGGACCGCGGCATCAAAGTCATCATCGCCGCTGCCGGTATGGCCGCCGCCCTTCCGGGCGTGATCGCCGCCAACACTACGCTGCCCGTCATCGGCGTGCCCGTTAAGGGTATGCTCGACGGCCTCGACGCCATGCTGTCCATCATCCAGATGCCTCCTGGCATCCCCGTGGCCACGGTGGGTGTGAACGGCGCCCTCAATGCCGCCATCCTCGCCGCCGAGATGCTGGCGCTTGGCGATGCGGAAGTGGCTGCCAAGGTTGCTGCTTATAAGGAGAACTTGAAGAACAAAATCACCAAGGCGAACGCCGAGCTAAAAGAGGTGCAGTATAAGTTCAAGACGAACTGATTTGGAATACAATAGTAGAGACGGTGCGTGCACCGTCTCTACATACAACCAAATCAACTAAATCAAATATGAAGAAAGTACTTAGCTACTAGCTTGTTACCTTTGTTTTCTTGTTTAATAGACGACCACCTTTGTCGTGGTGATGGCTTTGCCGTCGTTCAGTCTTAAGAGATAGATGCCCTCGGGGAGCGCTACCTCGGTCCTGACTTCGACGGCGTTTTCATAGACGGTCTGTCCCAGCAGGTTGCAGATGCTCAGCCAGCCCGTGCCTTCCACGATGAAGCTGCCCTTGGCAGGGTTGGGGTAGACGCTCATCATATTGTTCGTCGTTTCGTCGACGGTCATGAGGGTGCCCGTGAGGATGGGGTAGCCGTCGTTGATGTTATCTTCGTCGAAGCCCCAGACGTCGGTGTCGCGGTTCAATGCTACGACGAAAGCCGGGTCGCGCATCTCTTCGGCGGTCCTGTTCCATCCGGGCCCCCAGCCACCGCAGGTGTTGAGGTAGTAGACGTTATCGAAGCTGCCCACTTGATCGTTGCCGAACAGGCCACCCGTGTTGCCGCCGTCGTTGGTGATGCTGCCCACGTTGTAGCAGTTGCGGATGTCGGACGAGTGGCTGAAAGCGATACCGGCGAGGCCTCCGATGCCATTTTCGGCGCTGCCCGACAGGTCGCCTCTGTTGTAGCAGTTGACGATGATGAGTTGTCCACCGCTTTTCCTTCCCATGATGCCTCCTGCACTTCTGCCGTTCACTACGATGTCGCCCGTGTTGAAGCACTCGCTAATCTCGTTGGTCTGCGACCCTGCGATGCCGCCAGCGATGTCGCCGCTGGTGATGTGGCCTGAGTTGCTGCAGTTGCGGATGGCCCTGCCTCCTTTGCCGACGATGCCGCCGGCAATCTCGGTGCCAACGATTTCGGCGTTGTTCAGGCAGTTTGTGATGACGACGATGCCTTCGCATTCGCCGACGATGCCACCGCAGTATCTTCCGCTGACGTAACCGTTCTCGATGCTGATGTTCCTGACCCCGGAGCCGTCGTTGTACCAGCTGCTGATGTATCCGAATAGTCCGGCGTAGTCCAGACCGTCCACATAGAGGTTGTAGATGCGGTGTCCGCCGCCGTCGAAGTGGCCGCTGAAGTAGTTCTCCTTGTAGGTCGGGTCTACGATACGATCGCAGCCGTCGTCGGCAAACCAGCGGTTACCCATCCCGATGGGGATCCAAGGGTTGTCCTCGCTGCCGTTCAAGTCGATGTCGGTGGTCAGCTCGAAGTACACACCATGTGTGTCGACGCCTTTGTTGACCATATAGGAGAGGAAGGCGAGGTTGTCGGCCGTTTCGATCAGGAAAGGACTGTCTTCGGTGCCTTCGCCGCGGGTCCAGAGTCTGCGCTTGCCTTCCCAAACGCTGGTTTGGGCTTCGGCCATCATGCCCGTCAAGAGGAGCACGACGATGATGTATATCTTTTTCATGGTATTCAGTGTTAAAGGGTTAGACATTTTGGCTAGTTATTTTGTGTATCCGTGGATGAACATGGCTTTGATGTGGTCGACGATGGTGTCCATGCGTTCGAGGGCGGTATGTTCGTCGTTGCTCCAGATAGTGGTCATCGCGTAGTCGATCACCTGTGTGTCGCCGGCGTTGAAGCTGAAGGGACCCACTGAGGCAAGCCCGCGACGGTCGCCAGGCGGGTTCTCGCATTCTTCTTCGGTCCAGAAGAGGTCGCCGCTGTTGTAGCCGCCGTTGGGCGCGACGCCCTCGGTGCCGAAGTTGCAGGGGTCGCTGTCGCCAGGGAACATGAACCTGCATTCGGGACCTACAATGTTGCCGGTGTTATAGCCGTTGCCGCCATACATAATGGGCGTGTCGTTCCTCCACAAGCCGCGCAGGAGGTTGTAGTAGTCTGGGGCTTCATAGGGGTCGCCGTTGACGCCGGAGTTGTTGTTGTGGTATACAAACCTCGTCATGCCCAGGCGCTCGTCGTCGACGATGCCGTTGCCGAAGCCGAAGCCGTTGTAGGCGTATTTGTCGGCAGGGTAGGCCGTGTTGAACAGCGCTTCGCAGTCGCCGTCGTAGGCAGGGTTGTCGCGACCGTCGGCATCCATGTAAGGACCGGCCAAGATGGTCAGTACCTGCACGGGCGGGTTGTCGCCATAGGCCTCAGGCTCGCCGTTGCCGTCGATGGGAGTGGCATTGTAGGCGTAGCAGGCACTGCGTCGCACGTCACAGCCTACGTAGTCGTCCCACATGTGGCCGATGTCCCAGTCGGTCCAGAGGCCGAGGTACACGTCGTGGTAGTCGTTGGCGGAGCGGTTGAAGAACTTGTAGCTGACGAACACCGTGTTGAATAAGGCCTCGTCCTTGGGGTTGGCATAGGCATACACCATGGCGTGCACTTCGAGACCCAGTTTGCCGCCACCTGTTTCGGTGTGATTGGCGTAGCTGTCGTTGAAGATGAAGAACAAACACATGTCGCCTTTGATGTCGGGGTAGTCGCCCGCCTCAGGGTCGTAGTGACCGTCACCGTCCACGTCGACGAAGGGAGCCAGGTTGTCTGCGTAGTCGCCGTCGCCATGGGCCGGCCAAGTCAGGATGTCATCCGGGGCTTCATAGCCCGGCTCGCCGTGATGGGCGATGAAATCGTTAATCTCGGCACGGGTGAGGTTCCAAACGTGGTAGTACCTCAGCATGCCCATCAGGGTGGAGGAGGCGTCGGTCGTGGTGAGCGGCCCGGTCCAATATTCCGTGCCGATTTGTCCAAACCTGAATCCCGCCAGGTGGAGGCTGTCTTCGAAGTCGAGTCCCCCAAACCATAGCGCGTGCTGGAAGATGGTGCTCTTGCCGCTACCGACCGGAACTTCCCAGATGGGACACTCGGGGTTGACTCCGGCGGAAGATTCGGAGAAAAAGCGGGTGAAGGTGGTGCCGTCGCCGATGATGGTGGCGTTCACGTTGTTGACATTGCAGCGCGAGAAAGGCGGCTGCTGGGCCGTTGATGCAAGAGCGAAACTGCAAAGCATCAAAAGGAGTAGAGTTTCTTTTCTCATGGCATTGGGTTTTGAGGGTTGAACATTCCGTTAATTGTGTTTCATGTTATCGTTATTTTTCGGCCTGATCCCCGATTATATGTTTTTGTTTAGTTTAAAAAATTCCGTTTTAATATTTAATATTGTCGTTTCGTACCGCAAAACTACAACCTGAAATACCGTTTGTCAAGCATTTTTTTCAACTATTTTTCATCATTGAGGATAAACGGCTGAACGATAGGAAAATATAAAATCGGATTTTATATTATAAATCCGCTTTAATATATAAATTTGTTATTTCAGAATATATTTTTCCGTTTTAAATGTTTATTTTCTGGAAGGAATTCCCTGCGGGAATGGCAAATGGGTTTTGTATATCATGCGGCGGCATTGGGACTCCGCCCATAGTAAGCTCTTCAAGCCGCCGTTAAAACATAACAGGACGTCTCCATTCCCGAAGGGAATCTCCTATTCATCGCTGCCTTCAAACACAATCCGACTCAATTGCCCCTTATCGAACACCCTATTGGCTACTTCAAGGATGTTGTCGGCGGTGACCGCTTCCACCTTGCGGATGATGTCGTCCATGTATTCGATAGGTTCGCCCATGATGAGCGAACGGGTTACACTCAGCAACTCATTCATCCCGCTCTCGTAGCTCAAAGCCACCTGGCCGATGAGTTGTTGCTTTGCGTGATGCAGTTGTAGGGTGCCTAGCTTCTGTGTGCAGAGTTTGTCCAATTCCTTGTGTACCAGTTCGATGGCTTTCTCTAATGAGTCGGGGTCGACAGCCATGTAAACATTGATGAGGCCGATGTCGGAATAGGCCGTGTATTGCGATTCGATGCTGTAGGCGAAGCCGTATTTCTCGCGGATGTTGAGGCCGAGGCGCGAGCTCATGGCCGGACCGCCGAGCACGTTGTTGAGCATCACGATGGGCATTTTCAGCGGACTGCAGAACTCAGGCGCGATGCCACCTATGATGCAGTGGCTCAAGTGGTTGTTGCGCTTCTCGGTGCGACTTTCGGGCTTGTAGCTTTTGAAGGCCTTGCGTTTCTTATTAATAATGTGTGCAGGCTGGGTGCCGAAATAGGTCATGGCCAGGTGCTCGAACTCCTTGAAACTGATACCACCTACGCTGGCCAGGATCATCTGGTCGGTGCTGTAGTTGTGCGCCATGAATTCGAGGATGTCTTGACGATGGAATCCTTTGACCAACTCAGAGGTGCCCAGGATGTTGCGCGACAGCGGATGGCCTTTGAATACCATCTCTTCAAAGAGGTCGTAGATCTCATCGGAAGGGGAGTCCAGGTAGGAGTTGATTTCGTCCAAGATGACTTCCTTCTCCTTGGACAGCTCGTTCTCGGGGAAGGTGGAGTGGAAGGCGATGTCGGCGAAGAGGTCGAGGCTGCGTTTGTAGTGCTGCTTGAGGAAGGTGGCCTGCAGGCAGGTCTCCTCCTTGGTGGTGAAGGCGTTGAGGTCGCCGCCCACGTTGTCGAGGCAGCTCAAGATATGATATGCCTTGCGGTTTTGCGTGCCCTTGAAGATGGTGTGTTCCACGAAATGGGCCAGGCCGTTCTCGTGGGCCTGCTCGTCGCGGGTACCAGTCTCCACCATCAGCACGAGATGGGCGATCTCGCCCTGCTTCTCCTTATGTATGATGCGAATGCCGTTTGGAAGGACGGCCTCTGTGTATTTGTTTTCCAACATAGCCTTAAAAATCGGCTGCAAAGATACAACAAAGCAAAAACATTGTTAACTTTGCAACTTTAAAATCAATCCTATTATACAATGAAAAAACTATTATCCCTTATCCTCTTGGCGTTCTGCTGCATGGCTGGATACGCCCAGGCTATCATCGACCCGCTGCTGAGCGAGGAGATGGGCCGTCGCAACGATGACGAACAGATCGGCGTCGTTGTCATCATGAAATCACAATACGACCGCGCACAACTCAACAGCCGCGCTGGGTATTACACCACCCGCGCGGAGCGCCGCGACTTTGTCGTTAGCGAGTTGAAGGCCTTTGCCAACACCACGCAGTTCGACTTGAGGCGTTCGCTGGACGAGATGCAACGCAACGGCATGACGACCGAGCCTACCGTCCTTTGGATGGCCAACGCCCTGTATTTTGATGCCACCAAGGCCGCCATTGCCGACCTTGCGCGCCGCAACGACATTGAGATGATCGGCTACGCCATTGAGCGCAATTGGATCCCCGACGGTGAAGAGGCTAGCCCTACCCCTGTCACGCGCGAGATCACGCCAAACGTGACACAAGTCCATGCCGACCAGGTGTGGGCCTTGGGCTACACGGGCGAAGGTGTGGTGGTGGCTGTCATCGACACGGGTGTCAACTATAACCACCTCGACGTGGCCGACCACCTCTGGGACGGCGGCAGTGAGTTCCCGCACCACGGCTATGACGTGAAGAATAACGACAACGACCCCATGGACGACCACGGTCACGGCTCGCACTGCTCGGGCACGGTGTGTGGCGACGGTACGGCCGGATCGCAAACGGGTATGGCTCCTGATGCCACGCTGATGTGCGTCAAGTGCCTCGACTCGAGCGGCAATGGCGGTGCCGAGAGCATCTCGGCCGGCATCCAATGGGCCGTGGAGCATGGCTGCGACATGTTCAGCATGTCGCTGGGTATCGCCAACTCGAGCGTCAGCGAGCGCACCTTGTTGCGCCATACCTGCGAAGCCGCTTTGGATGCAGGTGTCGTGGCCGCCATCGCTGCAGGCAACGAAGGTAACAGCCAATGGCAATATCCCGTGCCCAACAACGTGCGTGTGCCGGGCAGCTGCCCCCCGCCTTATATGGACGACATTCAGGGAGAGAACCCTGGTGGACAGACCTGCTCCGTCTGCGTCGGCGCCGTCGACTACAACGACGCTGCCGCCTACTTCACCTCGCAGGGCCCTGTCACTTGGACCAACACTGAGTTTGGCGACTATCCCTACAACCCGGGCATCGGCCTCATCCGTCCCGATGTGTGCGCCCCTGGCGTCGACATCAAGTCGCTGAACTATTCCACCAACAATGGCTATACCAACATGAGCGGCACCTCGATGGCCACGCCTTGCGTGGCTGGTTGTATGGCCCTGATGCTGAGTAAGGACATCAACCTGTCGCCCGAAGACGTCTGCCGCATCCTCGAAGAGACGGCACTGCCTTTGGCCCAAGGCAAGAGCAACACCTTTGGCTTTGGCCGCGTCGACGTGTTCCAAGCCGTCGAGGCCATCCAACTCGGTGCCATCAAATACAATTCGCACGCCATCAACGACCCGGAAGGCAACAACGACCATAAGCTCAACCCGGGCGAGACGGTCATGATGAGCGTCACCATGGACAACATCACCGATGCGCCTGTGACCAATGTGACCGTGAAACTGACGACAGAAGACACCCATGTCACCCTCATCGACGATGAGGTGCAGTTCCCCAACTTCGCCGCCAACGAGACCCTGACCGTCGAGAACGCCTTCGCCTTCTCCGTCGACGACGAGGTGGTAGGCAACCAGAACATCAGATTCACCTTCGAGGTGTATGTCGACGGTGAGATGACGGGCCACTTCAACGACAATGTCACGGTGTATGACTACAACTTGCAATATGGTGCCACCGTCGTGTTGAACGACGACAACGCCAACGGCCTCCTCAACCCAGGCGAAACCGCCGACCTCCGCATCTTGGTCGACAATGTGGGCAACGAGATGGCACAGATGGTGGTGGGTACGCTGTCGACAGACTATGAGTTCATCACCTTGAATGAAACAGAGAAACCCTATAGCACCATCGGTGCCGACATGATGGCCTACGCCGACTACAACGTCACCCTCGACGCTGCTACACCCGAGGATTTCATCATCCCCTTCACCCTCGACCTTGTGGATGTCAACGGCCGTCACACCTTGATTCAGTTCAATTACAGGAACGCCTGCAGTGTCATCTTCTCGTTGCATGACTCCTACGGCGACGGTTGGCAGGGCAACTACCTCACGGTGAGCTATTCCGACGGTACGCCCACCGAGCAGATGGATGTGCCCAGCGGTAGCTCGGCCACCTACGTCCGAGAGTTGGCCTCGGGTAGCGAGATTTCGCTCACTTGGCACAATGGCTCATGGACGAGTGAATGCAGCTTCGAGATCACCTACGAGGATGGCACGGTCATCTTCCAAAACAGCGGCGGTTTCAGCGGCACACGTTCCTTCGCCATCAATTGCAGCGGCGGCAGCGGCGCACCTGAGTTCTGCGAGCCTGTGCGCAACCTGACTTATGAGCTTGATGGTCGCGATGTCATCCTCTCATGGGAGGCTCCCGTGAATGGAATACCGGAGGGTTACGAGATTTATCGCGGAAACGAGCTGTTGGATGTGGTCGAAGGGCTGACTTTCACCGATCCCGATGTTGTTGAAGACCTCTACAATTACTGCGTCTATGCCGTCTACGATGGCTGCCAGAGCGAGTTTGTCTGCACCGAGGTGGAGGTGTCGCTGTGCAGCCCCGTGCAGAACCTGCAATACACCTTGGATGACAACCTTCTGCTCTCCCTCACTTGGGAGGCTCCCGAAGATCCGACGGGACTGGTTGAATATCAAGTGTATATGGATGATGAACTCATAACCACGACCAACGAGTTGGCCTATGCCTTCACCGTCACCGAAGGCGAACACGATGTGTATGTGAAGGCTGTCTTCGCGAGTTGCGAGAAGGACGAGCATGTGGCCGTCTGCATCGTGGGCGCGGTGCAAAACCTGGCTTATCTGATGGAGAGCCACAATGTCATCTTGAGTTGGGATGCCATCGAAGGTTTGAGCCAATATGAGGTCTACATCAACGGTGAGTTGGCTGCCACGGTCGAAGCCACATCCTATGCATTCGATGCCGAGGCTGGAATGACCGCCGTCATGGTGAAGGCAGTCGCCGAGAGCTGCTATGTGCTGGAGACGGGTCTGGAGATTTGCCTCGTTGATCCAGTGACCGACCTGTCGTTCATCGTCATGGATTATAGCGGGCTGCACTTCGTTTGGAGTAATGTCGCAGATGTCGAGTACTATGAGGTGACCTATAATGGCAACACCACCCAAGTCATGCCAGAGAGTGCTGGTGCCACGGGCTTCACGTTTGACCCGCAGGAGGGCGAAAACACCATCTGCGTGACGGTGCATTCCATCTTTGGCTGCGATTCCGAGCCGGCCTGCATGACCAAGGAGGTCTGCGCTCCCGTCGATGGCTTCGACTACACCTTCAATGGTGACGAGGTCACGGTGACATGGAACGGCGATGCCGGTTCCTACTACATCCGCATCGATGATTCGGAGTATGTCACCGTCGAAGACAATGCCTACGTCGCCGTCTTGAATGGTGTCCACATGATTGAGGTGACGCCCTTGTATGAGGATTGCCTGGCCCTGCCTGCAGAGTTTGAGTTTGCAGTCACCAATGTCTTCCCCGAAATCCGAATCAGCAATGTGCGCGAGGGCTTGATGGCTACGACTTGGACCGTTGTCGACGGCGTCATCGCCTACAACCTCTTCCGCGACGGCGAGATGATTGCCGAGCACCTCGACGAGACCACCTATGACGACACCGAGATGGCTATTGATGCCCAGCACTGTTATGCCGTGCAGTCGGTGTTTGAGAAGGGCGTCTCCAGCTTAAGCGAGGCCGCTTGCGCCAACTACTTCTCCGGCGTAGGCGAGAACGAGGGCAAGGTCGCCATCTTCCCCAACCCGACCTCCGACAAGGTGACCATCCAGTGCGAAGGCATGACGTTGGTCGAGGTGTGGTCGGCCGAAGGCAAACTGGTGCAACGCATCGAAGTGGAAGGCGACACCTATCAACTCGACGGCCTCGAGAGCGGCGTCTACACACTGCGTATCATGAAGGGCGACGAGCCCCTGGTGCGTAGGGTTGTGAAATTGTAAGTTATGATTATTGCTTGGCAGCCGTTGGCTGCCAAGCAATAAAAAACCATAGAAACCGTTTATCAGAAAAAAGAAGAACCATGCGTAGAATCATTTTACCTCTGTTATTGTTGTTCGGCCTGTCTTTCAATGCCTTGCAGGCACAGCCCGCCAAGGATATCATGAAGGATCCTATCCCCGTGGCCATGTTCCAGGCTACATACGCTTTCCATCTGCCAGGCTTGGACAACAAGGACCTGTATGGCATCAGCCATAACGTGGGTGGCGGCTTCTCCTTCAAGACGGAGAACAACTGGATCTGGACTGCCAATGCCAATTTCATTTACGGCACGCAGTTCAATGTCGACCGTCTGGAGATTTTCGGCGAAGGCATCACCAACGACGTGGGTGAGATCATTGGAGGCGCAGGCAGCTTCGCCACTTTGGAGATCAACCAACGTGGCTTCCATATCCAAGGCGAGGTGGGACGGCTGTTCCCCTATGGCCCCAACCCCAACAGCGGTTTCTTCGTGCAGGCAGGCCTCGGCTATCTGCGCAACCGTATCTATGTGGACTATCCTGTGACGCTGCTCAATACGCCTTATCAGGTGGATGGTGACTACCAATACGGCTACGACCGTATGCGTGGCGGCCCGGCAGTGCACTTTGAGACGGGTTATCTCCTGCTCAGCGACACCCGACTGCTCAACGTCTCCATCGCTTTGGAGGTGACCTATGCCCGCACCCGTGACCTCCGCGACTATGACTTCCGCGTGTTCACCAATCCCGAGACGGGCGTGATGGAACCTGTCGGTCTCACCGATCCCAACAAACGCTACAACGACCTCTACTACGGCATCCGCGTCACCTGGAATATCCCCACCTATCAGCGGCAGCCCGAGGAGTTTTACTATAATTAACCAAGACTTGTGACCCTGATTGCGTGAAGCAGGCGGGGTTAAGGTCATGGGTCTGGGCCGAGACGATGCTGATCATGTTTACCATAGGAGTCCTGCTGTATGCCTTCGGTGTGAGGCTTGCGGCTTGGTTTGGCAATCCCAAGGCCAAGCAGTGGATCGAAGGGCGACGGAGGAAGGGCGAGATGCCGGATGTGGCCTCGTCCGACGACGGCGAGTGGATCTGGTTCCATGCCGCTTCCTTGGGCGAGTTCGAGCAAGGCCGTCCCGTCATCGAGGCCCTCGAACGCGAGTTCCCCCAGTATAAGATCCTGCTTTCGTTCTTCTCGCCTTCGGGCTACGAGATCCGCAAGGACTATCCCATGGCCGACGAGGTGCTCTACCTGCCTACCGACACGCCCAGCCATGCCGCGCAATGGTTGTGTCGCCATCATTTCGTGGCCGCTTTCTTCATCAAGTATGAGTTCTGGTTCAACTACATGCGGGCCTTGAAAAAGGCAGGCATCCCCTTGTTCTACATCTCCCTCATCCTCAAGCCCGACTCCTTCTTCTTCCGCTGGTATGGCCGCTGGTTCCGTAGGCAACTCCGCAACGTGACCCATTTCTTCGTTCAGGACGATGTCACGTCGCAGCTGCTTCACGATAACGGTTTCGACAATGTCACCGTCTGTGGCGACACCCGTTTCGACCGCGTGGCCGCCATCGCCGAGCAAGCCAAGCCTTTCCCTGAGATCGAGAAGTATATCGCCGGCCGCCAATGCATCATCACAGGCAGCACCTGGCCACCCGACGAGAGGCTCTTGGCGGAGTTTTATCCGACACTGCCCGAGGACTACTGCCTCATCGTCGCGCCGCACGACATCTCCGAGGCCCATGTGGCGCAAATCAAGGCCATGTTCCCTAAAGCACAGTGTTATACAGAGATGGATGCCCAAAACCCATCGAATGTCCTTATTGTGAATACGATAGGTATTCTTTCCCAACTCTACCAATATGCACGTTTTGTCTACATCGGAGGCGGCTTCGGGGTGAACATCCACAACATCCAAGAGCCGGTCACTTTCGGTTGCCCCGTGGTCTTCGGACCAAAGTACAAGAGCTTCAAGGAGGCGGTCGACTTGGTGGCTTTGCAGGGTGCCTTTACGATCAAGGATGCGAAGGAGTTGGAGGCTGTCTTCAACCGTTTGATGACCGACGACGCGTTTTATGCACAGGCTTCCGAGACCTGCAAAAAATACCTCAAATCGCAGGTGGGGGCGACGGAAATCATCCTCAAAGGTTTCAAAAACACACTTTTTTCATAAAAAAAGCGGTAAATTTTTGTTTTCCAATTTTTATTGTCTAATTTTGAAGGCTGATTTCCTGTTGAAATTCAGACTAATAACGAATTGCCTATGCAAGACTCTACTTCTCACACCTCCATTCCCCGGATTGGTCTCAGTCAGGGCGACTTTAACGGTATCGGTTATGAAATCATACTGAAGGCGTTTTCAGATGCACGTATGTTTGAGACGCTCACGCCTGTCTTGTATGGCCAATCCAAGACCTTCGCCTATTACAAGAAGAATTTCGGCATGGAAAGCCCCAACTATTCGCTGACACGCGATGCGCGGCAGGCTTACGACAGGAAATTCAACATCATCAATCTGGTCGAAAACGAGCTGAAGATCGAGCCAGGGGTGCCTTCCGAGCTGTCGGCCGAAATGTCGATGCGCTCGATGAAACGGGCTGCCGACGACCTCAACAGCGGGGTCCTCGATGCCTTGGTGATGGCGCCCGACAGTCCTGCCGTGGCACAGAGCAACCGTGGGTATCTGCTGTCGTTCCACAAGGAATCCAACCCCTTGCAGGTGCTGGTGAGCGGTGCATTGCGCATGGGTTTGGCCACTGGCGACATGCCCTTGCGTGATGCGATAGGACAAATCGACGTCGCATTCCTCGTCTCCAAGTTGGACACTTTCGCCCAGGCTCTGAAGGCCGATTTCGGCGTCGGAACGCCCAAGATCGCCGTCATGGGACTGAATCCGCATTCGGGGGCATTGCCCGTCGGCGACGACAAGAAAGTGGTGGAAGCTGTCGAGGAAGCGCAGAAGAAGGGCATCTATGCCTTTGGGCCTTTCTCGGCATCGCAGCTGTTCGCCTCGGGCTGGTGGACGAAATACGACGGGGTGCTGGCCTTGCATTACGAGCAGGGTGTGTTCCCGATGAAGTTCCTGTCGCCCGAAGGCTATGCCTACTATTGGGCTGGTTTGCCTGTGGTGTGCACCGCGCCGCTGCATGGCCCCGCCTTCGACATCGCCAACCAAAACCAGGCTGTTCCCGATTCCTATCGCAAGGCGGTGTTTCTGGCTTACGATTTGGTAAGCCATCGCAGAGAGCAATAAAAAAGGAGGCCTAAGCCTCCTTTTTTTATTGCACATTGTCTATTGCTTATCTGACAATGAACTTCTGGGTGTTCGTACCAGCGTTGACGAAGTAGATACCGCTCGTCAGGTTGCTGATGTCGAGGGTGTTGCCACCGATGTGGCCTTCAGCGGTCATCACGACTTGACCCATGATGTTGTAGATCACGATGTCGGAGTTGCGGCTGAGGGTGATGCCAAGTTGGTCAGTAGCGGGGTTGGGGTAGACAGTCATCTGCGTGTTCGGGGTCACTTGTTCTTCCACACCGTCGTAGCCGAAGAGTTCGAGCAGGTCGAAGGTCAGGGCTTGGTAGTAGTTGTCGTCGTCGGTGGCGTCGCCTCCGGAACCGATGAGGTAGGAGTCAGGCTCACCGTCCATCTGGCAGGCAACCACGAGGGTGTTGCCGGTAATGGCGGCTTGCGGGTAGACGCATTCCGAAAGCTGATACATGAAGTCGCTGGTGAGGTTGATCATGGGCGTCCAGGTGTTGCCGCCGTCCAAGGAGGCGCGGGTGAAGAGCTTGAAGAAGTATTGGTTATTGAGGGCGCCTCCCATGTTGTGCTCGTCCATGCCGATCCATACGGCCACTAACAGGTCGTTGAGGGGCGTGGTGAGCAGCACGGGCATCTCGCAGACACCGCCGTTGTAGTGACCATGGCTGTCAATGGTCAATGAACTCCAATCGATGAATTCAGTGGCTTCATAGGGGTCTACAAGAGGCTGGTCATACTCGTCCAAAGGCGTGACATAGCCGATGTATTCGTCCCACATGGGGTGAGTGGCATCGCTCCATAACCACCATGAATAATAAATGTCTTGGCGGAGGTAGGCAGAGTCGATGATGAAGGGTTGACCGGGTTGCATAGGCATGGGGTTGTTCGGGTCGGGACCCCATTGAGGTTCGGCTTCGCCGTGGTAGGGCATCACGCTGCTCCAGTACGCAATGCCACCGATGAGGGGATAGTAGGAAGTTGAGGTGGCATCACCGCTGCCGCCGCCAAATTCATAGGCCACATGCAACACACGGTTGTTGTCCCACAGAGCCGAGGTCCAACGGGGATACATATACATAACGCCGCCATTGGAGGGGTCGCCATAGTCGACATCGATGCCAGGGTGATGGTAGAACTCGGTGCGGTTCCAGGTGTCGCCGTTGTCGATTGAAGTCAGCACGACGCCGTCGCCACGACGGGTGTTCACCACGATGTTCAGTTCATCGCCGCCAGTGTTTTCCATGAAGTAGGCGTCTTGGCCGCTGCCATATTGCGGGCAGTAGTCGCGGCCGAGGTAGTCGATGGTCATGAAGTCGCTCCAGGTCTCACCGCCATCCAGCGAACGGATGTAGTAGAAGGGGTTGACTTGGCCTTCCTCAGTCGTCTCGCTATAGGCGGTGACGAGGATGTGGATGTTCCTGTGGTCGGGACCGTTGCAGGCAACTGCTGGGAAGTGCGGGTTGTGGGCGCCGTCCATGATGAAAGCGGGGGCCAGGTCACCGTGAGGCAGGTTGTCCTTGTCCTCGATGATGTAGACCTCGCAGGTGCTGGTGTTGGGGTTGCGCGACACGACGACGATACCGTTCTCGCCATAGCGGGCGGCGCAGCCGAAGCCGGTCTTGTGGTCTTCGATCTTGCCTTCAGAGGTCTTCCATTCATCCGTTTCGGGATAATAGATGGCGATGTTGGTGCCACGGTCGCTGTGGTCGGAGTCGGTGGAAATGATATAGGCCATGCCGACGGAGCCATCGGGGAAGTTCATGGTCAGGTTCTTGCCTGCCGTGTTGGTCTGCCAGTCATAGTAGGTGAAGTCCAACTCGGCATCGGAGCGGGTGATGTTCGGCAGGTTGCCGACATGCTGGAAGCTTTCGTCGCCCGTGAGGACGATTTCCTGGGCGGCGCTTCTTGTGGCGTCGGTTCTCGACGTCCTCACTTGCGAGTAGCCGCCAACGACGACTAACAGCGCCAGAACTAATGTAAATAACTTTTTCATTTTTAAATGGTTTTGATTAATATTAAGGTAATTAATGTGCTTTGTGCATGGGCTTATCTGCGAGCAAATTTAATGCTTTTTCTTTAATTGCAAGGGGTTTTTAGTTTTTTTTCGGTTATTTTGAGATTCCCTTCGGGAATGGAGACTCGACGAGGCTTTTTTTTCGGCGGCAATAAATAAAACTAAACCAGCAATGTTTCAAGCCGCCGTTGGAAACAAAGCTAAAACTCCATTCCCGAAGGGAATCCCTTCAATACAAAAAAAGGAGGCAAAATTTTGCCTCCTTTTTTGTTGTACAATGTGAAATGCTTATCTCACAATGACCTTTTGGGTCTCAGTACCAGCGTTGACGAAGTAGATACCGCTCGTCAGGTTGCTGATGTTGAGGGTGTTGGCACCGACGTGGCCTTCAACGGTCATAACGGCTTGGCCCATGATGTTGTAGATCACGATGTCAGCGTTCTGGCTGAGGGTGATGCCGAGTTGGTCGGTGGCAGGGTTGGGATAGACGCTCATGTGCGTGTTGTGGCTCTCCACTTCCGGCACGCCGACGCTCTCGAAGAGGTCGTTCAACTCGAAGGTGAAGCCTTGGTAGAAGTTGTCGCTAGCGTCGGTATCGTCGCTCTGGACGAAGGTGCCGGACTCACCGTCAGACTGGACGGCCACCACGAGGGTCGTGCCTATCACAGCGGCTTGAGGATAGACGAACTCCGAAAGTTCGTACATGAAGTCGGTGGTGAGCTGGATCTGTTGCTGCCAGGTGCGGCCGCCGTCGCCGGAGTAGCTGGCGAAGAGCTTGTAGTAGTAGTTGCCATTGCCGTCCATGTTGTTCTCATCCATGCCGGACCAAACGGCCACCATGTCGAAGCCGTTGCAGTCGGGAAGCATGCACAAAACGGGGAAGTCAACGGTACCGCTGTTGTAGGAGCCGTGAGCAGTGAGGTCCTCGATGTTCCAACCGGTGATGTCATCATACAAGGGACCTTCGGGTTGGCCTTGGTCGTCCAACGGGGCGAGGTAACCCATGAATTCAGGCCAAATCTCGTGGGATTGGTTGCTCCAAAGCATCCAACTTAAGTGGATGTCTTGCGAAATATAGGCCGTGTCCATGATGAAGGGCTGGCCAGGAGTGGGAGGCATCGGGTTGGTGGGGTCGGCACCGAAGATAGGCTGTGATTCGCCGTGGTAAGGCAGGTTCTCGCTCCAGAAAGCGACACCGCCAATGGCCGGGAAATAAGAACCGTCATCACCAGCTGCGCCTCTCGTGCCATTGTATGCATAGGCCAGGCAAAGCTCGCCGTCGACACCCCACTGGGCCGAGGTCCAACGAGGATACAGCATCCAATCGTCGTCGCCGATAGTGGCGTTGATGCCGGGGTGATGCCAGAAGGTCTTCTTCTCCCAGGTCTCACCATTGTCGTAGCTGCAGAGGACGAAGCAGTCGCTCCAAGAGTTATTCACGACGAGGGCCAGGCAGTTGTCTTCGGTGGTCTCCATCCAGTAGCAAATGTTGCTGCCCCAGTCAAGGCCATATTCCGAACCCATGTAGGGAAGAATGACGTTTTCCTTGTCCCAAGTCAAGCCGCCATCAGTCGAACGGAAGTAGATGATGGGGGTCTTGGCGCCTTCAGCACCAGGAACGCTGACGGCAGCGCCGTCGGCACCGTTGGCGGTGACGACAACGTGGATGATGTCGCGCTCGGGACCCGAGGTCATGACAGACGGCCAGCAGGGGTCGTAGGTGCCGTCGAGGTAGCTGGCGGGGCCAACGCTGTTGGGAACCAGCTCGTCTTTGTTCTCAACGATGAAGACACCGCACTGGGTGTTGGTGTGAGCGGCGATGACGATGCCGTTTTCCTTGTAGCGGGCGATGGAGCCGAAACCGGTTCTGTCGCTTTCAATACGGCCGCCGAGCGGAATCCATTCGTCGTTGTTGTAGTCGTAGGTGCCGATGCCGGTACCACGATCGCTGAAGCTGTTGTCCGTAGCCATGGTGTAGGCGAAGTTGATCTTGCCGTCGGGCCACACGATGGTCCAGGTACGCGGGCCGGCGTTCGACTGCCAGTCGTAGGTCGTGTAGTCGAGCTCGCCCTCGGTACGGGTCATGTTAGGCTCGATCATTACGTTTTCGAAGCTCTCCATGCCAGTTGTAATCTGCATAGGTCTTGTTTGTCTGAGCGCATCGTGGCTCGAGATTCTTCTCGCTTGTGAGTAGCCGGCGGTGGCCACCAACAAGACTAAAGCTAAAGTAAATAACTTTTTCATTTTGATTTAGTTTGATGAATAAAATAGTTGTTTAGATGTGAATTCTAATATGAGAATTTGGGGCAAAGATAAGCATTTTTATTCATTTGCAAGTGTAATTTGCAAAAAAAAAGGAGGCCGCAGCCTCCTTTTTTTGTCGTAAGATGTAAGTGGAAACTTACTTTACGATGAACTTCATGGTGTTCTCAAAGCCGTTGGCCTTGACGGTCAGGAAGTAGATGCCGCTGCTCAGCTCGCTGGTGCTGATGCTGCGGGTGTTCATGCCGGTGCTGATGTTGGTGTTTTGGCTCATCACCATCTGACCCATGATGTTGTAGACGTTGATGCTCATCTCGGAGGCCTGTGAGGCGTTCACTTCGATGTTGAGGACGTCGGTGGTGGGGTTGGGATACAGACGGGTCGAGTTCACCGGGTTGATGGCTTCCTGCTCGTTGATGCTCAGGCTCTCGGGTCTGATGAGGCAGGCATACTGGTAGTTCTCGGTGAGAACGCCGCCGTTGCTGTTCGGGTGGCTGTCGCTGATGTCAAGGTAGAGACCTTGGTTCTCGTCGCCGGAGTACATGATCCAGAATTGGCCGTTGTAGCCATTGGTGGCGGCAACGCAAGGATACTGCTCTTCCAATTCGTGCGAGAAGTCTTCGGCTAGGTTGATGCCGTATTCGTCGGAATACCAAGTGCCGTCGCAGTCCTTCAAGGTAACGTAGATGCCTCTGAAGTTACAGCTGTTAACGCCGTTCACTCTGAGTTCCGACCATGTGCTGAAGGCAATGGCGATGTCGCCAAGGTTGTCGACCGAAATGGCAGGCATGGTGGACAGGCCGATGGAGCGGTAGCTCCAATCGCTGTTGTTGATGTTGGCTGAGACATCATAGTCCAATTCGTTGTTGAAGTTCTCGTCGACCACGCCAAAGTAATGGAGGTGTTGGTGGCCGTCAACTTCTGCCATGGCATCGATACGTTCGTTGATGAGGGTGTAGGCGAAGCCTCTATCGGCATAGTAGGCGGGGAATTGCGTGTCTTGGCTCCAGCGGCCGTAAGGCAGGATCTCGTGACCGCCTTCTTCGTTGACGTACTCTGAGTTCCAATACACAATACCGAAGCTATAGGCGGGCCACATGGTGTAGTGTGAATCGTCGGTGACTCTCCAGCGGACCAGGGGGAAGGCAGCGTGCACAACGCCGTTGTTGTCGATGGTGATGCTGTGTGAGTTGTCGCTAGTGACGATGGAGTCGGTCATACCTTCCGGATAGTCTTCGAAGGCGATGGCGTGTACGGGTTCGCCGTCTTCGCCAGCGATGCCGTAGGGGGCGATGATTTGGCGCTCCCAGGTCTCGCCGTTGTCGCGCGAAATCATGTAGAACAGTTCGGAGGTGTAGGAGCCGAACAACACGGCCACGTTGTCACCGTTGGCGGCCATCACGTAGTCGTCGGCGCTGAGTTGGTTGCGGTATTCACCGTCGGCATCGTTGTCGATGCCCGGGAAGTCGTTGAGTTCCGTGGGGATTTCCCATTCGTCACCTACGTGCTTGACGCGCACATAGTAGATGTGGTTGTCGTAACCATCACCAACAGAGATCTGCTTGGCCATAACGATATGGACATACTCGTTGTTGGGACCGCTGACGACCACTCTCGGCCAAGTGGGGCTGCCGTAGTCGGTACCCCAGTTGTTGATGAGTTCCCATTCACCCTGGCCCCTGGTGGGACGATAGTACAGGTTGACGCCAGTGGCGTGCGAGCAAAGGACCTCACCCTCGCCGCAGGCGGCGATGCTCGGCCAACCCGACTTCACGGGCTCCTGACGGACCTCTGGCTCGTCACCCATGCCCTTGGTGTCGGGGCTGTAGAAGTTGTAACCGGTACCACGATCCGGGAAACCGGTGTTGCCCGAGTGGTCCCAGGTGGCGGTGAAAGCGGCGCTTCCGTCGGGCCACACGGCGATACGGTTGCCGAGGGCGCTGTTCGACTGAAGGTCGTAGTTGGTGGTCATGGCCGTGTACTCGTCGAAGTCCTCAAGGCTTCTACTGGCATTGACCATGTTTTGCGGCATGCTGAACTGGATGCCTTGGACGGCGGCACCGCCGACTTGGCGGAGCTCGCTAGGTCTCTGCTTCGTGACGCTGGCGTTGCGGGCAGCGTTGCTCACGTTAGCTCTCTGTGCAAAGCCAGTCATGGCGACGGCCATTGCAAGTGACATGAATAAAACTTTCTTCATGATGGTTGTGTTTAATTAGGTTAATGATATATTAGTTTCACTATTTGGGCTGCAAATATAATCATTTTTGGAAAAACTGGTGAAAAGTGGGGAATTTTTTAAAAAAATGGTCAGTTCCTTTTCTCATGGTTGTTCTCCAAAAAAACACATTTTGATGTTAAACGAATAGTTTTTATTCCTACTTTTACACCCTCAAATTCTATTTCTATGAAAAGACTGATCCTTCCTATGATGTTGCTCGCCCTAGCGGCCTGCAATTCTCAACCCAAGGCTGACTACGTCACCGACCCGGCCAGTTATGTCGACCCGTTCATCGGCACGGGCGGCCACGGCCATACCTTCCCCGGCGCCACGGTGCCCTTCGGCATGGTGCAGTTCAGCCCCGACACCCGCATGAACGACTGGGACGGCTGTTCGGGCTACCACACCACCGACCACACCATCCTCGGCTTCAGCACTACCCACCTCAGCGGCACGGGCTGCTCCGACTATGGCGACTTCAGGTTTATGCCGTTTACGGAGGAGTTTGTGTTTGACTGCGATTTACCAAACCTAGCTGCTTATGCATACTATGATTCTCTTTATAGTCATGCTGCCTTTAAACACGAGGATGAAGATGCCCAAGCGGGTTATTATTCCGTGGTTTTGGACGATAGTGTGAAAGTTGAGTTGACTACGGGTAATCGTGTTGGAATGATGCGTTGCACTTATCCGAAAGACAAACTTGAGTGGTTGATGCTTGATATGGAACACGGTGTCAATGACGAGTATGTTTATGAAACTGAGATAAATGTGGAAAACAACCATGCTATCAGCGGTTTTCGTCGCACACGAGACTGGGCTAATGACCAATACCTTTATTTCTATGCCGAGTTTTCAGCGCCTTTCGTAATTGAAGAGTCCGGAAATCAACCATGGATTTGTTATCACTATGATGGTCCAATAGTTGATGGAAAACCATTGCCGAATAGGAGACCTATGAAAGTCTATTTTATGTTTCCTGAGTCTGGTGGTGAAATCACCATGCGCATCGCCCTCTCCGCCGTCGACGTGGAAGGCGCGAAGAACAACTTGAAGGCCGAACTCGCCGAAGGCGACTTCGACTTCGACGCCCTGCGTCAGAAGGCCTACGACAAATGGAACGCTGAGATGAAACGCTACGAGGTAAGCGACCCCGACGCGTCGAACAAGACGGTGTTCTATACCGCCCTCTATCACACCATGATCGCGCCCAACCTCTTCAGCGACGCCGACGGCCGCTACCGCGCTCACGACCTGAAGGTCTATAACTCGGAACGCCCCGTCTACACGGTCTTCTCGCTGTGGGACACCTTCCGCAGCTTGCATCCGCTCTTCAGCCTGATGCAACGCGAACGCACCCTCGACTTCATCAACACCTTTATTAATAAATACGAGACCAACGCGCACCACCTGCTGCCTATTTGGGAGTTGGCCGCCAACGAGACCTACTGCATGATCGGCAACCACGCCATCCCCGTCATCGCCGACGCCTACTTCGCCGGCATCCGCGACTTCGACGCCGAGAAGGCCTTGGATGCCATGGTCAACTCGTCGAGAATGGACTTCCGCGGCATGGGCGCCTACATGAGATACGGCTACATCCCGATCGAGGCAGAAGGCGAGGCGGTCTCCAAGACCCTTGAATACGCCTACGACGACTGGTGCGTGGCCCGCATGGCCGAGGCCATGGGCAAACAGGACATCGCCAACGAGTTCTACGCCCGCGCACAGGCCTACAAGAACCTCTTCAACCCTGAGAACCAGTTCTTCCAAGGTCGCCGCAACGGAGGCTGGATGCGTCCCTTCGACCCCGCACAGGTCAACTTCACGCTGACCGAGGCCAACTCCTACCAATACGGCTTCTTCGTACCGCAGGACGTCAACGGCCACGTCGACCTGATGGGCGGCTGGAACGGCTACGAGGCCAAGCTCGACGCCCTCTTCAACGCCCCCTCCAACTTGACGGGCCGTGAGCAACCCGACATCACGGGCCTCATCGGGCAGTATGCCCACGGCAACGAGCCTAGCCACAACACCGTGTATATGTATAACTTCATCGGCAAGCCCGTCAAGACGCAATACTACGTGAAAAAGGTGATGGACGACTTCTATACCGACCGCCGCGACGGCTACGCCGGCAACGAGGACTGCGGCCAGATGTCGGCCTGGGGCGTGCTCTCCGCCATGGGCTTCTATCCCGCCACGCCTGCCTCGGGCTATTATGTGCTGGGTCTGCCGCGCTTCGAGCGTATGAGGCTGACCTTCGAGAATGGCAAGCAGTTCGAGGTCATCGCCATCAACAAGAATGGGAGAAACCATTACGTGAAGTCGGTGAAGCTCAACGGCCAGCCGCTCGAGCGCAGCTACATCACCTTCGAGGAGGTCTACAACGGCGGTGTCTTGGAGTTTACCCTGACCGACAAGCCCGACTCGGATTGGGCCACGCAGCCTGAGAACTGCCCCGTAATGCGCATTCCCACCGAGAGTATCGTCATCGTGCCGACCATCAACGCTAACTCCGACACCTTCTTCGACAGCCTCATGGTCAGCATGAGCCATCCCGTGGAAGGCGTGGAGATCTACTATACCATGGATACCACTGACCCGAGGGAGAACGGTCAACTGTTTGAGCAGCCGCTCTGCCTGAAGGAGAACACCCATATCCGCGCCGCCGCCAAAGACGGCGACCGCTGGAGCCTGCCCATCGACGCACAGTATTACCTCGTCGACGCACGCCATTCGGTGAAGCTGGAGAACATGTACAACGAGCAATACGAGGCTGGAGGCCTCAAGGCCCTCATCGACCACCAGCGTGGCGGCGAGAACTTCCGCACTGGCTCGTGGCAGGGCTACTATGGCGTCGACCTCATCGCCACCATCGACCTGGGTGCAGCCAAACGCATCAACCGCCTGGCAGGCAGCTTCCTGCAGGAGATCTACTCCTGGATCTGGATGCCCACCGAGGTGGAGTATTACCTCAGCAACGACGGACAGAACTTCTGGTCGGTGGGCCGCGTCGTCAACCAGGTGCCGCAAGACGCCGACGGTGCCTTCATCCAAGAGATGGAGGTGCGCCCGCGTACCAACGCCCGCTTCGTGAAGATGGTGGCCAAGACCATAGGCATCTGCCCCGAAGGTCACGTCGGCGCCGGACAGAAGGCCTGGATCTTCTGTGATGAGTTGGTGATAGAGTAATAGACTGGGAATGACTACACTGCCCCTTGAACGTCATGGCGGAGGAACATCCGCAATGACGATGAGAAAAGAAACAATAGACTAACTAAATAACAAACCAATGAAAGAATCAATAGTAATCCTCGCCGGCGGCGGTCCGGCACCCGGAATCAACACGGTCATCAGCACCGTGGCGAAGACCTTCCTCAAGGACGGTTATCGTGTCCTCGGCCTCAACGAAGGCTACAAGAACCTCTTCAAACCCAATCCCGATGTGGTGGAAATGGACTTCCTCTACGCCGATGCCATCCTCAAGCAAGGCGGATCGGCACTGAAGATGAGCCGCTACAAACCCAAGAACGAGGAGTTCAACACCGAGTTCTTCGTGAAGAACAACATCAAGCTGCTTGTCACTATCGGCGGCGACGATACCGCTTCGACGGCCAACCGCATCTCGAAGTTCCTGGCCAACAGTGGCTTCCCCATCCAGAACATCCATGTGCCCAAGACCATCGACAACGACCTGCCTCTGCCTGATGGCAGTCCGACCTTCGGCTACTACTCCGCCAAAGACGCCGCCGTGCATCTGGTGCAGACCATCTATGAAGACGCCCGCACCAGCGGCAACTGGTTCGTCATCTCGGCCATGGGCCGCGAGGCCGGTCACCTGGCTTTCGGTATGACCTCAGCTTGCCATTGCCCCATGGTGGTCATCCCCGAGATGTTCAACAAGACCGATGTCACCTTCGACGCCATCATCAAGCTGGTGGTCAGCTCCATCGTGAAGCGTAAGCTCCTCGGTGTCGACTACGGCGTGGCCATCATCAGCGAGGGCGTGTTCCACTTCATGAGCGACGAGGAGATCGAGAAGTCGGGCGTGGCTTTCACCTACGACGAGCATGGCCATCCCGAGCTGGGCAACGTCAGTAAGGCCCATATCTTCAACCTCCTGCTGCAGCAGCGCTTGAAGGCCCTGGGCATCAACGTGAAGAGCCGTCCCGTCGAGATCGGTTACGGCATCCGCTGCGTCGAGCCCAACGGCTACGACCTGACCTATTGCTCGCTGCTGGGCTATGGTGTGAAGAAGCTCTTCGACAAGGGCGTGAGTGGCGCTATGGTGACCACCAACCCGAAGGGCGAGATCCTGCCGCTGTTCCTCAAGGATGTGGAAGACGAGAACGGCAAGATCAAGCCGCGTCTGGTCAACCTCAACGGTCCCAAGGCCGAGCTGATCTTCAACGACGGTCTGCAGTACATCACCCCCGCCGACTACGAAGGCGCCAAGGCCTACTTGCCTGACCCCGAGAACTACGACTTCAAGAAACTGTTGAAGTGGTGATGAGACAAAGAAAGCCGCCTGCAAAGGCGGCTTTCTTTTTGTGTCTTCCATGAAAAATGCGGCATATAGGCAAGCCATGGCATAGCCAGGGGCTTGTCGTGGAGTGCCATGCGGTCCTCCCAGGGCTTATTGCTCTTCCTTGCGCTTCTTGCCAACGAGGTAGGCACCGCCGAGGGCGGCCAGCAAGAGGATGCCTTCGCCGATGGGGGCCAGTTGGTTGTACTGGTCGTACTCCACGCCATGGTTAGGGATGCGACCCCAATCGCCAAGATCGCCCGGGGCCCTGAGGTTCTCTTCGTCATCCATCGTAACAATCTGCGCCTGCATGGGGATGGCCATGGCCATCAGCAGGGCTGCCAGCAGGATATGTATTCTTTTTTTCATTTGTATCTCGTTTTGCTTGTTTCTTATTTTGACTGGGCAGACACGCGGGTCTGCCCCTACATTTTCCTTTTATCTGACTGGGCAGACACGCGGGTCTGCCCCTACATTTCCTTTTATCTGACTGGGCAGACACGCGGGTCTGCCCCTACATTCCACTCTAAACTTTCAACTGACTCTAAACTCTAAACTCTCCACTCTAAACTATTCGATAACAATCTTCTGCACTCTACTTCCATTATTGTCACTCAATCTCAACACATAAACCCCAGCGGTCATTTCGGGCATAGCAATCGTCGTCTGCGTGCCGCTGACGGTCTTTTGCATCACCAGGCGGCCCATCATGTCGAACATCTGCAAGGTGGCGGTCCCTGCGGTCCCTAAGCCTGTCGAAGGGCCGCAGTTCACCACCAGCTCGTCGCCCATCATGAACGCAAAGGTCCCTGAGCCTGTCGAAGGGCCGTCTTCCTGCTCTTCCACTCCCGTGTATTCAAACACCAGCTTGAAGCGGCTCTTGTAGTCGTTGGTGCGTGAGGTGAATCTGTATTCCGTTGCCGTGAGGCAGTCGATGTCGCTGCCGGTGATGTTGTCGATGAGGTGGAGGTAGCTGAACTCGCCGTTCTCCATGTCCCAGGTCATGGTGTAGGTGGCGTCTTCGTCGGTCTCGAAGCGGATGCCTATCTCGCTGAGGCCGGGCAGGGTGAAGGCGATGGCGTAGTCGGCATCCTCATAGTGCGTGTAGATGCAGCCCTTGCCGAGGTGCATGTCATACTGCTTGAAGGCACCGCCTACCTCGGGACGACCCAACTCCACCGTGACGATGTCGCGGTTGCCGTCTTCCTCTGTCGCGATGAGGTTGACCAAAGGATAATCGATGTGGTCGTCACGGAAGGGTGCCGTCGCCGTGATATTACGCATGTTGTTGTTGAAGGTGGCGTTTCCAGCGTTGGTAGCCACGATCATGAAGCCTTGGTGGGGGTGGAGGTAGCGGTTGGCCGGCGAGGTGATTTGGTTGGCGGAGCCGCTGTAGGCATAGTAGGTGTAACCGTCCTTGTCAAGGATAAGGTATGAGGCGTTGGTCTTGGTGCCGCCCCACAACGCCTTGTTGACATCAGCGAAGACATCGAAATCCAGATAACTCTGGTAGGGGTTGCCCAGGAAGTTGTATCCAGTGCGGTATTCGCCGTTTCTGGTGACGGGGATGGTGAAGCTGCCTTGGTTGAGCGTGCCCTTAGCCTCCAAGAGGCAGGGCTGGGCAGTGGCCACGAGGTAGCCCTTGCCACGCGTCATCGTAGATTCGTTGGTATAGGTGATTTGACTATGGTTGCCGTCTTCATGCCAGTGGCTGTTCGAGTTGCGCTTGAAGTTGATCCAGTGGTACTGAGGCTCATAATAGCAGTAGTAGTCCCAGTCGTTGTAGTAGTTGCCATTGGTGTTGGCGGCGGTATTGCCGGCGTTATAGGTGAAATTGTTAGCAGCGGCCCAATTATAGTCCATGCTAGGGAAATAGCCGTGATTGGCATTGTTATCTGGATAGAAGCGGAAATAAGGCATTCCTGAGGGATGGCCAGTGCCATAAGGATACTGAGTGGTGTTGCCTGCGTAGTTGATGCCCAGTGGCGCATCGCTCAATGCGGGCGAGAACATGTGCCAGTGGCCGCCTGTGCCGCTTGCGTTACTCAACGTGATGCCCACATGAGCGTGTTCGATAGTAGAGTTGTGGATGATGGCGGCGTTTTCAGCAAAATAGACATCGCCGTTGCGATTGGCATAAGTAATGCCACTTTCGGTGCCCCAGAAGTAGATGTTGTCGCCTGCTCCATTGTATTGGAGGCCAAGCATGGTATTGAGGCTAGTACCGTAAATAAGAGCGCTGTTGCCGCTCTTGGTGGCTACGCAGGTCATAGGCGTGCTAAGGTTGTCGAACATCAGTATCGGGTAGTCACTGTTGATGGGGCTACCCATGGTACGGGTCCAACTGGACAAGTCTGCCGGTGAGTTCTGATTGTCAACCCACTGGTTCAACAAGGTCAGCAACGGGGTGGAACCCACCTTATTGTCGGCGTGATTGTAGAGGTAAGGCGTTACCGTTTGTGTGAACGTGCCGGTAGTGCTTCCTGAGGATCCCACGTTGGTGGCGTTACCCATGTCGGCAGCGGTGCCGCCAGTCACTTTGCGGACATAGCAGTTCGTCATCGTGCCGCTGCCGCAGGCAGCGGCGTCGGAGTTGGCGTAGCAGTTTTTGAGCGTGCCCGAGGTGATTTTACCGACCAAGGCGCCTCTGTAATTACCGCCAGTGGGTGTGACCGACGACATGCAGTTGTAGACAGAACCGCCAATCAGTTCGCCGACGATACCGCCGAGGTTAGCAGAAGCATTTGCTACAGTGCCCGCTATCATGAGGTTTTTGACGGTTCCGCCCCTTACGATTCCGAACAAGCCGGCGTTATCGTAGAGGTTTTGGCAGGTGAGGCCCGAAATGGTATGGCCTTGGCCGTCGAAGATTCCTTGGAATCCCTCGGGATGGAGCGGATCGCGGTCGCATTCTTTAACAAATCCAACAGGCACCCATTCATTAGCCGAAAGGTTGAGGTCCGCACTGAGTTGGACAGTCTTCCCAGAATATGTGTCATTGCCGGAATTGACTTGATACGCCATATAGGCTAAGCCCTGGGCAGTGCTAATGGTGATAGTGGTGCCGCTCTCCGTATAGCCTGCGGGTTGCGTGGTTTGGCTCCATGCCGATGAAGAACCGCTGACGAAGTACAATTCATAGCTATTTACATTATAATACGGGCTGCTGGTCGAACTACCAATCGTTTTTGAGTTTCTGTCGTCGAAGAAGAAGCCATTACGCATGGCGTAGTTGGCATTGGCGGCTCTGTTGGCACCCTCGGCTTCGACAACTTTTGCAGTTGTCGAGTTGTAAAGCCCGATTTCCGCGCCACACTGCAAGCCTGCAGCACCAATGAGGACATATTTGTCGGTGGCATTGTTCAAAAACACGTCGTTTGCATTGCTGCTCGTCGTGTTATCCTTAATGACGGGTGCTCCTGTCACACGCAAAGTGCCAGCGGCTTTATACACGCCACCGCCGTAATTGTTGGTAGAGTTGTTGACGATTTGTCCACCGCTCATTGCAAGTGTGCCTCCCTCCAAGCGGACGCCCCCACCGTACCCTGCTGAAGTTGTGTTGTATGCAATATAACCGCCGCTCAAGTTGAATGTGCTGCTGTTCAGATACAGGCCGCCGCCGCCTTGAGAAGTGGCCGTGTTAGCATAGTTCTGCTTGCCGATGTAGCCGCCCGATTGGTTGAAGGTGCCGCCATTTTGATACACGCCGCCACCTGCTCCAGCCGAGTTGCTGATGATTTCGCCCGTACTGCTGAGGCCAAAAGTGCCGCCAGCCACGTATACGCCACCGCCAGAGGTGGCTCCCGTATTGTTGTTAACCTTGCCGCCAGTCATACTCACCGAGCCAGAGGCCAAGTAAATGCCTGCGCCCTGCTTGTCGGAGCCCGACATGCTGTTGTATTGCACATTTCCGTCAGAAAGATTGAATGTGCCGCCATTCACGTATACGCCACCGCCTTTGTTGGCTGTATTGCCAGTTCCAACACTATTAATGATAGCGCCGATACTGCCGCCGGTCATGTTGAAAGTGCCACCATTGCCATATATCATCACTCCACCGCCATTGGAATTAGCAGTGTTATTATACACGTTACCGTCATTAAAATTCATCACACAACCTTCGCCAACACCGATGCCGCCGCCGTTGTTGGCTTGATTATCATGGATATCAGGAGTGTAAGTGGTCCCTTCGATTGTGATACTTTCAATAGTGATGTCGCAAGTGTTTTGGCTTGTTGATATTTTGTCGGCATATATAGCGCCGCCTCTGCCCGACCGGGCTTCGTTGTTTGTGAACGTACCGCCTTGGATAGTGACGGATTTATCGTGGACGGAACCACCATAGAAAATAGCTCCACCAAGTTTATTTCCGCCATCAGCATAATTGCCATTAAACTGGCATAAAGTAATGTTCGCGGCTTCTTGAAGCCACAACGCACCGCCGACTTTCGCATGGTTAGTGTAAAAATTACATAAGGTTAAATCACAGGGATTGGTGTTGTTGTATGAAACAGAATAAATTGCTCCGCCATTGATGGAAGCAGTATTGCTTGTAAAAGTGCAGCCATAAGCTACCATTCTAGAATTATTGGCATGAATGATGGCTCCGCCGTTTCCTCCGTTAGGCGATCCAGTGGCTGTGTTGCTAGTAAATGAGCAATTGGTTAGTGAACAAACTGCGTTAGTAAAATTGTAAATGGCACCTCCGTCTTTTGCTGTATTGGAGGTGAAGGTGCAATGGGTGGCTCCGTTATCAGTACAAGTTAAGGTTCCTCTATTGCCAATGGCACCACCGCCATCAAGGCCTTCGTTGGAAGTGGAATTAGTATTGTTAGAGAAGCTGCAGCCATAACATGTCAAAGTGCCTGCATTATATATGGCACCACCGTTTGTGGGTCTTCCACCACCACCGTTTTGTGCATTGCTATTTTGAATTGTGACATTGGTTAAAGTACATGATCCGCCGCTTTCGACATAAATGCACGGAGCTTTGGTTCCAGAGGGGTTGCCTTCTATAATTATTCCGTCGCTTCCACCATTAATTATCAGAGTTCCTCCTCCATTATAACCGCACATAATAGGAGAAAAATCGTTCGGATAATTATAGTAGCTAGTAGGCCATGAAATCGTATATGGTCCATTTCCATCAGTTATAATCGTAAGAGTTTCACCAGTATTAACGGTGAGAGGGTCCTTTAAACGCACATGGCCTGTGATGGTAATAGTCGTACCACTGTAATAATGTAAAAATGCAATATAACCTTGCGTACTATGATACCTGTCAATGTCACCACTCCAAGTCACCTGCCCCCAAGCCTTTCCTCCAAACATCACCAAAGCCGCCAGCAGTGCCAGGGCACCGAGGCGTTTGCGGAAAGAACAACGGGCTTGTGTATTGCTATTTTGTGCCATAGGCACGCCGCCGCAGCGGAGTTGTAGAGTCTGATTCATTTGTATTCTTTTTGTTGTCAGTATGTTAGCCAAGACAAGCCTTGGCTTTTGTATTTGGGCGCAAAAGTACAACATTTTTCTGAATTGGCGTGTTGTTTTGTGGCAAAAAAACGTATGGGGGGAGGGAGGGGACATGAAAATTTGTATCCTAAAGACAAGGAACCATATACAGCGGAATGTAGAGATAGTTGCCGTCTTTTTCAAGGTCGCCAGTATGCACGATGTAGGCTTGTGCCAAATGGGAGGTGTATTTTTTGAGGCATTTCTCCAATGAGATGGTGGTGAAACCTGTTGAGGATTTCACCTCGATGGGCGAAATGTTGTGGCGGCTGGTAATGGCTTTTTTCGAGATAAGGAAATCTATTTCCATTCTGTCGTCTTTCTCGCGTGAGGCGTTGGAATAGAAGAAAAGCTTGCAGCCGATGGCAGTGAGTATCTGCCCGACTATGTTTTCCATCAACATACCGGCATTGACTTCCAACTTGTCCTTCAATATTTTCTGATAAAGTTGTTCTGAGACAATCCCACGCTCATCAAAGGCATGGCTAATCATCAGGCCAGTGTCGTTCATATAGCATTTGAGGGAGTTGCCGCGCTGCTTCAGCCCCAAGCCTATGCTGGGTTCCGTAGTGTTGAAGGCGAGGTTTACCATTTTGGAGTCACGGAGCCAAAAGAAGGAACTGTCGTAGTCACGAAAGCGGGCGTCTTTATTGAGGTCAGAAAGTTGGAACTTGTGTTCATGCAACTGAAGCTGACTAGGAATGGCTTCATAGATGGATTTCACTTTGGCGGCGTGAACACCCGCATATTGGTCGATGCAGTTGTAGTACAGGTTGAGGATATATGTTTTCTACACGAAATCGAGGTTGTGATATGCATATTTTCTACACGAAATCAAGGGCAAAAATAGATTTTTATTCTATATCATGCAACTTTTCGATAAAAATGCCGCTTAAAAACGCACGAGCCATGGCCGCCATGACGGAGGTTTTTCCTTCATTCCCTTGCGGATTCACCGAAATGATGTAATTTTGCAGCAAAAGGAAAACACAAATGAACAAAGATCCCCAACCTTATCCTTCAGAAGAAGAGTCCGGTAACAATTTCTCTTTAAACGAACCGGCAGCGGCATTGGAAGAGAAAGAAGAGTATGTCCTGCCAGACGATGTGGACTATGCCAGTATCGTGGAAGGCATTTTGCAGGTCACACCGGACATTGAGGAGGAGATTGCTGTCGTAGACCGTGGCGAGACGGTTTCGATGGATGAGTTCAAAACCATGTTTGCCCCATGGCTCGAGTGATAGAGTTCAGTATCCGCTCCTCACGCCGTAAACCTTTAAAGGTTTATAAGAGAAATGATTTATAAACAGGGTTCGCCAAAGCGTGTCTGGGTTGGGCGCGCGGGCCACGGCCGATTGCGGGTCAAGCCCGCAAGGATGGGGGAGGGGCGTTTGCCCAAGGGGCGAACTAAATGCTTGACCTTCACAGAGCGGCGCTTGTCGTTTGGTTTCTTCAGAAACCACTCCGCGACCTGAAGGTCAGGCATTTAGGGCGACCGTGCGTTGGGCATTCATTTTGGCCTTGATTCTTAGGTCCATTGACTCGCTTCGCTTCGTCGAATCTTCGATTTCTCATCAAGGAGAAGGGACGAAATAACGTCGCCGAAAAGCATAGATCCCCGCCAACGCACATCCCACGTTGGGATGACATGCTTTTCGGGCAAGGCAAAAAAACAGCGTGGCGAGAGGCTTCTGCCTCCCGCCACGCTGTACTTGAGTTGTATTTATGGTTTACTCCTCCTTGCGTTTCTTACCCAAGAGGTAGAGTGCGCCGAGGGCGGTCATCACGACCATGCCGCCGCCGAGGGGTGCGTACTGGTCGATGGTGATACCCAGCTCGGGGACGGCGGGCAGCTCGAGCTCGTCCTCGCCGGAGCCGGCGCGGTCGTTCTCTTCTTCCTCCTCCTCGTCCATGATGAGGATCTGGGCAGGTGCCTGAGGGATGCAGATGGGGCCAAACATCAGGGCTAAAATGGCCATCACGGATATGATTCTTTTTTTCATTGTCTTGTCTCCTTTCGTTTATTGGTTAATGACCATTTTCTGAGTCCTAGTCTGTTGGTTGGCGGTGAGCCTGAGGATGTAGACGCCCGTGGTGAGGTCGGGCAGGCTCACGGTGCTCTGTGCGTTGTGCATCGTCTCGGTGAGGAGGCAGCGGCCGTTGAGGTCGAAGAGCTGGAGGGTGCCTTCGCCGTTGACGACGAGCTCGTCGCCCATCATGAACGCAAAGGTCCCTGAGCCTGTCGAAGGGCCGTCTTCCTGCTCTTCCACGCCGGTGTATTCGAACACGAGGCGGAAGCGCGAGGTGTAGTCGTGCGTGGAGGCCTCGAAGCGGTACTCGTCGGTCTCGAGGCAGTCGATGTCGGCACCGGTCATGTTGTCGATGAGGTGCATGTAGCTGAAGTAGCCGTTGTGCGTTTCCCAGCTGAGGGTGAATACGCCGTCGGTATAGGCCTCGAAGCGCACGGGGACGCTCATGGTGCCCACAGGGGTGAAGGCCACCTGCCAGTCGGCGTCGTTGAAGTGGACCCACAGGGAGGCGTCGCCGGCGTGCAGGCCTTGGATCTTCTCGCCGCCGCCCAGGTCGGGACGGTCGAGCTCGACGGTGGCGAAGTCGCGGCGACCGCGCTCGTCTTCGACGGCCAGGTTGACCATCGGGTAGTGGTTCTCTTCGCTGCGGAAGTTCGAGGTGCCCTTGCCGGCCACAATCATCGTGTTGTTGAAGGTGACGCTGGAGGCGTTCTGCGGCACGCGGACGAAGAAGCCCTGATGGGGGTGCAGGTAACGCGGGGCGTTGGTGTTGATGACGCTGGGCTCGCTAGGCGTGGAGCCGCCGTTGACGTAGGCGATGTAGCCGTGGGCGTCGGCATCGAGGATGAAGTAGGTGTTGAGGCCGTTAACGATCTGGTTGAAGTCGAGGTAGGCCTGGTAGGGGTTGCCGATGAGGTTGACGCCCTTAAGCTGAGCCTCGAAGCCGGTGAGGCTGGCGGTGTTGCTGACGGTGGCGCTGACGGCGTTGTTGTCGAGCGAGCCGTCGGTCATCAGCATGGAGGTCTTGTCGATGGCGACCATGTAGCCCTTGCCGCGCACCATGTTGCTCTCGTTGGGATAGGGGATGTTCTGGTGCATGCCGTTGGCGTCCTCGTTCTGGCGCCAGTGGTCGTAGAAGCTGGCCGTGCCTTCACGCTTGAAGTTGACCCAATGGGTGAAGGGCTCGCTGTAGCAGTAGAAGTCGAAGCATCCCGTGTTGTTGTGTGGAGCGCCATAAGGGGTGTTGGTGGGGAAGTAGCCGATGGTGCCAGCCGAGGTGTTCCACGTCGTCGCAGGCGGGTTGATGCTGCTTGAGTTGTAGACCGCGTTGGGCATGCCGTTGGCCAGGTAGTTGCTGTAGTTGTTGTAGATGGGATAGCTGCTCACTTGGCTGGCGTAGGTGAGGCCCATGGGGGCGTTGGTGAGTGCGGGCGAGAACATGTGCCAGTCGTAGGACATGAAGCCCGACGAGCTGTTGTCGAGGGTGACACCCGTGCGCACGTTCTGCAGGGTGACGCTCTGGAGGAAGCCGATGTTCTCGTTGACGTAGATCTTCACGTTGTTGCCGTTGGCCACGGTGACGGTGCTAGGCACATCGTAGAGGTAGATGTCGCCACCACCCGTAGCGGCGTTGTAAGCAGTGATCATCGTGTTCAGGTCGTAGGCATAGTCGATGAAAATACCGTCTTTCGAACCCAGACACACGGCATCGTCGAACATCAGCACGGGATAGTCGCCGTTGATGGGGCTGGCCATGGTGCGGGTCCACCTGGTGTAGTTGTTGCTGCTGCCTATCCAATGGTTCAAGGTGGCCAGGAGGCCGCCAAGTTCGCCGGTGTTGCTGAGGCCGCCGTTGACGACATAGGGGTTGAGGCTGTTGTTGGCCGTGATTTGTTGGTCTTGTTGGTTGTAGCCATACTTGCCGTTCACCAGGCTGGTAGCGGTGAACACGCCGTTTCTGCCCGAGGCCGTGCCTCTGTCGCTGTAACAGTAGTCGGCATTTATACCGGCGTTCGTGAGGGTGCTCATGCCGATGACATAGCAGTTTTCTGTCACCCTGTTGTTGTAGGATGTCAACGCCGCTTTTGCCGTCGTTGTCCTAACCCAGCTATTGACCAGGAAGTTTCCATTGTATCCCACGAGGCCGCCACTATTGCCATTTCCAGTGATGGTAGTGATGGCATAGCAGGAGACGACTTGGGATTGCCCCTCCGTTTTACCTGCAATGCCGCCTGTATAACAATTGGAGGTGGCGGTAGTTGTACGGCAGGGGAGGGTGACGCGCGCTTCGCAGTTTATGATATTGCCTTCCTTCATGTAGCCTACCACGCCGCCGAGGCCTTCGAAAGCGGAGATGTTGCTCATGTCGTCGATGAGCACGTTCTTGATGGTGCCGCCAACGACGTAGCCGAAGAAACCAGCGTCGAGGTAGCCGAAGTTGCTGTGGATGTTCTTGATGATGTGGAATTTGCCGTTGAAGGTGCCCTTGAAAGGATTCTCTTCGCAATCCGTGCGGTAGCCGATAGGCTCCCAGTCGTAGGCTGCCGGGATGGTGATGTCGGCTTCGAGGGTGACGGTCTTGCCAGAATAGTCGTTGCCGTTGACGTTCACATCGTTGGCGAAGTAGGCCAGACCTTCGACAGTATAGATGGCGGTGATGTTGCCCACTGAGCCGTCGTAGTCGCTTCCGGATTGGGCGTTTTGTGCCAAAGCGTAGATGCTGTTGCCGCCGAATGTCGTCTTCAAGTACAGGCTCTTGCTTTCATAGTCGTACAAAGGCGTAGCCGTATTCGTCGTGGATACCACGAGCGAGCGGTCGCTATGGAAGAACTTGTTGTAGTAGGCATATTGAGCGTTTTTCACGGCAGTGGAGGTGGAACCATAGCCTAGGACAATCTCGCCGTTGGTCAACTCGCTAAGGTCGTTTTTGATGCAGATGTCGGAGCCGCAAAGTAGACCGTTCACACCGATGTAGAGGTACTTCACCGTACCCGACTGGTCGAGGTAGGTGTTGTTGGCGGCGCGGTTGCCCGTGTTGTCGTTGATGTGGATTAAGCCTGTGAGAGTGGTGGTGCCTTTATGGTAGACGCCGCCGCCCATGCCCGAGGTGACCGTGTTCAATCTCACTTCGCAAGAGTGTGAATCGTCTTCACCCAGCATGGTGAAGGTGCCGCCCGCGTTGACGTACACACCGCCGCCGTTGACGGCAGTGTTCAGTTGCAAGAGGCTGTTCTTCATGTTGAAACCGGCTGTATTGTCGACGTAGACGCCGCCGCCGTTACGCGTAGCGGTGTTGTGTTCCAAGGCGCCCTGGTTCTCGAAGTTGAAGGTGCCAGCGGCGAGATACACGCCTGCTCCGTCTTGCGAAGCCGTGTTGTAGATGATGTTACCACCCGTCATGTTGAAGATTCCGCCTGCCACATACACGCCGCCGCCGTTGGTGGCCGCGTTGGCATGGCCGCTCTTTCCGACGTAGCCGCCGCTCAGGTTGAAGGTGCCTGCGTTCAGGTACACGCCAGCACCGTTGGTAGCGCCGTTGTCTTGGATGGTGCCACTGGTAAGTTTGAATTCGCCGCCTGCCACGTACACGCCGGCGCCGTTGGTGGCGCTGTGCGACTGGATGGTGGCGCCCTGCAGGGTGGTGGTGCCGTTATATACATACACGCCAGCGCCGTAAGGAGTGGAGCTGCTCGTGAAGCTGTTGTTCTGAACAATGCCGTTGGTGAGGTTGGTGGTGGCTCTCGAATAGATGCCGCCGCCCAAGCTATAGGCCGTGTTGTAGTTGACATAGGCGTTGGCGCCGTTCAAGTTGAAGATGCCGCCGTCGCCAACATACACGCCACCGCCTTGCAAGGCCGTGTTGGCATTGCCCGTGCCCGAAGTGCCGATGCTGCCACCCGTGAGGTTGAAGGTGCCGCCAGTGACGTTTACACCGCCGCCGTAGCCTCTGCTGTTGCTGTTGGTGATGGCCTCGTTGCCTCTGATTTCACCAGCGCTCATGGTGACTTGGGCGTCACCACCAGCATATACGCCTGCGCCTCTGATGGCTAGGTTGCCGTAGATGGCGGGAGCATAGGTGGTGTTGTTGACGATGACGCTTTCGATGCTCATGATACATTGGGCCTGACCGTTGGAGGTCCTGTCAGTGAAAATGGCGCCACCATAGCCGCCTTGCAAGGCCGTGTTGTCGTGCATCGAGCAACCTTTGAGGACGGCGTTTTGGATGGGGTAATGACCATTGGGGTCTGCTGTCGATCCTCCATAGAACAAGGCGCCACCCAAACCGTTAATGGTGTTACCGGATTGCTGGCCAGGGATGACCTCGTTGCTCACGAATTCGCAGCGTTCCAACGTAAGGGCTTTTTGGGAATAGATGGCACCGCCCGACATGGCACGGTTGCTGGTGAAGGTGCAGCCGATGAACTCGCAATGGGCCCATGAGACGGAGAATACGGCACCGCCGTTGCCACCTTCGATGTTTCCGCTTGAGGGGTTTAACTCGTTCAAGGCCTTGTTGCCAGTGAAGGTGCAAGAGGTGGCGGTCATCAAGGCGCTTTGTGAGTGCGTGATGGCACCGCCGTTGTGGCCCTCGTTATATTCGAAACGGCAGCCCGTCAGGTTGGTGGTGGCATAGATGGTGTTGTGGTTGTCGCCGTAGTTGTAGAGAGCACCGCCATCATAGACCGATTTGTTATGGGAGAACACACAGGATGTGCCAGTGAAAGCGCCTCTGACGTAGACGGCTCCACCGCCAAGGAAGATATCGTCCGATCCGGTGGTGCTGGTGGTCTTGTTGTAGTGGAACTCGCAGTTGCGGCCGCTGGTGGCATCAGGCTGGCAGACCAAGGCGCCTCTGCTGTAAAGAGCGCCGCCTCTGGTACGCCCCGTGTTGCCTGAAAGGTTGTCTGAACTTTTACCGAAATGGTCACCATTGCAGAACAAGCCTCCGTTTTCACCGAAATAAACGGCACCGCCACGACCTTCAGTGGAATGGGTGACGGTGTTCCTCGTGAAATCGCAGTTGGTGATGTAGGAGAGGTTTCCGTTATTGGCATGGGTGAGGCAGATGGCGCCACCATCGCCACTGGAAGCGTGGTTGGAGTCGAAGGTGCAATAGTCAAGATTGATTGTCCAATTGCTTATGATGGCACCGCCCGAGCTCGGGGAGGTGTTGTTTTCGAAATCGCAGTATTTGCACACCAACTCCCAGTTGTTAGCAATGGCGGAATTGGCGTTGTTCTTGACGACCACGTGATTTGAAGCCGTTCCAACAATTTGGCATTTGCCACCAAGAGTAGCATAACCACCGCCAAGTTCTGAAGCATATATTCCGATGAGCGGATTACCATTGCCGTTACCATCCAGCGTGATGCCAGCTGAGATGGTTAAATCGCCAAGGTTCCATCCACTACCGGCACCCCACACCTTAAACATTGGGCCGGAGGAGACGGCGTTTACTATGGTACATCTATGGGCTGTACTTGCTGGCTGAATAATGACTTTGTTGAAATAAGTACCAAGTGTGCTATAAAAGTTTATGGTACTGGTGATAGTCACAGTGGCATCAGCTGTTGAATTGTCGATGGTAATATAGGTGTCACCATTAGCAGTGTTATTGCCATAGAAATTACCTCCGTAACTATTACCATTGGTCCAGGTTTCATAAACCTGTCCCCAAGCCTGTCCTCCGAAGAGCACCAGCATTAGGAACAGCATCGTACAAAGGGCCTGTTGCGCGAAGGGTCTGTACTTTGTCTTTCTTTGTGCCATAGGCACGCCGCCGCAGCGGAAATGCGTCATTTGATTCATTTGTATTCTCTAATAATTTGATTTTCAATAGACTAAATATTGAGACGAGGCGTCTCAACATTTAGAGGGCGCAAAAGTACGATTTTTTTTTCGTAGCAGGGAGGGGTAGAGGTTAAAAAAATTGAGGTAGAAGGCGCGCGCCTCCTACCTCATTAAAGAAATGTGTGTTGTGCTTTATTCTTCGTCCTTGCGTTTCTTACCCAAGAGGTAGAGGGCGCCGAGGGCGGTCATCACGACCATGCCGCCGCCGAGGGGGGCGTACTGGTCGATGGTGATACCCAGCTCGGGGACGGCGGGCAGCTCGAGCTCGTCATCGCCGGAGCCGGCGCGGTCGTTCTCCTCTTCCTCCTCCTCGTCCATGATGAGGATCTGGGCAGGTGCCTGAGGGATGCAGATGGGGCCAAACATCAGGGCTAAAATGGCCATCACGGATATGATTCTTTTTTTCATTGTCTTGTCTCCTTTCG
>Ga0310690_10000221_pt1 | contig 135334 bp, 95 predicted proteins | sample AusTroGonzalo_MG_2_FD_207661 | JGI IMG/M metagenome (GOLD analysis project Ga0310690, IMG submission 207661) | Bovine rumen microbial communities from tropical cattle in Woodstock, Queensland, Australia - Gonzalo_04 (v2) (version 2) | ecosystem: Host-associated > Mammals > Digestive system >...
CCGCTTATCGGCAAGTCGCCGTCCAAGGGAAATTCGTCCGCTCTCCATCGTTATCGATGAAGTGGATTGAAAGCCCGGACGGCTATTGTCGTTTCTGCTTTTTGGCAAAAAAGAAAAACGGTAACGCGGTTTACCGCAACAAGTGTCGCAGGGTCTTGCGGCCTTTGTTTTTTGGGATGGTCCCCTCGATAAAGAAGCCCGTGTGGGCCATGGTCGTCGTGACCGTCAGTGCCAGTGAGATGTCCCCGGAATGCCTTCGCGAATCTGCCCTGAAGATTTTTCATAAGATGGAATGGGATGGGCCTGCGGATGTGGCAAAAGGTTAAGAACGTACTTTCTGCGGCACTTGTGCTGCCAATCCGGTTGTACCAGCTGATTCACCCCTTCTTCTTCCGGGGTGTGTGCAGGTTCCAGCCGACGTGCTCCCAGTATGCAATCGAGGCTCTGCGGGTGCACGGACCCTTCAAAGGTTTCTATCTTGCGGTTTTTAGAGTCTTGAGATGCAACCCATTCTGTAAAGGCGGATACGATCCTGTGCCGCCTCCCAAGGAAAAAAGATGAATAAGAATACCATTATCGGTTCCATCCTTATCGCTGCGATTGTCATCTGGTGGATGACAACGAACGCTTCCAATGCCGAAGCCCAGGCCGCTGCCCAAGCCAAGGCGAAGCAGGCTGCCGCTGCGGAAGTGCAGAAGGATTCTTCTGTTGCAAGCGAACTGGTGCTCCCGACCAAGACCCCCGAACTCAAGGCTGCCCCAGTGCTGGGCGATGCCGGTTCTTCCGAGGATTCTAGCGCTGCCCCGTCGGACTCTGCCGCCGTGGATTCCGCCTCGGCTCCTGCCCCGGTCGTTGTCGAGCCGCGTACGGTTGTCGTCGAAACCGAAAAATTCATCATGACGCTCAGCAACAAGGGCGGCAAGGTGCAGAGCGTTATTGTGAAGGCGCTTCCCGATTCTACGGGCGCTTTCCCCGAACTCATCCAGGATACGGCGCTCGGTGCCCTCGACCTCAAGCTTGGCAAGGCCGACTTGAGCGATGCTATGTTCGCGGTTGATGCTCCCGAAAAGATTGTTGTCGAAGACAAGGCTACGGTCGAGTTCGTGTTCTCCGATGCTAACGGCAACAAGGTCGTTCGCAGCTACGGATTTACCAAGGACGGCGCCGCCGTGCGCCAGGTGAACAAGTTTGTCGGGTTCAAGCCCGAAGCCTACGAGCTGGCCTGGAAAGGCGGCATGAAGGAAACCGAAGTTATCCCGAAGGGCAAGAGCTTTGGCGGTACGAGCTACTTCTTTAGCGAAGTGATTTACAGCGCCGGTAGCGGTGTGGAACGCGAAATGGTTCGCGACCCTGAAAAGTTCAACGACGGCAACATGTCTTGGGCGGGTATCCGCCGCAAGTACGTCGCCATGGCCGTGCAGTTCGATACTCCGGTTCCCGCGACGCTCGAAGCGAAGCCGATGAAGATTGCCGATAACGAATATGATCCGGGTACCTACAAGATTGCCGTTACTGATGAACTCCGCGGTTCGGATACGCTCAGCTACGACTTCATGGTTCTCCCGCTTTCTTGGGACGAAGTTTCTCCCTACGGCAAGGGCTACGAGAAGGTTATCGTGAGCGGCTGGAAATGGTGCGGTGCCGACGTGTGGTTCGTTTGGATTTGCGCCATGCTGCTCAAGCTCCTCAAGTTCTTCTTCTCCATGATTCCGAACTACGGTGTCGCTATCATCCTCGTGACCTTCATTGTCCGCGGCATTACGACCCCGTTCACCGTGAAGCAGATGAAGTCCACCTCGGCCATGAGCAAACTCAAGCCGCAGCTCGACGAAATCAACGTGAAGTACAGGAGCGATCCGCAGAAGAAGCAGGCCGCCATCATGGAACTCTATTCCAAGAACGGCGTGAACCCGCTCGCCAGTTGCTCCGGTGGCTGCCTCCCGATGCTAATCCAGATGCCGATTTTCATGGGTCTATTCTTTGTGCTCGGCCGCGCCATCGAACTCCGTGGCATGCCCGCGTTCCTCTGGATTTCTGACCTCAGCCGCAGCGACGTGATTTGGAGCGGTATCTCGATTCCGTACCTCATGCCGTCTGGCCTCGCTCTGCTCCCGATTATCATGGTGGTCACCACATACTTCCAGACAAAGGTCACGATGAGCGGCAGCGCGGGCATGGACCCTGCACAGCAGAAGATGATGATGTGGATGATGCCCGCAATGATGTTCCTGTTCAGCGCGGTGATGCCCTCCGGCCTCGTGCTCTACTGGATTGTTTCGAACATCTGGAGCATTATCCAGTACAAGATTATCCGCCGCGACAATGGCTCTGCCCCCAAGACCATCAATGGCAAGAAGGTGCAAGACGCCAAAATCGTGAAGTAAGTCTTCCTATTTCACCTTTACGGCCGTGCCGTACACGATGATTTCCGAAGCTCCGGCCATGACGGTTGATGTCATGAACCTTACTCCCACGACGGCATCCGCGCCGAGTGCTGCGGCATCGCGTTCCATGCGTTCCGTAGCAATGCGGCGGGCATCGTTCAGCATTTCGGTGTAGCCGGCGATTTCACCGCCCACGAGAGTCTTGAGACCGGCAAACAGGTCACGAACGACGTTCTTGCTAAACACAACGCTTCCCTTGACCATCTGGATGGTCTCGATTTCCTTGCCGGTGATAAAATCAGTTGTATAAAGTTTCATTCTTGCCTTTATTTAAGGATGTTTCAAATAAACGATTCTTGGTATAAATTAGAAAAAAATTGACTTTGTATAAAAAGGAACGGGGAAAATTATCCGGTAAAGTAAATTTTTGTGTAAAAACAATATTTACAAAGCCTGTATTTGGCGTTTTTCCCTCTTTTGTAAAAAAATCTATTCTATGAAATTTGCCGTTACTTGGTTATATTTAGGTGTAACCGAGTAATGGGTGTTTTTTCAGAATAATGGCGAAATTGCCGAATATTCATCGAAAAAGTCGTTTTGGGGGTGGCTTTTATTGATTATTTGTCCATAAAATATGCGCTTTCTGGCGTGTTTTTGGCAATTTTGGGGGGTAATTTATGAAAAAACTTATGAGGTGTGTTATGGATCCAAAAAAGATGTCTGAGCTCTTGCCTATTCTATTTTGGCTTCTTGGTGGCATCCTTTTGTGCCCGATGCTCACCAATGCGGCTCCGAACCCGAACTTCCATATTTATATTGCTTACGGCCAGTCTAACATGGCGGGTAACGGCGAAATCGTGCCTGCAGAGGATCAGGCTACCGACCCCAAGAATTTCTTGATGATCGCTTCCCATAATGCCAATGCGAGCCAGCGTAGCGGTCGCACCACGCAGTCTATCAAGACAGGTGAATGGTATCCGGCGATTCCCCCGATGTTCCACCCTACCGAGAATCTCTCCCCGGCGGACTACTTTGGCCGCGCCATGGTCGATTCGTTGCCGGGTGTCACCGTAGGTATTATTCCTGTGGCAATCGGTGCTGTGGCCATCAAGGCTTTCGACAAGGATCAGTACAAGGCTTACTTCAGTTCTGCTGAAAGTTACATCCAAAGTTGGGCCAGGGACTACGATTCCAATCCTTACCAGAGAATTGTGGACTTGGGCAAGAAGGCCAAGGAAGTGGGTGTCATCAAGGGTTTCATTTTCCACCAGGGTGAATCCGATGACACTGGCGGAGAATGGCAGAATACGGTGTACAAGACCTACAAGGACATTGTTGACGCTCTTGAACTCGACGAAAACGAAGTGGCTTTCGTGGCGGGCGAATTGCTCCAGGAAGGCAATAACTGCTGCGGTAGCAAGAATGGTGGTATTGCTCAGCTTAAAAACAAGTTCAAGAAGTTCGGTTTGGCCTCTTCCAAGGGCTTGCAGGGCAACGGCAAGGACCCTTACCACTTTGGCCGCGCGGGCGTAATTGAATTGGGCAAACGCTACTGCTCCGAAATGCTCAAACTGATTAACAAGGAAATTGACCCCAATGCTCCGGCGGTGAACATGGCTGATCCGACCCAATCTACAGTTCCTGACGAACCGCCTGAAGAATATGGCCCCTATGGCGATGTTCCCGCAAGTATTCCTGGCACGATTGAAGCCGAAAACTACAACAAGGGCGGTGCCGGCAAGGCTTATATGGACTTGAGTGAGGGCAACGAAGGCGGCAAGTTCCGCAAGGATGACGTGGATATCAACCAACCGAATATGGGCCTTGCTGTAGGCCATAGCCAGAAGGGAGAATGGCTCAAGTACACTGTGAATATCGCTGCCGATGGTGAATATGAAATCTCTGCACTCGTGGCTGGCGATAACGGTACAGGAAGCATTAAGCTCTATATGGACAGTGTCGCGATTGGCACTGAAATTGCCAACGAGGGCAAGGGTTTTGACAACTTCACTGAAGTGAGTGGCGGCAAGGCGACTTTGAAGGCCGGCGAGCATGAACTGAAGCTTGAAATTACCAACGACTGGATTGACATTGACTACATCAAGTTCACGGCCGTATCCAGCTCGAGCAGCAACGATGATCCTCCGACGAAACTTGTCCAGCCTGCATATGTATCGTATGCGACCGAAACTGAGTCCAGCTTTGCAATCGTTGACATGCAGGGCCGTAAGCTGGGTGTAATCAAGGCTGCTAGTATGGCTGAGGCCGTTGAAAAAACTAAGGAGAAAATGACGCAGAACAAAACTTCCGGAGGGATATACTTTGTTGTCTCCAATACAAAGAACTCTCGCCGGTTAATGCAAAAGGTGGTAGTCTATGAAAGGTAGTGAAGCCGCTGTTGTCAAGCAAATCCTGCTCTTCTCCTTGATGGTCGTGGTGCTCGGTTTGCTCTATAGATAATTTTTTGTTCCTTCTTGAACTCGGCGTGGATAAAAAATCAACGCCGAGTTTTTTTATGCGCGTCTTTTGGTGTAAAAAGGGTTTAATTTAAGAACAGCACTAAAGGAGTGTATAGTATGTTTGGTTTGAAGAAAATGCCCCTTGGCATGTTTTGGATGTGTGCCATGGCGGGTTTAGCCGTGCAGGCATTCGCACATCCCGATAGTCTGGTGCTTACGCCCCCGTTGGGTTGGAACAGCTGGAACGTGTTCCACGAAAACATCAATGAAAAACAGATTCAGGAAATTGCCGATGCGATGGTCGAATCCGGCTTGAAGGATGCGGGCTACATTTACCTGAACCTTGACGATAACTGGATGGATACCAAGCGCGATGCGCAAGGCAACCTCCAGAACAATCCGAAAACGTTCCCGAGCGGCATGAAGGCCATTGCTGATTACGTGCACGCGAAGGGACTCAAGTTCGGCCTTTACGGCGACCGCGGTAAGCGTACCTGCCACCATTACAACAGCAACTGGCAAAGTGAAAGCGGCTCCAATGGTCACGAAGAACAGGATGCCAAGAAGCTCGCTGAATGGGGTGTTGACTACTGGAAGTACGACAACTGCGATTCCGACCCGAGTACCCAGGAAAAAGATTATACCGCTATGTCCAAGGCGCTCCGCAATTCCGGACGCGACATCGTGTTCAGTATTTGCATGTGGGAATACAAGGATTGGATGCCCAAAATCGCCAACCTCTGGCGCACCACCTTTGATATTGGTCCCGAATGGATTTCTTCTTCCTGGTACCGCGGCGTTTACGAAATTATCGACGCCAACAACAAGTACTGGCAGATTGCAAAGCCCGGCCACTGGAACGACCCGGACATGCTCGAAGTGGGCAACAGGGGTCTCTCTTACGAAGAACAGCGTTCCCAGATGACGATGTGGTCCATCATGGCGGCCCCCATCATGATCAGTTCCGACGTGCGCAATATGAGCAATGAGACCAAGGAACTCTACCTGAACAAGGACATGATTGCCATCAACCAGGATTCCCTGGGCGTTCAGGGACACCGCATCTCTGACAAGGACGGCAAGCAGGTCTGGACCAAGCCTTTGCAGAACGGCGATATTGCCGTGGCGCTCCTCAACAACAACGGCTCTACCCAGACTGTGGAATGTGACTTTAAGGACATCGGCGTAGAAGGCGAAGTGGAAGTCCGCGACGCCTGGAAAAAGAAGGACCTGGGCCCGGTTTCCCACGTTTCTATCGAACTTCCGGCTCACGGCTCCGCGCTGTTGCGCTTGATTGTCCAGCCGGTTCCGCGCAAGCCGTTCAAGGGCGAAGCGTTCGCCATTCCGGGCAAGATCGAAATGGAAGACTTCGATGTTAACGGCGTGGGTCAGGGTAACACCACCTACAGCGAAACCGATGCTGAAGACCATGGTGCCACAAGCAATGGCGGCAAGAGTTATCGCGAAGGGACGGGTGTTGATATCTACAAGAAAGCGGACGGCTATATCGTGGGTTTCAACCAGGCTGGCGAATGGCTTGAATACACCGTGAAGGTGGCCGCAACGGGAACTTACACCATGAACGCCTCCGTGGCGTCGGCCAACAATACCTCCAGCTTCAAGCTTTCCATGGATGGCAAGGATATTACTGAAGAAATTGCCGTTCCGCAGGCTACCTCCGGTGAAGACAACTATGACGAATACAATACGGTTGAAGCGAAGGTGGACCTGACCGAAGGCGAACACATCCTGCGCTTTACAGTAACCGGTGACTGGATGGACATCGACTACGTCAACTTCACTGATAAGGAAAAGGTCGAAGAGACTCCGACGCCTGAGCCCGGAACAGAGGTGGAACTCCGTCTTAACAAGGTGAATTTTGTGCGCAGTTCTACCGAACCTCTCCAGGTGTTCAGTATGACGGGCAAGTTCCTGGGCCGTTTGGAAATGCAGGGTGTGCCGTCGGCTCGTGAAATGTCCGAGAATTTGCGTCGTGCTGGATTTGCTCAGGGTGTGTACCTCGTGCGTGGCAGCGGAGTTACCCAGCGAGTACGTGTAGACGGTAAATAGGGAGTTAGGATCTAGGGGCTGGGATCTAGAGGCTGTGAGGTCGGGGCTAAAGCCCCTTTGAGGTATGAGGCGCGACCTTCGGTCGCTTTGAGGCTTCTCATGGCTCACTGCTCATCGCTCGCGCCTCGCGCCTCGAACCTCGAGCCTCTAACCTGAAGGATGGTGAATGATGTTTGGTGATTTTCTTGGGCGTAGCGCCTGCGCTGCCCTCGTTGCTCTTGGCGTGTCTTTCACGCAGAGCTTCTCGCAGGATTTGCTTTATTCCGACATGTTCGCGCTAGGCGACGTGCAGCTGCTTGGCGGCCCCTTGAAGGACCGTCAGGATTTGAACGTAGAAACGCTTCTCAGTTACGATACGGATAAACTAATTGCTCCGTTCTACGAAGAAGCGGGCATGAAGCCGAAAGCAACCAAGTTTTCGAACTGGGCGGGCCTTGATGGCCATGTGCTGGGCCATTACCTGAGCGCCTTGGCGATGCACTATGCAGCCAGTGGCGATGAACTGGTGAAAGAACGCCTGGAATACGTGCTGAGCGAGCTCAAGACGATTCAGGACCAGAATTCCAAGGAAGCGAATTTCAAGGGCTATATCAGCGGTGTCCCGAACGGCAAAGCGATGTGGCTCAAGTTCAAGAACGGCGATGCGGGTGCCCAGAACGGTTATTGGGTGCCGTGGTACAATATCCACAAGCTCTATGCGGGCTTGCGCGATGCCTACATCTATGCGGGTTACGAACAGGCAAAGGACATGTTCCTCGCGTTGTGCGACTGGGGACTCACGATTACGGGAGGACTCAACGATTCCAAGATGGAATCGATGCTCGGCACAGAACACGGTGGCATGGCTGAAGTTTATGCCGACGCTTATGCGCTGACCAAGGAGAAGAAGTATTTGGACGAGGCCAAACGTTGGGCTCACAAGTGGCTTTTGAATGCGATGGCGGCCGGGAATGACAACCTCACGAACGTACACGCGAATACGCAGGTCCCGAAGGTCGTGGGCTTTGCGCGCATTGCAGAACTCACGAACGACGAAACCTATGTGAAGGGCTCCGAGTTCTTCTGGAGTACGGTCGCGAACAAGAGGAGCATCGCGATTGGCGGCAACAGCATCTCGGAACATTTCCCGTCTTTCGACAACCACAAAAAATATGTCGAGGAACGCGAAGGACCCGAATCGTGCAATACATACAACATGCTCAAGTTGACGGAACGCCTGTTCAATATGGATCACGATGCCAAGCAGGCGGACTTCTACGAACGCGCCTTGTTCAACCATATCCTTTCGACAATCCATCCGGAGCACGGCGGCTATGTGTACTTCACTCCTGCAAGGCCGCGCCATTACCGCGTGTATTCCAAGGTGAATGCGGCCATGTGGTGTTGCGTGGGCTCGGGCATGGAAAACCCCGCGAAATACTCGCAGTTCATCTACACGAAGGACGGTGACGACCTCTATGTGAACCTGTTCGCGGCCTCCCTGCTGAACTGGAAAGACAAAAAGGTTACGATTAAGCAGGAAACGGCCTTCCCGAAGGGCGAAAGCGCGAAGTTTACCGTTACGGGTAGTGGCAGTTTCGACATGAAAATCCGCCATCCGTATTGGGTGAAAGAAGAATCCTTCAAGGTCATCGTGAATGGCGATACTGTCGTGAAAAAATCGGAGCCGTCGAGCTATGTTTCGGCCGGTAAATCTTGGAAGTCGGGCGACGTAATCGAGGTGCTGTTCCCGATGTACACGCACGTGGAAGACCTCCCGAATGTTTCTGACTACGTGGCGCTTTTGCATGGCCCGATTGTGCTTTCGGCAAAAACGGGGACGGATGGCTTGACTGGCCTCGTTGCCGATGACGGGCGCTGGAGCCATATTGCTTCGGGTGCGTTGCAGTCCCTGGATCAGGCCCCGATGCTTGCGAGTGAAAAGAAGGATATTCCCTCGAAGGTGGAACCCGTGAAGGGCGAACCGATGCACTTCAAGGCCCCGTATTTGTTTGCGAACAAGAAGGATGCGAACTTGTTGCTGGAACCGTTCTACGAAGTGCATGATGCGCGCTACATGATGTATTGGATGGTGCTGACCGATCCCTCTATCCTTGAACGTTTGCAGAAAGAACAGGAAGAAGCGCTTGAACTGGACAACAAGACTGTAGATAAAGTAGCGCCCGGCGAGCAGCAACCCGAAGCGGATCACCAGATGAAGTGCGAAAATTCGAACTCGGGAACGCATCAGGGTGAATTCTATCGCGATGCGGGCGAGTGTTCCGGCGGGAGCGGCGGTTCTATCAGCTACCTGCTCGAAACCAACAGCGAAGATTCCCTGACTCTCATGGTGCGTTACTGGGGGAACGAAAGCTGCACCCGCACCTTCGACATCATGATTGACGACGAAAAACTCGTGACCGAGAACATTGTGGACAAGTGGAAAAAGGACGAGTTCGTGAACGTGAAGTACCCGATTCCAGACAGCATGGTGAAAGGTAAGAAGGAATTCCGGTTGACGTTCAAGGCGGAATCGGGCATGGTGGGCGGAATCTTTGGCGTTCGATTGCTGCGCAACAAGCCGAAGCCCGAAGTGAAGGATTCTGTAGAGACTACGGCTGTTGCGATGACTCCCGTGCGTCCCGATTTGCGTGCGCGCATATATGGCGGAGAGTTGCAAATCGAGGCGGGAACCCCTCTCCCGCTGGGTTATACTGTAAGGATTTTCTCGATGAACGGTCGCTTGGTGAAATTGCAGGCGCTCCCGGCAGGGCAAGCTTCTTTTAGAATCAACATTGCCGACATGAAAAACGGAACGTATGTCTTGAGAATCCAGCGCGATGGCTACAGTTACGCTACGACGCTGCTCCGAAAATCGGGACATTGATATCTTGTCCATAGGAACTCCTTTTTGGGGGTTCCTTTTTTGTTTTGGGAGAGGTATCTTTTTTACTAGCAATATGAGGATGTTTGTATGAAAGCAGGAATTGTCTTTGCTTCTATTTTTTCGTTTGCGGTGAGTTCCTTTGCGGTCACGAGCCAGTTCCGTGGCGTTAACTGGGCCGACAAACGCGATAACTTCGTCTCCGATGTGTTGGTGCTTTCGGGCATGAGCCTTTCGGACAATTACGAGTCGGCTTCTGTGGTGGCCGAGCGCGTGATTGGGCAGTTCCAGGAAGTGCTGGGCACGAACAGTGTACGTGTACCGGTGAACGAGCCGACGGTGCTTACTCACCTTGCTGCCTATTCGGGCGTTCTGGACGTGGCGCTGAAGCGTGGCCGCCTGTTGATGGCCTACTGGGGCCCTGCGCAGCCTTCTGGTCCGAAGAATATGGACGACTGGTGGAAAATGTGGGCGAGACTCGTCGAAAAGTACGGCGAGCATCCGAACGCCTACTTTGAAATCTTCAACGAACCGCACATGTACAGCAAGGACGAGTTGCGAAACTTGTATGCAACGTGGCTGGAAAAGTTCCCGAACGTGTCGCGTGATCACATTTTGCTCGATGGTTCCGGGCTCGCCTGGAATGTCCCCGATATTGCCGATGACCCGCGTTTCGAGGGCTGCCTTTTTGCCGTGCACGAATACACCTTCTGGAACATGAGCATCACGACCGAAGATGGCTGGAAAGGAAGCTTCAAGGGGAAGGTGGGCAAGTATGTCGACCGTACGGTCTGTACGGAATGGGGCGGTGCGATGGGCCCCGGCGAAAAGAACGGCGTGCATTACGACTACATGGATTACAACCAGCCGCCGAACAACTATTTCACGGCCTATATCCGCGGCATGAGCGACCAGCTGCGCGAATGGGAAATGGGCAGTTTCTACTGGCCGGGCCTCCGCGATGGCGACTGGTACAGCATGACCAAGCGCGTCGGCGAGGGTGCGGACATCAAGCTCGAAGTCGTGAACCAGTCGGGTCTGGACCGTATGCAGCGTGCGTGGGCGGACACCGTGGCGGTTGCCCCTGTAGTTGTCGATTCCCTAAAGGATTCGGTGGTGGCGGATACGAGCGCCAAGGACTCCGTTTCCAAAAATCCCCTTGCGGCTGACTCGATTGCTCCCGCTTCGCCTAAGGATCCCACGGCCGCTCCTGTCGCCTCCTCGGATTCGTCTATGGTGGCGGATAGTTCGGCGGCTTTGCATGGGAATGTCCGGTGGCAGCGTGTGTCCCCGGAGGCTCTCCAGGTGTTTAGCATGACAGGGCGCTTCCTCGGCCGCGTGGATTCACGCATCGGCGCTGGTGCGGATATTTCGGCGTTGCTTAAGAATGCCGGCTACGCTGGTGGTGTCTATTTGGTGCGAAGTGGTGGCTTGAATGCCCAAATTCGCGTAAAATGATGGATTTCTGCGTATTCTAATTATTGATAACTTGTCCATGCGAATTGCCTTTTGGATCGTCTAATGCCCCCTTTTTGGGGGTATTTTTACAGGGTGGGTTATGAAAACCGCCGCTTAAATGGCGAAAGGGATGTTACAATGAGTTTTGTAAGATATGCAAAATGGGCTGTGGCCCTTGTTGGATTTGGCCTCTGTACGCAGGCTATGGCCGAAAACCCGATTATCCAGACATACTATTCTCCGGACCCAGCTCCTGTCGTCTTTGGCGACACGGTCTGCGTGTACACCGGTAACGACGAGGGCGGCCACTTCTTCACGATGCACGGCTGGCGCGTCTCCTGCACCACCGACATGGTGAACTGGACCGACAAGGGCACGCTTATTCTTTCGAACGAAAGCTTTGGTGGCAATGCCAAGAAGAACGGTGACTGGGCTGCCCAGGTTGTCCGTCGCAACGGCAAGTATTACTACTACGTGACCGTGGAATCGACCCGCGGTGGCCGCGCTATCAACGTCGCTGTGGCCGACAAGCCCGAAGGCCCGTTCAAGGATGCCCGTAACGGCCAGCATTTGGCAGGTCCGGACTGGGCTTATATTGACCCGACTGTTTGGATCGACGATGATGGCCAGGCTTACCTTTATTGGGGCAACCCGAGGCTTTACTGGGCTAAGCTTAAAGAAAACATGATTGAATTCGATGGAGAAATCCATACGACGGACATGAGTCGTGGTTTCTCTGCCGGTGGCGAATCCGTCTATACCGAAGGCCCGTGGATCCACAAGCGCAACAACAAGTACTACATGCTTTACGCTTCTCATGGTACCGCTCAAGGCGAAAAGATTTCGTACTCCACCAGCGATTCTCCGACGGGCCCGTGGACCTGGGGTGGAATCATCATGGAACCGGGTCAGGGCAATGCCTTTACGAACCACTGCGGTATCATCGATTTTAAGGGCCGTAGCTTCTTCTTCTATCACAACCAGAAAAACGCAAGCGGTGGCGGATACAGCCGTTCTACCGCGATCGAAGAATTCACGTGGAATGAAGACGGTACGATTCCCTCCCTCAAGCCGACTGATAACGGCGTCGTGAAACCGATCAAGAACCTCGATCCGTTCGAACGCGTGGAAGCCGAGACGAAGTCCTGGGTGGGCAACATGAGCATTGATAAACCCCGTGACCCCGAAGGTGGCAACTACACGATTATCAACCATGTGGCGTCGGAAAACGGCGCGGTTTACCTCACCAACATGGGCAGCAATTTCTATACGAAGGTCCGTTCCGTGGACATGGGCGAGGGTGCCGACAGTATCGTGATTTGCACGAAGGGAAATGCCGGCAAGCTTGAAGTACACGCGGGTTCCGAGAAGGGCGCTGTCCTGGCATCCATCGATGTCCCGTCCAGTTCCAAGTGGGAAGAACATACGTTTGCCTTGACAGATGCGTCCGGTGTCGACGATCTGTTCTTTGTCGTGAAGCAGGGCGGCTTTGATTTCGACTACTGGTACATGGTCAGCAACGCTTCCGCTGTCCCGCAGACTCCCTACAACGATGTCGCTGCAGCGGTGCCGGGCAAGGTCGAGGCCGAGAACTACGATGTGGGTGGCCACAATAAGGCCTTCTACGACAAGGATCGCGAGAACCAGGGCGAAGCCTACCGACAGGACGAAGTCGACGTCGTGGCCATTGACGATTCGAAGTGTGGTGAAACAGCCTGTACGGGCTTTGCCATCGGTTACACGCAGGATGACGAATGGGTGGAATATACCATCAATGTCACTGATGATGGCAAGTACGACATTACTGCGAACGTGGCAACGGCGTCCGAGACTTCGAGCTTCCAGCTGTTCGTCGACGACAAGGCGATTACCGAGTCCATTGCCGTGCCGCAGGTGGACACGACATGGAACGTGTACAAGGAAATCGACGTGGGCTCCGTTGAGCTGACCAAGGGCGAACATGTACTCAAGTTGCTTATCACGGGCGGCTTCCTGAATGTGGACTGGATTGAGTTTATCGATCCGAATGCCAAACCTGCAGACTCTACAGGCACGACAGAAATAGGTGGGCTCTGCATCCGTGATATGCGCCTTATTCCGCAAGTGGAAAGTACGTACAACGTGTTCAGTGTGTCGGGCAAGCGCCTGGGACGCGTGAATGTTTCCAGCGGGCTCATTGCGGAATCCTTGAAGATGGCAGGTTTTAGGCCTGGAATCTACATGGTGCGCAACACTTCCGGCGTGCATGTGGTGAACACTGCCAAGTAAAAAAGTATTCCTATAAACACATCCCAAATGTCAGGCGTTCCGGGCAATCGGAGCGCCTGATTTCTTATTTTGTGCTTTTCTCTTTTGGATAAAGTGTCCACGATAACTTGCGCATGACCAGTGAAAAAAAGCTCTGTGGAAGGTATCTTATAGGAGAGTCCAAAAAAGAGGATGAAACAATGTGTAGAATGTTTGGTTTTGTTGCTTTTGCAACGTTTTGTTTAGTGGGTAGTTTGGGCTTTGCTCAGGAACAGGCGACATTTTATGTTGCGCCCAGCGGCAGTGATTCCAATCCGGGAACGGAAGCGGCTCCCTTCAAGACAATAACCAAGGCGCAGAAGGCCGTTCGTGAAATCAACGGCACCATGACGGGCGATATCGTCGTGTACTTGCGCGAGGGAACCTACCAGCTGAACAGTATGGTGAATTTTGACGAGCGCGACGGCGGCAAGGACGGCCATTACGTGCGCTACAAGGCCTACAAGGGCGAATCCCCGCTCATTACGGGTGGTATGCCAATTACCGGCTGGGCCATCCATGATGAGGCGAATGGTATCTGGAAGGCCGAAGGTGTCGATGGCAATTTCCGCCAGCTCTACGTGAACGGTAAGAAGGCCGTTCGCGCTTGCTTCCCCAACGCGGTTGCTGCAAATGACAAGGGCGAAGGCGGCTTTGATCACGATTTCGTGCGCCTTACGAAGGTAGACTCTTCGGGCCGCGCCTTTGACGTTTCTGCGGAATACATCAAGAATATCAAGAACATTGAAAATGTTGAAATCCATTTGATGATTGCCTGGGCCGAAAGCATTTTGCGATTGGAAAAGGCCGAGGTGAACGGCGGTACTGCAAAACTCATTCCCAAGGATCCTGAGCGTACCAGGCTGTTCCATCGCGCATACCCTATGCTCGGCACGGCCTTCATGAGCGACCCTCCCAAGCAGCAGGTTTTCTATCTGGAAAACTCCTACGATTTGCTTGATGCTGCGGGTGAATGGTACCTGGATGAAAAGAATCATGTGCTTTATTATAAGCCCCGTTCTGGAGAAAGCATGGCTACGGCCAATGTGGTTGCTCCCCGTTTCAATACTTTGTTCAACGTTTTAGGCAAGGATACCAAGAACAAGGTGGGCTATATGTCTTTTGAAGGCCTGATCTTTGCCCATTCCAACTATACCCGCCCCAGCGAAGAAGGTTTTTTGGATTTGCAGGCAGCAAACTTCAATGTGGATGTCCTTGCGGATCCAGGCCGCGGAAATTGGGAAAAGTTGAACAGCAACAAGTTTTTGCTGTGGCGCCCCGATGCTGGTTTCCGTGTCGAAAACGCTCATCATCTCTTGGTCAAGAACTGTACCTTCACGCAAATGGCTGCAACTGGCCTTGACTTTGTCTCTGGTACCAATGACGATGTGATTGAAGGCAACGTGTTCTACGAAATTGGCGCTGCAGGCATTATGCTTGGCAAGTTCTATCAGGATTCCACGACTGAAATCCATATTCCGTATAACCCGAGCGACAAGGACGAAATCAGTACCCGCGATACCATCCGCTACAACCTGATTACGAACGTGACGAACGAGCACCAGGGTGCTGTGGGCATTGGTGCCGGTTATCCGCGCTATGTCGTCATTGAAAACAACGAAATATCCTACACGTACTATTCCGGCATTTCGGTGGGTTTTGGCTGGACCAAGAGCGAAACCGCCATGACCAACAACCACATCAACAAGAACAATATTCACCACATTTCCCGCCTACTCTGCGACTCGGGCCCAATCTATACGCTTTCGAATCAGGGAACTGGCAGTGAAATCAAGGAAAACTACCTCCATGATTACGGTGCCTCTAAGTGGTCTGATTACTGGGTCTTGCCGATTTACCTCGACGAAGGTTCTAGCGGCTTTACCGTCGAAAATAACTCTTACAAAAATTCTCCGAGTGGTGTCGGCCAGAACCAGCCGGGTCAATTTACTCAAAGAAACAATGGCGGCTACATTGAATCCGTTGCTGCCGCTGCGGGTCTCCAGGGTGAATTCAAGAATCTTGCCGACAAGATTTCGAACATCCCGCTGGCTGATTTCTCGAACCCGGTTCCGCAGGCTCCGTTCAAGGGTGCCTTCGTGTTCCCGGCTCTGGTGCAGGCGGAAGATTATGATGAAGGCGGCCAGGGTGTTTCTTACAGCGACAAGGATATTGCAAACCAGGGAAATGTCTACCGTGAAGACGGCGTGGATGTTGTCGGGCTGGAATGTTCCGATTCCGCCGCAACCAAGGATTGCAAGGGCTATGCCATTGGCTTTACGCAGGCTGGCGAATGGACGGAATATTCCGTGAACGTGCCGGTGGACGGCAAGTACATTGTCAAGGCGAATGTGGCCACGGCTTCTGAAACGTCGAGCTTCATGTTGCTAGTGGATAACGATGCGGTTACGGACACTATTGCGGTCCCGAAAACGGATTCCACTTGGAATGTGTACAAGGAAATCGATGTAGGCGCTATTGAACTCAAGCAGGGTGAGCATGTACTCAGGCTGCTTATTACGGGCGACTACCTGAACATTGACTGGATCCAGTTCGCGGATTCGGCTAACCAGGTTTTGCCGCCTTCTCTATTGGTAGAAAAGGTTCGGCTCGAAGTGAGCCCGGTAACTGCTTACGATGTATTTGGACTGACCGGCAAGTATTTGGGCCGCGTGGAATTGCGCGGAGAATCTGTCTGGAATGCACTTGCGCGTGACGGTTTTGCTCGTGGAACTTACCTTGTTCGTAGTGTTGGCCATGCCAAGGCAATGCGCGTACAGGTGAAATAAAAAAAGTAGACAGTAAACAGTAGGCAGTAGGAAGGAATCTCCTACTGCCTGTTTTTGTTTGCTTTTGCCACATTATGTCTCTGCAAAAAAAGCAAAAAATAGCTTCTAAAATAGTTTGAATACGCCATCTTGAAAAATTCCAGAGTTGGCTTTTTGATTTAAAAAGAATATGTTTATAAAAGAAAATTCTTTGAATGGGGTTATATATGTTTGATGGGGTTAACGAGTATGCGAAAGCCGTCCTTTTGACAAAAAATCCACACTAGTTGCATAATCGTTGTAAAAATCCTCCTTAAATGGGGTATTTTTTTAGAGGGTGTAAAACAAAGAGGATGTTATGAATGGTTTCTCGCTTTCGACTTTTATGTCGTGTGCGGCATTCTGTGCCGTGATGGTTTCAACTGCAAATTCTCAGCCTAATGACGAATGGAACGGCAAGCCGCGTGTTTTTGGCGTGAATACGCTTACGCCGCACGTGACCTCGATGCCGTACTCTACTGTGGAAGAGGCCGTCAAGGGGGATCGCCACGCTTCGGAATGGTACCAGACACTTTCGGGAACATGGAAATTTTTCCATGTCGAAAAGCCGAGCGAACGCAATAACGACTTCTACAAGGACAACTATGATGTGTCCGGTTGGGACGATCTTCCGGTTCCGAGTTCCTGGCAGCTTCACGGGTACGACCATCCGATTTATACCAACGTTGTTTATCCGTGGGCGCAGAATAACAGAGTCTCTGCTCCGGGCGCTCCGACCGAGTTCAACCCGGTGGGCCATTACCGCCGTACTTTCAAGGTTCCCGAAAAGTGGGAAGGCAAGCGCATCCGCGTTCACTTTGAAGGCGTGGAATCTGCCTACTATGTATGGGTGAACGGCAACTACGTGGGTTATAGCGAAGACTCCTTCACGGGTCATGAATTCGACATCAATAAGTACCTGCGTAAGGGCGAGAACAACATCTCGGTCCAAGTGTTCCGCTGGTGCGATGGTAGCTGGCTCGAGGACCAGGACTTCATCCGTCTTTCGGGTATCATGCGCGACGTGTACATCTATGCCGTGCCACCCGTACATATTCAGGATTTCCAGATTGACGCGACGCTCACCAACAACTACCAGGATGGTTTGCTGAAGACGACCGCATGGATTTACAACTCCACCGGAACCGAATCCGACGAATTCACCGTGGAACTTTCCCTTTACGATGAATCTGGTGTTGAAGTGATTTCTCCCAGTTCGCAGAAGGTGTCTGGCATTGGCCCGAACGGTGCCGAAAAAACAGCACATTTTGAACTTCCGCTCAGCAAGCCCAAGCGTTGGTCTGCTGAAACTCCGGACCTCTATACCGCTGTGCTTGTGCTTAAGGATGCGAGCGGCAAGATTGTCCAGGTTGAAAGTAACAAGATTGGCTTTAGGAAAATTGAAATCAAGAAAGACAATGGTGCCCCGCGCTTGTTCGTGAACGGCATGCCTGTGAAATTCCATGGCGTGAACCGCCACGAACTCGATCCGGATAACGGCCGTGCGGTGACTTACGAACGCATGGAACAGGACATCATCTTGATGAAGCGTTTTAACATCAATGCGCTCCGCATGTCTCATTATCCGAATAACCCGATGATGTTTGACCTTTGCGACAAGTACGGTATTTACGTGATTGACGAGGCGAACGTGGAAAGCCACGGCGCTAACGGTGACTTACCCAAGAGCAGCGATGATTGGCGCGCCCCAGTGGTAGACCGCCTGACCTCCATGGTGCAGCGCGACAAGAACCATCCCTGCATTATCCTTTGGTCGCTCGGCAACGAGGCCGGTAACGGAAACGTCTTTGCTTCTGAACGCGAGGCCGCCCACAATGCCGACTCTACACGCTTCGTGCATTACGAGGGCGACTGGAACAATGCCGATGTGAACAGCTGGATGTACTTTGGCCCGGAAGCGGTCGCCAGCTACAACGACGCCAACAAGCCGATCATGCTTTGCGAATACGAACACGCCATGGGCAACAGTGTGGGCGACCTTCAGGAATACATGGACGCTTTCTACGGCAACCCGCGTTCTTTTGGCGGATTCATCTGGGATTTCATCGACCAGGGCCTACGCCACAAGGGAACTCCGTACTTCGAGTTCGGCGGCATGTGGGGTGATTGGCAGAACGACGACAACTTCTGCGCGAACGGTCTCGTTTTCCCCGATCGCAAAATCCAGCCCGAGATGTGGGAAGTTAAGTATCAGTACAGCCAGATTCGCGTGAAGAACGTGGATGCTTCCGCGGGCAAGATTGAAGTGCAAAGCCGGTTCCTCTTCCTCACCATCAGCGATTATCTCGATGGTTACTGGCAAATCAAGGAAGATGGCAAGGTCATCCAAGAAGGGAAAATAGATGGTTCCCAGTTGAATATCGGCCCGAACCAGAAAAAGGAAGTTTCTATCAAGATGCCCGAAATTGAGTTCAAGAACGGCTCGGAATACCATCTCGACATAGATTTCCGCCTGAAGAAGAACCAGCTCTGGGCGAATACTGGTTTCAGCGTTGCTCACGAGCAGTTCGCGATTAACGTGGGCCAGGCCAAGTCGGCTCAAATCGACATCAGTTCCTTGCCCGGCCACCGCGTGACCCGTGGCACCGACGAATTTACGGTTGAAGGCGACGATTTCAAGATCCGCATCGACCAGAAGAGCGCAACGATTGCAAGCTACGTACTCGATGGCGATACAATTATCCGCGACGGCGGCATCCCGAACTTCTGGCGTGCCCCGACCGACAACGACAAGGGCTTTAACATGGAACGTGGTCACGGCGAATGGCGCCATGCTGGAGCCAAGCGCTCCGTGAAAGGTGCCGAGGTGAAGGAAATCTCCGCCCAGGAAACTCAAGTGACATTCCAGTTGGCATTCCCGGATGTGGGTTCTTCGCGCATGAGCCTGACCTACACTATCTACGGCAGTGGCGATATCATTGTGGAATACACGTTCAACCCCGACGGCAGCAAGAGCTACATCCCGAATGTCGGTACGCTCTTTACGGTGCCGGGCGGCTACGAGAGAGTGCGCTTCTTTGGACGTGGCCCGGATGAGAACTACATCGGCCGTAACCGCGGAACCTTCATGGGCATGTACGGCACCTATGCCGACTCTATGACCGTGATGTACATGGAAATTGGCGAAACGGGCCAGCGCACCGATGTGAAGTGGGCCGCCCTCACCAACGACGAGGGCAAGGGTCTGTTGATTGTGGGTTCCCCGCGCATGGAATTCAGCGCTCAGCATTACTCTCCGGAACAGCTCACCGACGTGAAGCTCCCGTGGGAACTCAAGCGCAACAAGGATATTGTCCTCCGCGTGGACCTGCACCAGATGGGCCTCGGCGGCATCAACAGCTGGGGTGCAGAACCGCTTGACGCCTACCGTCTTTTCTCGAGGGCCGAGTATAGCCACAAGTTCCGCCTCGCTCCGATTCGCAAAAAACTGAACGATCCGAGTGCATATGCGAATCTCGGTTTCAAGAACCTGGAAACGAGCCTTGTTGATGCGCAGTATCCGACGGATATCTACACGAACGACGCGAAGGAAGACCCGACCGAGAAAGTTGTGGATACCGAACAGAAGGGTTCCGGCCCCGATACGACAGGTAGTAATCCTGATTCGACAGGTGTGGGACCGGATACGACGACGCAGATTCCGGATGTTGCCGGGCAGAAACTCCAGTGGCATGCCGAACCCAAGGACTATGTCGTGTTCAATATGCAGGGCCGACTGGTGTCTTCGTTCACGACGCTCGGCGTCGAGGATTTGCATGCGAAGACGGTCGGTGCTGTCCAGCGCTCCGGTGTCTACCTGGTCAAGGCGAAAAAGGGCGGACAGACATTCCGGATTTCTGTAAGAAAATAATATCTCCTATACACACCATACCCGAGGGCATCTACGGAATATATTCGTGGATGCCCTTTTTTTACAAACTAACTGCCACTGGATTCCGCATGCTTATTGATAATTCGTCCAAAAAGATTTGTTTCTTAGCATTCTTGATGGTGAGATAATAAGATATCTTAGAGTTATCCGGAAACGGGTTCCTTAAATGAGGAGGATGTATGGGTTTTGTTAAGCGCTTTGCCGCTGAATCTTTTTGTTTGGTGAGCCTTTTATTTGGGGCTCACACTCCGGCTTTGGCCGAAAATCCCTTGACTCTTTGGTACAATACCGATGCCGGGACCGAATTCACGGACGCCTTGCCGATAGGCAACGGTTACATGGGCGGCCTTATCTATGGCGGTGTCACGAAGGACTATATCGGCCTGAACGAAAGTACCGTGTGGTCTGGCGGTCCCGGCGACAACAACAGGCGGGGTGCTGCAGGCTACTTGAAGGAAGCCCGCGACGCCATGTTCCGCGGCGACTACAAGACGGCGGAATCTGTTGTATCCAATCACATGATCGGCCCGGGCCCTGCAAGCTTCCAGCCGGTGGGCGACCTCGTGATTACTACGTCTCATGCCGGGGCGGGGGATTACCGTCGCGAACTCGACCTCCGTACGGCTATCGCGAAGACGATGTACTCGGTGGGCGGCGTGAAGCATACGCGCGAGTATTTTGCGAGCTATCCGGACCATGTGATTGTGGTGCGCCTCTCCGCCGACAAGAACGGTTCGGTGAGTTTCGGCGCAACGATGACGACTCCGCATAATTCCAAGCGCATGAGTAACGATGGCAATACGCTCATCTACGATGTGACCGTCAATTCCATCAAGTTCCAGAACCGCTTGAACGTGTTTGCCGATGGCGGCAAGGTCAGTGTTTCGAACGGGAACATCAATGTCGAAGGTGCGAACTCTGCGACGCTTGTGCTCACGACTGCGACGAACTTCAAGGCTTATAACGATGTTACCGGAGACCCGGGGGCAATTGCTGCCGAGATCATGAGCAAGGTCGAGGGCAAGTCCTATGAAGATTTGCTTGAAACGCACTTGAAGGATTACCAGGCGATTTTCAACCGTGTGACCCTCAATTTGGGCGAAGCCGACAAGAGCGCCGGCGATATCACCAGCAGCCGCGTGAAGAACTTCAATTCCACCAATGACCCCTCCCTCGTGGAACTCCATTACCAGTATGGCCGTTACTTGCTCATCGCAAGTTCCCGCAAGGGCGGGCAACCGGCCAATTTGCAGGGCATCTGGAACAAGGACACGAACCCGATTTGGGGCAGCAAGTACACAACGAACATCAACCTCGAAATGAACTACTGGCCGGTTGAAACGGCCAACCTCGGCGAATGCGTGTGGCCGCTGATTGACAAGATCAAGAGCATGGTGCCGCAAGGCGAATTGACCGCCAAGGAGCATTGGGGCGTCGAAGAAGGCTGGGTGGAACACCACAATACCGATCTCTGGAACCGTACTGCCCCGATTGACGGTGCTTGGGGCCTTTGGCCGAGCGGTGCCGGCTGGCTCAGCACGCACCTCTGGGAACATTTCCTCTTTAACCCGACCGACAAGGCTTACCTGCAGGATGTCTACTCGACGATGAAGGGTGCTGCGCTCTTCTTCTTGAATAGCCTCGTGGAAGAACCTGAAACCGGCAACAAGTACCTGGTGACGGCCCCGAGCGATTCTCCGGAAAACGATCATGGTGGAATCAACGTCTGCTTTGGCCCGACGATGGACAACCAGATTATCCGCGATGTATTGAACTACACGATGGAGGCGTCCAAGATTTTGGGCGTTGACGAAGATTTACGTGACGTGATGGATTCGGTTGTCAAGCGCTTGCCGCCCACGAAGACGGGCCGGCTCGGGCAGATTACGGAATGGCTCCAGGATTGGGACGATCCGAACAACAAGAACCGCCACATTTCGCACCTGTACGGCCTCTTCCCGAGTGCCCAGATTACCCCGGAAGAAACGCCTGACCTTATCAAGGGTGCCCGCATTACGCTGGAACAGCGCGGCGACGATGCGACCGGTTGGTCCCTCGCCTGGAAAATCAACTTCTGGGCCCGCATGCACGATGGCGACCATGCCTACAAGATGATCCGCATGCTTCTCACTCCGGGCAAGACGTACAACAACCTCTTCGATGCGCATCCGCCGTTCCAGATTGACGGCAACTTCGGTGCGGTCTCCGGCGTGAACGAAATGCTTTTGCAGAGCCATAACAACAGGCTTAACTTGCTCCCGGCACTCCCCTCGCAGTGGAAGGACGGAAGCATCAAGGGTATCCGCGCCCGCGGCGGTTTCGAGATCGATTCGATGGCCTGGAAGGGCGGCAAGCTGGCCTACATTTCTATCAAGTCGCTTGTGGGGCAGACCCTCAATGTCGTGAACGGCTCAAATACGTTCTCCACATCGACGGTTCCCGGTGCTGTCTATGAATTCGATGGCAATCTGAAACTCACCAACCAGCCGTACGAACCGGTCAAGATCCCCGGCAAGATTCAGGCCGAAAGCTATATCGCCATGGACGGCGTGCAGATCGAGCCCGACGAAAATGGCGAGCCCAACCTGGGCTGGATTAACGACGGTGACTGGTCCAGCTACCTGGTGAAGGTGCCCAGCACTGGGACATATAAAATCCGTGCCCGTGTCGCATCTGGATCCGAGGAAAAGTCCACGGTCGTGATTGCCGATTCTGCGGGGAATGCCCTGGGCTCGCTGACTGTCGACCCTGCCAAGACGACGGGATGGAACGACTGGTACGAAACCGAAACGGAAATTGAGCTCCCGGCGGGCGAGCAGACGCTCGTGTTGCAGTATTCCGGTGGGGAATCGTACCTGCTGAACATCGACTGGTTCGAACTGGAAGCGACTTCTTCGACAACTGTAATTGAAGAACGTGTGCCGGCGATGCTGTCCGTACACGAAGTGAAAATGTCCCGCGCAACGCTCGCGCTGATGGTGAACGTTTCCGGTAACAAGGCCTACACGGCGATGCTCTACGATGCCAACGGACACCTGGTTTCGAGGAAGGCCCGTTCGGGTTCCGGTGTCGTGGAGTTTGCCTCGCTGAAATCGGGAGTCTACGTGGCCGTGGTACGCTGCGGTTCTGCAAGCAAGGTGCTCAAGATAAGGACCCTGTAATACGGTATTTTAAATATACTCCACACCCAACGCGTTAAAAGCGCGGCGCCCCGGGAAATCCCGGGGCGTTTTATCGTTGTATGGTGGAAAGACAATACGTGCGCAGTCATATAAAAAAGGCGCCCCGGAGATGGGCGCCTGAGGAGAGAATATGAAGAATAGGTATTACGGCATGGTGAACTGCTTCACGAAGTTCCAACCCATCTGACCATCGCCTTCAGCGTGCTGGCCACCTTGGATAGTGCAGAGACCGACCTTGACGCCGCCATCGCAATCTTCGTACATTTCGCAGCCGTTACCCGGAGTATTTTGCTTGGGGCTGCCCTGACAGTTGTTCATTTTTGCCCATTCTTTCAAATTGTCCTTTGCACCCATGAAGGTGATCGGCATGCCAGGAACAACTTGAGAGAGACCTCCGTTGTACATCACGATGTTGTCGCTTGTGCCACGGAAGTTGAGAATCGGGAAGGGACGTGCAGGTTTGCACTTGCCTGCATCGACGATTTCCTTGGCGAGGTCGAATGCGGAAGGTGCCGCGGCTGCAAATACGTCAGCCATGAAGCATCCGGCATAGTTCGAGAAACCACCACCCATCGAGAAGCCCGATGCATAGATGCGCTTCGGATCGACGCAAGCTTTTTCCTGGATTTCAGCAATGAAGTGTCTGGAGAAAGTCACGTCATCGGCAGTGGTGCAGCACGGACCAACGTTCCAAGCCTGTCCCATTCCTCCGGATTCTCCGTTAGGAGCTGCAACGATTGCTCCGTCGGCAAGGGCTGCCTTTACAGTAGAAGAACCGTTTGCGTTATCGGAACTACCCATAATGGGGTGGTAGTAGACGAGCAGCGGTACCGGCTTGTCACCCTTGTAGCCGCTCGGGAAATGAACGTCAATTTTGCGACCGTCTACGGTGATGGTCGTTTTGGACTTCATGGTCTTGCTAGAACAGTCAACTTCGGCCTGCGGGGCAGGGGCGGAACTGCTGGATTCTGCAGCCGGCTTCTCGCTGGAAGAGGACTGCTGTGCAGGACCCGGTTCGCTAGACGTGATAGAGGAGCTTGTTGCTGAGCTCGTCTTGACGCTGGAACTGCTGGTTGCGGCTGCTGCGGCCTTCGCGGCCTTCATGACAACCCTGACGTTAGATTCGACTTCTGCCGTCATGGTGTAGGTGACGCTTTCAAAACCGGCCTTGTTGAACATAAGCGAGGCTAACGGATCGCCTTCCTTAAGCAGTGCGCCCTTGGCGGTAAGCATGTAGGTGCAGCTAGAACCATCGCTAGAGATGCGGAGGAACATTGTACGCTGTCCTGCAAACTTGCTCAGGTCAAGAGCGAGGCTTCCCATTCCACGGAATTCCTTGCTGTAGGTCACCTTGCCGAGAGCGTCGATCAGGGAAATCTTCGTGGTCTGTGCGTTGAGACCTTCCATTGTCAGGAAATTGTTGGAATAATGGACGGAAATTTGGCTAGAAAGTTTTTGCTTTATCGCCTGTCCATCTTGATTGTCGCTAAGCGAGAAGTTGCCTGCGGCATCGCTTTGCGTTTCAACGCCCGGATAGTTGAACGAGGTGATACTCACTTGGGGGATCCCTTCGCCTGCTTCTGTCACCACGGTGCCAGAAATGGACCATGCGAAGGTCATTGTGCTCAGCAATGCAACCCCACTTGCAATTGCCTTGACGTGTGAACCGATCATGTGTACTCCTTTTTGGTTCGTTCTAATTTAACCAACGATCATGTGGATGACCGTTGAGCATACTCCTAGCTTAATATAGGAGTATGGGAGGAAACACTGTATTTTCCAGAATAAATCAAAAGAATAAGTGTTGTGAATATTGAGAAAAAAGGGAGGAAATTGTAAAAAGTCAACACTTTTTGTATGGGAATGTTTACAAAAAGTGCCGAAAAACGTTCAAATGCCAATAAATCGCGGTCGAATTCTGCCTTGATAAAAAATCCATAAAAATGGTTCTGGATCAAATAATATGTCCAGTTTTCAAGGGTATTTTATAGTCGTGGTTTTGTTGTGCTTCGTCCTCCCCATAGGGTGGCGGTGCCAAGGAGTAAGTATGGGATCGTTTAAGCGCCTTTCTAGGCTTGTTGTGGCCGTTTTGGCTGTTTTTGCCGTTTTCGATGCCGCGAAGGCAGATACTGTTAATAATCCGATTCTCTATGTCGATAGTCCGGACCCCTCCATTGTCCGCGTCGACGATGCCTATTACATGGTCACGACGACCATGCATTTCGCGCCCGGTGTGCCTGTTTTCAAGAGTACCGACCTTGCACAATGGCGCACGGTGGGGTATGCCTACCAGACTCTCATCAACAACAACAATATGAACCTGAATGGCCAGGATGCCTACGGCAAGGGTTCCTGGGCTTCGAGCATCCGCTACCGTGACGGCTTTTTCTATGTATTGACACCGTCATACACGAGCAATAAGACGCACCTCTACAAAACGGCAGATGTGGAAAATGGCCCCTGGACCGAGGTGCAGTTGCCCTTCTACCATGACCCGTCTTTGTTCTTCGACGACGACGGTACCGCATGGGTGTTTTACGGCAGTGGCGACCAGATCAGTTACGTGCAGCTCAATGACGATGCCTCGGGCGTGAAGGCTGGTGGCAAAAGTGGCAAGCTCGGCGGCGTGAGCATCAACCGGGTGACGGGTTCCAGCAACTATTACGTGCAGCAAGAAGGCTCGCACATGGAAAAGATTAACGGGGAATACTACCTGTTTACGATTTCTTGGCCTGCCGGCGCCTGCCGTACGGAAGTTGTCTATCGTTCCAAGAGCCTCTTGGATGGTTTTTCCGGTCGCATTTTCTTGCAAGATAACGGAGTTGCCCAGGGTGGCATTTTCGACACTCCGGATGGCAAGTGGTATGCGCTTTTGTTCCGTGATTCTGGCCCCGTGGGCCGCATGTCGCACCTTGTTCCGATGGTCTGGAAGGATGGTTGGCCGGAACCCGAAGGTGGCACCAAGAAGGCCCCTGCGACACTTGAATTGCCTAATTCCCCGTTGCCGGGCTACGGCATGGTCACGAGCGACGATTTCGATTCCGACGTGCTCCCGCTCGAATGGCAGTGGAACCACAATCCCGACGACAAAAACTGGAGTTTGACGGCAAATCCAGGGCATTTTCGCATTACCACGAGTCGCACCGATTCTAGAATTGTGACCGCGAAGAATACGCTCACCCAGCGCACGTTTGGCCCCAAGTGCTCCGGCAGGACGCTCGTGGATGGCTCGGGCATGAAGGATGGCGATATTGCGGGTCTTGTCGCCTTGCAGGATGACAAGGGCTTTGTCGCCCTAGCCAAGAGTGGCGATGGTTACAAGGTCGTGATGTACAGCGGTGGCGAAAATGGCGAAAGCCAAAAGGCGAGTGAACCGCTCTCCGATTCCAAGGTTTATCTGCGTGTGGATTTTGACTTGCCGATTGACCGTGGTACGGCCTCGTTCTACTACAGCACCGATGGTACGGAATGGAAAAAGATTGGGGACAACGTAAGCCTCAGTTATTCGCTCCACATGTTCGTGGGCTACCGCTTCGGTCTGTTCAATTATGCGACCAAGACGGCGGGCGGCTATGCCGACTTTGACTGGTTCAAGATTGGTACTGATTACAAGGATGAAATCTACCTGGATGCCATCGAGCAGGATACCACTCCTCCGGCTCCGTACAAGGGTGTCCGCGCTGCGATTCCGGGCAAGATCGAAGCCGAGAATTACGACGAGGGCAAGGCGAACCGCGCCTATCACGACAGTGACAGCGAAAATGAGGGCGGCGTGTACCGCGAAGATGGCGTGGATATCGTGCAGATTGACTCGGCGGATGCTTCCAAGGGTTATGCAATCGGCTATACGGCCGATGGCGAATGGCTCAAGTATTCTGTCGATGTGAAAACGGCTGGGGATTATACCGTCTTTGCGAGCATGGCGACTAACGCCGACGATGTGGGCGTCCAGTTGTTTATCGACGACGTGGCGATTACGGATACGCTCCTTGCAACCAAGGGCGAGGACTGGTCCACTTATGCGAGTGTGTCGGCGAACGTAACCGGATTGACGGTGGGCGAGCATGTGCTCAAGATGGTCATTGTCGGCAACTACGTGAATGTCGACTACATCAATTTTGTGAGTGGCAAGGACGCTCCAGAAACGGATACGACGACGCTTTTGCGTAGGGCTGTCCGGTTGACTACGCCCTCTGTCGGAACGTATGGTGTCTATAGTCTGGATGGGCGTTTTTTGGGCCGTGTAACTACACAAAAAAATGCCGCTTCGCAGGAACTCCGCAGGCATGGTTTCGGGCCTTCCGTTTACCTGTTGCGCGAGGTTCACGGTGGCAAAACTTTTATGGTAAATATCGCGAAATAAACCGCTTTTTTCGCTAAAAAACAGCATTATTTTATTGACAAAATGTCTATGACGCCATTGACAAAATGTCATTGGCGCATGGACTATTTATCCATAGATTTTGAGCCTCAAAAAAGGCTCTGTGAAGGGTATCGGGATAGATTATATAGAGTATGGAATACACCAAAACAAGGATGTGGATATGTCTAACTTGAAATCTATAATTACCTCTGCCGTGCTTCTTGCGTCGGCGTATACGTTTGCTGGCCCTGGGTTGGCTGACGGTGCTGCCAAGTTTGTCGGTAATATTACTACGAATGGCCAGGTCCGTTCGGACTTCGGGACTTACTGGAACCAGATTACCGCCGAAAACGAATGTAAGTGGCAGTCTATTGAAGGCCAGTCCCGAGGCAATCGTAACTTCAATGGCTGTAAGGCAGCCTATAACTGGGCAAAGCAGAACGGAGGTCACTTCAAGTTCCACGCTCTCGTGTGGGGCTCGCAGTACCCGAACTGGCTGGGTAACCTGAGTGCCGATGAAACCAAAAAAGCTATTACTGATTGGTTTGACGCTGTCCAGAAAGAATTCCCCGACCTCGAAATGATTGACGTGGTGAACGAAGCTATCCGTACCGGTAACAACCAGTATCACTCCGGCTATCCCAACACCAAGATTATTCAGGCCCTTGGCGGTGATAACAACGGTGACTATACCTTTGTGACCACGGCCTTCAAGATGGCGCGTGAACGTTGGCCGGAAGCTATCTTGATTTATAACGACTACAATACCGTTCAGTGGCAAAAGAACGAAGGTATCCAACTGATCCAGACCATCAAGAAAAATGGTGCTCCTGTCGATGCCTATGGCCTACAGGCTCACGACATGATGACCCAGGGCGGTGGTGCCGGTGGTACTGGCGGCGGCGGCGGATGCTTGAGCCTCAATACGCTGAAGAGCGTTCTTGATGAAATCTGGGAGAAAACTCAAACGCCGATGTTCATTTCTGAATACGATATCGGTACGGATAATGACCAGACCCAGAAGCAGTGCTATCAGGAACAGATTTCCTTGTTCATGGAAAACGAACATATTGCTGGTATCACTATTTGGGGCTATATCTATGGTTCTACTTGGACCACGAACGGCAACTCCGGTATCATCAAGAACGGCAACGACCGTCCGGCAATGACCTGGCTCAAGGATTACCTCTCCAAGAACAAAGGTGTCAATACGACTGGACTTGCCGGTGGAACGGCCGTTGATCCTGAACCGCAGCTTCCGTTCAAGGGTGCCGCATTCGCCATTCCGGGCAAGATCGAAGCCGAAGATTTCGATATCCCGGGTAAGGGTAAGAACGACGATGGCACGAGCAACCAGTCCTACGGCGACGATTCCGAAAATCATGGCAATTCCGATTACCGCTCGGATACCGGTGTTGACCTCTACAAGAAGGCGACCGGCGTCGTGGTGGGTTACAACAGCGAAGGCGACTGGCTCGAATACACGATCAACGTGGCCGAAGCCGGCGAATATACCTTCTTTGCTGCCGTTGCTGCCGCGGGTTCTACCTCCAGCTTCCAGATGTCTCTTGACGGCAATCCTCTTACCGAAAAAATCAGTGTTCCAGCTGCTTCGTCTGGCGAAGAGAACTACGACGACTACAACAAGGTCTCTGCTAACGTGACTCTCCCGGCTGGCCAGCATGTCCTCCGCATGGACGTGACCGGCGCCTGGTTCGACGTGGACTACTTCACCTTCGTGAAGGGTGCCAATGCGACCGACCCGGAACCGATTGCAACCAATCCTACCAATCCTACCGACCCTGGCGATCCGCTGGGTATCGTGGCTGATCCTCAGTTGGACGAAAGCAATACTTTGCAGCATTACTACGTGTTCGATATGCAGGGTGTGCGCATGGGCGTGATCAGCGGGTACGGCTTCAAGGCGACCGCGGAACTGCTCAGGTCTTCCAGTGCAGTCAAGAGTTCGGGTGTTTACTTCCTGCGCAATCGTGCGACGGGTAAAATGCAGGCCGTGCGAGTGGTCCGCTAATAACGCGTAGATTCTCTCATAAAACCAAATCCTAATCCATACACAATCGGTCCCGGTTTCTCCAACGCCGGGGCCGATTTTTTTATGCTTTCAGGAGGGTGCGGATATTCTCGATGACGCTGCTGTACAGGTCCAGCACGTTGCTGAACAGCGTCACCGAGGATTCGGTGAACGCTCCGGGGCGGAGGTCTTCGGTCAATGCGCTGCTTGCTTCGTAGAGCTTCTGGAATCCGAGATTGGCGGCCACCCCTTTGAGCGTGTGCGCTGCACGGAACGCCTTTTCGACGTCTTTTTCCCCGAAAGCCTTTTCGAGGTCGTTGAAACTCGGATCTTGCAAGAACAGCCCGAGGTACTTGGTGATGCGTTCTTCCTTGTGGAGGCGGTTCAAGACATCTTCCAGGGATTCGTCAACGCTGGCGTAGAATTCTTGTAGGGTCATGGGATACCTCTTGGATTGAACGTTCTAGGCCTTGATGAAAAATTGGGCCAAGTAATCGGAAAGTTTTTGCGGGTCGACCGGTTTGGCGACATGTCCGTTCATGCCGACCTGGAAGGCCTTTTGGCGGTCTTCTTCGAAGGCGTTTGCGGTCATGGCGACAATCGGGACCTGAGAATAGCCGGAATTGCCCAGCTTGCGGATTTCACAGGCGGCTTCGTAGCCGTCCATGACGGGCATCTGGATATCCATCAGCACAAGGTCGTAGAGACCGGGCTTGTTGCTCTTGATTCTTTGGAGCGCGTCGGCGCCGTTTTCGGCTTCGTCCACGATGAACCCGAGTTCCTTCAGGTGGTCTAGCGCAATTTCGCGGTTCAGTTCGTTGTCCTCGACAAGCAAGACCCTTTTCCCTTCGAACAATCCGCTCTGGATTTCCTTGGGTTTGGCGTTGCTGTCCTTCTTGTAGGTGTAGAACTTGTCCTGGATATTGAAGGTGAGGTGGCAGGTCACGGTCGTTCCCTTGCCCTGCTCGCTTTCGATTTCCATCGTGCCGCCCATCATCTCGACGAGGTTCTTGGTGATAGAAAGCCCAAGCCCGGTACCGTTCACCCCGCTTGCAGTGGAGCTGTGTTCACGGGAGAAGGCGTCGAAGACATGCGCCAGGAATTCCTTGCTCATGCCGATGCCGTTGTCTTCGATGATGAAGTCGAAGCAGGCGAGGCCCTGGAAACTCGGGGTCTGCCTTACGGTGAACAAAATCCGGCTGTTGTGCGGGGAATACTTGATGGCGTTGCTCAGAATATTCAGGAGGACGCGCTCCAGGTGCATGGCATCGGCGTAGACGTTTTCGTTCTGGATGTTTTTCAGCGAAAGTTCCAGAGTGGTCTCGCTCTTGGCCGCAGTTTCCTGCATGATGGAGGTAAACTTGGTGATGAACTCCGGCAGGTTGATGGGGTCGTGCTTTAGGTTGATCTTGCCGCTTTCGATATGTGCCATGTCGAGCACGTCGTTGATGAGGCTCAGCAGGTGGTCCCCGGCGAGGGCGACCTTTTCGAGGTAATCGATGGCTTGGACTTTGTTGTCGATGTACTTGCGGGCCATGGAGGCAAACCCGAGGATGGCGTTCATCGGGGTGCGGATATCGTGGCTCATGTTGAACAGGAATCGGCTCTTCGCGGCGTTTGCGGCCTCGGCCTTGGCTGTGGCTTCTTGCAGTTCCGTCTTCTGGCGGTTCTGCTGCTCGCGCTGTTCAAGCTCCGCACGGCGTTCTTCGTCCACGTTGCTTAGGCCCAAAATGACGCAATTCCCGGTGTGGCAGTCTTTGTCGCGGGTGAGCTTGGCCCGGTAGAACTGCTCGTTCCCGTCGATATTCGCCTTGAATTCGATAAACAGTACCGGTTCGCGTTCAAGATAGTTGAGGATATAGTCGCGTTGCAGGCGCGCATACACCTTCATGCGGTCTTTCTTGACAACGAGGCTGTCCACTAGGAGTTCCATCTGCTTGCTGTAGGGCGGCTGCGTCTCGACCTTCTTGAGGCATTCGTCCATCAGCTTGCTGGTGCGGTAGCAGAAGTAGATGTCGCGGTCCAGGTCGATATAGAAAATGCTTTCGTAGTCGCTGGTGATGCCGTTCAGCATGGCGTCCATCTGGGCTATCCGGGTATGCTTGCGTTCGCGTTCGGACACATCCTTCACTACGCAGAGAGTGTAGATATCGCCGTCGTCGCCCTTCATCAGGTAGAACTTCTGTTCGAGGCAGATGGGTGTGGTCCCTTCGGCGGGGACGGTCCAGTAACTGGCTTGGGTGGTCAGTTCGTTTTTATTGAACTTTTCGATGAGCTTTTCCCGGCTGGCCGTTTCCAGGAACTCCTTGGACTTGGTGAGCACGTTTTCTTTTGCCCAATGGTTGAGCAGTTCCGTGTAGTGGACTTCCCCGTGAGACCTCCCTTTCCGCATCGGGACGGGTCGGCCCCTGACGAACCTATAGAAATCGCCTATTACGACATCCTTGGTCAGGTTGCATTCGAAATAGCCATAAGCTTTGTAGGTCAGCGCGTCGAGTAGATTTTGCTCAATTTTAATCATAATAAAGGAATATACACAATTAATAAGAAAAATAGAATGGAAAAAAAAGAATGGCACGCCCCTCCGTGAAAAACATCACGAAAATAGGCACGAACAGGAATTCTATGAGCAGAATAAAGCGTGAAAAGTATAACATGGTCTTAGAAAAAGCGGGAAGTACGTTGAATTTCAGCGAAAATGGCAGAACGTCGAGAGAATGGAGCGTCGGCCAAGGATGGGGAGGGTTATATATTGCTAAATTTCGGCTATAATGCCGAAACCTGCGAATTATTTTCCGGCCATCGACGGACTGCGCCTGCTGGCGAGCCTCAATATCGTGATGCTTCACCTGGGCAGCTCCAATGCCCTTGCCTACATGGCCGACTGCACGTGGCTCATGCCCATTTTCAATGCACCCGCCTTTGCCGCAGGCATCTTTTATGTGCTAGCGGGCTTCCTTTTCGCAAGCAAGTTCAGCGACCCCGAACGCCGGATTCCGGTCATCCCGTTCATGTTCAGTCGCATTGCCAAGCTCTACCGGCTCCACTTCTTCATGACGCTTTTGATGTTTGTCGTGTTGGTATTCAAGTTGAGCGGGTACACGCACTTGCCCTCTTTTGGCGAACTGGGAGATTGCGCATCGAAGGGCCTTGCCGCCATGACCCACCCTTGGCGTAGCCTGCTCATGCACATTTCGCTCACGTGGTCCATTGTCCCCGATTTGGGCATGAAGTTGAACGAACCTTCCTGGTCGCTGACGAGTTTCTTTGTCTGCTATGCCATCACGCCGTGGTTCAGCCGCTGGCTGTTCCGGCAGAACAACCGTACGCTTTGGGTGCTTTTCGGCGCGGTCTTTATCCCAGGGATTGTGTGGGCCGTGGTCTTTGGTTTGACCGATAACCTCTGGTTCGAGGGCTATGCCGCCAAGTACAGGTTCTTCCACATGTTCGCCCCGGTCCGCATTTTCGAGTATTTGTTTGGCATGGTGATTTACCGCCTCTACAACGAAGGCTTTTTTGACTTTCTCAAGCGTGACTACGTGAGCGGTGTGGCACAGGTGCTTTTGCTTGCTGCTCTTTACGGGAGTTTGTTCCTGCTGAACCCGAACTTGAACGCCGGTTTCAATTATGCGTTCCACCACAGTCTCCCGGTATTCATTTACGGGCTTCTTGTGCTTTCGCTGTTGAGCGGCAAGGGATTTCTTGCATTGTTCTTCTGCATCCCGCTTGTTCGTAAAATTGGCCGTGCTTCATTCTACCCGTACTTGATTCACCTGCCGATTATCACGATTGCTTGGGGAATCTGCAACTTGAACCGCCCCAAAAATACGTTACTCCTGCTGTTGTTCATTTATACGGTGAGCACACTTTATATGGAGTTCAAGGTGTGGCGTCGCAAGAAGGCGAAGGCCTCTAAATCGGTTTCGGAAACGGCTCGCTAGGCGCGTTCCTCCGTTTGTTGTAAAGATTTATAAACGTTTCTGTTGCGCATAGTGACGAAGTGCACAAACTTTGTGTAAAAAACCGTGTTTTTTTTCACTGTTCTCAATTGAAACCGATTTATTACACTTACAAATCTTTTAAAAATGCTATTTGATTTTATATTTTATAGTGTCTGCCTTTAAATTGGATTGGTGTTTGTGTATTTAGAGGTGGTGCTGGGAGTTATCCATTTTTTTCAGAAGGTAACAGAATGAAAAAAGTATTTACAGTTTTGACAACGGCGGTAGCCCTCGCTGCGGTCTCCTCTATGGCCGCTCCGAAGTACCCCTTCCCCCAAAACATGAAGCATCCTCACGGCAACGTCATTGAGTATGCCGATGTCTCCATGATTAAGGATCACTATAACAAGTGGAAAAAGGCTTGGTACGATGCTAGTAAGGGCTATATTCTTGCTCCTGAAGGCACCTGCTCTACTGTATCCGAAGCAATCGCCTATGGCATGTTGATTGCCGTGTATATGGACGACGGCACCAATGGCGCCAAGGAAATGTTCGACAAGCTTTATGGGACTTGGACGTCCAATGGCGGTAACGGTGCTGGTATGAACTGGCGTGTTGGCTGCGATGGCGGTACTGGTTCTGCATCCGACGCTGACTTCGACGCTGCCCTCGCCCTTATCATGGCTTCCAAGCAGTGGGACAACGCTTCCTACCTGGACGACGCCAAGAAGATTATCGGTTGGATGTCCACCAACGATATCAATGGCACCAAGATTAAGCCGGGTAGCCAGTGGAATGACGCTTTCAACCCGAGCTACGCCACCTTGGCCAACTTCCGCGTGTTCGCTGCGGTGGGTGGCTCTGGCGACTGGAATGGTGTTGCTACCTGGGGCGCAAGCGAAATCAAGGCTTGCCAGAACCAGTCCACGGGCCTCGTTCCGGACTGGTGTACTTGGGACGGCCATCAGCCGACGAAGACTTCTGCTTCCGTGCAGCAGTCCGAAAATGCCGGTTTCTTTGACGATGCTGCCCGTACTCCGTGGCGTACCGCTTGGGACTACTACTGGTTCGGCACCGCTTCTTCCAAGACTTTCAATGCAACCATTACCAAGTGGCTCTATGACAAAGCGAAAGTTGCAAGTGAAATCAATTCTGGCTACTATATAGATGGTAGGGCTGAAACGTCCAAGAAGCGTAGCTTCGCCTCTTCTACCTTCTCCGGTGGTCTCGGCTTTGCTGCCGCTAGCGATGAAACTGAAATTGGTCAGAAGTACCTCGGAACGGTTTACAGCTATCTCGCCTCCAAGACGGCTTGCGCTACTGCAGAAGGATGCGGTGAAGGTACCAATACGGGTGAAAAATACTACCCGTCTACTTTGAACCTCCTCTACCTCCTCCTCATGACCGGTAACATGCCCAACTTCTACGACATGACTGGCTTTACCGCTTTCACTCCGGATCCGAGCAAGGCTCCGTCTCTGAGCAATGTCAATGGTAAGCAGATGGAAATGAAGGACACCACCGTGGGTGTTTCTGGTTTCTGGCACTGGGGCGCCTACCACGACAAGTATGGTATCGGCACCGAAATGAAACCGGACTCCGGTACGTCTCCGCTGGTTCTCCGTGGTGGTAAGATTTATGCCGAAGCTTCTATGAAGATTGGTCCTGAACCGGAATGGTCGCAGGAAGCTGCCGACGCTGGAACCCTCAAGTACCCGAGTGCTGGTATCGCCATGTCCTTCCTCCCCGACAGCAAGCAGGGCGTTGACCTCGAGGCTCTCGGTGTGAAGAAGCTCCGCATCGACATCAAGGCTTCTGGTCCTATCCGCATGGCTGTTCTCAATGGTCAATCTGTGGAAGCCGGTTCTGAACCGGGTATCTATGTCGAAAATACTTCTGATTACACGGTGCTTGAATACGATTTGACTCCGGAAGACTACGGCTTTAAGGGATTTACTGAAGATGGTAACATGGGTGGTCTTCTTAAATGGGTTAACAAGACCACGGCTCCGGAAGGTTACCAGATTATCAAGGATGTCAGGGGTCTCAAGTTCGAAGTCAAGCAGTCGGAAGGCGGTATTGGTGACGTTTCCATCAAGGCAATCGAATTCCTCGATGCGAGCGGCAATGTGATTGATCCGGTCTCCATCACCAAGATGCCGGGTGTCCGTGGCGAAATCGCTGAAGAACCGCCGACTTCTTCTGATTCTCCGGCTGGTTCCAGCTCGTCTGGTATTACCGACCCGAGTTCGTCTAGCGGTATCACGTCCGGTTCTTCGGGCGACGCTCTCCCGGCGGTCTTTGCTCCGGCAAGGTTCAATGCCTCCGTCAATGGCCTCCAGATCCAGATCAGCAACGCTGCTGTTGGCTCTAACTTCGCCGTGTTCTCCATGCAGGGCAAGGTCATCCAGACTGGCATGATCAAGAACGGCAGCCAGCTCGTTACGGTCAAGAACAAGGGTGCCTACGTGATTCGCGTTGGCAACGAAGTTCGCTCCGTCATCGTGAAGTAATCCAAAAAGGATTTTTAGAAAAGGTCGTGGGTCCGCCCGCGGCCTTTTTTGTATATTCTACTCTGTTTCGGGGGAATCCCCTTGATAATGGAATTGGAATCGAAATGGATATCGGTGCACTGCATTTTCAGAATCCCGAAGCCTTCTGGCTGCTCGTTTTTGTCCCTGTCCTTGTCGCGCTTTATGTTTACCGCAACCGGCGCCGCAAGAGTACCATCAAGTTTCCGGCACTTTCTATCGCACGTAGGGCTGTTCCCAGCCGTCGTGTTCGCTTGAGGCATATTGTCCCGGCACTACGCCTTTTTGCCCTCTGCTGCTTTGTTATAGCGCTTGCACGCCCGCAGAACGCGATGGAGGTGGAATACACCTCTACCGACGGTGTCGATATCATGCTTGCGTTGGACGTGTCGGGCTCCATGGGCACGCTCGACATGCTGACTCGTGCCGAACAGGCAAAACTCGGGGTGATGAACGCCGAACGCCTGCTCAAGAGCGGGGATTACTGGAAGTATAGCCGCCTAGGTTATGCCAAGGAGGTTATTGCGGACTTTATCCAGAAGCGCCATAGCGACCGTATCGGCCTTTCCGTATTTGCAGGGCGCTCTTTTACCCAGTGCCCTCTGACATTGGATTACGGCTCCCTGCTCGAGATTCTTTCGGCGGTGAACGACTCTACGGCCACGGGCAATGGAACGGCGATTGGTGACGGCCTCATGAACTCGCTCGCCCGTATAAAGAAATCTACCGCGAAGTCCCGCGTTGTCGTGCTTTTGACGGACGGTAAGGACAATGCGAGCCTTGTCTCTCCACTGCATGCGGCCGATGTGGCCAAGGCGCTCGGAGTGAAGGTTTACACGGTTGGCGTGGGCAAGAAGAAGGGCAAAATTCTCGGGTTCCAGCAGAACCCTTGGACGGGCGAAATTTCGTGGGCAGAACGTGAAATCACCCCCGAAGAAGGCATTGACGAGGATATGCTCCGGGGAATCGCGCAGAAGACGGGAGGCCGCTTCTATCGCGCCGAAAATCGCGAAGAACTTGAGAATATCTATTCCGAAATCGACGAGCTCGAAAAGACGGAAATTGAAACCGTCGCCTATGCCCGGTATTCGGAAAAGTTCTACCCGTGGCTTTTGGTTGGCGCCCTGCTTATCTTGCTCGAGCTCTTGCTTGCCAATACCCGCTTTGTCAGGATTCCTTAAACCAAGCGATTCTAGGGCTCGAATTTGCCCTTCGTGTATAGTGAAGTTGTCGGTTTGAAGCAGTTGTTCTTGGTGTCGTCCAGTAACTCGATGACGTTATTCACTCCCGGCTTGCCGAACTCGGAATAGTTGATGCTAAATGTGAGCGGCCAGGGGGCAAGGCTTTGTAGCTTGGTTGTGGTGCTTGTGGAAATGAGCATGTTGCAGAAAGCTTCCACATCGTTCCAGGTCTTTTTTTCAAGAACAATAGCGAACGAATGTTTTTGGTAGTGGGCCAGGAACATGTTGTCGCTTGTCATGCGTGCTCTCAGGAAGTCGGCGAAAGCCACGACGATTTCTTCTACCTTCCTTTTGCCGAATTTCCGGCGGATATGTCGCATGTTGTCGAGCGTAATCGTTAAAAGGAAAAGTCGCTGTTCCGATGTCAGGTCTGCCGTCTTGTCGCGTAGGAAACTGTTCAGCCTACGTTCGTTGTTGAGACCGGTCAGGTGATCCATCGTGATGAGCATGCTCTGCTGGGAAATGTGAATGTGCAGGAGAACCAAAATCACGACTGGCGTTACAATGGGTATTTCGTGCTTTTGTATGATTATTTGGACAATGATGGCCACCACAGGGATGAGCATGATCCAGCAAAGGTACTGCTGTTGTCTCCAACCCGTCTTTGTGTTGTTTTTGTGGGCCGACCGGAAGGAAATAAAGCTCGCCATCGCTATGTAGAAAATGCTGATGGAATTGGTGATTGTCCAAAGCTCGGGGATGTTGAATTCGCCCCTATGGCCGGGCTGGAGCTGGTAAAGCCGAGTTATGCAGTATAAGAGCCCCATGACGAGCGGGATGGTGATGGGGATAGAATATTTGCGGAAATGGTAAGCGCTTCCGTAAATCTTGTAATGGACGAACAGGTTCCAAAGATAGGGGATGAATTGAGATATAGCAGCATTGATTACGACAAGAAAGTATTTGATGTCCGGGCTCGAAAGCCTTTCGGGGAACTGGAGCTTTCCGACGATATCCAGAATAGTTTCTGCGAGCATCAGGATGAGGATTTTTTTGAACGTGCGTTCTTCGGGAAATTGCAACAGCGAAATACGGTACTGCTGCAAAACCAGCAACAGGATTGCTGTGCAACAGATTCCGATTTCTATGAGCGCAACGTTGTGCATTTAAATTCCTGAACCCCTAAGAAACAAATCATCGCAGAAACGAGATAGCAATATTATAAGAAAAAAGAACGGAAGTGGAGGGCGGATAAATGCAAAATATATGCAAAAAAATTTTTTTCGAATCGAGATATAAACGCTATATCTACAATATATTCACAAAGAGGTAAATTGAAGGATGAAAACCTATTTCAGAACGAAAAAATTTCTAGCGATGGGCGTATAACGCAGTTTTTTGTATATTCAGGGTGTTTTTGGAGATGGCCTGTAATGGGCTCTCCATAGGAGACTTGAATGCGATTTGCCGAACCTGATTTTCTGTGGTGCCTGTTTACGTTGCCGCTGTTTGCCTTGCTGTTCGTCTACGCGTATCACCGTCGCAAGAAACTTGCCGCGCGCTTTGTTTCGCTCTCCATGCTCCCTAAGCTTTCTACCTCGGTGTCCCCGTGGCGCCGCTTGACCAAAATCCTGTTGCTTTTGCTTGCGCTTGCGTTCTTGTTCGTTGCGCTTGCCCGCCCGCAGTGGGGCCATAAGATGGAGCATATTGAGCGCCGGGGGCTCGATCTCGTACTTTTGCAGGATATTTCCCTTTCCATGTTGGCGGAGGATATCAAGCCGAACCGTCTTGTTCGTTCTCGCCACGAAATTGCGGCCTTTTTGGAATCGCTTTCGGGCGACCGCGTGGGTCTAGTCGCGTTCAGTGGCGAGGCGCAGGTAATGGTGCCGCTCACGCTCGATTACGGTACTGTGCAGATGATGTTGCAGGAACTGAATCCGGGTTGGCTGATGCCGGGGACGAACCTCGAGGCCGCTATCCGCAAGGGAATGTTGCTGTTCAAGAATTCCGGCGGTGCCGGGAAGTATTCCGTGATGATTTTGATGAGCGACGGTGAAGAACTCGAAGCCGAAGCCGTGAACGCCGCGAAGGAAGCCGCTGAACTCGGTATCAGGATTTATACGGTGGGTATAGGCTCCCGCGAAGGCGTGCCCATACCGGTAAAGACCAAGAACGGCGAGGTCGCCTACAAGAAGGATGTGCAGGGCAATATTGTCACCACGCGCCTCGAAGAAGGAACTTTGCAAGAAATTGCCAACGTGACGGGTGGACTGTATTTCTATGCGAACCCGAGCGAGTTCCAGTTGCAAAAGGTGCTGACAGAAATCGCGTCGCTCGAGAAGAAGGAGCAGGCGACGGATCGCCTGGAAAACTACCAGGACCGCTACCAGATATTCCTGGGCCTTGCGGCACTCCTGTTCCTTGTCGAGGCGCTTGTTTCCGAACGTGGCCGCCGTCGCCGCCAGCTTGCTGGCCGGTTTAGCTAATTTGACCGAAAGAATAAAAGAAGACCCAGTGCTGGCGGGCACTGGGCTCCTTGGGAAGATAGATAAAAGCCTCCCGGGTGGGTTTGACTCTTGAGAGTCGGGCGGCCCGAGCGAACTCGGCAACCGATGATATATCCACCAGGAAGGCTCATTAATGAATATATGTTGTTTTTTGAGGGGTGGTCGATAAAAATGTCAAATCGATACTCCAATTTGGATTGTATGGTTTTTGTTGCCTGTTCATTTGCTATTTTCTAGTCAAATGCGTAAGTTTGTATCGTTTTCTGCCATTACCGCACTGGCTTTGGTTGCGTGTTCCGGGGCTCCGGCTCCCGAGACATCGGCTGGGGAGGTGAGCACTCGTGTTGCTGCACAGGATTCCGCTGTAGCGCCTGCTGCTCCTGCAACTCCAGCCGCTTCCGCTGTACCGGCTAGCTACAAGGATATCGCCTTCCCCGAGTTCCGCTATGTCGCCCCGTACCCGAAAGATTTCAGGGTGCAACTTTCCGACAGCATTACGGGTTACGTCGTGTCGGACCGGACACTCCCGCTTGTGAATTTTACCGTGTTCTTCGATGAACCGCACGAATCCCTCGCTCTCAAGGATGAGGCCGCGAGTTCCATGGTCGGTGCCATGTTCCGCCGTGGCGGTGCTGTAGGGCTCCCGGCTCATGTGCTGGATGACTCTCTTGAATTCGTGAGTGCGGGCATTTCTACTTCGACGGGAACATTTACGTCGTCGTTCGATATCGACTGCCTTTCGAAGGATTTCCCTGCAATGCTCGCTCTGGTGAAGAAGATTGTGAAGGAACCCGCATTCGACAAGGATCAACTCGAAATCGTGAAGGCGAACTTCGTGACCAGTTACGACCGCCGTTACGATACTCCGGGGAAGGTCTTGCAGGCGTTGCAGATGAAGGTGAACTACGCTCCTTCGCCCAGGCTCTGGGATGCAAACGCGCAGGAATACTCCAAGGTCTCTGTCGCCGACGTGAAGCGCCTTTCGAAGGGATTGTACTCGTCCCGTCGCATCATCTTTGCGTTGTCGGGCGATGTGGACCGCGATTCTGCGGTGGCCATGCTCAAGGAATTTTTCGCCGACCTCCCGACAGCTCCGGTTGCCGTGAAGGCTCCACCGAAACCGCTCGAGTTCTTGCGCAAGCCGGGTGTTTACGTGGTGGACCGCGACATTACCCAAGCGAACATCGTGATGAACCAGCCGTTTGTGCGTAGGCCCCATCCCGATTACTATCCTGCCGCCGTTGCAAGCTTTATCCTTGGCGGGGGGAGTTTCTCGAGCCGTTTGATGAACCGTGTGCGCAGCGACGAAGGTCTTGCTTATAGCGTTTACAGCGCTGTCGGAAACGAGTACCGCGACACGGCGCTCACGACGATTGCCTTGCAGACTAAGGTGGAGTCTGTCGATTTCGCGGTTAAGCTCGTTTTTGAAGAAGTGGAGAAGCTGGCGAAGGATGGCCCGACTGCCGAAGAACTCGCCCAGGCGAAAAAGTCCCTGGTCGAGAGCCTGCCGAGTTTGTTCGATTCCCCGGAAGCGACTGCCGTCATTTTTGCGAAAGGCGAACTGTTGGGCAAGACCTACGATCACTATCTGGAATACGTGAAGGAAATCAACGCCGTGACCGCTGAACAGGTGAAGGCGATGATTGCCAAGTATTTCAGCCGCGACAAGATGACGATTTCCATTGTTGGCCCGGTGGCGAAGTTCGATGCGCTGAAACCCTTCACGGTCCTTTCTTTGGACAGTCTTGAGTTTAGGTAGCGGATGGCTTGTTCAACTGCAATAGGTCTGGTAAAGCGTTGCCTTTGTGCCCTTGCTTTGTTGCAGGTGGTGTGTTTTGCCGGTGCTCCGGCCGAACCGGCGAAGGATGCTTCTATCCACATGGCTCCTATTGCCGAGGCTCGCTTACGTGCGGCTATCAAGGCCCGTCTCGATAATGATGACGACTACCGGTCGCTTTGTTCTGGTGTCAAGATTTGCCTGGACATGGATTACCCGACATGCAAGGCCGAAGACCAGGTCCCATGGCCGAAGGTGAAGTACGATGCGGAGTTCTGCGCCCCGTTTATCGAGATTACCAAGCGCGGATTCAAGGCGGATCCGGGTGTCCCGATGTCCATCGAAGTTTATGCCCGCCTCGGTCGCCAGTACCGCGTGATTTACGAAAACAAAGGAACGCTGCCTCTGGGTGCTGATGTCATCAGCTATTTGTTCGACAACATGCCTTTTACTGCGGAACTGATTAACGCCTACTTGGATTCCCATTACGAACTGCGCTACACGAGTTCGAACCGCAGGTTCTTCTCGGGGAGTAACGGCCGGAGCCTTTCCGGTGATTTTTATTGGGCCTTGCAAGATAGCGCGGGCTATAAGTTGGGCATGCGCAACCTGTTCTTTGGCTACGGGCATGCTAAAATCTTGAAGTGGTCTTTGCATGGGACTGCAATCGCTTACCTCGACATGGACGAGGTTAGCCGGAATGAACTTAAGTATAAATTAACGGCAATCGTGTTCCCGTCGAACTCTGTCCTCAATTCGATTATGCAGATGAAGGTGTTCAAGAGCGTTGTGGACCAGAAAATCGACTACATTGTCGACGACATCAAGAAGGCTTCGGGCTCCTACTTCTCCGGCAACAAGGAGCCGATGCTCAATAGCGCTGTGCTCAAGTCCGACGAGAATGTGCAGTACATTATCGATTTCGAGAATGTCGTGAACGGGGGCCATTGGCGTCTGGGTGATTTTGAAAAGCTCCAGAAGGAAAGGGCCGAGCGGGACAAGAACAGCGTCCCCATTATCATGAACGAAAAGTCGGCTCCGCTTTTCATCGAAAAAAAGAAAGGAAAATAGAGATGAGTGAATTGGAATCGTTGCTTGCCCGTGTAACGGAACGCCGTCGTGACTTGCTGACGGAAGTGGTCAATCGCCGTACAAGGCATTTCTGCATGGTTCTCGAGGACTTGTTCGACCCGCACAATATTTCGGCGGTCATCCGCACGGCAGAAGTGTTCGGGCTCCAGGACGTGCATATCATCGAAGAAGACAACGCCTACAGCGTGAACAAGTCTATCCTCAAGGGCAGTTACAAGTGGATGAGCCTCTACCTGTACAAGAAGCGCATGCTGTGCATGGAAAAGCTCCGCGCGAAGGGTTACAAGATTGCCGTCGCGAGCACGAATACCACAAACTCCGTGCTGGACCTTGACTTGAGCCAGCCTACTGCCTTCTATCTCGGGAGCGAGTTCCACGGGAACCACCCCGATACGCTTGCCCATGCCGATTACGAGTTCAAGCTGCCGCAGTACGGCATCACCGAGTCCATGAACGTTTCGGTTGCCGGTGGTGTGCTCATGACTTATCTCGACGTGTACATGCAGAGGGAAGGCCGTGAAAAGTTCGCCCTGCCTGCCGCCGAACGCGATCAGTTGCTTTTGGACTGGCTGGATCGCCACGTGAACGGTATCGAAAACAACAGCCCCATTGTCCGTGTAGATGGATAATGGCCCGTTTTATATGTGAAAAGGGCATTTTTGCACGTATGCAAATAAAATTTGAAATGGAATTACTAGATTAGGTACAGAAAATGAAGAAGAATTCTGTACTATACTTTTCTGTAGGCCTCGTCGTTCTCCTAGCCGTGGTTGTGCTGGTGTTCGGCATTTTCTTCTTGAACGAGAAGGACCCGCGGGAAAAATTCAATACGTTCCATTTGAAGTTTACGCAGGTGAGCACCCTTGTTCTGGATGACCCTGTCAAGATTAACGGCGTCAAGCTCGGCAAGGTCGAAAACATCGAACTCTCCGGCCACCGCGTCGTGGTGACTATCCGCCTGCGTGACGATGTAAGGATCCCGAAGGATTCCGAAATCCGCGTCCAGAATATCGGTATCATGGGCGAACGCCAGATTGGCATTATTCTCGGTGACGAGGAAAAGTATTTTGCTCCGGGCGATACAATCGATGGCCAGTTCGATGCCGGCATTGCCGAAGCGCTTGGCTTGGCTGGCGAAGTTTGCGACAGCACCAAGGTTTTGCTCGAATCGGTGAAGGCTGCGCTGAATGGCACCATCTCCAATCCAGAATTCCAGGACCGTTTCAAGACCTTGCTCGACAAGGCTGAAAATCTCGAGGACCGCCTGATGGGCCTCGTGCAGAACACGGATCCGCAACTTAAGAGGACTTTGGCTGGGCTTAACGAAGCAACGGGCAAGGTGAACCAATTGGTCGACGGCGTGAAACAGCCTATCGACAGCCTCTTTGCCAATACGGACAAGGTGGTGGGCAATGCCAACAACCTCATCGGTGAGCTGGAAGGCGTCACCAAGCACCTGGACGAACTGGTTGGCCAGGTGCAGGCGAAGACGCAGGCTAAGGACAACACCGTTGGGCTCCTGTTGAACGATAAGACGCTGCACGACGAACTGGTCAAGACGGTTCGTTCTGCGGACAGCCTTTTCAGAATCATTCTTCAGGATGGTCTGGATATAAATGTGGACTTCTTCTGAGGAAAACGATGATTGTAAAAACATTGACGGTCACTAACAAGCTTGGCGTGCATGCCCGACCTGCGGGCATGATCGTGGATATCACGGGGCAAGCCAAGAGTGATGTTTCCATTGTTTTCGAAGGCTCGAAGGCAAATGCCAAGAGCATTTTGAATGTAATGATGCTTGCGATTCCTGCCGGCTCCGAAGTCAAGTTCGAAGTCGATGGCGAGGATGAAGAAACCATAGTTCAACAATTGGAACAACTCTTTAATGACCACTTCAACGAAGAACCGTGTTGAGCTTGATCCGGCAGTGAAGGTCGGAGATACTGGGAAGGCCAAGACGAGAACCGTCCAGGTCGGTGTGCCTTCTTCGCCCGGCTTTGCCATGGGGAGAGTCTTCCCCGTAATTAATCGCGAAATTTCCGTTGTCGAAGAAACCCTGCCCGAAAGCAGGATTCCCACCGAGGAGCAACTGTTCCTGAAGGCTGTAAGCAAGACGGCCAAGGAAATCGCGCAAATCAAGGAAATATCTGAATCTCGTGCGGGCCTCAAAGACAGCATGATCTTTGCGACGCACCTGATGATTTTGCAGGACCCGCAACTGGTGAACGGGGTCCTCGAAAAAATTCGCGTCGGTCACAAGAATGCCCGCTGGGCAGTCCACGTTGTGCTGGGCGCCTTTATTGACAAGTTCGAGGCGATTGATTCACCGGCCATGCGTGACAGGGCAACGGACTTGAGGGATTTGTACAACCGTCTGATGGCGGCCATGGAAGATTCCGGACCGGTATTGGAGGACATTGCTGCCGAAGATGGTGTGGTCCTCGTGGCTCACGAAATTTTACCCAGCTTGCTCATGTCGATCAAGCCGGGGCAGGTCAGCGCGATTGTCATGGACACGGGCGGACGTACAAGCCATGTTGCCATTCTTGCCCGCTCATTGCAGATTCCTGCGGTGTTCGGCTTGCGCAACTTGGCGGGCCTTGTCAAACCCGACGACATGATTATTGTCGATGGTTCGGGTGGCAAGGTCATCGTAAACCCGAACGAAGACGATATCCGCCGGTTCCACGAACGTCAGGAAGTTTACGAACGCCAGCGCAGGGAACTGTACACCATGCGCCAGCTCGAGCCGATGACGCGCGATGGCAAGTACATTACGTTACATGCAAACATCGAGTTGCCGACGGAATCCGATAAGGTCAAGGATTACGGGGCGACGGGGATTGGCCTGTTCCGTTCTGAATTTCTCTATTTCCGCAAGGATGTCCCTTCGGAAGAAGAGCAGGAGGATGCTTACCGCCTGATTCTTTCGAACATGGCGCCCAATCCGGTGACAATCAGAACCCTTGATGCTGGTGGCGATAAGCTTGTTCCCGGTGTGACTTCGCCGAACGAGGCGAACCCGTTCATGGGATGGCGCTCCATTCGCGTGTGTCTCGACAAGAAGGATATCTTCCGTGCGCAGTTGAAGGCAATGCTTCGCGCAAGTTCTGCGGGCAACTTGAGAATTTTGCTCCCGATGATTTCTAGCATGAGTGAGCTCCACCAGGCTAAGGAATGTATTGAAGAATGTCGCCAGGCGGTGATTGCAGAAGGCACGAAAATCGGTGACATCAAGGTCGGGGTGATGATTGAAGTTCCTGCGGCCGTGATGCTTGTGGAAAAACTCGCCAAGGAAGTTGACTTCTTTAGCCTCGGTACGAACGACCTGATTCAATTCACCTTGGCCGTGGACCGTACGAACGAACTTATAACGGATATGTTCCAGCCGCACCATCCGGCCGTGCTGAGCATGATTTATCAGACGGTTGTTGCCGCCCATAGGGAGGGGATTCCCGTTGCGGTGTGCGGCGAAATGAGTTCGGACCCGTTGAGCGTACTTTTGCTCGTAGGGCTTGGTGTGGATGAACTTTCGATGACGCCGTGGAGCGTCATGGCTACGAAGAAAATTATCCGCTCCATCAACTTTGAAGATGTCCGCGAGACGGCTTTGACTATCCTGCAGTTGGACGATGCCAAGGACGTGAACGAATACTTGTACAAGAAGTATGCGCAGACGATTACGGATTTGGGTATTTCCAGCTTCGTGGGCCAGGTAGAACGCCTGTAACGTAGTTGGGCTTGCGGCTGCAATGTTGTTGTGGCTTGCAAATAGAGAGAAAATATGAGATTTGGTTATTTTGTATGTGTTTTGTTGATGGTGTCGCTTGCTTGGAGCTCCGACACGGTGACTGTTGCGCCGGCAATGTCTTCGACCGCCGTGTTAGATTCTACGGCGATAGTCATTCCTCCGAGCCCCTATGCGGATTTGGAACAAATTCCTTCTGGTCATTTTCAGAATGTAGTCATTCGTGCTGAACGGGCGCGGAATAATTCGTTAGATTCAACTCTCCCCAAGAGGGTGCGTGACTTTGCGAAGGCTGCCTACTATTATTACAAAGAAGATTGGGATAGTGCCTATGCGGCATACGATACCTTGCGTGCCGCCGATCCCCAATTGACAGGTGAGGTCATTTTGCGCATGGCTCGCTCCAAGTATCGCAAGGGCGATTACCGCGGAATGTGGAACACATTGAAGTTGGGCAAGGGACTCGAAAAAGACGAAAAGTGGATGCGCGTTTCTTCGCGCCTGCGCATCGAGGCCGCCATGGCCGATTCGACTCTCAGTGATCGAGCCCATGCGGATTCCCTCAAGGTCTTTTTGGACAAGTATTCCAAATCGTCGGATGCCCACGTGCTCAAGTACCGCTATGCGCGTTACCTGGAAAAGTTCAAGCAACTGAAGTCGGCCAAGCGCTTGTATACACAGTTGCTTACAAGCCCGACCTCGTTCAAGGATTCTGCGTTTGCCGCCCTTCGCCGCTTGCGCAAGGTCCGGGGCGTCGAGGAAACGTTGCCCGAAAAGGTTGCCTACGCTAGGATGGCCTGTGCGAAGGACGAGGCCGGCGTGTGCCTCTCCTTGCTCGATTCCATCCGCATTATCGATTCGGCTTTGGTCATCACGAACCCGGAAATGGTGGTCCCTCCACCCGAAGACACAACACTCTTGCCTCTCCCGCCGAGTACGCTTACGCGTGATGTCCGCATTGTCTTGTGGGAAAAACGCGCTGTCAGCTTGCGGACTCTCAAACGGGATGCAGAATCCATTGCGCAGTTCCGTTATCTTTTGGATTCCGTGGAGGCGCGTCCGCTGTGGATGCAATCGACCTTGCGCTTGTTGCGCAACAACGCTTCGAAAAACGCCGCCGAAATCAAGAGACTCGATTCCCTGCTGCACGAGGTAAACCAGTTCAGCAAGGAAAATGCGAACAACCTCTGGGTTCGCGGCTTTGAGTACGAGCAGAAGGAACAATTTGACAGCGCCCTGATTTGTTTTAGGCAATTGACGGACAAACGGTTTAGGAACAACGTGAAGAGGCAGTGGGCCAAGTTCCGCATAGGGTTCATTTACTACAAGCAAGAAATGTGGAACGAAGCTATTGCGGCCTTTACAGAAGCAACCAAGGAACAGTTCCTTTGGAGTGGCAGTGGCGCTCGTATGTTTCTCGGCGATGTGTACATGAAGCTCGGTAAGGATTCGTTGGCTCGGGCTGCGTACCTGGATTGCATCCGGGATTTCCCGCTTGCTTACTACGCCCATCGCAGTCGCATCAAGTTGGAAGAGTACAAGCTCATGGCCGCAAAGGATATTCCGTTTGCCCACGGCATCCCGATGTCGCCGGAGCAGACTCTTGCCTGGATTCGTGCTTCGCAGAAGGGAGTCCGTGCAGACACGTCGTACAATCCCGAACGTTACAAGCGGATCAAGACGCTGTTCCAGTATGGTTTTGCCGAAGAGGCGTTTGCCGTTTACGACGAGGCCCGCAAAAAGAACTACAAGCGTTTGGATTTCCTTTACGAATACGGAAAGCTCTTTTACGAGATGGGGGAGACGGCTGCCGGTTATCGCTTGGCTCGCCAGTTCCAGAACAATATCGATCGCCGCCGGTTGATGGCCCCTCCGATAGATGTTCTGCATTACCTTTATCCCGTGCCGTACACCGAACAAGTCGTGTATCATTCGGGTGCGCGCATTGACCCGTTCTTTGTCTATAGCGTGATGCGCCAGGAATCCATATTCAACTTTGAAATCACGTCGCCTGTGGGGGCTTGCGGGCTTTTACAGATCATGCCGAAGACAGGAAAAATGCTGGCCGATGCCGAACAGATTCCGGATTTCGACCCGAAACTCCTCTACAATGCCTACATGAATATCCGTTTGGGGGTCCGCTACCTGGTGGATTTGAAGGCGGAGTATCAAGACGACTATATGTATGTGCTCGGGAACTACAATGCAGGGCCTAAACCGACCAAGCGTTGGCAGGCTGCTGGCGAAGGGCTCCCCTGGGATATCCGCGTCGAAGAAATCAGCTATTGGGAAACCCGTGGCTATGTGAAGCGAGTCATGGGCAATTACTGGATTTACCAGGAAATTTACGACAAGCTGTAAATAACCCTGTGGTATAAATTCTACATTGGCCCAAACGTTGTTACCTTGATTTTTTGAAGATGCTCTTTTTCTTATTGACTATCGGCCCCGCGTTTTGTTTTGCTTGCGGCAACATCCTCGAGAAATCGGGGATTTCCAAAGTGGGCAAACGGACGGGAGGTGTTGCGAACCCTTGGCAGTTTTTCAAGGGTGTTGTGAGCAATGGATACTGGTGGCTTGGGATTTCTTGCTCGGCAATTGCGACACTCGGTTACTATGTGGCCATGGCCCGTTACGACTTGAGCCAAGTGCAGCCGATGATGGTGCTCAACCCCGTGCTTACCGCGCTTATGGGGTTCTGGCTCCTCAAGGAAAAGTTGACCAAGCGCATTATCGTTGCCATCTGTTTTGTTGTGGCGGGGCTTACCTACTCGGTCGAGACGATGGGTGAGGCTACCGGCACGCAGAATGTCGCGATGCTCTGGAGTTATGCTGGTACCCTCTCTTTGATTACTTTATTTGTACACCTGTGCTATAGAAATCGCGAGATAGTGGATTCTCTAATTATGGGGGTGGGCTTCGGGCTTTCTGCCGTATTCTATAAGAGCATTGCCATGGATTTTGATTTGGACACTCTCGGTATCGATACTATTCTCGGGCTCCTTCTGGATGCACGCCTGTGGGGTTACGTGGTGACATACACCATCGCTTTTATCTATTCGCAGGTGTCCTTTTCGAGAGGGCGCGCGCTTTTCATCGTCCCGTTCAGCGCTGCGGTCGGTGCCGCTGTACCGACTCTCGCCGGTGGAATCGTGTTCGCGGAATCCTTCCCGCTGGGGAAAATCATCTCGGTATCTTTGGTGTTGATTGGAGCTGCTCTTTTTGTTGTCCGTAGGCCAAGAAAAAATTCTCGTTGAGCAAATGGACGCTAGTCTTGCGACTGGTAATTAAAATTTTACTCTGAGTGTGACGGCTGTCACATGGTGTTTGGGTTGATGTAAAAAACACAACGTATATGTCCATTTTTTCATAAAATCATGGCTTTGGAGGCCGTTATATGTTTACCTTATAGGTATGCAGTACAGACAATCTCCACTCTTGACTGTATGGATTACGGTTTTGTTCTCTTCCGCATGCGTATCCATGATTGCATGCTCCAATGATTCGGATTCCAACGATCCGAATCCCATCGCCCAGGTTGATGACCCTGCGGGCGGTGATGGTTCTATTTTGGCATCGTCCTCTAGTGGCGGCCAAAATGGCGATATCACCGGCTCGGCGGATTCGCAGCCTGGCAGTTCGGCGTATGTCGATCCCGTTACGGGCGAGGTCGTCGGGTCTAGCGGTAGCGCGGTTCCGGCTAGCAGCACGGCAAGGGATTTCTCGGCAAAGGACTCGCACGAAGGGCTTCTCCCCGGCGAGGATTCGACGCAGGTTCCCTTGACGGAGCCCCCTCCCTATGTGGGCAATTCCCCGGTCGTGTTTAGTGAGGTCGCTCCGCAGAACGCTAGCCTCAAAGATGAGGATGGCAATGATGCGGGATGGCTCGAACTTTACAACACGTCCGATTCCCCGGTGGACCTGAGCGGTATTGCGCTCAGTAACGACCTCAAGTTCCCGCGTCGCTGGACATTCGACAAGGCCGTTATTCCGGCTAAGTCCTACATGGTCGTGTTCATGTCGGGCAAAAATTTTCCCAATTATATAATGCCGTCTGATTCGGTCAACCTGGTTTCCACGAACTGCCATGCTAACGAAAGTGCTGTCACCGGTATGGGCGGCTTTGATTTCGGTGGCATGATGGGTGGTTTCGACATGGGCAACATGGGCGGCATGGGCGGTGGCGCCGAAGGCGGCGCTGTTGGTGGCGTGAACATGGGCGGCATGACTACCGGTACTTCTGTCACTGCGGTCGATAATCTGCCGGGCCAGTCTGCTCTGTGCTTTAATGAAAATGGCGTGAATGCTTTCGGTAGCGTTTTGACGGTACCCGCCGGAGCTTCCAACGCCTCGTTCGTGGTGAATACGACAAACGCCAACTTAAGCAAGGTAAACCAACTCGTCTTGAAGGGGTTTGTCACCAAGGGCCACAAGGTCCGCCTCAACCTGAACGACAACAATGGTTCTATCGGGAACTGGAGCGGCAAGAATCTCAAGGGCACGGGCGATTCCTCGACGACTTACTACGTGCGCTTGGCCGATAATGCGTCCGGCCTGAACCTCTCGAATGTTTCTGGAACGACGTTCCTTTCGGAAACGCAGGGGCCTGAAAGCACGACCATCAAGATGTTCTCTTACATTGGCCGCAACCGCGGTCATGCTCCTCATACGACGTTCAAAGTCGATAAGGATGGCGGCGCGCTTTACTTGGTCAGCAAGGATGGTGGTATTTTGGATTCCGTCCGCTATGGCGCGGCCCCGGTCACGACGACGTGGTCAAAGAATTCGGCGGGCAAGTGGGGTATTGCGGAGCCTAGTCCTTATGGAGCGACGCTTGGCGAAGTAAGTGAAACGCAGGCCGTCTTGTCCGAGACCTCCGTTCCTCCTTCGGGTTTCTATTCTTCTGCCGTGAGTGTCACGCTGCCGCAGGGTACGCGCTGTGCAACGGGCGGTGCCGAGCCTACGGAAGCTTCTAGCCCGGTAACCCAGACGTTGAATATTTCATCGACGACGGTGCTCCGCTGTGTCACTTATGCCGATGGCGCATACAAGAGCAACATGCTGAACCGTACGTATATATTTGAACAGCAGCCGTCTCTCCCGGCGGTGCTTGTCACGACGGATCCTCTTGCCATGTTCAGCCCCGATTCGGGCCTCTATACGACAGGTAACAGCGCCCAAATGATGGACCCACACAAGGGCGCAAACTACTGGAGCAACAGGGAACTGCCGGTATATGTGGAATTGATTGAACCCGGTGCAAAACAGCCCGGATTTGGAATCAAGGGCGACTACAAGATTTCGGGCCAGTACAGCCGTGCGAAGGAAAAGAAGTCTTTCTCGGTCACGTTCCGCGAGGAATACGGTGAAAAGCGTCTCAAGTACAAACTGTTCCCGGATCATCCGGAATTGACGAAGTTCAAGGCGTTCACGCTCCGTAACTTTGGTAACAACTGCGGCAACGATTATGTGCGCGACCGCGTGGGTACGCAGATATCGGAAGGCCTTGATGTGGATTACCAGAGGGGCCGCTATGCCATTGTGTACTACAATGGCGTCTATTACGGAATCCATGACTTGCGTGAGCGCAACAACGAGTACTATTACGAGACCAAGTACGGCCTCGACGCCAACGACATCGACCTGCTCGACGCCAGTGACGAGGCAACTGCCGGTTCCAGCGCCGATTATGTGGCCATGATGGATTGGCTCCAGTCCAATAGCTTGAATAGCGAAGCCAACTACAAAAAGATTGCCGACCAGATTGATATAGACAACTATATCAACTACATGCAGACCGAGATGTTCGTGAACAACCGCGACTGGCCGCACAACAATATGAAGAAATGGCGTGTGGCAAGCCAGAAGACCAAGTGGAAATGGTTTATTTACGATACCGACTTCGGGTTTGGTACAAATTATTCCATGAATACGACGAATATCTTCAGCTATGTCACCAGTGCAAGTGGTACGCAGATGGCTGCGGGCTTTGGCATGGGCGGTGGTACCGGCAATGCCAGGGAAACGCTCCTGCTCCGCAAGCTTCTGGAATATCCGGCTTTCGCGCGAGCCTTCGTGAACAGGTTTGTTGTCTTGCTGGCATCCTATTTCACTTCGGAACGCATTCTGCAGATGGTAAATGACTTGCAGAGCCAGGTCCAGTCCGAAATGGCGCGTGACCAGGAACTCTGGGGCTTCAATGCCTCCAGCATGGAGCAGGATTTGGCTACGGTCAAGAACTTTGCCTCGTCCAGGCAGCAGCAGATTACGTCGGAAATGGAGAGTTTCTTCTCGCTGAGCAATCCGGTTCCGATGACGATAGGCCGTTCCGGTTCCGGTGAGGTCTATGTGGATGGTCTTTCGATTGGCCAGGCGTCCTCCATTACGGCGAATTTCTACTCGCAGGTTCCGGTGACGCTGACGGCGGTCGGGACTAACGGTGGCGTGTTCTCCGGCTGGAGCGATGGCGTAAAGGATGCCACTCGCTCTGTCAATCCGGGCGAAGTGACAAGCATTACCGCCCAATTCAAGTGATTTTGATGTAAAATTCTTTAAAAAACAACTCCTTTGGGGCTCTTCGCTATGGCGGGGAGCCTTTTTATTGTTTGTATTCTAGGGAAAAACCTATATAAGAAGTGTTTTCGTCTTTGAGGGACCTGCTTTTTTTGCTATTATTTGGCTTGATGTTGCTTATTTATTTACGTCATTGCTTTTGCTGTCTTTGCTTGGTTGTCGTTTTTGCGGCTTGTAGCAATAGCGAATGTTATAATTGCGCCACGGAGATAATGGTTTCCGAGAATGTTCAAGGTGTGGCGGAATCGATGAAAATGATCGATTCAAGTCCGATAATAAGTTCTAATGTGGATTCTGACGATTTGGAAGAAGACGGCTTGCCTGTGATGGAAAGTCTCCCGTTTGATGATTCTGAATATCCGTATGTCGGTTTGCCTAGAATTGTCATTAAAACTGAGTATTCTAAAGAGATCGAAGATCGCGAAAATTATGTGAATGCAGAATTCCAAATTTTTGGAAAAAACAAGCCAAAATCTAAAATTTATGACATGTTGATTCGCGGTCGCGGAAATACGACATGGGTGTATTATCCTAAAAAACCGTATGCCATCAAGTTTAATAAGAAAGTTTCTTTGTTCGGCATGCCGGGTGCAAAGAACTGGGTCTTGCTCGCGAATTATCGAGAACGTACATTAATGCGAAATGCCTTGGCTTTCAAAGTGGCGTCTAATACCGATTTGGAATGGTCTCCGAAAGGCGTTTTTGTAGAATTGTTTTTGAACGGGACCTTTTTGGGAAACTATTATCTCTGCGAAAAAGTAGAGGTGAAAGAATCTAGGGTGAATATTGACAAAAATGCGTATTTGCTCGAATTTGACAAGAACTACGATGAAGAATACAAATTTAGGACGACGATAAAAAATTATCCTGTGAATATAAAAAATCCTGATAATCCGACGGCTGCCTCCTTTGCTTATATTCAGGATTATATCGATACCGTTGAGTCTATTTTGTATGGAAAGATGGATGGCTTAGACATTGAAGAATATATCGACCTGAAAAGTTTTGTGGATTATTTTATTGTAAATAATATTGCGCAAAATTATGAAATAAATGGTCCCAAGAGTGTTTTTATGCATAAGGACCTGAATGGTAAATTGAAAATAGGTCCTGTTTGGGATTTTGATTATATGACGTTCAATCCATCAAGATTGGGCCTATGTTGCACAGAAAGACTATGGTACGATAAACTGTTAAAGAATAAAAATTTTATTTCGCTTTTGAAACAACAGTGGAATTCTTATAAAGAAGCATTTTTTAAGAATGATGTGTTTATCGATTCTATTGCCGATTATATCCATGATTCCAATGAAAGAAACTATTCTATATGGCCCATTCGCATCAAAACAGATTTGATAGGGGATGAAAAATTCAGTTTCGATGATGCTGTAGAAATGCTCAAGACCGTTTATATAAATCAAATCTCCAGATTGGATTTGGAAATAAACGGGTTGCAGTAGAAATAACGTGGTATATGGCCGATTTCTTTTGATGATGCGCATCCCAATTTGCTAAATTGGGAGCATTATGAGTTTCAAAACCAATATTGTCTGTATCGGTGCGGGCTACGTCGGTGGCCCCACTATGACTGTTATCGCCGACAAGTGCCCCGATGTTAAAGTTACCGTAGTCGATATCAACCAGTCTCGCATTGACGCGTGGAACAGCGAGAATCTCCCGATATTTGAACCCGGCCTGGACGATGTGGTGAAGCGTGCTCGCGGCCGTAACTTGTTCTTCAGCACGGATATTCCTGCCGCAATCAAGGAAGCGGACATCATCTTCGTTTCCGTGAATACTCCGACCAAGACGTTTGGCCACGGTGCTGGCAAGGCCTCTGACTTGCAGTACTGGGAAAAGACTGCCCGCAACATTCTGGAAATTGCCGACGAAGGCAAGATTATCGTCGAAAAGTCCACGCTTCCGGTGCGTACCGCCGCCGCGATGGAACGCATCCTGAACAGCAACGATAAGGGCCTGCATTTCGAAGTGCTTAGCAACCCTGAGTTCCTTGCCGAAGGGACGGCCATTAACGACTTGTTTGAACCGGATCGCGTGCTTATCGGATCGCACCAGACGGAATCGGGCCTTGCCGCCTGCCAGAAACTCGTAGATGTTTATGCTCACTGGGTGCCGCGTGACCGCATCCTTACGACGAACCTTTGGAGTTCCGAACTCACGAAACTCACTGCGAACGCCTTCCTCGCGCAGCGCATCAGCTCCATCAACTCCATCAGTGCCCTTTGCGAAAAGACCGGTGCCGACGTGGATGAGGTTGCCTACGTGATGGGTAAGGACCGCCGCATCGGCCCCAAGTTCCTGAAGGCGTCCATCGGTTTTGGCGGAAGCTGCTTCAAGAAGGATATCTTGAACCTCGTATACCTGTGCGGTTACTATGGACTCCCCGAAGTGGCTGCCTATTGGGAATCGGTGGTGAAAATTAACGAGTGGCAGACTCACCGCGTGGTGGACCGCATGCTCGAAACGATGTTCAACACGATTGCGGGCAAGAAGATTGCCGTGTTCGGTTTTGCATTCAAGGCGAACACCGGCGATACGCGCGAAAGCCCGGCGAACCTCGTTGTTCGCGACTTGCTCGCCGAACATGCACAGCCGGTCGTGACCGACCCGAAGGCAATTCCCGATGCGAAGCGCGATCTCAAGGATGTAATCGATCAGGTCCAGTTCGAAGAAGACCCGTACAAGGCTGCCGAAGGTGCCCATGCTGTGGTCATCTGCACCGAATGGAAATGCTTTGCCGAACTCGACTGGACCCGTATCTACAAGGGCATGGCCAAGCCTGCCTTTGTATTCGATGGCCGCAATATCCTCGATGCCGACGCCCTCCGCAAGATTGGTTTCGAAGTGTCTGGAATAGGAAAGGGAAAAGCGGAATAATATAGAATGTATGGTGTTTGGTTCTGATGTGTAGGCGAGGTTGTTCTTTCTCGCAATCGCTAAAAGGAAATGAATAAAATCATGGGTTTTGATTCAAAAACACAACAGCCAATAGCATTGACCGGTGCGCAGGAGAAAATTTTTGATGTATTTCAGTTGGTAAGGAAGTATCTGGAAAACACTTCCATGCCATATTTTTTGCTGGGTGGAAGTTTGTTGGGTGCCGTGCGGCATAAGGGGTTCATTCCTTGGGACGACGATATTGATATCGGCCTTTACCGTGAGGATTATGAACGTTTTATTCGGGACATTTCTGCCAATTTGCCAGAACACTTGGAACTGAGAACATTCCGAGACGAGTCGGACCACCATTACTATTTCTCGCGGATCGTGGACAATCGGTATTTGATGAAACGCGAAGGGAGCGTTGTGACCCGCTATGAAAATGTATGGGTCGATGTGTTCCCGCTCGATGGCATGCCGAACGGGGCTATTTCCCGCCGCATCCACATGTTGCGCCTGTTGTGGACCCGCATGTGGTACCATATCGCCTGTTTTGACAAGGTGAACTTGCACCGTCCGAATAGGCCACTTTCCGAAAGAATTATTATCGCCATTGTTAAGATGTTTAACTTCCATGGTGGCAAGAATTATAAGAAGTGGCTGGAAAAACTGGATGTCCTGTTGAGAAAATACAAAGTCCAGGATACGAACTGGGTCGTGAATTTCATGGGTCAGTACAAGTTCAAGGAGATGTTCCCCAAGTCCTATTATGGGAAGGGCAAACTCTACCCGTTCGAAGGCTTGGAATTGATGGGCCCGGAAGATTACGACAAGGTGCTCACGCAGATGTACGGCGACTACATGAAGGAACCCGAAGACTGTAAAAAGAACGTCCATGATGCTCACTTGGTGCAGGCTGACGAGAACAAGTAGTTATGGCGGATTCTTCTCTTAGACAGTTGCAGTTGAAGGAACTCAGCCTGCTGAAACTCTTTCAACAAATTTGTAAGGAAAACCATATTACCTATTATGCGCTAGGTGGAACCTTGCTTGGCGCTGTCCGGCACAAAGGTTTTATCCCGTGGGACGACGATATCGACGTAGGTATCCCGCGCCCGGATTACGACCGCCTTTGTAAAATCCTGGAGGCGCAACCTCTGGGGGAAAAAGTACGTTTCCATACTTTTCGCAATTCGGATGAGTATATCCGTTATTTTGGGCATCTGGAAGATACCAGCTTTAAGGTTGTTCGCCATGACAAGCTTAAGGATGAGGAAACTTATGCCTGGATAGACCTCTTCCCTCTGGATGGCATGCCGAACAATGGCCTGCTCCGGAAACTCAAGGTGTGGCAGGTGCTAGCCTTGCGCGCCATGTTCCGTTTTTCTTGTTTCGATACGCTTGTCGATGTGAACAAGAAGGGGCGCCCCTTGCATGAAAAGATTTTGGTGTGGGTGGGGCTCCACACGCCGATTCAGAAATTTTTTAATACAAAGAAGTGCCTTGACCGGATGGAACGTGCCCTGACTTCGACTCCGTATGAAAAGTCTAACTACTTGGTGAATGCCATGGGCGCCTACAAATTCCGTGAGATGTTCCATAAGAAGTATTACGGCAAGGGTAAGATGTACCCGTTCGAAGATACGGAAATTTGTGGCCCCGAAGACTATGATTTCGTCTGTACGCAACTTTATGGTGACTACATGACTCCACCCAAAATGGACGACCGTAACCACCATGGTTTGGAAACGGTTGAATCTCCTGAAGTAAACGGCTAGGTCTTATGCCTGCGATAAGTGTTGTCATCCCTGTCTATAACTCCGCAAAATATTTGCGTGAGTGCCTGGATAGCATTGTCTCCCAATCTTTTTCGGACTGGGAAGTCGTTGCGGTCGATGACGGCAGTTTCGATGAATCGCCCGCCATCTTGGATGAATATGCTGCGAAGGACTCTCGCTTTAAGGTTATCCACAAAGAAAATGGTGGAGTGTCGGGGGCGCGCAACGATGGCTTGGCGGTGGCAAAAGGCGAATATGTCCTATTTGTAGATTCCGACGACTGGATTGACGAAACCGCCTTTCGAATGTATTGGGACGAGGTGTGCCAAATTGGGGCCGACGTGGTCATTACTGACCATTGGACTTGGAAGGAAAATGGTGTCGAAACGGAGCATCGGTTCTTTGCGCAGGATTTTGTTGCAAATGACAAGCCAAACATTCAGGCTCTGCAGCGCATGGTCCTGTACAGGGGTTATTCGCCTTATCCTTCTGCCCGTTGCAGCTACATGTTTTCGGCTCTCTGGTCTAAATTGATTCGCCGGCAATTGTTGCTTGAAAATGGAATCCAGTTCTCCAGGGCCCTAAAATTGTACGAAGACGGCTTGTTTGCCTTGCAGGTTTTCCATTTTGCAAAAAGTGTTGCGTACAAGCAGGTGCCAACATACCATTACCGTGTTTTGAACAATTCACTTTGTCATATCAACGAACAGAGATTGGTAACGGATAGCTCCAATATTTTAAATGAAATACAATCTTTCATGGACGTGTTTGACAAAGACCGGGCTCTTGAATCGGCATTTTTGTCAAGGGCTCTTTTCCTTACAAAGAAAATGGCCTTGCGCAGTTTCTTTTGCAAGGGTGCACAAGGAACTTTCTATCGCCGATACAGGGCTTTTAAAGCAATTCTTTTGACAGAGCCTTATAATACCGCAGTGGAAAAAGCAAAGGCCTTAAAACTTTGCGATAATGAAAAAAGCTACGGCAAACTGGTGAACCACGGACTATTTTTTTTAACAGCCTTGATGTACGAGTTGCGGGCTAGGATTCAACGTCGATAACTTTTGCGTTGCTAATATCATCATCGTTGTTGATCTTGTTTTCGTTGGCTTCAGCATCGCTGATTTTGATATTGTTTTCAAAGGCAATTTGCTTGTAATGAGAAATGTAGCCTAGCTGAATGCCTACAAACATGAATAGGAACGAGGAACTGTTCCCGATAGTGCCCGAGAGTGTCAAAAACAGCGTTCCGCTAGCCATCAGCGCATAGCCGCCACGAATTCCCTTTAGCTGTTCCCTATAGCGGAAAAGCAGTACGAACATCCACAGTAAAAGAAGGTAATAGGAGATTAATCCCAGGAACCCTCTGTCGATGAGAAGAGAGAAGATGATGGATTCCAGACCTCCGAGGTCGTTTCCGCTGCTGTCGGAGGCTCTTACGTCATCGCCGAAAATGACATGAGACGTGTATTTATTCCCGTTGCCAAAGATGGGGGAATTGCTAATTGTGGCTATGGAGAATAGGAGCTGGGATGTTCTGAAGTCGAGGGAAGATCCTCCGTGTTCTGTATTTGTCTGGAAATTTTGTAGCAGTATGGTCAATACTGCGGATGAAATGAAAATCACAAGGCCGGCGATGATGATTTTCAAAAGGGGCTTAAGCTTGAAATATATGTAGAGGCTAACGCCAAATGCTACGCACAGCATCGCCGTTCGGGAACCGCACAGAAACAGGTTCACAGCCAGCAGGGCAAGTAGCAGCGTGATTTTTTTTTGTTCGGAAACTTCATTCTTGATGTAGGGCACGTAAAACAAGAATAAGCTCATTAATAGAGTGCCAAATGCGGTGGGATGCTTTGTTGTAAAGCAGGTCCTGAATCTCCAGCTTTCCGTGAGGTTCATGGAAGATAGGAGATTCTGGCCTCCTTCGTAGTAAGGAAACGCCGCGTTGACAATTCGATAGGGGTAGTTGTCGCCTAAGAGAATTTCGATAATGCCGAAAGCACAGATGACAACGGTAAAGGGAATAAGTTTTTTTGCAAATTCATAAACGTTCTCTTTGCGGCCGCAGATGAATGCGGCATAAATGTAACCGAATCCGTCGATGACATCGCGTATGCCGTAATACATGTCCTTGGAGGCGATGCCGGAATTGTAGATGGATGTGAATATGTAACTGACTATGCTTAGGCCTATCGGGAAAAGCAGAAGATTGTTGAAAATACTTTTGTTAAAGTTCTGCCTGTCCTTAAAAAATTCTATGATAAAGAATGCATACAGAAAAATATGCTGCGGAGAAACAGAAGGATTTTTTATCAAGAGTGCCGTTGTCGGGAACAATACGGTTCCTATAACCAAGGCCAGGAATCTTCCTTGGGTGTCCGTTAGGAACATGTAGGTAAGAAGCCCGAAAAAGAATAGCAGGACAACGTAGCTCATTTCCCAAATATACTAATTGACAACTAGGTTGAACGTCGCGAGAAATGTGTTTTGCGTGATAATATGGTTGAATCGCTGTATAGAAAATTTCGGAGTCATTCGTTACTGCCGTTGATTTCGAAGCGGATTGTTACGGGAGAATGGTCCGATGGATAGCGTGGCAATCCGTTATCGAGGTAAGTCTCGTTTAAAATTTCGTAGCGACGGATTTTTAATAGCGGGGATACCATAATATGGTCAAATGTCCAGGGGCTTTCCTTGTTTGGGTCGAAGTAGTTGTAGCTTCCATTAGGGGCGAATGCGGAATCGGCAACGTCTTTCGAATCGTTCATCTTTATACAGGTTCCCAGGTTTTTGTACGACTTGGAATCTGCGGTAAAGTTCAAGTCTCCCGCAAATATGAATGGAGCCTCTTTTGCCATGGCAAGAATTTTTTTATTCATCAATAGGGCGCTTTCCCTTTGTGCATCCTTGCCGTGGTAATCAAAGTGAACGTTGAAAATGTAAAGAGTATCCTGGTTGAATTCGAGTTTTGCCCATGTGCAGTAGCGGGCGTGCTTGGAATCCCAGCTCTTGCTTTTCTTCTCCGGAGTCTTGGACAGGTAGAATCGCCCGAAGTCTGCAATGGTGAACATTCCCTTACGCACGACGATGGGGTTGAATTCCATCGTGTCGGAAACAATGATTTCGTAATCGGGCAGAAGTTCCATCAACTGTTTTAGGCGAGGGGGGCTTCCTTCCTGGAGGCCTATGATGTCGAAATCGTGGTCCTTGATAATATTGGCGATTGGTTCCTTTCGCTTATCCCAGGCGTTGCCTTCTTCGATGTCTTTTTCGCTTTCCCAACGAATGTTCCAAGATGCGTAGCTGAATTCTCTTCCAAAGGAAGGAACTAGAAGGCATGATAGCAAGATCAGAAGGATTGGGATGGACTTAGTCATGTATTTTCTTGAATAGTTCTTGTTCGATGTTGGAAAAATCGAGGCCTTTGTAGAAGTTCCTTGATTTGATTAGTCCAAGTTTGTCGAAAAGAGTACGAATCTCGTACTTGACATGGCGAAATCCTGTGTAACGGTAAGCCAACTTTTTGTTTTTCCATTCAGTCTTGTTGTAGAAGTGCCGCCAAATGGATTTTAAGGGGTTGACACATTCTTTATGCCAAGGTTTTTTGTAGCCCGTGTAGTGAATTAGGGTCGCGTTGACCTTGGCTTCTTCCATGTCCTTGAGATAAACTTTGTCTATAAACTGGTTTTCAAAAGGCTCGAAGAAGTGCTCCTGAAGGTTGAAACGGATAGACAAAGTCTGAATGGTCCCGTGCAAGACGACGTTCAGGGCGTCCTGATCGTGGAATTTGCAAATGTCCCGATTCTCGGAAATGAATTTGATGGACTTGTTCTGTATGTCGTTTTTGCGCCACCAGTCAAGGTTGATGAGCATGACTCCGGCATTGAAATAATCGTCCGCGCGATTGAAAGAAAGCCTGTTTAAAACTCGTATGTCGTTGCAGCGCATGTCCGGGACGGCTGCGGCGGAGAAATTTTCCAGAGGCGTTTCCCAGAGTTCTTTGAGGGAGTCCAAACAAATAATGTCGCCGTCGATGTAGAGAACCTTGTCGATTTCTTTAGGTAGAATTGTCGGGAGCAGCAAACGGAAATATGTGGCGATAGATACATGTTCGCCCCGGCGAATAGGACAATCCTTCAGGTAGGACTCGTCTATGGTGTAAAAGGATATGCCAAAAGAAGAATTTATGAGATTTCTTGAAAGCGTATCCTGCGCGTTTTGGCTTAGCCCCGCCGAAATGATATTATAATGAATTTGTGCCTCTGGATTGGATGCTGCGATGGATGTCATCAGCACCGCGGTGGGCATGACGTAATTGTCGTCGGTACAGAGTACAATTTCTATCATAATTTCCCTTTATGGAACTATCCAGTATTTTTCCAGAGCCTGCTTGTTGCGTGGTTTGGATATGTAGAATCCAAGTTCGCGTTTGATTTTTGTCCTCTGGTAGCGGAGCAGGGCGGCAAGGCCTTTTTTGTGCGGAACCGGATTTTCCGTATAGACGAAGTAATTTAGGCTCACTGTTTTGTAGTGGTGGTGCAAAACCCACAATGTGAATAAACGTTCGGACATGAACCCGAAAATGCGCTTCTGGTAGGAATCGTATTTCTCTATGCTCGCTCTTTTTTCGACTTCGAAGAGTACCTTGAACAGCCATTCGCAATATTTCTCAAATTCGTCGATAGGCATGATGAACATGTTGCAATCGTAAAAGAAATTGTTGCAAATGAAAAAGTTGTTGAAATCGTCCAGGAACTCCGGGGACAGCTCCTTTATTACATCGTGGAGGTGCCGGAGATCCACGCTGATGTGGGCGTGTTCATAAGCAGAGGCCACCGAAGTCTTGAGGTGTGCCTTGGGGGGAATGATGATTTTCCCCTGGGAAAGCCATTGTTCAATCTTTTCTTTGTCGAGATTGTACTTGTCGAGTTCGCTGATGTTCTTGGCGATGCCGCTGCCAGTGGAGCGGTGTTCGTCGAATGCGAAATAGCGACGGTAATGGTTTAAACCGATATATTGGATTTCCGGGTAGATTTTACGGATGTTTTTCCAAGCCCAGTATAATGCGGTCAACTCGCAGTAATTAGGATTCTTTTCGCTGATATTGTCGCATGCTTCTCCATTGGCAAGGTTGTCCTTTTGAAAACCGAGGTCTTGCTTGGATAGCGCGGCTCCGACCTGTATGGGCAAAAACCAGTCTTGTGACGGAACAGGGCACGGCTTGTGGCAGCAGACGAGAATCTTTATTTTGGATGAGTCAAGCATTTTAAAAATCCGTAATGTTCAAAACCTGTTCTATGATAGGTGCCATGTCATAGTATTTGTATTCTGCCAACCTGCCGCCGAATATGACATTCTTCTCGTTCTGGGCGAGTTCGCGGTATTTTTGAGCCAGAAGGTTATTCCGGTCGTTGTTGACGGGGTAGTAGGGTTCCATGCCTTCGGTCCATTCGGTGGAAAATTCCTTGGAAATGACCGTCTTGGGAACGTCGTAAACGCAATTCCCGAACATCTCGAAATGCTTGTGCTCGATAATCCGAGTGTACGGCACTTCGCGCTCCGTGTAGTTGACGACGGCGCACCCTTGGTAGTTCGGTTTGTCGATGATTTCGGTTTCGAAGTTTACCGTGCGATATTCCAGTTTGCCGAACTTGTAGTTGTAGAATTCGTCGATGGCACCGGTATAGACAATTTTTGTGGCGATGGATTCGTAGTAATCGCGTTTTGCAAAGAAGTCTTCGTTGGTGCGGGTCTCGACACCTTTCAGCAAGCCTTCGACGAGCTTGTTGTAGCCGCCTTCGGGAATGCCTTGGTATTTATCGTTGAAGTAGTTGTTGTCGAAAACGAAGCGTACAGGCAGCCGCTTGATGATGAATGCCGGAAGGTCTTTGCAACTGCGTCCCCATTGCTTTTCGGTGTAGCCTTTGATGAGGGCTTCGTAGATGTCCTTGCCTATAAGGAGAAGGGCTTGTTCTTCCAGGTTGCGGGGTTCCTTGACGCCCGCGGCTTCCATAGCGGCGACGGCCTCTTTTTTTTGCTCTTCTATTTTTGCGGCAGCTTCTTCGGGCGTTTTTACTCCCCACATTTCAAAGAAAGTGTTCATGTTGAAAGGGAGATTGTACAACTTGCCTTTGTAATTTGCAACGGGGCTGTTGGTGTAACGGTTGAATTCAACAATTGAATTGACAAAATCCCAGACTTTCTTGTTGGATGTGTGGAATATGTGTGCCCCGTATTTGTGGACGTTTATTCCTTCGACATTTTCGCAATAGACGTTACCGCCAAGGTGGTCTCGCTTGTCGATGACGAGGCAACGTTTTCCGGCCTTTGTCGCCTGATGGGCGAATGTAGCCCCAAAAAGCCCGGACCCCACGATGAGATAATCAAAATGTTCCATAGCACAAATATAATTTTTTAAAAAAATGTTTGGTGTGCTTGGCCGGTTTGGCTGTTCAGGAATATGCAAGATTCTTTTGTGGAATTTTAATGCCCAGTATTTTGCAAATTTTTTTCTGAACTCTAAATAAAAAGCTCTTGATTCTATGTCGCCACAGTTGTTTTTTTATGAACGTCTCGTCAAAACCGTATTTTTGGGCTTCTGCGACACAGCGCTTGTAAACATCGTCTTTGTGATTTTTTTTGCAGTATTTGAACGGCCAAAGCATCATCTTGTCGATGAAATCTACATGGTTGTCTTGTAAAAAACGGTTCTTTCGTGCAAAAACGCTTACGCGAGTTAGGAGCCTGTCGTCGGAAACGATTCTCGAAACGCTTCCTTCGCGGATGGTGTAATTGTAAATGGGTTGGTCGCAAACGGCCAATTTTTTTGCATGGAAGCCGACAAGGTAAGAGTATTGCGTGTCGTTGTGAACTTTGGTTTCTTCGAAACGGATTTTATTTTCTTGGATGATGGAGCGCCGAACCATCTTGCACCAGGGTTCTCCAAAATAGTAGCGTAAAAGTTTTTCGCCTTTTTCCGGGACTTTTTTGTATATGTTGATGATTTCGGCTACATGGTTTGGAATCTTTGCAGGTTCTCCGGTGTCGGTGTTGACAAAGTTTGCGTTGAAATAGACAATGTCGTTTTCTTGGGCGCTGTACTTGTCCAGAAGAAGTTCGAAACCTTTGCAAAAATAATCGTCGGCATCGGAGAATAGGATATAGTCGCCTTTGGCTTCGTCGAGGCCTCGGTTGCGTGCTGCTCCCCCTCCGCCATTTTTTTCGCAAAACACAAATTGCACGTTCGGGAATGTACCCTGCATTTCCATGAGCTTTCGGCGGTTTTCTTCGCTGCTCATATCATCGACGACTACGACCTGAATGTCATCACGTCTAGGAATGCTTTTTAGGCAGCGTTCCAATAAGGCCGGAAGATTGTAGTGGGGGATGATAATGGAATACGACATCTAGCCACCTTCATTTGCAGAATTTGCAAGATTGTCAAAAAAAGCTTGAAGCTGACTAATATAGATGTCGTATTTTTCTTCTGAACAAATGATTTCTCTATTTTTGTTTTGAATGGCTTTATCAAGTACATTGTCAAATATGTTTGCATCTAGATCTTTTTCGATAGAGAAAATTTTTGCGCCTATGTCGTTGTAATGCTTGTAAGAAATGGAATTGCTGTAAAGAAAAACTTTTTTCCCTGTACAAAGCATGTATGTAATATTTCCGACTGCTTGTTGCCTAATGTGGCCAAAGATCGCTATTGAACATTCATTGATTATTGAGAAATATTTTTTCTTGGGAATGAAGTCTTCTAGAAAAATTGGCGTGACATATTGAAGGTGCTCCGCGAATTCCTTTAGCCTTTTTTTATAGGGCCCGGGAACATCCGGGTAGCTGATAGGAATATAGACTTTGCAATTGACTTTTAGGTTTTCCAGCGATTGAAGAATATCGATATGGTTGTTTGCCGGATCAAGGCTGTTCCCTAGTAGAATCGATTTTGTAGATGTATGGAAATTGTGATTGAATTCTCCATTGTCTTTATCGATGTATTGAAATGGGTAGAATTGCAGTTGATTGAATTTCTTTTTTACCATTTCAAATTCTTCGGGTAACACGACGGACAAGTAAGAGATTTTTTTCAGGAAGGCGTCGTGATGCTTTTGCCACGAAGATTTATACCCGACTTTTAGAAGAGCATATTTTATTTTTTCTTTAAAAGTTCTTTGTTGCGGTCCGAGAGCTTTTCTGGTTAGCGGCTTGAACAAGTCTAGAACTACGGGTCTGCGTTTGGCGTTCTTCTTGTCGGAATAAATGTCGTATCCCCAGGAACTCCATAAGATAGGCATTTGTAACTTGGACAGGATTCTAGGAGAAAGACAAAGGGAATGGAGAACCGCATAGTCAAAATGGTTCCCGTTTGCATAGTTTACAATTTGTTCCGATGTATGGAAAATTTTGATGTCGGGCGATTTTACCAGTTTTGCCTTGTCTCCTGGAGCGCATATGCAGAATTCCGATTCCACGCCATGTAGATCGGAAAATTGCTCTATGGCGCAGTCGATGAATTTTTCGTCAAGGCTAATATGGACTATTCGCATAATGTTTATTCAACAATAATATTCAGCCAGGAATCTTGATTGGCCAACGCTTTGAGCAATTCGTCGTTGGATGAAAAAGAAAGAATCAGCATTCCGATGGCGTTATTGGCACCTTCAAAACAATCAACATGATCCCCTTGTTTCACCCAGAGATCACGTTCTACAATTTTGGCGGGGAGACTGTCGGCAATTTGCAATTCTTTAAAGATTCCGGTCTTTTTCGAATGTAAAACCACTTCGGCCCAACAGCCATTATAGTTCTTTTCTTGAATATTCTCAATCGGATCGCCAACCGCTGCTCGGGTACATGCTGTAATCAAATCGACTCCTGTAGCATAGCGGAGCATTTCGGCCAACCGGTTTCCACCGCCACGAGGAGACACTTCCATGATGTACGGTTTTCCATTTGTACCTATGCGGGTCTCGATGTTATAGATGCTAGTCTGCATGCCTAGTAGGGTAATCAAACGCTGGATTTCCGATTTTAGGTATTTTTCTTCTTCGCTTGTGAATGTTGACGGCCAGCTATAAGCTGCCGGAACGTAAGGATTTTCTGCGTTGGCATCAAAACGCTGGGCGGAAAAAGATGAAATTAGCATCTTTCCTTTATACGAAAAACAATCGGAATCCGAAGAACATCCTTTCTTCTCGATAAATTCTTCTACAATAATTTTGCCTTTGAAGGCGTGGCTAAAAGCGTATAGGAGAGCGGGTTTTAGCTGATCTTCAGAATCCACCCTAGAAACGCCTTTCGACCCAGCCGAGTCGGTCGGTTTTACGATTACTGGATACTGATACCAATCCAAATCGCTCAAAGCTTCTTCCATCGACGAAAAGCCTCTAGCTTTCGGAACGTTAAAGCCGTTAGCCGTAAGGAATGCGCGAAACTTGTCCTTATTCTGCAAAATCTCCACAGATTCATAAGGACCAAAAGAAGGGAGGCCCATTTTATCTTGAACATAAGCAGCAGCAACAACGCCCGGATCAACACCAAAAGACATGATGCCGTCAATATTTTTTTCTTGAGCCACTTTAAGAACAGCATCTTTATCCAAAACGCTGACATTCACATATTCGTCAGAATGCTTATGTGCGATATTATCTTCTATATAGTCAGCCGTAATAACATAATATCCCTGTTCATGAGCAGCCTTTATGACAGGGAGCAAATAACGGATTCCACCCAACAACATCAGTTTTTTCATATTCCGTCCTATTTAAGCATTGCAGATTATTTCTTGTTGGTAATGACTTCGATCACCCTATTAACGCCTTCGTCGTCGAGAGTTGCAAACATCGGTAGGCAAAGTACCTGGTCTGCAAGCTTGTGGGCGATAGGCAGGTTTGCTGGATTGGCGGAATCCAGACCTTTGTAGGCACTGAACGTGCTGATGAGCGGGTAGAAATAGCGACGTCCGTAAATGTTGTGCTTTTGCAGCAATGCGTAAAGTTCATCGCGGCTAACGCCGTATTCTTCGCTAATGAAAATCGGGAAGTAAGCGTAGTTGTGACGGACCCCTTCGATATCGGGGAGGAAACGAATGCCGGCAATGTCTTTTAGTGCGGCTCTGTACTTGTCTGCAACCGCCTTGCGTTTTTCGATGGCGCTGTCGACTTGCCTCAAGTTTAATAGTCCGTATGCCGAGCGAATTTCGTCCATCTTGCTGTTGATGCCGGGAGCGACGACTGTCGTTTCATCTGCGAAGCCGAAGTTCTTCAAATAATCGATACGTTTCTTTGTGGCCTCGTCATGGCAAACAAGAGCTCCGCCTTCAACCGTATTGTATACTTTGGTGGCATGGAAACTGAGCGTACTCATGTCGCCTGCTTTTAATACGGATTCTCCGTTCACCTGCACGCCAAAGGCATGCGCGGAGTCGTAGATGACCTTGAGCCCGTAGATGTCGGCGATTTCTTGGATGCGCTTCGTATTGCAAGGTGTTCCGTAAACGTGTACGGGCATGATGGCTGTTGTGCGCGGCGTAATGGCGGCCTCGATTTTTTCGGGGTCGATATTGCCGGTGTTTTCGTCAACATCGACAAACACAGGCTTAAGGCCGTTCCACCAGATGGAGTGGGTGGTCGCCACAAAACTATAGGGTGTGGTAATGACTTCCCCGGTAATTCTCATTGCCTGCAGTGCAGTAATCAGCGGCAAGGTTCCATTGGTAAAAAGGCTGATGTACTTTACGCCGAGATATTCGGCAAGTGCTTTTTCCAATTCCTGATGGTAGTGGCCGTTGTTGGTCAGCCATTTCCTGTTCCAAATATCCTGAAGCATGGGAATGAATTCTTCTAGCTTCGGAAAGAGTGGGGAGGTAACTGTAATAGTTTTATTTTCGCTCATGATAGGTAATTTACATTTTATTTTTCTTTTTGTTCAAAAGCTCCAGCAGTTCCTTGACCGTTTCCCTGTTAAATATCCAGTTGCTCGCCACATAATATAGGGCTCCTGCGGCAATGCCTAGAACAAGTTGAAGCGCATACTCTTTTTCTGGAAGAATCTTGGTTACGCCTACGCTTATGGCTCCCATGATTAGGGAGTTCAAAAGTGTGGGAATATACATTTTCATTTGGCTTAAAAGGCCTGCGTTCAACAACTTCCCGGAATAGTACGTGTTTACTACAAGGCCAAAGCAGGTGTCGACCCATTGGCCGAAGCACATGGCGATGATGCCATAAGGAAGCGTGACGCAAAGTATGATGATGCCTGTAATTTTCTTGATGATTTCCAGTTTTAGGAATAAGTCGGATCGCCCCATGACTTGCAGTACGTTCAGGTTGATTGCGTGTACGGGGTGCCACATATGGGCGATGCAGATAATCTGTAGTATCAGGATGACGTTGGCCCATTTTTCAGTAAGGACCAGGAGGATAAACGGTTTTGCCAGAGCCGCTAGGCCAATCATGAGCGGGAATATAACCAAGGTGGACATGTTGAGAAACTTTAAATATCCTTTTCTCAACTTTTCAGGGTCATCTTGAATTTTGCTCAGAACAGGAAAGGTGACTCTCTGGAAAATCCCTGTGATGTTTGACGAGGGAAAGTTTGCAAAATGAGATGCCCTGCTGTAGTTTCCCAAGGTGGAGGCAGAAAAAAACTTGCCAATAATCAGGTCATAGATGTTTTCGTACAAGGTGTTCAACAGGCCGGAGGCTAAAAGTTTGGAACCGAAGCCGAACATGCTCTTGAAAGAAGTCTTGTTGAAAAAACTTTTTGGGCGCCATCGGACCAAACCCCAGAAGAGAAGCACCCTGAAGGATGTCGTGGTCATCTGTTGCACTACTAGAGACCACACTCCGAGCCCGTTATAGGCGCAGATTAGGCCCGCCGTTCCGCCGACCACCGCTCCCGAGAAGGATATCTTTGCGAGCATTTTAAAATTCAGGTCGATGGTCAGGTTCAAACGCTGGATGGAACCAAATGCTTGAATGATGAGATTTATCGCCAGAATTCTAAGGATATCTGCCAGTTGCGGCATGTTGTAGAACTGGGCTACATAGGGTGCCGCCAAGAAGATTGCGGCATAACAGGCTGCCGCCATGAAAATGTTGAAGAAGAAAACGGTCGCTTTGTCGTTTTCGTTACGGTCCGGTTTACGGATGAGTGCATTGCCGAAACCGCTGTCAATGAAGGTCTGGCTCACCGCCATGAAGATGGTGAGCATGGCTATCATACCGTAGTCGTTAGGTGTTAAAAGCCTTGCGAGGAGGATGCCGAAAAGGAACTGCACGCCTTGCGTAGAGAACCTTTCTACAGCGCTCCAGATGACACCTTTGAATGTCTTTTGTTTTAACGACATAAGCCTCGCAAATATAGCATTACAAGTTCTCGTCTATCCATTGGATCCGTTGTTCTATCCAATATTTTATAGCGTCCACGGCTTCTTGGTAATTGCTGAATTTTCTGAAAAAAGGAAAGCCCGAGTCGTTTTCGAGTACTGGCCATCTCTTGAATTCGTTTGACGATGCTTTTGCCAGTTTCTTGGACATGGAATCTATGGAGTCCAGGGTGGCTACAAAAACGGCCCGGTTCTTTTTCCAATAGTCCTTGACTCGCTTTTTGTATTCCTTGTTCTTGAAAAGGAACCGGTTCCATCCGTAATTACGAATCAGCCATTGGTCAGGGACTGCTTTTTTGTCACTTGAATTTCCATAACCTAGGTCGAAATCCCATACAGGGCCCATCTTGATGGGCGTATTAATGCTGTCCTTCTTTTCCCAGGTTAAAAAGATACTCCGTCTATGACCATCGATGTTCTTTGTGAATTCTTGTATCCAGTAATACCTTATGAAGTCTTCAATGTCAATCCATTGTGCGATGCTGTCCAAGTTGTAAATGTTTTTTGATTGCAGAAAGCGCTCAAATTCGTTGATGTGGTTTTCGAGAAGTTTCTGGGAATGGGCGCTGGGTTCCTTGGGCTGGTTGAATTTGAAAATATAATTTAGGCTAGACGTAAACATGATTCCTTTCGTAGATGTCTCGGTAGTCTTCTCAAAGAGAAAACTGGAATCGTTTTTAGCGATGTTTACCCGGTTCTTGGAAACTTTGACGTGTTCGACCAAAAGGTATATTCCTTGGTATTGCCGGTTCAGGAACAGTTCAAGAAATTTGCATTGGGGATGGTATTCGTCGCCGAGGATTCCTGCCAGCTGGTAGGTGATGTAGTTTAGCACCATGGACTTGTCGCGAAAGTTGGATACTAGGTCCCATTCTTTGTCTTTGGGCATGCCGAGCATGGAATCTTTTTCGGCAAGATTGATTTTGTACCCGTATTTTGTCATGACAAAGCTGGAATTGCCCCGGCCCTTGATTGTGAGGTCTTGGATAGGGCCAGAAGGCTTGCTTTTGCCGTAGAATTGCAAGTGTGCAGGGACTTTTGTCTCCTTGTTGTTAATTTGTCTAAAATCTTCAGTTTCGATAACGAGACGGGGTAAATCTGCGTAAGGGTATTCCGAATCATCCAATGGCAAATAAGTTGCATCGGAATCGGTTACAGAATCTTCGCTCCAGATGCTGCAGGAGCATATAAAAAGAAATAAAAAAAGAACGAGAAATATCGATAGAAGCTTCTTGGGTTGGCGCTTCATTGCGACTTGTTATTTTTTTAATGATTCCAGGTCTTTTTTGATTTGGGTGGTGCTTATTTCTGGAGTACGTTCCAAATACACTACTTCGCAGTAGTCTTTCAGGAAATCGAATTTTCCCTTCCAGTCATCGCCCATTACAAAGGTGTCTACATGATATTCTTTGACGTCCGTCCTTTTTTGGTCCCAATTTTCTTCGGGAATGACAAGATCCACATAACGGACGGCTTCCAGGAGCTGCTTGCGCTTTTCGTAGCTGAAATAGCATTTTTTTTGCTTCTGGTTCCAGTTGAATTCGTCCGTAGAAAGGGCTACAATGAGATAGTCTCCCAAAGCCTTGGCGCGCTTCAGCAGGTTGATGTGCCCGTAATGCAACAGGTCGAAAGTCCCGTATGTGATGATCTTTTTCATAGTATGCTGTAATATATAAATATGTCGTAGACTTAACAACCGACTTCGCCCCTAGGAACGTTTTTTTTAAATTATGGGCTATCTCGCCGTGAATCGATATTTTTCTTTGAAAATAATTCCTACTTGTGCGCTCTTCTTGGCTGTTTTTTGCCTTGCTCGCGAAACCGTATCGCCGGTGCGTGCTCCCGAAAGCTATGCCCTGTTTGGCTCGCTTGTAGAACTTCGCGATGATGTCTACAGCGCAGACCTGAATTTGGCGGGGGAATATGCGCCCTGTAATTGTTTCTCTGTTTACGGTGACTTTTCGTACCGTCTCCTAAGCTACAAATATGACTTTACGCTCCATGACCAGCGTCACGAGGCGCTGAATATGCAGGTCAATGGGTTGAATGAATCCTACTTGGGCATGAAATTAATGCCGTTTCCGTTTTTGGGGCTCGATGCCAACTGGCGCCTCCCACCGCGTGAGGGCTCAAGGGTGAATCGCTTTCACCGTCTAGGTATATCGCCGTTCGGTCTTTACGAATTTTCGAGGAGCATGACGCTCGGCACCGCGGTAGAGTATTTTACGTTCCTCGAAAAACAGAACTTCCAGCCTGGTGATGAATTGGGCGTAAAGGGCTCTATTTCTTGGAAAGTGTTGTGGGACCGTGGTGACTATTCGGGTTGGAAACTGGACTACGTTTTCTTATATCGTTGGCGTATCCAGGAATCCGAAAACATGAACATGGAGCAACCTTACCGCAAGATGGACGACCTCCATCGCGGTTTCAGGATGCGTGTCGATGCGGCCCGCTATTCTGCGTTCTTGGGGAAACCCCTCGGTGTTGCTCTTTTTTACGAGATGAACCGAGGGAATTTATTCGGAATGGAAACTGGGCACACCATCGGGCTTTATGCCAAATGGATCTTCCCGTAACGGCTAGTACTTTCCGTACTTGTAGCCGTAGCCGTCGCTATTCCTGTGCTCGTACTTGTTGATGACGAAACTGGCGTGGGCACCGCTGTTGCCCTTGAGCAACTGGGCCATGCCGTCTTGGATGGCATCGATACTGTGCTTGTTGTATTCCAACACCATGACGATTTGTGAGGCTACGCGGCTTGCCAAGGTGGCATCTGTCACGAGCATGATCGGCGGAGTGTCGATGATGATGATGTCGTACAATTTTTCAACTTCGTCAATCAAGTCGGTGTAATGCTTGCTACCGAGAATTTCGGAGGGGTTCGGGGGAACCTGTCCGCATGGGATGATGTCCAGGTTCTCGACTTCGGTGTGAGAAATGACCTCTTCCTTAGTCGTTTCGCGTAGCAGAATCTGTGAAAGCCCGTTGCCGCGTTTGATGCCGAATTCCTTGTGCAGACGGCCTTTGCGGAGGTCGGCGTCGATGAGCAGGACCTTCTTGCCCAGCCCTGCGTACAGCGCTGCCAGGTTGACGGAAATGAAACTCTTGCCGACACCCGGGATGAGGCCGCTGATGCCGATGACTGGGCGGCAACCTTCGTCCATGCTGAATTCGAGCGAACTGCGCAAGGCGCGGAGTGACTCCACGGCAACATCGTCCGGCTCGACCACGGCGAGAGGTCGCGTTCCCCTTGTACCCTTCGGGTTGCCTTTGGGAACTTTTGCGTAAACACTGTATCCGGTTTCACGCTCAATGAAGTGTGCGTCTTTGACGCCGCTGCTAAACTTGTTCTTTAGCGTGACGAGGAATGCTCCGAAGATGAAGCCGAGGAACAAGGCGATGCAGAGGATGACCTTCTTTTTCGGTTTGGTCGGCTTGGAAACTTCTTCGGCAAAGTCGATGATACGGACGGATCCGACCTCACCGGCAGAAACCAGCTTCAATTGCTGGATGTTGTTGAGCATCGTGGTGTACATGAGCTTGCTCATGTCCACTTCGTTCGTGAGCTTCAATACTTCCTGCTGCGTGGCCGGGAGTTTCTTGGTCTCGTTCGAGTTGATGGAAAGTTGACGCTTGAGAGTGGCTTCCTGTTCTTCTAAGGTCTTGATGGTCGGGTGTTCCGGCTGGAACAGGCGAATGGCGCTTTGTTTTTGTTGTTGGAGATCGAGAAGATCCTGTTGGAGTTTCGTCCTGTTGTCCAGAATGATTTTCGTTTCCGCGTTGATGTCGATAGAGCCAATCTTGTTGCGGTAGGTGTTGTACTTGAGCAACGAAGAATCCATCTGCGCTTTCACGTCGGGGAGCTGCTTTTCCAGGAATTCAAGCGTTTTCTGGGCTTCGGCGTTACGCTGTTCTACGTTCTGCCTCAAGTAATTGGAGGCAATTTCGTTCAGGATCTCGGTTGCGCGATCGGGATAGATGTCCTGGTAGGTAAATTCGAGGATGCCGGTCTTTTTACCTTTTTCCTTGACCTCGAATGCTTTTTTGAAGGCATTTATCGCATCGAGTCGTGTGAGTTTCGTGATTTCGAATTTCTGCCCTCTGCGGGCTTTCATACTAGAGACGTTGAAGATGGCTGTATCCCCAGCGTAGGGAAATCTGTATGTTTGACCAACGATGCCTTCGAGAACTTTTATCTTGTGGTGGTCGAAAAGGACGAATTCCGTGCTGTCGTCCTTTGCCGCAGCAATCCAGGGAGAGTCTTCCTCTTCTTCGGGAAGCTTGTCCCAGGGAATTTCGAACAGATTGATGTCCATTCTCCCTTCGCGGTGCAGAAGCCGGTTGAGTCGGCTGGTGGGAACGGCGATGTATTGGAGCCTCATCTTTTCTACGGCATCACCGATAATCTGGCGGCTGTTGATGAGTTCGATTTCAGTCTCGGCAGGGCTCGTTGTGGCAAATAGGCTACCGAGTCCGGCCATCATGCCGGCACCCTTGTTGTCTTTTGATTCAATTTGTAACAGGGCGTCTACTTGATACACTGGACGAATCCACAGGGCGACAAATACGCCTATGACTCCCGAAAGAATTATACACGGGAACATAATCTTCCAGTTCTTTATCAAGTCGTTCAAAAGTTCAGAAAGGTCTGTTTCTTCTTTTTTCTTTGTCGATGCCATAAAAAATTCCGTTTGGATATTTCATCTACTCCTAAGGAGGATCCTTTGGGAGATGCCTTAAAGTAAAGGTAACAAAAAAGGATAGCCTTGTGTTTGGTTGCCGGGGGTGAAAATGGTAGAATTTATTAGTTTTATGGGGCTTAGAGAGGAACTTGCCTATGCAGATGAACATTATTCCTGTAATTCTTGTTTCAACCATCCTATGCTTTTCTGCGGAGGTGGCTCCGGTTCTCGATTTGACAAAACTTTCTGCGGAAGACAGTGATGACTATGGGGAATATACTAGGCGGATTGAACTGGTCGAGACGAGTGCCAAGGCGCTTGAGGATTCTCTCCAGGTGAAGATGGCTTCTGTCGCCGATACGCTTCCCCCCCTTGAACCCAAGGGCGAAAACGAAACGGATTCTGCCTACGATGCTCGCCAGTTCCAGCACGATGTCAATTTGCACAAGCTCATGCGGGAAAAGGAAGATGCTGCCGCTATGATGGCCCGCCTCGGTGAACTGAAGGCCGCCGCAAATACGCTCAAGAAAATCCAGATGGGCATGTTCGCTACGCTGCTTGTGAACACGGTCCCCGAACAGGCTTCGGTGAAGATTTCTTCGCAACCGCAAACGTTGGTTTCTCCGGCCAAGTTTGAGCAAGTTGTTCCGGAATCCTTGACTGTAACCGTGAATTTGGATGGGTACGAAACGCAGAATTTGCCGTTGGTGCTCAAGGCTCGCGAAAACCGGGAAATGGATGTGACCCTGGTGGCGCTGGCCGATGCTTCTGAAAGTGTCAAGGAAGGCTGGACTTGGCGAGGCTATGCGCGTGTGTCTGCTTTCGTAGCTGCGTTTGGCTTCCTCGGGGCTGGCCTGCTCGAAAACAAGATGGCGTCGGACCGTGCCAACGAATACAACAATTTGACTATCCGCACGCAAGAAGATCGTGATGCGGCTGAAAAAAGTATTGATAAGCGCCAAACTTTGCGGAACGTGTATTATGGCATTGCAGGCGCGCTTGCCTCGTTAGGCGTTGCCACATTCTTTTTCTAGTTTGTAAGTGATTTATGAAAAGAACTCTATTCCCAATTTTATTTGCGGCTGTTTCTAGCTTTGCCTATTTGCCGGGAGAGTCGGATTTTGCATCGCTCGACGGTGGACATGGCATTTTCGGGAACCCTGCCAGTATCCCCGCTTTTGATTCGTGGGGTGCCTTGACCGATTACCAGTTTGATGATGGAATCTCGACGTTCCGTATTGGCGGAAATTTGGATCATGTGGCTGCGGGTTTCTCCTATAGCCGCGATGGCAAGGGGTTCGACGAATCCCGCTGGAGTCTGAGCCATGGTTCCGCTTGGCTGGCCCGGTCTGTTTTTCTGGGGACGCGTGTCGAGGCCTTGCGCAGCGCCGATTTTGGCGGGACGCAGTGGTTGTTTTCTGCAGGTGCACTGATTCGCCCGTTGAACTTTGTCTCGTTGGGCTATTCTGGCCAGAATCTTTTGCAGGGTGGCCCCGAAGAACAGAAGATGATTCATGACTTGGGAGCGACATTCCGGTTGGGGAACCTTTTCAGCGTGAGCTACGATGTCGAAAATTTCAAAAGGCACCGGATGCTTTTTGAACTGGAACTTTATGGTACCCGTGTCGGGTTCAAGATGCCCCTCCATGACGATACCCGCGAATACACGCTCACCTTGTCGACTTCGCTGGGCGGCAACAATACTGCCTCGGTCACTTTCTTCGACGATTACATGATCAAGAGGGGGGCCTGGGGCTATCATGCTGCGCGGAACCCGCGTGCGACGACATCAGCGCAAATATACCGTGTCCCGCTGGACAAAGAAGTGGGTGAGGTTGAAAGCGATTTTGCGTTTTTTGGTCCGAAGACTATGGGCATCCACACCGTCCGCAACCATTTCGAACATTTGTTGCACGACCCCGGTGCAGGTCTCGTGATTCTTGATTTCTCGGGCTATCGCGGCGGTATTGCCATATCTATGGAAATCAAGCGCTATGTGGAAAAAATGCTGGCTCGGGGGGCAAAGGTCATTGCCTATGTCGATGACTTACGCCCGTCTGTCATGGTCGCGGCCCTTGCCTGTAACCGTATTGTCGTTGAACCTTCGGCGCATTTCTCCTGGCGCGGACTGGGTGGGTCTTCGCTCTATTACAAGGGCCTTTTTGACAAGCTCGGCGTGAAGGTGGAATTCTTGCGGCATGGTGCCTATAAGTCTGCCGTCGAGCCTTATACAGCAGATTCTATGTCGGCAGAAGCCCGTGCGAACCGGGAAGAACTTTACAATGATTATTGGAGCGTCCTTACGTCTACGGTGGCCGAGCGATTTGTTCGCCGGGGAATTCCCTTTGACAGTGCAAAGCGCATGATCGATTCCTTGGCCAACATTCCGCTTTTGACGGCGAAGAGCGCCGTGCAGAATGGTTTTGCCGATACGCTTTTGTATCTCGACCAAGTTCCTTCTTATGCGCTCAATACATTTTTCGGTATTGATGTTCCGCTAGCGCGCTACAAAACATGGAAACCCTCGGACAAGAAATTGTTCCTCGAAGATTGGGGCTTGCGTCGCCATATTGCCCTCTTGAATATTGATGGAACGATTGATTCCCGCATGGAAAAGGCCGTATTGGAGGCGTTGCGGGCTGTGCCCAGCAGCGGGGCGGAGGCGCTTATCGTAAGGGTCTCGTCTCCTGGCGGTAGCGCCCTTGCCTCCGACAAAATCTGGGCGGCAATCAAGTTTGTTCGCAGCCAGGATATCCCGGTGGTTGCGAGTATCGGCAACATGGGTGCATCGGGAGGTTTCTACATAGCGTGCGGTGCCGACGAAATCATAGCTGAACCCTATTCCGTTGTGGGGAGCATCGGCATTTACGGAGGAAAGGTGGATGCTTCCGGCCTTCTCGACAAAATTGGTGTCAAAGCAGAAACGGTGAAGACGCACAAGTATGCGGATGCGGAATCGTTTAACCGTCCGTGGACGGACGAAGAAAAAGCGGCACTCCAGGATTACATGGATGACTTCTACGATCGCTTTACCGGTGTTGTTTCTGGGGCGGTGGGGATGCCCAAGGCTGTAATTGATTCCCTTTACGGGGGAGGCCGAGTGTTCATGGGCTGGAAGGCCAAGGAATATGGGCTTGTACACGGTCTGGGCGGTATCGATGTCGCCATCGCAGAAGCGAAGCGCCTTGCCGAAATTGACGAGGGCACGTTGGTGGAGATTGATTTTATCAATACGGAAAAGTCCAGAATTCTCCCTCCAACAGGTGTATCTGCATGGCTGGATTTCGTGGATGGCATCGGACGTACGCAGTTCTGGGCTATCGAACCGCAGCAATTTGATTTTGAGTAGGTCTTTTGTCGGAGTTTAGATGTTTGCTATTGTAATGACCGTTCTGGGGTGCCTTGCCATTTCGGCGTTCTGCTCGGTGACCGAAGCCTCTTTTTACAGTGTGCCGCCTTCTACGGTGGAGTCGCTCCGGCGCCACAAGCGGTTCACGGCGAGGTATCTTGCGCATGTCAAGGACAATATTGACCGCTACATTGCTTCTGTGCTGGTGGTGAACACCGTGGCGAACACCGTGGGAGCCTCGCTCGCTACGGCTCTTGCCGTGAAGAGGCTCTCGCCAATGGGGGCGATGGCGCTTCCGGTCATCCTTACCATACTGATTCTGCTCTTTGGCGAAATTACTCCGAAAACCCTTGGCGTGAAGCAGGCGAAGATTGCTGCCCCGCTAGTGGCTGTACCCTTCTATTATATTACCAAGATTCTCGGCTGTACAGGAATTATCTGGCTCTGCCTTACGCTTACCAAACGCTGGACTCGCGAAGATGAAAAGAAGAAGGATGTGAGCGTTGAGGACATCAACAGCCTTGTGAACCTCGGGCTCAGGGAAGATGTCATTGACCGCCAGCAGGCTATTGTCATCAAAAACATCCTTGCCCTGAAATCCGTGGCTGTACGCAAGGTGATGACTCCGCGCCAGGTCGTGTTCTCGCTACCCGCTGACAAGACTATCGGCGAAACCGTGGATGAACGCGGAAACTGGCCGTTCTCCCGTGTGCCGCTCCATGGCGAAAAAAAGGACGACTGGGTCGGGATTGTGCTGCGCCGTGACGCCTACAACAAGTTGGCCGAAGGCATGCGCGATATAAAGTTGCGGCAGATGATGCGCCCGTTGCTCCTTGTCCCGGATAGCTTGACTCTCGACAAACTTCTGCTCCGGTTCCTCAAGCAGCGCGGCCACATGGTGGGCGTTGTGGACGAGTGGGGTGCTATTGCGGGTATCGTGAGCCTTGAGGATGTGCTTGAAGAGATCCTCGGTCGCGAAATTGTGGATGAATACGACGAGTCGGTGAACTTGCAAGAAACCGCTCGGCGTCGCTCAAACGCTCTTGCGTCGATGCACAAGAGTGAGAAGAGACAGGGGTAACTTGCCGGTTATTGGCATTCTGCGGTGTATTTTGTATTCTGGATAGGGTCTATTACCCGGTTTGGATCGGTTGAGCCGTCTTCCCATGCTATGAATGTTGAACCGTTAGGGCATTCTACGCTCAATTTCATGGGATGGTGCTCAAAAACACTCCAATTGTATACTTGACTTTGCTTGATGTCGAAATCATCCAATTTTAAAATTCCGTTGCCTTTCACTTCTATGGTAATGGGAACTTCGTCGTTCAGGTCAAATGATTCTTTAAAATCGTTTCTTACTGTTTTGTCACGATTGTAGGACCATGTTCTCAAACAACTGCCGTCTGTTTCAAAATATGTCCCGCAAGAATTTTTGTGGTTATTTCTTTTGTATAGTTTTATATCTCTTGTAATTTGCGCCGGGTCGATTGAGTTGTTTATGAGGTCTATTTGTTGCGCCACTTTTTCGCCATTGATAAATGTTGAATATAGGTAAGACGCGCGATTGATGAACTTTTGCTTGAAATCAGAATTTTGAATAAGTTTAATAAAAATGTTGCCAAAACACTTGTAGTTGTTCCCGCCAGAACATGGTAAATTTGGTCGTCCTCCGCCGAGGATCCACTCGATCATATTTGTATTTTCCGTAAACCCGGCAAGTTTAGGTAAAAAGTCAAAACCATTGTCTATGTCGTAAGCTATGAATTTCCATGGAGAATTTCCACTTTTCCATGCTCTCACATTATTTTGAGGCCAATCGTTGTTGAAATAAAAAATTTCTGCGGCCATATATTCCATATAGTTTGGAATGTCAATCATTTTGAAAACAGACTGATATGCCGCGCTGTCGTCTTTAATGTTTGATTTGTCAATAAATTGTATAGTGTTAAGATAATCGTCCAAAGAGCCGTTTTTTAGATATATGTTATCATTTATAATCTTGATAAAGTCAACGTTGTTGTCGTCTATTCCGTAATTGGTTTCTATGAAATGCTCATTGAGTTTTTCTTGCATGCCATAGATTCCTCGGTATTCACCATTATAAAACACAATAACCTGTCTTGAACGTTGATAGTCTACAGTTGTTCCTTCAAGAAGGCTTGTTGCCATAGCATCTTCATAAAGATCTCTTTCAAAGCGGTTTCCGTTGTTGCGTAATTTGAATCCTTTGAATGAGCTTTTTTCCGGCCGTGTTTCAAATAGAGGATAATGTATTTTCCCAGATTGATATTCTTTCCTCATTTTTATTTCAACGGATTTTTTTTCATAATTTCTGCTGTAGTTCCCGGCAATTGAAAGCCCTGCGTTTATTTCAAAAGCCTTCTTTTTCGATGAACTTCCGTTGGCAAAATATTCCACGTGTGCCGGATATTCGACATCTTCCCAGAACTTGGCTTCTAAGCATGGGTTTGGCTGGCATGGGCTGGCGTCGAGGTATTCTGCTACATAATAGGGGTCTACGCTGATAGACACAACGGGCATGTTGATCTTTTCGTTGATAAAGTAGGTCTCGGTCTGTTGCTTTGCTAGCGTTCCGCCTATGAATTCGTAACAGCGGACGACGGTAGTTGTATCAATCAACCGGGCCTCTAAAAATGCCGGTGTGGTTGAATCTGGCTCAGAACCATCAAAGGTACACTGGACAATGCCTTGTGTTGACGGGGGTGATAGCGTAAATGGCTTTTTGAAACCTGCATCTGGAATCAACGCTCGGGATGCAGCTTGCGCAATGATCTTGTTGAGTGAATCCTTAGCGTTTGCGGAGTCCTTTCTTGCATTAACGGAATCGTTGTTGATGTTTGCGGAGTCCTTTTTTGTATTAACGGAATCGTTGTTGATGTTTGCAGAGTCCTTTTTTACGTTAACGGAATCGTTGTTGACGTTTGTGGAGTCCTTTTTTGCGTTAACGGAATCCTTCTTGACATGGGTAGAGTCTGTTGTTGCTCCGATGGTGGAGGATTTCTCTTCAATGGAGGCGTTTACTAAGGAATCGTGGACGAAAGAGTTTGCCTCGGTCGAAAAATCTTCTGTAGCATAGAATTCACTATTGCTACATGCGCAAAGTAGAGCGAATAAGATCCAGCAGACTATGTATTTTTTGTTCATTTTTAGACAATTTATGAAACGTAAGGATTGTGTAAATAAAAAATATTTTTTTTCTTGGGGCTTGTCAATTTTTTTTCACTCTCATATTGACAGTTTGTCACCTCGTTGAGCCGTTATTGTTGGCGAATGCGGAACTTCGTCGTTGTTTTTGAGGAATGCCTATTGGCATTCTGCGGTGTATATTGCATTTTTGACAGGATCAACTATTCGGCTGGGATCGGTCTTTCCATTTTCCCATGCAATGAATGATGAACCATTTGGACATTCTACGCTTAATTTCATAGGATGATGCTTAAAAACATTCCAATTGTATTCTTTGCTTTGTTTGATGCTGAAGTTGTCAAGTTTTAAAATTCCGTTGCCTTTTACTTCTATGGTAATGGGGACTTCGTCATTCAGCTCAAAGACCTCTTTAAATTCGGCTCTTACAGTCTTGTCGCGGATGTAAGACCATGCTTTTAAGCAGATGCCATATTCATCGAATCCATCATTACATGCGTTTTTGTAATTGTTCCTGTTGTATCTTTTTTGATCTCTTGTGATTTGAGCCTTTTCGATGGTGCTGTTTATATAGTCAATTTGTTGAAATATTTTGGTGCTATTGATAAATGTTGAATATAAATAAGCGGCTCGGTTAATGAATGCCTGCTTAAAGTCGGAGTTTTTAATAAGTTTGGCGAATATGTTCGGGAAACAGATATAATCCCCGCCGTCCGAACAGCTGGTATTGGGTTTTCCCCCGCTAATTGTCCAGTCAATCATGTTTGTGTTTCCTGTAAAACCGTTCACCTTTGCAGTCCAGTCAAAGCCATGGTCTATGTCGAAGGCGATGAATTTCCATGGGGAATTACCGCTTTTCCATGCCCGGACGTTATTATGTGGCCAATCATCGTTGGCATAATAAATTTCAGCGGCGATGTATTCCATGAAGTTTGGCATGTCGATTTTTTTAGAAACAGTTTGGTATGCCGTGTTGTCGTCTATGAAGTTTGCGCTTTTAATAAACTGCATGAGATTTAGGTAATCGTTGGACGTGCCGTTTTTTACATCAACTTCGTTGTACGAAATTTTGAGAAAATCAACGTTGTCATGGTCGATGTTATAGTTGGTTTGTACGAAGTGCTCGTTCAGTTTTTCGCGCATGTCGTAAATACCGCGGTAGTCTCCATTATAGAAGACAATGACTTGTCTGGATCTTTGGTAATCGACGTTAGTTCCTTCCAGAAGGCTTGTCGCCATTGGATCGGCTATGTAATCGCTGACAAAGCGGTTCCCGTTATTGCGTAGGACGAATGACTTAAATGTGTTTTTTTCTGGCCGTGTATCGAATAAGGGATAATGAATTCTTCCAGATTGGTACTGTTTTCTCATTACGATGGCGACAGATTTTTTTTGTTGATTTCTGCTGTAATTTCCTGAAATTGAAATTCCGGCATCTATTTCAAAAGATTTCGTTTTTGAGGAGCTTCCTTCTGCAAAATATTCTACGTGTGCTGGGTATTCGATGTCTTCCCAAAATTTACCGTTATCGCAAGGTTCAGGTAGGCAGGGCTTACCGTCGAGGTATTTTTGTACGTAAATTGGGGCTACGCTAATAGACACGACCGGCATGTTTATTTTTTCGTTGATAAAGTAAGTTTCAGACTGCTTTCTTGCGGCTTTGCCATTGATGAATTCTGTGCAGCGAACGACGGTCGTTGAATCAATCGACCGAGCCTTTGAAAAGGTCTGGGAACTTGAATTGGGTTCAGATCCGTCAAAAGTGCAACGGACTGTACCTAATGTAATAGGAGGGGATATTGTAAATGGGCTAGTGAAAGCGGCGTCTGGAATGAGTGATTGGGACTGTGTATTCGAGCCCGTTTTTACATAGGAATAATCGCTCTCGATGTAGGTGGTGTCTGTTATTATATCGGTGGAGATGACTTTTTTTTCAGCGGGGGTTGACGCTTTTTTTAGGGAGTCATAGACATACAGAAGGGATGCGTTCGAGTCGTCCCATGCAGGATCAAATTCGCTGTTGCTGCACGCACAGCACAGGAATAGTGTAAAACATAATCCTATGGTTTTTAGAAATATTTTTTCCTTTTTGTTCATCGGCGCGGGGGCTGCAAAAGGCGTAATCAAAAAGTAGAAATGATGTAAGTTGGCGTCAATTTGTTTTTTTTGTTCAATAAGTATATGTTAATTGTATTAATTATGCTAATTGATAGAGTTAAAAGTGCCTAAAATATAGACTTTCCTGCAATAATACAACTTTTTTACCCTTGCAGGGCGGCCCAAATCCATCTATATTTGTTCCACTTTCACGGGGCAAGGGTTGTCCCGGAAATCTTAACTAGAGGATTTACATGAAGACTATTACGGTAAACCCGAAGTCCGTCAGCCGCAAGTGGAAGCTTGTGGATGCCGCTGACAAGCCGATGGGACGCGTTGCAAGCGAAGTTGCTCGTCTCCTCATGGGCAAGCACAAGGCCATTTATTCCCCGAACGTCGACACTGGTGACTTCGTTGTCGTTATCAACGCAGCCAAGGTGCTCGTTACCGGTAACAAGAACCTGCAGAAGGAATACTTCCACCACACCGGTCACATCGCCGGCGAACGCTGGATCAACTTTGCCGACCTTTTGGCCAAGCATCCGACCGCTCCGCTCGAGGCCGCTATTTGGGGAATGCTCCCTCACAGCGCTCTTGGTCACAAGATGGTCAAGAAACTCAAAATCTATGCTGGCGCCGAACATCCGCACGCTGCACAGAATCCCGAAGTCGTAGACTTGTAATTTAGAACGGAGGATAAATCTATCGCTACCGCAAAGAACAAAAAGATCTACCGTGGTACTGGCCGCCGCAAGAACGCCATCGCCGCTGTAATTCTGAAGCCGGGTTCCGGCAAGCGCACTATCAATGGTCGTGATTTCAAGGATTACTTCCATTCTGAAGTGCAGAACATGATTGCCAACCTTCCGTTCGCCATCCTCGGCAACGCGGAAGAATGGGACGTCGAAGTCACCGCTCGTGGCGGTGGAATCGCCGGCCAGATGGGTGCTGTCCGCCTGGGCATTGCCCGCGCCCTGGTCGCCAACGACGCCGAAGTGAAGCCCGCCCTCAAGAAGGAAGGCCTCATGACTCGCGACTCTCGTGCTGTTGAACGTAAGAAGTTCGGCCGCAAGAAGGCTCGTAAGCACTTCCAGTTCAGCAAGCGCTAATCTGCGAATTTGCTTTTACGAAAGACGCTCCGGAAACGGGGCGTTTTTTGTATTTACTTTCGTATCCCGTCTTTAATCTCCCGTCTAGTTTTTCTATATTTAGCCGCGCTCTGGCAATTTCGCCAGGGTAAAACCAATCACCGGTATGCGAGAGTCGCTTCGGTGGCGCTGGTCCTCCCTCTGTGGTCGTCCCTGCGCTTCGCGGCTTAGTTGCAGACCGGGTAGTTATAACCGAAAAGGAAAATACATTATGGCAAATCTGCCTTCCGTCGAAGACCTGCTCGCTGCAGGCTCCCACTTTGGTCACCAGACTCAGCGCTGGAACCCGAAAATGAAACCCTACATCTTGGCTGAAAAGAACGGCATCTACGTTCTCAACCTCTCCAAGACCCGTGACCTCCTCGAAGAAGCCGGCAAGGCCGCTGCCAAGATCTCTGAATCTGGCAAGACTGTCCTCTTCGTGGGTACCAAGCCGACCGCCCGTCAGGTGGTCCTCGACGCCGCTGCCGCTTGCAAGCATTTCTCCGTGACTAACCGCTGGCTCGGCGGCATGCTCACCAACTTCCAGACGGTTCGCAAGTCCATCAAGCAGATCGACAAGATCGACACCATGGAACAGGACGGCACCTTCCAGGCTCTCTCCAAGAAGGAAGTGCTCGACAAGACCCGTGAACGCGAAAAGCTGCTCGGCGTGTTCGGCGGCATCCGCGAGATGGTGAACCTCCCGGGCCTCCTCGTTGTGACCGACCTCGCCCACGAAAAGATTGCCGTGGCCGAAGCCCGTCGCCTCCACATTCCTATCATCGGCATCTGCGACACGAACGTCGATCCGACCCTCGTGGACTACCCGATTCCGGCCAACGACGACGCCGTGAAGTCCATCAAGCTCATTGTGGACTACATCGCCGCCAACGTGAAGACCCGTTCTTCCGAAAAGAAGGAATCCAAGGAAGAAGCCAAGAAGTTCGACAACGGCGAGGACAAGTAATATGCAGATTACCGCTTCCCTCGTTAACGAACTCCGCCAGAAGACTGGCGTGGGCATGATGCAGTGCAAGAAGGCCCTCGTCGAAACTGATGGCGACATGGACAAGGCTGTTGAACTCCTGCGCAAGCAGGGTGCTGCCGTTGCCGCCAAGCGCGCCGACAAGGCTGCCAAGGAAGGCCGCATCTACCTCATCGAAACTGCCGACAAGGCCGCTGCTTTCGAACTCTCTTGCGAAACCGAACCGGTTTCCAATAACGACGACTTCGTGGCTCTCGCCAACATGGCTGTCAAGGCTGTCGAAACACAGGACATCAATTCCGTCGAAGACCTCAAGAACGCTGTCGTCGATGGCAAGAAGGTGAACGATGTGCTCCAGGACGTGCTCGTCAAGATCCAGGAAAACATCGACTTCCGCAAGTTCGCCGTCATCAAGAAAGTTCCGAACTCCGTGTTCGGTCTGTACAGCCACATGAAGGGCAAGATCGGTGTCATCACCGAACTCGCTTACGAAGGTACTCCTTCTGACGAAGCTGCCCTCAAGCAGGCTGCCAAGGACATCGCCATGCAGGCCGCTGCTTTCGCTCCGGTCGCCCTGAACGACGCTGCTGTCCCGGCCGAAACGATTGAAAAGGAAAAGGAAATTGCCCGCGCTCAGATCGAGCTCCAGGCTCAGCAGACCGGCAAGGCTACCAAGCCGGAATTTGTTGAACGCCAGCTCCAGGGCCGCGTCGCCAAGGTCCTCAAGGAAATCGTTCTCGAAGATCAGGAATTCTTCATGTCTGACAAGAACCCGAAGAAGCTCTCTGTCAAGGACTACCTCCAGGAAGTCGTTGCCAAGCAGCTCGGTCTTGCTAGCCTGAAGGTCGTGAACTTCATCCGCTTCGAACGCGGAAATTAGTTAGTAGACAGTGGTTGGTAAACAGTGGTTAGGAGTTTCCTAATCACCAATCACTAACCACTAATCACTGATAAAATATGGGTCGCTCCAAACGGGGCGGCCATTTTTTTTTATGTTATGATAAAATGGAAAGTAAAGGGTGATATATGAAATCAATTCTCTCAAGCCTTGTTTTTGTTCTATTCCTGTTGGGATTGTCAGCCTGTTCCGACGACGATTCTGGAACGAGCTCAATGGAAGATGTGGAATTCCAATGTAATGTTACTGGTGGTTATGATTGGGTCCAGCAGGAAATAATATCTCCGAATACAGGGGTGAGTATTGCCAAAGTGAAAAAAAATGATGATGGTAGCCAAACAGCATATTTTATTGAAAAATTGGACAAGGTGAGTATGCGGAATTTCAATAAAAAATGTGACTCACTTGAAAGGTTGTCGCGACGTTTTGATGATGGCTCCTTTATTTGTAAAGATTCCCGAGTAGAATTTTCCATTACGGCTCCAGCCGATGAGGTGGGTCAAGCTATAAGCGAAATTAAGGAGGACATGGAGGAAGAATGTGATTATTACGAACAGAAGTATGGTAGCAACAAGAATAAGTCTTCGTCTTCCAAAGGAAGTTCTTCTAGCATAATGTCGTCATCATCGTCTTCCTCTTCGTCTTTGTCATCTTCATCCTTATCATCTTCGCCCTTGTCTTCTTCTTCTTTGTCGTCTTCGTCTTTATTTGATGAAAGTGTGTATACATATCAGTATAAGGGGCGTGGTTTGGATAATGGTTCTAGATGGTCGATTTCTATTACTAGCAACTGTCTTGATTCCGAATGTTTTGAAGATTTCGAGGATTATGATTTTGGGGATTCGCCGGTGAACACAAGCACCGATGGTGTCGATGGCGGTAAGGCTCTTCTTTTGTCGGGAGGCGAATACATTGTTTTGCCATGGGATATGGATGAAAAAATTAGTGATGGGTCGCTTGATTTTTATTTTAGACCGGGAGAAGATTTCCGTGAAAGCGGCTCGTATGCACTTGTTGGTAACGATGGTGCACGAATGAATTTGATTTATTGGGAAGGCTCGCTTTTATTCTCCAAGAATTTGGCCGATACATACATTACGGTTGCGGCGGAGGTTTCATTGAATAAAGATGGATGGAATCGTATTACGGCAGAATGGAATGCTGAAACGGGCCTTATTGCGATATTCCTTGACGGCAAGCAACTTGTGAGCAAGGTGACGGAGTTCGCCTACTATAGCCCCTCCGACCGGGGGAGAAGCGACAATGTCGTTATGGTCGGTCATAAGGGCTCTTGTTGCATAGATCAACTCAGTGAGGAACTTTTCGGCGTTGGCGCCTTTGACAATATTAGGGTTGTAACGAATAACATCTTTGAAATTACAGATATATCGTCTTCGTCCAATGAAGAGGAATCCTCAAGTTCCAGTGATGAAAATGAGGATTCTTCTGCTGAGTAATTAACTTGCAAAATAAACAGAAAACCCCGACTCGTTAGAGCCGGGGCAATTCGCACGATTCCACGCTCAAACGTTTCACGAGGTTGTATTATTTCGCGACTTCGGCTTCGGCAAAGTTTGCGTATTCTGTGGATACGCAAAGCGTATTCTAATTTCATGATTTTTTATAAATTTCTGCAAAAATGGTAAAATTTGCTAGAAATCGCAATTTATGTACACTTTTTTAAGTGGAAAGTTATATATTCATTTCCATGAAGGAAATTATTGAATACACGGATTATCGCAAATATATCCAAGATTATTACGAAGAACGCAAGCGTTGTTCAGCCTTTTCTTGGCGTGAATTTGCGCGGGTGGCCGGCTTCTCATCGCCGGTTTATCTGAAGTACATTTGCGATGGAAAGAAAAATCTGAGTCTTGGAGCGGCAGGATCGGTGGCCAATGCCATGGGCCTTGCTGGTTTCGAAAGTACGTATTTTGTCCTGATGGTTTCATATGCCCATGCGAAGGATGATGGTGCAAAGCGGGCTGCGTTTGAGGAGCGTTGTGCGTTAGCGCGGGCCCACAGGGTACATGTGCTTGGGAACGAAGAATTTGATTACTTCAAGTCTTGGAAAAATCCGGTGCTGCGAGAGCTGGCTCCGCACATGCCCGGTGCAAAGCCGCTTGAGATGGCTCGTGTTTGCAAACCTGTAATTACTGCGGCCGAGGTTTCCGAGACGCTCAATTTCTTGGTAAAGATGAACCTTTTGAAAAGGGACCGGAACGGGAACTACCGGCAGACAGAAAAGTCTGTATCGATGGGCTCCGTGGATGCCGTCCCTGTAGCGGCTCGCGAGATGCAGCGCCAAATGGGTGAGTTTGCCATAAAGGCACTTGATTTGCCGCTTTCGGAACGTGATATGTCGGGTGTTGTCTTGGGGCTTACGCAGAGCACCTATGATCGAATCAAGAAGGAACTAGCCGCTTGCCGCCGCCGTGTTATGGCTATTGCGACAGAAAACGATGAAACGGATCGAGTTTATCGCTTGAATATGCAACTGTTCCCGATGAGCAAACCGTTAAACAAAGAATAAAAAAAGAGGTAAAAAATGAGAAATGGCTTTTGTAAGTTTGTTTGGAATGGGGTGGTTTTGCCCTTGTCGTTGACTCTCGCCTCGATCGCGATTACGGCGTGTTCAGAAATTCATACCAAGGACAACGTTGCGGGTGGATCTTCGGATGATGCGGGCATTGTTGCTATCTCAGACAAGATGATTGCTGGTGTTTCGCAGAAGGGCCCGTTTGTGAGTGGGTCTACTGTGACCGTACAGGAACTGGATGGCGCAACACTGAAGCAGACCGGCAAGAGTTTCAAGGGTACTATAAAGAGTGACAAGGGCGACTTTGTTATCAATAATGTCAGTCTGGCATCGCAGTATGCAATTGTTGAAGTGACTGGGTATTATCGCAGGGAAGTCGGTGGTGATCTAATACTTTCGGAAAAATCTTCGGGAATGATAACGCTTCGTGCACTGACGGACCTTTCCGACAGGAATACGGTGAACATCAATTTGCTCACGCATCTGGAATACGATCGTGTGATGTATTTGATGGGTACGGGCCTCAGTTTTGATGATGCCAAGAATCAGGCCGAAACAGAAATTTTCAATGCTTTCAAAATTCATGGTGAGTTTGCAAGCCCCGAAGACTTGGATATTTTCCGCGAGGGTGACGGGAATGCAGCATTGCTCGCTATTAGCATAATGATGCTTAGGGACCTTACGGAAGCGGAATTCACCGAGTTCTTGGCCAAGTTTGCCGCTGACATCGAAACTGACGGTAAATGGGACAATGATACCTCAAAGGTGGAAATTGCTGGATGGGCGAATCGTGCCATTTATTATGGTACACTATCGGAAATCCGTAGAAATATAGAAGCGTGGAATTTGGGACCGGTTCCTGATTTTGAAAAATATCTGCGTAACTTCTGGTACGAGATTTATGGACTTGGTCCATGCGGTGCTGAAGAAGAGGGTGTTGTGTCTGATGTAAAGAACAAGGGTGTATGTGATTATTATTTTGAGAGAGTGAGGCCTAATGAACATATTGCGGTAGAATACTGTAATACAAGTGGTTATTACATCTGCCGGGATGGCGCCTGGGTCAAGGCGACTGACATCGAGAAGGATTTTTACCAATCCGGGAAAGACGAAAACGCGGAAGATGGCGAAATTTGGAAAGGGCTTGTGACCGGAAGGTATTACCAGTATGATGAGGTTTTAAATCAATGGATGGATCCGTATTTTTCAGTGGCAACGGGAGTGCGGGTGAATATGGATGATGAGGTCCTAGTTATAATGGGAAGAGGGTGTACGACCAAGCGTGAAGGCGAAGTGGATACGGGCAGTGACGGAAATATATATGTTTGCGAAAATCTCAAGTGGAAGATTGCGCCAGAAAACGGAGATGTGCTTTATGGAGAAAGATGCGTTTCGGAAGTGGTGGGTCGAGTTATTACAGGGCCGGAGAGTGATAAATACTATTGTGCACTAGAGGGGTGGATCAGTATGACGGATGGTTGGAATTGGTCTATTCCGAAAGAGGCTCGCTTTAATCCGGATATTGCTTATGATAGCATAAAGGATGAACGAGATGGTAAAGTCTATAAGACGGTAAAGATTGGCGAACAGACTTGGATGGCTGAAAATCTGAATTATGCTGATAGTGCCAAAACACCGAGTTTGAATGGCAATGTCTGGTGCACCGACAGTGAAGTTCACAATATAATGGGTTCTGCTCCTACTATATGGTATACTTATGTATCTATTGTATTAGATACCTTTCATACTGATGTGGGGGGATGTACTTATACTTGGGCAGCGGTCGTTGACTCGGCAAAACTTGCTGACGATACGGATAATCCGTTGGATTGTGGATACGAAAAGTTATGTGGTCTAACAGGCCGTGTGCAGGGAATTTGTCCTGACGGCTGGCATCTCCCCGACAATGACGAATGGAATGAACTGTTCGCTGCTGTGGGGGGCATTGCGACAGCGGGCAAGGTTCTCAAGTCGCAGACGGGTTGGGATTACAATGGAAGTGGTACGGATGATTTCGGGTTCTCTGCGATTCCTATATCAAGGTATCTAGATAATGGGTATATGACCATGTTTTGGAGTGCTACCGAGAAAGACGAAATTTCTAGCTACCTTGTTGCAATGGGCTATAGTGAAGATTTGGCGCTATTTGTTGATGATTATGAAAAGCACAGTCAATACCCGGTTCGCTGCCTCAAGGACTGATATGCCCCTTTTCGTAAAAATTTGAGCATTCCATTCCTATTTACTTCTTACAGTCTAATGCCTACTGCCGACTAATTACTATATTTGACCCGTTCGATCAAAGGGGGCTCCATGCTCAAGTATTACAAAATCGAATCGGGTCGCCTTGCTGTCGCCCCGAACGAAGACGCGGCTGACATCGTCATCATGGGCTCCCTCAGCCAGGAACAGCGAAGCGTTCTAGTCAAAGAATACGAGATTACCGAGCATACTATAGCCTCCGCATTCGACTCCGACGAGCTTTCCCGTATCGAGTACGACGACGACTTTACGACCATCGTGTTCAAAAAGCCCAAGAACTACTCCGCCGAGGACAATTTCCAGTTCCGCGTGGAATCCTTCGGCATATTCATCTTCAAGGACTGGGTACTGCTCCTGACCGACAGCGACATCCCGGTGATGGACGAACGCAAGTTCTCGAAGATCGACAGCCTGAACACTTTCGTGCTGCGCGTCCTGAGTTTCGCGATTGCACACTTCAACGAACACTTGAAAATCATCAACCGCATCAACGACGACTTGGAACAGCGCCTCAATACGTCGATGGAGAACAAGTACCTGCTCTCCATGTTCAGCCTCAACAAGGGCTTGATTTACTACGTAAGCGCTCTCAACAGCAACGACACGCTGTTGCGCAAGTTGCAGTTAGGCCGCAGCCTCAACTGGACCGAGGCCGAACGGGAACTGCTGGAAGATATCCAGATTGAGAACGGCCAGAGCTTGCAACAGGCAAACATTTACGCAAACATTTTGACATCCATGATGGATGCGCGTGCAAGCGTCATCAATAATAACGTGAACCAGTTGATGAAGAACTTGACTATCGTGACGATTTCCATATCGCTCCCGACGTTCTTCGCGAGCTTGTTCGGCATGAACGTGAAGCTCCCCTTCGGTATGAACGGGGATGCGGTCACGGGTTCGGCGATAGCCTTCTGGGGCATCATCGCAGTCTGTATTCTTTCGGTGGTGGCGTTCCTGAGCATCTGGATGCGCAGGAAATAAATACCTAATTTCCGCGGTCGCTCATGCTGGAGAACATGGCGACGATTTCTTCGGTAAACGTGTTCTTGGGGAACTTGTCCGCAATTTCAAGAGCCTTTTCCAAGTGTTCCTGGGCTTCGGCCTTTGCCTTGTCAAAGCATTTCTTCTCGTTCAAGCGGGTGATAATCTTTTCGGGGACCCCGTTTTCGGAGGCGTGACGGATGAACTCTTCCATTTCGCGGTGTTCTTCGTTGTTGCACTGTTCGAAGTAGTACAACAGCGGCAGCGTGATGAGCCCGTTGGAAAGGTCGGTGAACTTCGCCTTGTCCAGGTTTTTTGAACCGTAGCCGTAATCGAGCAGGTCGTCGATAATCTGGAAGGCAATTCCGAAGTGTGCACCCATTTTTGCGCATTCATCCACCAGGGGTTTGTCGAACCCAGCGATGATGCCGCCAATCCGTGTTGCGGCTTCGATGAGCGCTGCTGTCTTACCGTCGATAATTTCGTTGTACATGGCCCTGGAAAGCGTCGTTTCGCCGCAGTGGTCCAGTTCCATGATTTCGCCTACGATGAGCTTGTCGGCTGCGTCGGAGATAATGACCGGGACATCCCGGTTGTCTTCGTTGATGACGCAACGCATGGATTGCGAGAGCACGTAGTCGCCCACGAGGACGGCCACCTGGGTGCCCCATTCTTTGTGTGCGGTGATGTGCCCGCGTCTTAGTTCCGTGCCGTCGATGATGTCGTCGTGGACGAGGCTTGCCAGGTGCAGCAGTTCCACGCTGGCACAGGCGTGGGCGAGTCTGTCTTTCTCGGGCGGCTTCGTGCCGCAGTTCGCTATGAGGCAGAGCAGTGTCGAACGGATGCGCTTGCCTTTGCGCCCGAACAGAGAGACGAGACGTTCGGAAATGCCCGCCGGCGCTGCCGCCGCGACTTGCATGATGACCTTGTCGGTCAGGTCAAGCTGGTCATGCACGAGCTCGCGTGCCTGGCCCAGGATGATTTGGAAGTCAGCCTTCGTAGGACTCATTTAAATATCCAGCTCGCCAAGGACCTTGTAAGCGTTTTCTTCGATAAACTTGCGGCGCGGTTCCACGTCTTCGCCCATGAGCATGCTGAAGATCTGGTCGGCGAGAACGCCGTCTTCCACGTAGCACTGCTTGAGGAAGCGGGTTTTCGGGTCCATGGTCGTTTCGTTCAGCTGTTCGGGGGACATTTCGCCCAAACCTTTGAATCGGGTAATCGCGACGTTCTTCTTGTCTTCGACTTCGGCCATTACCTTGTCCTTCTCGTTCTCGTCGAACAGGTAACGTTCCTTCTGGCCGACCTTCAGTTTGTACAGCGGCGGCATGGCGAGGAAGATGTGGCCTGCATCGATGAGCGGGCGCATGTAGCGGAAGAAGAACGTGAGCAAGAGCGTCTGGATGTGGGAACCGTCCACATCAGCATCGGTCATGATGATAATCTTGTCGTAGCGGAGCTTCTCAATTTTGAATTCCGTACCGATACCCGTACCGATGGCGTTCACCAGGTTCTGGATTTCTTCGGTGTCGAGCACACGGTGGAGGCTTGCCTTTTCGACGTTCAGAATCTTACCGCGGATAGGGAGGATGGCCTGGAATTCGCGGCTGCGGCCCATCTTGGCCGAACCACCAGCGGAGTCACCCTCGACAATAAACATTTCGCATTCCTTCGGGTCGCGGCTACTGCAGTCGGCGAGCTTGCCAGGGAGTCCACCGCTTTCGAGGACGTTCTTGCGACGGGCGAGGGTACGGGCGCGGTGCGCCGCCTCGCGGGCGAGGGCAGCATTGTAAACCTTGTCCAGAATGACTCGGATGGCTGCCGGGTTTTCCTGGAAGAATTCTTCGAGCTTGGCACCGAATGCGGAGTTCACGTAGCTTGCAATTTCGGAGTTGCCGAGCTTGCGCTTGGTCTGGCCTTCGAACTGCGGCTGCGACACCTTGATGGCGATAACGGCGGTGAGGCCTTCGCGGATATCGTCGCTTGTAATCTGGGCTTCTTTCTTGCCCTTGGGCATGTCTTGCGCGAACTTGCTGATGACACGGGTCAGGGCTGTCTTGAAGCCTGTCACGTGTGTACCGCCGTCATAGGTGTTCACGTTGTTCACAAAGCTGAAGAAGTTTTCCTGGTAGCCGTCGTTATACCACATGGCGACTTCGAGCGGGTACTGGCCGTCGGGAAGTACGAGGTGGATGGGCTCCTGGAAAAGCGGGGTGCGGTGTTCGTCCACGTAGCGCACGAATTCCGAGACGCCACCGGGGAAGCAGAATGTATCGCTCTGCTTGTTTTCGGGATCGCGCTCGTCGGTAAGCGTCAGGCGAAGCCCGCTCATGAGGAAGGCGAGTTCGCGGAAGCGCGTGGCGAGCGTATCGTACACGTAAACCGTTTCGGTAAAGATTGTGTCGTCCGGATAGAACTCGACGCTCGTACCCGTATCGGCCATGTCGCAGGTGCCGATTTCCGCCTGCGGGCCACGGGGAATGCCCTTGGAGAATTCTTGCTGCACGACCTTCCCGTTACGACGCACCGTAACCACGAGCTTGTTCGAGAGCGCGTTCACGCAGCTCACGCCCACGCCGTGCAGACCGGCCGAAACCTTGTAGGAGTTGCTGTCGAACTTACCGCCGGCATGCAGCTTGGTCATGACGACTTCGATGGTGCCGATGTGTTCCTTCGGGTGGATGTCGGTCGGGATGCCGCGTCCGTTGTCGGTCACGCGGATGCCGTTCCCCGGGAGGATGGAAATTTCGATATGGTTGCAAAAACCGGCCAGCGCCTCGTCGACGGAGTTGTCGACGACTTCCCACACCAGGTGGTGCAGGCCGCGGATATCGGTCGAGCCGATGTACATTGCCGGGCGTACGCGGACGGCTTCCAATCCCTCCAGGACAGTAATGCTCGAACCGCTATAATTCTTTTCTGCTGCTTCGTCAGCCATGCTTTCTAGACCTCAATAACAAGCCCGCTTAGACGAAACGGATGTTCCGTACGAAGGGCTTTCCTAGTAGGTTATTACACTTGTCAATAATAGCTTTTTTTTGCAGGAACAATTCCTGTTTCCATGCGGAACTGGCCGCCTTGAGCACCAGTGTGTTCTTGTCCAGTTTCACTAGAGAAACATGGGGCAAGAGCAGGTTTCCGACCACCTCGCCGAACCGCTCCGAGAGCACCTTGAAGTTCATGTCTTCGGAGATGTGGTGCTTGTCGAGGACCATCTGCAAAAGGACGCCGATGTCGAGCACCTGCTTCCCGCTGATGCTCGCCCTCCTTTTTGGTCTCTTGTATTCCGGTTCAATCATCAGATGAGCAGGAGCTTGGAAAGGACGAAACCGCCGATAAGGATGCTGGTCATGCCGGCCACCACGGTCGCCTTGGTCGCGCGTCCCACGCCTTCGGCACCGCCGTGCGTGGTAAAGCCGAAGAAGCAGGCGTAGCTCGCGATGAAGTAGCCATAAAGCGTCGCCTTGATGAGGCCTACGATGAGGTCCCAGTTCTGGTAGAACATGCGCACGCCGTAGAAGAACACGGAGAACGAGACTTCCTTGTAAAGGTGAGCCACTTCGTAACCGCCCACGATGCCGATGAAGATGCTCAGCACCGTCAGCACGGGAATCATGATGACGGTCGCAATCAGGCGCGGGGCGAGCAGGAACTTGTAGGGGTTGAGCCCTAGCACCTTGTAGGCGTCCAGCTGCTCGGTCACGGCCATCGTGCCCAGTTCGGAACACATCGAAGCGCCAATGCGGCCTGCCAGCACCATCGCGGTAAGGATGGGGCAGAGTTCCACCATCACCGACTTGCCTACAGCCATGCCGACGAACATCATCGGGATCATATCGCCGAACTGGTAGGCGAGCTGCCACGACATAATAGCGCCTGTCGCCATTGATGCCGCGAACACCACGGGAATACTCGTGATGCCCACATTCTGCATCTGCTCGACGGTCGTATGGAAATTGAGGAAAGCCCCGGGAATGTTCTTGAACATTTCCCAGACGAACAGGAAGTACGAGAAAATGGTATGCAGGAACTTACGGACTAGCCATCCGAGTCCTTCTGCAAGCATGTTCATGGCCCTGATCAATCTAGGTCGTTCCTATTTCTTCTTGGTGGGTGCCTTCTTGGACGCACTCTTTGCCGGTGCGCTGATGGCCTTCTTGTAAAGGTTCATGTCGGTCAGGTACTTGATGGCTTCCTTGAGCTGTTCGTCGCGCTTGAGCGAGAATGCCGTGCTCACCGAGTCGTTGACCATGGCGGTCAAGAGTTCACGCTTGATGCCGTCCTTGATGTAGTCCTTGTTCTCGTCGAACTGGGCGTCACGCTTGTTCTCAAGAGCCTTGCGCATTTCGGCGAGGCGCTTTGCGAGCGTCGTGTCGGTGACGGTCTTGGAGCTGTCGCCCATGTAGTTCTGTTCGCGGATGATGCTCTTTTCGAGCTGGTCCACGCCGACAAGTGCGTTGCTTTTCACCTTCATGAAGTTGGTGTCCTTCATGCAGTAGTCCTTGAACTGTGTGTAGAGCGAGTCGGGAACTTCCCAATTTGCATCCATCTTGATGCCGGCCTTGTCGAGGCCCGGGCGGGCCTTGACGGCGAACTTGAAGTACATCGCCATGCGTTCTTGCACCTGCACGACCCAAGGCATCGGGGAAAGTTCAATGTCCACATCCGGCGAAATGCCGCCACCGCCGAACATCATGCGCCCGTTGTTCGTGTAGAACGTGTCGCGGACCACGGTATCCTTCTTTGCGGAATCGGCCTTGGTTTCTTCTTCCTCTTCGCTGTCCTCTTCTTCTTGCAGTTTCAGGCCCTTGATTCCGTTCTCCGGTTTGTTGATGCAGCGACCGAAGGGCAGGTAGTAGAATGCTGTCGTGAGCTTGAGGGCGTTACCCTGGTTGTCGAGCGGGAAAATTGTCTGCACGGAACCCTTGCCAAAGCTCGTCTTGCCGATGATGAGGGCGCGGTCCCAGTCTTGCAGGGCGCCGGACACGATTTCGGCTGCGCTGGCAGAACCTTGGTTCACGAGAACGACCATGGGAATATCGGGCTTGACGATGCCGTTCTTGCGGGCGCGGCTTTCGGTCTTCTGGGTGCGGCCGCGCGTGCTCACGATGACGTTGCCCTGCTTGAGGAACAATTCACTGATTTCGACAGCCTGGTTCAAAAGTCCGCCCGGGTTGTAGCGGAGGTCGAGGATAATCTTCTTCATGCCCTGTTTCTGCAGGGCCTTGATGGCGTTTTCCACGTCGCTCGTGGTCTTGTCGCTGAAGGTCGCGAGCTTGATATAGCCGATGTCCTTGGTAACCATGCCGTAGTACGGAACCGCGTGTACCACGATTTCGGCACGGGTGATGGTGAAGTCCATGAGGTCGGGCACGCCTTCGCGCTCGATAGACACGGTCACGTTGGTGCCAATCTTGCCGCGGAGCTTGCTAACGGCGTCGTCCAGGGAGAGTCCCTTGGTCTCTTTGCCGTCAATTTTTCGAATCTTGTCGCCTGCACGGATGCCGAGCCTGAATGCGGGAGTGCCGCTCAGCGGAGAAATCACGGTGAGCACATTGTCGCGGAGGCTGATGGTGATGCCCACGCCGCCGAACTTGCCTTCCATCGAGACCTTGAGGCTCTCGTAGTCCTTGGGCGAGAACACTGTTGTGTGCGGGTCCAGGATATTGCGGATGCCGTTCAGGGCCGCATCGGTGAGTTCGGTGGGGTTGACGTCTTCCACATACTTGCGGTTGACTTCGGAAAAGACCTTGTTCAGGCGGGAAATTTCATCGTAGAAATCGCCCGGAGGGGTCTGCTTCTTGTCTTGGGCTGCATAGCCGAGGCAGAGGGCCGAAAGGGCGAATATCAAACTGTTGCGGATAATCTTCGTGTAGGAATTCATGCCTAAAAGATACAATTTCCCGTGCTTCGGGGGGTAAAAAACGGAAAAAACCGGCCATGAATGGCCGGTTTTTAGAAGGAGAGAGATGAAAAAACTTTCTATGGGGTTAAGCTGCTTCGTTCAGGAGGGCGCTTGCGTTGTTGTTGCGGAGCTTTGCAAGGGCTGTTTCCTTGAGCTGGCGGACGCGTTCCTTGGAAAGGCCGACAACGGGCGCGATTTCCTTGAGGTTAATATCGGTTTCGGATTTAAACCCGTAATAGAGCTCGACAACCTGCTTTTCTTGGCGGGTGAGATTGTCCGAAAGCACCTTGGAGAACGCTTCGGCGCGTGTACGCCTCAGGGCGAGTTCGTCGGTGCGCAGGCTTTCGTCCGAAATTGTATCACCGAGGGTCATTTCGCCATCTTCGCCGATAGGAGCGTCCAGGGAGGCAGCCTTGTTACCCATCATGAGAATCTTCTCGATATCGGCGGCTTTGTACTTGGAAAGCCCTTCGAGGCTCTTGGGGTCAATGGCGACCGTTCCGCCGATAAGCTGGCGGGATTCCTTGGCGTGGCGGCTGAAACGGCGGAGGATGAGTTCCTTTTCGGCGCTGATGCGGACCAAACGGCCCTTTTCGGCGATGGCGCGGGTGATGTTCTGGCGGACCCACCACACGGCGTAGCTGATAAACTTGATTTTCTGGTTCGAGTCAAAACGGCGGGCGGCCTCGATGAGACCCATATTGCCTTCGTTGATGAGCTCGTTGACGTCGAGACCCTGGCCTCTGTAAAGCTGGGCGATGTTCACGACGAAGCGGAGGTTGGATTTGACCAAGAGATCCATCGCGGCTCTGTTGCCCTGCTGGACCTTGCGGAGAACGACCTTCTCCTGTTCCTTGGTGAGCAGCGGGTACTGGGCGATATCGTTAAGATATTGAAAAAAGATGTCCTTTTCGTCCCTGCTGCGCGATGTCTTGATCATTTTAGCCTCACTTGTTGTTGACGTTATCAAATGTAACTCCGGGAGGCCTTTACTGTGTCAGTGATAGGAAAGCGGTTCGCAAAAGTTAAATTTGTTTTTTGTCGTGAAAAAACTCATTTTCGTCATGAATTTGTCATGGAACCCGTGCTGTAAGAGATTATTTGACTTAATTTTAGGAATATGAAAGAAAAAAATCCCTTTGTCCGCTTCTTCAATGACAAACGCTCCCTGTTCGAAAGCCTCCAGGAAATGAGCTTTGAACGTGGTGAAAAGAAGCTGATTGACATCTTGAATTCGGAAAACGAAATGCTGAACTATCCGATTCCAGCGTTCATTCCGTTTTTCCTGCTTTGGCTGTTCATTATCTTGTTCCCGCTGATGCTCCTTGTGGACCAGGGGTACTTTTCTTCGGGGGATATTGACGTAAGAAGTGTCTTGTCGTTCTATGTGCCGTTGCTGCTTACCTTGTGCATTTTCCAAGTGAACCAGAAGATTCTTGTTCCGGGAAGTATTTTCAAGAAGCATTATCTGCGATATTTTGTATCAAACCTTGTCTTGGTCATGGTTGCGCTTTTGTTGCGCGAGGTGGTATTCTTCCTTTTTGACCGCTCCCCCGGAGACTCGTGGGGGTATTTTGTCAGCTCGTACTGCTTTTCTGCGGTCAAGGGCCATTTTACGTTGTGGACGGCGCTTTCTTTTGTGTTCTTTGTCGGGTTTATCTGTATCATTTGCGTGGCCTACCATGTAATGCTTCGCCAGATTATCAGGGCATTCATCAAGCGTGAGCAAAAAAGGGCCACTCTGCAGTATGAACTTGACTTCCTCAAGAGCCAGCTGAGTCCGCATTTTTTGTTTAATACTTTGAACAACATTTCTGCACTGATTCGGATTGATCCGAAAAAGGCGGAATCCTCGATGGAGAAACTTTCGAAGCTCTTGCGGGTGATGCTATACCAGACATCGGACCAGTATATCACCTTGCAGGAAGACGTGGATATCCTGCAAAAATACGTGGCGCTCGAAAGGCTCCGTTTTGATGATGATTTTGATTTCAAGTTCGAAACGGATTTGGAAAATCCCGAACGCAAAATCGACCCGCTGCTTGTGATGCCACTAGTGGAAAATGCCATAAAGCATTGTGTGAATCCCCAGGGGGGTAGCTTTGTCCACATCAACATTGTACAAAAGGGCGATAACCTTGAATTCCGTTCGGAAAATTCCAATTTCCCGAGAAAGTCCCAGCGCAAGTCAAGTGGCCTTGGGCTCGTGATGTTCGAGAAACGGCTTGCTCTTTTGTATGGAGGCCGCTATGAGTATACGAAGTCTGTCAAGGACGGAGTTTATATGTGCTATTTGAAAATTCAGTTACATCATGATAAGAAAACGGAAAATACAGACGTTTAAAAATCGTTTTTTGTCCGTAAAATAAAAATTTCTTTAAACTGCTTTACAAATGCTTCGAGAGAAGCTAATTTAAAACTTATCCGATGGTATTGATACATTCGCAGAAATTCTGCGGATGATTTTTTGTTGAAATCCTCCCGGATGTTTGATTAGTGCCTGAAATCAGGCCAGGCATACGCCTATTTGATTTATCCACATAACATATAGGAGATCCTATGAGTAATAGGATGTTAAGGCGTATTGTGCCTATTGCCGTGTTTGCGGCGGTGGCCGCCTACGCTCAAGTGTGTGAGGAAAAGGTCCTCTATAACGGTGCGGGAACGTCAGGCCAGATGGAAAATGCAAGCAGGACTTTCCCGGAACCGCCGGAGTGGAGTACCAATTGGGGCGAAATGGGTTCCATGAAACCGCCCTACATCAGATTGTCGGGAATGAAAAATGTAAAAGCTGACTGGATTGGTGCTCTTGCGTTTTCGGCGCTGCCCAAGGATGTACAAGGGGGTACGCTTCGCTTGAAGGTGCGTGCCACGCAAAGAGTGAAATTCGGGGTGTGGCTTTCGAGCACGAAGGGGACTGGAAACGTCGTGTTTAACGATGTCCCTGCAAACACGACGCGGTTGCTGGAAATTCCAGTCGAAAAGATGTTGGGCTCGGGCAAGCAGAAGGTGGAAAAGGTCTGGATAGGCCTTTTCGGTGTCCCGGCCAACCAGTACACTACGCTGTTCGTTGACGATGTTTCGCTGACCTGTACGGTTAAGGCTGGGAAGGTTTCCTCCGTAGTTGCCTCGGTCCCGGAAGATTCTGGGGCCGGGTTTGCTCCGACGAATACGGTTGCGATGTCGCCCGTGCGTAATCCGCTATGCCTGTCGTCTTCCGTGAATCCGTCAAGTGCCGCCTACTCCGATGTTGACCGTAAACGTCTTTTAGATTCAACGACATCGTTGTTCGTGCTGAACTACAAGGAACATTGGCAAATTCGGGAATCGTTGGAACAGGAAGAATGTACTCCAGTGGAATCGCGACGTCTTTGGTACAGGAACCTGTTCTTTGTCGACCGGAACCGCTTGCGGGATAGCGTTGTTGCAAACCCGAAGGGTGTCTTTGACGAGGCGGTCGCTTTTGCAGCAGCAAACAATTATTCGTTCATGCCGCTTTTGGTTGCCGATGTGGAATATGCATATCGTGACTGCCAGGATACGCTCTGCGCAACAACGCAGTTTACGAAATCCCGGTTGTTGCAGGCCGGTTTGCCATCGTCGTTTGTGCGCGGGTCGAAATTGAAACTTGTGTACGATCCGTATTTCGCGGTGACGCAGAGAAAAACGCTGCCACAGGTTGAGATTTGTGTGTCAGGAAAATGCTCCTCCTTATCCGTGAATAAATCGATAGAATTGGAGCTCGAGTCGGCGGGCGTGCAGAAGATCGTTGTCAAGTTGACTTCTGGCGGCATATCACAAAGGCATAACCTTTACGTGGAGGTGAAATGATGAATAATCTTGTAAAACTCCTATGGATAGCCCTGTTCGGGTGCAATTTTGCCCTCGGTGCGAATTTGCAGATGTTCTTTGCTCCGTGTGGGAGTGAATTGTGTGCGTCTGCCTCGGACATGTCCTCGGTTCGCCTTACTTCGGCCCATACTCCCAAGGTTACCGCTCTTGTGGCGAGCGTGCGCACGATGGTTGTGGGGGCTAAGGAGGATGCTTCGGCAATCTACCATGCAAGTCTTTCGCGTCCGGTATTTATTCTTGACGGCATATACTTAAATACGGAAGAAGTGCGTACGCTAGATGATTTCTACAAGGATGTGGAAGAATTTGGTATTCCAGAAATGTTGCTCAACATGGGCTATACACCGGTCTTGGTGCAGTTCTCGGAAACTGTGACGCGTTCAATTCAGGATAATTCCAAATTGTTTGCGCAGCTGCTCTCTTTTTTCAGTTCAAATACCCTAGTGTCGTTTCCCGATGCCAAGAATGAAGGTGTTGTTGTTCTAGGTATAAGTCAAGGTGGAATTATTGGCCGCTATGGCGCTTATCTGTATGACTCGCATCGTAAAAAAACAGATGCTCCGGTTAGGCTTTTTGCTTCGCTAGATTCTCCTCATCAGGGGGCCGTCATGCCGAAAGGTTTGCTGAAAACTATTTGGTTTTGGGCGAAGATGGGTGGCTCTGCTGATGCCGAAGCGTTCCTGGATCTTGTCAGTGCTCCAGGGGCAAGCGACCTGTTGCTACGTCAGAAATCATCTGACTACGAGGCAAATACGGATACATCAAGATTCTTGTTCGGTGAGTATCGCAAGGCTTGTAGATACAAGGGTTTTCCAACGGTTCTTGTGTCTCAAGGGCAGATGAAAGGGGTAAGCCCGATGCATACCACGGAACTTTTCTCCTTAAAACGGGAAGTACATCGTAGTGGGTCGACTTATGGTAGTGCCATAAGCGGAGTATATTCGTATGATACTCCCAAAACACAAGTTTCGCATAATTATGTATATGAATTTTCAAATGGAAGCATCGATCATTATGCCTCTGGGGACCCTAGTCTAGATTTTATTCAAGGAACTACATACCCCTTTGCCAAAACTATGTACGAAGCGCTGCATGACGGGTTCGAGAATGAGATGCCGAACTCATTCAAGCGGGGCCTAGGGCCTTTCAAGTGGACTTTCCATTCTAGTTGGCGAATTGAAAAACTGGGCACATCGAGTAGCACCTTCATCCCGACGGCGAGTGCCATGGATCTCAATTGTGATGGGGATCTTGCCATGAGGAAGAAATGCGCTGCGACTATTTCCGCGCAGGGATTCTCGTTCGAGAATCCCGGGAGCCAGTCTTCGGCGGACAAGGTGTATGCGGTAGATCCGACTCACCCCCGCTATGTGGAGAATGTAAGCGGCAGGCATATTGAATCCGCGGTCCGCGAAGACGGCTCCGTGGACGAACGCGTCCTGCGCGGAATGCAAACGGATATTTGGCGAATTCTTTGCGAACTTGCCAAGGTGGATTACGATTCGTCGGCAGGTAAGTTCCGCAATCAGAAGCTTACAGGTTTGTTTTCGCCTAGAACGAGTTGCCTGGACAATACAAAAATTCCCGATGTGGTGCGCAACGGAGGTACTTTGCAAAAGTCCAATTTCCCGTATGCAAGGTACACTTTCAGCACCACTTCGACAGAATTAACTAATGAGGTTACTTTCAACTTGCCCGCGGGTTGGCAGAAGGTGGCCCTGTTTGACAATGGTGGCGATATCCCCGCAAATTCAATTTTCGAGGTGAAAGTCAAGGTGGAATCCCCGAAGGCGAATTGGATGAAGGCGGAATTGATTGTCCAGAAACGGAAAGACGATTCCGGAGTTCAGTTGGAAGAAATCAATGTGGTGCAGGATGGGGATTTCCATACGCTGCGATGGCAGATGCCTGCTGCCCAGGGGGCGCTTGCGAATTACCGGTGGTTCAATCTGATTCTTAACTCCGCAGGAGCCAAAGTGACGATTTCCTCGCCCCGTCTTGTCAGAAATTCTGTAAATAATGTGCAGGTTCCTGCCGCAATCGGTTCCGCAAATATCTATCCGTCTACATATAAACGCATCCCGTGGAGCAAAAATGTGAAATTATCCGATTATTCCGATAATTTGGGCGCTGGATTGTCTATTAAGGTTGATGAACGGTATGATGGGATGTATTTCGATTTCGGTCGCATGGTGAACTTGAATAAATTTTCTTTACTCGAAGTAACTTATTGGCCTGGTTCTTGTCAGAATATTCGTGTATATTTTGATTCAAAGGTTGTTCAAAATGCAAACTTGGGCGGTGGTGTAGCAAAGAATGGTTTTGTGGTTAAACAAGTACCGCTGTCCGAAATTATAAACACCGATGTTACTCCGCAATTCAGTTTTTCTGTTTCTAGACTGAATTTGCAGGGGACTGCTGCAGGAGAACGCTGTATCGTGAAGGCGATTCAGTTGAAGTAGTAAATGCGTTAAACTATTAAAGGAGGAATTTGAATGAATAGAATAAAAGCAAAACTAGCTTTCGTTTTGATCTGTTTCTCGACGTTTTCTCTGTGTGGCTGCCTCATGCCACGAGCTCATTCCATGGGCGCGTCACTCATGACTGTTCCTCACCAGCCCCGTGTATCGGCGGACAGTTCCAATGCAGAAATGTCCGTTGCGGTGGGTGCTTTCGGCAGTGTTGCTGGTGAGGGGCAGAATATCGACGAGGTGAAGAGTGGTGGTGGCAACGTCTCGTTCATGTACCGTATGAGCGGGGTAGCTTCGCCGGTATTCTTGTCGGCTTCGGTTGGTGGGCTGGGCGGCAAATTGCAATTTGACTGCAATGAGTCCGAGTGCTCCAATAATGCGAAAAAGTACAAGGAATGGCTCAAAACTGACGAAGGCAAGAAGGATTACTCCTTCTGGGACGTGCAGGAACGTTTGCTCCTGGGTGGAGATTTCAATCTGGGAAAATTTGCAATCCTTGGCCTCGGCGGCGGGTTGCAGTTTTTCCAGGGTGGTGGTAGCTACGACGACAAGCGCGATGAACTCGAAGACGATAAACTTGTGGAGAATGTTGAAGGAAATGCAGACTTTGCGCCTATTTCGTCCGTGTGGCTAGGTTCCCGTTTGGGGCATGGCGGCAAGTGGGGGAGTGTTCTCGCTGAGTTCGACATCCTTTATAAGGGCGATATGGAAGACTGGACTTCGGCTATGATGCTGAACTATTTCCATACGACCGGTTTTTACGGGGGAATCGTGTGGAGCTCGCAGCTTGGCTATGGGCTTAATCTCGGCAAGGCCTTCGTGTTCTAGCTAGATTCCGACGACGCTGCAAATCGGACATTCCTCGGCCTTGTGCCCGCGCGCCTTGCAGTAGGTGCGGCCGAAGTAGATGATTTGCAGGTGACGTTTTTCCCATTCGTTTTCGGGGAAGGCCTTTTTTAGGTCCTTCTCCGTTTTTTCTACGGAACTCCCGTCGCTGAGTCCCCAGCGCTCCGCCAATCGGTGGATGTGTGTGTCTACCGGGAATGCGGGGACTTTGAAAATGTGGCTCATGACGACGCTTGCGGTCTTGTGGCCTACGCTGGGGAGTTTTTCCAGTTCCTCGAAGGTGTGCGGGACTTCGCCGTTGTACTTTTCTACGAGTGTTTTGGAGAGGTTGTAGATTCCGGCACTCTTGGTGTTGAAAAATCCGCAGGGCTTGATGATTTCGGCGATGCGTTTTTGCCCGAGCTTGACCATCGCGGCCGGGGTGTTCGCCTTCTTGAAGAGAACCTTCGTCACCTGGTTGACGCGGATGTCTGTACACTGGGCGCTCAGCACCACGGCGACAAGCATCGTGTAGGCGTCGGTATAGTCGAGCGGAATGGGCGGATTCGGGAACAGTTCGTCCAACTTCTCGGAGATGAATTGGATTTTCTTCTTGGCGTTCATACCAGTAAAACTAGTTTATTTGGCCAGCTATACGAGGGTGTTCTCGATGCCGAACACTTCGACGAGCTGCTTGTCGTTCATGTCGGCAAGCCAGGTTTCGCCCGCGCTTACGGTCATTTCGGCGATGGCCTTCTTTGTTTCCAGCAGCGCGTTGATCTTTTCTTCGAAGGTTCCCTTGGTGATGAACCTGTGGACCTGAACGTTGCGCGTTTGCCCGATACGGAACGCTCGGTCGGTGGCCTGCGCCTCGATGGCCGGGTTCCACCACAAGTCGTAATGGATGACCTGCGATGCCGCGGTGAGGTTGAGCCCGGTACCGCCTGCCTTGAGCGAAAGGATGAGTACTTTGCAGTCTGGGTTTTCCTGGAAGTCGCGGACCATTTCGGTGCGCTGCGTCTGTGTGCAGCCGCCGTGGTAAAAATGCGTGCGGAGGGAGAGTTGCTTTTCGATGGTCGTTTTCAGGAGTTCGCCCATTTCGGCAAACTGTGTGAAGATGAGCGTCTTTTCTCCCTGCTCCTGGATGGAGGCGAGTAGGTCCAGCAGCATTTGCAACTTGCCGGAACTGAGTAGCGCACTGTCGGGGGCCGAGCCGCTCCCGCTTTCGTGTTCATTGGCGCTGGCGGCAATATCCTTGAGCTCTGCGGCTCCCTTCAGGAACGTCGCGGGGTGGTTACAGATCTGCTTGAGAGCGAGAATCATCTGCAATATGATTCCCTTGCGCTTGAAGAGGGCGTGGCTGTCGTGCGTGAGTTCGCTCAGTTGCTGTTCTTCTTCGAGCTGGGCGAGGAAGCGGTCGAGGGTGCGCTTGTAGAGCGCCGCCTGCGGCTTGGTAAGTTCGGCGTATTCGTCCTGGATAATCTTGTCAGGCAAATCGGCGATGATGCTCTTGTCCGTCTTGAGGCGGCGCAGCATGAATGGCGCAGTGATTTTGCGGAACGTTTCGGCGGCGTGCTGGTCGCCGTTTTTCTGGATGGGTGTCTCGTACTTGTCGCGGAATTCCGATGCGCTCGGGAAGAACCCCCTGTTCGCGAAATCCATGATGGTCCAGAATTCCATGAGGCGGTTTTCTACCGGGGTGCCGCTCATCGCGATTTTCATGGGCGCTTGCAGGTGGCGCAGGAGCTTGCTCTGTTCGCTGTCCGCGTTCTTGATGTTCTGCGCTTCGTCGATGACCACGACTTGCCAGGGTTTTTCCTTGAGCGCGTCATAGTCCTTGCGGAACGTGGCGTAGGTGGTGAGCAGGATGTCGGCGTTGAATTTTTGCAGGTTGCGGTTCCCGCCGTGGTAGGCGGCGAATGTGAGTTCCGGGGCGAATTTCCGGATTTCCACTTGCCAGTTGCAGAGAAGGCCCGCGGGCATCACGACGATGCCTTTCTTTTCGGCGAACTTGCCTTCCTGTTTCATCTTCAGGAGGAATGCGATGACTTGCAGCGTCTTGCCGAGGCCCATGTCGTCGGCCAAAATGCAGCCGAAACCGATTTGCAGGTTCTTGTACATCCAGGAGTAGCCGCGCACTTGGTAGGGGCGGAGTGTCGCGTTCAGCCCTTCGGGCAGCTGGATTTCGGTGTCGGCGCGCCAGGCGTCGAATTGCTGCTTGAATTCGCCGGCCATTTCGACGGGTACGTTGTCGCATTCGCCGGTGAAGCATGCCTGAATGAGCTTGGCTTGCGTGATGCCCTGAGTTGGGCTGCTTTCGTCACTTTCCTCTTCGTTTTCCTTGTCGGCGCTGTCCTCACCGTTTTTCTTTGTGGGTTCGGCGCGGCCTTCCAGCTTGTCGCGGAGTTCCTTGAGGTCCTCTTCGGTGATTTGTACGTACTGCGACTTGTATTTCAGTAATCCGTCGGCGTTTTCGGCCATGGCGAGGAATTCCTCGGCAGACACGTTCTCGTCGCCGATGGCGACTTCCCAATCAAAGTCCAGAAGGTCGCCCGCTGTAAACGCACCGAAGCTCATGCTACCTTGTAGGCGCATTTTGGGCTTTGGCTTCCCGATATTCAGCAGGCTCTTGGGAATGTCGGTGCGGATGCCGAATACCTGCAATTTCTTGAGGCAATCCTGCAAAAAGTCCAGCAGCTCGGCGCCGCGCATCATGATGGGTTCAGAAGCACGGCGTTCCAGGTACTTGCCCATGGGCGCGAAGTAGTCGGCCACGCCGTTTAAAATGTTCAGCACCGAGAGCAGGCGCGTGTCGTTGTTCTCGAATAGCGTGGCGAGGGGCGTGCGTGTGCCGGAAACCTCGTCGTCGAGGATGAAGACTTCGAGCGCGACTTCGTCTCCGCTTTCGCGGCAGGCGAATAACAGTTGGCTCCTGAAATCGAGACTGGAGTAAACCGAGAACCACTGCTGGATTTTTCCGGGGATGGCGTGCGCATTGTTTGCAAGCTTGCCCGAAACGCAGTCAAAGAAGAAGGAGAGGAGGTTCCCGTGGTTTGTCTTGAGCGGCTGCTTGTAGGTGCGCGCAAATCGCAGAAGCTGTCCGATGAAAAGCGAGAGGATGTGCTCGGCGGGCCCGGCGATTTCATGGAAATCGCCCTCGCCTTCGGAGAAGGCGAACCCCTGCGGGGCGCCCGCCTCCAGGTCTGCGACAATGCCCAGAATATCAGGGAGCATTTCTGCCGGGAGCCAGCGCATCTGCGCTACGTCTTTCTTTATCCAGAAAACTTGCGGGTAGATGGCCCCGGTACGCACAAGGTAGAATGCCACTTGCAATAGCAGGTGCAGGTAGCGCACCGTGTAGTGGTGCCACGAGAAGTTCCCCTGGCTCAGGCAGCAAAGCGCCCCCATGATGTTGGCAACGGTCAGGTCGTTGCGGATAACCTTGCCAGAGACGCTTTGTTCAAACGACCATCTCCATCCGTCTTTGTGGAATACGCGCAGAGACTCGTTTTCCATAAGGAATGTCTTTGCGTTGTAGGCGCGGAAATGTTCCGAGAATACGCCAAAGTCCTCGTAGGTGCAGAAAAACTTGTGGCAGCCTTCTAACTCGTCTGTAAAACTCTTGCGGAAGTTGCCTGCGGGGCAGAACTTCGGGAAGTTCTGCAACATGGCGGGGAGTACGCGGGAGTAATCCTTCCAGTCGGCGAAGTTGAATTGGGGGAGTTGTTGCGGTGGCGTGCGGCTTGCAACGCCTGGTGCTCCGGCGAACAAGCTCTCGCTGGAATCTTCGGCAAAATCAAGGGCGTTGTCCGTGCCTGCGACGATGCGGCTCGCTCCACTGATAGTATGGACAAGGTTCGCCTCGGCTGGGGCGTCCAGTTCGAGCGCATCCTGGGAGCCGTCCTTGACGGTGTCCAGATCGAAACTGTGGATCCGGAACAGGATGGCCGGGTCGCCATCGCTCTGTTCGGCGATTTTCAGGAAGGTTGCAATGAGGTATTTGCAAGGCTGGGCGTCCCGGCAGTCGCAGCCCATCTTGACTTTTTCGGGCTTGTCGAACAGCTGTACCCCGCTCTTGACCAGAAGGAGTTCCAGCGACGGGCTCATCGCCTTGTTGCCGAGCGCGAGCATCTCTGCCGGGTGCTGCCTCAATATGCTGCGGAAGAGGCTTGCCTGTTCTGCTGGGAATTTCGGGAAGACGATGTAGTTGTTGTGGAGCCCGCCGTTGGGGCCCTTGACCACGGAAATCACGCGGTTGTCCACGATGTCGACACTCGACACCTGGCCGCGCGTGGCATAGCGGACGCCCTGCTGAACGGCCTGTTCGCTGGCGCCTTCGAGCAGCGTCTCAAGCCATTTTTTGCTCCACCATGAATTTCCGTAAGGTCCAAAATCCATGGGTGCAAATATAGTAAATCAACTGCACAAATGGACAATTTTTTACCTGTCGATGACGATGCTTTATAGGGCTTTAAGTTACCATGCAGTCCAATTGTTTTTCTTGGCCCATTCGCATTGGCCTTTGGGAGGAAGCAATCTCTGGTTGTAGTAGGAAATGCAAGAATCTGGATTCTGGGATTCCGCGCAATTTTTATCGCGGATTTCTGTCAATTTGTCGTAAACCTCTTTGTTTTCTGTCGCTCTGCTAGGGAGGGACCATTCAACGCAATCGAAACAGCAGGGGGTACCGTAAACGTGACGTGATTTTTCAATTTTCTCTATAATCTTTGTGTCGCCCGTTGCAGAAAAATAGGCCCAGTGCGCATCAACTTCTACTGGCTTACATGTGACTGTGTCTGCAAAATATTTGTTATCGCGGATGACCTCTTCTGTATTTTTGTATCTGGGCAATCCTGACGGAAAAGTCTTGTTGAAATCTTTTTGTTGCTTGGAGTCAAGATGGCTCATTATCCAATTGACGTCGATATAGTCCTTGTTCCTGATGCTTAATATGTCGAATAGGATGACTATATAATCTTTAGTCATTTTGACATTGAGCAGGTTCATTCGAATCAGTGCTACGAAAAAGTCGTTCGTGTATCTTGGATCCATTTTGTAGGCGTCATTTGAAAATACACTTATAGAATCAACGACAGATGGATTCAAATCGTCTCGCTTGAAATCGTTGTTTATTTTTGCTTGGAAAAGTCCACATCCAGATAACAACAGGATGGCCAAAACAAGTGCGATTAGGGATAACTTTCTCATAAAAAAAATGTAGAAATTCTTTGTTTCTACATTTAATATAACTTATTTAGTCGCAAGTTGTGCTAGTGCCTGCCGAAGCGGCGCGTCTTGCGGAAGGGTTTGTCTCCGAAACTGCGCTCGTCGTGGTCCTTACGGAATTTGCGGTCGCCGAACGCCTTTTCGCGGCGGGCCTTGCGGTTTTCGAAAGGTTTGTCCCCGTCGAATTTGCGGCCACGGCGTTCACCGTCGCGATGGAAACTGCGGTGGCTTTCGCGGCCTTCACGCGGACCGCTGGGCGGCTCGTCGGTCATCAGGCGGAAGCGGGCTTCGTTCCCGCGGATGGTCATACCCGACAAAATGTCGAGGACTTCCTGCGGCATGGTCTCGGGGAGCTCCACCGTGCTGAACTTGTCGAACAGCTTGATGCGCCCGATGTTGGAACTGCTGATATTGCCTTCGCCGGCGATTGCGCCCACGATGTCCTTGGGAGTCACGTGGTCTTTGCGACCGACGCCCAGGTAATAGCGCAGGTAGCCTTCTTCGACGCCGTTGGAGCCTTCTTTGCGTTCCTTGCGGAGGCGGCTCTTTTCTTCGCGGTCGAGCCCGAAGTTGTCGCCTTTGTCGCGGCCACCGCGTTCGCGCGGGGCGTCGAACGGTTTGAGTTCCGGGAAGAGCGGCTGCTTCTTTTGCCACACTTTGATGACGGCGGCCGCAACATCTTCTGCCGTAATTTCGCGCACGGAACCGTCTTCGAGAGCGACTCCGTTTTCCTTGTTGCAGCCTTCTGCGACTATGCTCTGCACGAGTTCCTTGAACTTGTCGAGTTCGCCGTAGCTGAGGACACTCTTGATCTTTTCCTTGAACGCATTGACGCGCTTTGCGCTGATGACGTCTGCCGTGGGTGTTTCCATCGCTTCGATGGGCTGGCGAGTCGCCTTCTCGATAATCTTGAGCATCCTCTTTTCGCGCGGCGTGATGAAGAGAATGGCGTTTCCGCTGCGGCCTGCGCGGCCCGTGCGCCCGATGCGGTGCACGTAGGATTCCGTGTCAAAGGGAATGTCGTAGTTCACCACGTGCGTGATGCGGTCCACGTCGATGCCGCGGGCGGCCACGTCGGTCGCGACGACGATATCGAGCTTGCCCATCTTGAGGCGGTTGATGGTGCGTTCGCGCATGGACTGGGCGAGGTCGCCATTCAGCGGAGCCACGTTGAATCCGCGGCTTTCGAGTTTTTCGGCAAGTTCGGTGGTGTTCTGCTTGGTGCGCACGAAAATCAGCACGCCGTCAAAGTCTTCGCCTTCGAGCACGCGGGCGAGCGCTTCGAGCTTGTGTTCGTTTTTCACCAGCAGGTAGCGCTGGCGGATGTTCTCGACGGTGGTCGTCTTGCCTTCGATGCGGGCTTCTTCGTATTCGCCCAGGTGCTGATCGATAATCTTCTTGACTTCCTTGGGCATGGTGGCGCTGAAGAGCGCGCGCTGGGCATCGTTGGGGATTTCCTTGAGGATGGTCTCCACGTCTTCCATGAATCCCATGTCGAGCATTTCGTCGGCTTCGTCGAGCACGATGGCCTTTACGCCCGAAAGCACGATGGAACCGCGCTTGATATGGTCAATGAGGCGGCCCGGGGTGGCGACCACGATGTTCGCTTGGCGCTTGAGGGCGCGGAGTTGCACGGCGATGTCCTGCCCGCCGTAGACGGGGACCACGTGGACCTTCGGCATCTTGACTGCGTACTGCTGGATAGCTTCGGCCACCTGGATGGCGAGTTCGCGGGTTGGGGTGAGCACGAGCATCGAGGTTTCGTGCCCGTTGAAACTGAGCCTCGAGAGAAGGGGAAGCGAGAATGCGGCGGTCTTGCCGGTGCCGGTCTGTGCTGTGCCGAGCAGGTTTGCCCCCTGCAAAAGTGCCGGGATTGCCTTCGCCTGGATGGGGGAGGGCGTCTCGTAGTTCAGGGCCTTGATGGCTTCAAGAACTTCGTCCGCAAGTCCGAGGTCTTCGAAGGTTACGAGGGCTTCGTCGCCCAGATCGTCGTCAGAATCGTTATCGGATTCTTCCGCTGGTTCTTCGTCTGAGGATTCTTCTGTAGCCGTGTTTTCAGGTTCGGCTGTCGCATTGTCTTGCTCGGGCTTTTCCTGTTCTACAGGCTGCTCGGCGCAGTCCTTCTTGGATTCTGCGTAGTCTTCGTTGCTGTCGTCTTCTTCGGGCTGTTCGGCCTCGCCTTCCTCGAATTGGACCTTTTCGCCGACTTCGATGGCGGACTTTGCCCCCTTCTTGAGCACGTCGCCTTCTACGTCCACGACGACACCGTTCGGGTTCAGCGCGAGGAACGCCGCTTCGTCAGCCTCGTCCTCGTCGGCACCGCCGGCAATCGCGTCCAGAAAAGCGTTGGCCTCGCGAGCGATTTTGGATTTTGGGTCAATAGATTCTTCAGGAATACGTTCTTCGGTATTCTTCGTCATAATGCACCTTCAGGACCCGAAAACTTCATCTGCGGCCCATGCCGCACTATCAGAAGGTTCGAAAATTCCTGAAAATTTCGGGAAAATGAACCTAGAAAAGCCCCGAAGCGCACTCGCGCTTATAAACCTGAAGTCTTTTTGGATCCGATTTTATTGGATTTGAGGCCAAATGTAGAAATAAAAAAACGGAATCAAAGGGTTTTTGTTAGGGGGATAGACAAAGGGATGTTTTTTTTCTACATTGTGCGAACCTCGGAGAGATGCCAGAGTGGTCGATTGGGCCGGTCTCGAAATCCGGAGTCTGTCACAGGACCGAGGGTTCGAATCCCTCTCTCTCCTGAAACAAAAAGTGGAGCCGCAAGGCCCCACTTTTTGTTTCATAAGGGATACTCCGAACCCTCGAAGAGGGTTCTCATCCCTCTCTCCCCTTGAAAAAATGAGGGATATTCCGTTTCTAAACAACCACAAAGCCCTGTCGTTGGACAGGGCTTTGTGCATCATGTCGATATGTTTATCAGGACTCTTCGGAATCTTCGTTCTGCAGCGCGAGAACTTCTTTTTTGTAGAGCCCTGTTACTGCACAGATTTCTGGCACAGTCATTTTACCCATGGCAAGCAATTTCTTTGCGATTTCCCTTACAGCTTCATACCTCGCTACAGCCCTGTCAAAGTCGCTCATGTCTACTGTCATAAGATACCTCGAACTGAAATTAGATAATTTCACCTCGTTTTGCAATACCCTGAAAACGGGGTCGTTCGCAAATTCACTGAAATCGGCTTCTCGGTTCAGGGCGTCAATGGCTCGGAGCCATTGGGCGAGGCGACAGTTGTCGTCAGCGAAACGCTCTGCACTTTTGAAAAACTTCTCCACCTCAATCAATGTGACTGTTTGTTTGTCAAAATAGACCTGCTGTTCTTGATTCCTTAGCTGCACCGTGTGGCGGTAATTTGCCGATTCGGGGAAGGCGTCGAAGAACTGGAAACTGACCACGTTCAGGTTTTCAAGCCGGGGATCGTTCCCTTTCCTCGCCATATTGCTTGTAAGACGGGCAACGTAGAGGACCAAGCGGTCTTTAAATAAGGATTTATTATCCTTGTGTTGAACTTCGATGGATATGCGGTCACGGGGCGTTTCACCCTCGCGCTCGTTCGTTAGGAGAATGTCCGGCTCTGCGCTACGGTACCCCAATTCCCCCGGGATGAACGGGTTGACGAGTTTCGGGTTCATGATGCGGTCGGTGCCGATGAGGCCCAGCGCTGCGTTCACGAGGTCCGTCGTGAGCATGATGTTCTTCTCGCTTGCTAGAATCTTCTTGATGCATCCGTCGTTGTAGAAGTAAACGTTCCTGTGCTCGTGCTCCTTGACGAATGCGTCGATGTCGCCGCCGTTGTTGTTGATTTCCCTCAGTTTCCCGAAGAACTGCGCAAATTCTTCTCGAATCATGTGTCTTTCCCATGCCGGAACGCGCCGGTTCGCAAACGGGCGAGTGCCCGTTCGATGCTATAGACGTTTTTGCTGCCGATTTTGTCCGGGGGAAAGTGAGAAAAGATGAAAAAGTGTATATTTCTCAAATGAGTGTCGCCACGGGGGTATCATGAGTCGTTTCTGTATAGGTCTTGCTTTGTGGGCCTTGTTGCTTGCGCTTGCTGCCTGTGGGGGCGACGGTAAGGGCACCGACCCTGCCAGGGACACTGAACTTGCCGACTCCGACTCTGCCAAGGATGCTGAATCTGGCGAGAAAGTCGATACAGTTGTTCCCACTTTCGACGATTTGCCATCTTGCACGAGGGATCACGAAGGCGCAACTGCCTATGTGGAAGACGAGGATTCTGCCTATGTCTGTAAGAAGGGTCTCTGGGCCGTTGACGATTCGTTGACTAAGGCGGTTCGGCCGGACTCGGAGAAAAAATCATCGTCAAGCGCGAAGGCAAAGTCTAGTTCTAACGAGACAAGTGATTCCAATAGCAAAGCCAAATCTAGTAGCAGTAAAGATGGCAAGTCAAGTAGTTCAGATGAAAAAAACAGCTCGTCGAGTTCCGAGGTTCCTACGGCTTCTTTAGCTTCACCTTGCAAAACCGAGGCTGGGAACAAGTGTGAATTGACGGACAAACGTGACGGACAGACTTACAAGATTGTGAAAATCGGCGAACAGTGGTGGATGGCGGAAAATCTGAATTATGCTTACACTGGCGTTCCCTTTAAATATGTGTTGTTAACGGATTCGAATTTGGTTGACTACTCCGATTCCACTAGCTGGTGCTATAACAATGATGCTGCCAACTGTGCCAAATACGGTCGCCTCTACACCTGGGCTGCCGCAATGGATAGCGCTGGCATTATACCTGGTAACACGGCCAATGGTTGCGGCTGTGGGGAATACTGCAACCTCGGCAACGTCAAAGTTCGTGGCTTGTGCCCTGAAGGCTGGCACTTGCCCAATACCACGGAATGGAACGCCCTGTTCACTGCAGTAGGGGGAAAAGAAACTGCAGGATTAATGCTAAAGTCCATGGGAGGCTGGATATACAATGGCAATGGCTCGGATTCCTATTACTTCTCGGCGTTGCCTGCTGGCCTCAGGGGCTACAATGGGGTTTTCAACATCGAGGGCCGCCACGCGAACTTCTGGAGTTCTACGGAGTACAATAGCGACCACGCGTACGACGTGTACATGGACTACGGCAGCGGCTATGCGGGCCTGAGCTACTACGGCAAGAACGGCGGGCTCTCAGTTCGTTGCCTTAGGGACTAGGTTGCCAACCGCCAAGTAAGCCCGACCAATGAAAGGGCGTTTTTTTACCAAGGGAAAGCTAAAGGATATTGCAAAAGGTGTTCGCACCCAGAGCCGTATGGGCCTACGGCCCAAATGTGGAAAAATCCCTCGGATTCTCCCATAGCCTTAAACTTAAACCTGAGCGAAGTTGCTGCCATGGCGGCCTCATCTCCAGTGATTTTTTCGCCACTTTTCCAATTGCCTTGTTTAAATTGGGACCATTTAAATTGCATTGCTGTTGGGTCGGTTGATTTCGGAAGCAATGTCGCCGGAAGGTCCATGCCGAGTTCATTGTTCTTGTCTTCTCCTAACGACAATTCTAAGAAAATGTCCAAATCCGAAGCGTAGGTTACGCAGACTCCTTGATAGTTCGTTACGTCGGCTAGGGCAATCTCGCCGGAGCCGCGATGATCGACTTCGCCGGCGAAGTCAAATGCGACTCCCACAAACGGGTCGTGGGAAAAACTTGTATCAAGATGAACCTGCCCACAGAGCCCGTTACAAAAATCAGTCACTGTTATCATTGGGCCAATCCCCTCTCTTTCATAAGGAGATGAATAAAGCGGAACCGGCCATTCTATGTAAGACTTGTCTCCTTCCAAGGAATTGTCAAAGACATACCAATAGCCAGAAGTATTTCCACCTGCGTCGCAATTTATATCAATGCGATCGGAATCTCCTTCCCACTCTATAAAGCTTCCGCATTTTATCACTTCGCTTGAATCAGTCGCACTGCTGCTAGACTTGCCCTGCGCATTGCTGCTGGAGCTGAGGTTAGAACCGCTGGAAGATTTGATACTGCTGCTTGATTTGCCTTGCGCACTGTTGCTGGACTTGGGTGTCGCACTGCTGCTGGACTTGCCCTGCGCACTGTTGCTGGACTTGGGTGTCGCACTGCTGCTAGACTTGTCCTGCGCACCATTGCTAGATTGGGGAGGTTCGCTATTGCTGGATTTGGACGATTTGCTAGACGAGGATGATTCGGGGGACTCCGTCGAATCCGGCAGGGTTTCGACTTCTTCGCTTGAGTCGGGTAGGCTTTCGACCGTATCCGGAGAGGCATTGGATGTCGAGTCGGAATCGCAGCCGACAATAGCCAAAAACGGAATGATAACGGCAGCGACCGAAATGATTCTTGAAATTCCCATTTGAAAGACCCCCGGAAGTTACCAACATTATAATAAAAAAAAGGACCCAACCTTGAGGTTGAGTCCTTTTAGTACCCCCAAGCGGGTTTGAACCGCTGTTGCGGGAATGAAAATCCCGAGTCCTAGGCCACTAGACGATAGGGGCGTCTTGCGTAGGGCCAAATATAGGAAAAAAAGCGCTTTAGTCAAGGGCTCCAAGTGTTTTTTTTTAACTTTTTATCGTGATATTGCAAAAGCGGCTCAAAAAATCCATTTTCGGCGGTCTGTTCCGGTTCATTCCGGTCGCACTTTTGGCGAGTGCGTCGGACGCCGCCCTGCTCTGGGGAATCCGCACCTTCATGCAGATTCTCTCCGGCGAGCCGCTTATCGGGCTTGCGGAATGGATTGCCCTGATGCTCCTTTTGACCGTTTTGCGCTTCGTGTTCATGCTCTGGAAGGTCCGCATTTCCGAAAAGTGGGCCTATGGTGTGGGGGCGCTCGTCATGGGGTGGTTCTTGCGCACGCTGAGGAACCTTGCCCCTTCGAATTTTCATGGTCCGGAGGGGGAGCGCACCGTCGAGTCGGCTTACGAATCGACCCAGGTGTTGCTGTCCAACAGTTCGGTGTGTTTCCAGGCGGTGCAGGCCGTTTTGCAGCTTGTCGTCTTTTTGCCGGTGCTTTTTTATATCTCGTGGCCGCTTACTTTGTTCCTTTTCGTGGTGGTCGTGCCGCTGATTGGCTGGATGCAGCGCAAGATTCACCGGATGGGGCCTGAAGAAGAATCCCTTTTGGAGGCCCGGGCCGTGTTTCGCCAGGATTTGGGCCTTGCCCGCAGGCTGTTCCGCCGGTGGAGTTCTCGTTACGAACGGAACCATGTTTCCGGGGGCCTCATGCAGTCGGTGCGCTCGCTGCGGGAACGCGGGCTTTCGACTTCTGTCCGCAAGGGGGCGCTTTCGCTTACGGCAGAGACGGTCTCGGTGCTTGCCATGGTGGTGGTCCTGGCGTTCTGCGCCAAGCTGATTTCTTCGGGCTGGATGGACGGTACGGGGCTCGTGCTGTTCTGCTCGGCCGTACTGCTTTGCTACAAGCCGGTCAAGGAATGCGCCAGGGTGGTGCCCCAGATGCGAGCCTCGGCCACTGCGTACAACGTTCTTGTCCGCTTTGGCGGCCTCCCCAAGCGCAAACCGTGCGGGGGCAATCGCGACGATGGCCTGCATGTGGATGACGGGCGCTTCCAGTACGAGGGGAGCGATGCGGCCCTGTTCCGCGGGATTTCTTTTTCGTGGGACCGCTCCAAGCCGGTGCTGCTGCGCGGGCGCAACGGGGTAGGCAAGTCGACGTTGCTGCGCCTGGCCGCCGGCCTGGAAGAATGGCAGGGACAGGCCAAGATGCCCCGGGACGTCTTCTTTGTGGCGCAGGACCTGGAACTCCCGCCGCGGTCCATCTTGAAGGACCTGCTCGCCAAGAAATCCGCATCGCTGGACAAGTTTATTAGTGAATCCGGGGCCGGTGCGCTCGTGTCCAGGGAAGGGCTTTCCGGGGGGCAGCGTGCCCGTGTCGCGCTGCTGTGGGCGCTCGCTTCCGATTCCGGCACGGTGCTTCTGGACGAACCCTTCGCCTCCATCGCCCTTGCCGACAGGGAACCGCTCCTGGAGTCGTTCCTGGATGCTGCGGCGGCGCTTCACAAGTGGACTATCGTCGTGAGTCACGATAGCCTGGGCGCCTCCGTTGAAGGACGTTTCCGCGTTGTCGATATGGAAGCCCTGGTGGGAGGTGGCGTTGCCGAAGGTTAGCCCGTTCATCTACCGGTATCGCGGGTACATCCTTGCCGTCATGGCGCTTGCCATGCTGCTGCTCCCGTTTGCTCTGGATGCCCGGCCCGCTGACCCGTTCGGTTCGGCTCTTGGGCTTGCCGCCATCGTGCTTTGCCTCTTGTGTAACGCCTTGGGCCTTGTGCTTCGTGTGTGGGCGCGTCGCTATATTGGGGAACATACCCGCGGGAGCGTGCATGATGCCGAATCCCTTGTGACTAGTGGCCCTTATGCCTATATCAGGCATCCGCTTTACGTGTCGAACACGGCTTTTGCCTGCGGGCTGGTGCTGCTCCAGTTCGGGATTTCTCCTTTGTCCCTCCCTTTTGTGCTGGCCGTTGTCCTTTTCGAGGTGGCGCTTTCCCGTGCGGAAGACCGCTTCTTGGAAGGGCGTTTCGGGGATGCCTGGCAAGCCTGGACGAAGGAAACGTCCTCTTTTTTCCCTAGTTTGAGAAGCCTTGTGGGCGGTGGACGGAAGGTAAAACTGGCAAAACGCACCCGTTGGAAGGCCTTTGCGGCCGATGCCTCCACGTGGGCGTGGCTCGTGTTTGTTAATTTTCTTGTGGTATGTTCAAGGTCGTTGATTTAGCCCGCGTGGCATTAGGTTCTGTCGCCCAGGTGGCGTCCAAGGTGCCGGTTGTCGAACAGACGTTTCACATGAAGGAACGTCTCTATGGGCCGTGGCCCGAGGGCCCGTTCTTGTGGATGCACGGGGCGAGCCTCGGGGAATGCAAGATGCTTCTGAACCTCGCGACCTTCCTGCAGCAGGATTTGCCCGGTTGCCCTAAGATTTTGCTCACGACGCAGAAAGCGGAAATTTTGCCCTTTCTCAAGGAGACGGCTCCTAGTGTTGAATCTGCCATCGCTCCTGCCGATACGCCAAGTGCGATGAGAACGTTTGTTCAAAGTGTCCGCCCGCTGGGGTTGATTCTTGGGGAAAACGAACTGTGGCCTGGCTACCTTTCGGCGATGCACCGTCGTAATGGGCTCTCTCCCGTGGCGCTTGTTTCGGGTCGGTATCGTTCCTCGCTTCCGGGGGTTGACATGTCTGCCATTGGCTTTGCCTGCATGCAGACGGGTTCGGACCTCGCTCGCTTTTTGAATGTCGCCGCCCGTGGTAACATCTCGAAGATGATGATCGGGGGTGACTGGAAACTTTTGCCTTGGGCGCGTTCGAATGCAAAAATCGAGCCCCCTGAAAATCCGACCGTAGATACTGCGTTTATCTCTATGCACATGGCCGAATGGGCGAGCCTTTCGCGCATGCTGTTTTCGTCTATCATGCGCCAGGAATCAGTGGTGCTCGTTCCACGTCATCTTTCGGAGCTGGATGCCTTTCGCAAGGCTTTGCACGACCAGGAAATCATGATATTGGACTGGCCGCTGGTGCAGAAGGGTGCTGTGTCTGTCGTTAGCCAGTACGGACGTACCACGGAAGTTTTTGCGACGTCGCGCACTTGCGTCATTGGTGGCTCGTTCTGCCGTAACCTCGGCGTACACGATTTTTGGGAACCGCTCCAGATGGGCGTTGCTACGTGCATTGGCCCCTATGCATCGGGGAAAAAGGAATGTATCGAATCGCTTTTGCGCGAGGGTGTTGTTACGCAGTTGAAATCGACCGCAAGTTATTCGAAGCGTCCCTTGCCTGATGTGCGGTTGGTGCGCACGTTCCTAGCTCATGAACAAGCTAAAATTATGGATTCCTACAACCAGCTTTTGGATTACCTGAAGGAATTGCTCTGATGAAAAAATTAGTCCTTGCTACGCCCCGCGGTTTCTGTGCCGGCGTGGACCGTGCTATACATGTGGTCGAGAAAGCTCTCGAAAAGTTTGGTGCTCCTATCTATGTGCGCCACGAAATCGTACACAACCAGTTCGTGGTCGATTCCCTCAAGAGCAAAGGTGTCGTCTTTGTCGATGAAGTCGACGAGGTCCCAGAAGGCTCCGTAGTCATCTTTTCGGCTCACGGCGTGGCCGAACACATTTATGCCGATGCCGAGAAAAGGCACTTGCATGTGCTGGACGCGAGCTGCCCGCTAGTGCTCCGTGTCCATTATAGTGCAAAACGCCACTACGCCGCTGGCCGTCACATTATCCTTATTGGCCATGCGGGCCATGCTGAGGTGGAAGGCACCCTGGGGCAACTTCCCGAAGGTTCCATTACGCTCCTCCGCAACGAGCAGGATGTGGAAAACTTGGTCATCCCCGAGGGCAAGGAACTGGCCTACATCACGCAGACCACGCTTTCGGTGGCAGAGACCCGCAAGATTATTGCCGCGCTCAAGTCCCGTTTCCCCAATATTGTCGGCCCGGAAGCAGGGGATTTGTGCTATGCGACTGGGAATCGCCAGGCGGCGGTCCTCGATCTTTGCAAAAAAATCGACCTTTTGCTGGTTGTTGGGGCTAAAAACTCGTCGAATTCCTCCCGTCTTATGGAATTGGGGCTGGAACAGGGGGTCCCTAGCCGCTTGATTGCGGACGTGAACGACCTGGACCCGGCCTGGTTCGACAAAATTGATACTGTAGGGCTGTCCAGTGGCGCCAGTGCGCCCGAAATTTTGGTGCAGGAGGTTGTCGAGTGGTTGAGGGCCAAATTTGGACCGATAACCATCGAAAATTTCGTAAAATTGGTGGAATCGACCAAATTTAACCTGCCGAAAGAGTTACAAAACTGAAAAACCGCTGAAAATGGTTGACAGGTTCGAAACTTTTAACTAAAATTGGTGTCCGTAAAAAACAACGGAGTTTAATTATGAGCCGTATTTGTGAAGTCACCGGAAAAGCCGGCCTCGTGGGCAACATGGTTTCCCACTCTAACCGTAAGAAGTTGATGAAGCAGCTTCCGAACCTCCAGAAGAAGCGTTTCTATATCCCCGAAGAAGATCGCTGGGTGACCCTCCGCGTGAGCGCCGCTGGTCTCCGCACGATCAACAAGCTCGGCATCCAGACCGTAGCTCAGGAACTCGGAATCTAATTCCCGTTTCGGAACGAAATTTAACCGCCAAGGCAGCCCTTGGCGGTGTTTTGTGTATCTGTATAAGGCTCGAGGCACGAGGCTCCAGGCACGAGCAGTGAGCGATGAGTAGTGAAGCTCATACCTCAAAGGCACGAAGTGCCGACCTCACACCTCAAAGCGACCGAAGGGAGCGACCTCGCACCTGAAAGGCACGAAGTGCCGACCTCATCGCTCTAATCACTTCTTAATAAACTGCGGTACGCCTTTGTACTTGGCCATGCTCTGCATGATGCTGCCGAGTTCCCAGTCCTTTTCTTTGAGCCTCCTGCGCAGCAGGGCGACGAAAACTTCCATGAGCATTTCGCAGTCGTAGACCGCACGGTGCATCTTTTCGGAATCGATTTTCATCGAGATTTCACCACGCTTCATGAACAGGCCGGCCATGTAGCCAAGCTTGTGGTTCGGGAGTTCGGGCAGGATGGTCTTGCTGATGGCGAGGCTGTCGACAACCGGGTTGCCCGGGACGAGCTGCGGGTTTTTGGCATAGGCTTCGCGGAGGAAACTTGCGTCGAAGTTCGCGTTGTGGGCGAGGAGAATGGTGCCCTGACCGCAGAAGGCGGTGAACTTCTTGAGGCATTCGCCTACCGGGGGAGCGTCTTCGACCATCTTGTCGGTGATGTGGTTGACGCTCGAGGCTTCGGCTGGGATGAGCATGTTCGGCTTGACGAACGTCTCGAATTCCGAAATCATCTTGGGGACGACTTTGCCATCGCGAGTCTCGACGGTAAACTTTACCGCACCGATTTCAATGATTTCATCTTTTACGTTGCTGAGGCCGGTGGTTTCGAGGTCGAATGCTACAAATTTCGGAGGTAATGCAATCACGGATTTCTTCCTTTTTTTGGAACCATAAATCAAATGGTTGAGCTTGCCTTAAAGATACTTAATTTCTACGTCAATTGATGACAGCGGGAGCGGTACGACGAACTTATCCCATGTGTTGAGCGTGATGTGTGCCCCGTAATGCGGGACGATGTGCCAGAGGGGCGTGCCGCTGCTTTCGGCAAGCCACTTGGAGCCGGGCTTGACTTCGAGTGCCGGACCGCGGGGGCCATCGAGGGCCATCCCGGCGAACCTTCCCGCACGCAGGCTGCGGAGGATGTGCCGGACGTTCAACGGACCATCTGTATCGGAACCGCGTGTGACTTCGAAGCCGAGCGATGTTGTTGCATGTGCGAGAATTTCTCCGTCGCCGGACTTGGAGACGAGGATGTGAACTCCTTTGTCCTTGAAGGCGGCGCAACTCGCAAGCAAATCCCGGTGCCACAATCCGAGCACACCGGGGCGGAAATCTTCCGGGGTGTGCAGACGAATGCGCAGGCTGCGCATCCAGAGAGCACCTAATTTGGCAAAAAACTTTGTTTTTAACGGGATTTTGCTCATCGTGGTCAAAGATAGCTTTGTTTTTTTGACTTTTTTCGGAATGAACCCTTGGAAATTTGATGAATTTTACCTATATTACCCGCATCTTTGGCGACGTACCCAAGTTGGTAAGGGGCGGCTCTGCAAAAGCCTTATTCATCAGTTCGAGTCTGATCGTTGCCTCTTGGAGACTTCCTCTTAAACGAGGAAGTCTCTTTTTTTTGTCATAAGGATATTTAGGGATGTATTGCGTTATTTTTTTGATGACGTTGTTTTTTCATGATTGCTGTTGAGTGATGCGGGAGGGGACCCAGCTCGGAGTTGCTGGCTTGAAGGAATATAAAAAAGGCGGCTAGGCCGCCTTTGATATTCGTGAACTTTGCTTTAATACTAAATCCAGCGAAGGATTTCTTGGGTCGTCTGCTCGGCGAAGGTGTTGTCTTGCACGAACCGGCGGACTTCGATGGGATTGATCCTTGCGTATTCGGACAATGCCCTGCGAATGCCGTTGCGGATGTAGTAGTCGTCGTCCTTGGCACAGGAGAGGCAGAACTGGCGCAGAAGCGGCCAATCTGTGTGGTCCTTGTACTGGATCTGGAAAATAATGACGCTGCGGCGAATCCAGATGTTGGGGTCGCGAATCCAGGAGGCGATTTTTGTCCGGAGCACAGGCAGGCGCCAGACGAGATCGCCCAAAATACAAGCGGCGAGCGTGTCGACGGTGTCGTGCCAAGCACGGGTCTTGATGAGCTTTTTCAAGAAGACCAGATGCTGCCCTCCCAGCATGTGGCGGTGCCTGAACAGGTAGTCACAGGCTGCGTATTGGATTTCCCTGTAGGGTTGGGCCCACATGTCTTCGATGCGGCTGACCAGTTCGGCGTCATCTTTGGGCGGGTTCCTGTCGAAAATCGGGTAGGTGACTTCACGGCGAGGGACGAGCTTGACTCCGAGAAAGTCGAACTGTTCGCGAGCCTTCTTGGACATTTCGTGCGACTCTTCTTCGTTTGCGATAGCGCGAAGCGCGAGTAATATTTCTTGTGTAAAGCGAAGCATTGTTACAAAAATAGTCCAGAAACAATTTATTTTCTAGGCCTTGACAAAAAGTTTTTTTAATTTTTTTATCTTTTGACACAAACGTGACAAAAAAAATTCAAAAAATACTCTTGACAACGAAAAAATTTTTCTAATAAATCGCCCGAATGCTTATGAAATCTAATGTTGTAGCCGATTTGCCTATTATTGAAGTCCCTCTAGAATTGCGTGGCCTGTCCGATGAAGAGATTGTCAGAAACTCTGAATCGGGGGGTGAAAGGTCTTATCGCGCCCGCCCGTCGAAAAAGGAACGCATCCTGCGCAAGTTGAATGCCGAGGCCGCTCAAATGAGGAAAATTGCCTCGGAATATGGTGAAAATAGGGCTAAAAGGCCGATTTCAATGGCTTCGTCGCTTCCGATGCCCAAAATGAGCGATTTTATCCAGGAGCCAGTTTCTGCCGCGCAGAGGCCGGTTCCCGCTGTTCCGGCGGCAAACACGGCCTCCCAGAAGCCGGCGGTGCCGCCGCGCCCGGTGTCCGGGCGCGTGCTCAAGTCGTCTTTCTGCGGCAAAATGGGCTTTACGTTCAAGGCGCAGGCTGTTCCCGAGAAGAAGGCCGAGCCGGCTCCTGCCGCGAAACGCGGGCGCGGCAGACCCCGCAAAAACCCGCTCCCGTAGCGTTTTTTATCAGATTATTTGTGTTTTTTAGGGGAAGCCTCTTTCTCTGCGGCTTCTCGCAGGGGAAACGCGTATTTCCCGTACAGGACGCAACCTGCATCCCCGGGGCAGCATTCCTTCTTTCGCTTGTCGCAGAAGGTTTCGCGTAAATATTTACATTCCCAGCTCATATTATCTCAATTTATAAAAAATAGGGGCTATATTGCGTGGAAAAATTCCCCTATTTATATATCCCATAAAGCAGAAATAGGGCCGAAAATGGGTAAAAAGGCGCCCTTTCTTCCTTATAAATCTCTTTCGTCATTCGCAGTTCATCTATTGTCTATTTATATTTTACGGCATGAGATATGGTGATATTTCCTCTTTCCAATCGGGCGTAGCCGTCCCGCTGTTCAGCTTGCGCAGCCATGCGAGCATTGGCATCGGTGACTTCCTCGACCTGATTCCCCTGGCCCGCTGGGCTTCCCTTTGCAACTTCGATATTATCCAGTTGCTGCCGGTGAACGACACAGGCTCCGAATCGAGCCCTTACAGCGCCCGGAGTGCATTCGCGCTGAATCCCGCGTTCATCAACATCCAGTCGGTCGCCGGCTCGTCCGCTTTCGAGAGCGAAATCAACGAGGCGAAGGAATCCTTCGAGAAGTCCGACCGCGTGGAGTATTACCGCGTGACCACCTGGAAGCGCACCATTCTCCGCAAGATTTTCGATAACTCTTACGACCAGATTCGCCACGACAAGTCGCTTACGACTTGGATCGAACGCAACGAATGGGCCAAGCCCTACTGCGTTTACTGTACGCTCAAACAGCAGAACAACGAGGCCAGTTGGAAGGACTGGAGCGACTACCGTGACCCGGATGCTGAGCAGGTGGGCAAACTCTGGACAAAGTTCCGCAAGGATTGCCTGTACCACGCCTGGATGCAGTATGTTGCCGAGATGCAGTTCTGCACGGCTGTGAGCGAAGTTTCTCAGATGGGCTTGCACATCAAGGGCGACATTCCTATCCTCATCAACGAGGACAGCGCCGATGTTTGGGCCGACCGCAAGTATTTCTCGCTGGCCGACCGTGCTGGCGCACCTCCCGACATGTTCAGCTACGCCGGCCAGAACTGGGGTTTCCCCACGTACCGCTGGGATGTCATCGAGAAGGACAATTTCTCCTGGTGGCGTAAGCGCCTGGCGCAGGCGAGCAAGTTCTACCATGCGTATCGCATTGACCACGTGCTCGGTTTCTTCCGCATCTGGACCATCCCCGAGAAGGAAGTCACGGGAATCCTCGGCCATTTCGAGCCGTCTGTGCCGCTGACCTGGGATGTGCTTCATGGCGCCGGGTTTTGCAGGCAGTCCCTGGAATACCTGCGCAATCCGAATTATTCTGTCGACCAGCTTCGCGGATTCTTGGGCGACGATACGGAACGCCTCGTGGCGAAGTGTTTCGAGAACTTGCCCGGCACGACCGACCGCTTTATCTTGCGCGACGAGTATTCTTCTGAAAAGCAGATTTTGGCGATGGAGGAACCGCAGGCTGTCAAGGACGCCATGCTGCGTGTCTACTGGAACCGCGTGTTTATCCCCACCGGCAGCGACGACGTGTTCTACCCGTATTGGTACTGGTACAACCAGCCGGTGCTCTACACGCTGCCCCAGAACGAGCAGGACAAGCTGCACGATATCATCCATGCGAATGAACATGCACAGAATGCTCTCTGGGAACAGAATGCCATGAAGCTCCTTTCTGTGCTCGCCAACGAGACGGACATGCTCGTGTGCGCCGAAGACCTCGGTGCCGTGCCTCCGTGCGTTCCGACGGTTTTGAACAAGCTCAACATTCTTTCCCTGCGCATTGAACGCTGGGCCCGCAATTGGAACATGCAGTATTCCCCGTACTACGATATGGAGGAATATCCGCGCCTTTCCGTTTGCACCACGAGTTGCCACGATACCTCGACGCTTCGCGGCCTGTGGAAGGAGCCGGATTTCGACAAGAACCTGTACTGGTCCCATGCGCATCAGATTGGCTCCGCTCCGGATGAACTCACGCCGCCCGTGGTCCGCAACCTGCTCACGCACGTGTTCTCCACGAACAGCCTGTTCTGCATCCTGCCCATCCAGGACTATTTCGCGCTGTCGTCGACGCTTTCCGCCGGCAACCCCGAAAACGAGCGCGTGAACGTGCCCGGAACGGTCGGGGGCAACAATTGGACTTACCAGCTGCCCTGCCTTGTAGACGAACTGCTCAAGCTCACATCGCTTTCTTCTGAAATCAGGAAGTTGGTTGACGAGCGCAAGCGCCGCGCGATGTGGAAAATTTAGAGGCTGTGAGCGATGAGGTCGCTCGTAAACTCGCTTTGAGGTCGCTTCGCTCTGGGCGAAAGACCTCAAGGGGGCCGGATGCGACCAAACTCGCACCATATACCTCAAAGGGGCGAAGCCCCGACCTCATACCTCGAACCTCGTAGCTACTATGTATTCTCCTGCTTGGGTCAAAGACGCTGTTTTCTACCAGATTTTTCCGGACCGGTTTTGCCGCAGTCCGAAGTACAATGCCGTAGGCAAGTTTGTCGATTGGGATAGCAAGCCTACTCGCTCGAACATGTTCGGCGGGAACCTCGCGGGCATTGAAGACAAACTTGAATATATCAAGGGCCTCGGTGCGACGGCGCTTTACCTGTGTCCGATTTTCAAGAGCAATTCCAATCACCGCTACCATACGGTGGACTATTTTGAAATCGATCCAGTGCTCGGCACTTTGGAGGACTTTGACCGCCTCGTGAAAAAGGTGCACAAGCTCGGGATGCGCATCATTCTGGACGGTGTGTTCAATCACTGCTCTCGCGGTTTTTTCCAGTTCAACAGCCTCATGGAACTCGGTGAAGATTCCCCGTACAGGGACTGGTTCCATGTGCATTCTTGGCCCATACACGCCTACTCGGGCAAACCCAATTACGAATGCTGGTGGAATTTCCCCGCGCTCCCGAAGTTCAACACGGGCTGTCCCGACGTGCGCGAATACCTTTTTTCCGTCGCCGAATACTGGACCAGGCGCGGCATAGACGGCTGGCGCCTTGACGTGCCGAACGAAATCGACGACGACAGCTTCTGGCAGGAATTCCGCCGCCGCGTGAAGTCAATCAACAAGGACGCCTATATTGTCGGCGAAATCTGGGATGCCCCGGAACGCTGGCTACAGGGCGACCAGTTCGACGGCGTGATGAACTACGTGTTCCGCAAGGCCGTGATGCAGTACCTTTTTGACGAAAAACCGATTTCGACGGAGGAATTCTGCAAGCGTCTGCAAGCGGCATTTCCCGAAGGCCGTGGCGATATGCCCATGAACCTGCTCGGGAGTCACGATACCACGCGCCTGATGTCGCAGCCCTGCACCAGTTGGGAACGCATCAAGCTTGCGCTCACGCTGCTGTTCTTTATGCCGGGTGCGCCTTGCATCTACTACGGCGAGGAACTCGGAATGCTCGGCGGCAAGGATCCCGATAACCGCCGGAGTGTCCCTTGGGATAAGTTGCCCGAAATGCAGGAAAAGCCGGTATATGCGCTAGTGCAGGAACTTACCCGGATGCGCCAGGATAACCCAGTCCTTCGCGACGGCAAGATGGAAATTACCTGCGACGGAGAAGGCTTCACTGTCGTGCGAACCCTCGGCAAAAAGAAGATGACGCTCGCGGTATCGCTAGCGGACAAGCTGCAGACCTTTGAAATCAAATAGCGAGCCACAAGCAAGGCCCCTCTTGATTTCTCCTATACATTTTGGTATATTATGATTACGCCGGTTTCCAGTGCGTTGCTGGGCTAACACCTGTTTAGTGTGGCTCCATAGTTGATATATGAATCATCAAAAAAAGGATAAGGCAATGGCTGTTCGTTCAAAACCGGTTCGGTTCCCCGATTACAGACCCGTCGTAGTTCCTCCTTCTCAGGCGGAACGTGTTCTGAAATACCTTAGGGGCGAAATAGTTGTCCCTGTGGTGGACCGCCCGATTACATACAAGTCACCTGCCAAATAACTAGATGCTTGATGCAAATCATTTCTCGTTACTTCCTTGCACAAAGGAAGATATTTCTGCTATTTCCGCACGAGGATATTTCTGCTTTCCTCCCTTCGACCCGACAAAAGATGATGATCCGGTTTCTTTGGACTCCTTCTTTTGCAAAGTTGTGCCAAATGAGGATGAGGAACATTTTTCCAAGACCTATAAGTTGATAGAAAATGAATTTCCAAAGGATGTTCTTGCTTTGGCGAGTATTGCTAATTCCGGCTTTTCGTTTGGAGCGTATGAGGACAAACCTGCTAATTTGAGAAATTCCGGGTATAACGAGGATTTTCCTTCTATTATGTTGCTCGCTTTTGGTGTGCGGCTAGATTGTCAAGGGCAGGGTATTGGAACAGTAGCTTTTAAAAAGTTGCTTCAACTGATTCGGGAATCTTCGATTGCAGGAGTTCGTTTGCTGACTCTCCATCCGCTTGAGAAGGCCGTTCCTTTTTATAGATCGCTTGGATGTGTTGAGATTTATGAAGATGAATTCAAGGATGTTGTGGAGTCAATGTTTCTGGATTTATGGCAAAAGAAAATCTGTTCAGATCGGAAAGTGGCGGGGTAATGCCGAAATTTTGTGAAAATATCGAGATTTGGAGACTCGTTTTGCCGCATTCTCCCGGCTGTCGTCTTTAATCTTTCTGCTATTTTTCTATCTTTGACCCGCAACTAACGCGTATTAATGCCTTATTAAGGGATTGCAAATGAACAACAAAAAATTCGGCATGCGAGAATTTATCATTCTCCTCGTCATCGTTCTCTCGGCCTATACTGTTTGGCCCTCTATCCAGGTTCACTCCAAGAAGGGTGATGCCAAGAAGACGTTCCTCAAGGAAAATCCGAAACTGGGCGCCAAGTCCATCAATTTCGGTTTGGACCTTGCCGGCGGTACCAGCATCACGCTGCAGATTGACCAGTCCGGCCTCAAGGACGGCGAAGATATCAAGGATATTCAGGCCCAGTCGCTCGAAATCATCCGTAACCGCGTTGACCAGTACGGTCTTTCTGAACCGCAGATTTCCCCGAGCGGCGACGACCGAATCTTGGTTGAACTGGCGGGCGTGGATGACTCTACCGCAAAGGCCCTCGTGGGTTCTACCGCAAAACTCGAATTCAAGATTTTGGCTGAATCTGATAAGTTTACCCAGGTCATCGGCCTTATCGACCAGTACTTGACCCGCCAGACGACCGACATTGTCGGTGCGGATTCCGCTGCTGCCACTGATTCTACCGTGGCTGCCGATTCCGCCAAGCCTGCGGATAGCGCTGTCGCTGCCAAGTCCGACCTCTCCGACGAAGAACTTCTCGCCGGTGCTGGTGCCAAGGCCGAAGAAAAGCCCGCTACGGAAGATTCCGCCAAGGAAGCCGCTGCGGACAACGCTCCGGCTGGCGAAGTCGGTATGGCTCTCTCTGCCTACTACCTGAGCTTCGGCAACGGTGGTTTCATCGCCGAGGAAAACGTCGAGAAGGTGAAGAAGCTCCTCGAGACCGAAGGCGTGCAGAAGCTGATTCCGCGTGACGTGGCCTTCGCTTTCGGTAGCGGCCTCGAACCGGTGCAGCGCGATTCCAAGATTAAGGCCAAGCGTCTCTATTTGCTCAAGCGCCGCGCCGAGATGGGCGGTGACGACATTTCCGACGCCCGTCCGTACCGCGTGGGCGATGGTACCAACGCCGGTGAAGTGGCTGTGAGCCTCCGTTTTGCAGGTATCGGTCCCAAGAAGTTCTCCGCTGTGACTGCCGCAAACGTCGGCAAGCAGATGGCTATCGTACTTGACAACCAGGTGATTTCGGCTCCGGTGATCCGTGACCGTATCCCGAACGGCGAAGCCCAGATTACCGGCCTCGACGACATGGCCGAAGCTAACCGCCTCGCTGTCGTGCTTCGCGCCGGTGCCCTCAAGGCTCCGATGAAGATTATCGAAAGCCGCAGCGTCGGTGCCACCCTCGGTGAAGAAAACATCGTCCAGGGCTTCGGTTCCGGTGCCGTCGGTCTTATCCTTTGCTTGGTGTTCATGGTTGCCTACTACCGCCTCGGTGGTCTTATCGCTAGCTTCGGCATGGTGATCAACACCCTCGTGACTGCCGCTGTGATGTCCGTGTTCAATGCGACCCTCACGCTCCCCGGTATCGCTGGCTTCATCCTCGTGGTGGGTATGTCTCTCGACGCGAACGTGATTATTTACGAACGTATCCGTGAAGAACTCAAGAACGGCCTGACCGCCCGCGCCGCTGTGGCCAAGGGTTACGAACGCGCCTTCAGCGCCATCTTGGACTCCAACTTGACGACTGTGCTTACTGGTCTTATCCTTTACAAGATTGGTACTGGTTCCGTGAAGGGTTTCGGTCTTACGCTTACCATCGGTATCCTGACCTCCCTCTTCTGCGCCATTACGCTTACCCGCGCCATCCTCGACTGGAAGCTCGCCAAGCGTGATGCCACGACGCTTTCTATCGGTAACGGTTTCAAGGCTATCAACGAAGCGAACCTCCAGATTATCCCGAACCGTCGCCGCTTCGGCCTCGTTTCCACGATCCTTATTATCGCAAGCATCGCCTTCATCGCTGTGAAGGGCTTCGACTTTAGCATCGACTTCACTGGTGGTCAGGTCTACACCATCCAGTATCAGGATGATGCCAAGCACGAGAAGGATTTGAGCGGTGCTCTTTCTTCTGCCGGTATCTCCGGTGCGAAGGTCCGCACGCTGGGCGGTACTTCCGCTAACTCCTACCAGGTGAGCATGCGCGCCTCCGACGACGCACAGTTCGAAGTCAAGATGGCCCAGGCCTTCGAGAAGGCCGGTCAGAAGTGCGAAATCGTCGCCAAGGACAGCGTGGGTCCGACCATCGGTAAGGAACTTCGCTTCAACGCTATTTTGTCTGTGATTCTCGCCTGGCTCGGTATCCTCCTTTACGTGTGGTTCCGTTTCGGCAAGTTCGGTCTCGGCTTCGGTGTGGCCGCCGTGCTCGGCCTCGTGCACGATACTGTCATCACGCTCGGCTTCATCTCCGCCTTCGGTCTTTCTTTCGACGGTGCCTTGATTGCTTCGCTCCTTACGATGATTGGTTACTCTGTTAACGATACCATCGTTAACTTCGACCGCATCCGTGAAAATACGGCAATCTTCGGTTCTGCCAACTTTGCCGATACCATCAACAAGTCCTTGAACCAGTGCTTCAGCCGTACCATGGTGACCTCTCTCACGACCTTGTTCGTGTGCGTGATCCTCGCTGTGATGGGCGGCTCCTCCATCCGCGACTTCGGTCTCGTGCAGTGCTTCGGCATCCTCATCGGTACGTACTCTTCTGTGTGCGTCTGCTCGCCCGTGGTCCTCTGGTGGTCCAAGCGCTTCAAGAAGGGCGTGTAATTATATAAGAAATCAATAGAATGAAAAATGCCGTTTGGTATAATACCAAACGGCATTTTTTATTGGGATTTTGTTGCTAACGGAAATTTTTGTGATTATTGATTTCGAATGACATAATCTGATGAGGGTACTTTATGTCTGTTGTATCCGATAATAACGCGGTCCCCGGTATTTCTGATGCGCTTGATTTTGGTTGTGATTTGTGTAACTCCCTGAGGGATGGTATAATTGATAACTCTATGTGTAGCAAGCCTATCGTTCGATGATTTTAATAGGGCCCCTGTTTTTCTGTTATAAATTTCTAATGTATAGTTAGAGGACAGATGCTTTTCATTAAAAGCGTAATCGCCACGAACAAGCCATGCAATTGCCCAGGAGTACCTTTGCCCAGGTACAACATTCTCCATAAAATCTATAGTTTCGTTTGTAAAGAAGTCCTCGTTGTTTCCATACCAGTAACGAGAAGTATTATTGAAAAGTAAGTTGCTCATTTCTCCGAAATAGTAATCTCCCAAAACTTGGTTATTTGATCTATTAAGGATTTGTGAGGTGGGATCACTGGAGTGTGCTGTAAGCCAAAGTGCTTTTACAACTTCAGGATGCCACTTATAAAATGGTCGCTTGGAAAGAAGGTCTGCGGTCAATGCGGATGCAATGGTTGATGCTCCCCAACTGTCGACTACGCCGGGAAACTCGTATGTGCTTCCATCATGCTTAATTAGCTTAGTTGTTGTTGTGCTGTTTGTAACTGCATTTGATAAAGAATTTGTGACATAGAAGATTTCAGGCTTACGGTAGTGTGAGGAAGGTGTTCCTGCGACGAAACGTGGATGATCTATTGATGATACATTGTCGTATGTTTTTGCATTATACGCATTATTTTTTTTCCACTGATTTATGCCCTCTACACTGATTGCATTGAGTGAAACTCCTGCACCTGTTTTTTTCCCATTTTCCGTGTAAGGTGCGAATTCGATGACTCGATTGTAGTAGATGTAATCATCCAATGCGGCGGCTTCAGCGTTGTATGTTGTTTGGTCTTTTAGTGATGTCGCGATTACGTTGCCGATGTGGTAATTCCTATTATAAGGGTTGCTAGGGTGTTGTGCGAATTTTGATCCGTTTCTGTCTTTGAATGCAGATATTGATGCTTTTTGCGAGAATTTTTTCATTACTTCTTTTGCGTAAAAATGCTTGATTCCTTCCTTGTAATTCTTTGTTCTTGAATCTTTGCAGCTGTTTCCGTTGAAGTTTACTATGTTGTCTCCGACAATATTATAAATCTTGATGTTCTGACCGCAAGAGTTGTAATATTTATTGCTTGGGTCTATGTTTTGACAGCTATATTGTAGAATATCATTGAATAGGCCTGTGTACTCCAATGTGCTATAACCAGCTCCACTGTTATAAAATCCGTATTCGTCAACGGAGAAGTTGCTGTTGTTTTTGAATACGCTGATATTTACATTTACAGCCTCACAGGTATTCCCTGTTCTGTTTGGGTACGCCGCTCCGGTGTTGGTGTAATTGATTGGCGCGTAATTGTTTCTTGGAGCGTCCTGTTGCTCGAGTGAGGCTACGTAGGTGTTTAGGTAGGTACTTTCAGTTTTTTTCTTTCCATCAACGTAGTAGGTGTTGTCGTCAGAATTATATATCGCAGTAATTGCACGGACTCTGTCGTTTGAGTAAGTTTTTTTCAAAACAGATGGTTTCTTGGCTGCGTTTTGTTCCACAGTTTTTGTTTTTTCGAAAGTTGCAATTCCTGGATTTTTGAGGTCGTCGTTCTTTAAAACGCGGCCTTTTGCGTCGAAATCTGCGGCATTTGCAGAAATGGCTAAACACGGAATTAATAACGTGGATAGTATTTTCATTATTTTCCCCTTTTTTTTTGTTTGTAAGTTTTGTCTGATTTTTTTTGACAAATTAAATGCTAATCACAAATGCGATTAGTATAAATTAATTTAGCTTATAAAAAACTTATCTTGCTTACTTTTTTATTACAAAAAGCTTATTTTTGATAAAAAGTGCGGTTTAATTCGTTTTTCGTCAAAAGGTGCGAACTGCTGAGCCTTGACGATAATTGCAAGAGTACTAAAAAAAGCCTCCCAAATGGAATGTCCAAATGGGAGGTTCAAGAGCGGCGGACCGGGATCGAACCGGCAACCATTAGCTTGGAAGGCTAAGGCTCTACCATTGAGCTACCGCCGCGAGCATGACCAATTATACAAAAATATGTCCGTTTTTAAAGGGGTACATTGAAACCTATTGGAGTTTTTTCAAAAAAATGCTATCTTTTGGCCCACGTTAACCATTTTTCAGAGGTAGCTCAACTTGGCGATACAAAACCCCCGCGACCGCCGCATGCCGAACAGGCAGAGTGACGGGACCCGTATCAACGAAGATATTCGTATTTCCCCGATCCGTCTCGTGAAGGATGACGGCGAAGCAGTCATCATGGAGACCAGCAAGGCTCTGCAGATGGCGAAAGACGCCGGACTGGACCTGGTGGAAGTCTCTCCCAACGCCAAGCCTCCTGTATGCCGTATCATCAACTACGGCAAGTACAAGTTCGAGCAGCTGAAGAAGGCCAAGGCAGCCAAGGCCAAGCAGCACGTGGTGAAGCTCAAGGAAATCAAGATGCACCCGAAGACTGCGACTAACGACTACCAGTACCGCATCAAGCAGGCCGGGGAGTTCCTGCAAGATGGCATGAAGGTCAAGCTTATTATGCAGTTCCGTGGGCGCGAGATGGCGCACATGGACTACGGCAAGCGCCTCATGGAACAGGCCAAGATCGACCTCGCTCCGTATGGCGATTTGGAAATGGATTCGCGGGTGGAAGGCAATACGATGCTTTCTATCTACGGTCCGAAACGCGGTGCAGGTGCTGCTAAAAAGCAGGACCAGGCACCAAAGCCCGTAACCGAGCCAAAGGCAGCAGGTGAGGCTTCAACTTAATAACCGAAGAGGTAAAAATGCCTAAGATGAAAACACATAGCGGTGCTAAGAAGCGCTTCCGCGTGACGGGTTCCGGCCACGTCAAGTTCAAGCGCGCTGGTATGCGCCACATTCTTGCCAAGATGACCACCAAGCGTAAGCGTACCCTCCGTA
>Ga0310690_10000222_pt1 | contig 135163 bp, 207 predicted proteins | sample AusTroGonzalo_MG_2_FD_207661 | JGI IMG/M metagenome (GOLD analysis project Ga0310690, IMG submission 207661) | Bovine rumen microbial communities from tropical cattle in Woodstock, Queensland, Australia - Gonzalo_04 (v2) (version 2) | ecosystem: Host-associated > Mammals > Digestive system >...
CTGACAAGAAATGATATAAAGAAACTGGAAGATATTAAATTGGATTGTAAGGAAAGTAAAGTTAGGGATGCATTCTTATTTGCAGTATATACAGGATTAAGATTTAGTGATGTAACAACATTGAAAAATGAACACATTGTAAATGGTTGGTTGAGGAAGAAAATGATAAAGACAGAAATCAATCTTGAAATTCCATTGGAGGATCTATTTGAAGGAAAGGCATTGGGGATTTTGAGCAAATATAAATCAGTAGAAGGATTCTCAAAATCAATTGGTGAAAATGGTGCAACCAATCAGATATTGAAAGTGGTAGCCCAGAAAGCAAAGTTAAGTAGAATACCAACATTCCATATGTCAAGACATACATTTGCAACCATATTATTGGAGGATGGTATTCCTATTACAACAGTTCAGAAATTACTTGGTCATACAAAGATATCAACAACAATGATATATAGTGAGATTAACGAAAAGACAATCCAAAATGACATCAAGAAGGCATTAAAGAAGAAAAAATAGAAAAAGTTTGGAAACAACTTATTGAAAGAAAATGAATTAGAAAATGAAATTCAATAAGTTATATGGATTATGATTAAAAATTAAATGACAAAGATTTGTAGATTATTGCCATATATGCATATTGTTTGGGAAATAATTCAAAAAATTTCACCTCAAAATCATCGAATTTTGAGGTGAAATTTTTACTTTCTTTTATGATGTTTTTTGTGTTCTTCTTTGTATATTTGAACACCAATTGAATCATAAAAATTCTTATAAGATTCTTCAGTAAAAGGTCTGTCTTCATAGTTATCTATAGAGTCAGCAGAACCCAAATCAATAGACTCACCCATAATGAAATCATCAGACTTTCTTACTATAAAGCAACCATCATTTGCATGGTATAAAGTTTCATTTATCTGTTTCATAATCAATGACTTATTTTATTATTAAACATCAACTGTTGTTGAGTTAGCGTTTTGATATGTTGTCTTGAATGTATCTGCCACAGTGTTGTGTGAAATAGTCTTTCTTGTACTTGTGTTATTAACACCTTGTGCAATAGTAAAATTCCTTAACATGTTTGCTGAACTTGTTGTCTGTGTGGAAGTTATAGTAATATATTGATTACCATTTTCTACAATGATATAATATATATAATCTTTATTGATTATTATGTTATTACAGTTGTTTCCAAACTGGTTATAATTACAATTGTTTCCAAAGGTGTTATTCCAGCAATCGTTTCCAAAGGTGTTGCTTCCACAGTTGTTTCCAAAGGTGTTATTCCAGCAATCGTTTCCAAACTGGTTATAATTACAATTGTTTCCAAAGGTATTGGAGTAACAATCGTTTCCAAAGGTGTTGGAGTAACAGTTGTTTCCAAAGGTGTTTGATTGAAATGTGTTTCCAAAGGTGTTATTATATACTCCGTTTCCAAAGGTGTTATTCCAGCAATTGTTTCCAAAGGTATTGGAGTAACAATCGTTTCCAAAGGTGTTCCGATAACAATCGTTTCCAAAGGTGTTGCTTCCACAGTTGTTTCCAAAGGTATTATTCCCGCAATCGTTTCCAAAGGTGTTTGATTGAAATGTGTTTCCAAAGGTGTTATTATGGCATCCTCCTTCAAACTTATTTTTGTAGAATCCATAGAATTCACCATATTCATCTTCAATGCAACAAATGTCTGTATCTGTAACCATACAATTGTTTGGTAATGACATAAGTTCTAAAATAGGTTCTCTGTCGTAATCATCATAGTAATATGGTTTAAATACATTGTCATGATTTTTATAACAATATCCTTCATCACTAAAATATGCATCTTGTTCTACTGTTACATCATGTGGTGTATCATCATTTGTATCAATCATACAGAATGTATATGTCCAATAAGGATTACTACTATCAACAGTATATTTACCACCATTATCAGTTATACCATAAAGTCCAACCAAATCAGGAGAATTTATACAAGCAGTAATTTTATATCTCTTGAACTGTATATTCTTAAAGTCATAAGGACACTCATTATTCCATTCGTCCTTCATCCAATAGATAACACCCTTGCCGTTGGTTGCATCCGCCCAAGCATATTTTGCGGTATCATTGTCCAAATCGTACTTAAGCTCCCAAGCCTCTAAAGTAGAGCCTGAGAAATAAGTATCACCTGCGTGCCTTGCAGCTCTTGCATTTTCATTAAGAGTGTGGTCATCATCAGCAACTACGATAATGTCAAATTGATGCCCTGCTGCTTGAGTATTAGCCTGAACGGTAGTTGTATTGTAGTCAGTGATTCTATATTGCATACCAGGAGTTAAACCCGCATTGTCACGAAGATATTTAAGGACTGACCATGTGATTTCAGTTAGACAACTAATATTATGAGTTATTTCACCCCACTCATCGTTATCGTTTACCCAGCAATAATATGTTCCTGGAAGATTATCTCCAAATTGTTCTGACATAACGGCTGAGAAATGAATATATCCAGCATCCCAATTCAAATCAGACACATAAAAATAAACATAACCGGACGCCCAATCAGCCTTAACGACCACCGTTTTGCCTTCGCCGAGAGCTTCGTTAATATCGTCGTATGTAGTCTGTCCGTATCGGGCAATAAACACGTCATGCTTTTCAGCAAGTTCAGCCAATGAAGCATCTATCTGGCTCTTGTTGTAGAACTTCTCGTCAATCTGGTCTTTCGTGTAGAGATAATCATTCGATGATAGATATGCGAGCTCTATACAGCCGCTTGTATTTCCCTGCGGATCCGAAAATTCAACCCAAGCCGATTCTCCTTTCTTTCTTTCAAACTCAAACGACTTGAGCTCGATTCCCAAGTCTTCTATTGAAGTTATAACAGGCTCCGCGAGTTTCAACACAATCTTGAAACTTTGCTGCTTGAGATAATTCACGCACTGTGAATAATTTGCGAACGTCTCTCCTTCTATGTTCTTGAATCCATCTATGAACACATTGACTGATGAACCTTTCTTTGACGAAAGTACGCTGTTCTTTTGTGAAACTTCACAAAGCTTGTTATCCCACTGCACGTTGTTCAATGTCATATACAGATCAGGATATACTCCCATTATCGAAGATATCCTTATTTGCAATCTGCCGTTTCCGGATGAACCACTCCAAGAGAACGTGGTGTTGCCGGAAGCATCCTTTGCAGGAAGTGAAGAGATAAAATCAGAAATCTGAAGAACCTTGCAGTGACGCTCGAATTTACTATGAATGAAATCCACTCTGTCGTATCCGTAGTAAAGAGCTGCGCTTTTTGTCTTGTCACCTCCAGTCTGATAAAGTATAACGTCATCCGCGCCATCAACAAGAGAAAGCACGTCTCCGAACGATCCTTTTACGCCGTTTGAGTCTATCACTATATAGTCGTCATCCGCGTTAAGATTTTTTGCACTCACTGAAAGTATTTCATATCGTGTATCCTTATCGTTTTCTTCTGGACCGTTTATAATGACCTTATACAAACCAGAAGAAGAGTCTAACTGTGCGTCGAAATAATTCTTTACCTTGACACACTGGACGTCTTCCTTAATTACCTGTATTGTAGAATCGAGATCCCTCCCGTTTTCATCAACAACAGCCTTGAAGTTAGTAAACGGATATAGTGGGGATTTGTCTTTCTTTTTAAATTTCAAGATATCGTTTGCCATATATCTTTTATCATTGGTTTTTACGTTTTTATATTTATTCGCCGGTAATCCTTAAAAAACGAACCAACGCCGATGTTAAAATATTTCCGAAATTATTTGCATATTAAAAAAATTATCCTTACATTTGCATCGTGATATTTTTAAGTCGATATGAAAAGAACCAATCCAAATCACGATCCGAAGCATCGTAGTATGTGGATCAAATACAACAAGATGAATAAACAGCATTTCGGAGACAATGATGTCAAGAAATACTGTGACGCCGAGTATGACGGTAAAACTTTAGAAGATGTTATAAGAAAAGCGATTCGGGAAGAAAGGGACTATTGGATGATTCCGTATCGGGACGTCGAAGCGGAAGAATATCCATGGGATTATCCGGAAGAGAAAAAGAAATACGTCCGCGAGTATTTCGAACCGGACGATTGTTGTACAATCAGGGAAGCCCTGTCCGAAGACGATTCGAAATATAGAAGCACATGGATGGCAAGAAGATATCAGCGCATCAGGGTACCATCTATGAAAAGGACAAACAAGGAATGGGAAAACTTTTACAGAACATTCCCAAGAGTCGCGGCGGAAGTCGCTACAGGCAAGGAAAGGTTCCTTGACGGGGCAAAGCTTAAGTATATACCACTGTTCAAAAGAATTCTGGACGAAGAGTGGCCGGAAGACTTAAAAATGTGGACGGAGGAACAATACGACAGAATGACAAACAAAACAAACGGTTATAAATCATACAAATCTCTTTAAAATATGACAAAGCCAAAATTTAAGTGGATGGTCATCCACCACGTCGATAAAAGAGGAATTTATTTCGAGCCGACTGACGGAAGCGGAGATTTGTACGTCTTCTACTGGAATCCGCTGAGAGTTATCTCTACAATATTCGGAAGTCCGGATTGGGCATTGGGCTGGTTCCCGATGCTGTCAAAACATATAAAAGGAGAATGGTAAAATGAAAGAAGCAGTTATCGTGGTTATAGTTTTAATCGTTGCCGTCGTGATGAATTTCTTCATCGGAAACGCAATCAGGAACAAGCAGGACGAGAGAGATCGACTGCTCGACAACAAGTTATGATAGAAAAGGAAGACAAAATAAAAGTTAGCTTCAGCATAAAGCTGACGAAAATCTACACGATTGAAGACATCGAAAGCTTCGTCGAACTCAGTCAATTCACACACGAGGAAAAAGACAGTATACAAAACATTCTTCGTGAAATGGTTACGATGGACATCATAGATGCCATACGCGACGGAAAGGGTACATTTAAAATAGAAGGATGATATGAAAACTTTAATCATTTGCTTATCTGTCATTATCGGACTACTCGTTATGATTTTTGGCGCTGTTCTCAGACTCATTGTGGATTTGGACAGTGTTCTTAAAACTATAAGAGAGAAAGATGAAACTAAAAGAGTTTAAGAAAAAATTATCAAAAGAGGTTGAAAAATACCCTTGGATATACAAGGGTGAAGCTTGGATTGAAAATATCCTCAATCTCGATCCTTCGTACGATAATATGTACGTATATGAGGAATGGTCTCCCGTCTGTGTACAGAATGGCGGAAACGCCGTTATGAGATTATCAAATTTTGCAATTATAGGAAGACCGCCTATGAGGGAAATGAAATATGAACTAACAAATTAAAAAATAGTTATGAAGAAATATTTTATTATTGCGCTGTTTATCTGTTTGTTTACGTCCTGTTACGATATTCAGGACAAGGCTAGGTTACAGTCTGAGTGTGATACGCTTGTTAGCGAAAAGAGTGCTCTTAACAAATCAATCTCAGAATTACAGGAAGATATAAGAAATTTAAATGCCGAGAAACGGGCTTTAACGAATGGAAGAGAACCGAGGTATATCGTGAAATTCAAAATCAAGCAGGGAACGTTCACCATAGATATCTTTGAACACGTCAAGAATGAAATGAATTCAATCGAGATTGAAGTTCCTGTATGTAAAGAATATTACAATAAACTTTCCATCGGTCAAGACCTAACGGACAAATTCAAATGGGGTTCTCTTGTAATGGACGGTGACTTCAGTACGCTTCATATGAAAGTAGTAGGAAAACGAATTGAATAGATTTAATCAATAAGATATGTTAGTCAACAAAAAATCGTCAAGCACATCAAGAGTAAAGTTCATCTCTTATGACGGTGAATATCCTAATCTTTGTTCTGGGGTTCTTATCCTGGAAATTGATGGTGTCCAGTATAAGTTTGGTCATCACTATCAACATTATCATTATGATGAGAAAACAAAGGAGTGGAGACATACTGATGAGGATCCCGAACATCCAAACTTCAACAGTTTCTGGACTTCTGGTGGTTCTGTATCAGCAGATGAGGACTGGAACTGGGATGTGAGAACTGGTGAATGGGAGATCAATGTAGATGAGCTCCCAGAACAGTTCTGGGATGTGGCGCCCGAAATAGATGAGGTCTTCAATGAGAATGTACCTTATGGATGTTGTGGAGGTTGTATATAAAATTAAACTATAAAATATTATTATCATGAGTATGGTTCAATGGGCAGAGCAGGAATGCCGAATCGCCTGCAAAAGAGAAAATCCAGATTATAATTTTGACAGCGACGACTTTGATTATGGTTGCAGCTGTTACAAATCCGCGCTTAAAGCATACAAATCTCTCATGGAAGATTTTTACAGCGAGGCATCATGGAATTTCACAAAACGGATACTCGAAAGACTTATGGACAACAAGCCTCTTACTCCGATAACGGATGATGACTTTTTCATAAACGGGGAAGAGGTAGCTAAATTGAATGATAGCGAATATCTTAAAGAACGCGGATTAAAATCTGATATACAGTGTCCTAGAATGCCAAGTCTTTTCCGAAAGGAATACCTTGACGGTAGAGTAGTTTATCAGGACATCAACAGAGATTATTTCGTGGACATCGAACACCCATCTTATACATATTCAAGCAATTCAAGTTTTCTCGATGAGATGTTTCCGATTACGATGCCTTACACACCAAAGAAAGGAAAATATGCAATTTATGCCCAAACGTTTCTTTGTGACAAAAACAATGGGGATTCTGACACAACGGGAATTCTATATGTCGTTACACCAGAGGGAGAAAAGGTTGATGTCGGCATATACATGACGGAGAAAGATAAGAAAATGGTTCGGATCAGCAAAGAAGAGTATGAGGAACTTCTCTCAAAACGCATTGACAAAGTCAGTGTGAAAGCGGCAGACCATTTGATCTGGACTTTGATTTCAAACTCAGCGTCAGATAAAGAAATTGATCGCAGAGAGATGGAATGGAGAAAACTCCCCGAAGAAGAAAAAACAAAGATAAAGAACGAACTGCTTGAAAAGTGTAAGTTCTTTGATAATCCAGATAATTGGAAATATAATGTTTTCGGAATTCATCAGTCTCTGTGCACCGGAAACAAATCAAATCTTGAAGGCGTCAAAGAACTTGAAGATATTTCTGATTTCCTACAGGAAGTTTTGAAAAAAATATCAAACTAATTTATTGAACATCAATGAAAAAATATAAGTTTGACTATATTAAAGAATCCGTAGAAAAATGGGCTCCAGATGTACCTAGGACATTGGAGACCATAGAATTCCTACCTTTCGGAATTCTATTGTTTCCTCCGTATATGGATCCTTATGGAGAAATCATAGAAGACCTTAACGATTGGTATAAACAAAGGCACGAATACTGTGTAAAATTAGCAGACGAATATAAAATGAAAACAGAAGAAGAAACATTCACTGTTCCGAAATGGGTTTTAGAGGACATCGAAAATACCCTCAGGATACAAAATAACATAAATTCTGAAAAAAAGACCGGTGAGACATGCCAAGACAGAAACGTAAGGCAGTCTCTGATGTGTGTCAGGAAAATACTGTCCGGTGAAGAACTCACGGGAGGAGAAAGGCTTGAATCTCTTAATTAAAACAGTTATGGGACCGAATAAAATTTATATTCACAGAAGAGACGTATCGTTTTCGGAAACGAAGGAAGACCCAACAGACATAGAATTTATCAACAAAGATGAACTTCTAAGTCGAATAGATGATGTCATTGCTTCCACAAACAAAGATGGGATCGCATCAGGAATAGCAAGACTGGCACTGAATCACGTAAAGAACATAATAAACAAAATGGAAAATGACTGAAAGATTGCATACAATAAAATATGAACAAGGGTTCATACTGAAAACAAAATGCCCGAACGGAATCAAATGTATGGTAGGAAGCCTCGTCTGCGAGAAATGTGCAAACTTTGTTGAAAACAATTACGATAAACAAGAAGTTTTGTGCAGATCAATTCCACCAGAAATTAAAGAAGCCGAAAAAGCGTATCCGTGGGACGAAGGTGAAGGCGGAGATGAAGATTGGCTTAATGAAGAAAAGAAAAAAATAGAAAAGCTCAGGAAAGCTTTTATAAAAGGATGGGACGCTCATAAAGAATACATCAATAAAAAATAAAGACCGGGAAATCCCGGTCTTTATTTTATAAAGATTTTCGCTGATTTAATTTACATTCAACCTGTCCAGCTCAGCTGCGACAAAAGCACCGACCTTCTTGAGATTTTCAACGTATCCTTCATCGTTGAAATGTTTAATATCAAACGGCCAGTCTTCTATGGAGGTTGATGCAATCATACAGTTTTCATCTCCGATTGCCCTCTTCAAATATGACAACGCCCCCATAAGGAGTTCTTTGTTTTTATAACCGGCATCGTGTCCGGGAGTATAACCGTACTTTGCGATCTGTTTGTTTCTCTCTTCCTGTATAAGTTCTATTCCTGTTTTCATGTTTTATTATCTTTTATTCTTTACAAATATACGTATTATTCTTCAAATAAAAAAGGCTTTGGCGCCAATTTTACCAATTCGCTGTGAAGTTTGTTATAAATTGGCTTATATTTGGCTTTATATTCCTCCCAAGACGCATCTTTCATATTATAGTATATGTCATTCCAGAAATCGTTAGCCTGCGAAAAATCGACGATTTTGCCGTATTTACAAAGCTGGGCGCCGAACATAAGAATTCTGAGACAATGAAACAAAGATTTCTGACCTTTATACACATCAAGGTCTTTCTCTACGGTCATCTTCTTGTGAGCCTTAACCCAAGAGTTGCTGGCAACCTTGCAGAAGGATTCCCTAATCTTCCAGTTGTTCTTTATGAAGTATTTTGAGAATTTCTCCATTCCATACGAATGCTCACAAAACAAGCACTCGATTGACATTATGTCATAATCCTTTATTCTCTTTATGAATGTTGACTCTGACATATATTGTCTGTCAGAAACTGGATAATCAGGATCACGGTATTCAAAAATCCCGTTTGTGTGTTTGTCAAGGTAATCTGAGTATTTGTCCGGGACAACGACGACCCTATCTTCATCAGATTTATCAGTCATTGTTCCATACACCTGAGAACCGTAACAAGAAAACGCAACGGCATCCAAATCCATATGTTCTTTTATGCACTCACGTTTACAGCAATTGTCATAAAATATAACATACGGACAGGTGCAAGATACACCAGCCGGAAGGTTTCTATATTTACAATTCTCTATTGTGCCCATTATATTATGTGAAGTTTCTTTGCATAACCGATGCATTCTTCTAGCAAATCATCAAGGTATTTGTACACCTTTGTATACTCTGCGTTAGCACCGTCACGGTCATCATCTATACACATCAATCTGTAAAAAGAATCTGACAAAAGACCAGAGAAATAAGAATTCATTATTTTGTTTTCGCTAAACTTCTTTCTATATTCCCTAATCTTCTCGGCAATTTCATTCGATGCAAGCGTAACTGGATATACAATTGTTGCCGAACTTGCACCACATTCTATTCCGTACGAGTAAAGTGTATTGTTTTCTCCAACCACGCAGAGTTCAGCGCAGTCATTAAAAACAAGATCACCGACCTTGACGTTCCCAAGGCGTTCTATAATCTTTTTGTATCTGTTTTCTAATTCCATGATATTGAAGTTTTTCCGTTAAATTTATTATAAAGCCATTTTGCCCCAGCTATGAAAGCGTCCCGCTTCTCTTGGTTGGTTGAGTATACGCTAGAGCTGATTTCCGTTTCCATTCTAGGAAATTCATCTTCTTCAAGAGAAACCCACTTCTTTATTTTAGAAGTTTCTATGTCCCACCCATATTCAGTCCTGTAACCATCTATGGATTTGACATAATGAAGAATTTCGGGAGTCTTATGTCTTCCTACCGTCGCAAAAATCTTTTTTGCTGTAGGTTTATCCGTTCTCCAAATCATAATTAAACTTTTGTTTTCAGATGTTTTCTTAGTAACTTGACGATATCGTCGGCTTCTGTTTTTGTATAATTTAACGTTTCTGTTAAATAATTCATAACAGGGATTTGTCCATAACCATTATTATTACACAAATCATCAATAAATTTATCCAGCATACCGAAGCACAAAGAGTCTAAGGAAGATTCGCCCGAATCAATTTTATTAGATAAAAGAAAGTCTTTTAACTCAGATAAAGATTCCTTGCTGATGTTTGTAATACACTCTCCGTGCTTTGTTCTTACGCCCGTTGTGTACACCGTGCCCTCTCTATCATAAACAGATGAAATGTCATTTATGTTTATGATATAGGTTCCGGTTGGCTCTTCATACTTGTCCTCTACCTCTATCCAAGGCAAGTTTATTCTTATGTGCTTGTATTCCTTCGTGCTGTTATTTTCAAGGTTTGGATTCAAAACTCTACCCTTCATTTCCGAGATAGCCCATCTAGCTCCCCGCTCAAATCCACCTGCTCCGCACGCACACTCAAGACATCTTCCGCCAGCTGGTATAGGAAACGCTTTGTCCTTCGCTTCCTGTATGTCTTCTTCTGTTATAAAAATATCTTCAGGTTTCATCTTATTGTTTTGGAATTAAGTTTACAGCTATTATTTTGAAACTTTTCACATCTCCAGTTTCTCCAGTTTCTCCGTATCCATCCAACGCAACCGCGCTGCTCTCGATAATTTTGTCAGCAATCTTTCCGTTCTCTGTCGGAAGTGTTTCTATCTCAGCCCAAACCTCTCCTTTGTCGTTAATTGCGACATCCTTTAATACGTGTGAAGCGTTTCTCAAATCGACATGAGTAATACGTTCGAGGTTACCGAGTTGACCAACAACCGTGTGATCCTTCAGTCTTTCTTTCATATCGTTTACTGCGCTTTCGAGAACTTCACGTGTATAAACTCTTCCATTTGCAATCGCTTTATCTGCCTCAACTATTGCTTTTACTTGATACCTTGGCATTTTTAATATTGTTTCTTTTTTCTAAATATGCAGTTAATTTATGAAGCATCATCCAGTGTGTTGGTTTTTCACACACAGAGTCTATATGCATCGCCTTTCCGTCAAGAATTTTCTTTGCAAATCCATAATAATCTATAACCTCTATACCATACTCACCGAATTCTGCAAGAACGACATTGATGCCGGAATCACGTATGTTGTCGAACAGTTTGTCTATCGTGTTCCATTTCGGAGCATTCATACTACTCAATCCTTTTAATTGTATCTATACCTCGTATTCCGTTATAACCAATCAAATGCGCATACGGATATTCAATGACATCACTATATTCAGGATTCGGATCAAACACTATGTTGAAGTTTATATCGCACAACACAGAATGAAGATGATCCCTAGGATTATCATGTACATTCGTATATTTTGGAGAATAAACAGATGCCATGAAAATTCCATCTATGCCATCGTCCTCTTTGAGCTGGCTTATCTGCCTCGCGTCTTCCGAATAGATGATTTTATTACTACAGCAATATGTTGGATCTTCTATATACAATACGTTCGGGTTGAATAAAAATTCTCCGCCCAACTCATATCCATGTTCTTTAAAAAGTTTTTTTGCTCCTTCCCACCACTCTTCTCCCGGAAGTTCTATAAAATTAGGAACATCATCATATTCCAAACCCAAAATAGAACATATTGTGCATTTAAAGCAATCTCCCCTCTTTGGATCCTGAATCCTCTGGTAAACATTTCTCATACCTATTTCTGGTTATATCTGTTCATTATTTCATCACTGAACGTAGTAATTCTTCCTGATACATCCATATAACCATCAAACCCGTTCATGACCATAAGTGAAACATCTTTTGTTTGCGCCCAGCTTGGAATAAATCCAATGACTGGTTTTCCGAGAGCCTTTGCGAAGCCCATCTCCCACACAGTCCCCGTGTCGCTATAGTGACCTGTATACATAGCAACAACGACATCAGCATCCTTGATTGCCTGAACATCCATATCAAAAACCTTCTTTGCCCAGACGTTATTCGGGAGATCATATCCACCGGGAATTTCGTGTTCCATAGGTATGAACAGTTCTGGAACTCCCCTTACACCGCAGGGAAGCGATGCTGCTGAAGCTCCGCCATGACTGAATGAGAACCTTACTTTTTCAATCATATCCTTCAAAGATGTTCTCTCCTGTTCGTTGAAAAAAGGACCTGCTATATAAATTTTCATTTCTTAACTAAAAGTTTACGTTCAACATTATTATTCATTACGCAGAATTCATAACACCTATGACAGTTTGATATGAACACTTTATAAAATTTTTTATTAAATTCCTTGAAACGATTTCGAAATCCACCATCAATATAGTCATTTATGTTTGCATATTGCAGAACACCCATTCCGCATTTGTAGATGTCACCTTCCTCATCTATGAGAAAAGAATACATCTCTGTTGGTTTATGACAATAACATCCGAACATAGAATACAGTCCACAATGAAACTGACTTCTTCCAACAGGAACAATGGATTCTTCCTTTGTTTCTTCAGGCGTCGCCACGTTGCACTTTGCACCAATTGATTTGAAAAATGATTCAGCTGCGTCAACGTTTTTATTCGTATGCCACTTGTCCTTTGATATTGAGAAATGAATCTTGTTTCCGTATTTCTCGACAAGTTTCTTCAACTTCTCCTTTGTTGGCTCGCTGTTAACCCAGTCTCCATTTGTAACAATTCTGGCAAATTTTGTTGACGATATAAGTTTGTCAAAAATCTCAAACCAGTCCTTATTACAGAAGAATTCTCCTCCCATAAGGTTGAGGTGCCTAACTCCGTTGTTCTTCACAAACGCCGCAATCTTCTCAGCCATGTCAACACTCATCATTATGTTGCTTTCTGGAGAAGATTCAAAACAGCAATGTGAACACTTTTGTGTGCACTTGTTTGTTATTCTAACTGTTGCATGAAGAAACCGATAACATTCGTTAACAAGCTTACACTCTTTACAATTGCAATTGTGCAAGCCGTTGCATGTTTCTTCCAAGCATATGTCACAAGGCGAATTCATTTTAATCCCACTCAGCGTGAATACGAATATTTCTGTTCGGTTTTATCTCTTTTTGATATGTCCAGAATTCGACGTTGTACTTCTCCCTGAGCCAATTCCAATTGGAATAGTGCTTATCTTTGTTCTTTTCGTTTCCTGCTGTAAACCCTACAGTGTCGCGGAATGTTCCAACCCTTCCGTTTAAGGTTATATAAATTACAGGTTCATATATGTTATCAGGAGCATCTTTTGCGTCCTTCCAAATGAATGTTACAGATGTCATATTTAATAATGATTGATTTCAAAATAGTCAATGATAATTCCGATTTCGTAGTTTCCAAAATCATCGAGTTCCTTCAGATCCACAATCATCGCATTATAAAGATGAAGACCATATTTCTTCGTATCGATAATCATATCTTTTGCACAGTCTATTTTTCTTACTGGCTCTCTATCGTATATGTGATGAATGTAGTTTATTGCAAACTCAGGTGGACAGTCGGTTTTCATCTTGATATTATTGATTACGCCGGTTGTCTTCAGCTTAACCTCACCGAACTCCATTTCTCTGTCAAGAGATTCAGGAACCTCAACGGCATACGCACAGATATCATATTCCATCTCTGTAACGTGATCCATAAACTCCACCCACTCCGTTTCAATCTGAAACTCTCTTTTCTTGAATTTTTCGTGGTTGATTCCAACTTTAGGACCGCAAATTTTAAGAGTATAACCTTCTATTTCAAGGTTTGGAAATCTGTTGTGAAATCTAACGATTTCGTTGTACGTCATCTTTTTCATATCAATACGGATGTTCGACTCTTGGATACGAAGTCCAAGATATGCCAGTTACCTTTACTCTTCTGTCAGGAACATTGACAAGTTTTGATTTAACGTATGAGTGCGACGGATACCCTCTATTGTCTGCATAGAAATCACAACGAAGGTTTATTGCGTTTGTGTAACAAACCTCAGATGTAAAAACTGGAGAGCACTCCTTAACAGTATTATTGAAGTTTACGATTTCGGTCGTATAAACATGATGCTCCTCATCATCGCCTTCATAAACATATGTAACGTCAACATCATACTTGAATGTCGAACTCTTTACATAGTCTTTATAGCATTCCCTACAACAAAGGAACACTATGGCAAAAGCCATTATGAACCCAACGATTCCAAGTATGTCTTCTTTACAGATTTTCATGTTTACGTCTCAATGTAAAGGTTATTGTTTTCGTTGTGTCGGATTCGTGAATAACGGTAAGTGTATCATACACCGGTTCATATTCCGTTGCGCAATAAGTTCTGTTTTCGAATCTTTCGTTTTCTAGCGCGACGGCATCCTTTATATTTTGTTTGCTGAGTGCATTTATGTTCCAGCAAAGAGAAATCAACAAAAGCGAAGCGAACGCGTTCAACACGTCCGAATCACTTTTGATTTTGAACTTCTTTGGTAAAGCGATGTTAATGTAGACGAAAAATCCGATCATCAGGAGGCATGTAACAATGCTCCATACAGTTAACCACCAAGGCATATCCGCTCCTCCTAATCGCTATACTCGTCTTCATCACCACGATCGTCACCGATGGGGTTATCGAACCCATACTTGACGGCGGTAGCCTTGAACAGAGGAAGTCCGTACATTGCGTAATCGTCGCTGGACCAGTCTTCGAGACCTTCCTCAAGAATCCAGTTCCACATTTTGACGACGTTAAACATGAAGCTTGAGCTGATTCCGCGCTTGTCGAGAGCCTTTTCGAAACCGAATTCCACATCACGTTCGAGCTGCTTGAGAACATTTTCTCTCGTGAATGGAATTAAGTTTTCGTTCCACTTCTCTTCACTGTTATACTCTTCATTCGGCTGGATACCGAACTTGTCAAGAAGGTTGAACGGAATGAATTGACAGAGCCTGCTGAAGTCACGACCGTCGAGGCACTGTGACTCGAACTTTTTCTCCTCTGCGAGTTTTGCAAGTTGTTCTAGAGTTTTCATTTTTATCGTTGTTTAAAATTCTGATGCAAATGTAATACAAAAAATCGAATAAAACAAGAGTTTACTGAATTTTTATATAAATTTTATCGAGAGTGCCTTCCCCAACTTCTTCTGTTACCGTTCCGTTAAGGAAAGCAATTCTGCGTAAAACATATGTCACGACGGCTGATCCGGGTTTCCAATTTATTTCTGATATTTCCCAAACACCGGCATCCCGCGTTCCCAGTTTCGTAAATCTGTCACCGACCTGATATTTAGCTTCTGTTCTCATAATATATTATTGATTTTAGTTTTCGAATATATCTCCAACCCAAACATCCTTTCCACATTCGGGACAGGTTGTTACATACTCACATATTGGTCTGTACCAGTAACAGTCCTCTCTCTGAAATGTAAATTCACACCCACAGTTAAGACAACGTGCTTCATGAATCTCATCTGGATTTTGATTTCCGTGTTTAGTTATGTTTTTCATTGTGTTCTATTTCTTTTAATGGTTTAATTATTCCTTCTATTATAGCCCAGATGCAAAATACAATCAGAGACAAATCAAGAATAACACACAACACGCCTACGAAAAATTCATTCTTCAGTAAGGAAATCGTGGATGATGCCATTCCCATCACAGCACAAACAAACCCAATCGCGCCTATAACGATGACAATGTATATAAACAGTTGCGTTGGCGTTAGACTAACGTTTTTCATTACTAAGTTCCTTTTTAAGACCTTCGTAAAACCCTTTCATGTCTTCAACTGTCCTGAAACAGATGAAGCTGTTTATTGTAGCATCCCAATAATGTACAATGTTCTCAGCGTCAAGTTCTTCGTGTATCGAATCTATCTGTTCTTTCGGCATTTCGAATGTCCACAGATTGACAGCGAAGTTTGTTTTCAACGCTTCTTTAATCAGTTTGATTGATTCCTCTCGTGAAAGGTCAAAATAATCCTTCCTTCCGTTGGTTGGCGGACCGATGTATTCTTTTATTCTTTCGCTATATTCGCTCATATCTAAACTGTATTACCATTCCCAGCCGAGCCAGTTTCTTTTTCTGTTCTTGTCGGCTGGTTCATCTTCATTTTCAATTCTCTTATTCTGGAGACGAATCCACTTATTCATCTGTTTTTTCGCCCACCTGTATGATTTGCGCTTCCTCCGTTTTTCGGAGTACATATACGGCTCAAGCTGTTCTCTATAAAGTGACATAATTAAAACATTTTTGTATACACTGTCTTAAAATCCCATACATTCTCTGTTAAAAGAGATTATAGGGTTGTTGGATGATACGTATCCGTGATAAACGGCGCTTCTAATTTGGTCTACCGGATCAAAAATACATCTACTCAATATACTGCACATCAAATTATTTGAACAGTCTATAAGGTTTTGGTTCTCAGGAAGACTATACATTCTAGCCTCCCTCAACTCAGATACGAACATTCCTGTTGCAAACGCGTTCAAATCATACTTCTCTGCAAAAATGTTCGCGTTACACCAGAAGCACACGACTTCTTTGTCTCTAAAAAACTGCAAGTCGGCGGACGTTATAATGTACCTCCAGTCATATCTCATATCGAGAAGACCGAGTTCGTTTCCGTGCCCCAAGAAAACAATCCTGTCATGTGTCTGAAGGGCATCCCTTACGATTCGGCTCGAAATGTGATTTCCCGTGATTAGAGTAACATTATCCCACTGCAAGTAGTCCTGATATACAGCAGAACAAAATGCAGTAGTTGGATCTGTTGGATGTATGAATAACGTTCTCATTAAGTTTCGCTCAAAATGTCTATCATTTTGTATGCTTGGTCTTCTCCATATGTCTTTTTAAGACGATTGAACATCTCTTCACGGAAGTCATTATCTGACCAAACCTTATCAATTTTCTCTTTAAGTTTTTTCTTTTTGTATATCTGTATATCAGCAGACAGTGGATTTATTATGTCACTTTCAGTGATGAACGATCCTCCACCGTTCTTTGTGACGCTGATGAAATACACTGTTTCTACGCCCGGAATTTTTTCAACTCGCAACACAACATCATCATGCATATCGCCATCCTCGTCTTTCCAGTATATGACATCACCCACATTAGGGTAGTTTTCGCCTATTATTTTTATTTCATGTTTCATATCTGTCGCAAAGATAATGAATATATTTTGAATTTCCAAATGTTTTATTTATACATTCCTTCTTTTAGTTCAAGAACAAATGTTTTATCATTTATAGTAGTTTTTATACCTGTAACGACAATAAAAGCACCATTCATACCTTCAGCGTGTGCATTAAAACCAAAAGCTTTATTATTTCTACCTTCAGCAACAGTATTTGGCATATATGCAGATTTAGCAAATATTAACATGTTTTTCTCCTTTTATTTTCTCAAAAATTTCATACTCTATTCAGTTTTGTACATTCCTTCTTTTGCTTCAAGAGCAAGCCCCATGGGGATTAAGCCGCGATAGTCGAAGTGGTTTTCGTTGAGCCAATCGCTCGCTTCACACATGCAACTGTCATCACTACAGTATTGATACTCAAGAATGCTGTTAAGTGTTTTTTTCTCTTCCTCAGTCATAGAGGACATTGGACGGAGATAAGGCATGATTTTCTCAGCAAAACTAATAACAAGACCTCCACCAACTTCAAAACAAAAATCGCCTCTATCGTCAAAACTGAAACCTGTTAGTTTTTCATCCCTATGAATTGGTCCGAAATCATCAACTCGTTCTACTAAACAGATAACCCCATATTTTAGTCTTGCTGTTAAATCGGTTATCAACAAATTTCGCTCCTCATTAGACATAAGAATCAGATGTCCGTCTTCTGTGCGTTGAAATTGTTTTCTTTCCTGTGCCATACTATTTTTGTGTTAATTTCCTATATTTTATCAACATAAACACTTCTTCCGCTTCTTTTATGAAGTGATCTTTTTCAAAGAAAGAACTGTATCTTTTGTTTGCCTCTTCTATGATTTCTTGTTCAGTTTTTATTTCTTTGCAATTAGCCGCCCAAAAATCCGCTTCCCTTCTTGCCTCAAAGCATCTTTCCTCTGTATTTTCTCTTATTTGTGCTGACCTTTTATCAGAATACTCACTCATACATTATATGGTTCTATAAGGTAAAATTAAGTAAACCATCTTCCTTGTCCCACCTCCTTGTCCCATGTTAAGCACCATGTTATGTTAACATTTGACAATGACAGTTCTTTGAGTTTTTTCAAAGCGTCATCGATTTCATCGAACTCATATACCTCAGCGGAACCGTTTTTCATTACATAAGGTTTACCCTCATGGATATGCCAAAAGCCGTAGATATAATATTTTCTCTTTTTTTCTTCCGGTGTCATAGTGATTCAATTTTGTTAATTACATCTTGAAAAGCCCATTTCTTTCCTTCACATCTTATCGTATCAACCACAATAACTGTGTCAGGGTGTGAGTAACATTCTACCGCCATTTTAAGCCACTCAAGCAGAGTATCCTTGCGGACGTATTCAATGTCACTGGATTCAATTCGTTTTGTGTTTATAGGAGAACCATCCCAATCAATATGAGTTGGAAATACATTATCAGCTATATAAATCTTATCTGGTATCATTGCATTACGGTTTTAATCAATTTATCCTTATAGTAGATTTCAATCTTATACCACCCGTTATAATTTTCTACTACCCTTGCAGTAATGTCCTTTGGGTCAATATCTTCTTGTGTCATAATTTATTCCTCCTTTCTTGCGGTTTTGCCAAGTTCGTAAAAGTAGCGAGCAAAATTCCTAATAGCAAGACTTTGCTCTCCATTCATTGGACCAAACGCATCATCTAATAATGTGGCCTTCTTGTTTTTTAATTCTTTATCCAGATCCACCTCCGGCTGATCCTGTTGTAGAGAGGAGACAATTGAAAGGATTTTATTGTATCCATTTAATTCTGCTTCCCATTCTTTATAGTTAGCCGCATAAAAAAGTTTAATCATTAATGATTTAAGCTCATTTTTCAACTTTTCTATTTTGCCAATCAGTTTCTCTGAGTCAATATATTTGTTCATTTTTCGAACCATTTCAAAGTTTCATAATCAATTTGGATTAAAACGGAATCCGTGCCGTTTCTATAATCCGATGCAACCATAGACAGTGTACCGTTGGAATACATATTTCCCCTGTCAACTTGAACATTTATTGCGCAGTCGTGACCGATGTCCGTGCGAATTTCCTGTAGCCTGTCAATAAGCCCGTCGAGAGTCATTAATTTATTTTCCATTTTAATTCTTCTTATAAACCTCTTCTTCAACTAAACTTTGTTCATCCCACGTACCTTCATCTTCGAAAGTATAAACCCATCCATCTTCTTCGTCAAACTCAACGTTTACAATTTTACCGAGAGGATACTCTCCTTCTTCATTTGAAGTACAGATGTAATGTGCAAGAACATCACCGACATTCCACCTCGGCTTTCTCCCATGAACATATTCAGTGGACAGATAACCGTATTCTGGTTGCTCATCCGGCTGCTCCTGCTGGAGAGAGGTGATGATGGAAATAAGTTCGTTGAGTGTTTTTATTTCCACGTCTCTTTTTATTGATGCCCCAAATTCCGCCTCAATAAAAGGGCATTCATCAATACTCTTTTTTCGCCTTTCTATCTCGGCAACTAACTTTTCCGCGTCAATGTATTTGCACTTCATTTTTAAATCATTAGTTGTTTCTTGATATAATTTACTTTATCGATTACCGGATAAGACAGCGATCTATCGTATGTTCCATCTGTTCTCGCGAACGAGTAATCTATAGCATCCAGAAGTAACATAAGTAGATCTCGATAGTTTAACAATTGTATATTGTAAATAAGTTCGATGAGTTTCTTTGCCCACTTATCTGTGTCTGACTCTATTTCGCTATCGTCCTTTCTGTTGGCGGCATCTTGCAGATACTGAAGCATAAAAGATTTAAACATTTCTAAATCTACAACAGGACGCTTATGTCCATAAAGATATTCTTCAACTGTAGGACCAACATCATTCCACTTTTCCAAATCTTTCCACTCCTTTTCAAGTTGTTCCTTTGGAGTGGTTGCCAGATGGTGCCTTAGCTGTTCAACCAAATCCACCTTTGGTTTCTCGTCGTTGGCGTCTTTCTTCCGAACAATCACTTTACCGTCTTTGATCTCAGCCTCCATTCCTTCAGGGATTGTATATTCAAACCCACAAAGTTCAGAGTCATGTGCCCCAAACGGCACGTCGATTTTATCTTTCATAATAATCAAGTATAAAGTTCGTAAATTCTATAAACTCGTCTTGGATCAATATCAAGCCAGCAACCAAGTTCTTCGCTGTAGACCTCAACAAGATTGCTATCCGGTTCCCACCTTGGCCATCTTATAAGCTTTTTTCGAAGATGGGCTTCGTCTTTAAACGGATGCATATACAAAACTAGAGCTTTTCCTTTGTTCCAAATGTGCTTTTTACGTTTCATATCTAAATCAAATTTTCAAAACAATTATCCTCCAAACTCCTTTTTAAGTTCCTCATACTGAGCCTTACGCTTTTCCTTCTCTTGGACAGCCTTTTCTTTGTTTCTCTTTTCTTGCTCAGCTTCCCATTCCTTGTTTTCCATTTCAACGATTTTGAGAAGTTTATCATTGGACATTGTGAGGAAGTCTGTCGGGAAATCTCCGTAATGCTCTTCATGTCCACCATATCTCCAATACTCATCACCTCTCCATGCGACAGAATCACCGTCTATACTGAATCTCTCTGCATAGCAGATATCAGAGCACTCTCCGTGACGTTTCTTGCTGTCCTTTAAGATATTGCAAACACGTTCACATTCGTTTGTAATTTTTTCGCTCAATTCGACATACTGTGTTAATTCTTCTTTTGTCATAACTAAATCAAATTTTTAAGGCAATACCTAATAGCTCTATCATATCCGCTTTCAGGATTTTCATAAACCCACCCTTGGGAAAAAGTTTCATTTGTTTTGGCGACAACTATCTTAATGTCCCAAAGAAACTTTTCGTGATCAAGTATGCTGTCTATGATTGGTATGATGACAATTCCCTTCTCGTCCCTCAACCACTTCATTGCCATTTGAAGAGTAGGGGCGGAAATCATAATCGGACTCCATTCACATTCTGAATTAGTGTAAGTAAGTATCTGTTCACCATACCCCTCACCACAAAAAACTCCAAGTGAAGATACAAGTTGTAACTCTCCATCGTGGTAAACAGAAATACATTTTTCATCAAACCCCTTTTCCTTAAGGAGTTTCGCAGTCTCGCAACTTACATAATCTTCTGTAATCATACTAAATTCTCAATATTAGAAATCGCTTTACGAATTTTTCTTACCATGTATTTTTCGCGGCTCAATTTGTTTTTATCTAATGCCGTAAAAGATTCTTTGCTACGCAAACGTTCAACAATTGCCTCATGACGTTGTAGGGAAGCACGTTTTTTCTCTAGCTGTTCTGCTTTTTGAATGTCATCCATAATCTAAATCAAATTTTCAAGACAATACTTTATCGCTGCTTCGCAGGCTTCTTCATATTTTTCCCATGTTTTTGCAAACAGTTTATGATACTCAGGATGTTTTTCCTGATATGGAATATGATACTCTCCATTAAACCAATAATTGAATATGTAACTTTCAGCTTTGCCTGTAAGTTTTTCAAAAGAAAGTGGACCTACCGCTATATGAAAGCCATAGTTATCCCTCAACCACTTCATTGCCATTTGGAGAGTTGGAGCATTGGTTTGTCCATAATGTTTTGCACAATGGGGAAGAAACTCAAGAGTATAATTATCATATGAGTTTGTGACTCTACCATCAAACCCTTTCTCTTTCAAGAGTTTGGCTGTTTCAAATGATACGTAATCTTCTGTGATCATATCTATTTTTCTATATCAAACAACATATCTTCTGTCACATTGTAACCCCCGTCCGTATCCACACAACAGATTTCAAAGGGGTTTTCACACTCCTGTATTTTTTGAATCAGTTCTTGTTTCAGTTCATTGATTCTTTCCTGAGTGAAATACTTTTTCCTGACAGTTTCTTCTGCTGCATCAAGTTCTTCATCAGTAGAAACAAACCCCTCTGAAGGGAAAGGTTTTGTATAGATGGTTATGTCATTGATTCTTGACAAATCCCATTTCAAGTTGCAGTCAAACACAAAGACATCATTATCTACAAATTTCTTCATATCTAAATCAAATTTTCAAGACAATATTTAATAGCGGCGTCGACGGCTTGTTCATGGGAGTCAAATCCATTTCCCCCAATTTTGCTTGTTTTTGATTTAATCACAATGTCTTTGCTGTTATAGGTAAATTGAATTGTTGGCATATAATTTTCCGCACCAATGCAATCAACCATTATATGAAGATTGTGAACTTTCCTCAGCCATTTTGTTGCCATTTGAAGAGTTGGGGCAGAGCATATAAACTTGTAATTTTCTTCAAACCTATTATGGTCGTCAAATTCAATACTTGTATATTTTTCACCCCCAAATTGTGAGGTATATTCAGAATACCACACTTCACAATGGCAGTCAAACCCTTTCTCTTTCAAGAGTTTGGCTATTTCAAAGCTAACGTAATCTTCTGTGATCATAGTTAAAAAGAGTCTATATCATAATAAACGTGAGCCATCATCTTAGATATTTCTCCATCTCTGTCGAGAGAGAAAAACTCTTCCATGTCGGCTATTATTTCCTCTTTAGTGTGAGTTTTCTTATACTCTTCCCACTTGTCAATGGCTTCAGTCCAATGTTTAATTGTTTCCATAATTACTCCTGTTTTATATTAAGCAAGATCCATTTCTTTTTTCTTAATGCAAAGGTAATACAAAAAATAATATAAAACAAATTTTCCAGAAACTTTTTTGAAAGCGCGATAGTCAATGTGATATCAGTTAGTATTATAATTTTAATTTTTGGGCATTATATATCTGTTCTCCAAAGTTATTCTATTTCAATTAAGTTATCAGAGAGTTTGATATCAAGGAAATTCGATTGCAATTTGCTGAAAATACCTTCTTTAAGAATGCCAAACTGAATATTAAAGTCATTACCAATCGTAACACACATACCTGTTCCTTCCCACTCTGGTTTCATATAATATTTCCCATATTGTATATTGGTAATATTCATACTATTTTCTTTGTCGCTTCTTTTGTCATAGCGATTCGATTTTGTCAATTAACCCACGGAAGTATTCGTCATGTATCTTTGTGTAGTCGGAGTGAACTTCGACCATTCTCTTATGATTCTCTTTCGCCCACTCAAGCAGAGCGTCCTTGCGGATATACTCTGTCTCATCCTCAATGCCGAAGATTCCAATGTCGGAAAATAGAGCCTCATTAAATACAAGTTTGTCCGGTGCTTTCATATCTGTTTCTCCTTTCTTGCGTTAAGCATATTTTAATCGCATTCTTTCAACCCAAGCGAGTGCATCTTCTCTTGAATCAAATTCTTCATTTTCAAGAACCCATTCTAACCATTCCTCCGTGTTGCAAAATGGACAAGGGTCATCACCTCCGATTGTTAAAACTCCATTTTCATAAGAATCTAAATCCCATAGATAACCATCTATACAAGTGGCATCCGGATATGAAGCGCCAAAATGTGGGAATTGTATATTACACATAGCTATTACTTTTTGTGTTTTAACCGCCAATCAAGTCCTTAACTTCTGACAGTAAATCGTGTGCCTGTTCAAGATTATCTTGAAACCACGGTTCATACTCTTCAGGCTCAATAGCATCCCTAATCCTTGCGAGTTCGAGGGATATTTCTTCGACAAGAGATATTAAATTTTCAATTTTCATATCTATTTCTCCTTTCTTGCGTTTTTACCAATTATTGTATCATTAGACATATTAACTAATTACCAGTCTGCATAAAGGCAATCTATGTAGTCTTTTGGGTTGTACCATCTGTTCGTTGAGTCTTTAATATATCCTTTATTCAAAAACTCCCTTTCTTTTTCTTTCTCTTTTTCTTTATTATGAGAAGTTTGTTCTTGATTTGTGCTATAATCATTCATATCAGGAGTTGGTACATCTCCTGTTCCTAAACATACACCGTAATCATTCATATTTTATTTCTCCTTTCTTGTATCAGTCTTCAATATAAACATACCACCACATAAACTGCCTTGTGTATCCATTGTTAAACCACCAACAGAAATCACGGCGCATCCCAAACTCCACTTTGCCAATCTTGAATCTAAAGAGATAATCACCCATATCTTATTCCTCCGTTCTTGAGTTAAGTTCCTCTATTCTTTTGAGCCAATATTTTTTTCTTTTCTTATTCCCCGTTGCCATCGCAACACCGAGATAATAGTGGGCATCAGCAAGCCTATGGGATATATCATCATTTGTGACGATTGTTTCCCCGTCTTTATGTTCAATAATCATTTCTTTCTTGCGTTAAGATGAATTGATCCCCATTCAGCGAAGTGACGGGCCATTGCATCTAATGTGGTTTCGTTCAAATACTCTCTTTCATCTGTAAACGGAACTTTATACTTGATTATCTCCCTATCCAAATCCGCCTCCGACTGATCCTGATCCATCCAATCGGCATCATCGTCGTAAGTCCACCACCCATTTTCTTTGAGATAACTCCTTATTTCCGTGAGACGATTTTCCGGTATGGCATGAATGTAATTAAGCAAATTCTCCCTATAGCATTTGCCTTCATCATAAACATAATCATCTAAAACAATGGTTTCCCGAAGAGGTTTGAACGATTGCAACTTACAAATAGCATAGTTTACTCTCGTTCTTTTGTTCGGAAGTTTATTTTCCTCTGGCTGCTCCTGCTGGAGAGAGTCGATGAAGTCAAGCACCATCATCTTCATATCTTCACGACCATCATTATAGTCGGCACTTATTTGCGGAATCAATCTAATACTTTCTATTCCAGCAATCAGTTTTTCTGCGTCAATGTATCTATTCATATTAAGTCTTGATAATATACTTCAACCATGTCTTGTAAATTGTTATGTCCGCGATATGTCCGCACCCAGTACAGGAATAATTTATGTTCAATATCATCCCCAAATCTATCGCGTATTATTTGTTTTGCGACCTCCTTTGGTTTCCTATTGCGAAACATTGCATAATCCCAATCTTGCCCGCAAAGATGAAACCTACTATAAGGTCCTCTCCTACTGACTCGTCTTATGTTCATAGACTATATAATTTATTGAGGTCATCATATAGTGTATTAAGAACCAAATCATCGTCACTTCTACCATACTCCGCCAAATATCCAATGCCCTTTTTCAAAGCAATCATCTGCTCCTCACTGGGTTTCCAATGAGGCTGGTCGAGATTGGCTTCTTTTGCCGGATAAGGAGTTTCTTTACTCTTGATATCATAGCCTCCACCCAGCACTTCATCAGGGTTAATAATGTAATCAAATTGTCCCGGTTCATCTTTGATTTTATAGCCAATAACACCGCATGGAAATTCCATTGTTCCGTACACCTTGTAAATTTTTCCAGCATACTTTATTTTCATAGGTTCACTTTCTTGCTTTGGCTGAAGATTGAACCTTTCGGGAAGGGATTTGAGGAAATCCATTTGATTATCCGTTAGCATAGCATCATCTTGCGTAACTTCAAGCTTTCCTATTATTGCGTCGTAGTAATCCTTATCCCCATCGCTCCACTCTGCGGGCTTCAATTCCAGCTTAGCCGCATTCAAGAGCTCAGCCGAATGTTCTTTAGCCCACTGTGCCACATCTACTTCTTCTCCGTGTAAATATTGTTGCCACCCGTCGCTAAATGCAGAAAAGAGCACGCTTTCAAAATAAGACAGTTCTGTCTCTTCGTTATCAATCTCCGTTGACTTCTGTTCTGAACGATACATTTCCGCTAATTCGCCATTATCATCCATTATACCAGCTGATTTAAGAAATTTTATTGCAGCTTCTTTATTTTTAGTTATGTCTTTGACAACATCTTCAATAGACTTCTTTTGTTTTTCGAAGTAGGCAATCCCCCATTTATAAGCCTCAATATCTTTTTGCCTGCTGCATCCTGCTGCATCTTGTTCTTCTGCCCCCTTAAGAGAAACCTTTAGACAATCAACAAGACGTTTCCTTATCCTCTCGTCCTCACTCTCTATAGTCACGAGACCAAGGGCATGCAGTGCCTCTAAATCTTCTTCATCTAAAGCCCATTTATCAAAACGGCTTCTAACTCTTTCTATCGCTTCTTTTGTTTTCATAATTAAATCAAATTTTCAAGACAATACTTTATCGCTGATTCACAGGCTTGTTCATAAGTGGCAAACTCGCAATATGTCCCTCTTTTGATATTATCTTCAAATGGGTGATACGACTTATCCTTATCGTTATTGTCTATAATCAATGCAGTATACGCCTTAGGACCAGCCTTTCCAATAATAATATCTATATTATGCACATCCCTTAACCACTTCATTGCCATCTGAAGAGTAGGAGCCAAATATCCTTCAACCTTATTATTAAGGTTATATTCATAGGCATATTGCTTAGCAGCAGCATCAACCGATTCCCTGTTAACAACTGTTTCACCTTCAACAAACCATGGTGCCCCCACAAGAGTTTGCGAATCATCATGTGATTCCCACACTTTATAGCATGGTCCATCAAACCCCTTTTCTTTAAGGAGTTTAGCCGTTTCAAAACTAACGTAGTCTTCTGTAATCATAATTATTTTGCATAAAAATTTATATACGGTTCTATACTAACAATTCCATAAAAAGGTTTCTTTATTCCATTCTTTTCATCAGAAAAAGTTCCCGGAATCACCTTCATTAAAAACCCCTTCTCGCTAGTACCATCAGCCCATTCATATGGGTCTTCACAATCAATCTTGTTTAAATGCTGTTTCACAATCTCTGACACTATATGGGCATCAAAGTCAAAGGGGTATTTCTTCCACTCTTCATCATCACCCCATCCAAGACAGTATTTTCCATCTTTTGTTACTTGGTAGGAAATGCCACTCTTGCCTATTCCGTGCATATCTATGGCGAATTTGATTGTCGGCTCCAATTGATCCATTGTGCCAGACACTTCAAAAACCTGTTCGCTTGAAAACATAATCTATTTACATTTTATTTTTTCTATTGTAACAATTGTTTCATGACATTTTTTGCAAATATAACAATTCGCTTGAAATTCAGGATGATGCATCATTGGCGTCGGCAACAAGTAGTCGTAGTTTTCTCCAGTCTTGTTATGCCAATACTCAGCACCTTGAACCCATTCGTGCTTACAAGGAAATAACCAATATCTTATTTTTCTTAATATTGACATCTGGCTATATTTCTTCATCGGTGTCCGATATCTTGCCGTAGTCTCCGTCTAATACATGGTTACATTCTTCCGAGATATCCTCAACCGTACATTGTGTAAATGCATCAGCATTATAATTTTTATTATTAATCAATAAATCGCATTTATGAACAATATATTTCATCAGCGATAATAGTTCTTTTCGAGTCATATATACTTCATCTCATTTTTTCAAGCAAATGTATGATCGCATCTTCTTCCGCTTCCTCCGGCGTGTCGAATCCTTTCACATTATAACAGGTTGATTCGTCGCACCATTTTACCGTTTCTGTGTTTACCATTACCCAATAATACTTCGCAATGTTAAACTTGTTCGATATACTATGGTTTGTGATTCTGATTTCAATATGAACATTATATTTTTCCCTCAACCATTTCTTTACCCTTTGCACATTTGGGGCATAGCATAAAAACTTATAAGATTCATTAAATCTATTTCTATCATCGAATTGGATATTGATGTATTTTCTGTCTCCTGAAGGATCACCTCCCCATGCTGACGTGTATTCAGCATACCATATTTTACAAGGTTCATTAAACCCATTCTCTTTGAGGAGTTTAGCAATTTCAAAGCTAACGTGGTTTTCTGTAGTCATAATTTAAATCAAATTTATCTTGTAATATTATCGTCACGCTTTCCCCATAATTTACGCTTGAATGTTTCAACCTCGTCTTTATTGGTTGCAGTTAAAGCCATTATTAATGCTATAGTATTAACCAAAGGTAATATTAGAACAATTACAGATATCGGGCTTGGGTCAATATTTCTGTATGCATACGTGACAGCTAAAACTAATACGCTTAGGAGATAAATTACTAATCCTATTCCAAATATTAATGGTATCATAATTAAATCAATTTTTCAAGACAATATTTTATTGCTGCTTCACATGCTTTTTCAAAAGATGTTTCATCACAAATGGCTACGCAGTAATAGTCATCAACATCTTCTGTATGATATAGGCTGGACTTCCGTTTAACCTTATATATGTCAGCTGTTATCCAATAATAGTCGGTAAAACTCAGTCTCGGATGAATAGCGATGAACAAATGATGTTCTTCTCTCAACCACTTCATCGCCATTTGAAGGGTTGGGCACATCACAGAAGATAGAGCACAGTCGGAATTTGACATCATTTCACCGTTCTCGTGTATTTCCCCAGTACCGCCATACCAAACGCGACATAATTCATCAAACCCCTTTTCCTTCAGGAGTTTGGCTGTTTCAAAACTCACATAATCTTCTGTAATCATTTCACAATTTAATCTTTATCGATCCATAATCCATACTTCTTTGTGAAGTCATCGAACAGTTTTTCAATAACTTTACCGAATACATGATAGTGGAAATTATCTGCTTCTTTAGAAGGCTTCGGACGATTATCGTATCCTTCAAACTTATGTTCATAAAGGATTGTTCTTACCTCCTGAATTACATTTGCATCTATAATGAACTGTTCGTAATCAAATCCGGGTTCATTGAATTTATCCTTCAGAAACCACGTAAGACCATCAACACAAGGAAGGCAATCTATTTCACTATACCATTCTTCTTTGTTTTTCTCACTCTGTTTCTGATAATATTCAATGTCAAACATAACAAAACCCCTTGTGTTTTGATTATCTTTTGGTGTGTATCCTAAATAATATGTCATTTGTTTCTGAGTTTAAAAATTGAAAAGCTAATCAAAACTAACGTAATCTTCAGTTATCACATCTAAATCAAATTTTCAAGGCAATATTTAATAGCCGCTTCGCAGGCTTCTTCGTAGGTAGGATATGAGTCAAGAGTATCAAATGGTAATCGTTTATCCTTAAATATTAGGACTGAGTAACCATTTTTTCTATCAGGAGTCACTGATGTATCAATGTTATGGACGTTCCTCAGCCACTTCATCGCCATCTGAATAGTGGGAGCATATACACCGTCCGGAGACTCCTGATCATAATCAGGTTCAGGAAAGAACTTCATAGTTTTGCATTCCCAGTCAAACCCCTTTTCCTTCATGAGTTTGGCGGTCTCGAAACTAACATGGTCTTCTATTATCATTGGTCTTCGTTTTTTAATTTATGCCACACTTCAGACACCTTCTTAAAATCCTCATCATTCAATGTCCAAACTGCATATTCAAACAACAATTTATTTTTGTTTGGGACCAATGCTATCACCCTTTCGACATCAACTTCACATTCACCGTATGGGTCGAATGTGACCGTAACAATTCTATTCATATCTATTCAGTTTTAGTTTTATACATTCCTTCCTTTGCTTCAAGAGCAAGACCCATAGGAATAAGTCCACGATGGTCAAAATGATGGGAGTTAAGAAACTCTTCCTTATGGGTTACAGGGGTAAATTTATATTTTTTTCCTGCCCACACAAACGATTTTTCATCTTCCAGACAAGCATCGCAGTATTCCACCCATTCTTTACTGGTCATAGTTGACATCGAGCGAAGATAAGGCTTCACCTCTTCAATAAGGGGAGAACCCGATGTCATTGACATGAACGGCTTGAGTACAGTGACTCTACCGAAACCGATATCGATTATATTGTAATCTTCGCCATGCCACTGGACCATAAGTCCATAATACGGCAACCTTGCACATAAATCGATATAAAGAAGATCCTTATCTTCGTCAGTCATCTTTTTCATTTTCTTTAAGTTTTATCGGTTCACCGTTCTTGACAGCTTCAATCATATCAAGAACTATCGCCGTTTCAACAAACCCACCAACTGGTATTCCGCTGCACAAATTATCATATATCTCACCAAAGTCTTCTCCGTAAGCCGCTATACACTGTTCTCTGAGGCTTGGCTTTCGTTTAAACAAGTCTTTTATTTTCTTTATTATGCTCATACTAAATGCATTTTTGATTTTTCAACACAAATATCAAATGATTATTCTAAAATTATAGGTTCGATATAATGATAATAATCCATAAAATACTTCTTATGAAGAAACACCCGCATTATTATAGGCTCTCCGGAATAAGCGAAGTCCATTTCAAACAGTTTCTCCCCGCTCTCCGTGTCCACAACTGCATATATTCCGATCAAACTTCCATCGTTTAATTCGATCAGGGTGTCAAGATTTTTTGATATGTATATTTTATCTTCAATGTTGTCAATGAAAATAAACTCTTTTGCTTTCTCTTTATCCATATTTAAACTTTTTTGCTATGAAATTTACATCGTGTTCCATCTTTTGATAATGAGCCTGCGCTTCTTGCAGAAATCATTCTAAACATAGACTTAACATTACAGACAAGAACTTTTTTCACTTCTCTTCTGCACTTCAACCTGCTCTGATTGTCAACCCTCCAATAACAATCTTTGCATATGAAATCTAGTTTTGCCATATCCGAGATTACTTATACATCTGTTCTGGAGCTTTGATTGCGAATCCTTTTTCGATCCATCCGCGATAATCGAGACGATGCTTGTTATAAAAATCTATTTCAAACGCACTTGCCGCAGCACCTATTATTGTATGACCAGACTCTTCCGACTCCAAATGTTTAAGCTCAATCTCAAGAACTTGTTTAAACTCGTATTCTTCTTCATCTGTTATACTAGACAGCGGTCTAAGATACATTTTAACAGTAGCACCACTGTCAATAAATTCGCAAACATCATCAATGCTAAAATCTTGGCACATATCTCCTTTCGCGTAACCTCCAACGACGCCTTCTATTATGCGTTCATCGAGCGGGGAGTTTGGGTCATATACTTGTATATTGACTCCGTTTGCCAACCGAGCACAAAGATCTATTATAAAAATCTCCTTATCCTCTTTTGTCATAATGTGAAATCTTTTCTTTTAGTTCCAAAAGTTCATTCTTTGATTTTGTAAGTCTGTCTACTTCCGGAATCAACTCATTAAGTTTTTCATTTATTTCTTTACTGATGGTATCAACCCTGTTTTTCCTATATTCTTCCTCGCTTGACGCTGGGGTTAACCAGAAATAAGTTGTACCATAAGTCTTTTTGTTAAACGCCTGCAATTCCAGCGTTCCATTTTCCTCATATGTATAACACTCCGCCATCTCCAAATCATACCCTTCTTCTGTAATCTTATCAGCAGACACATACCTGTCGACAAACATCTTCAATTCATCTGATGCAAGTCTTAAATCAATACTATCGAGAATACTTTTGTCCCAATCCCTCCTCTTATTATATTCTTCTACAAATACCTTTACTTTTTCTTTCATATTAATAAATGCCTATTTTTAAATTACATTGCGTCTGGATCTCCACCATCGTTGGCGATGCCTGAAATAAACTCTACTGCACCATTATAAAAATTTCTGTCGTCAATACAGCTTTTCTTGACGACATATAAGCTTCCGGCGAAACTGAATAGCATTAAATCGTTTCCGAATGCCTTCCATTTTTTCGCTAATCTTTTTAAAGAATCGATTAGCTTGCATTCTTCACTGCTACAGGGCGTTCCGTCACCAGCTTTATATTTTATTTCGTTCTCCATTATGCAACAATTAATTACAATTTTGTTTAAAACGGCAATTCTTCATTGTCAATCTCACCAGATTCCAGCATTTTGTCATGCATTTCACAAATTTTTAACAATTCTGGATCCATTCCATTCATTTCCATATCCGCATAGCTTTCACACATCTCCAGAAGTTTTTTCTCATAATCAGGATCATTGTATGGAATCAAGTCACAGAAATGAGTTTTTGCATACTCTATGAGAAGTTCTCTCTCATTTGTCGTATCCATCATTCGCCGTGCTTATGTTTGAAATAATCAATTGCGACGGAGCCAAGAAATATTCCAATAACCGTTTCTCCGTCTGGTTCTTTTCCTGAAATCCACGCCAAAAGCGCTGTGAAAAGAATCGCCAACAGAAGGTAAATAAAGAACTCAAGATAAGGTTTAAATTTGTCAATCATATTCGTATATTTTTAATCTGTTGCAAATATACGAAATGTTTTTTATAAAAACAAATGAATCCGAAAAAATCGGATTCATTTTTTTATTGAATTTTCAAAAATGTCTTCTAGTTTGGAACCGTACACCCCAGTGGCTTCGCTAAATCTGGATCTCCCGAACTCTTCGACAAGGTATTCTTCTCCAGAAACTGTTATCTTTTTGTTCGTGTTAAGCCTCAACCACTCGGCAAGACCGTGCCCGACTTCGTGTCCAACCGTTATTCTTGCCTGAGCTTCTATGTTGAAATCATCAAGAGCGTTACGTTTGGAGAGTTCATCGAATATTTTAATTTCGTTTACAGCTATTGAAAGTATTCCAGTTTTGGCAAGACTGAATCTTCGTCTTTCGTATGCACCAAGCCAATTCGCCTTTCTGCCGGTAAACGGATAATCTTCATTCAACTGTATTTTTATACTTGGTGTTACAGTCGACACGAAATTTTGCAAATTCTCAATCTCGTCATAAACGTATTCCATAAAAGATTTGTGGAATCTATCCCACCCGGATGTCTGTTCTGGTCTCATAAATTATTTATGCGATTTCATATAAATTGATACCATATCAATTTGTTTATTCGAGAATTTCAATTATTCTGTTTTACCAATATAGTCGTTCTCTAAAAGCCACACGACACACTTGTATAACACATCAATAAGAGGCTGACTAACAGCAAACTCTGAAAATCCCTTATGATGATAATGTCCATTCCAATACCCGGATAGGTATTCAATATGATCAAAATCAGAATGTCTGATATAAAATTGCTTGCTATCGTTATCTACAATTGAACGCGGAAGCAGTTTGATTAAAGCGTCCACAGACCAGCACGGTATATAGAATTCCTTTGCCGTATATCCGCTCCAAGCGCAAGGATACGGACTGTTATTATAATGTGAGGTTTCGGAATCTATACCCCAACACATATCGGCTGTATTTGGATCCAGCCCAAGGTCAAACAACCTTTTTGATTTTTCTAATGACGTGTAAAACATATTATTCAAGTTCTTTACATTCTTCTTCTGTATACATAGAGTGAAGCTTATTGAGCCACCAATTTGTTTTAACTTTTACGGACGGTCTCCTCTGTCCTTTTAGAAGTGTACTCCTTTTAAAAACAACACCTTCTTTCACATTCGGGAACACAGCATCAGGTTGAGTCCAGTCATTGCTTTGAATCTTCTCCACTATATCTGAGTTGAGCGGTCCGGAATAGATAAGTTCAGGAATTTCTATACCACTGTCTTTGAAAAGCCTGTAATACTCCTTCGGCTCCATATATCCCTTCTTTTTGAGGAACACATCAATCAGAGCCAGACGCATATCACCATTGGTATAATCCCAGAAATCATGTTTCCCGGCAAATGAATTTGGACCATACCATTCAAAGAAGAATGTTATTTCCTCTATGCCCTGGAATACGTCACCTTTTTTCCAGTTATCCTTTATTATTTTGATTAGTTTTTCATCTAGTTTATGTACTTTAAACCACTCTACAGCATAAGCAAGTTCACTTTCACTATGTTCATCTACCTGTACAGTTCTTGAACCAAATGATACAAAACAGTTGGCTTTTGGTTTGAAAGTGGCACAGAAGTTCTGACCATCCAGTTTATTGAATCCCCATACCATCTCCCCTTTCAGTGTCCCATCATCCTGAATTCTCGGTATGCTATCGTAGTGTTTCATTTCCTTATTATTCTCCTAATTTCTTTTTTATATCTTCAAAGTTTGCACACTTTTCAGCATATGTGTAGAGGTAGTAATCAAACTCATCAATATCTGCTATCCATGTTCCAATTGTACAATGGAATCTGAACTTCTGACCACAAACTGGACATTCAAATACCCCCATCTTGCCAATATTAGTTTCTGTCCAACCTATAAGTTTAGGTTTTTCAAGAGTCTTCTCTGAACTATAAAATCCTTTATGGTCAAAAAATCCACTCTTGTCACACTCAGGACAGTTAAAATCCGCAGCATAAGGAATGTCCTCATACTGTGGAATCTTTGGAATTATATCAACTAATCTCATATTAACCTACATTTTCACTTAACCAATCATAATATTCATTAAGAAGGTCAGACAGCTGTTTCAGACAAGGATGGGTTTCAATTGAATCCATCATTTCATCATAGTCACCGCACGTGAACATACTGATGAACTCATCTGTGAAGAAATCCCACCCAAGTTCTGATGTTAGTTTTTTCAGCAGAGGTTCAAACTTTTCTACCCAATCTGCATAATGTTTCTTCTCATCAAATGGAGTCCATCTTGTAATCCAATCCCCGTCATAGAGGATTTCATCCATAAATCTCTTTGATAGTTCTTTAGTATTCATATTAACTTATAATCAAATCATTTTCGTCTTCAATAAAATCATTATGATAACCGCAATGAGGGCACTGCTCCTCATCGCTTTCAAATTGGCTGCTATAATCCGGATAATACTCTTCTATCTCATCTTGTGTCAATTCTGCTCCGCAGAATGCACATTTCTTTGTACCCTGAAAATATCTTTTCATCTCTAAATGAAATAAAAATTCTTAACTCCGTTTCTGATGATATTCACATCTACGTCTGAAAGTTCATTTTCCTTTGCCGCGATCCACCCCTCAATCCAGAACGTTGCAATCTGGATTGCCATCGTGTCCTTCTTTCCCCACGCCTTTACGCCGAACTCAATTGCGTCCTCAATGATTGGATAATCTTCAATACAACTCATAATGTTATTATTGTTACAAAATAAAAAATCCGTACACTGTGCAAATGTACGGATAATTTTTTGAATTTCCAAATTTTATATGAATTTTAATCTGTCATAAATGTATACTCATCATCCACGTATGAAAGATCAAGCTCCGACAAAGCTTCGGATGCGCTCCAGTAATATTTTTCATTCTCTTGGCTTAACCACATCATGCCTCCTTTTACATCAACAGGAACAATGCCTAGAACAGCTAATACGTTTTTTACGGTTTCTGCATCAGGATGAGAAAAAGATTCCTTCAATAATTTTTTTCTTCTTCTGTCATGGTAACTTTCATTTGCATTAGAAACGCTTTTGAGGTTAGATTGAATATTACAATTAGGTACGTTTCGAACAATGATGTCAAACGCGTCAGTTATTGTTGTTAAAGGATAAGATGTGTAAAACCATAAAGTGCCTTCACCATCATTTCTATCATATAGAATTTCATAGTCATAACAATCTTCACGATCAGCAAAAACGTCATCAAACTCTAGTCCCAATTCTTTTGGAAAATCTATAGATATTAAATAATCATAACCGGTATGATGATTTTGAAGTTGTAGAGTAATCAAATATGGATCATTTTGATTTAATAGATTATAAGTTGCGTCGATTACTGGACGCCCGTTGTCATCAACTTCAAATTCGATTTTTTTACCATCTGCAAAAGAATAAAACTTATTAAGACAGTCATTAAGAACCATTGCCGTGCCATCAAGTTTATTTCTATCGATGTCGTCTCGATTTGCTGGAACAGCCGATTCTTTTAAATGTGTTCTTCTTCTGTTATAATAACTTTCGTTAATATTAGAAACATTTTTTCGGCTAGATTTATTGTCGTAATTTACAAATTCCATTTTAATTATGTTTACTTTTATTATTTATTTTTCATTTAACAATAAAGAACGCCCAAACGTAGAGCGTTCTTTATCAAATTTGTAAACATATGACTGCGCTATGGCGCAAGGATTATTTCGATGTTTTTCTTTGCTTCTTTGTACAAATACATATAGTCCGGTTTATCCAGCTTAATCTTTTCGAAAACCGACACGTCTTCCAAATCATAGGAATCGTTGTCATATAAAATATAATCTCCATCTATTCCTAAGAATATAGAATAATCTTCTTCGATTATGTCAACCATTGACATATCATATCTGTTTTTTGACATCGTTGTGTCTGTGCTTAACAAAACAGATGATATGCATCTTCCAACGAATTCCTTCGCTTCTTCGGTCTCACAGTTACACACTTCAAATCGAGATTTGAATTCATCGACTATTATATCAACAAGAGCTGATCTAATAGATTCTCGGCTTTCTTTTACTATGTATCCTTCCATCTTTAATATATTCTGAGCTTTTTGTTTTTCTGTGCATTTCTCCAGCCATATAATGTATTATAGGAAGTTCCTTTCCAGATTTTTTGTCTAAAACTTTTACATATTTTTTGACAAAATATATCGGATCTTCAATGCATCTTTTCACCTCATCATTTTCCATTTGTAAGCTTTTTATTGTTTTCTTCTGTTACTGACTTTATCCAATCTTCCAGTTTTCCTTTAGTAAGTTTCCTTCTGATAAAATCTGGACAATATGAATTATCTTTTACGGTATGAAGTTCCTCTGCACCAAAAATTCCAATATTATGTGAATGACAGTAACATATTCCAAACCCATTGAATTTTTCAAGCTTCCCCTGAACCATACGATATCCGTATGATTCTATCATTTTATACCACCAACAATTTTTGCAGTGTCCGTAATTCATACCTTATGTCTCAATTCTGGAAAAAGAAACATTATTGTTTCATCATCATATGCTCCTGAACCAAGTGCTGCACGAGCCCTCTCAAGAGCTGGCTCGTTTACATTGTTCTCGGTGTCAAACACAAGGTTATCTTCAGATATCCATCCAAGTATGTAATCCTTCGGATTCAGAATTCTGTCAGAAACAAATTCGGCAATATTCTCATCGTCGTTGAAGCCAAGATTATAAAACTTTAAGTAGTTGAACCCCGACCACCGCGTATCTTCGATTACCTTTTTATATGCGTTGTCTAGAAACTTCTTCCGTTCGTCAGGAGACAATCTATGAAAGAACTTAGTGTGGGTGTGAACAAGTTTTCCATCCGGCTCCTTTGTTATGTTTTCAACCGGATATAAATCTGGGTTGCCGACGCAAGAATGATATACTATGTTGCAGTTCTTTGTCGCACATACCCAATAGTAATCATCGGCATGATCAACAGCACCTAGAACAATCACCTCGCCTTGGTTGTGACCGTCGGCATATCTTCCGCACATTGTCTTGCAATCTTCCTTGATTGCAAACCAGTTTTTATCGTGTTCTTTTTCCATAGTGCAAATATACTAAAAAGAAATAAAAAAACAAATTATTTGTTATTTAACAGACGACTAATCCAATTCCTCACAACTTCTACTTCTTTAATAAGATGTTCTCTTGCTTCCTTATTTGTCTTGAACGGATCATATCCGGCGCCAACAATTTGACCCTTTGAGTTTGCAATGTAATAAAATCTACCTCTCCCCATGAACAAACATCTTAACAAGTTTAAATTGTGTTTCATCAAAACGAATGTGGTCCTGAACGATATGTCCGAAATTAAATTCTCCGTCTAATTCTGTACCGCCACCATATTCGATATGACATATTATGTATTCGGGCTGCACATCATTCTTCAAGAAAAAATCAACATCAAAATCTTTAACAATATCATCTGATTCATAATGAAACATATACTCCGGCGGAAGCTCTGGTTGAATCCTTTTTATCGCAAGTTCAGCAAGATTTTCGAACCTTTCTTTTGAAAACATCTCGCTATGTAGATTAACCTTATCCCACTTTGTCATCCGAATCAAATCAAGCAATGTTATTTCAAACATAGACCATTTATTATGATTGACATAATATTGAAACGCAACGACCCCGCTCTGTTCATCTTCGTTAAAGTTTACCCTAGCCCAAATGTTAGGATATTTCTTATATTGTATCACACCAGAAAGACCGCGACCGAGGCTTTTGTACATATACGCATTGAATCCAGCATCTTCAAGCTTCTTTGGAAATTCCTCCTCAACAGAAGAAAAAAATTCATCATTTCTTTCTTTTGCTTTCCTTTCCATCGCAGCCTTAATTTGTTCAGGAGACTCTGAATACAACAGGGAAAATATTGGTACAAACATACGAATTCTTTTATTTTATTCTTGAACTGCCATTGCAACATCGCCGCCCATCATATAACTAATCTTCTGCATCACAAGTTTATAATCTTCGACATAACCTTGATTTTCAAGACAGTCTGCAAGTCCCTTACAGTATTGTATAAACGTCTTCTTTGTTTTGCTTGGTTTCTTCAGCAACGCATCCCATGCATAATCTATCACTCTAAGAACAGGAGTGAAATGTAAACATGTGCATTTGCTTTCATCATATACTATACTTAGTAACTGTTTAGAATAATAGGCAACACCTTCCGGTGTTATTTTTCCACCATTTCCGTCGCTGAATGAATCAACAATCTCTTTTAATTTTGCTTCAAATCTTGTAAACTCAGGCTCATCGGTAATTATAAACAGATCCATATAATCCTTAAGACCACCAAGTGTTCCAAAAATGGAATAATTATATGCAATTTCTCCGCAATCAGAATCTTCATCCTTTGCGTCTTCGCTATAATCAACGAGAACTACTATAGGGAAATCACCACAAGCATCCCAGCAAACTATTCTTGCCGGTAATCCGCATCTTGTTTCAAGTTTATATTTTCCAGATATAAGCTGCTCTTTATAATTTATGTTAAACGGTATTTTTTTCATATTAATTCCAATAAACATTTTGTTGAAAAATCAAATTCATCAGGATAATCGGAAAGATTTCCATATCCATCTATCGTAACCTTTATGTCTGTCCCATCATTTTTGTGAACAATCAGATAATATCCCCACTTATGCTCAGTCTTTATCTGCACCCTGAAATCCAGCAATTCACAAAAAGTCTCGGCATTTCCAAGAAATTCTCCGTCTGAGTTAAATGCATCTGCACTAAACTCGCCGACATGTTTGTTAATTACAGCCATAGTTTATAACTCAATTTTCATTTTTATCCCTATGAGTTTCAATGCATGCTGAAGTTCATGGACAAACCTAATGTTACAGATATGAAAATCATTTTGTCCTTCTCCATCTGGGGTCCTGCACCAACCTGTCACGAGAGTGTCAATTCCGTATATAGGATGATCATAAACAGTAACTTGAACTATCGACTGTGGAATTGATTCTATATCGACAGCAATTGAGTATTTCTTATACAGTCCATCCTTTACTTCCTCAAGAGAAAACCCAATCTTTTTAAGAATATCGTCGTTTAATGGTATACCTTCGATAGCACGCTTTCGCACACCAACGGTTAAAAGAGACTCCCCGGTTTTTGTTTTACCCAACACAGAAAATGTCCTTGGTTTCAAAGAACCTTCCGTCGGTTCTACCCCAGAAATCTGTCCAATGCCATCATAATGTTTTGAGGAGACTTTGACAAAATCCCTCAACATCACTTCATCTGGTTCAATCGTTTTCATCTTCTGATACTTCTAATTTCATTTTTCCTTCAAGTAACAGACGGAATTTTGTGTGAACAGGAGACACAGATGCTATCATAGATTTTTGCTCGGCTGAAAGCTTATCCCAATCTCCACTCTTCAGCATATCTCTAACATAATCATCCATATCATAAAATCGGTTCTTTCCATAACCGTCATTCATCGCATATATTACATAATGATACGAATAATGCCAGCCGTAAAAATCGTTGTCATACCGTTTCCATTCTCCGCCGTTATAGAATTCATCAAGGCACTGCTGAGCTTCCTCTGGCGTATCAAACCAACCACGAGCCAGTTCAGGTTTACTTTCGCTGGAATCGATATCGTGTTTCTTCACTTCGAATATTCCGTAATATGTGTCGTATTTTCCTCTGGTCTTCATACAAGCAACGCCATTAAACCAACGCAGACAATAACACCAACAAGAACACCGCACACAAACCCAAGTCCATATGAGGTATCAATGTCAAAATCATCAAACTCGTAAAGCATCTTTTATTATTTTTTTATTCTACTTTATTCGTTTGGCAACCGTTCAAGTTCGTTTAACACGATATACGTGTCGTCCGGACTGATTGTCGAACTCATCCTATAGCTGCCTGAATAATTCTTAATCAAGTATGCGTTCTCTGCTCCACCAGCAAACCCGTTCACCATCTTTTTCCACTTTGGAACATCTTGCAAAACGCTTATCTTTCCAGCTTTAAACCCTTCTTTGTATCCAAATTCGCGGGCGCATTCAAACGGCTCGTATACAACTTTCTTCTTACTTTGTCTTTCTTCTTCAGAGAGCAGCTCAAACCCACGAGACAAGAGCTCCTTTTGTGCCAGAGGAAGGAGGAGATCTACCATATCCTTTATTGATTTCAAATCGTCGGAATAATCCGTTCCGTGACTCTTTAAAAGCTCATAAATGGCTGATTGAAACTCGGTTAACTCAGGCTCGTCGGTTACTACAACAAGATTATAAGCGTTATTGTACACAGCTGCTCCCTGAGGATCATATTCGCCGTCCTTATCATACCATAAACTTGTATCCCCATCTTCTTTATGAATAATAGCAAGAATTGGATACTTGCCGTGATTGTATTCAAATCCGATTATATCCACGTCGTCTCCACTTATGGTTACAACTTTATATCGTCCAGATTCTATATCCGGCTGATACTTAATATTGAAATCTCTTTTCATATCTACCAAGCGATTTGTTTTCCTTCTGAATATATTTTGTCAGTTTCACCTCTCCTTAATTTTGTGTGAAAAATTTTCTTTAACTTCTTCTTCACCTTAAGCCAACTCTTGTTTGTACTTTCGGTGAATTCTTTCGGATATTCTTTAAGTGAAATCATTTTCTTTTTGATATTGTAATTTCAACTTCAATCGGTTCGTCTTCCCATTTCAGTTCAGGGAAATATTCCCAAGGAAGGTGAAACATTATTGTATTTGACGACCAGCAATTTCCATTTCTTTCTGGTTTTTCCTTGTGAACAATTAGTCCGTCACCAAGAAACGGATCGTTATTGAAATCCCTAGCAACCCAGCCATGAATTTTTTCATCACGACTCGTGCTCGTTTGATTGATAACAGCCCGAAAACGATTTTTAAACCAATTCATATCATCTTCATCTGGGCACACCCCTTGATTGACATCATTGATTATTGTATCAAAATGCTTAATATCATCCCTACTCCACTTTGTTTTATTATATTCTTTCTCCATCATTCTAGTAAACCCTCTATCGATGTTATCTTTCATCGTCATTGTTTCTGAAGCATATACTTCTGGCTCTTCCTGCTTTTCATAAATCGGACAACCAATACAGTGAGACCTTACACAGTATTCTGGGCAGTCTTTCTTTGTTGAAGAAATTATTTCAGTCATCGCTTTAATATAACCGTCTCTTTTAAGGGAATTGCGATATTCCTCTGCCAAACTTGTATATGGATAAGCGTCGTACGCTTTCTTCTCTATTTCTTCCTTACTCATATTTTATTGATTATAAGTTCAACTTCCTTCGGTCCATCTTCCCATTTCAAATCTGGATAAAGAGAAGAATCAAGTTCAGTGTAGAATGAATCATGTTTCCATCCATAACTATCATCTGCAACAGGCTTTTCTCCGAATAGCAACAAACGACCCTTGCGAAGAAAAATATCTTCCCTTGCCACCCATCCCTTAATCTTTGGTAATGACATTATATCAGACATCGCTCTCGAATACCCCTCACGAAGTTTTATATTATCATACAACCCCTCATGTGGATAAATTTCCAAAGCTTTCTTCTCTATTTCTTCCTTGTTCATTGCTGCTGACCGTTGTTAATACCATCTCCATTACACGTTGTATATCCATATCCGTCTGTTGTCCAACGCTTCGGGCAATTTATACAGTCCATGAATGGATTTGTGCATATACCATCCTTTGCAAAACAAGGTGGATAACTTTGACCGTTAAATGGTTCAGGTACCAAGACCTGACGCGTCAACAAATCTCTGGCGTCTCTTTCTGCCAAAAGTTCAGCAAGACGTCGCTTCGAAAGTTTCATGTAATCATCTACCGTCATATGTTCAATCTTCTATTTTTGTAACACGAGTTGATATGTGTCGTAACCAAGCTATTTGCTTCTTATCTAACTCTACGCCACGAGATCCGTCAGATATTATCGTCCTAAGCATCGTTTCGTCATCATCTGTCCACCCGGAAAGCTCCTTTGTTTTTGACTTATAACCAGCAACGAAACCCCAAGCGACTTCTTCTGGATGCCACCCGTCCTCCTTCTTTGTAAATCTATCGGACCACCGTTTAGCCATCTTGTGTAAATCCTCGTTAGCCTTCATCACTTCAAGGATGTTCGGTTCCCACCCAGAATCATCATCCGGTATAATTATACACAGATTCAACCAACTCGGTCTCTTTATTCCAGCAATCTTCCCACCAATCGTATAATGGAAAGCCTCAGGATACGTTTCTCCTTCAGGAACAATCAACGCAGCAATAGGATATGGATCAGGATAATCCCAAGCCACTATTTTTACTGCGTCACCACCTTCAGTGACAACAGAAACGCTTCCGTCTTCGATATCGTTTCTGTAGCTTATATCGAACGGAACCTTAATCTTTGCAACAACACCCTTCTTGCTCATTGTAAAATTTCTTGTATTTTTCTTCGTCTACGCTAAAATAGTCGCACTCGAAACTAAGAGAACCATAAATGCCTTGAGTTTTACCCTCTGCGTTTCTAATTTTGCTTATGAATTTCATAAGTTCCTCTTTTTTACAAGGAGAACCGTCGCTAAAAGTGTACCCCCTGCACACTTTACATTGGTCTGGATACCATATCCAAGCCTCTCTTCCGTCTGGCAAAACAGCTTTCATATGAATTATTCATCTTTTTTATATCCGCAAAGCTCAGCTAGCGAATTACACCTTTCATACAACAAACCCTCACACTGCTTATAGATTGCTTCCATCACCGGCTCAGGAATGTCTATCTCCATCGGGTGTGTCCAATAATTCGGAAACCACCTCAACGAGTATGTGACGGTTTTCTTAAGTTTCGGAATGTCAACAAAACCAAAATCTTTCTGGTCGAGAAACAAAGAAATCTTCTCAATTTCAGCCGACAGCGGAAGTTCTGTTCCGAAAACTTTATAGGCATACAGCCTGAGTTCTTTGATGTCCTTTTTTGTCCAAGTTGTCATTATTAAAATATTTTAAAATAAACATAGCAGCAGCGCGGACAAAACAACGGCCGCTGCGGGAATAATCATAACCACGGTATAAGTTAACCTATCCTTGTCTATATGATGTTTTTCTTTTGTATCCTTCATATGCTTTTGCAAATATACTGGAATTTTTTGTTTTTGCGAATTTTACTCAATTTCGCTTATTTCAAAATGAATCCAACGCCCTTCAAACTGTTGAGGAACTTTATATTCTGGGTGCTCGTCAATCCAATACCAGTAATCGTCTTCCGTATCAACCCCGTCTTTGTTGATGTATGAACCGAACTTGTAATATTTTTCGTTGTCCATGCTGAGAAGACTTATGTCTAGGAAGTATTTCTTTGAATCCTTTTTGAACGGCTCAAGATACTTTATAAGCGCATCTTCTGTGTCACAATAACCATAATCTATTAAAGAACCTTTAATGCTCTTTACCTCATTGAATACACCAAGAGTAACGAAGACATCATCACACGTATAAAACGGCGTTCCGTCGTCGAGAGCATTCTCTTCGCAGATTTTAAGAACGTGATTTCTGCTATCCGGATCCTTCCAATTCTTTTCTATGGATTCGTTGTCTATTGTAAGTTTTGGAAACATATCTTTTTAATTTTCAGTTATTACATCAAACCGCTGCTGCCCGAAGATTGACCAGCCCTCAGGAAGAATAGTGAATTGCCAAGGATCTTTACTTCTCGCTTCTTCATATTCTTTCTCGGCTTTTCTTCTGCGCTCCTCCTTTTCTTCTTCCTTTTGACGTTTTTCTCTTTCTTTTCTTTCCCGTTCTCTACGTTCGTCTTCTTCAACAGCTTTCCTGAAACGCGCATCGCGTTCCATTTCTTCACGGAGTTCCTTATCGGATTTTCTCTCCCTGTATATCGGTATAAAAATTACAGTCATTTTTTGATTTCGTGTTTCTTTATTTCCCTTCCGTCATCGTATATGACAGTTGTTTCGCCAGACTTCTTCGGGACGAGTTTCTTTGTTAAACAAATCCCCTTGTATGTAACGTATGGCTTTCCGGAATACAGGGTCTCTCCATAGTATCCAGTTATCTTTATGATTTGAGCGTTCGCTTCTATGATGTCATCAATATCAAAACGTCTGTTCTCATCAGCCCACTTCTTTAAAATGGAATAGCGGAGCTTCCTATACTTCAATTTAATTTCTGCCTCTTCGTCAACCTTTCGCTTATTAAGCAAGATCAGAGCATCTTGTAATTCCTTTTCTGTCATATTGTTTAATATTTTCTTATGTATGAACTAAACTCTTCACCAATTTCTCCACAATAATATTCGATAACATTAAGAACAAAATTTGCAGTGGCTCCACTATGTTTTTTGCTATCGAAATGATGCTTCAATTCTCCAAACCTAGCTCTTGGTTTTTCATCATTGTTGAGGCATTTTATGTAATGAATAACTTCTTCGAGAATACAAATGTTATCTATATTCGCAGATACGGTCTCTTTCCAATCGTTATGCTTTTCTTGTGGGATAACAGCTGTACCGGCTGAATAATATTTGTCAATTAGTGATTTCTTGTAAGCCTCTTCACTTCCATATTTTTTCTCAACCCACCTCCTGTGTTCTTCCTTCATCGCATCTGTTTCCATTTTCATCCGCTCGCACATCTGTTCGTGTTCAATTTTTTCTCTTAGCCGTTCTTCTAACTCTTCTTTCTTGGTTTTTCCGTAATATGCTATATACAATTCATCCTCTGACATAGAAGAATCAACATATGTTCCATTGAAATACGAGAATAAGAGAGTCCCATTCTGATATTTTTTCTTTTCAGTCAAAAACCAGTCATAGAGATTCTCAAAGCTCATCATGTATGGCAAATCAACTTTCTTCTCCATCACTCTCTTGGTAAAAGTTTTTCAATGTCATCAAGTTTTATAGCATAACCATCTTTTATTAGGTATTTCATTTGAAACCCTCCGATGTGAAAATAAGAAGCGTCATCGTAATCTATCTTTTTCCACGTAGGAAGAATATCGATGACTTCAACATCTGACAAACTCAACCTCATGAATCGACCATCCTCATGTTCGACTTCAACAACGGGTTCTCCGCCGTTCACGTTTTGGATACGTTTTTATATCGGTGACTTTCCAAATGTCGCCGATTTCAGGACTTGTCATTTCGAACAACATGTTGTTATTCTTTATGACATCGAGTATGTGCTGAGTTATTTTTATTACTTTCATTTTTCAACAAATTCTGGTTTCCATACAACTGTACTGTCAACAGCCAAAGAATCAACATACGTTACCTTTAGCGTTGTTTTTCCGCGATAAACATCAAGTGGTGTCGGATCCTTACGTATAGGATCAATAAGATTCCATAAAATCATTCCTGTAACAACGAGACCTATCCCACCGAAAAGACCAGCAAAGCTAATGTCTGGATCCTTAATGACTGCCCAGATGAACATCGCCAGAAAAATCAGAAAAAACAAAATTGTAAAAATCCAAGTCGCTACCATATAGTTTTAAATTTAAAATAAAAAAATCCGTACATTACATCTTACGGTGCAAATGTACGGATAATTTTTTGAATTTCCAAATTTTATCTGGAATTTATTGCATCTTCCATCAAAGACATTGCTTCGTCTGTAAAAAGTCCCTCTTTGTCGAAAAACTTCATAACCTTTATCCAGTCTATACAACGACTTCCACGACTGTCTGTAGTAAAGAATGAGCCGACGTTCCTGTCATCTATGCAATATTCCCCATATGCTTTTGGAGAAGACGTCCACGAACTCTGGTCAGGGTCAAGCTGAACACCATATAAAGGTATTTCTCTTTCCTCAAACCACTTCACGGCTGCATCGAGATATTTTTCCTCGGAACGCATGGTGGAAAGAATCAATTTGTGCCCACTAACAACAAGCATTTTCAAAACTAAAACCGCAAACGGCAAATCCTTTCCAACATTCGGATACATATGCTCTACAACTGTTCCGTCGAAATCGATTACTATTTTCACAGGCTTGACGCCGGTTATATATTGCTGCATAATCTTTGACATAGGATATCAATAATTTAAGTATTTATTTTGATGAAAGATATTCATCATATCTGTCCCAGCTCTTACTCCTTCCGTGTTTTATGTCTTTCCCGGACGCCCATGTTATGTCACCTATTAAAAAATATGACGGTACGATAGCGAAAACGAGGTCAAAAAAATAAACCTTTTCTCCAAACCAGTATCCATATCCGTACTTTATTGAGAAAACTTTAAGCGGTTTGTACTTTTTTATATTGTACAAAAGATTGTTGAACCATTTCTTCATATTACATGTATTCTCCGATTTTATATCTTGTTGCCATTTTGAAAATCTCTCCATTCTTTCTTCTGTGGTTTTCGTAACCAAGACCATATACGGTAATGTTAGAATCCGTACACGCCTGCCAAGAGCCATATTTCGCAGACTCAGCCAAGTCATCTGCACTGAACGACACTTGATAAATGTCAGTGAGACCATTTTTGTTTATATAATCGATACAAGTCTGAACTAGAATCTCCTGCAACTCTTTTATGTGATCTATCTTTGTTATGTTCGGCTTTGGATCATCTTCAAGTTGCTCAACAATAGGATTTTCTTCCCATTGTCTAACAATGTCGTTCAGATACGGATGTTTGTCCGAGATTCTTATTTTCTTTGGTTCGCTCATAAAAAAACACCGGATTTTTGATTTCCGGTGCAAATATACTGATTTTTTTGTGTATTGCAAAATATTACATCGATGGTCTGGATTCTCCTTCAACTTCCACCATAAGAAAACCTCTGTCGCCAACCCACACGTTTGTTATTTCGGCGGCATCGACGCAGTTCGAACGTTCATATATTCTAAATGTTCCGTCCTGCAACTCAACTACGCTCCTTATACCTTGTGCACAAAAAACATGAATACAATTTACTGCTGGAATTATTTCTCCAAGAACGTTTAAAATGATAAACCATCCTTTATCTTTCCAATAAGCATAGTATGTGGTTGATGTAGATTTTCTTTTCTGATTAATTAAATCTATACATTTATTCTTTTTGAAACAAATATCATCAGCCCAATCCTCGAAGAATATCTTTCCACTTCGTTTATCGATTCCGTTAGCCTTCCCATCCTGTCTCTTTACGAAAAAGCACATTCCTCCGTTATCAGCAATGTTTAAAATTTCTCCATTACAAATGTCTGAATTGTATCTTCTTGAATATATTTTTCGATTTTTCGTTCTCGACATTTTTATAGGAATATGTTCAACAACATTTTCGGAAACTATGTTTATTATAGACCATTCTTTAACAACAAGCTTCTCACCATCCGTTAATTTAGACCCACCGTTTCTATTATGTATAAAGAAAAAGCCTTCTTTTGGTCTTTCTTGAACAATATATACACCATAATCACTTTCTAGTATTCTCTCCATTCCATCATGTTCCGTAGTGATTATAGTATATTTCCCTTTGTTCGTGTTAAAATTATATGATGTTATTACATATTCTTCTTTTGGACCTCTCATTACAACCGAGAAGCCGTCCTCAGACAGATACTCTTCTCCATCGTAAGAACTTTTAAGCATTGCAAAATTTCCCAACCTATGAAAGTCATGACCACCCTTAACACAGCAAACCCAATGCTTATCCTTCCTTAATTCATCTATCAAAGTTTTGTCTAAACCATTCATACAGTATTTATTCTTTCAGATAACCATTGATAAATATTATATGAAATTCGAGATGACAAAAAACGTATTGTGGTTGGATGGTGATATACTTTCAACAAATTTTGAGATAAGATGCGATGGAACGTTTGTTACACCACGTCCAGCATTTTTTGATGTGGTTTGTAAATTTGATAACGGAAAGAAGATTCTGGTAGAAACGAACGACAGCAGAATTTATTACGTTTTTGACATAACGAAAAAGAAAGACAATTACAAACAGCTCATAGAGAGAAACTACTACGAAACAAAAAACATAAATGGGAAAACTTTTGTAATTGCTTTACTATGCGAATGGGATCATATGAGAAACCCAGAAAACGGTGATTGCTATTTACTAAAAAACAGCAAATCCATAATACCTATACCAGAAGATTGTGGAAATTTGATGTATGTTGAAGAACTTAGGAAAATAGCACACACAAATCGAGATACACAAGACGTTGAAAACATCTACGTCTGCACATTAAACAAAAAAAGCAGAAAGCCATATTATAACATTTTAGCCGGAGATAAATGGTTGTTGAATGAATGGGTTACAAATAAGCCACTAAAATCAGGAAAATACATTTTAGTTGGTTCTGACGAATCTAGAAACGAATGGGATATAGTGTATGACGGATTAGAGATTATCCCTGAAGGACCGTTCATATGTAAGGCAACATCAGAGGACTTTAGAGTTGAAAAATTAGGGTTTTCTTCTCCAATATTTGTTAAAAGAAAAGATGGAAAATGTAACGTTATTGAATCAGACGCTCCAGCCACAAATAGTTTTTTCGTATTCGATAAATTCTACGACGATCTTTGTATAACAAAAATAAAGAGAGAAGATTATACCAAAAAAGCTCTTGCTGTAAAAGATGGAGATACTACTTATGTAAATATTCCTACAATGGATTCATACCATCGCAGAACATTCCTTTTAGAGTCTGACAAACCTCCTGTTGAAATCTATATAGACGGAAGAACATTTGCAATATTAACAGTAGGAGATTACTATAAAATATTTTATCGCGAAAAGCAAAAATACGTTCTTGAAAATGAAAAAATTGAAAGCATAATGCTTGGTGGTCAAAGAAAAGAACAACCATGGAGAGGAGGAGGGCAAAAAGAGGGATATGCGTTTATTGCAGCATTCACAGAAGATGGTAAAAAATTCTTAGCGATACCGAGACTAGATAGCGGCGAAATGTTCAGAGAAGAACTAGAGATAAACTATAATAAAAACTCCGGAGAACTTAAAATAAAAGATTTAGACGGAAGAGAGTATACAATAACAATATAAATTAAATGGCGGAACTGTTCCGCCATTTAATTATTACAACGTAACTTTATAACTTTCAACATAATCCCCGCAACACTCACAAGGTTCATCATCCGCATAAACCTCATCAAACATATTATACGATATAAACTGAAGGAGGTCGTTTAAGTTAAATTTCAATATTTTGTTTTTGAAAATTTTACTGTTCGCTATTCTTGTTAAAATGTTATGCCTCTCTTCATCGGTCAGATCAATCTCCTCTTTACCGTTTACAGTTAAACTATCACATATACATCCGCGAGTCATCTCTATAACGAGTTGATCGTTTTTTTCTTCGCTGTTCATAATACAATTATGTTTTTGCAAATATACTGATTTTCGATAAATATAGAAAATCTTAATCACGTAAAGTTTTGAAATCATACAGTTTTAAAAATATAAACGAATCTGAATCGAAATTCGAAATAAGGAAGGATGATATAATCCTTAAGGACGGCAGATCTGTTGCACAAACATACTTCCCAGGAAGACCTTGCAGAGTAATTCCAGATGTTAATAAAGATGTCGGCGGAGATGCGTTGCTGTACAGGGTTGCAACCGCAGACGGAAGAAAAAACGATATGGAAGCCGTTATGATTTCAAAAGTAACAGAAGATGTCGTTGCGGATGTTTGCGTTTCAACCGTATGGTGGTGCGGCGGAGACCTTAAGGATTTTCTTGAAATGGACTTCTATACGCGATTTGACAAATATGGAAGCGCGATAGTAAATTCAAAAACAGGAAAACTTGTAACAGATATAAAAGGTTCAAACAGCACTCTGTTTGGTAATATAATATATTCATTAAGTGATGATGTTTTGACAGTTTGGGATTATTGTAACGGTCAACTCAAAGAGATATTTAAAGGAAAAACTGGCAGAGCACCGGACGAATGGCAGATAGGAGACTACAATGCGTTAGATGTTGTTGTGATAAGCACGGAATGGGGCGAATTTCAACTATATTGTGCAGATAAACACAAATTTATAACATCTGGATGGTGCACAGGATATAAAGAACAAAGCTGCTCAACAAGACGAGATTTCGCAAATAAAGATTGTGACGAAACTGATATACAATACTTATCAATACAATATGATGGATACAACCAAAACAAAAGGATTGTAATTTATGATGTTGACACCCTTGAACCGGTAGATATCGAACCGGTAAGTGAAGTTTTTGATCTTCCAAACTGCTACATTCCAGTATTAAAAAGTTTATCGAAACCTTACAAATATAACATATTGGGTTCAGACAATAAACTTGTGTTAGATGAATGGGCAACTGAAATAAAAGAACTGAAAGAAAAATACTGCGAGCTCGGATATATAATCAAATGTGAATATGATGATGGAACATTTGATATTGTTGGTGGGGAGAGCGCGTGTATTTTAGAAAATGGACCATTTGACAAGATGGAGTACATCGAAGAGAATAACACGCATGGAGACCTCGTTTGTTTCCGTAGAAAAAGCGACGGAAAGTCTAATATAGTCGATGCGGAAACACTTGAAGATAAAAAATATTATGATGATTTTCAGTGGTCCTTGCCCGAATGGGCAGATGACATTCTGTTACTGAAAACGAAAAAAACATCACAAATTATAATAGAATATGGGAATGAACATAAGACGTATTATTTCCGAAAACTTATTGATGGAATAACAAAACTTTACTCAAACGATGAACTAAACGTTTGCATTGTGCTTAATGATGATGGAGTGTCGATTATCGAAAAGTTGGACGAGGAAGAATCCGGAGAATACATTTACAGTTTCGAACCAGAACCAAATTATTATGTAAAAGATGCAGAAGACATAAGCATTTTTTTCAAAGGTGAAATAATCTTAGTAACTTATAAAGATAAATGTAAATTTATAGATTCATATGGTTCAGATATTCACTTCTATCATGTTGATGGAATAGAAAATAACACATACTTCGAAGATGCGGACGACTGTAAAAAAAATAAAGATGATGATTACATCTACCATGTGAAAGCAAATGGAAGATGGATGTGGATAGATGATTATTCTGATGAATATGACGAAAATGGCGAGCCAATTTAGCTCGCCATTTTTAATCCGAATAAGTTTTGAAGTAATTGTCTATGACGACAACCGGAGTTCCTTTATCCCCAGACCCAGACATCAGGTCCATCAATGATGCGATCTGGTCTCTCATCTGTCTTGGAGTAGTTCCTTCTGAAGCCATATTCCCGATAAGGTTCTTCTCCTTCTCCCTGATTTCTTTCTTGATGGCTTCATTCAGCTCATCCCCATTCAAATCACCATACTTGTCGTCAGCGAAAGCCTTTATTTTGATTTCGTTCGCTGTTCCAAGAAGAATGTCTTCATCAGTAAATGCTGGCATTGTTACTGGATCAGCGAACTCCCAAATCTCACCAACAGGGGAACAGAAGCAGCCGTCTCCATAAACACAAACAATAACATCTACGCCGAGTCTCGTTTTTATTACATCCTTAAGGTCGCAGCAAACGCCGAGAGCATATCCACGGCTTGGGAACAACTTAAGTTTTTCTTCCGTAGCTTTGTTCGAACCAAGAAGACCGTACTCACAGCGATCATCGAAAATGTCAGCCAAGGTGAAATAGTTTCCTTCAGCAACAAGAGCAAATCCGGGTCTGTGCTTAAAATCATGAAGACCGCAATAAAGAATCTTCTTTACCTCGGTTTCTTCGACAGCGTCTTCATATGTTCTGTAAAACTTAACGGTACAGTTCTCTGCTTCGCATATTTCTTTATAATAGTTCTGAATGTCAACGCCGGTAAACGGGTTGATGCCTGATGGGTTGCCAACTTCATCAAAATCTGGAGCTATGACCGTTAAAGAATCTGCATATCTCGCGATTCCTTTAAGAATCATAGAAAACCTGTTTCTGGAATAGATTGGCTTTGCGACAACAAGATTTCTGTCATCTGTTCCGTACCTTTTTTCAAGTTCCTTTGCGATTTCATCAACCGTAACGTAATTCCCCTGTGCTCTGGCGACAACGGATTCCGTTATTCCAATGATAGTTTTGTCGTGAAGGTCAACCCCAGCACGCATAAGGGAATCATAAACTGTCTTTACAACATTATCTCCCTCTCTCATAATCGGTGTCCTCACGCCGACGCTGACGACGCCGACATTGTTGTTTTCGGTGTTAATCATACTTATTTTCTATTTTTTGTGTTTTTACCTATTTCTGTTTTAATGTTTTCATAAATCTGTGAAATGTTAGGCTTCCGTTCAACTTTTGAATCAACCGGACGGGCAAGAATAGAATACAGTGTATTTGGTTGCAAACAAACTGTTTTTGGAAGAGTTATGACTTTTCCGCTGTCATCCGTTTTGCCGTCGAAATAAGTCTCGGTGTAATCTCCGATTGTGCCTCTCTTTTCAAATTCATAACAAGAACCGCCTCTTATTTCTGGGCATTCGCCTGGATTTACACCTGCTTTTGGATCATAAACAACCGGAACCCCGATAAGTTTCAACCCGTCTTCTTCATCAAGCAGAGTCGAAACGATGTATGACTTTCCGTCAGTCTTACATCTCAACGTATCCCCCAATTCTATGAAATGAAGGTCATCCGTTATTTTTAGCCCGCGATCTCTAAATCGCTTAGCGATACGAGCTTTTAATAAATCTGAATATTTTTTCATTTTTTAAACGTTACAGTTTTCAAGTATTCTTTTGAGAGCAGGAATAAACCTGTCATCATATTCATCATCAACCTTTGACACAAGAAAATAGTCTGAAACCTCTTTCTTTGATGTGCCGTCTTTGTCAATGAACGTTGAATCACAATAAAGACTATCCACGGGAATCGAATCAACTTCAACAAGGAACAGATGCATATCCTTATGCTTCAGATACTGGTGAACGCCGAGATCAACGAAAGAATCTTTCATCTCTGACAAATCGAGACCGGTCTCTTCTCTGCATTCTCTTATGGCTGTGTCTATGTCTTCTTCTCCGACATTCGAGCATCCCTTTGGTAAGTCAATGAGTTTGAATGAACCGGTTGGTCTACACGCCAAAAAGAAACCGTTCTTATCACGAACAACAACACCACACGTTATCAGTCTTCCTTCAGGTGTTGTTTTCAAATTTTCAAAGCTACCGCTTGGTTTTTCTTCAACAAAATTGATTCGTTTCTCAATATAGTTTCTTCCTGCTTCTTTGAACACGGGAATTTCGTAATCAATGTGCCAGCCGGTATCCCGCTTAACGCAGCACACCCCATATTTATATCGCTTTTCAAGAGTCTCCCAATTAAAGTTCTTTTCGGAAATCATCATCTCCTTAAGGACTTTGGTATTCTTTCCGTTAAGCTGTTTCTGGCTGTAGAAACTTTGTGCGCAAGAAAGAATCGAATTCCTTATTGCATCTAGCTGCCTCCACAGAACACAATTTGTAACCTCCTCAACGGGAACGTTAAATGCGCGGCAATCAAAAACAGCTAGTTTATTTGCAGATGTTTTATATCTGTCATCAAGTGATGTCGAAACGTTTTGCCTAAACGCCTCGTTAAATTTTACTGATGCTAACGCGGCCGCAATTGAACACATCTTTTGAGCTTCATAGTCAAACCATGCATCAGACTCAAGCGTCTTGTAATCTACGAGCACAAGAGTTATTTCGTCAGACTGCGTGTAACCCAGAACACACCCCTGAATATTTTCGCAGAGATATTTCATTGTCTGGTGCATCGCGTCGGCGAACAGTTCATCAAATGGTTTCTTAAACCCGTGTGTAAAAGTGTGAAAACTTTTCCCATCGAGCCTCATTATAACTGGCGTTCTACGGGAAAGATAAGTTCTAGACCTCATTTCATAATAGGTCTTCATTCTATTTCCAAGTGCATCGTTTTTCATATTAGAATGATACATTTAAATTATACTCGATAAGTTATAATCCCAAACTACATCCGTTCGAATGTACCCGATATGATATAATATCAAATTACATCCGTTCGAATGTATTTTAGTTTTGTAATTTAGATTTTACTATTCTGGATACAACGGAACCATCCACTTGTCCAGAGTAAGTTTTGTTGATGATCCCCATAACCTTCCCCATATCTTTCATAGACGTGGCTCCTACATTTGCTATCGTTTCATTAACGATTTTCTCGACCTCATCTTCTGTAAGCATTTTTGGAAGATAGTTCATAAGAACAAACATTTCCTGCTGCTCATTATCAGCAAGTTCATCTCTACCAGCCTGAGAATAAATGTCCATGCTCTCCTTTCTTTGCTTGACTAGTTTTTGAATAACCTTTATGATGTCACTGTCATCGAGGTCCTTTTTTCCGCCGGGAGCAGTTTTAACTTCCATAATCGCCGTCTTAACGGACCGTAATGCAGCAACAGTTCTCTCAAGTCTGTCTTTCATTGCATTAACCAGATCTTTCTGGATTTTAACTTCAAGTGTGTTCATATTACTTAAGCATTAAAAATTATCATTTGATTCACTGTTTATCATAATCTGTCTTATTGTCTCTGTTTTTTCCGATATGGTATCCATCGCAATATAGACATTTATAAACACTGAAATGTGTGTTGTGTTTCTGCCCCATCTTGTCTGCCGCTTTTTGTGCAGACTCAAAATGGTTATATGTTATCTTTGGTTCACCGGTATGCTGGTTAATATGAGAATTGATACTTAACCCGCCCCATGCATTCCCGGTGATGAAGAAATTTCTAAACCAAGTCTTTCTCTTAAACTGGTCCTTAATCCATATCTTGAAATTCTTCCACTTTATTTTTGGTTTATCTTTCATTTTTTTACATTTGTTTTGGTTCAAAATATAAAAGCGTAGGATTGTTCTTTTGTATAACAACATCTGGAAACTTTTCAGAAAATCGTTTTGTATTAAATTTTGAACAAACCAAATGATATCCAGATCTTGTTGGCACGGTTGCCTTTATGTCGCCGCCACAATCATATATCATTTGAGTATATTTAGCAATATCTGAAATATCGTCAACATCATCAATGTCAACTATATATCTTCTTTTCTCCCTAACAAACGATTTTCCGCAAGCGGTCGGATACATCGATATCACCCCGGCATAATTTTGAGAAACATATGTCCTAACAGTGTCTTCAACAACAAGATTTGCTACATTTTTATAATTCCTAGGTGTTGGATTTATGTACGCACGTCCGTTTGTAACCCGGCACAGTAAACAAATTTCATCCTTTAAATCAAAAAGTTGTTCCTTGCTTGTAATCCTATAAAATTTAACAAGACGATTCTTGTTGTTTCCGGACACCTTGTTTCCGTCCTTTCCCCTAACGAGAACCTGAAGAAAATAAAATTCATCGTCATCCAGACTCATCGGTCCATCGAACAACAAATCACCAAGCAATTCAAAATTATCTACAACATTTTTCATACTGCAAATATATGAATATTATTTCAAATTAGCAAAAAAAATTAACAATTTTCTTGTTCACAATTTTCTGTGCGACCCGCTATATCTAAACACAGAAAATCACAATTTTTCTTTGTACAACCGTCTGCTCCTCCATATCCAAGAGAAACTCTATTGTAAAAATTATCTCCGATACAAACCTTTGCTTTTGGGTTTACATCTTTAAGAGCATCAATCAAATCAGTAACTGTTTCTATATTAGCCATATAATTTAAAATAAACTTTTACTTTCATCCAATGTAAAATCAATCTCAGGAATTTTTCTCCAAGCAACTATATTTTTGCCATCTCTCCATTTTCCATCAACTGTTCCGTTTATTGATATTGTTCCATCTGAATCACAGGTAAGAACATCTTCAGATTCGAACCACGTTTTTGTTTCCTGAGTAGCAGCATCATATTTTGACAGCCGGTGTTCAAACGGAAGTTTATCTATGCATCTAATCCACTCTGGTTCTTTTTTCTCATACTCTGTATTTTTCCGTCTAAGAGACCAATATCTAAGCGTACCCAAACGGGCAATTTCATACATATCTTCAACATACATCTTTGTGCCCTTTGGTCTATTGCACTTTCTTTGAAGAGAAAGCCACCCGGATTCCTCAGAAAAAGAGTATATCCCCGGACCATAATACCGCATCGAAGACTCGTCTATGAATTTTGATGCTGCTTGAGCCATTACTTTCGGCACAACATAATAAAACTCGCTTATTCTGTCATCAGAATGATATGAGCGTTTCTTAAAATCGGCAATGAAATCGGACCAAGATCTCTTTATTTCATATTCGGTCAAAAACCCAGATCTTGACACTTTCACCAAGTCTGCCTCGTGCTCAACAAAGAATCCCCAAGACACGTTCGGAACATACAGATTTTCTCGTATATCATTTCCTACTATTAAATCCTCTATCTCCTTTACTGTCCTTTTTGTCAACAGCCCGGTTTTCTTAAAAGTAAAATCTTCTTCAAGCATTAAATCCAGTCGTTTATTTCGCTTTCAGCTAAGATGATACCCATCTTTTTCATATCATCTATCTTGAACAAAAAGTCATAAATTTCTTCGTTCGCTATTCTGTTGAGCTTAAATATGTTTGATGAATATGCTGCGGCAGACTTCCACATATGCATATCTATAAGAAGATATTTGTATGCATATATTTTTCCGTCTTGAATTCCATCACGGCAAAGAATAACATAAACCCTGCTTGCATGCGTATTTAGAGACCAACCGTAGTTTCCATGGCTTATGACTTCGAACGGAAGGTTGCCGGTGTTTGCTGCACGAGTATCTATCTTTATTTCAACGGGCGTAAACGACGGATCCGTTACAGTGTCGAATGAATCTTTAACTTCTTTTCCATCTTTTGATATAACAAAGTCAACGTCTATCTTCTGCCAGAATGGTCTTCCAGAAACATCGCAAATCTTCCACCCCCTCGATTCTGCTGATGGAGCAACGGAATTATAGAAGAATCTCTCTCCTATTTTTCCATATGTTTCGATGTCTTTATAAAAATTTGGTTTTCTTGATGTTTCGTATACACTCATAACACGTAGAAATTTTCTATTTCATAGTTAATGTATTTCATCCCATCAAGCTCAGGTGAATCTATCAAAAACTTTCCGTATTTTTCCGCTGCGTCTTTATCGGAATAAACAGCGGATACGTGCTTCGTTGTCTTCCCTTCAGCGTTTCGCAATTCTCCAACAACTACAAACACGCCGTCAACGTTGATTTTTTCTAATTTACTCATATGTTTCTTAAGAAAACGTTTTTGCAAATATACAGAAAAAATGGATAAATAAAAAAAGAAAAACTTTAATTTATGATTGATATAGAGAAAATAGTGTCCGATTGCATATCAGTTGATTCCGTTTCAACAAAATACGGAATAGGGAAATATTCTGAAACAAATTTCCTTCGTGTTGAAATCGCAACATCACCGGTTGAATTCATCGCGGAATTCAATGGAAAACCGATATCAGAATATTATGGAATCTTGATACCGGATAATGAGCCCAATGTACTTTATGTTGGAAAGTTGGTTGCAGATTTGTTCGATTATCTATACAAAGCTGGCGCATTTGATGATAGAGGAAATGAACAAGTTTCAGATATTGTTGATGAAGTTGCAAAGGTGGTAAGTTATCTAAAAAGAGATGGTGGAGCAATTTCATTAACATTCTGGAAATCAATTACACCTGATGTTTATAAAACAATACTTGAAGAGGCTCTTGAAAATGAACCTGAACCAATAGATTTTAGTTCAGAAGACTTGTTCAATATATGATTGAATTCTTAAAAGAGCTTATAAAAATTATTTTAAGTCTTTTCTCAAAAAAAGATGACGAGAATAACGGAACAGTTGTGACTGAACCAACGAACGGTTCGGAAACTGATCCTGAACCAATAACAGATCCTGAACCAGCACAACAGGAGCAAAACAACGCAGAAGAAACAGAAAGCCAAAACACTAATAATATGGAAGAAAGCGTATACTCAAAAATCAGAGTCCACATTGATTACGGACACGCATCAACGACTCCTGGTAAGAGATCAAGTTACCTTTGTAGTGGCGTTCTCCCAGCAATCGAAGTTTATGAATGGAAGTCAAACAGAGAGATTGGTGGAAGAATAAAAGAAGGTCTTGAGAATCTTGGCTTCAGTGTCCATGTCGTAACACCGGAGAACGACGTGGATGTACCTCTAACTCAAAGATATCTCCGAGCAAACAATGATAAGAAACAACATCCAGAGATGAAGCACCTATTCCTTTCTGTACATTCAAACGCTCACGGTCACGGTGACGCTTGGACAACAGCAAGAGGGTGGAGCGTATATACAACAAAGGGACAGAATAACAGTGATAAATTCGCTGACTGTGTATATTATCAGGCGAAAGAAAATCTTCCTAAACTTGGTGCAACAACAAGACAGCAGATGTCAGACGGAGATCCGGATTATGAAGAGAACTTCACTGTTATCTATGGCGCAAACATGCCAGCAATTCTAACAGAGAACCTTTTCTATACAAATGTTGAAGACGCAAAGATTCTTCTGTCAGAAGAAGGAAAAAGACTTCTCGCTGATATACACATAAACGGCATAAAAGATTACGCAGACAAATATCTTTTGAAATGAACGTAGAACTTAAAAGACCAAAGGAATACATAAACGGAAAGCCATATTATGCAATTACGGCAATAACCGGGATCCTTGAGCAAATACTTGGAGAAAAAATATCAACATCCGACGCAAGGAGGATAATGGTAGAATATGCAAAGATTAAAACGATTTCGTGCGCCAACGAAAGATTTTACGGAACGTTGTATAGCAAAGAAGATGCAGACTGGTGGTTTGTAACTCCAAGCACACAGGTGAAACTGAAAGAATTTTATCGACAGATAAAAGAAATGAGAGAAGCGGCAATAAAAGCAGCAACACAAAAAACAAAAAAACCGGTTTCAACATTTAGTTCAAAAACGCCAGAAGAGATAAGAAAAGAGAACGAAAGAAAAATGGCTGAACTAATCAAAGCTCAAGAAGAAAAGGAACGCAGGTCAAAAGAAGAAGATATGGACTACGTATCCGATGAACTTTTAAGAAACGACGGAGTATATTATACACGATGAACCTTATATGTAACAATTGTGTCGGTGCAAGAGTGTATGAAGCACTTAACAAACAATACACAAACCCATTCATCTGGTCTTTAGTTAGACCGGATGAATTTGTTTATCTTATAAACAACTATAACAATATTGATTTTAATAAAAGAGAACTTATCCTTATAAACAATACGCTGTCAATAAGAATAGACAACAAAGTCACGGCTGTTTTTGTGCATCATATAAAAGACGAAAGATATTCAGAATATACAAAGCTTAGCATAAACAACCAGATGCAGGCAAGATATAAACATATGGATGAATTTATATTGGATAGATACGATGCACGTGTTTCTAGAATGACAGAATCTCCTATTTTTTTAATAAGTGACAGGCACAATTCATTTTGTAACGGAACATATACGTTTAAACCTGAAAGCTTAAATGGAATAAAAGATTTTTCAAACGTAACTTTCATAGGAAGCGAAAGAACAAATTTATGCAAAAGCCTGCTATGCAACGGAAACGCGTCAACAGCAGGCTTAGCGAAATTCTATCTAAAGAACAAGTAAACTATTTCTTCACAAGATTTTTTATCTGGTTTATCGCGGCAAAACTGCCGGTCAGTTTATACGTTCTTCCCTTGTACTTATAAACAACACCCTCGCTTGGGTATATTTCTGGATTGTCTCCAAGACGAGTAAGCAAATATTCCAACTTCTCGATCTTTCTCTCGTCCTTTGATGCAGACACGATGTCTATCGCATCAACTATACCCTTCTTAATCTTCTCTACGGCCGCCTTTTCGTTTCCTTCATTCTTTATGCCCTTTAATGACTTTATAACGTCGTTTCCGATGTCGATGAAGAGTTTATCCACCGGAAGCATTAAACGCTTAAGAAGGGCTTCTTTTTTGCCTTTATCGAGGGATTTTAGCTTCTCTCTGTGTTTCTCATCAAAAACAGACCATGCTACCCGTGTTGTTCCAAGAAGTCTTCCAACAGCAAGGTCGATTTCCTCATTAGTCATATCTGAAAATCCGTTAAAAGTGAGGTATCTTTTCAGAGCAACTTTTTTGAAATCCTTAATCGTGTTATCGAACGTAAGCTCATATTCCTCGCACAGATCCATAAGCTTTAATATGTGCTTAGAAACAAGAGCTCCCCTTTCATCAGAGACGGCAGATATAAACACATTCTGCGGGCTGTTTGTCTTAAAATATGTGTGATTCGTTATCTTCATCGCATCTAACACAAGAGGCTTAAGTCTCTCTACGTTTGATGAATGAACTTCTATTATCGATGGCGGAGATGTTGAATCAATATTATAATCTGTGCAAGTTGCCAGAAATCCGTTCAGGTTGATAATGTTTTCAACATATGGTATTACGTTTTGAGCATCAATATCTGCGATTTCAAAATTACACCAAGTTCTGTAAACGAGTCTATCAAGTTTATCGTCCTCATTGAAAACTTCCTTCGCCGATCTGATATTCTTAAATATCGCCGCAATGGTTTCAGCCCCGTTAACAAACGCCTTGTGCACCGAATCTGTCCAATTCTTATTTTCCTTTATGTCGTCAAGCGTCATCGGATGATCAATCATTTGACTCTTATTGCGGGCAAATATAGGCTTTCCGGTTGTATCAACTGAAGCCATTATGTTCATTCCATCTATTTTCTCAGTTATGTCTTCAACATTTCCATTAAATATGTCGATAATCATATCATTTATTTCTTGGAAAGTCATATCATCCTCCTCATATGGATGGTTAATGTGACCCGGAGCCGCACTCTCAAACACCCCTGCATTTCTCATATCGTTTTTCAAATCAACGTAATATGATGAAATAAATGGTCTGTGTGGAAAATATCTATAAGGATATGCTGCTTCAAAGTTTTTTGGATCTGAATTCCTCAAATCGTCCCTGATAATTCGAGATGATATTATTTCTCCATCAAGTCCATCTGTTCTTCCTGAATATTTCAAAGGAAGTTTAGTTGGGCAAGCCATCGCAGTTATTCCTTCTTTATGATATTTTCCATCAATTTTAAATGCGTCTACAAAATCAAGGACACGCTTTTGATCTTCATCTTTAGTAGATGCAAGCATAAGATAATATCCATTACCGTATTGTTTTGTTGCTACTATATTATATGCTTCCCTCACCGGACTACCATCGCATATAATATAATCAATCTTATCCTGACAAAGACCGCTGTGCAAAACATCATCCAAGAAGTATTTTGTCGTGTCAGCCTGAACACCATCCCTTGTTTTTCTTGAGAAAATAAGATGCAATCTAACATTAGCCTGATAATTAAACATCTTATCAACGGCTTCAATAGCGTTTATTGCCAAATCCATATGACCTCCGTGGAAAGGTTTAAATCCACCGGGATACAATATATGAACGTTAAGCTTTAGTTTTTTCATTTATAGTTTCTTTTATTGTTTTCCATTTTCCAACAGGACATTCGGAATCTTCTGCCTTTGTCTTAGCAGCCAACACACATCCACAATGCTTGCATATTCCAGATATGTTATCATCACATTCATTGCAGATGTCCATTCTGGCATCAAATTCTCTTTTATATTTGATGTCAGATATCTTATCAATAAGCCAGTTTGTCCAGCCCTGTATTATTAACTTTAACTTAAATAACATGTCTCTATATTTATCGAAAAAGCCCGGACATAGAATGCCGGGCAAACAAATTGAAAAAAGGAGGTGTATCAATCTGTTTATTTAGAATTTGGAGAAAATCCGTCGAAGTTGAATCCACCTTGTCCAAACGGGTTTGTTGATGAATCCTTTGCGGAATCTTTATAAAGTTCCTCGGCAGCTTTGTACAAAGACTGCTTAAGAGCTTCAGCCGCCGCAGAAATCGTTTCAACATCCCTATCTTCAGGTTTGACGTTATAAACGCTCTTGAGACTTTCGAGTTTTCCGGATATTTCTGATTTCACACTTTCTGAAATCTTGTCTCCGTTCTCCGACAACTGCTTTTCCGCAGTAAAGATTAAATTCTCCGCGTCGTTGAGCTTGTTCTGACGTTCGACTCTGGCTTTATCATCAGCTTCATGAGCCTCAGCGTCTTTCCTCATCCTTTCGATTTCAGCATCGTCAAGCGAAGACGAGCCTTCGATCTTGATGGACTGTTCCTTGTTTGTTGCCAAATCTGTTGCACTGACATTCAATATGCCGTTGGTGTCAATGTCAAATTTAACCTTTATCTTCGGAACACCACGTCTTGCTGGCGCAATACCTTCAAGATTAAATTCGCCGAGAAGTTTATTCTCGCTCGCAATCTTTCTGTTTCCCTGTGTGATAACAACAGTTATCGCTGGCTGATTGTCTTCTGCTGTCGTGAAAATATGCTCTTTCGACACGGGAATTGTAGTGTTCGCTTCAATCATTGTAGTTGCAACATCACCGAGTGTGGTTATGTTAAGATTAAGCGGAGTCACGTCAAGAAGAACGATGTCGCTTCCCATGTCTCCTGAAAGGACAGCCCCCTGTATAGCCGCGCCTAAAGCAACAGCCTCGTCAGGATTCACGCTCTTGTTTGGCTCTTTCTTGAAATACTCGCGAACAAATTCCTGAACTTTTGGAACTCTGGTGGTTCCACCAACAAGTAGAATCTCGTCTATATCGTTTATTCCAAGATTGGCAGAAGAAAGCGCACCTTTGCACAAATCCTCAACCTTTTTGATGAAGCCTTCAGCAAGATTTTCAAATTGAGCTCTTGTAAGAGTTGAGCTAAAGTGTTGTGGAACTCCATCGATTGCAGTAAGATAAGGAAGGTTGATGTCTGTTGTCTTTGCATTTGAAAGCTCAATCTTAGCTTTCTCCGCAGCTTCAACGACACGCTGATATGCCATGTGGTCTTTCTTTACGTCTGCGCCACACTGTTTCTTAACTTCTCCACAAATCCAATCTGTAATCAATTGATCAAGGTCTCTACCACCTAGAACCATATCTCCGTTTGTGCTGACAACCTCAAATACTCCGTTACCAAGATCAAGAATTGACACGTCGGCGGTGCTGCCACCCAAATCAAGAACAAGAATCTTCATATCCTTGTCGAGCTTATCAAGACCGAATGCAAGGGCAGCGGCAGTAGGTTCGTTGATAATTCTCTTACAATCCAATCCGGCTATTTTAGCTGCTTCAACTGTTGCTGTTCTCTGCTGATCGTCAAAATATGCAGGAACCGTTATAACGGCTTCTTTAACCTCCTGACCAAGATAATCCTCGGCAGACTTCTTAAGTTTTCTTAAAACTTCTGCGCTGATTTCCTGAGGCGTAAACTCCTTTCCGTCAATCTTTACACGAATCGTGTCGTTTGGTCCCTCAACAATATCATAAGAAAAGTCTTTTGCGTACTTTGATGCTCGCTTCCAAGAATTTCCTATGAATCGTTTTATAACCTCAACTGTAGTTTTTGGATTAACAACGGCAGATCTCTTTGCTGCGTTACCGACTTTAACTTCCCCGTCCTTCCCATAACCAATGACGGAAGGGGTTGTACGGTCACCGTCATTGTTCACAATAATCTGTGGTTTACCTTGTTCGACCACAGCGACAGCACTCATCGTGCTGCCGAGATCAATACCAATAATTTTTCCCATGATTAAAACAATAATGTGAATTTAATATCTTTTGCGTTGACAACTTTATCCAAGACTTCGATACTCGATTCAACGTTCCTAAATCCAAGAGTGTCTATGCATTCTTCAAAGAACTTATCGAGAACACCGCTCTTAGACACGAGCCATTCAGCATCATCTGATAAAATGTCAAAGTCTTCAAGAATCGAACTTGCGAAAACCTCAACACCAAGCACCTCTCCTCTGTCTTCACTCAAAACTGTGTCGTAATTATTAAGGTTTATCCCCTCAATCAACCCGTGAAGAATATCCTCAGCTGTGAACCTGTCATCGTCACCCGCATCCGCGTCGGCATCAGCGTCTTGCTTGACTTCCTCCTCAATTGTTTTTTTAAGGAACTCTGCGTACGATTTGTGGGGTTCTGCTTCTGGGGAAACGTACTCCTTCTTTTCGTCGGACGGTTTCTCCGCACCAAGTCCAGCAGAATTATTTAAATCACAATCAAGTTGTTTCTTTTCATCGATGTCCTGAGCAGCATCTTCTTTAACCTGTTCTCCCGTTTGGAGCACAAATTTCTCTTCATTTGAATCGTAAGCGTATTCGTAAACAAGTTCGCCATTAAGATAGAATTTTAATTCTCCGGTGAACTTTTCACCAAACGCCTTAATTAGATTCCAAGATGTTTTTACAGACTTCACATATTCATCGAAATCTTCCTTGGATACGTCACCGACGACACTTGAAGAATAAACCATCTTTTCTCCCTCAAATTCAACATGACTTGACGTCGAAACGCCAGCTAAATTCTTCGAATCAGAGTTTTTTGTTCCATCAAGAAATAGTGAAAAAAGGTTATTAAAAAAGTCTAACATAATTTATAGCGTTTTATTTTCAAAGTTATTTATTAATCGTTTTTTAAAAAAGTTCAGTCTCTACGATATCTATTTCTTCTGGCTCTTCTACGACCGGCTGTTCCACAATATCATCTGCTCCGAATGAAGAATAATAGTCGTTTCTACTATCATTCCCAATATAGTTTTCACCAGACTTAACGACTTTTATTATTGTATATCTATTGTCGCCAAACTTTACATGCAGAAAACCTCTATTCTTTAGTGTCTCATAATCCGATTCATTTGCGAGAACAAGCAAAGCGTTGAATTTTTCATCCTTTAATTCATATATGTTTGGTGAGTCTTTTTTTATTTCTTTAAGGAAAAGTCTCCCAATGTCATTATTCCATAGCTCCATATATTCCTTATCCACCCCCATGTCTAAATTAAGGACTGGATCTGAACCGACGCCTTTGCTGATAAGTATTCTTCCTATCTTTATATTTAGGTATCTGTTTGTATCAAATGGAACAATGTTTACATCCGCGCTAGACTGAACGAGCTTCACAATGTCATTCGTAATCAGTGTCTTCTTTGCCATTTTTAATCTTCGTTGAATTTTTAATGAATTCCCTCAATTCTATAACCTCTTTTATCGTTTCCTCAGTAAACAGGCTTAGAGCTGAATCGAAATCTTTTCTTGTTATGTTATAATGTTTTATATATTCGTCTATATCGGCTTTTGTTATGTCGGTTTTCGATACAGTTTTTTTCGCTTGCTGAACCGATGTGTATAACCAACCCGGAGAAGGATATCTTGATAGAATTGCCGTTAGAGATTTTATAGCGTCCATTGCATTGATGTTCGGTTTATTAAACGCATTTGCCATCTCAGGATATCCTATCCCAACACGCCTCAATATCATAAACATATTTTGTTTTGCCTGCTGGTCAGTTATATTGTTTATATAATCCATCCTACCATTAAATATCGCATTTATGGTATCAAAGAGCGGATTGTTTTTCTTTGTAGTATCACTGTCGGGCTTCGGTGCCGAAACCTTATATGCATCGGTACTATTCTGAGCAAACAAAAGGTCTATGCTTTCATCAACTATTTCTTTTTTCTTCCTCGCTGCCATTAGAATAAGCTTGGTGCTTTTGAAAATTTACTCAACGCATTTACATCGTCAAATATACTGTTTTCTCTTGGTTTATTAAAATTTTTATCAAAAAATTTTGTATCCTTGAGAAGATCGTTCATCTTTATGTTTGGATTTACAAACCCATACACCTCCATAAAGAACACATGACTGTTAAACTCTTCAACTATTTTATTTGGGAAAAGCGTTTTGTCAAGCTCAACAAGCTTTCTCTGCCTAAGAAGTCTTTCTGAAAAATCAACCGGAACCTCGGTTTTCATTTCTTTCTCCACAGCTTCCCTGAGACTTCCGCTATTAGCGGCTTCATTAAGCCCATTTACACTTGAAACAGAAAGATTCTCCAATATATGTGACGCTTTCAAAGGAGTTATCCTCATCTTCTTTCCATTCTTATAATATTCATAAAACGCCGGAACGTCATCTCCGTCGTCTCCACACAGTATTTTATCAAGAACGACACGATTTGGATCTATCACCTCATAAACAACTTTCGAATTTGCCGTAACGATGTCCTTCATCAATTTCTTCGTTTCGTCGTATCCGTTGAAAAATATATCAACAACATCGGGCTCGTTTATCCAATCCATATAACCCTGACTAACGTAGAAACGTTTTTGGTTTTTATTGTTCGAAATTGGATTATAGCAAGCCACGAACTTCTTTTCAGATGAAAAACTTACAAGCTGGGTCCAGTCTTTATCAGATGACACAAGAACAACAGACTCGTCATGATTCAAAGCATAATCAACCCAGAGCGCAGCAATATCATCAGCTTCCGCGTGATCTATTTCTGTCACAACAAAATTGTTATTCCTCAATATTGTCTTGTATTCAGACAGTGCATTGAATATGTTAGTCCAGTTTTTCTCCTCGTCATGTTTTCTGCTTCCCTTGTATTTCATTCCGTCCATATTTTTATACAGCTCATTTCTCCAAGGAAACTTTGTATCACAGGCAACAAACACCCGATATGGATTAAACATCTTAACAAGCTGGCACATATCTGTAGCCAGTTTTCTTATAAGCAGCGTGCACTCTTCTTCAGTGTCAAAATTCTTTACAGTCCCGCCACCCATATACTGACAGGTGAACATGGACCGCATCGCCATGTTATTGAAATCTATGACAAGATTTATCTTATTTTGATTAGACATTATTCTCTAAACCTAGTGTTTTTATGGCATCCATTAACTTTTTTGAAAATTCATTATAACAATACTTTGTTATATATGGATACTTCTGGGAAAAGTCATCGTACGCCAACAATCTTTTATATTCATCGTGGGCATCAAGCGGTTCATCTGCCTTTGTATAGTGGCAGCATTCCCAATCAATTATCGCCCCCTTATAATCAAACTTGTCAAGTATGACGCTAACATATGATTCTGGCAAGACGCCATACTTCCAATAAAATTCTCTAAGCCTCCTTTCCAACCATTCTGGGTGGTGGTTTTTTGTACTCCTATGAAGTCTCTGAACTACTTTATAGGGGAGAAGTAGCCTCAACCAAGGTTTTTCACAATCATGGAAAAGGTATTTCAACCTCCACGACCGACAATTCAAGGCTGTCATCTGAAATGCAGCCCAGTGTGCAAACCAATAAGGGAAACTGCTCCTTTCTGCTTTTGTAAACATAACTTGCTATTGTCCGTTTTGTTTCAGAATTTCCTGTAATTTAAAGCAACACGCCAACAGTACGAGAACTCTGTCCGGTGCAGTCGGAAGCTGTGTCATATATTCAGCCGTCGATATTATAATATATGGTATGGACGGAGCGAATTGTGGATAATTCAACGTTATGAAATCAACAAATGAACGAGATATTTCAAGCATAGCCTCATCTGGCGATGTTGAATAATTCGTCATTATGAATTTATAATTCTCAACTGGATTTCTACCGGTAACGATAAGATTAAACAGGTCTGAACAGTCGAAAGTCTTAACCAGAGTCTCTCTGTTCAGCTCTGTTGCATCCTGAGTGTAAAGCCGCTGGATTTCATTCAATATAGAACGCATGTCCGGGAAGCTGTTTCTCACAAAGATACGAAGAGTTTCATCATCGTATCCAACCTTTATCCCCGTCAATATTTTTCCAACATACTGGCAGTACCCCTCAAACACTGCATCTTCTTCCGCTTTGTTTATTGGGTATACAGGAATACAGTTAAATCGTGATTGAATCGGAGCCGGAATTTTATCGATTTTATTGCAAGTGCAAACAAATCTAACAGAATCCGCATAGTGCTCTATCGTTTCTCTAAGAGCATCCCACGCCTGATTCGTCAGACCATCAGCCTCATCTATGAATATGACTTTAGTTTTCATTGCTCCGAATTCAAGAGAAACGGCAGACGCAAAGGAAACGACGCGATCACGTATCACATCAATACCGTTCTCAGACGAACCGTTAAGTAAAAGGGTATCATAGCCATCTATAAGAATTCTGGCTATTGTTGACTTTCCGCAGCCCTGCGGACCATAAAGAAGAATATTCTGTGTCAACCCATGCGACACGTCATTTCTAATTCTATCTGGCAGAACAAGACCATCGATGGTCTTCGCTCTGAACGCTTCTGTAAATAACTTATTTGTTACAGGCATAATATGTATTTGTTTCTATACTTTTTCCTTTTTCTGCGTATTCTATAGCCTCATTTATATCCGTTTCGTTGAGGCAATCAAAATTATTGACAAGATGCATTATGTTTGAAACGAGAAGACTTCTACTGCACTTAACCTCGTCCATAAGAAAATCGTCTATAATCTTTTTTCCAGAACTGACAAACTCAGGTGAACTCGGAGCATCGTTTATAATGTATAAATCATAAAATCCTTCCGGAAACACGGTCCGCGTCTTATCTCTTTCGATGCGTTCCTTCTCTATTCCGGACATTGATTTTCTTTCAATGTATATCTTCTTTATATCAAACACATCGCTGTGCTTCTTTATCATCTCGTCAAGAGCATCTTCATCTATTATATAGACATTAAACTTGTCATTGTCAAACTGCTCGAACGTCGTCCAATAATGATATCCTCCGAAATTTGCATATGCGACCATTTTATCCTTGCTCGGCATATCGTCCTCTGTAACAAAAATGTGTTCATACCCGTTGACTTCATTCTGTCGCATTGGTCTTGTTGTGTAGGAACACACCCAATTATACCATTCAGGATCCAAAGCAGCCATTGTCGTTCCTATGGTTGTCTTTCCGCTTCCACTGTTGCCAACAATCGCAACAACCTTTTTCTTCACGCCCATTTACTTATCAAGATACTTTTTAAACCTTGCATTTAACTTCTTTTTTATATCCTTGTCCGTTACAACAAGGTTATACTTTTCATCTCTCTTCTCTATACAGTTTTCAAACACGTAATCTGTCCATACACTTTCCATTATTGAACGAAGTCCTCTCGCACCAGTTCCTAGTTGAATCGCCGTGTCAGCAATAAGGTTAAGAGCCTTATCAGTAAAACTGAACTCGATATTATCAAGCTCCATCATTCGCTTGAACTGTTTCACTATCGCGTTCTTTGGCTCAGTCAATATTCTCTTCAAATCGTTTTTTGTCAAATTTCCAACATTGGTGAGAATTGGAAATCTACCGATGAATTCAGGTATCATTCCATATGCCCTGAGGTCTTCCTGACACATATAGTCGAAGATGTTATCATCTTTCTTTAACGATTTCTTTTTATCTGAGGAAGTTTCGAAACCAATCTTGTTCACGCACATTCTATGTGATATTATGTCAGCCAATCCAGAAAACGCACCAGTCCCTATGAACAGAATGTTCTTTGTGTTTATATAAAGAAGGGGCTGATCCGGATGCTTTCTTCCCTCCTGCGGCGGAACTCCGACAATGTCTCCCTCAACCATTTTCAACAAAGCCTGCTGAACGCCTTCTCCAACGACATCTCTTGATATGTGCTCGTTTGCACCGCGCTTCGACAACTTGTCGACTTCATCCAAAACAACAATACCATACTCAGCAAGCGGAACACTATAACTACAATTTCTAAGAAGGCCACTTAATATGGACTCTACGTCATCTCCGACATAACCGGCTTGCGTAAGGGTTGTTGAATCGGCAATATAGCACGGGACACCAATCATCTCTGCTATACACTTTATCATATATGTCTTTCCGCAACCGGTTGGTCCAGCCATCAATATATTCGATTTGTCAATGTGAACGTCTTCTCCTTCAAGCCCGTCGTTAATCAATATTCTCTTATAATGATTATAAACGGCAACAGACAAAACCTTTTTAGCTTCGTCTTGACCTATTATATACTGATCCAGATATTCCTTGATTTCTTTTGGAGAATATAGATTTATGCTTAATCCCTTCGCAGACTCCGTCTCTTTCATTATTTTTCTAGTCTTATTTTTTGCAAATATACTGAAAATAACGAAAAGAAAAAAGCAGACTTTGAAAAAATCTGCCTTATATGATTCTGTTGTATTGTTGAGGATACGCACCCTCGGAATACGGTGACGGCATCTGTCCAAATCCACCACTGACATACGGGGATTGGAGCATTCCAAATCCGCCGCTTGAATAAGGAGAAGGTATCTGTCCAAATCCTCCTATGTATGGGTTTTGCTCTTGTTGTCCAAACATATAAGGGTTCCTGTACTGCGGTTGGTCATCTGGTTTATACAGACTGGTGAACGCGTCATCTGACATATCTGGATTATCCAAAGCCCATTTCTCTATAATCTGATTCAAAGCATAAACACGAGCTCTGTCTGGATGGAAATAAATGTAATCTCCAATCCATGCCACAAAGTCATCCTCATCGAACAATCTTGGTATATGATTGAACACAGGCATAGATAAGTCGTCGTGACAAGCAATTCCCTTAAGTTTTCCACGAACATATCCAAATGATTTCATTTGAGTAAATGTCTCTTTACAATGGATGATTGTTCTTCTTCTTGTTAACATCTTCTTGCCCCTCAAGCAATAAGATTCCTTATTGGATGTAGTCTTACATCCAACTTTCTTTTTAGCTTTTTCTCCGGGGACTGGCTTTTTATGATAAGTTTTCACCAAAGTAGATTCGGTAAACCTTGCGTGTCTCTTGAATTGATTATAGAAACTCGTTCCATTGAAATTCATTTCAATCATAATCCTGACGCAATCTTTCATATCATCATTAAACAAAGCGTAAGACAAAGCTGATGCAACATCGGCTGCATACACCTCATCTTCAGTATTTGACGAATACCTTCCAATCTGCTCAAGTCTAACGCAGTCTCTAATTCCGCAGCTTATTGACGAATACTTTCTCACGTTCGCGGGTGAATTCAGTCTTAGTTTGAATATGTTTATTGTATTTGAGTCAGGTGAACGGTCTCCACGTTCTTTTACTTTTTCATCTGGGTCCTGTCCGCCTTCAGCAATATCAACCAAAAATACAAATCTATCATTTGGATCTATATTGTTCGGATCAAACTTTGGATGCCAGACAAGATTTTTATCATTCAAAAATTGATTTTGTATTCCAACAATATCTTTATGGACAAAATCTGTAGACAACCTGTCAATGAACGTCATATCTTCTGCCGTGAGCAATGCTTTGGAACTCTTGTTAAACTGAAGCTCAAACTCCTGCGCAAATTCTTCGTCACCGAAGTCAGCTCTTTGCTGTGCAGCCCATTTCGAATCATGTCCGGGAACTTCCCAATAGTCTGTTCTTAAATTGACAAATGAATTTCTACCCTCAACAGATTTCGACCAAATCTCATAAAATTTGTTAGTCGTTCCGTTTGGAGTTGAAATAATCATACACTGAGAAACAGCGGATGATGAAAGTGTAGGATAAACGGAACGCCAGAAATTGTTAACTATGTTTTCAGGAATGTGGGCAAACTCGTCCAGAATCATAAAATGAATCGTGAAACCAATTGATGCGGTATTGGTTGTAGCAGCCGACATCAATTTAGAACCATTTTCAAGAGACATTCCAGTTTTACCAAAGTTATTACAACCGGGCTTCAAGAAATATGGAAGACCCCTGAAGATTTCCGTAATCTTTGAAACCAACTCCTTTGCCGTATCATCCTTGTTAGCCATAACTGCACAGTTATAAGATGGATTGAAAATCATCTTGTGTGCAAGAATGGAACACAGCGTAGTCGTCTTACCGCTCTGACGAGCAGCCATCCAGATAATATTTCTTCGTTTCGGAACTACCCGGTCAAGTTCTTCATTATAAACCTCTTCTGTTGCGAGATTTATTATCTTTTTCTGAAATTCTCTAAGTGTGACAAGAACGTCACCGTCGTCGGTTTTAAACTTACAATAATTTGTAATAAAATATAAAGGATCTTCACAGCACTTTGTATACTCGTTATACTCATCCTCCGTCATATTAAAAACAACGCCGGGAGCACGCAAATCCAAATCACGCTGAAAGAACGGAGAAAAATCGATCTCATATCCCTCGTTTCTCTCCTTTATCAGTTTGTTGATTGTTTCGGTAGAATATACCTTTCTTTTTTTCCTTAAATTGCTGTCTTCCATCAATCGTTGCTGATTAGGAAGCCTATGGTCTTATTTCCGTTTATTATTATATCAACCACACAGTAATCGAACCCGCTGGCGGATTTTCCAAAAGAGACGTTATTTTCGATGAATATGTTTGAACTATGCGAAACTCCTTCATTTATTGCATCGAATATTTTCTCTTGAAGTCTCTCTGCGTTTATCTTCGTATTAAATACAAGATATTCCAAATCCAATCCGAAGTATGGAGCACCAAGAACTTCTCCCTCTTTAGTTCCAAGAATCATCTTTATCTGAGAAATGACGCTCTCCAACTCATTGTCATGATCTATGATTCCCGGTTGAAAATTCGGGTCCTTTTCGTCTCTTATGTAAATTTCCTTTATCATTGCTCCTTTACCTCGTAATAGGCTTCTTTTATCTTTTTAAATTTTCCGTTCTTTACATTATTTATCAAATCTTTCGTGCTCGACACAATCACACCCTTCTTTCCGACACCATCTCCATCTGGTCCTGCAATCATATTTCCCGAACTTGCTCGATGACTGTCACCAATCGCAAGATCGTCGCTCATTTTTTCTCTAGCTTCAAACTTAAGGTCAAGATAGGTCTTTCTTATTCTTTGTTCTGTATCAACAATTTGCTTGTTTATAGCAAGAATCTTTTCGGTCATCTGATTAAACACCTCAAACATTCTTGGTATAACTTGACCCTTTTTAACGCTTTCATATATAGTCTTCTGCATTATGGTGTTAATTTCAACCTGAACATAAAGCATTGCGAGAATCTCAATATCCTGTTCTATCTTATCCTTTATATAGTCCAAGTCAATCACATCCACAGGAAGGACATGATTGACAATGTTCATTATTGTTTTCTTGCATTTTTTTCTAATTCCCTTTTTAGCTCCATCCAAATCGTATTCAAACACATTTGCCTGCATTATTTCTGCGGCAGATGGATTATCCACGGTGGCAGCGGGAATTGTAGGTATAGTTGCTGCCGGAGTTCTCACAGCAGGGTCTTCGCCCATATCATGGGCTGGGTCTATACCGTTCAAAAGTCTCTCAAAATCGAGCCTATCATTTTTTATTGTTCCCAAAACAAATCTGCGTTTAATTTCCTTATATTTATTCAAGGAAATTAAACGCGGTATTTGAAGGTTAAGTAGTTAGAATCGAGTCCCTGAGTATACGTGTGGTCATTTACAGACCACATAGATACCTTATATCTTTTATCATTTATTACTATTTCTACTAGAAAATTTTCATCTGGTTCTGTTGGTCCGAACTGAACTTTAATTGGAGCCAGCATTTTATTTCCGGTATCAAATTCACAAAGAGGGAACTTTTTTATTTCTTCTGATTGAACTCTAATTCCTCCTTTAGTTGAACAATCAACTTGTTCGCTTCTTCTAGGTTCTCTGACAGATCTCTTATCTCTTGAACCTTCTCCTTTACTTCGTTCTTTAGTTTTTCTACTTGTCCGGACAAGTCTTTCACCACCGGCGACTCGCTCAACAGGTGTTGCAAATCCTGATTCACAACAACTCGTATTCTCTCTATTGTTTTCTCCTCCTGTGTCGTTCTCGAAAGAACTGTTCTCCAGAGGGAATTCAATATTAACTGGTTTTTTGTCAACGCCCTGTGACTTTCTGTGTTGTGACGGTTCTCTTTTTTCTGCTTTCTTCTGCCTAAGCCGCTCAATACGCTGTTCATGAGACACCAGACCGCTAGGGCTCCCAAAATCAAAAAGATTAACACTGTCTGATTCATTGTTCCGATTCGTTTTCATTTTCTTCGTCTTCTTGTTTCCAATAAGGGAAAATCTCATGGTCTTCTTCAGAAGTATCCCAGCGAACTTCCTCACAACCACAGTTTTCACACTGAGTTAAAACAAAGTTCATCTTGTCTTTACTATCCGGCAAATCATACCCCTCATAATCAGATAGCATAAAATTTCCCGTTACTCCCACTTTGTGTCCGCAATTAAGGCAATGTCCGTTCATTATATCGATTTCGTCGAGACGGAAATCAGTATCACGGTCTTTCCAAAACTCATAATTCTTTTTCTGTTCATCGTTCGGAACAGATATTTCAAACCTAGCCCCACAATAAGGGCATTCAAATGTGTACACGTTTCCCATCTCCTCATCTTCCAGTTCATACTGGTCGATGAGAACGAGATCATGCATACATCTATTACATTTAAGTCCTTCTAATTCCATATACTAAAACACTTCAATTTGACAAGATTTCATAACCGCTAGTGCGGCTTCGTGATTTTCTTTTGTTGTTCCGGCGCAACATTGCGCATTTACAAGGATGTTCGCTTGATCATAAAAAGAAGTTTTGACAAGAATAGCATTTGCTATTACGCAGATGTCCGTACAAAAGCCAACGAATACAACTTCAAATGGTTCGACTTCTATATCATAGTCAAGGTGCATATAATCAACCAGCCATTTTGAACCAAATGTCAGTTTGGTTATATACTCGACGTTAACTTTATTCTTTGTTGACACCTCATCCAACGCAGCCTTTATGCTTGGCTCTATTGCCCAACCTTCGGTATTTGCTATACAGTGCGGAACAGGAAGATTTCTTCCCTCGTTTGTTTCCAAATAATCTCCAAAATGAGTGTCCTGTGTAACATATATCCTATCCCACCTGAAATCCTTTATGTATTTCACAATTTTCGGGACAACCTCAATCGCAGCTTCATTTCTCAAGCTTCCTGTTATAAAGTCGTTTTGCGCATCGACCACAACTAGCACTCTCTTCATAATTATAATTGTTCTAATCTTTCGTTGCCTGTCAGTTCCTCACCTCTAAGAAGTTTCCTGATACCGATAAGCGATTGTTTTATGTTTCTATCTTGACAAGTTTCTCCAGTCTCTTCCACATCTTCTATGTTGATGTTATATTGAGTGCTAAGTGTATCCTCAACAACTTCAAGAAACCACCTAGGGACAGATATATTTTTTAAACTATCTTTCATTATTAAATTTCTCTATCATATGTTATAAACCTATCGGACAAATCATTTATTTTTATCCTTTCAAAATTTCCATCATCCTTCAACCACACGAGATTTCTGTATGGAACACGATAGTTTAGCTGCCTAAGCATCAACGTATACGCTGACAACTGAAGAGTGTAGTGACCATATGCTTCGTCGATGTAATCATCAAACGGATAACACATTGCAACTTGATATGTCCTATTGTAATCGTTATACAACGATTTGTTCGTCTTCCAGTCATCGCATATAAGATTCCATCCGTTTACGTCACAGAAAGCAAGAAGTATATCCATTGTACCAGCAATCCTGTCAGTTATACCAAACGGATTATCTTCGAATATATACATCTTTGTTTCCGGCATGACTGGATATTTCTTAAACGGGTCGTTTGAGTTTATAGTATTGTATATTCTCTCAAAATACTTAACACCAGCCTCTTGCTTTGGACCGTATGGAACAAGATATCCGCTTTCATATTGCGGGAGGATAACCGGATCTATTCTTTCCGGCATTCCCAAGAAGAACCACATATACGATTCAAGAAAGAGGTGTGTGGATGTTCCATTGTTTGCGGCAATAATCTTCGTTTCATCCCACTCCCGTTTTATTGCTTCATATGTGCTTCCTGTTCGTATGGCTTTGTCTCTTGCCTTTTGGTCCCAATCAACAGGCTGTTCAAATCTTTTCAAAAACGTAGTTGCGCTTTCAAGGCACATCTCTATTGGGTTTCCGTTCGGGTCAAGTTTGCCTGTTGGAACATAATACTTATGAGGAACAGGATCAAACCTCAAATCCTTAAAAGCGTCTGTTATATGATTTCTTATATCCGTAATCTCTTTCGGGAACGGATAATTTTTATGCATTTTTACAATGTCGTCTATATGTAGCAGCATATCTCTATTTTATATTAAAATTGCATCCAATTCATTATTACTGAAGTACCCCTCTATGGACGGAAGATTTAATCCGTTCTCGGCGGCATATAACAATATATCGTTGAAATCCCATTTGTCTTTATTAGGAATACCAGATTCTTTTATGTACTTATCCCAGAGAAACACTTCAAATCCTTCCCTGAGCTTATCTATCGTATGTTGCCTACCCGTCTTATCTGAGTCAAACATATATCTGTGCTCAAACGGAATTTCAACGTTCTTTCCTGCACCACAAAGAGCGATTGCATTTTTCAACAAAAACGCATCCATCGGACCTTCGGTAACAGTGACGGTTCGAGTGCAATCAATCAACAATATGTTGAAAAGCATAGAAAGCGAATTGATATCATCCGGAACCGTTACGCCATCATTGAACACAATCTCATGTATCTTTTGCAGGTTATATGTTTTATATTTCGCGCCCCTACCGTCAAAACGTCTAACCTGCATTCCGAAAATATTTCCAGCCGGAGTGAGGTTCAACACGAACAGTTTGTTCGCTCGCGGAGAATATAGGAATTTTCTAAAATCTCGCTGACCCCGTTTAACAAGATAGTAATATCCAACAGAAGGTGTATCACACTCTATAAGTCCAAGTTTCTCTTTGAAGGATTCTCGGTCTATTACATACTTTTTTATCTCATCAATATCGTATATGTACGATAATGATTCGAGCGCAGACACGGTTCCGCCTCTATATGATGACGTATCTACTCTCGTAGATGATACATAATCGATTTCATCTAGAGACAGATTTTGTCCAAAACGCTTGAAGAAATTAGGAAGATTCATAGATGTTCCGCAGTTGAAACACTTATAAAGATTTTTCCATTTCCCTTCAAGTACGATATTTCCCCTTTTCTTGCTTCTGTCGTGACCAGAATCGCCGCAGCAAGGAGCTGCAAAATTTATCCTGTCTTTATAAATTCTTATTTTTCGCTTAGCAGGATCATTTGGAAACGCCTTATCCAATATTGCCTGCAACTTTGGCAATATTGAAGCAACGAAATCGTCTTTAGACAATGACTGTGTGTCTAATATAGACTGTGTTCCGGATGAATTGAATATGTTAACACTAGTATCCACGGCGCAAATATACGGAAAATTCTTTTAATGAGAAAGATAAATTATGGATAAATACAGAAAGGTTTATTTTTTCTTAGATGAAAATAGAAATGGTATATTCTCCAGAGAATCTGGAAAATTCTCCGGAAATGATAGAAGAGTGTGATTTACTCATACTTGAAGATTTAATTGAAACATACGGGGCAGATGCTGTGTTTGATGCGCTGAACGAAGATGGAAACTGGAGTCATTTTGGAAATGACTGGGCTATTCCATATAACAAAACCGCCGGTGGAACATCAAAAGTAAAAGGATTAGGGAAGTTAATACAATCTATCCCCAGCTTCGCAATAACAGCGGCGATATCTTGGCCAGTTGCGGTTTTTGCTGGAATAGGTGCACTATCACACAGAATACAGAAAAGGTGGGAAGATCATAATTCTTGGAGACAAAGGCTAATCCCAGGATTCTGGGTAGACGCACTTGGTGCCCCACAGGGAACATCAACTCCACATGATATAGTCGCTGCACCATACAGACTTTCAAAAAAGGCTCTTAAGCTTTTAGGAATCGGCGCGGCCGGTGCAGTTGGATACGAAGCAGCAAAAAAGAAAGGTATCATAGATAAAATAAAAGGATACATCAATAAAAAGAAAGATGGAAAAGATGCAGCAAAGGACGCTTCAACCGATTCATCAATAGCTGGCGCAACTCCATATATGTCCGTTCCGGGAGAGCAAGAACAACTTTTCACACCAGAAGAAGTTAAAAGCTGGGATTTTAAAGAATACTGGGTAACACTAACAAACGGTGAAGTAATACGAGTAAAAACAAACACCGCCGAAAACGCAAAACGTATGGTAGCATGGCTTCTTGGTATACTTGCTGCATCTAAATATTATAAGACTGTTAACGCCGAGATATCATCAGGAAGAAAGATGAAATACACGGTTCCGTTTGATAATGGGGAAGTTGCAATAGTTGCTGCACAATCTGAGAAGGACGCAATAGAAACAGCAATTTCTCAAAGAAAACAATTCTGTGACAGTTTAAACAAATCTTGCAACGGACTAATTCCGCTAGAACCAATGGCGGCAGGAAACGTCGTAAAACAAGATGTTGTCGTAAAAACGTCAGAAAAGGTGAAAGAACCTCAAATCAAAGATGTTTTGGATCATAAACCAGAAAAGAAAGAACAAAATGTAGGAAAACTCCCGAAACCTCTTTATAAATTGAACGGGTTGGATCACTATAAAGTTAGATATTCTCAATTTATATTCAATTATGGGGCTGGAGATAAAAACTCGGCAATCGACGTGTTTAACGGAATACTAAAAAATGAGGCGAAAGACCTCATGACTACAATCGAAAACAATTTCGAGAAATACGCTAAGATATATATCATTGGCTTTGGTGACGGAGATGTCTACAAAATACCAAACGATTCAGAATTTTCAGCAAAAGAGCAAGCAGAAAAACTTCATAAGGTCAAAATGAGTGTGATGGAAGCTCAGTCCCCAAGAGACGGAAGAGTTGAATTGGCTAACCTTCTTAAAAAATACGGAACAAAGATAAACGCAATGACCAGCAGAATGCAATCTACAGAAAAGCCAAGAAAGCTTGGAAAGAGTGATAAAGCATACTTTGCTGAAATCCTCGATGAGAAGGGTTCCGAAAGCAAATTCGACATGAAAGTTAGTTGAGTTTCTTAATCCTGTTTGGATCTATAACTCTGATACGAACATAAGGGGTCGCAACAAGTTCGACCTCTTCTTTTTTTGTGTTCTTCTTAAATATGTTTCTGAAGAATGATACTATTGAACAGATAATCCTTTTCATTTTATGAATTTTATTACATTTTGCGGAACGCATTTTATTATCTTCGCTTTATTAACGGTTGGAAAGAATATCACTTCATCGAACATAACATAATAATCCGATAATTTTTGAACGTCACAATCGTCCAAGCCAACCGCACCCTCAACAAGAGAGCCTTCCGCATTGAACACAGATTCCTTAACAGACGATATTGTATCAAATGTCATTTTGCTGTTTATGTATATTATTCCGATATACCTCTTTGATTTACACCCGGAAATCAAAAGCCTTTCAAGCTCGTTGTTTATCAAAAATTGATGGGCTTTTTTATTGATGTCAAGACCAGTTCCCTCCAAGATGCTATCGACATCAATAATATAATATGAGCTCAAATTCGAGAAAAGATTCTTTAATCTTTTACACGGTTCAACTGTAAAATAGATATTCATCAAAAAAATAAGAGGCGATTTTAAGTTTCGCCTCTTATTTATTCGCAATTTTCATGGTCATCTTTTTCATATGCATCTTTAAGTGCAGTCTTAAGAGATTCTACTATTGACCGAACATCTATTCCATCAACAACGCACTCTATAAATTTTTCTCCACCGTTCTCAAATTCATCTGAAATTATTTTATAAAGAGATTTTGACGGAAGATCCATTGTAAGCGTAATAGGTATATCCGTTTGATGTTTTTTGGATTTCGAGACCATAACATAAACAGGATCGTGAATAATCGGATCAGGCATGTGTTCAGGAATGCGTGTTTGGTCGATTGCTGCTCTTGTTTCAGCATTCTCCTGTCGCTGCTCTATAACAGAAGGAGCGTCGTTTTGGAGTGTGATTGATTCTGCTGGAACAGATTTATCAACAACATTAAAGGCAACGCCACTTTGGACTGACTCCTCGATTGGCTTCCAATCCTTTGGGTCTGGGAGCTCTCTGAAACGCTGTTTGCGTTTCGGGGCAACGAGAATATCCTTTCCGACATTTGAATCAATCTCGCTTCCGTTTCCATTGCCCTGCATTATATCATTAAGCGTTGGAATTTCCACGGATTCTGACATTGACTTGTCAGAGTATACTTTTGGTTCTATTTTTTCGACAGTCCAGACATTTGATGGAGAATCAACCTCCACCATAAACTTCTCCTTAAGATCGCCTTTCAGTTCGGTTTTCTTGGATATGTACCTTAAATTGCAGGTATCTCCACTATCGAAGTTGTAGAACACCTCTCCATCCATTTCAGTTATGGATTCAAGGATCACAACTTCACCGATTTCATCACCGGCAATCCATTCAAAATATCTTTTCTCTTTCATTTTATATTGAAGTCGTTTATTTTAACTTTCGTTATCTTTACCTTTAATGAATCGTCCGAACTGTTCTTTGTATTCGTATTTCCATTCAACGTCTTTGTAGTAGTCGTCTGTGAACCACGAGAGGTAGTCTTCCCGAAAATTTTCGAGAACTTCTGTAAAATGTTTTTTATAATCCCCACGCGAAAGAACATTTAGTTTTTGTTCGGAAATAGTAAAGCAATGTGTCGTCCCCTTGACTCTCCATATAACAGACAATGTAGTGTCATATTTATGCGCCTGAGCAACAATATACTCAATTGTTATTGGATTGACCCATCCGTTGGGGTATATTTCGACTGTACGAATATCCCCAACGGACCAATCAAAATTAAAGACGAACGGCATATATCTTAGTCTTCCTCCAAAGCATCGAGGATAGCCTCAAGCTTTTCTTGTTTTACGCTTTCAATCTGCCACTCGTCAGTGCAAGCAGTGAACTCCTTTTCCACGACGTTTGCAGCAATCTGAGGTGATCCCGCATCGTGTACAAGATAATTCTCCTTATGATACTTAATCTTTCCGTTGTCCTGTTCAACTCCAACGCGAACAGTTACTTTAAAATATCCTAAACTTTCCATAGTATTACTTTACATTTAATTCGATTTCACCCATAATCTTTTTGTACTGAAGGTTGTTTTTGTAAACATCCGGGACTTCTCCACATTTTGCACAAACAAAGACTGGGATTTCAATGATTTCGTCTCTTCCTGTTGGGGAAACAAGTTTAGACAGATTTTTCAGAACAAAAGCCTGTTTAAAAATCTTCGACCCGCAGGAACAAACCACGTTTTTCGAGTTGATTATAGCAGAAGGGTCAATTCCCCTTGGCTGCGGTGTTTGCATTACTCCATCCATATTTTTGAAAATTTTGGATCTCCGCCGAAACGGAGATCCATTTTAATTAGTTTTCGGATTCAAGAAGATTTACCTTCTCAACCTCTTCTGGTGAGGGCTGGAGGTCGCCGATTACTATGCGGCAATTCTTGTCATCAATCCAGTTGAGTTTGTGGATGTAAGCCCTGAATTCGTCTCCGGGAGTAAACTGACCCTCGTCGAACATTTCCTCCATGCACTTCGACATGGTTGTTCTATGCATAAGGCTAGTGTAAAGCCACTTGCCTTCCTTGTCCTTAATGGCACAGAAAATGCCGTTTTTGGACGTTCCGGTGACTTTGACGAAGATTGGCTTACCAACGTAGAGTTCTTCGTGAATTCGGCTCGGAAGAGTAATCTCGATGAACTTCTTGTGGCTGACAACAAAGTTCTTAGTAGGAACAGAATAGTTCACAACGCACACGTTGATTTCCTGTCCAACGAGAGACTCCGCGTCGGTTATAGGTCCGCTTGATGCAAGAGATGCTGGCATAAAGCACTGCACTCCGAGAACATCAACCGTGTAGCCACCGCCACTTGTGCAGACAACGGTTCCCTTATACCCATACTGAGGACCGTCCTTGCGAACGAGTTCATCCATAAACTCCTTCTCAATCTTGGACTTGTATCCTTCCCAGATGGAAACGCGCTTATTGTCCATAACTTTTGCGAGAATTCCCTGAGACACGAGCTTCGTGCGATACGACTCGTCGTTGAGTGCATCAACGAAATCGCGGTTGCTGCGATATCCTACACTTCTCACAAACTGGTTCTCTTTGTTAAGATCGACAACAGATGACATTCCGTTATCGGAGTCGATGAGAACCTCGTGGTCTGATACAGGGCGAATGTCCTTAACGTTGTAAACGACACCCTCCTTTGCGTCCTTTGGACTTGGATGAAGCTTTGCTCCGTTATAGTGGCGCTCAATTAGGTCATAAAGCTCCTGTGCATACGGTTCGTGACAAAACACTTTGTCATTCCCGTTGACCTTTACCTTCTTATTTACATGAAGAGACGCGCCCCCATCATAACCGTCCTCATATAAGGACCAATCGAACCCATCTTCAGGACCCCAACTCTTTCCGGTCGGCTTGAATTTAATTTTGCTCATTTAAAAATGAATTAGACGTTAAACTATTTCTCCTTCATCGCGCCGATGACAATCTTTGTCGAATTCGTTGTGGAGTCGAGGAGAATACGATCCACTGCGCCAGAACCGTTCACGTTGTACTTTCCGAGAATCACGGTGAAGGTCTCTTCAGATTTGTCGACAACCTTTACGAACTTCTCGCGGTTCACAGTAAGGGCAATCGGATAATCCGGCTCATGATCAACCTCACCGATGAGATAAACGAAGTCAGACTTCTTGTTCTCTGATTTTTCGGATAGGTTGATATCCCTGACATAAAGAGACTTTCCTTCAACGTAGAACGAAAGTGCATCCCTGCGAGCGTCCATCTTGATGATGTCTGAAATCTTGATGATGTCTGAAATCTTTTCGGGGGTGAGTTCAGAACGAACAGCGTCATCAACATTGAAGATGTTGTTGACAAAAACATCATCAGGAAGATATGCAATTTCCGTAGGACGGAAACCGTCAATCTTCATCTTCAGAATCTTAGAAGAGAATTGAATCTGGGTTGAGACGAAATCGGTTCCACCGTCCTTGAGGACAAAGGGCTCATAAGAAACCTCAATGTCGAAGTCGGCGTTACCTTCCGCGTCAACATCAGACCCAAACCGCTCTACGATCTGGATAAACTTTTTGAGCTGAATCAGGATTCCAGCTTTGATTCTCGCTGCTCCACGCTCCTGTTCGCCATCGTCGGATACGAACGAAATGTTCGCATCATCAAACGTAATCGATGCAAACCGTATTGCAGACTTGTCTTCGGTGAACGTCTTTGCGACGAATGCGCGTGACGTTGTGTCGATTTCGAGCAGCAGGGATTCCCTGATCTTAAGATAGCTCTTCAGATAGCTCACGAACGGCTCGGCACTGCCGCTTAAATGTAGTTTTAGCTTCATCTAAAAGATGTGTTTAAATTGTTTAACAATAAATTACCTTTGAAAACACCATCGTTTTCAGTTGCAAATATACTGAAAATAATTTAAACAAAAAAACAGAGGATTAAATTCCCCTGTTTTTATCAACCTTTCCAGCCAATGTTATATTTATAGGTCCTAGAAGACCGGTGAGAGAATCTTCATAATATATTCCGTTGTTAGATGTAAACCCTCCTCTGAACAACGGTTGAACATCATTAACCTCTATATTGTTACCAAGACGGTCTGAAAGATTTCTCGATAGAAGAATATCTCCGTATTCATCTATTCCGTAGTTTCCATCACCAAACAAAAGCTGGTTGTTTTTGTCTGCGTCAAAATATACGTTAACAGAATCAACACCATCAACCTCTTCAACAATTCGTATTATATCCGAAACTGGTATTCTTACGCGGCGGGTCATATTTACAGCATAATCTGAAACCGCAGATATTATTGACTGCTTTACAGCGTTAAAATTATAGTTATTGTAAATTCTTACTGTTATGTTCACTGAGAATTTTGCAAAGATAGGATCTATTATGCGGTTTTCTATCGAAATTGCCTTTCTTCCAGAATTTTCAATAAGGTCAAGAATTCCTTTCTTTTCATCACTTGTCAACCCAAACCTATCAATAGAACAAGTAAAATAGTTGTCTGATGATGTTATGCGCTTCGTTATGTCAGGAACAAGATAAAGATAAACAACATTATCATCCATCTTTGTTCTATCATATTCAACTTTCAATGCATCAACCTCATTCTTTTTCGCAGTCAAGAGTTCAAGAAGATCAATAGCCTGCTGAGAATTTACACCGGTCAAATTTATTTGAGCAGAATATTTATATTTAAGCGCATTATATTCATTCTTTGCGTCATTATATAGTCCCTCTATCTTTATATCCTCAACCGTGTTAAATCCTGAGAACACGTCTATTATTGAGAACATGTTAAGTTTTGAAAGGAACGTCTTATAATTAACATCGTTTGCTAAAACAAAACTCCTAGACATGTGCGGTGCAAGTTTTCTTGTCATCTCTATCGACTCACCATATGTTCCAAACAATATGTCTGATGCCGGATATAAAGAGTAGACCGCATTCAAATCAACATAATCCCCATTCTGGTCATATCCCTGATCTTCAAATGTCCAAACAATTTCACTTGACGGCTGTTCAAGATTTCCGGCCGCGCCCGACGAAACTATATATTCAAACAATATTGTTGAACCAACAACTGGTATTTTTCCATTGTTTCCTGTTCCGAAGAACACATCGATTCCTCCGTTTACGCTGGTTTTAACAATGCACGCCTCTTGCTCATAGGTCATATCAAGAATCGAGTCGACTTTCTCCCAACGCTTTCCGTTTACATAAACATTTGCAAAAAATTCATCAACAATATCATCTGTTTTACTTGCAAAGTTAAAAGACTGCATTGCTTCTCCTGTTCCGGTTCCTTGCTGATATTTAACATCTCCCTGAACGATTGGGAACTCCATCTTTGAGTCTTTATCCCCTACAGTAATCTGCAAAATGTTAGCTGGAAGGATTATTCTATAAACAAGACCGTTTGCAGAATTTCTGATTCCTGTAAAATTCTTTATTGAAATTGTCTCACCGGCATAATCAGAATTTCTGTTATAAGTCATATAAATAGTTCCCCTTGCAGCAATACCTCTCGACGGAACATGACCTGTCAATTCAGAAAGACCTATAACAGATCTTGACTGATATGCGGTTTCGATATTCAACTCAGTTACGGACGACTCTATATAGAACAGAATCATTCTGCCAAGATTGACAATTACATTTATTATCTGGGCGAACGGAGAAGCCATCGTGAACTCCTGATCGTTTGCTGCATATGTATTTTTGACATAGTTCATCGCGTCATCATACATCTGAGACAACCCGATTCTATTAGTCTTAAATATATTTAAATCAAGTTTCATTAAATTAAATGATTATTTTTTTGATATAGTATAATCCATATTTGATAATTGCTGTATCAATACTTTTATAGCTTCGACAACGCTGCCTGGATCATTATTGCGTCCCCATCCAAACGAAGCTCCTGCGGCGTCGGTTTCAAATTTCAATCCCTGCAAAGCCGTCTGTATCGCATCAACAACATCACCGCTTGACAAACCGCGACCGCCTCCGCCGCCTCCGCTGCCGCCTCTACCTCTATTTACAGCGTCAGTTACATCACCAATCTTTCCTACATCAGCCTTTGATATTTCCCTTAAAGCGTTTGTCAATGAACTCAAGTCATTTGACATTCCGTTTATATTATCCTTTATTTTCTTGAAAGCCTCAGCAAGTTTATTTATGTCATCGATTCTCTTTTGCTTATCTTTATACAAAGTCTTGTCGAAGTTTCCGAAGGTGTCTGTAACTTTCTTAAGTTCTGTGTCGGTTGAATTTATATTCGTCTTAGCCTTGTTGAACGCTTCTGTAGCCTTCTTGTCTGTCAATGTTGACAAGTTCTTATTAAATTGAGATATGGTTGTATAGAAATCGTTTACGTTCTTTGTGGCTTTCGTTATGTCTCCTTCTTCACCCGCTATTGAATTTATAAAGTCTATTACCTCATTAAACGAGCCAACAACATTCTTCAAAGAATCTGCGTTTCCGTTAAACGATTCCATATAATCTCTGGCATACAACGCATTGACAAAAGATGTTACTCCAGTTGCAATGTCTGTTCCGATCTTCTTGAAATCTATTGCTGGTCCAGTTTTCCAACCGCCCTTTCCGTCATATAAAACTTTATGTATTCCTGTTGCGTCAACGGTGAAGCTCGACATCACATCGATAAAGTTTGCAACTGGTTCTATGACTTGACCAAGTATACCGGTCATCTTTTCTATGGCATCGCTTCTTCTGGCTGCTGCACGTCTTCCGGAAAAATCCCAAATTGATGTACTGTCACCATACATAAGTTTTGACCACCCCTCAACAATACTTCTATCAAACAAAGAACTAACAAAAGCGGTAACAGCACCAGCTATGTGAGTACCAATCTTTTTAAAGTCTATTCCCGGTCCAGGCTTTACTCCCTCTTTTTCATCCTCGATTAGTTTATGAAGTACACCATCCTCATCCACAACAAAGTTGGACATCACGTCTATAAAGTTTGTAATGGGTTCTATAACCATGCCTAGAATTCCCATCATTTCCTTTATACCCTTTCTTCTTCGTCTAGCTTCTACCCAGTTCTGATATGATGTTCCCTCTCCATAAAGAATCTTGGCCCATTCGTTTGCATTTTGTTCAGAGAACAACGTTCCAACAAACAAACTTACAGTTCCAGCGATTGTTTGAGCAACACTTACAACATCAACGGATGGATACTGAATAAGCTCTCCCTTTTCATTAAACGTTATCCTCTTTAGATATCCATCCCCGTCAGATTCGTATGCTGTTAGCATCTCGACAAATTTTGATATAGGATCAATTATCTGCCCTATTATCATCATCGCTATTGCAGCTTTAGCTACATTTTTAAGCTTAACGTCCTCGAACCCCTTGGACATTTCATTTGCAAATGTGCTCAACGTTCCGACGATAGTCTTTCCAACAGCTATAGGATCAACCCAGTCCGAATATTTGACGTTTCCGTCTTTATCTCTAGAAATTACCTTTCTTATAACTCCGTCGCCGACAACATCTGATATCTCCGCAATCCTTGATATTGCATCGACCGCAACGAGTATACCAAAAGAAAGAAGTTTTATTTTGGCTATATCGCCCATCAACTTAAAGAACTCTATCATTCCTATTCCAAGCGACAGGTTCTTTCTATTGAAAGATTTCAATATCGGAGATATCCCGTTCTTAATAAAATCAACTATTGCTCCAGCTCCGCCAGCTTCGTCAGTTTTCTTCTTTAAATTCACAACCGCATTTACAATGCTGATAACGGCAAACGCGAATCCAACAACAATAGTTATGACCGGCAGAGCAAGCAAAACAGGAATCAAAAGTAATGAGAATCCTGCCGCGAGCGCACCAAACGCCGTCGCAACAAGGGCGATTCCTCCCACTTCGATTACCATCTGTTTCCATGTTATACCGGCTTCTTCTCTCTTTTTAATCAGATTTACTACACCGTTTATAAACACAAGTGTAAGGAGTGCAAATCCGATGACAACACCAAGCGCAAGTGCTCCCGGAAGTATATATGACATAAGGGCACCAGCAGCAACAGCCAATGCGCCAAACGCAACGAGTATTCCTCCGGCAAACGCAAGGGTAATCAACATATCCTTTCTCACCTTCGGATCTTTCATTGCTTGAGATACCTTATAAGTGGCATATACTAATCCTAGCACAGCGAACGCAAGAGCCGTTATTATCGTAAGCGCAATTATTCCTTTTTTAGCTTTTCCAAGAAGTTTTCCGGCAACCCACGCTATACCAATAAGGGCAAGCATCACACCGCCAACTATGGCTAACCCCAACGATATATCTTTCCAGTTCTTTTTAGCAAATCTAGCTAAAAACGCAGATGCAATCACAAGACCGAAACAGAATATAGTAAACAACATTATTTTTCCAAGACTCTTAAACGCATCTGTGCTTGTTATGATTTTACTAGCAAGACCAGCTATTAAGATTATACCGACCATTGTAATCAAGGTCAATCCTAATATTAGCAATCCGCCCCACAAAGCATCTTTCCATTTTCCTTGAGCGAATATAAGACCAAAAGTTGCCGCCAATATGACTAGACCCATCGTAGCCAAAGTGAATATCATTATATCCTTCAGACCATCCATTGCTCCAAGTCCCTTTACGACTTTAGCGGCTAATCCGGTTATAAGGATTATGCCGACAAGAAGAAGCATTGTTGCACCAAGAACAGCAAGACCATACAATAAAGGTTTTGTACCAATCTTTTGTATTAAAACTCCTATCCCTATGCATACAAGTAACAGTGCGCTTGCCGCAAGCGCAGCTTTTGTCATAGTATATATACCTTCAGTGAGAGACTTTATTCCCTTTGTGTCTATCTTCATTGCAGATAAAAGCTTCATAGCCAGTCCAGCCGCCGCAAAGAATGGTATCGTCAGAAGCATTCCAAGCGTAGCTATTGGAGCCAATAAAACCAGCGGTGCTGCCTTTTTAACGGCTGACGTCATTTTAAGGATAGCTTCGTTGACGTTGTTTAGAGTTTTTATCTTGTCTGATTTAAACTCATATTTAAGAATCTTATGAAAAGCCTCATAGAACGAAATCATGACATTCTCAAAATTCTTCATCACTTTTCCGCTTAACCCAGCAACAGCCTTAACAGCAACAGGCAACCCCCCAAGGACAGAAATCATCTGTTTTATTTCGCCAAGACCGAGTCCACCAGCTTTCGCGTCAGTCGCCTTTGGCGCACTGTCGCCCGCAACACTTCCGCGAGAAAGTTTTGCAGTAGAATCAGCATCACCACCAGCGCCGTTTTTACCACCCATATTCTTTGCGATTATGGAGACACTTTTGTTAATGCTGGCTAATATATCTAGAGAATTTATCATTTCAAATAATACGGCGTTTCGCCTTTACTGTATTTATTTGAGTTGCACAGAAAACGACAAAACGGAAACCTTTCGATTTCCGTTTTGGTTTTAAATTGTTAAACTTAAGATTAAAGCATTGATTCGTCCCAGTAATCGCATCTGAGCGTAAATCCCGTGACTTTATAGAGGTTTGTTTTGCTCTGATAGTTAAGTTCTGGAACAGGAAGGCTAGTTGTCGGGAAGACGTTGTAACAAATCCACTGCCAGAATGGTTGATGCTTCTTATCGTGCATTGTTATCGTCATTGAAGGAGCGACATACTCTGCCTTGATTCCCTGTCTGCCCGTAAGCGGATCCCAAATAAGGTCGTTCCATCTTCTGAGCATCTTAACTGTATACATATCAGGTGCACCTTCTTTAGATCCTCTAACATTAACCTCGAAGTCAAGCTGAATATCGATATAGGTCTGACCTGTACCGGAAGCTGCGAAGCTACGATCAGCCATCTTGTAGTGCTGCAATTCAGCAACACCTGGGTTTTTGTTAGTATCAAGACCACCAACACGCTGTACACCTTCCAATAGGAGCTGCTTATCTGATTCATTGTCGAGAACAAGCTTCTCAGGAAGATCGATTTCGACTGTAAATAGATTCAAATATATTGGCTCCCAGAGCTCTCTGGAGACTCTCGATGTTCTGAAATGAGGGAGTCCCATTAAACCTACTGAAGTAATTCCTGTTGCATCTGCTGCCATATCTTTTTTCTATTACTTTTAAATTTAAGCTGTTGTTGAACGATGTACGGTGATAGGAACAATAATCTTCTCCATAAGCTGTGACATCCACACACCGATTTCGCAGATGCCGAACTTGTTGTCAATAACTTCCTTGTCATTGTTATATTCGTCGCATTCTACTTCGAATTTAACAAGAGCACCAGAATCCTGCATTGCCTGAAGGATAGGGTTAACCTTTCTTTCAATCTCTGCTCTCATCGTAGGAATATTGTATGAGAATACATAGTCGTCGAGAACACCTTTACATACAATCTGAATTGTATTGAGAAGCTCTCTGCAATGGAGATTGCTAAGGTCGGAATCAACCGTTTGATATGCGGTCTTATCACCGAAAATCATCTTAACACCATCTCTGTCGATGATTGGATTGATGCCGAATTTCTCAAGATATCCTCTTTCTTCGTCATCGAAGTCATACTCAAGAGCGTCTATAGCAGGGTTGTCAAGAATACCGTTCTTATTAGCAATTGCCTTGTAAGGATCGCCACCATTGAACTTCTTCATGAACGCATTTGCAACATCAGCTGCCGGAGGAACAAGGAATCTACGATTTCCTTCACGATAGATAAGGAACGGTGAGAACACAGCTGCGTGTGTTGCGCCGTTATCCTCGCTAGGAAGGCTAAACATCTCAGTGCTTTCGTCGTAAATCATATCGGTGTTACCACCTTCTGGAATATACTTGACATTGAACTGAGGTCTTGCCTGCTCTGCCTTGTCGAACCAGTCATCACCAAAGAATGGAGCGTCACTTGATGCGAACTGTGTTATTGAAGGTGCGTTGATGATTGCTGTTGCGTGGAACTTAGCCTGACCAAGCTGTGAGAGGTATTTCTTACCACCGCAGTTTGCTCTAAGACCATAAGCCATTGTGTCAACAATGTATCTAAAGTCCATCTTATTGTTGTTAAGAAGTCCTCTTACGATACCCTCATCACCAACAGTATACTTGCCGTTTTCGTCTCTTTCTGTTGAAAGCATTGAGTAAATCTTCTCAACACCAGCTTCGTTGTTTATTGCACCACTTGCATCGAATCCTGGCATATGTCTGCTGGAAATCTTAAGTCCCGCAAGATAGAAGAACTTGAGATTCTTTGTGATGTTTGCATAATCCTTGTGAACAGTAACCTTTCCGACAGGATCGCCTTGAGTTAAGCTGTACTCACCGTTTGTTGTGAATTTGAAATAACCGCTTGTTCCGCTTGATGCGTCCAAAGCAACACTAGAATCTATGCTTGCTAGACCCTGTTTCTTTATTATTCTTACACAACGACCATCCTTTCCTTCTACAAAGTCACCGACAGAAACTTTAGATGCCTTTGTGCTTGCGTCAATGACATCAGCGCTTGTGAGGGCGAATTCTGTACCAGAAATCTTTACTGCGCTGTAAGAAGCTATTGCTGCGCTTGCACCCTCAAATACATCAGAAAGGTGCCCTGTTGATGTTGCTTTGAGAGTTGTAGTTACAAAGTCAGGAAGATATTTTGCATCAACCTCTGATTCTCCACGCTCACCGTCACCATCGATGTCAAGATAATACTTCTTTGTGTTAACGTCGTAAGCAAGTGCTTCAAGAGCCTCTTCATTTATCGAAATCATAAGACCAGTCTCATTGCTGCTCTTGTTGATTAGATAATCGATGCTCTTGAGATTTCCCTGTGCATCGGTAAAGTTAGGAATAACGCTACCTGTCCAAGCACCAACAAGATTTACACCCTCGGCGTTTATGAATTTACCAAGCATCGCTTTCTTAAGACCGCTTGCATCGAAATATGCTGACCAATTCTTGTCTGTGCTTAGAACTGATGCATCGTCCCAGTTTCCTGAGAATGCGTAAACATCAAAGAAGTAATCACAAACATAATCGTTAGGATTTATCCAAGCATATGGGATGTTCTCCTTTGAACCATAATAATCAAGGAATGAAAGCTTATAACCCTGAACATTCTCTGATTTTCTTACGATAACGGAAAGATCCTTTGTTCCGCAGTTTGCTATACCGAACAATGGAGCCTGTTCGAGAACTCCACTCGCGTCAACCTTTCTGAGAACATTCTGCTTGAAAGCGACATCATCTGCAATCCAGAAACGGGTTCTGTCGTACATATATGCAAAGTTAGCTTTTCCAGTAGAAGAATCTACAGAAGAGTCTGCGCTAAGCCAAGCATAACCGACCTTATCCTTGTTATCCGCCTTGTCAGACGTATCAACTTTAAGAAGGTTCATTACATAAACAGCATCCTTACGAAGCATCGTGCGGATTGATCTATTTGTAAAGCAACCACGTCTCTCAAGTTTACGATCGATTGGTCCGAATAGTCTCGTGCAAGTGCCTGTATCTGAGAGCCAAACTGGTCTGTTGAATGGACCTCTCATATTAAAACCGACCGCTAAGCGGAGGGCATTTTGTGAAGAAGCTCCACTGATAACAGAATCGTCAATCTCAAGGAAATACACGCCAGATGCGCTATAATCTGAAAAATTTATTTTCTGAGACATATTTTCTCTATCTTTAATTTTAGTTTTCTTTTATTATTTATCGTACCAAGAAAACATAAAAAATAAAAAACGCCGATACATTGTATCAGCGTTGTTTAGTGATTGTTATTTGATTATTCGTCTTCTGCGCCAAATAGGTCGCCAATGTTTTCATAATCGAAGGTTTCTGCATCATCGCCTTCTTTGTCTTTATCTTCATCACCTTCGCCTTCATCGTCACCATTACCCTCGTCGTCTGAATCCTCATCATCGTCAACGAGTTCGCCACCTATCTTTTCTTCAAGGTCTATGCCCTTCTTGTCGAGGTAATCCTTAAGTTCCATAACTGAATTTACATCAACAATGATTGTCGAATTCTCATCATCGTCTTCGCCTTCTTCGATTTCGATATCATCTTCAGCAACACCGGCGTCGATTAACTCTTCCTTACATTTCTCAGCATCTTCTTTGGCAACTGTAAGTTTGATTGCCTTCAATTCTGATTCCTCATCGTCGTCTGAGTCATCATCCTTAGAATCATCATCTCCGTCACCATCACCGTCGCCATCGTCGCTTCCTTCTGAATCAGAGTCCTTACTGTCGTCATCTGATGAATCATCTGACTTTTCTTCATCATCGGACTTATCTTCATCATCGCTCTCGTATAGTTTACGGAATTTTGCGAAACGCTCAGATACCGATTCCACCGCTAGAGATTCTCCACCGTCGGCTTCTGCATCTTCTGATGAAACTATTCTGATTTCCAAAACAGCTACGCCCGGAACATGAAGGAAATCCACCTCTGGATCACTATCAACGTCAAGATGACGCTTTATGTCAAAATAGTAATCATCCTGCAACGATTCGATTACATTGAAAACCATATTTGCACATTCTTCTTCTGAGAAGCATGTGTCAACACCATTTATAATCTGTTCTTTAATTTCTTCTGCCGCAGCCTCATCTTCAACAGATGTGGCAACAACCTCCACATGGTATTCTGTGCCTACAGATTCGTAAAGCTTTTGTGTCTTAAAGTTAAAATATTTTCTTGCCATTATGAGAAAATTTTTCTTTTATTATTTATTTACGATTTTTAAAAGAAAAATCCAGATGCTTTATCGAGATATTTCTTCTCAGCATCAATCACTTTCTGTCCGTTGTTTTCAAGCTCTTTTCCGGTTAGCTCTCTAATAACGCCATCTTTATCTAAAATGAATGCGCGTCTTACATCCAAACAATACAATTCATCGTTCATTCTTACCGGTTCGTCTTCCTGTTGAGTATGTCCAAAAACCTGAATGCAACCAGAAAGATGTTTTTGTTCAAACAGGTGCTCTCTGACATCACACCAAACTATACTCGACGCTGGCTCAGACCCCCATCTCCAGCAGGACACGTCATCAAGATAAGCAACGAGGCGCATCTGGTCCTTAAAAAGATTGAGTTTCCAGTCGTAATTCAAAATAAAATCTAAAGTTGGCTCCTCACCTTCGGGCAAACCGAGAAATTTCCCACGATATTTTATCCATTCTGGATTTACTCCGGCGTGACTAAACAAATATGTCTTTCCGGCGACAACTTCTTTGTAAAAGAAATCGAACATATCCCAGTTATCCATAAAGAGAGCCTTTATCTCATCTGCTCTCCAACGATCATATCGTCCACCAGAACCAGTCTCGCCAATATAAGCCATATCGTGATTTCCTATAAGCAACACGATTCTGTCGTTGTATTTCTTTTTTAACTCTATTATTTCTTTGAAAACGTCTATAGACATTTTGCTTGTTATCCCCTCGTAGCCATAAGGATCCACGTAGTCTCCCAAAAACACAATTTTCTTGTCTGTGTTTTCTAAAACTTCAGTGACCGGCTTTTTCCAGAATATTCTACCGTGAACATCCGGAACTATAAGTATTTGTAAATTTTCTAAATCTTTCATATTAAAACAATTCTGTTTCTGTTAGTTCTTTTCCTTCGTCATTCAACAAAACTACCCCTGAGTGATCATGCTTTAATTCAAGCTCATTGCATTCAATTCCGCATAACAGCTTTAACAGTTTTGCAAATATGTGTCTGTGGCAAAAGTCACCCGGCTTTTCATAACACATAAAAACAATGGCTTCATATTTATCCTGTTTTGCAAAGTCCACGACAGCATCAAGAAACGGAGGCAACGTATATTGTGTAAACTGAGATAGAATATGTTTCACATATCTTCTTTTGTATCCATCTTCGGTTTCTCGCCCAGCCTTAAAGTCATTCAATAAATCATACGGTGGAGCAAATCTACTGTACGGTTCACCTGAAACAAAGTTGTCTCTATCTATAAACGGAACACTCCTGCTAATACCTATACAAAGGTAATTATCAGGAATCTCCCTCATTGCTCCATAATATGATGTATAGAATTTCATTAGAACAAACTGACATTATATGTCAAACTTGGAGGAACTTCATTATATCCGATTGCGCTTATAATTCTGTTGAGTGGAGAAAGCAGCATTTTGTCAAATTGAACATCAACATTAATCGGAGGTGCAAACTCAGCCGGAAAATCATCAGGAATGAATCCAAACACATCATCGTCATTTATATAATAAAACCTAACTTTATCGTTTGATTTTATTGTATCATACTTGCTAAGATATTTCTTTCCTTTGTTGTACAATATGTTGTTGTACGTTGCGGCCGCTCTGACATGAATAGGAAGAGGAGCCTTCTTTCCATCAGCTGTAGTATTCTCAAAATATTGAACAACAGGTCCCTTATCATCTTTCACAAAGTTCTCATAATTCGAACAGTTGACAGTTTTCGATATGTCGTTCGGAGATTGCATTGCAAACCTTTTCTTTATTTCTCTAAGAACCTGAACTATTTCTCCCATAGTCGGTTTCTTTCCATCGTTCAATTTCGACAATACAAACTCGGTGAAATACTTCATCTCCTTTCTACAATAGTTTGTAACAGTACCTTTAACGACATCATATCCGGTATATGTTATATGAGAAAGAGGTTCATAATACATATTTGGATCCGCCCAAGCAACGTCGCAAATGTAGTTCTTTTTCGAGAGCATTATAATTGTTCTCGATATCTTTTCTAGTTCGAACTTTTCAAGATTCTTATCACAATTAAACGCCTTTGCATATTCTTCGAACTTATCATCCAAGAATTTATCCAAAACGCAACGATGAACAGCAAGAGAAAACTCAGTCTGTTGCTCTTTAGGTATTCCGTACATACGAATAAGAGGCTCCATAGTAATGTATGCAGAATCAGTATCACCGTAGCACTGTAATGTGTCAAAGCTGAGTTGATTCGTTGATGCGATGCGAAGAAAAGACTCATCATCAAACTCCGCAAACCTCTCTTTCATATATGCGGCTATCTTTTTGTGCCCCTCTACATCTTTATGCCACTGTTCCTTGAAATACTTGTTAATCTGAACAACAGAATACTTGATAAGATGTTGTCCCTGAAGCGTAATGGATTCGGCGATATCAGTGTTTGCAAGATTAAAGAATTTTGTTCCGAACACACCATAAACAGAGTTGATGAACGTTTTTGCGCTCAACTGCATGGTGTTCCAATATTCTTCCTGATCGCCGAACTCCTCTATCTTTTTCTCAAGCTCATCAATAGGACATGTATATGGGTCAAATCCAAGCTTATCTTTATCTATCATTTGAATTTACTTTATTTTTTGCAAATATACTACTTTTTAAAATAACTCTATACTCTCAGGAACAAATTTTTTCTCTACTGTCACTATAGTGTCATTGTGCCATCCTCCGTGAGCAACAAGCAAAATTTCAACAATGTCAAACCCATATTTCATTCCTATTCCGCCGGAATTCCAGCCACAGGTTATAACTATTCCACCATTCTTCACTATTCTACCAATTTGTTCTTTCTGGTCAGACCAATATGAAGCCTGTGTGGTTTCCATGTTTACGGTCTTTCCCATTTTACTATAACATTCTGCAACCTGTCTTGGTGAATATGGAGGGTCGTACAGCACGGTGTCAACCGAGTTATCATCAAACTTCTTCAAAAAATCTATTGCATCTAAGGTGTAGTCTGTTCCATATTGAGGATCAATGTCATTCGTTATATCCGCTATAACGTTAACATTCGCAAACGGGTCAATCGTCAACCCCCTCTTATATTTGTATATGATATCTCGAATCGGCTGTATGTCAAACGTGTTTGAGTTCGGCATAGCCCAGCACCTTGTAATTTTTATATCTTCCTGCTCCATTAAAACAACTCTATTTCCTTTGGCTCAACCACATCATAATTTGTTATGATTAGTTCTTTCCCTGTCATATCGGCATCCTCAGTCACGTTCCTCATCCCATATGCAAATTCAAAAGGCATTATATTAAAATCTTTATACAATTCTCTTATATAAGGACAATCATCATATGTTATGAGCCATTTATGTTTGCATTTCCCGACAGCATCTCTAAACCTTTCATGGTCAAACCCTTTGTGAAGTTCTCCGTTCTTTCCGTACAGCGCAGAATCTGTGGCAGAATAATACGGAGGGTCTAAAAATATGAAAACATCTTCTCCATCTGCTTCGAGAAGCTCGGAATAGTCTTCACAAGTAAGTTTAACGTTATCGTCAAATGCCCAAGAACAATATCTTATTCTATCTATCGATGATTTTGTAAACCTTTTTTCATATGACTCCTGTGAATATCCACCGCTCAGCGATGTGCCAGAAAACGTAATTCTGTTTATTATAAAGAAAAACGTAGCTCTCTCGATATCTTTACATTTTTTAGAAATACCTTCCACGCAATATTCATACATAGATTTCCCATCAACGCCATCCTTATGGGAATAATAATTGTTTACGCTTGCTATAAGATAATTTGGATTTTCTTTAACAAGTTTCCAAAAGCAAAACAAATCATAATACAGGTCGTTAACCCAGTATTTTTTATCCTTATTACTGGATTTTGTAGCTAAAAACACTGAGCCTCCACCGAGGAACGGTTCTCGGTACTCAGAAAACGAAGGAAACAAAGTTACCAAATGTTCGGCAACTTTGCTTTTACCTCCGGGATATCTTAACGGCGTTTTATATTTTGTCAAAATTCAATACCTTTTAATTTTTCAGACACTTCTTTTGTGTATTCATCATCAACAGAAATGAGATTAACAAATTCATTTTCTCTTATTGTTTTAGAAAGAACAAGAGGATTATGGGAAACCAATATTATCTGACAGCCATATTCTTTGGCAACTCTTGGAAAGAATTCTGTATATAGGAATATGACGTGAAGAACATCAAGGCTCTTATCAATCTCATCAAATATTATTGTATACGGAGATTCAACAGAATACTTAGGAAGTGTCTTGAAATATTCTATCTCAGATTTATATGACGACGCCCAAGCCTCGTTGACTCTGTTAATTTCTTTAACTAAAGGAGACACGAAATTTTCCAACGAATTCTTTTTTGTGCATACCTTGAGAACATTGTTCAACATAAATGAAGATAACTGACCGGCAGAAATACTGTTTCCATACATATGATATCCGATTTCAGACTCTGTGTTTCCACCGAACAACATGTCCCCCATCGCACCAAATTCAGAAAACCTAGAAGACCGCAGAACATCTGGATCATATGCATACACCGGGGTTCCATCCCACTTCACAACTGATGAATTCTTCTTGAATTTGTTTATGACAACATTTATGTCATTCTTTTCTTCTCCCCAACCAAAATCAAGAGGCTCAATAAATTTTGGGCTTCCGGATTCTTCTATAAGCGCTGTACCCTTTATCTGCTTAAGAATTGTAGATTTTCCAGATGCGTTTGGTCCAAAAAGTATATTGACCTTTCCATCCTCGAAACGAAACGTCTTCCCTATGAGATTCTTTGCACACGGAAGAGCATAAGAATCCTTTACGGTTTCCCATGTTTTAATGTCTTTATAATATTTTCTGAGGGCTTTTCTATAAGCCTTTTCTTGTTCAACCGGATCTAAAATCCTACGAAAATCCCTGTCGGATTTTGACGGTCTTCCCGGCTTCTCCGGCTTATCGTAAATGTATCCTGTTCCGTTCTCTGGAAAATATACAGATTCAACCATATTCTTAATTATTCGTTATCGAGACGTTTCCAAACACAATCCAGAAAATCGTCTATGTTTTTATCCAAATAAAAACAATCAACCTTGTCGATAAACTGAACATCTCTGGCTACGTTACCAAAAATTTCCTCAACAGCATTAAAAACAGACTGACCCTTACGCCAGTCTTTTGGATAGGTTCTTACCTTTTCCCAAACGAGAGTTATGAATTCTTCGTATGACATATATTTGTTTATTTCTTTATCCAGTACCCGTACAGGCTCTTATACCCGCAATCCCATATGTCCGCATATTTTCCGTTCTTTCCTCCGACCACGTGATTTGAAACTCTCATCACGTAGGAATCATTCGGGTGTTTCTCAGCAAACTCGGCGACGGTTGGTCTATTTTCTCCGCGTTTCGGTTTGATCGCGTGCCATTCAAACCCTTGGGATTCGAGATAGTCTGTAATGTTTTCAGTAAGACCGAGATTCCACTGATTCCTTCGTGCGGACTCGACCATTCCGTCAAAAACTTCTAGCCAAGTCTTTCCGGTCGCTGCACATATACATCTTATATGGCAGTCCCCGCATTTATGAATATTTGGCTGAAAATATTCAAAATTCTTAAAATAGACATCAACTTTTTCTCGTCCCAAATTAAGCGTTTTAATCTTTTTCATTTCTTTTATTATTTAAATCTAATACAAAGATAATGAATATTTTTCAGACTTCCAAATCTTTTTCAACTTTGTTTACTTTTATTTCATATCCAGTTTGCTCAGATATGTATTTTGATATGGTTTTTTTCTTTCTGTCACCCAAATCATAAACAATCGTGTTATCCTTGAGAGGTGAACCAAAAACGCAAATGGGGTTATGACATATACACAGCACGTCTGCATTAAATACAACAGCAATGTTTGTGAGAAGCCTATGAAATTTAAATTGCGCAGAAATGTCAAACCCTTCATCAACTTCATCAACCACAATCAGAACTCGTTTATCATATGCACGTTTCTTCTCTTTGAATTCATTCGTTGAAAAATTTGTCGTTTTCTGTATTTTATCAATAAACCTTCCGAGCATATCTTTAGCTTTCTGCCCTTTTGAAATACGTCCAGAAACAAATCCTCCACCAGCAACAAATCCAGCAGCCGTTGCAGCGTTTATAAAAGATGTCGGGTCATCATCTATACTATCCAAAACAAAAACATAATCGTACACATCAATACCAGAAACATCGACGACCGTTGTGTTTTTGTATATCGCGTCATCGTTGTTTGTCATTCCGTCGAACAACTCTTTATTTACATCAAAAAGAGAGTTTTTCTTTGCACGTATATAATGCATAAGTGTTGTTTTCCCACACCCGTTTGGACCAACAATGTACGTTGGAGTTCCCTTTATTGCTTCTATACATATTTCGTCGCCAGATTTAAAACATCTGTCGTCACGGTTAAATTTGAATGAAATCTTATTTGTAGTACCAGCTAAATCAAAAATTTTGTTCTCGTTATCAATCACTCCATGTGTGGTAGCATCCGCACGGCCACCACCAACGGAACAACCTTTCTTAGTATCGTCTATATCATTCATGCATTGAATCAATTATTTTTATTAAATTCATCTTCGCGAATCTTTTTTCCGTAGCAGTATGCCGGACAAGAAAGACAACACGGAAACAAGCGACACCAGAACGGCAACCGCTTGTCATATATAAGTTTTATAAAATCAGAAATAGTCATAATTGAAATCGTCTTCTCTTACGGCGATTGCTCCCATTACTGAAAAAAGAACGAGAACACAAAGAAACGGAATACCGGCGATTAGTGAAACGCTCATAATTCGTTACGTTTATTTGAAAATTTGTCAGTGTAATAATCTACAGCAACGAGAATTGCGAACACGGCCGCAACATTTCCCATATCAAGCGGTTCTTTAAGTAAAAGAGATATGATCCAGCAAATAAATCCGCTGAACAGATACTGCACAATCGATACAATATAAGCTTTAACTCTTGGTTTCATATTTATTTTACGTATAATGATTCTTCAGCATAACAGGGAAACGTCCAGCTTCCATCAAACAGAGGATTTTGAATAAGCGTAACTTCATTATATCCATCTTTATATGGTTTTGGAAACTTTACGCTAGAAACAAGCTTACCCTCCAGAAGACTGTGAACAAGCATTAGTTGGATTTCGGTCATCTCTATAAACTTGGCAAGAAGCATATTGTAATCGGTCTTTGATGCAAACGACGATCTTAAGAACGAGACAATCGCATTAAAATCGTGAATAGACTCAGAAAGAAGAGCTATGTTTGGTATGGACCACCTGTCAATGTAAATCGATTGTGGTTTGGATGACCAAGTCACATTGCACATCTTCTTGTCACCCTCTCTGAACGGGTACGTAAACCGGGTGAACCCGTTTTCATCAATATACTCGCCATCTGGCGTATAAGCCGGAAACAGTTTGAAAAGTTTCTTAAACTCCTCGACATATTCATCAAACAAATATGGCTGAGGGTCTTTTCTGAAATCATGATATTTTATCTTATTGTGAAGATTCCAACCTTCTTTGATCTCAGTTTCCGTTAATGTTGTTCTCATAATGAAAATATTTTTGTTTCGCCAACGTTCATCTTTGCTACAATTTTTCTTATCTCATCATAATCAAATGTAACAAACATTTTTACATTGTCGAGTCGTTTCAACGAATAGTTTATTTTAAGGGTATCCTCTGCAACATCCCTTGTAACGCCTTTATATTGCATATATTCAGAAATCTTCTTCTCCCACATTTGTGGAAGAACACCGGACTTCGGATCAATATCCGGCAAACGAGTTATTTGATACCTTATATTCATTTTTGCAAATATACTACATTTTTAGGGTTTTTCAAATCAATTGTCGCCAAATCTATATGAAACGAATGCAAAATCTTCATAAGGAACGAATCCAAGTTCTCTTAGACGAGATTTGTCTTCGTCTGACACAGCGTCCGGTGAAACGCAATTTACAAACAACATATCGTGTTCGCAAGTTGTCGGAAATTCCCTGCCATACTCGTCATCCGGACTGATATATTTCTTAAGGATGGTCAGGGCTTCAATTAAATCTTCCATAAAACAAAATTTTAATACGGGGCAAAGATATAAACAATTTTTGAAAAAAACAAATGGAACCCGAAGAAAGGATTCCATTTTAATTAAAACAATTCAACTTTACAATTTAATAGAATTTTGTAGAAAGTTTCAAAAGATTCAGGTCATTTGATAACTCTTTTGAAAATTTCAATCTGGAAACATTTCTAAAAACAAGTCTTTTTACCAAACGTTTCACAGAAGCATCAGAATTCTTATATTTAGTAAGAGTGTCAAATATGCATCTTATGTATGCACGCTGCGTTTCTATTGGAAATCGCCCATCTTTAAATACAGATGTAAGTAGAGAATGCTCCCGCTCAATATAACGATACCCAATATAATTTAATGTTGGAAGTATCTTTTCTTTCGCAATAACATCTAAAATAAAGAGAGAATCTTCCCAAAGCTGCACTTCTGCAAACCTAATATCTTTCAAAAACTCTTTTCTAAACATAATGGAATTAAGCATTGGATCACAATATTTCTCAAACACACTATCTATCGAATAATCGTAATTCATGTTGCAATACAAAAACGACTTTCCATTAAGCTGATTTTTTTGTATAAACGTTTGACATAAATTTCTTTCTGTGTTTCTGTTCAAATAATTAACGCAACACTCCAACCGTCTGCTTTCATTAACATCATCGACATCTGAGAAACATATATAATCTCCGGTAGCCTTTTCTATTCCAAAATTTCTAGCTTTTGATACACCAGACCAGTCAACAACGAACAGTTTGAATCTATCGTCTGATTTCGTTGCATCTCTAACAACATCAGCGCCCGAATCTGTGCTGCCGTTATCAATAACGATACATTCAAAATTTTTATATGTTTGTTCTTTTATGTTTTCGATTAAAGATTTTATAAACGGTTCGCCGTTGTGCATCGGAACAATTATCGAAACCTTTTTGTCTTCAGAATCTTTCTTTTCAAATGAACACCTGAATGGATATTTTGTCTCAAAATATTCGGTTAAATTGTCTATTTTTTCCTGAAAGTCTACGACGTGTTTATCAAATACGCAACAAACATCAAAATTTTTTATATATTTAAAAAACTCAACGTCGTTGTATTGCGACTTCATTTTAAAATCAACGCCGGTTTTTAATCTAGATTTGCATAGATTCTCAACATCGTCTTCATACGCAAGGAACATATATTGTGTTACGTTTTTTGGATCACGAACTTTTGTAAACGTTTTTAAAAGTTCGTCTCCCCATAAAGAAAACAGTTTTTTCATTGAACTTTTTCTTAACGGAGACAGCCCATGGTCAGTTCGTATATATGTGGTTTTGGTTGCTGATACTCTTTTTTTCACGCTTCCGAACTTTAAACAATTCTGCCACATTTTCCTCCAGTCTTCCTTTTGCGGATTAACGTTTTCAACATAATAAACGTTGCAAGCAATTTTTCTTGTTTTACCATTTCCTTTTGGGAAAAAATCAAATTCCGTCATCGGATTGAGAGGAATTATATCATCATTGGCATATATGAAATGCTCGCTGAGCCCTTCGATTCTCCACAAGAAGCATTCAATTGTGTTTGCATTAAAACACGGTAAAAATTCTTCTGGAATATAATCTTTGTGATAAACTATCTTTAATCTTGGATTTGATGTATCGAGCCAATCCGGTATTTGTGACGGTCCGGATAATATAAGGTAAATGTTTCTAATCCAGGGCATATTCTCTTCTACACCGCGAAAAACATATTTCAATGTGCCCATACTTCTATATCTGTAAAGAGAATTCCACTCTCCGCTGTTTCCTCCGTTTACATTCTCATACGGCTTGTGTTGCTCTTGCCAAACTGGGTCACTGCAATCTACAAACGGAACGACAAAGTCTATATTCATTATTATTTGTTTAGAGTTTAGGTATTTATCCTAAAAAGAAAAGGAGGCTCTCTTAGAGTCTCCTTTATCTTTGCTATGTTCGTCAAGATTAAACGATTCCGTCTGGAGTCTTGATGTAAAGTGTGACATAGTTGAGCTGTGGATACCAACCGAGGTCGATAAGAGCATAACGTGTCTTGATGATGACCTTAGGAGCAGCAGTGTGTTCAGCGATGAGGCGAACGCTTTCAGCCATAATGTAAGGAGCAAATACAAGACCTGGCTCTTCCTTACCACCCTTACGTCCAACAAGGATTCTTGTGTCGTCAGTTCTCATCATAGGGTCAACATAGAGAGTCATACCGGCTACGTTTCCAGCAGGATAGAGGTTACCGTTGCTCTGGCTCAATGTGTTGGCGATAGGAGAGATAGCATACTGTGAATTGCTCTGGAGCATGCTAGCGATCTTCCAGTTGGTTACGATGAATGTTGCAGGACCTCTACGTCCACGGTTCATTACGAGGTTACCAGCTGCGAGGATGAGGGTAACGATCTTCTTGAACGTTGTGTCAGCGTTTTCGAATCCGCCGAAGTTTGCAGGAGCAGGAACGTCCATTGTTGCGAGAACTTCCTTGAACTCACCATTGATGTCTGGCTCGTCGAAGTATGTTACACAAGTCTTGGTTGTAGCAGCACCTGTGAGTGAGAGGTTGAGGTTTACACCTTCAGCTTCGTATGCTTCGAAGTGGTTTCTCCAACCGAGAGCGAAGAGTCTGCTGAGGATGTGTTTGTTCATGCTCTGTGAGAGCTCATTGATACCAGCGGTCTCAACAAGTTTCACAACGTCGATACCCCACTGCTTCTGGAGATCCTGTACCTGTTCCTGAGTAACAGCAACAGCAACTGAGATTGAACCAACCTGTACGAACTTTGTGAACACTCTGAGTGACATCTGACGAGGATACTGCATCTCACCAGTTGCACGGCTCATTGGCTCATAGAGGTGCTGGTCATCGTGGAATGTGCCACTCCACTTGTCTGAATCGTACTTACCTGAACCGGTGAAGCCAAGAACCTGATCTTCAAGGGCTGAGATGAGACGTGGACGAGCAAGTGTAAATGTTACACCACCAACAGTTACTTCGAGTTTAGCCTCTGGTCCGAATACCTGTCCAAGAGAAACGTTCTTTGAAGAACCAGAAACCTTGAACATAGGGTCAGCTGAAATACGGCTTGCACCGATATATTCAACCTTGAGAGCGCCTGAAGCGTCAAGAGCGAACTCTGAAACGCTAGCGTCACGTGTAGCTGCGAGTGCTTCGTAAGCAGCAGCCTTTGCAGATGCGTCACCAACGATCTTGCAACGGAAAGCGTGAGGAGCCTCGTAGAGAGCGTAAGCTGGATCTACCTGAGCACCAAGACGTGTACCAACCTGAGGGTTAGCTGTCTTACCGTCATAAGATGGAGTTGCACCGTAAGCGTCCTTTGAACCTGAATATACATAATCAAGGAAAGGAATAACGCCTGTTGGACCCTGAAGAGGAATTGTGTTAACAAGGTCGAAACCTACTGTTCTAGCAGCCACCTGAAGTGACATAGGAAGAAGTGCAGGCCACTTGTCACCAGAACCGTTAGATGCAGGGTTAGCCTGATCAACAGCTGTCATACCAGCCTGCTGTGCAGGAACTGCATTACCGATACCATTTGTGTTGAAGAGAGTGTTGAATGGGAATGTTGCGCCACCAGCAGCTTCCTCGTTAAGAGCCATTGCATGGTTGTGTGCATATTCGCAAAGCCACTCAAATCTTGAGCTCTGTTCGTTAACAGCGTTCTTGGTCATACTTTTTACAGCTGGACCCCAAGCTTCAACGATCATAGCGATGTTGTTTTTATTCTTTGCCATTTCTTTTAAAAGTTTGTTTTTGTTTTCGTTTGTTAAACTTTTTCTAAATTATTTATTTTTCCATAATTTGAAAAAATAAAAAATTGAAAAAACCCTAACAGAACGCTGTGAGTACGTGATTTTTCTTTAAATTCGTTTTGTTTTAGTTGTTGTACTCACTTGCCATATCAGCGACCATGTTTATGAAATCTTTCGAATATGGTAATCCGCTTTCCTGAACACTTTCGTTGATTTTTGGCAGATTGTTAATAAATTTCTCATTAAGCATTCTTCTTTGTTGTGCTTCCATGAGTCCGGTATTCTCCCAGAATCTGTTCACGTCTCTCTGGTTTTCAAAAAGACAGAACTGTGCTGTTTTTCTGATTGAATCCTTTACCGTTTCGTTGGAACTTTCATAAAGAGCTCTATAGTCAGCTGGCGCATGCGTTAACCAAACCTCTGTAGGCTTATTATAATCGATTCCGGATTTCCAGTTTTCATTTATTGCTTCAGGTGTGAAAACTCCTTTGTCCCCAAGATATGCAATCACGTTACTTTTTTGTGATTCGTTCAAACTCATGAATTCTTTGAAGTTTTCGCCAGTAAGCATTGCTGATACTGGATACTTTGATATTGTTAGGGACTCGTTCTTCTTAGCTGATTCACCTTTTCTTTTTATGGTATCAATCAAGTCGTCGATCTTATCCTCAAACTTTTCTTTTCTTTCTTTTATATCTTTGCAATCAAAGAGCGCATTCTTTGTGTCCTCCTTGTCTGCATCGCCTTCATTACCTTCGTTAGACTTGTCGTCTTTGTCAGATGCATCGCACTCATCAGTTTTTTCTTCTTCTGAATCATCTTTTGAATCTTCATCGTCTGATTTTGAATCATCGTCATCAGAATCTTCGTCGCCTTCCTTGTCGCCTTCGACATCCTTAATGTCCACATCGTCATCGTCGGCGGTCACCGCTTCAACATCAATAATCTTGACGCCGTCATCTTCTCCATCTTCCTTATCCTTATCGTCGCCTTCTTCCTTATCTTTCTCTTCTTCGTCATCAGCCTCAAAAACTGATTTCATTTGTGCAGTTGGATCTCCTTCAGACTTTATCGACTTCTTCTTTTCGTCGAGTTCCTTTTCTTTATTAGAATTAGTATTCATATCGCTGTTATCGTTTTCTTGCATTTTTGCGACATTTGAACGGAGATTTACGTTTGCGTTTGTCTCTACTATTGACAACTCTTCGTCAAGAATTCCAAAATCCTTTGCAGCATTAGTTTCAGCCTTCTTAGCCTCATTCTTCTCTGACTCTGTAAGGAATTTCATTGCTGTTTCGTCATAAGTCTTTTCGCCAGCCGATTCATTCACTCTGTGAAGAACAGCACCAGCAAAACCTGGCTTACAAACAAGGTCATACGTGTAAATCTGCTGGATTGAAACCTTACTATCACTCCCTACAGTACCGGCGGCTCTTGAAGATATATGAAGAGGAATTCCCTGATCAACAAGAGACTTCGCAATCTTTCCGTTTGGAGTATCGAGAAGTTCAATCTTACCCATAACGTTATTGGTCGTTGCATCATACCAGAGGTCAATGACTCTGTGGGATGCTTCCTTAAGCTTAACCTCGAATCTGTCGTCCGGGTGGTCAAGCTCACCAAGAATGGGTTCTCCGTTCTTTAAATCATCCCTGAGATACTCAAGGTGCTTAAGATATTCATCCTTTGGATAAATTCTTTTATTTCTATTAAGGGTGTCAAGCTCTGCAAATATACCTTCTAGAATGTACCCGCCGCGCTCGCCGAGTCCTTCATTAAGTTTAAGAGCGTTGCTAGCTGCCCTTCTTATCATCAAATTCTTTGGCATTTCAAAATCTATTAGGTTTTATCTTGCAATGCGTATTTTTCTTCTTGGTCTTTCTCCTGTTCCTTCTTCATCTTCGTGAGCGACCGGATCGAAGCCTAGTTCATAATCGTTGTCCTTGTCATCGTCTCCGTTATTGTGCTCTTCTTCGTTGTAATCAGGAATAGCTTCCCTGTCGTGGATAGCATCAAGCATATGATCTGTCTGCTTGTTATCATGATTATAGTAACTGAATTCTGTACATCCTTCAGCCTGAAGGAATTTCCAGAGATTCACAAGGGCAACGTCCATAAGAGAAAGGAACGTTCCATATTCAGCCTGAAGATTTTCCCAAGGAGTTTTCTCGTCATAATTGAAGTCTTTCAATACATCAATTGCGAATTTTCTGTCTTCAATATACTGAAGAAGCTCATACTGAATGAATCCGTGGAGTCTTTCAGTATCATTTTTATCGACATCTTCCTTTGTAATAAGGTTTTTGTCAATAGCAGACTGCACCTTGTCGGTGATGTCATTCAAAAAAGTATCCTTATTGAATTTCATAACTTATTACTGATGTCTTTATTTTAAAGTTTTATTGAATTAACAGCCTTTGCCACATAAGCAACCAAAATCTCACCAACCTGCTGGCGATAAAGCTTGTTGCTATATTTCTTGCCAATCTGTGAATCGATAGCAGCTTTGGTCTCCTTTACAATCTTAGACTCTTTCTTCAATATTACGTCTTGAAGAATTCTTTCTACAGATGGAGATATTGACTTTTTGATGAACTTAACAACCTGTTCATCCGTTGATTCCGGAGTCAATGGGAGTTTGCTCTCGTTCAAAAAAGCAACACCTTTTTCTGTAAGACCAACTTCCTTGTTCCACATCTCGTTAATCATAGAACGATACGAATCTCTCTCAGCTTCGCTTAACGTTCTGAAATCGTTGATGCCGAACTCCTTCTTCACAGCAGCGACTATTGTTGCGTGGTCTTTATCAATCGCAGCCTTCTGTTCGTTTATGGCGTTATTTCTGTTTTTTCCGTATACAGAATCAAATGACTTCATGTTATTTGATAAATTTGCTTTTATTATTTATTTTTGTTAATCTTACACGATTTTAAAGTTTTTTATGGAGTAGAACGGATCGGGACCTTCTCTGTATTTAAACTGCCCCGGCTGTATTTCATTTTGATATGACATAGATTTAGATGAAAGAACGATTTCATGACCACTCCTTATCCTCTTTGTCGCGATCACCTTTATATAAGACTTTGGTCCTTCGTCGACAAATTCATAATCAGCATTAGCTTCTATTCCGCACTCCTTATCTATTCTATAATATGAAGCGTATCCGAATGGAACAGCATATATTCCGTTTTTCTTATCTATTTCTATAGCAAAATCTCTAATGACTTCCGAATAAAGATCAACCTCTCTGATTATTCTAACCGGACAAACTTCAATCACGTCTCCCGGAAGGAAAAGTTTTCCTGAAATCATTTTACCATCAATGAAGTTAACCTTATCTCTGGTTTCTGAATTCCATACTTTTATATTTTTGAACCTGATATCTTCCTGTTTTTTAGGTTGAACTTTAACCGAAACTTTCTTTTCATCTTCAGGTTCATCAACATCAAATGGATTTTCGAAATACTCATTCAACTTTTTTGTATAAGAATATTCCTTGGCGTATTTCTCAAGCATTGAAAAATATCTTTCAGACTCGTTTATCGAATCTTTGTCCTTGCATTGTTTTGACAAGACCATATGAGATTCGATGAGACTTGAAAGCTCATCAAGTATACCCTTTCTGAATTTTCCGTTTTTATATCTACTAGTGGCAGCATATTGAAATTTTTCAGATATGCTGTCACTGTAGTTTCTTATCTGGTCTCTTATATCCATTTATGATATTCTTGCTTTTCCAAGATATACTTTTTCAACAATCTTTCCAGATTTGTCAAACTTAATCAACATTTCTGATTCATATAGAGGAGTTGCAAGAGATGGTATATACCCGAACTCTCTATCCACCGTGAACAAAGATTCCGTTGCGCCCTCATAAAGTTTGGCGTTCTGTCTTGTCTTCACATATGCATAAACATCGCTTCTTTCTAAGAGAGATTTTCTGAATGACTCGTTGTCAATCTTTGATGTCTTTCCGGTTCCATCATCATATATAGACTCTGCTAGAATTGACCATTTTGATGAAACATAATTGTCAAAGGTTCTCTTTATGACAACAGATTCAGTCAATATGTTCTCAACAGAATAAGACGGTTTGTATGATTCCGCCTTTGTAGATGCATCTTCTGGAGAAGCGCCCTGATTGCCTGATGAAGCGTCAGCTGGAGTTGATGCTGATGAATCTGCCTGCGTAGATGCATCAGCTGGAGTTGACACTGAAGAATCTGTCTGCGTAGATGCATCAGCTGGTTTTTCACCGGCTGTTATATCTTTCTTCTCGCCCTCTTTTAATGTCGCAAACTGCTTAACTGCATTCACTAAACTTTCCGGCTTATCGTCGATGTTACAAATTAAAGTGCTATCCGCTTTATCAGTTGGTCTAGATTTTCCGCTAAGAATTGTTTTCCCACCGTCATGCCCAATATAGAACGGTCCAACAATATCGCTTATTGTTATAAGAGGCTGATCTGATGTACCCTCCTGACCATGCCACTTTGTGCAAGTATAAGGCTTTCCTGCATCTTTCATAACTTCGTTCTTAACGTGCCATCTGTTGTCACCGCCGTCCTTTTCAAACTTAAACTCAATACAGTTTGTAAATATCTCTTTAGTAGAATCTTCGATTAGTTTAAGTTTTTCTTCATCAGTAAGACCTTTCTTTCCACCTCTAAGCTCGTTTTCAATTTCTTCAATAACGAGTTCAAGTTGATCTATACTATACTTCTTATTCTTCCAAGGATTCTGGCTTGCATCGGCAATTACCTTTGCCCTGACAGCTGACGTAAGTTTATCTGTTGATTCTGCAAATTTTTCCTCTTCATTTTCAGCCTTATCAGATATCTTTTTAAGATTATCCTTAACATCTTTCATTGTGGCTTCAGAATCAAGAACGATAGATGTAGAGAAATAGTCTGCATCAGAATCACCAACCTTCTTTCCTGGTTTAACTCTATAGAATATAAGAACATTTGTTACATCCGTATCCTTGTCTGGGGTCACGGCATCCTTTTCGTCGCCTGTTGGAGTTTCACCAGCAGCGGTGCTGCTGTCTTCTGGTTTTTTATCTTCACCTTCTCCATCACCCTCTCCGTCTTCGTTTATTGTGTTGTCATTGAGATGACTTAAATTTGAATAGTCAACGGACTCGGCAGGAATTGGCAATATTGCGAATATGTTTTCCTCACCTATCTTTTCATCTGTTTTTCTGTAGATTGAGGATATTTTTGATTTAGCGTTTGCCAAATCGGAGTTCTGATTAACAAATTTCACAACATCTTCGTTTGTCTTTGCTTCGAGAGCAGGATCATGTGGAAGATATTCTTTAATTCTCTTGACAACATCCTCAACATCGGATGCTTCCTTGAATTCCATATTAAATTCAGGCGTGTCGGCATCCTCTGATGTTACAAGTTTAACGAACTCGTCTTTCTTTATAGGTGTGCCGAGTTTTATTCTATCAACCCTTTCAAATCCTGCAATTTTATCGTTGTATACCGCAAACGCAATAGTATTATATTCTTCACCCTTTTCGTTCGATGAGTCACTGTCACCTATGGCGAAAATCGTTTCTATCTTCTTTGCCTTGCTGTCTCCGACCTCTCTCTGAAAGACCGATGAAGTCACCTCTTTCTTCCAGTCTTCGCTATCTACGATATAAGGATCAAGTGCGAGCCATTTCCCATATTCGAGAACGACTTCCTTCTTCTGTCCGTTGTCATCCTTAAACGCATCATACAATATCTTTGTATCAGGATTAAGATGAGCAATGCTTCCATAATTTGTAAAGTCTCCTTCAACCAGACCGACCAAAGAAATCTTCAATTCTTTCTTTTCTCTATTTGCTTCAAGAATCTTGACGAGAGCAACATTTCCTTTCGCTCTCACCTTATCTGAACCAAATGAACTTCCAAGCACACCCTGTGCATTTGTCTGGCGAACAAGATAATACTGGTCTTTAACTGGATATGTATCAAGAACATAATCAGCTTCACCGGCAAGACCACTTTTGAACAGAGGAAGAACATTCTGAAGAATGAATCCCAAATATGCCAAGTATGGTTCGCTTGAAACTATTTCTACAAGAATGTGTGAGAAATTGTTATTGTAAATATCCTTCTGAGAATCCCACATATTCTGAAGCTTTTCCTGTGCGGCAATCAAAAGATTTGAAGTCTTCTCATCTTTCGCCTCGGTGTATTTTGAGAAATTCTTTATAATACCATCACCAATGTTATAATAGTGCTTTAACATACTATCATAACCTTCCTTTAATCTGGCATACTGTTTATTAAACTTGTTTCCTTCTGGAACCTTTCCATATTTTTCAAGAATTTCATGAAGTTTATCAACTGCACTCGTGTCTATGTCTGACAATGAACCAGATGTTATTCCGAGATCCTTGAAAACTCTGTCCATGTTGACATATTTGTCGGCGTAATTGTATATTATAGAATAGCAAATCTCTCTAACAGATTCTTTATTAAGCTGGACAGTTTCTCCCTTGTATTGGAACTGCCCGCCCTTTAATGACATGTCTGTAATAGAAAATCCGCTTTCACTTGAGCTTTCACTGCCTGCCTCATTTAGAGCGTTCTTCGCTTCAAGAACGGCATGAAAACTTTCATATACAGTCTTTCCTTCTGACTCTGCTACAGACTCATTCTGATCCGTTTCATTCGCAACTTTAATCTGGTTATATGCTGTAACGGCACACTGATAGTCTCTCAAGATTTCATCTTTATATTTGTTACAGAATGGATAAAGACCAATGTTGTAATTCTTAGACGCTTCACCGTTTTTCTTATTGAAATTCATAGTAAAGAGCCTTCCGAAGAAGTCTCCAATCTTTGCTCCAAGTCCGCCATATCCGGGAAGGATATTCTTCATTGACATTCCGTCTGGATTCAAAGTGAAATCCTTCTGTGCCCTTTGCAAAGCCTTAACAACTTTATTATATCTAACTTTAATGCTCTTGTCAAGAACCTTTATAAGCTTTATTATAGCTGCTATTATAGCTGCGGCTCCAGCAACGATTGCAATCTCCTTGAAATGAACAGCAAACCAACCGAGACCAGCTCCACCGCCAGCTCCACCGCCAGCTGCGCCCTTTCCAAGTATTTTTGCACTTTGGTTTATTATTGTTCTATTGAATTCTATGTGGAGTGGCCATACACTTTTTGTTGTATGCACGGCAGCTTTCGCTGGCAAATTTACCACTTGAGATATTCCTCCAACATCAACAGGGAGACCTGGATTTATTTCATTAAGTATATTACCCATCTTTTATTAAAGAAAATTTCTTTTGTTTATTTATTTCCATAAATTAAGGTAATATATTCCAAAGGGATAAATACACAAAACGAAATTGTTAATTATTTAGATGCAAAATATATTTGCGTTCGACTTTTCTATGAACAAACCGGCGATGACATCATACATCAACGGTGAAGTTAAGTTTTATTTGTGGCCATCAGATTTAGACGGAAAATCAATAGACACCCTTGAATCCGTTGGTGTAAAAATAGAAAACAGAAACCTTCCAAAAATAAAAGAACACGGGTATAATAGTCATCAACTTATAATTGAACACGTTAATAGGGCAACCGAACTCGCAAAAACTATAGTAGATGAGATAGACAGAATTGTCGACGAAAACAAAATATCAAGAGAAGACGTCATCATATCAAACGAAAGCATGGCATTTTCAGCAAAGGGTGACGCAACGTTAGATTTGTCAGGATACAAATACATCCTAATGTACACACTAATAAACAGCGGATATAAGGTATTCAGAACATACTCTCCAATAACTTTGAAAAAAACGGCCGGATGTTCGAAAAAAGGTATGGGTAAGGATGATATGATAGAAGCCCTTGGAAACGAAAGCGGACATTTGCTATTTGAAGTCATTAAAGACAAAAAAGAGTTATTGAAAAAGAAAACCAATTATGTCACTGGTCTAGATGATATTGCCGATTCATATTGGTGTTTCAAAACAACATTGAACGATGAGCAGAACAGTAACTAAAATAACGTGTAACGAAACATTCGAAGACTCTATAAAAATAGAGGAATTTGATAAATATGAATCATATAACGTTACGGTTACAACGACTGATGGGGACAAACAAATCGTCTTCGTCGGAGATTATACATATCAAGAGATAAATGCTGGGAAATACAACGATCCGGATAAAGAAAACTATCTTCCGGAAACAAAAAGAGCTGCGTTTAAAAATGCTGTAAAGGCTGCACTAGTTGAACATAATCAAAAAATAAGAGATTCTGTTAGAAACCTATCGTCAGGAGACGGAACGGTAGTTGATGTAAATGGAACTTCACTAGAATATATCATATATGAGCAAAACGACGACTCTTCATACAAATATGACAAAATGATAAACGGTGTGCTAGATTCGTCAGGAAACGGTTTTTATAAAGACCTTAAAACAAAACCAGAAAAAGTAGCTTGGAAAGCTGCGGTTAAAAAATATAAAGAAGAGAATGGAATACACGGTGTAACTTGGAATCTCGAAAAGGCGCATGACGACGTGATGAATGCGATTCACAGTTTGGATTTGCATTTACCACAAGTTGAAATGCCGGATCCGCCTCTAATAGTTACAGCTATACCTAAACTAATAACCGACCCTTGTGACTTTGTTCAGTCTCTAAAACACTCATCAAACGTCGCAATAACGATAGACCCACCAGCGTTCGTTAATTCGATGAAGGAACTTCTCTCATATTTCATAAAATATGCTACACACACAATAACTCAGATTGGAAACAATGCTGTACAAATGGTTGAGCCGGTTGTAGAAACGGCAGAAAATCCACTGGAATCATATTACACGGACATGAAAGATTACTTGTCCGATGTTGACGCCATAAACGAAGAGGTTAAGAAACAAGACGCCGAATATATATCAACATACAGAACATATGAATATGAGCTTCCTCCTCTTCCTGAAACACCTCCGGAAGCGGCTGGCAGTGGAGCGAGTGGAGAGTGGTGGGACTGTGTTGTAAAAATGGGAAAATGGTATCAAGACAACATACACACTTATTGGGGTGCAACCGATTCGAAAGGAAACCCAGCAAGAAAAAGTTATCCGTGCCCGCTTATAAACAACAAAGATGTACAAGACGACTGCTCATCTTTCGTAAAAGCATGCTTAATGTATTTTGGTTTCGATAAAAGTTCACTCGGACACATGGCGACAGCATCGATGCAACCCGGAAGCAAATTCGACACGTTTTTAACATCGAACGGATTCGAAAGATTAACATATTCAGTTTCAACAAGAATGCCTGGTGACATACTTTGCGGACCACCGGCATCACATACAGAAATTTATGCTGGCGACGGAAAATCATATTCTTGGGGTAGCGTTCATGATGGTTTGGGCAGACATCAAGGAATGCCGTGCAGAACTTGTGAGCAAATGAGTCAAAGAAAAGATAGCGGAACCTCAAATATTCAACGTATTGCAACAGTTACATATACCCATATGTGGAGATACACCGGAAGTTAAAACATTATGAAATTTATAATAAAAGACGACAACATAATAAAATGGATGTATGAAAGAAACGGAGACGTCTCTTTCGATTATATGACTCCATACAGAACGACATTTGTAGACGATGATGGAAATAGCGTAACTGATAATATGAGCTATTTTCTAATCATATGGGGGAAGATAAAGGGAGTGCCAAAAGAATATGCCGACGATTTTAAAAAAGCCGTAGAAGATAAAATAGATGAAGAACGACAATGGTTTATGGAATCGGACGATTACGATGAGGACGAAGACTATTCTGGAGATTTCTCTGTATATGAAGATGAAATACAAGATTCGGTCCCAACAGACAACGAAGAAAACATAGACGAGGCAACAGATAATGTTGGAGAAACAGTAAATCCTCTTTCAGAAGAAGAAAAGGAAAAAGAAAGAAAAAAGTTAAGACTGTACAAATGGCTTGAAGAACAATCCACAGAATACAGGGATATGTTTTTCAAAATGATACAGCTCGACGCAATAATGGAAATGTTCGAAGCTCTAAAGAACATGAAAAAAACTCCGGGTGACGTGTGGAAAAATGTAATAGCTAAACTTAAGAATGCCGCAACACTTCCAGTATCTTCCGGAGAAAAGAAAAAATTCGATTTCAAAAAATTCGTAGAAATACTTCTTCCTATTCTTGGTGCACTCGCTGCAACACTGATGGCGATAAAAGATGCAGAAGGAGAAGAAATAGAAGCCGCAAAAAAACTTAACGAAGATAAACCAGACGATGAGATGACTCCGGAAGAAAAAACAGAAGCAAAAAATAAAGCTATAGTTAAAGAGGAGCAAGCAGAAGCTTTGAAAAAAAGCATAGTATTATCTTTGGCTGAAGCAAAACGAAATGGATTTTCATTATGAATACAGCAGAAGCATTTATGGAGAAACTTTGCAAAGTTTCAATGTGCCCACCAGAAGAAAACTCAGATGCAGACTACATCGTAAACAACTCTCCGATTTTCAACGAGGCAAAGAAATTTATAATAGAATTCGGGTGTGAAAATGTAAAGGTAGCTGTAAGCGTTGGTCAAAAAGTAGACGAAACCACCATACTCGCATATATGGAAGGACTTCCAGTAACATCTAAAGTTTACGGAACAATAACAGAAGTTAATGAAAAATACATAATAGGAGAATATCTGTCGGATGCCGATGAAATATCGAAGCTAGCTGAGAAAGAGATAGAGAAGTTGAAAAGCCTTGTACCAAAAGACATGATGGCTAAAAGTGAATCATTACAAAAATAAGAAAAACTTGTCATGACACAGGAACAAATGGATAATATAATAAATTTGATGAACGAAAACAAAAATGTTAATCTGTTCATCAAAGACTTCATATTACACTTCAGGTTTCCTGAATTTGCGCTCCATACGAAAGACGCAGATAAATCCGGATATATGATAACATACACACCTGTCAGCAAAATGGCTGAAAATTATGAAAAGGATTCAAGTGTCATATTAAGAGAATACGAAAAGAACATAAAAAGAGTTTGCGATTCCGATAACGTCAAGTCAAAATGCGAAGGAGATGATATCCTTGGTTTGAAGAAAGAAATAGACAACGAGAAAAAGAAATCAATAAACAAAATAATAAAGCAGTTCAGAAACACAGCAAAATATGGGTTTTCTTCCGGAAAGATAGAAGACTATATGTTATATGAACATTACGCAAATTATCTTTTGAGTGATGACTTTTATTATGACAAGGACAACCCTTATGTTGTTGAGCTCTTTAAGCTTCTGAACGATTTTATGAGAATGCGAAGCAGAATAGAGTTGAATTGCCAGAACATAGACGGTATGGTGACAAAATTCAACAAAGACTGCGGAAGTGTTGTGGCAAGATTCTGGGGAAACAGAAAAAAAGATTACTACACATACCTTAAAGATCTATTCAGATATGATTTTTATACAAACGTTGATGATGATTTGATAGAAGCGAAAATAAACGATGATAACAGAGTGACACTATATGAGAAAGTTTTGAACTTTCTTAAAGATATTTGTCATTATGTTCCACCAACCAGCCCTGACGAAAAATACAAAGAACTCAGTTTTGAGGAAATGTCAAACGCAAACAGTCCGAAAAAAATAGCAATAGACAACAAATACAGCAAGATCGAAAAGGATAATGAATCATTATTAAAATCTTTAAAAAAGATTGCACTCGATTTTGTAAAATTAAGAAAGATAGAAGTAAATCACGGAGATTATAAATATTTTTCAAAATACATTTCAAAAAGCGATTTGACTCAGGTGTTCACCGCTAAGGAAGAGTTGGCAAAATATAAAATAGACATAAAAAACTATAGTTCCACAACAACAAACGCCAGAATGCTGAAATATAAGAACGCTTTAAAAAAATATCTGGGTGCATTACAAAGCATAACTCAGGACGAATCAAATCAGCTGAACGATTTATGCGAACGGGCTATAAACTGGTATCTGAACAAAAGCGAACGTGTTGAAAATGGGGAAGCTCTCCAAGAATTCATAGAACCATCTTGGAGTTCCCCAACAAAAGTTTTCAAGGACGATGAGGGGCATGACTTTTATTATGTACAAATACCAAAAACACAAGAGACACCAAAGAAAACAATCGATTCGTCAGGAAACATAACATATGAGGGGGATCCATATGTATACACAGAAGACTCCTTAAAAACAAAATTTGGTGTAAATGAATACGGATATTGGCTAAAATACTGCACAATGGCAACTATAGTAAACTGTATGATGCCAATGTACTGGGGAACCGGATTGATTCTTCCAAGCGGTCCATTGTCACTCCCAATAATATTCATACCTATAGTTGTTATATCTGGAAGGGTTACGATCGTTATAGGTCTTGGGTTGTGCGGAATATGTCCGTTACCAATGATATTGTTTGTCAATATGAGTGACGTTCCAGCATTTCCGATACCCTTAATAAACATGGCGATAGACATGCTAAGACAACTCGCAGGAAAATTAGTTGGATTATCAGCTGAACCAATAAAGGGGATGATAAAAGGGATGATAAAAGGATATGACGAAGCTATAAATTCTATAAACAACGAGATAGATCAAATTGACACAGATATTCTAAATCTTCGTTCTGGAGTAGACTCTGATTTAGAAACTCTTAGAAATATGAAGAAACGATTAAATAAACAATCTAATTCAAAAAGAAAAGGAGCTGGCGATTAAACCAACTCCTTTTTCTTATTATCAACCTCTATTAAAGGTTATTTAGAATGTCGTCCACATTCATCCCTGCTGCTGGGGCAGCTGCCTGAACAGGAGCCGTCGCGGGAGTAACTGTTGGTGCAGCTACTGGAGCGAAACCAACACCCTGAGGTGCGGCTGGAGCAGCAACGGGTGCAACGGGTGCAACAGGTGCGGCTGGAGCAGCTACAGGAGCTACAGGAGCCGTCGGTGCGGCAACGGGGGCAGTAACTGGTGCGGCTGGTGTTGCGGGGGCAACGGGTGCTACAGGCGCTGCAACTCCACCGGGAAGACTAGTAGCTCCTGGGAAAACCACGGGTGCCGCTGGCTGAGGAACAGCTGGCGTAGCTGTCGGCTGACCGGCAAACATAGACTGTATACCAGCACCGACAATCTGAGATGTTGCACCAAGACTTCCGGTTGAGAGGTAATTGTTTGAAATCGTAAGAACCTCATTGACATGTGCAATCTGTTCCTGCGTCCAGTCCTGATATTCGTAATTATCAAGGTCTGGAGAATTTGCTGCGAGATAATCTACGAGATACTGACGGTTTTTCTCCGGCATAGATTCGATAGCAATCTCATAGTTTTGGGTTTCTGGGTTTATGTACCAGATACCAGAAGGAAGAACCTGTGTTCCGGTTGGATCTTTCTCATCGTAGAATGCTGATTTGTCGAAGTTGTTGTACTCTGACACGTTCTCGCAAACAATCGCGAACTTACGACCACGGAACGGATCGAACGGATTGATACCAGCCTGACCGTTCTCAGGATGTTCCTCGCTGTGAAGTTTGTCGAAAATCTTCTTACCGTAAACGAAAACCTTAATCTGTCCGACAAGTTCTGGATGAATATCATCCTTCAAAATCTGGACAAGAGAAGCATACTGCTGCTTGCTTCCGAGGTTTTTCTTCGCAAACTCCTGATAAGTTGCGATATTCGTGTTCTGCATCTTCCAATAAAGCTCGTTCACTGGAGATGGTTTGCCGACTGTACGAGGATCATCGATGTAAAGTCCAGTCCCAGTCACGGGGTTCTTTACATAGGTGACAAATTTCGCAACGATGTTCTTTGCTGGATTCTTGTAGAAAGGAATAAAGCGGACAACTGATGTGTACTTTCCACTCTTAGATGCTTTATAATTTACACGATAAAGCTCCGTGTTTCTTGGCTGTTGTTCAGTTACACCACTGGGTGTAAACAGACCGTTGTAATCATTACCCATTTTTGAACTTTTTTAATTTTTTGAATTTTTTAACCTTTTGATTTTTTTGAACTTTTGAATATTTTGAAATGTATTATGTAGTATTTCTACTACACAATATTTATTCATATTTTCTGGAGTTCGCTTTTCATTGCAAATATACTTCTTTTTTATGAATTAAGAAAAGACGATACAATCTCAAACCTTTTTTTCTTCGCTTCCGGAAATCTGTAAAACTTCTTCTTATTCTTTCCATCAAAAGAAATGAGAAGTATTCTTAATATATTCTTATACACTTCGTTTCTTTTACAAACAAAACCAACGGTCGAATTCAAATATTCATAAGAAACATCTCCGAAATATCCGCACATCGGTGGAAGAAGATCTTCTGGTTCAAATACAGTTGTAGAAAAAATGTCGGTTTTGTTTATATAGGAAAGAAATAGTTCCTGAATCCTATCACAGTAGTCGGATTTCGAGCTAACCGCATTTCTTAAATCTTCATCCGTTATAACCTTTATAAAATCTTCAATTATCACGTCTCTATAAATTAGTTTTGTAGATCTTTCAATCTCGGCGGAGGAATCGTTCAACCTAACAATAAAGCGTAATTTTCCGGATGAAATTACAATACCCTCGATGTCATCTATATTATTTCCGGAAAACGTAGATTCTCCACACAATGATTTTATAACATTATAATTTGTGTCATCCGGAAAGATTGAATCTGGAAGACCATTAAATGTCTTTATTATTGGATATCCGGATACACTAAAATTTCCGAAGCCACATTCTCCAACATATGAAAGCAGATCGCTGATATTGTTCAGCGACTTATCATTTGTATAAAAATCCGACAAAATAAACACAGGTCTAGAATATGAAGAATATGTTATCTGCTTCGTTTTGTTAACCGGAAGATAAAAAAATCCAATCATGCATCCACCAAACGCTTCATAAAATTCCAAATGAGAAGCTGGATTGAATCTTTCTGCAAAATCAAGGATTTCTTTATTTACAGAATTTACAATACAGTCAGATTTTCCAATAGGACGACCCTTAGAATTAAGTATGGAAAAGCTTTTATCGTTTCCAACCTTAACCGTAAACCTTATCATATCTAAAAGTTCTCTAACCTCCACGGGATGAGACTTAAGATACAATAATTCATCTTTTGTTATTTCTGAAAAATTTTTCATATTAAATTACGCTCAATACGCTGTATCCGTATGGTTTTTCTACGCTAAGATGAACATCGAAAAGATTTTCATCAAGCGTCGTGTGACTAACTATAAAAATGTTCATTCCCATGCTCTTTGAAAGTTCCTTCAGATATTTTATGACATCTGTCGAGCTCTCATAATCAAGAGACGATACTGTCTCATCAAGACAAACCAAATTTATCTGAGGATATTTTCTCTTAAGCATCTTCAATATTGCACAAAGGACAGTGAGGTCAACCTTCTTGTGCTCGCCGGTGGAAAGGCTTTGTGGTGTTATTTCTCCTGTTACGTCCTGAAGATGGGCATCAAACATCGCATCAAACTCAAGAGTGTATGGGAAACCGAGAGCCTTCAGCGTTTCAGCGACTTCCTCATTAAGAGTTGGAATGTAATTGTTCATGAGGTCCTGCTTTATTCCGTCGGCAGAATACAATTCCTCCATCACGCTTAAAATCTCCATCTTATCGTTTGAATCCTTAAGAGATTTTTCAAGATTCGCCTTACTTTCTTCTGTCGTTTTTATTATATTACGTATAGAGTTGGCTTCACTTGAACTTTTTATAACCGCCTCGATTGTCCTATATTCAACAAGAAGCTCCTGATATTTAGTGTTTATCTTTGTTATGTTGTTATTAAGTTCAGTGAGCAGAGATTCATACGATTTCTTCGATTCATTTATGGTTTCGACTTTCTTTGTTAAATCGTCTATATACACAAGAACATCGTTTTTCTGTTTTTCAAGAGCCTGTTTCAAATCAGCAAACGCCTCACTATTAAATGAAGTTCCACACGTTGGACACTTATCCTGATTGAAAAGATTTATTTTCTGCTGTATTGTATTCAATTCAACATTCTTTTGGTATATCAGCTGCTTGAGTTGATTTTCTGATAAAACAAGCTCATTATATTTCGCATAGTGGTCCGAATACAGTTTTGTATGTTTCTGATATAAATCCGAAACCGTTGCGAGCTTTGTCTGAAGTTCAGCAAGTTTATCCTGAGAACCCGGCTGACCAGACGAAAGAGATTCAAGTTCAGCAGTTGATGTCTTTATCATCTGGTCCAACGTAAACATCTGGCTATTGCTGGAGTTTATCTCGTTTCCGAGATCGCGCATATCTTTCTTAACAAGCTCATAGACCTTGTTGATTATTTCGAGCGAGAAAATCTTGTCGATGATAGCACGCTTATCTGCCGGTGTCATAGATATGAACGACTTGAAATTATTCAAAGAAAGCGTCATAACATTGGCAAAGATATGATACGGCATACCGTCAAGGACATCGTCTTCTATAATGTCCTGTATGCTCTTTATGCCAGCTTTATCAATCTGCTCCCCGTTCTTGAAAAGCGTAAGCCCTGATGGAGAAAACGTGCGTTCTATTATATAAAGGTCTTTTCCTTTCTTTATAGTTCCACGAATCCATCCTTTTTTGTTTATTCTGTTTGCGATTGCAGTCACACTGACATTTCTACCATCAGATCCTTCTGTCTTTCCAAACAAAAGGAGTTTTGGTATAGTCAAAAGACTACTCTTTCCGGATCCGCTTCTACCGGAAAGCTGCCACAGCTTTGCATCCTCCCCGAAATCTATGGTAGTTACATCGTCACCATATGAGAATATGTTTTTCCACTCTAATTTCAATATCTTCATTGTGCAAGTTCCTCCTCAGCTCTTTTTATATACTCTTTGTTAAACGCAAAGAGAGTTTCTTTAAAATCGTTTCCAACCTCACGCTCAGAAACCTTCTCCTCGAATATGTCATACAGCGTAGCGTCTTTTTTCACCGTGCGTTCCTCTTTGTCAGAGTCTGGCTTTTTAACACTCTTTTCAACAAATTCAAGCTTTCTTGGGCACAGTGTCTGAAGAGACTCAGACAACTTATTCACGTTAACCTTTTTAAACTGACCGTGCTCAAATAGAATTTTCACATAGTTGTTTTTTATGAATGCCCATTTTTCCAAATCTGATCCATAATCATTATATTCGACAACATACTGGCGAGGTGAATATGTGTTTTCGTGAAATTCTCTAACAATCTCATTCGAGTCATTAACATAAAATGTATATATACCTTTTATGTTTCCCATATCTTCAATTGTTATCTCATATGGAGAACCAAAATACAATGCCTTTTTGGATTCCTGCCTTTTGTGAATGTGCCCCGACAAAATCCTGCAATCATCACCGAGAACACTTACATTCAAACCGCCTGTTATTTGTCTTCCATTGTCATATGACATTCCTGATATCTCCGTATGGAAAACTAAGAAATCGTACTTATCTTTATATTTTGTTATAATCTTGTTTTCCTTTGACGGATCGCCTACCCAAGAATTCAGCATAAACGTGCGTTCGTTCTTTATAGAAAGAACAAGTTTATCCTTAATGATGTCTATGTTCTTATAATGATCTATAACCCGAAGCGACGTTGTGCCGGTATCATTCTTTTTATAGATATCATGATTTCCTATCATAACATAAACCGGCAATATCTCAGCTATCTTAAGCATCGTATCAGTTGCCTTGTTCATAACGTCAATATCAACAGTGTTTCTGTTATCGAAATAGTCACCCGCAAAAACAACAACAGGATTTCTCTTTTTGATAATCTCATTATTGATTAGAGGTATAAAAAAGTTATCAAAATAATCTACTATATCTTGATTCCAATCTAAAGAAGTTCGCTTCTTGTCGAAGTGAACGTCAGAGATGAAAATTATTTCATCAACATTTGGTAAGTTTGCTGTTCTTATTGCCATTAGAAAAGTTTTTTAGATTGTGATACGTGTTTATCAAGTCCGTTTTGTTCTTCTATGAGTTCTAGAATCGCCGCCTTATCTTCAAGAGTTATAACATCCTTATACAGAGTCCTGTAATTAAAATCGAAGAATTCAGCAATTGCACAGAAAATCTGTATTATATTAAACTCGTCGTACTTTGTAAGAACATCCTTAAAGTGATAATAGATTTTGAACATATCGCGGCGTTCAATTTTTCCGGATGAATCTTTATACTTCTCATAGAATTCAGAATTTTCATAAGCCTGCGATAATATGTCTCGCAGTCTTCTCTCAGTATACAGATCCTCTATATTTTCGCTCGTGCTTTCTTCAAATCTGCTTGCAAATATAGGGTCTATCGCGACAGCATTTTGGGTTAACCGTTCTGTTCCATATTCGGTATTATCAAAACTATTATTAAAAATTTTATCCTCAACCATAGCTGGGTATGATTACTTTTATTCAGGTAGGAACAAACCCTTCCCGGTTATTTTTATGAGTGGTGTTATTACATTATTCTGAACTTGCTGTTGTGGTTGTGTAGTTCCGCCATTATTGAAAAGGTCTATTCCTTGTGAAAATTCATCTTGCTGTGGTATAACAGCAACCGGGGAACCTTGCTCGAACTGCGGTTTTGAATCCGTCTGAACAGTATATGTTGCCTTTCCCGGAGTTTTTGTTTGAGGGAACACAACACTCATTTCCTCAACACCGGTGTTAGGATCTTCTGTTATGCGAAGATAATTAAAATCACAATTGAAGCGTTTTCTTTTATTCGCCTGAGGAGAAACGCGGTCATATATGCATTTCAAGAAATAGAACCCCTGAGCCATCATGAGTGCATCTGCAATTATACCGAACATCGCATCGACCGTGGCGCCAAGCGCAGATGATTCGGAAACCTGATTTGCATTAACGTCGTTAGTGTCAAACTGCGTTCTGTTTGTCTGCGTAGCAGTTATTATCGCCCATCCGTTTTTGGTACCCATAGCACGCAAGTCTTCAGCAAGCTGCTTGATTTTCATATAAGTGTTCTCTGTGTTTGGGTTCCTGTAATTCTTCATAATGTTGATATAATCAACAAATATGTTTTTGAATTTAAACGGTTTGTCCGGAGTTGACCTCCGGTCTTCTTCAGCCAGAAGAAAGCTTTCAAGTTCAATGACCGTTAATGTTGAAGTTGGAAACTCTTTGACGAGAAGTTCACCAAGAACACCCATAAAACCTCTTTTAAAGGAGTTTATTTTCTCCTTCATCATCGTTCCGTCCTCTGCGACTTTCTCATATTGTAGCGAATTGATTGAAAACATATTCGAACCAATTCTCGATGTTACCATTTCTTCTGGAAGCTCCAACGTTATGTATGCTGAGTTATGTCCCATTTTAACGGATTCCGCACAAAGGTTCTGAAGCCAAAGTGACTTACCAATCTTAGGCGCACCGACAAAACAAGCCAAACAACCGTCGAACCACCCGCCATTCAAACACATGTCGATAAACGGGAATCCGCTTGAACGCCTCTTTAATTTTTTCTGACGATGCGATTCTGCATCCCAGAAGTCCGAACCGTGATCTACAGTATCGGCAAATTCTATAACACATGTTTGGTTGAACATAGTTTTTATATGCTCAACCATCTCCTTTGCCTTTCCGCTTTCCATGCTTTCTTGATTTAACTTCAAGTATGCTGCGGCATCATATATTGCTTTCTTTACATTCTCTATAATTGCCCAATTCGTTGTTTCATCATAAAGCCAATCCTCTCCGTATGTATCAAGCATCTGCTTCTGAGAATACAACGCATCAACAATATCATCGGATAATTGATCGAGAACATTTTCCTGCCTTGTCAACTGCTTCATCTGATCTGCGGTTGGGGCGGAGTGATATTTAATCAAATAATCTTTAGCAAGCTTGAATGCAATTTGAACAGGCTTCGCAAAAAAGAAATCCGGTTCGAACTTAATAGCCAAAGACGGTTCCGATAATATATAGTGATAATAAATGTTTTGAATGTATGTATTTGTTGTATTCATTAAGTATAAAAACAAAGTATATTCGCCTTTGTGTTTGCAAATATACTGATTTTTTATTTTTTAGAAAAGTTCTTTATTTAAGATATATTATGTTTTGATTTGTAGAACCCCTGAATAAAGCATCTTCATCTTTCAATTCTTCTATAAAAGGACCATCAACCAAAACATCTATTTCTCTGAGAATTGAATTTATTTTATCATCATTCATAGCGACGAGTTCATCCATCGTAAACCCAGTATATATCCATATGTTTATGTCTGGTATCCTGTGTTTAAGTTGAGTAATGAGCTCAAGCACTTCATCTCTCCTATACATTGGGTCTCCGCCAGACAGTGTAACTTTATGATTGTCGTATTCTTCAACCAAATCTACAATTTCAGAAATCTCCATTTCTTTCCCGCCATGAAAATCCCAAGATTCAGGGTTATGACAACCCTTGCATTTGTGTGCACACCCGGCAAAATAAACTGCGGTTCTCAAACCAGTCCCGTCGACAGCTGTATCTGGTATTATATCTAATATTCTTGTTTTCATAATAAAAATCTCCTTATATTACATCCTATTGTATTTCCCAACAAAACTATTCCCCAATATGCAAGAGCATCAAGAGTGAACATCTTTGAAGAGAATATGTAAAAAGGTTCTGCAATCGAATGATAAAAACCAGATAGGATAAAAAGAGGAACGCCTATCAAAACCGGAACAGGGTTAAAGGATGGAAAGTTTTTATATATGTATACAGATACATCAACAATCAATCCGCACATTATTGCCCGCCCCAATATCTCTAAAAATCCTTTCGACATTTTTGTCGCTTCAACGGCAGTAAGCGAATCTACATCTCCAGTAAAAATCAAAGAAATCAACAAACATCCGATTAAATTTCCAAACAAAGTTTTAACGACAAACCAAAGATCGTCTCTCTTAAATGTAGTTGAACCTACACACCCTGTATACAGTGGTGTGCCGAGACACAGTATTGTAATTAAACCGAATGAGAATAAAATCGCGCCAACAACTCCGCCGACTACGGCGTAAGCCCACGCACCGGCAGAAATGAGCACGCCGGATAAAATTGCTCTAGCAAACTGTTTCATTTTGCAAATATACAGAAAATATTTGAAAAATAGAGCCTCTATGAAAGAGGCTCGTTTTTTATTTTTGAACTTCGTGCTGAATTCTGTCTTTGAACTCTGCTTGTTTTCCTGAGTTCCACCTGTCGACAGTAGAAACAAGATATCCTGTTATTCTTTGTAGAACAGACACGTTTTTGCTTCCACAAACCGGACAATACTTTTCTCCGTTTTCATCAACTGGAAATTCTTTTACGCTTTCGTGACAGCAATGGTCGCATCTTGCTACATTATGGTTAAAGCTTCCGTAACCGATGTCATATTTGTCCATAAGGTCAACTATATTCATAACGGCTTCCGGATTCTTTTCAAGTTCACCATCGAGCTCAACGTAAAAAATGTGACCGGCCGGAGTAATCTTATGATAAGGAGCCTCGACTTCAGCTTTGTGTTTCGCTGAGCAGTGATACCAAACCGGAACGTGATTTGAGTTTGTATAATAATCCTTGTCAGTCACTCCTTTTATCTCTCCGTATTCCTTCTTGTCCACCTTAGTAAACTTTCCAGAAAGACCCTCAGCTGGTGTAGCAAAACAGCTATAATTGTGATTATACTTCTCTGAAAACTCCTTGCATCTTTTATCTATTAAAGAAACAATTTCAAGACCAAGCTTCTGAGCGTATTCTGATTCTCCATGATGTTTCCCAACAAGAGCAACTAAGGTCTCAGCAAGACCAATAAATCCAACACCCAAAGTGCCATGCTTAATGACTGGTTCAATTGTATCTTCCGGATCAAGTTTATCCGAACCGTTCCAGAGACCGCTCATAAGCAAAGGGAACTGCTTAGCCTTTGCTGTAGATTGGAATTGATATCTTTCATCAAGTTGCTTAGCTACTATATCGAGAGCTTTGTTCAGCTCATCAAAGAATAACGATATTGTTTCTCTCTGAATATCTTTCTCAAGCACATCAGAAACGGAATGTTCGTCATATATACTTACAATCTTTCCGTCCTTTTCATAAAGAGATGCAGTTGCCAAAGCAGCTTCAATTGCAAGCTTCGGAAGATTTATCGTGGTAAACGAAAGATTACCCCTTCCGATTGATGTTGGATATTCGCCAAACCTATTTCCATAAACTCTTGTTCTGCAACCCATCGTTGCGACTTCGTGCACATATCTCTTTGGATCATTTTTATCCCACAGCGGGTCAACATTATATGACGCATCAAGATTCAAGAAATTCGGGAAAAATCTTCTTGCAGAAACCTTACATGCGAGTTTATACAAATCATAATTTGGATCTTCAGGAAGATAGCTAACGCCGCGCTTTTTCTTCCAAATCTGGATAGGGAAAATTGCTGTGCTTCCATTGCCTACACCTTCGTATGTCGAATTTAAAATTTCCCTTATAACGCAGCGTCCTTCTGCCGACGTGTCGGTTCCATAGTTAACGGAGCTAAATACGACCTGATTTCCGCCACGGCTATGTATCTGATTCATATTATGAATAAACGCCTCCATAGCCTGATGGACTCTGTTAACGGTTTCGTTTATAGCGTGCTGCTTCCATCTTTCATCACCAGACAGCCCATCAAGTGACTTTACAATATAATCATCGATTTCTGCGTCTTTAAGGTTACTATGATCAATTCCGTGTAAAGCTGATATCTTATCAATCTCCTCTTTGTATGTAGCCCTAACATAAGGAGCAAGATAAAAATCAAACGCAGGAATAGCCTGACCTCCATGCATTTCATTCTGAACAGTCTCCATAGATATACAAGCTATGATTGCTGCCGTCTCGATTCTCTTCGGAGCTCTGGACTCTCCATGCCCTGCTCTGAATCCATTTTCGAATATCCTGTCAAGCGGGTGCTGAATACAGGTTAAACTTTTTGTTGGATAGTAATCTTTGTCATGAATATGAACTATATTGTTGTCTACATATTCTTTGACATCTTCTGAAATAAGATAATTGTCTACAAAGGTCTTTGTCGTTTCACTCGCAAACTTCATCATCATTCCGGCTGGCGTGTCAGCGTTCATGTTTGCGTTCTCTCTGGTTATGTCATTTGCCTTTGTAGCCACAATCTCATCAAACATAACCTTTGTCTTCGATTGTCTTGCCACGTCTCTTCTGTGGCGTTCTTTTACGTATTCACGGGCTGCGTCTTTTCTAGTTGAACTCATCAGTCTTTTTTCAACGATATCGTGAATTTCCTCAACTGATAACTGTTTTACATTTTTGCTTTCAACGTAGTCAATGATCTTTTCAATAATTTCTTCATCAACCCCCTTCTTTGTCCTTTGCATCGCAAGAGCGACAGCCTTTCTAATTTTCTCAGCGTCAAATTCAACAATTCGACCATCCCGCTTAATTACAGTTTCTAACATGAATTTTATATTATTGATTTTCTATCGTGCAACGTGCACGTCAGATTATATGGTAGTTTATTTATCCCTCGCGGGACAAATTGCGCGATGCAAATATACGGAAAATTCATAAGAAAAAATAAAAAACAAAGCCAGAGTGCGCTGTGTGGCATTAAAAATTTTTTCAAAAAAAATTAGGCTTCAAAATCTATCAAAAATCGAATAAATATAGAAACTTTCGTAAGAAAATAATGAAATATTTCAAATACAAAGACTTAGGTGAAGCAACTCCAGAAGATGTCGATCTTTCTTCATTTGAGTTGAAAGACGAACTAAATAAAAAATTCTGGATTGATGGTAAATTAAATAGAAGCGTTAGGGTTGACCTTTTAAAAATTACAAGAGATTTTTTGGAAAATCTTGAAATAGAAGGAATATCCATTGAAGATATTATATTCACCGGCTCATTGGCAAACTACAATTGGAACGAAGATTATTCAGACATAGACCTTCATATAGTATTAGATTTTAAAACAATTGGAGACGACGAAGACCTTGTTAAAAAATATTTTGATGCAGTAAGAAAAAATTGGAACGATAGACATGATGAAATAAAGATACTTGGATATCCAGTTGAACTGTACGTCCAAGACATAAAAGAAAAACACACATCAAGCGGAGTATATTCAGTATTAAACGATGAATGGATTGAAAAACCATCAAAGGACAAAATAAAAAATGACAACCTCGACAACGAAAAAATTTCGACAAAAGCGGCAGAGTTAATGACTGATATAGAAGACTTAGAAACAGAATTCGAATCAACAACAGATTACTGGGATTTATATATAAAAGCCGATGAGCTGTTCGACAAAATAAAATCAATAAGAAAAGATAATTTCACAAGCGGAAACAAAGAAATGTCAGAAGGAAATCTAATATTCAAAACATTAAGAAGAAACGGATATCTTGAACGACTAGTTGAACTAAAAACAAAATGTTACGACAAATCAAGAAGTATAGAAAAATAGACCGAAGATTCGGTCTATTTTTATTAGCATATCGCCCGCATGCATAATAAAAATCGTCTCCTTGTTTTATCAAAGAGACGATTTATTAAAATGTTTGTGAAATTAGATTCTCTTGAAAATTCTGATTCCAGACGCAGACTCAACAAGTCTGTAACCCCTCTGCTGTAGAGATTCTGCAAATGCAGATGCACCAGTAGCGGAAGATCTTGATTTGTATGCATCATATGTATCTGCTGCGTCCAAAATCGTTTCGATGTCTGGAAGAATTGTTTTTATAATTCTAGCCTTGGCTTCGATCTTTTCTTTTGTTCCGAGAACATCAACATCAGTCTTCTTCATAAGTTCTGAACCGGCTATATGTTTAAACGCTTCAAGAACATCTTTGTGGTCTGCAAGATATTCGAAGTCACCGGAGTTTACAATTGTATTACCAAACTTAGCAACATCTCTAATATCCGCCACTATCGTATCAATGTTTCTAGATATTGTTCTCTTAAGAGAATTATCAGAAATGAGTCCAAGATTCTTTCTTATTGTTCCGATTGCAATTCTCAATGAACTTGCATATCCTGTAACCTTTGTCACATCGGAAGTAAATGAATCCACATCAACACCGGATGGTCTAACTTCACTTTGGTCGATAACATCAGATAGCTTCTTCTGCTCTTCCTCTCTTGTTTTCAAATTTGTATTTAAATCTACAATGTAGTCATAAACCTTTCCCTTTAGAGGAGTTTCGCCCAATTCGTCGGCTATGTTGTTGTATTTCTGAATAAGGTCATCTAATGTTTTTGCAATGTCCTTAAAGTTTATCACAATCTCTTTATCTGAGAGTGAACCATCTCTTATAACAGTCATTTTGTCAACAACATTGAACAAATTAGAAACAAATTCAGAAACGTTATTATACGCTACATCGTTTGATTCTATTTCATCTGCACCATGTTTTGTATAGAAACCAAGTACACCGTCTATCAATGTTGGGATAAAGAGAAATACTTTTCTAACCTGATCCAAATCTACACCAGCAGCAGATGCTTTATTTTTCTCAAAAGCGCCCTTTATGACGGCATAAGCATCTTGTCTCAAATTATCGTTTTCAAGGTTTTCCTTAACCTGCTTTATTGCGCCAAACACCTTTCCAATATTTTCAGAAAAGTCTCCAATTTCTCCCTGCAATCCAATCTTCGAAAGAGCTCTGCTTGCTACAGTCTGCATTCTCTTAATGTTTTCTTCCTTAACATTAACGTTAATTTTATATTCTTTAGCCATCTTGTCTGGGAAAAGAAGACAAACTGTTGCAGGAGCAGCTTTATCTGAAGATAGATTCGAAGGTTCGTATGATCCTCTTTTTGCTGATGTACCGGACAACTTGACATCCATAATTGATTTTATTATATCAACCAATTCATCCTTGCTCCCTTGTTCTATGTCATCAACCGTATACGTAGGACAGGTATCCTTTAAACGTATACCACAGCCAAATGCAATACACTTCAAGAACTTTTCGCTCAAAGAATTTATCAACTTCTCGTTAAGAGGGTTGTGTTTTTCCGCCGCAAGAACAAAATTGTTTCTACAGGTGCTTATGTCGTTTGAATTTATATCCTTAAAGAAAACAGTTTTTCTATCATCTCCAGCATATCCCTTAAAATTGTAATTAAGTTCGCATACGAATTTTTCTTTTTTGGGATCTTCATTTAAGGTCCAAGAACCTCTTCCGAACAAAATGTCCATAACCCTATCAAAAGTTTCATCTTCTGATGCTCTATTTAGGTCAAAAACAGATGATATATATCTTCTTGAATAATCAGACGCACTCTTTGTAAGATGGTTGCAGAGCCACCAATATGCACAAGAGTATACCCATTTTGCAACAGTCGTGTCTTCATCCTTCGTTACTTCATTAGGAGTCATACCAAACTCTTTAAAGGAACCAAACATCCTTTCATAATAATCGTTTCTGTCCTTTATTGTATTATAAATCGTGTTAGAGTCTGATACGCTTGTAAGATTTCTAGAGTCATCCTTCAGGTAAACAAGAGTTGGGTATTTTGCAGATGGAGTATAAGCATAAACCATACTTATAAGACCATTCTTTGTTGTGAATATCTTAATACCTTTAAATTTTCCTCTTACGCTAAGATCTCTTGCGATTTCAAACGGATTGTCGATAACGTCTACATCAGAGTCATTTATGTTACCCCAAGGAATAGTTATTATTGGGTCTATGACATCAAAAAGGATTCTCTTGTTAATGTTTTTGACGATTTTTGCATTTCCACTTAACTCCTGTCCATGCCTTGCTGGTATCAATGCAGACAACTTTGTCCCCATTTCTTCATTAAGGGATGATATATACTTTTCGCCAAGATTGAATCTTTTCTTAGCCTCTATTAAAAGTTCACTTTTCATATCTTGATTTTCAGATTTACTTTCATTTGCATCACCAGAAAGACGTTTAATGTACTTATTAGCCTGAAGCTGATTAAATTTGTTAATCATCTTTATTTCAACATCTCCTGTAACAACGCCCGGAGCATTCTCATAATCTATTGGTCTTGGAATGTTTCTAACAACTACACTTCCATCAACCTTCTTTGGGAATCCAACTGGAAATAGTTTAACGTCATTCTTTCCAAATAGATTTGACAATTCTATATTTCCTATCAGTTCATCAAATATAACCCCCGTTTCGCACACAGCAACAACACCAGCTATGTTTTCATTTGTTATGTCTAGGTGTAGAACAACAGTTTCTTCGTCTGTTATGAAATAAGATTCTTCTGTATTTTCACAAGAGAAAAGATTAGCAACTGGACTTACATCCGGAAGGTTTTCTTTCATTGTTTTGACAATTTCACCGAACACTTCGTCGTATTTTCCGGTTCTTCTTGCAAAAGCAATATCGGCAAGTCTAGCTGCTCGCTTCTTTTCTTCATCTGAAGCTGAATCTGCCTGCTTAAATATTTCAACGTCGTCTACGGTTTTTTCACCAGACTGGATTTCGTCATCCAAGTCATAGAGATCCAAACTAGTTACACGTCCTTCTGTTATTTTAAGTTTCTTCATCGTGTGTGTATTTATCATTTAATTAAAAGTGAATGACACTCTTTGTGATATTTATCCTTAATTGAACACAGAAATTCTCCCAAACTCTATGTTCTTTCCATTTCTAAGTCTATTCTCAATTTGCTTTACCCTTGAAAGCGGAATTTTGTTAGACAGAAAACCAAGATCAACGTTTCCTGTAACAGTTGTCGGGAAGTTTTTATCGTTCAATAATTTTGGTAAAAATTCAACCTCAAAATCACCGTCTATTACTTTTGGAAAACCATCAGGAAATTCTTCAACTGTATCACAATCATCTACAGATATGTTTCCGATGATCTTATCGACAATATATTTTGAGCACACGTATAACAAATCGACAAATTTACTGTCTTTTATATCAGTATGAAGTATTATCGTTTCGTCGTCTGTTATGAAATATGTGTTCTCGTCATTTTCACATTTAAATTCGCTTTCAACAGGAGAAACATTTGGAAATCGTTCTTTCATAACGTTGATGATTTCACCAAAAACTTCCTCATACTTTCCGGTTCTTCTTGCAAAAGCAAGATCTGCCAATCTTGATGATTTCTTTTTTTCTTCATCACTGAGACTATCATGCTTTTTAAAGTATTCTATATCATCTACAGAAATACGCCCAGCTTGAATTTCGTCATCCAAATCATAATTATCAAGATTTTCTACTCTACTTTCATTAACGTCGGATGAATCATCATCGTCCAAAGAATTTTGTATACGAAGTTTATTGACAACCATAAATTTAGAATCGGCTGCAATAGAATTTCTAACATCTTCCTTTACCTCAGACATCGTCATAGAATAAGAGTCGTCATATATTAAATAGAACATTTTCTCTGTGCATGATGGATTCAATCCATCTGCTTCTATGCTGTCTCCTGTTCCGGTGATACCAGAATGGTCTGAAAGTATAATGATGAAATCGATTTCTCCGTCTAATTCTCCTCTATCTGTATAGTTTTTGTATATATGTTTGTATACCGCGTCAGGAGACGTTCCACCGCTCCTTATCTTAACTCCGTTATCATTAAATATATCATATGCGTCTTCTGGACTCATATCAATATATCTGTCTCTATCGTAAACGCTATCAGCAAACAGATGGAAATCTACACTTTGGAAGTTATTTTGCATCAGGAGCTCAGAAACTTCTTTAAGCATCGATATAACAAATCCTATAGCAGAACCAGACGTATCAAGATAAACCAGACACTTTTTCAAAGAATCTTTTGTTCTATATGAATTCTTCATATAGAGTCCAGATCTTGATGCGACATTTTTGTTGAAATGTCTATATTCTTTATTCGTTGAATAGGATGAGATGTAATCCTGAAGCTCTCCTTTCCAGTCAATGTCACTATCAACTGCCTCTTTAAGAGAGGCAATCATATTTTCGTTTGATTCTTTAATTCCTTCGTTTGCCGCCGGGACATTGGCTCGTTCATTGCTTCTCATCTGAGCACCAGTAGCCTTTAACGCGTTTAGGACATCGTTATCATTTCCCTCTACACCATAATCGTCCTTTGCATTAGTTTCCGCATTAAGTTCATCCAATATTTCTTTAGCTTCTTCATCTGTTAATACTTTATCGGAGAATTTTCCGGACTTATCTCCGGTATTTCTCATAGCGACTTTATCGCTTCCCCCATATTCACTTTCGGCTTTTTCTAAAGTATCCTCATATTCTTCTGCGGTCATCTTCTGTGAACCAGACGATCCGCTTCCGCCTCCATTTTGATTAGAACTTCCAGTGTCGTTGCCGCCATCAGAACCAGAATCATTGCCAGATTCTCCACCGTTTCCTTCTGAATCGCTTCCATTAGAATCATTTCCCTTACCGGAACCAGGCTCTATTTCATCTGAAGAATCGGAACCACCATTATTCGAATTTGAATTTTCTCCATCCTTTCCCCCATTTTCTCCATTTTCTCCATTTGAATCCCCACCTTTGTTGGAACTTGAAGAATCTTCTCCGGATTTATCACCATCGCCC